>Ga0153954_1000013_pt1 | contig 233996 bp, 188 predicted proteins | sample TSFL038MetaG_FD_102277 | JGI IMG/M metagenome (GOLD analysis project Ga0153954, IMG submission 102277) | Attine ant fungus gardens microbial communities from Florida, USA - TSFL038 MetaG | ecosystem: Host-associated > Fungi > Mycelium > Unclassified | place: USA: Florida, Wekiwa Springs State...
ATTCCGAGGGAAAAGATCTTTTCCCTCGGAATCCAGCATGAATTTCCGGGCGCGGTGGTGCTGGATGCGCGGTATGCGGCCAATTACACCAGCAAGCTGCGTGTCGGTCTATGGCTCAACGGTATCGCAACCCTGGCAGAGCAAAAAGCGGCCCAGGCTAATCCAGCTATCTGGAGACAGCAGGTTCCGAATCCTTACTACCAGGTGTCTTCCATGGTGGCAAACGGCTGCGGTCAGGGCCAGACAGTGCAGGCTATCGACCTGTTACTGCCGCTTTCCCAGTACTGCAGTGCGGGCGGTAACTCCGTTACAGGCCAACCCAATGCCCCGCTGGGACACAACTGGTACAACGGCTTGGAAGTCAAACTCACCAAACGCCTGCAGGGAGGCGCGGCCCAGGGCCTCACCTTCCAGGTGGCGTACACGTGGTCGAAGACAATCAACGGCGCCGGCTACCTGAATGGTTGGCCGTATCAGGACCCGGAGCAGATCCACTACCTTGCAGGCACAGATAGAACGAATGTGCTGGGCATAACCACCGTCTATGATTTGCCCTTCGGCAGGGGAGGCATGCTGTTCAACCATCCGAACCCAATCGTGGGCGCGTTCATCAGCAACTGGCGGCTCAGCTCGGTGATTGCCGCGCAGAGTGGAACGCCGGTCGGAATTAACCAAGGCTGGCAGTACAATTGCGACCATAGCTACCGTCCGGACAACGGGACCTCGGTTGGCGGAGGACACTGGTTCTATGCCAATAAGTCCTGCTGGACGCAGAACACGGATTGGCAACTGATGAGCCTGAACGGCGAAACGGATGTAGTGCGCACTCCACGCATTGCCAACTTCGACCTGTCCCTAGTGAAACAGATACCGATCCGCGAGTGGGCGAACTTCTCCCTTCGGCTCGATGCCTTCAACGCTTTCAACTCCGTGCTGTTTGGCGGTCCGGATACCAACCCCGGAGATGGAGATGCAAAATTTCAACCGGGAGTTGGCTGGAGCGGCTTCGGCACGGTAGGACCGCAACAGCAGAACTTCCCGCGTATTTTGCAGGTTTCCGGCAAGATCACTTTCTAACCTCTAACCCAGGATTGTCGCCGGCTCTTCTAACAGAAGAGCCGGCGATTTCTGACTTCAGGAAGGATGAGATTCCTGAAGATGTGGCTGGAGAATCTGGATGTTGTGCTGCAGTTGATGTTGGATAGGCAATAGAAGCACACTCAGCAGGAGAAGGTACGTGAAGTTTGTTCGAAAATGGAAATGGATTTTTTGTAGCGCAGTTTTCTGCGCTTTGTTTGCTGCGGCGCGGGCACAGGAAACGGGTGGCACAACTTCCTATAGTCGGAGGGCTGCGTTTGGAATGCAGCATCTTCAGGCATGGTATGACCCTTCGACGGGGCTTTATCGCACGACGGGATGGTGGAACTCTGCGAATGCTATTACTACGCTTGCGGATTATTCGCGTGTGACGCGGGATAAGCAGTATGCGAGCGTTTTTGCTACGACTTTTTCTGCAGCGCAGCATACCAGCGTGGGATTCTTGAACAACTTTTATGACGACGAGGGATGGTGGGCGCTGGCGTGGATCGACGCTTACGACCTTACGCGGGATAAGCGCTACCTGGAGATGGCGGGCGCGATTTTTGAAGATATGGCCAAGGGGTGGGACGACACTTGTTCCGGTGGAATCTGGTGGAGCAAGGATCGGAAGTACAAGAATGCGATTGCGAATGAACTTTTTCTGTCGGTCGCATCGCATTTGGTTGCGCGTACCAAGGATAAGAAGCAACGAGAGCGTTATCTTGATTGGGCGAATCGTGAATGGCAGTGGTTTGCGCACTCGGGGATGATTAATTCCGATCATTTGATTAATGACGGGTTGGATGAGCACTGCGCGAACAACCACAAGACTACGTGGAGCTATAACCAGGGCGTCATTCTGGGTGGGCTGGCGGAATTGTACAAGCATACGCATGATCCTTCTCTTTTGTCTGAAGCGAACGATATTGCTGAGGCTACGCTTGCCAGTTCTGTGCTGACGGATGCACATGGGATTCTTCACGATCCATGTGAGCCGAATTGTGGGGGCGACGGCACGCAGTTCAAAGGAATCTTTGTGCGCAATCTCGTGGATCTCTACCGGGTTTCGCCGGCACCGAAATATAAGACATTCATGCTGGCGAATGCCGACAGCATCTGGAGCGGGATGCATCCGCCGGAGTACGGCATTGGGGTGACCTGGGCCGCTCCTTATGGGACGGTCAATGCGAGTACGCAAAGCTCGGGGGAAGATGCACTGGTTGCGGCGGTTTCTGTGGCTGAGCGTTAATGGTTCTGCGCTTGTAGAGGCGTTTTCTGTTGAAGGGTGGTCAAAACTGCACGTTTGGCGGGTTTCATGAGCAAATCTCGATCAAGCGTTGACAGCCAACCCGGCGAAGTGAATACTGATGCAAACCAGAGTACTGATTGGTCGTATTCCTCGATGCGCAAGACAAGCCCGCATCCAACTCTCGCCGAAGTCGCACGCAAAGCCCGAGTCGGAACTACTACAGTATCGCGCGTTATCAATGGCGGCGAGCGTGTAAGCCCGCGCACGCTGAAACGCGTGCAAGCCGTAATTGAGCAGCTTGGATATATGCCGAACCAGGCTGCGCGCATTTTGAAGGGCGAGCGCGCGAAGACGATCGGGCTGGTCATTCCGAGCATTGCTGACTCATTTTTTGCGAGTTGCGCGGAGGCCGCGCAGGCGATTGCGCGGGCGAACGACTCGCTGCTGATGGTGACGGTGACCAACAACGATCCGCATGTGGAGATTGAGAATCTCAATATTCTGATGCGGCACCGAACGGATGGCCTGCTGCTGGTCCCGGCGAATTATCAAAGCGATACATTGGCGGAGTTTTTACGCCGCATGGGGACGCCGGTGGTTACGTTTGACCGGCCGATTACGAACTCCAATATTCCGTGTGTGCTTGCGGACAACTATAGCGGGGCACGGATTGCTACAGAGCATCTGATCGGGCATGGGTATCGGCGCATTTTGTGCCTTGGCGGCGAGCCTACGCTTTATACGCTGCGCGAGCGTTTGCGAGGGTATCGCGATGCGATGGAAGAAAAAGGGCTGACGCCGATGGTGGACATGTCGGTGAAAGACTACAAGTCCGCCGAGTATGCGATTGAAAGCTCGCTGGCTACGTCGCAGCCGCCAGAGGCGATTTTTACTCTGAAAAACAGTACTACGGTTTATGCCTACGAAACGCTGCAGAAGCTCAAGGTTGCGATTCCCAAGTCGGTTGCACTCCTCGGCTACGACGACTTTGAGCTGGCTGCTACGCTGCGGCCATCTATTAGCGTGGTTCAGCAGCCGATTGAAGATATCGGGCGAATTGCTGCAGAGATTCTTTTTGAGAATCTTCTTCCGGGTAAAAGCAAGAGTTCTGCGCCTAAGAAACAGCAGACGGAGATCAAGCTGGAAACCAAGCTTGTGCTTCGGCAGTCGTGCGGGTGCCGAGGGTAAAGTTCAGCGGACTGGCTGGATTACGGTTTTGACCCACAGATTCACAGATTCTGTGGCTATAGAGGGGGGAGGGGGGTACCCTTCCGCTGTTATTTTGCTGGACTCTTGTTAATTTATTTCGATTAAATTGTTTCGATGCGAGAACTGAAAGGTTCTCATGCGGAAAATCCTCCTGTTTTGCACCAAAAATGATGAAAAGCTGGTTTGAGATGAGCCATTTATGGCGCGGAAAAACAGAACGGCCCGATTCCTTGTGGGATCGGGCCGTTTTTCTGTCCATTTTTAGTGTGGCATAGATGGGGGTAATTCACCGCAAAGTTTTTCCACAGAAATGGACTTATTTTGCGGGGGAGTGCTATTCCACATCTCCCATGCGGGGCACCTTGTTCGGGAGCTTCTTGCGTAATTTAAGTGAAGTAGTGAACGAGCGAAAAGCAACCGCAGATCCTTCGCTTACTACCCCTGAGCTAAAAAGCGCTCGGGGCCCCGTGCGCTCAGGATAACACCGCCTTAGTTTGTGGGAGAACGGGCGGGAGTGCTTTCCCACCCATCGACCAAAGAACGCTCGATGGATGGGGCACCCGATATTTGTGAGGTGGGCTAGTGTTGTGGTTCGGCTTCAAGGAAGCGCCATGAGGTTTTGTAGTCGGGGGTGAGAGGCTGGTGGGTCAGGATGGCTCGTAACATTTCAAGGGGCATGGAGCTTTCGGCGAAGACTGCATCGTTGAACTGGCGCTCGGTCATTTTGCCGGAGCCTACGAGCTCGTGATTCAGGGCGCGGAACTGCATGCCGCCGACGAGATAAGCGCATTGGTAGAGGGGATCGTAGCTGCCGTTGACGGAGCGGCGAACTTCGGCGGTGGCGTTATCGCGCTCGTGGCCGATTTCGTTGACGAGGAAGTCGATGGCCTGGTCGGGCGTCATTTGTCCGAGATGGAAGCTGAGCGAGAAGATGATGCGGGCGCAGCGGTGCATACGCCAGAAGAGAGCACCAATGCGCTGCTCGGGCGTCTGGTCGAAGCCGTGGTCCCAGAAATTCATCTCCCAATAGAGAGAGTTGCCTTCAATCCAGAAGCCGGTGGCGAAGAGTTCGCGATAGGGATGGTTGCGGGCCATGGAGTATTCCTGGAGCCAGTGGCCGGGGATCTCCTCATGAAAGACGGTGGCGCGGGAGAAGTAGATGTTGTTGCCGCGCATGCTCATTTCACGCTCGCTGTAGGTCATGGTGTCGGTGGGGTAGCTGACGCTGATGGTGTCGCCGCCAGTGAAGAAGGGATTGACGAGCTGGCGCTCGGGAGACATCATCTCCATGCGCCAGCCTTCGCGGGCCAGATCGGGTACGGTGACTAGCTGGTTCTTGTCGATGAACTGTTCGGCTTCTTTTTCTAACTGCAAGATCAGCTCGGGTTGTTTGCCGGGTTCTACGTATTTGGTTTTTACGGCTTCGAGGGCTTTGTGCCAGTCGTCTCCGTAGCCCATTTCGCGGCTGGCTTTGAGCATTTGCTCTTTGCACCAGGCAAGCTCGGAGCGGGCCATGGTGATTAGCTCTTCTGGCGTGTAGGGGATCATCTCGTCGGAGAGCTGATCGAGGAGTGCCTGACGGCCGACGGGAGTGCCGATGACGGTGGTTTTGTCGTCGGCTGCGACGCCGGCTACTTTTTCGCGGAGGAAGGTGGAGTAGTCCTTCATGGCGTCGTCGAGTTTTTTGTAGGGGAGCTGGTTCCACCAGGTGAAGAGCGGGTCGTAGCCGTTATAGAACTCGTACCAGCGGTGAAGATTGTTGCGGAGGTGGTCGAGGTTTTCAGCGGCGTGCCAGGCGTCGATACGATTGGGGTGCGTGGAGGGATTGCTGAGTTCCTTTTCGAGCTCTTTGCGGCGCCTAGTCAGGCTGGTAAGCATGGCGGTGAGACGCGCGGCGGTTTTTTCGCCGTCGGGGCGCTCTATGGCGCGGCGGGCGTCTTCGATGGCGAAGATGTCGGCGGCAAAGGGAAGGAATGGTTCGGACTTCTTCCATTGCTCTGCGGCTACGGCTTGTTGGTGATCCTGGCGGGTAAGGAAGTTCTTGAGCAGCAGGTAATCGACTTTGCCTTCCTGATCGAGGGAGGCGAAGTTGACTTCTGTGAGGCGGGATTTCCATTCGGTGTTGAACTTAGCGAGGCGGTCGCGCGTGGTGGGGGAAAGTGGGTCGGAGTAGACGGTGTGAAGAAGGCGGCGGTCCGTGGTGTAACGCTCGATGAGCGGCTGCATGGGGTTGGGAGCTGGGGTGGCGGGATGTTGCGGTGCGGCATTGGCGATGATTGAGACGGAGAGAAGACAAAAGGCAACTGCGCGAAGATGGAGCACCACGGGTTCTCCTTGATAGAGGCTGCGCCGGGAAGATTGGGACGGCTCGGCCTATGATATACAAAAATGGATGCAATATCGAACTGAGAATAATCTGTGCAGAGTGTGACGAATCTGATTGAGCTGACGATTAACGGGCGGCTTGTGCGAGTGGCGCAGGGGACGAGTATTGCTGCGGCGATTTTAATGGCACGGGAGGCGACACGTGTTTCGCCGAGTGGGGAGGCGCGTGCGCCGTTTTGCGGGATGGGGATCTGCATGGAGTGCCGCGCTACGGTGAATGGCGTGGCGCAGCAGGTGACTTGCCAGCGGCTTTGCGAAGCGGGGATGGAGGTCACTACGGCATGAGTGCGCTGTTTGATGTGGTGGTGGCGGGTGCGGGACCGGGCGGGATTGCCACTGCGACGGTGGCTGCTGAGGCGGGCCTGCGCGTTTGTGTTGTGGATGGGAATGTTGCTGCGGGTGGGCAGATTTGGCGTGGGCATACTGCGGACAAGGATGGATCGCTGGCTGGCCGCTGGTTGGCGCGGTTGCACGCTGCTGGCTGTACGGTGTGGCAGGGGGCGAATGTTGTGGCTGCGCCTGCGGAGCGTGTGCTGCGCGTGGAAGGCGCGGAGGGGGTGCGCGATGTGGAGTGGGGAAAGCTGATTCTTGCTGCAGGTGCGCGGGAGAGGTTTTTGCCGTTTCCGGGATGGACGCTGCCGGGTGTGATGGGTGTGGGTGCGGCGCAGGCATTTTTGAAGGCTGGGTTGGAAGTGAATGAGCGGCGCGCGGTTGTTGCTGGGAGTGGTCCGCTGCTGTTGGCTGTGGCTGCGGGATTGCACGGCAAGGGCGCAAAAGTTGCCGCGGTTTGTGAGCAGGCGCCGTTGGCGCGGTTGATGAAGTTTGGCGCGGGGCTTTGGCGGCATCCGGAGAAGTTGATTGAGGGATTGCAGTACCAGGTGGGGGCTGGGTTTGCGCCTTATCGCGCGGGGTGTTGGGTGGTGCGTGCGGAGGGGCGTGAGCGGGTGGAGCGCGTGGTACTTACGGATGGACGCAGGCAGTGGAGCGTTGCTTGTGATTTGCTGGCGTGCGGGTTTCATCTTGTACCGAATCTTGAGCTGGCGTTGCTGTTGGGGTGTGAGGTTGAGGACGGGGTTGTTCGCGTGGATGCTCGGCAGATGAGCTCGCTTGAGGAAGTGTTTTGCGTGGGTGAGATGACTGGCGTGGGTGGTGTGGGGAAGGCTCTTGTTGAAGGCGAGATTGCGGGATGGGCTGTGGTGGGGAATGCGCAGCGCGTTGCGGCGTCGCAGCGGGAGCGCGTGAAGCAGATGGAGTTTGCGCGGCGGTTGGATGAGGCGTTTGCTTTGCGTGAGGAATTGAAGAAGTTGCCGAGGCCAGAGACGCTGGTATGCCGTTGCGAGGATGTGGTGCATAAGGCGCTTTGCACGCGTGCGGGATGGCGCGATGCGAAGCTGCATACACGGGCGGGGATGGGTGCTTGCCAGGGGCGCGTGTGCGGGGCGGCTGCGGAGTTTTTGTTTGGGTGGGAAGTAAGGGATAAGAGGCCGCCGCTATTTCCGGCGAGTGTGTTGGCGATGGCTGCGGATGTTGAGGAAGGCAAGAGCTAGTCCGGTAAGTCTGCAAAAAATTAAGGAGCAAATTGCATGCGGAGAGTTTTGGGTGGGGCTCTGGTGGCAGCTTTGTTGTGTCTTGACGTGCAGGTGGGCAGTGCGCAGGTGACGCGCGATGACTATGCGCGGGCGTTGGAATTGCGGAAGAAGTATCGCGGACTGGTTGAGCATTTGCCGGATGCTCCGCAGTGGATTGAGGGGACGGAGAAGTTTGTATATCGGCGGACGGCTGGCGCGGGGCACGAGTTTGTGTTGGTGGATGCGGAGACGCAGGCGAAGGGGCCGGCGTTTGATCATGCACGGCTGGCTGCGGAGCTGTCGAAGGATATGCAGACGACGGTTGAGGCGGGGAAGTTGCCGTTTGATCGCGTGCGGCTGGACGCGAAGTTGGAGACACTGGAGTTTGAGCAGGGGCGTGGGACGCGATGGCATTGTGAGTTGCATAACTATACGTGCGTGAAAGAGGAAGTGGCGCGGAGGTTTCCGGTTGATCCGGAGAATGAGGGCTATGACTGGACTCCGCGAGTGGTGAATGGGTGGGAGCATAAAGAGGTTTCTCCCGATGGCAAATGGGAGGCGTCGATTGAGAATTACAACGTTGTGGTGCGGGCTGTGCAGGGTGGGAAGGCTGCGGCTGCGAGTGTATTGAGCACGGATGGGTCGGAGGGGAATTACTACGCCTTCGAGACGATGGCGTGGTCGCCGGATTCGAAGCACCTGGCTGTGTATCGGGTGAGGCCGGGGTATCGCAGGCTGGTGCACTATGTGGAGTCGTCGCCGGCGGACCAGTTGCAGCCGAAGTATTCGGCGATGGTGTATCCGAAGCCGGGGGATGTGCTGCCGCTGTTTCAGCCGGTGCTGTTTGATGTGGCGAAGAAGCAGGAGCTGGCGATTGATAACAGCTTGTTTCCGAACCCGTATGAGCTCACGGAGATTGTGTGGTGGAAGGATGGGCGTGGGTTCACGTTTGATTACAACCAGCGCGGGCACCAGCTTTATCGCGTGATTGAAGTGGCAGTGGAGACGGGGAAAGCTCGCACGCTGATTGAGGAAGCTAGCGCGACGGTGGTGAATTATCCGCCACTGGTGAGGAACCAGACGGACCATGGGAAGACTTTCCGGCAGGCGCTGGGGGACGGGAAGCAGATTGTGTGGGCTTCCGAGCGCGATGGATGGGAGCACTTATATCTGTACGACGGTAAGACAGGGAAGATGATTCGGCAGATTACTAAGGGCGAGTGGGTTGTGCGGGCGGTGGATCGGATTGATGAGAGTTCGGGGACGATTTATTTCGAGGCGAGTGGCGTGAATGCGGGAGAAGATCCGTATTACGTGCATGGCTACAGGATTCAGCTTGATGGGACTGGGATGAAGGCGCTGACGCCAGTTGCGGCGGATCATACGCTGAGCTATTCGCCGGATGGAAAGTATTTTGTTGATACGTATTCGCGGGTTGATTTGCCGCCGGTGATGGAGGTGCATCATGCGGAGGATGCTTCGCTGGTGATGGCGGTAGATACGGCGGATGACCATGCGCTACGGGCTGCGGGGTGGGCACCGGCAGAGCCGTTTCATGCTCCGGGGCGGGATGGGAAGACGGAGATCTGGGGCGTGATTTATAAGCCGGCGCACTTGGATGCGCAGAAGAAGTATCCGGTGATTGAGGACATTTATGCGGGGCCGCAGGGGTCGTTTGTGCCGAAGAGTTTTTCGACGCGGGCGGAGCCGCTGACGGAGCTGGGATTTGTGGTTGTGCAGATTGATGGCATGGGCACGAATAACCGGTCGCGGGCTTTTCATGATGTGGCCTGGCGCAATTTGAAAGATGCGGGGTTTGAGGATCGCATCTTGTGGCACAAGGCTGTGGCGGCGAAGTATCCGTGGTACGACATTAGCCGCGTGGGTGTGTTTGGCACTTCGGCGGGTGGGCAAAATGCGATGGCTGCGCTGCTGTTTCATCCGGAGTTTTACCAGGTTGCTGTTGCCAATAGCGGGAGTCATGACAATCGCATGGACAAGATCTGGTGGAACGAGCAGTGGATGGGATGGCCGGTAGGGCCGTGGTATTCGGAGAGCTCGAATGTGGACAATGCCTGGAGATTGAAGGGCAAGTTGATGCTGGTGATGGGCGAGATGGATAAGAATGTCGATCCTTCGACAACGATGCAGGTGGTGGACAGGTTGATTAAGGCGAATAAGTATTTTGACCTGCTGGTGGTGCCGGGTGGCGGGCACGGTGCGGGCGGTGCATATGGCGAGCGCAAGCTGATGGACTTTTTTGTGCGTAACCTGCAGGGCGAGGGGACGCCGGAGTGGAATTCGTTGCCGGACGGGGATGATAAGGCCGGCCACAAGCAGGGTACTCCCTAAAGAATCAACACGATACGGTAAGTTTCAGGCAGCTGGGGCCTGTTTCCTGCGTACGGGATCTGCAGGGAACAGGCCTTTGTTGTGTGAAGCGAAAGTCAGGATGAAATAAATTTCCTTGCAATAAATACAACATTGCATTCATAATTTGGCTCTGTATTGAACTTAAGAATGCGTTTTCTATGAGCGGCATCCCCCGGCCGCAATGCAAAAGTAACCGGATTCCAGATGTGCCAGCGGATAGGAGTTCCGGATTGAGTAAACGTTTCATCGATCTGTTTGGAAATTGAGTGTCGGAAGTTTTTGTGGATGCCACCGGGAAAGTCAGGAGGAAGAATGATGACGCAATGTAGTTCCGCAGATGTGATTGTGGCTGGGAATCGGGCAGAAGATCTGTTCCGGCCATTGGATTGTGAGAGGGGCCGTGGAAGACGGAAGAGGCTGCGGCAGGGCAGGATTGCTCAGCGTATTGCTGGCGTATTGGCGATGTGCGGTTTGTTGATGTTGGTGGCGAGTGTCACGGCGCATGCGCAGGATTTATCGACTGGCGCGCTGCATGTGACTGTGCTCGACCCGAGTGGGGCTGCTGTGAATGGTGCAGCGATTGAGCTGAAGGATCTTGGGACCAATGATATTCACGGTTCGAAGACGGCCGGCACGGGCAATGCAGTTCTGTCTTATCTTCCGCCTGCGGCTTACAGCTTAAGGGTTTCAAAGGACGGATTCGGAGAGAAGCTTTATCCGACGGTTACGATCCAGGCGAACCAGATTACGGATATCAAGGTCTCGCTGCAGGTTGGTTCAGCGAGCCAGACGGTTTCGGTTTCCGGCGATGTGAGCCCGTTGCTCGAAACTTCGTCGACTACGCTTTCGACGACGGTGGACCTGAAGCAGATTGAGAATCTTCCGGTGGGTGGGCGCGATACGCTTCCGCTGGCATTTCTTGTGCCAGGCGCAGTGGGGAATAACTTCAACAACCTGCCGGGCGGTGCGGTCAACGTAAGCTCGAATGGATTTTCCACGATGCCGAACCGCTTTAAGAGCGGCGGCTTTGACACCAATGGGCCGTCGACGACGAATCGCCTGGAAACTGTGCAGGAGATGACGGTGCAGACGGGCGAGCTGGATGCTTCAAAGGGCGGCACCAATGCGATGGACATTGGCTTTGTGACGCGTCGCGGCACGAACCAGTTTCATGGTCAGCTCTATGAGGATTACCGCAGTGACGCGCTCAATGCGAACAGCTGGTACAACAATTTTGTTGGGCTTCCGCGCGGCGTTTTAATCATTAACGACTTTGGTGGAAGCGTTGGTGGGCCTTTCCTGAGAGACAAGTTATTTTTCTTTGCGAGCCTTGCGAACTTTCGTGAGCCTTTGAGCACGACGGTGAGCACGCCAGTGGCAACTACGCAGGCGCTGGCGGGTATTTATACCTATGTTCCGACGAACTCGACGACGCCGCAGACGATCAACGTGCTGCAGGCGGGTGCGAGCGGCGGATGCTCTACGTGCACGGGAAACATCAATTCGATCATCGCGACGGATCTGCAGAATATTGAATCGACTTACAAGATGAACGGGGTTACGCTGACGAACGTCGACTTGAACCACGAGAATGTGAACTTTCTGAACAAGGAGACGATCATCCAGAAGTATCCGACGCTGCGGCTTGATTACAACATGTCGCAGAACTTCCGCTGGACAGGGTCGGTGAATGAGTCGAACTTTTACAACATCAACGCGGGCGGGGCGCCATTTCCTGGACCACTTTATGCGAACCAGGCATACAGCAACGTGGAACGGAACTACCAGGTTGTGACGGGATTTGATTGGAATATCCGGCCTACACTTGTGAATGCGTTTCGCGTCGGCTATCTCTACACGCAGTTCACGTATAACTCGCAGGGTATTGATGTTCCTACGGCCGACATGACGCAGCAAGGCCAGCTTACTTTTGGCTTTGGCTTGAACAGCGGCGTGAATGGCTTTGCCAGCTTGAGGGGTGGCTCGCTGTATCCGGTGTTGAGCTTGAAGGATGAGAGCACGTGGGTGCATGGAAACCACATCTTTTCATTTGGTGTAGAGAGCGCTACGGAGATTGACCACTACTACAACAACCAGTTTGTGCCTTATATCGGTGTGAACTACATTGCGACCGGCGACCCGGTGACGAGCGCGCTAGTGAACTCGGTGCCTGCGAATGCACCGGCGTCGGCGGTTGGCGACGTGGAGGGGTTGTACTCGACACTCACGGGGCGCATGACGTATTACAGCCTTGGCGAGTTTGTGAATGCGAAGACGAAGCAGTTTCAGCCGGGGATTTCCTTCAACCTGCATGAACGGTTGAACCAGACTGCGTTCTTCCTGCAGGACTCGTGGAAGGTGTTGCCGGAGCTGACGCTGAACCTTGGGCTGCGCTGGGATCTCACAGGCGCTTCGAAGGATGAGACGGGTTTCTATACGCATCCTTCGGTTGCGGATTTGTGGGGGCCGTCCGGCGTGGGCAATATCTTTCAGCCGGGAACTTTGAACGGAAACATGAATCCGGTGGAAGGGCCGGGTTCGGAGGCTTACAGTCCGACGTATGTGCATCCGGAGCCGAGCATTGGCGTTGCGTGGAATCCACGTCAGCCTTCAGACACGGTGCTGGGTAAGCTCTTCGGCGAAGGCAAGTCTGTTGTTCGTGTGAGCTACACGTTCAAGAACTATACGGAAGGCGCTCAGAACTTCTGGAACTTTGGCTCGAATAATGGTGCGAACTTCAATACCTACTACTACGCGAACCCGGTGGCTCCTACTCCGGGTGTGACTCCGGGGGCGGGTTTCTACAATGCGGGCTCGGTGAGTTTGGGCAGTACGCTTCCGGCGCTTGCTTCGACTTCGCCTTCGCCGTTTCAGCCGGTGATTACGGAAGCGTCGCAGGCTTTCAGCGGCACTTCGTTCCTCACCTTTGATCCGCATATCCAGCAGCCGTGGGTTGCGTCATGGCAGGTCGGAATTCAGCGTGAGTTGACTCCGAGCAATGTGCTGGAGATTCGGTATGTGGGCAATATCTCCAGGAAGCAGTGGCTTGGTTTGAACTACAACGAGGTCAACATTTTTGAGAACGGCTTCCTTGCCGATTTTCAGAATGCGCAGAAGAACCTGGCAGACAATGGTGGCACGTCGTTCCAGGGGCCGCGGGCGACTCCGATTCTGTCGCAGGCGTTTGCTTCTTCAGGGAGCAGCAACTTTACGAACGGCCAGTTCATTACATGGCTGCAACAGGGACAGGCTGGTGCATTTGCGAATTCACTTGCGGGGAATTCGACCTATCTGTGCTCGCTGGTGAGCAGCTTCAGCGGGTGCGATACGGTTGGCGTTCCGGCTACAGGAAACCAGCCGATGAACTTCTTCCAGGCGAATCCGTTTGCTACGGGGCAGGGCATTATCGAGATGGTGAATGCCGGTTCGTCGAATTACAACTCGCTGCAGATTGATTTCCGGCAGCGGAACTATCATGGCATGCAGTTTGATGCCAATTACACGTTTGCGCACTCGCTTGAGAACAACGTGCAGGGTAGCTTGACGCCGGGCTACTACGGCGGCGGCGGCAACAGCAACTCGGGCAATAGCTCTCCGGGTATCTATACGCTGCGCAACTTGCATCTAAATTATTTCCCGAGTTCGTATGATGTGCGCCATGTGATGCATGTGAGCGGCACATACGATCTGCCGTTTGGGCATGGGCGACCGTGGTTGAACCATAACCGGCTGGCGGATGCTACGGTTGGCGGCTGGACGGTGGGTATGATTCTGACCTATCAGAGCGGCGCGCCGTTTCTGTTTACCGGCGGGACCAGCACGTTTAACCAGAATGATGGTGGGGTTACGCTAACTGGAGTTACGGCGAGGGATTTGCAGAAGCAGATTCGCGTTCGCAGCTCAAATGGGCATCCGTGGGTGAATCTCTTCGATTCGAAGTACATTTCGAGCGAGGGTCAGGCGAATACGGCGTATATCAGTCCGAACTTTACGGCCGGAACGATTGGTCAGCTGATGTGGCTGCATGATCCGAAGTGGATTAATACGGATCTTTCGGTGAACAAGGTTGTTCCGATCTTCCGGGAGTACCGGTTGAAGCTGGAAGGCGTGTTCTTGAATGCCTTTAACCATGTGGCCTGGACGGGCATGACTACGGGCGTGCAGAGCACGACGTTCGGCACGACGAATGGAACGGCGAATGGACCAAGAAATATCGAGCTGAGGGCTAACTTCCAGTTCTAAGCTCCGAGCTGAGGGCCGGTGTGGTTGCTGTGCTGTTAAGCGGTGGCTGCATCGGCTCTTGTGCATTCCATGATTTACCGGCGGTTGGCGGGTTGGTACGTGGGAGTTTCATAACCATGTATTCAAAGCTGCATTCCGTGGAGGATGAGCTATTGTTAGACTGGTAACGTCTAGTGTGGTGTTGAAGGATGAAGAGAGTGGCTCCAGTCAAGACAAAGGCAACCAGGGTTTTGAAAAAACGAACTGAGAAAGCCGAGCATGGAACGAGCGTCGGAGTTGCGTTCCAGCGAATTCGCGATTTGATTGTGCACGGCAAGCTTGCGCCGGGAAGCTGGATTGTGGAGGGCGACGTTTGCGAACATCTGAGCATGAGTCGCACCCCGGTGCGTGGTGCGCTCTATTTGCTGCAGCGGGAAGGGTACATTCACGAGTACCGCAACGGCAGCAAGACACGCATGATTGTGGCTCCGGTGACGATTGAGGATGCGAATGATCTCTATCCGATCATTGGACGCATTGAGGGATTGGCCGGACGGCGCGCTGCGGTTTTGCCGGTGGAAGAACGGAAGAAGCTGGCGGCGGAGTTGAAGAAAGTCAACGACAAGCTGGCTAAGATTGCGCAGGACCGCAGTTTGAACGGGCCGGAGATTTTTGATCTTGACCATGAGTTTCACCGGCTGATTGTAGATATCGGGTCGGGGCGGCGGTTGAATGCGTTGCATCGCGCGATTGAGCCGCAGACGGAGCGGTACTGGCGACTGTATGCGAGCTCGATTATCGGCGAGCTGCATGTTTCGGTTGAGGAGCATGGGGAGATTATTGCGGCGTTGCTGTCGGGGGATCCGGACCGGTTGGAGAAGGCGCTGGTTGTGAATTGGGAGAATGGATGTAAGAGGCTGGCTCGCGTGATTGAGATGTTTGGGGAGCGGGGGAGCTGGTAGGGGTTTTCTGATTTGGGTTGTGCAAACGGGGAGAGCGTTGGCTCTCCCCGTTTGCTTTGTTAGAAGGTGGTGCTGGGGATGGCTACCGCGGGCCGCATGGACTGAGCGTGCTTCCATGCGGCCTGGGTTTGGGCTAGTTCCTCACCGATGACTTCCATGCGCGGGGCGCGGACCTTTGCGCTGCCTACGCCGGCTTCCTGCTGGATTTGCTTGATGAGCTGGATGAACTTGGGGACGGTGTCCATGCGGAGAAGCGGCAGGAACCAGCGGTAGAGCTCGAAGGCCTCCGCGGACTTGCCGGCGCGGGTGAGGTTGAAGAGATCGACGGACTCGCGCGGCAGTGCGTTGACGAGGCCTGCGACCCAGCCTACGGCACCTGCTTGAATGCCTTCTACAATGGCGTCGTCTACGCCGACGAAGATGGCGATGCGGTCGCCGAGAAGAGCGCGGATGGCGGAGACGCGGCGGACGTCGGTGGAGGATTCTTTGACGGCTGCGAGGTTGGGATAGAGCGAGGCCAGCTCGGCGATCTGCTCGGGGAGGAAATCTGTGCCGTAGGCTACGGGATTGTTGTAGAGGATGCCGGTGAGCGGTGTGGCTTCGAGAATGGCGGAGATGTGGGCCTTCATCTCGCGCCAGTCGCCCTTGTAGACGTAGGGCGGGAGGATCATGAGGCCGCTGGCGCCGGCTTGATGGGCGGCTTTGGCGAGTTCGACCGCATCAGCTGTGGAGAGCGCGGAGATGGTGGCGACGGTGGGGGCTTTGCCGTCGAGCGCGGTGATGACGGTTTTGAGGACGGCGATTTTTTCTTCGAAGCTGAGCGTGGCTGCTTCTCCGAGAGAGCCGAGAGTGATGATGCCGGTGCAGCCGTTGGCGATGAGCCACTGGGCGTGGCGGGCTACGAAGGCGTGATCGACGTTTCCGTTTGCGTCGAAGGCGGTGGTCATGGCGGGCATTACGCCGGTCCAGTTCATCTGGGCTCCTTTAGTTATGAGGCTGGGCCGCGGTGGCGGCGGGAGTTTGTGTTTGCTCCGCGAGAAGGCGGGCGGGTAGATAGGGCTCGGCGGGGATTGCTGGTTTGCGATTGCAGAATGTGTCGGCCAGCAGTTCCGCGGTGGCGAGCGATGTGGTGATGCCGAGGCCTTCGTGTCCGGTGGCGAGCCATAGGGTGCTATCGGAGGGAACGGGGCCAATGAGTGGAAGCTTGTCCGGAGTGGCGGCGCGGAAGCCGGACCAGGTACGGATGATTTTGCAGTGTTCGAGCGCGGGCATGTATTCGAGGGCGCGGCGGAGCATGCGGCCGAGGATGGCGTGCTCGACTGCGGGATCGTCGACTCCGAACTGGCGCGAGGAGCCGATGAGAACCTGGCCGGTGATGCGCGGCTGAAGGTTGCAGGCTACGGAGTCCGCGGTGATGGAGTGCGCGCTTTTCATGTAGCCGAGCTCGACGACCTGATGGCGGAGCAGGCCGGGGTAGCGGTCGGTGATAGCGAGATGGCCTTTGCGTTTCTGGATGGGGATTGTGGCCATGCAGAACGGGGCGTCGGCACCTGTGGCGTTGATGAGGCGCGGGGCGCGGAGGATGGCTCCGTCGGAGAGATGGGCTTCGCCGTTGGCCAAGTGGGTGACTTCGGCTCGTATGAGTGTGGTGCCTAGAGAGACTGCTTTTTCTACCAGGTAGGCGGCGACTATGGGAGGGTAGACTACGCTGTCTTGCGGGACGAGCAGGCCACCGGTTAGTCCGGAGCGGAGGTTAGGTTCGGCCTCTGCAAGGCCCTTCGCGTTGAGCATGGCGCCGGAGAGGTTGTGTTGTCGCAAATAGGCCAGCTTGCGCTCGGCTTCGGCAAATTCTTCCTCGTCGGCTGCTACCCAGAGGGTGCCGGCCTGGGCGTATTCGGCGGTGTGGGGTAATTCGGCGGCTAGCTGGTGCCAGAGTGTCTGTGAATGGCTGCTGAGGGCGAACTCGGCTTCGCTGCCGTCGAGCACGACGATGTGGCCCATGCCTGCGGCGGATGCGCCGCCGCCGATAGTGCCGCGCTCGATGAGGGCGACGTGCATCCTTTCCTGCGCGCAGGCGAGCGCACAGGCTGCGCCTACGATGCCGCTACCTACGATGATGGCGTCGTAGGACGAGTTTGGAGCAGTGCTCATTCCGGAACTCCGAGCCGGAATGGGTCCTCTTGCGAGAAGATCAGCGTGCTTTCCGCCGTGACAGATGCGGAGCCGCTGATAGTGGGCAGGATGGGGCCGGAGTTGCCGTTTTCCCATTGATAGGAGCCGGAGAAGACGGTGCCAAGGATGCCTTCCTGCCGCCATGTGTCGCCGGGTTGGAGTGTGCCGTCGGCGGCGAGGCAGGCGAGCTTGGCGCTGGTGCCGGTGCCGCAGGGGGAGCGGTCGTAGGCTTTGCCGGGGCAGAGGACGAAGTTGCGGCTGTTGTTTGCGGGCTCAAGTGCGGGGCTGAAGATTTCGATGTGATCGATTTCGGCTCCGTCGGCTCCGGTGATGCCTTGCTCGCCGAGTGCATTGCGGATGGCCCAGGTGAAGGCGGTCAGAGAATCGACCTGGTCAATATTCAGGACTGGGTTGGGAGCGGTGGGGGTGAGGACGAAGGGGTGGTTCTTGACGAGGAAGAACCAGTTGCCGCCCCATGCAATTTCGCCGGTGACGGTTCCGTAGCCGGGGACTTCGACGGCGACGCCGGTGCGGTAGCGGTAGGCAGGGACGTTGCGGAAGGTTACCTGGCCGTCCGGGCAGAGTTCGGCTTCAACTACCCCTACAGGGGTTTCGATGCGGTGGACGCCGGGCTCGATCTGGCCGATGTGCGCGAGGGTGATGATGACGCCGATGGTCCCGTGGCCGCACATGCCGAGGTAGCCTGCGTTGTTGAAGAAGATGACGCCGGTGACGCAGGAGGGGTCGCTGGGCTCGAGGAGGTAGGCGCCGACGAGGACGTCGGAGCCGCGCGGCTCGCAGAGGATGGCGCGGCGGAAGTCGTCGTAGCGCGTGCGAACGACTTCAAGGCGTTCGGCGATGGTGCCGGGACCAAGATTCATGGTGAAGGGAAGCACGCAGCGGGTAGGTTCGCCGGCGGTGTGTGAGTCGATGACGGAGATTCGGCGCGGTAAGTGGGTATTCATCCGTTCTTCAGGATACGTGCTGAATTGCAGGGGCGGCACCGTGTCGGGCGCAGGGTCGAGTGGATTCATGATGGTCGAGTGGCGATTGGCCAGTTGCCTTCCTCTGCGTGGGGTTTGCCCGGTGGTCCTCACCTTGGTGGTGAGGTATTGGATGCAATGTCTATTGCAAAGTATACGAGTTTGGATACAATCATGCTACCCAAAAGGATTACCGAAGACGGGAATTTGTCATCGTTTCATGGGTGAAAGGGGATTTCCCAAAAGATGGCGAGGATGTGCGCAGGAAAAGTGCAGTGGGTGGTTGGGGTGCTTGCCCTTTCGGCAGCGGTTGCGCATGCGCAGTGGTATCCGGCGGGGCGCCCGCCGGAGATTGGGCCGCTGTTTGACCAGGGGGTTGCGCGGTACTCTACGCCAGAACTGCAGTTGACGGTGATGAAGTCATCCGGGACGGCGGCGGGGTTGGCGATGCCAGATAAGGACGGGAAGCCGGGGTATGACTTTACTCCCTTTGATCTGCTGGCAGCGCGGTCTGTAGATGGATACTTTCATCTTGGGGATTTGAATCTCCGGTTGCGCGAGGCTGGCGCTACGGAATGGCGCGGGTATTCGACGGCGCTGGAGCGGCATCCGGTGATTCTGTTGCCGCGTCAAAGAGGATACCTGGAGCGCGAAAACCTGGCACCGACGCTGCCGGCGGATTTTCCGTTGCAGCTGATTCGGAGCTGGGCCGTGGTGGATGGCAAGCTGGCACTGCGGTTTACGCTGCATAATCCTACGAATCATGCGATTGAGATTGGTTCGCTGGGGATTCCGCTGGTCTTTAACAATGTGGTGACGGGGAAGTCGCTTGAGGATGCGCATGCGGTGAATAACTTTGCGGACCCTTCGATTGCGATGGATGGCGGGTATGTGCAGGTGACCCGGCTGAATGGGCATGGTCCGGCGCTGGTGGTTGTGCCGGATGGGAAGACTCCGTTTGAGGCGTGGCGGGTGTTGGAGAATCCGAAGCGCAGAGGGGATAGCGATCCGCTGTTTAAGGAGAAGACGCCGCGGCAGCAGACGTTTGAAGGGTTCTATGAGTGGATGGTGGCTTCTGCGGCGTACCAGGAGAACGAGTGGAAGGGTGTGCAGGAGTGGAACCAGGCTAGCAGCTTTGTGATTGCTCCGGGCGAAGAGCGCACGGTGGGGCTGCGGTTCCTGGTGGCGGATTCTATTCGGGACATCGAGAAAACGCTTGCTGAGAATGGACGGCCTGTGGCGGTGGGTGTGCCGGGGTATGTATTGCCGCAGGATGTGGATGGTGCGCTGTTCCTGAAATATCCGAAGCCGGTAGAGAAGGTGAGTGTAGAGCCGGCGGGAGCGATGGAAGTTTCTGCTGCGGGGAATACTGAGCATGGGTGGGTACGGTATCAGTTGCGCGGCAAGACGTGGGGACGTGCGCGGCTGACGATTGCTTATGCGGATGGAACGGTGCAGACGGTGCATTACCGTGTGATTAAGCCGGAAGCGGATGCTGTGGATGACCTGGGACGGTTTTTGTTTACGAAGCAGTGGTTCGATGACAAAAGCGATCCATTTCATCGGGGGCCTTCAATTATCAGTTATGACCGCGAGGCGAATGCGCAGGTGACGCAGGATCAGCGCGTGTGGATTGCGGGGCTGAGTGATGAGGCGGGTGCGGGTTCTTGGCTGGCTGCGGCGATGAAAGAGTTTGCGCGGCCGGATAAGAAGCAGGTGGAACAGTTGGAAGAGTTTGTGGATGGCGTGCTTTGGGGCGGGCTGCAGTATAAGGATGGGCCGAAGAAGTATGGCGTGCGGCGGAGCTTGTTTTATTACCAGCCGGATCAGTTGAGCTCGTACGGGTATCGCAAGGATCTGGATTGGAGTACGTGGGCGAGTTGGAATAAGGAGAACAGCGAGCAGGTGTGGCGCTCGTACAACTATCCGCATGTGGTGGCGGCGTACTGGGCGCTGTATCGGATTGCGCGGAATCATGCGGGGCTGGCGACGCATCATGAGGCGCGGTGGTATCTGACGCAGGCGTATGAAACGATTCTTGCGATGATGCAGTTTGCGCGGGACCAGGCGATGCTGGGGCAGATGGAAGGCAGCGTGTTTGTTGCTGTGCTCGATGACCTCAAAGCGGAGAAGATGACGGCTGAGGCTGACAAGCTGGAAGCCGAGATGCGGAAGCGCGCGGAGAACTGGAAGCATGAGCCGTTTCCGTTTGGCAGCGAGATGGCCTGGGACTCTACGGGGCAGGAGGATGTGTATGCGTGGAGCCGCTATTTCGGGATGGGCGACAAGGCGCAGGTGACGCTGGATGCGATTACGGGATATATGCCTGCGATTCCGAACTGGGGATACAACGGGAATGCGCGGCGGTACTGGGATTTTCTTTATGGCGGGAAGTATGAGCGGCTGGAGAGGCAGTTGCATCATTATGGGTCGGGGTTGAATGCGATTCCGGTGCTGGATGCTTACAGGCGCGATCCTAAGGATTTGTATCTGTTGCGCGTGGGGTATGGCGGCAATATGGGGGCGCTGGCGAATATCGACCAGGAGGGATTTGCTTCGGCGGCGTTTCATAGTTATCCAGACAAGATGAGCTTTGATCCTTACTCCGGGGATTATGGGCCGAATTTTTTTGGCCATGCATGGGGAGTTGGTACGTACCTTGTGCATGATGCGGAGTTTGGATGGCTGGCGTTTGGTGGGAATGTTTCCGTGGATGGTGGGGTTGTGCGCGTGGAGCCGCGGGACAGTATGCGGCAGCGGTTCTATGTTGCTCCGCTTGGGCTGTGGCTGACGTTGGATAGTGGGCGTTTTTCGGATGTGACGTATGACGCGAAAACGGGTGTAGTTGAAGTTCGCCTGGATGCGGCGGATGCTTATACGCAGACGGCATTGTTGCGTGTGGAGCAGACGGCGAAGGTTGAGGGTGTGGGAACGATTGAGCCCTTGGATGCGTGGAAGATGGAGCGCGGAGGGTATGTTGTTCCGCTGGGTAAACAGAGTGTGAGTGTGCGTTTGGGTGTGCGGGCGAAGGAGTCCAAATAACTATGAAGACGAGAAGAGATTTTTTACGTGAGTCCTCGATGCTGGCGGCTGGCGCCGGTGTGATGCCGTGGAATGCGTGGGCTATGGGGCAGGATCCGGTTGTGAATTCATCGCGGGCTGTGGATCATGTTAGCCGCGAGAAGATTGCGTGGAAGGCTCGGCCGTTTGCTATGACGGATGTGCGGTTGCGGTCGGGATATTTGAAGGAGATGCAGGAGCGTAATCGGATTTATCTCTTCATGATTCCGAATGACCGGCTTGTGCATAGCTTTCGGTTGACGGCGGGCAAGCCATCGCATGCGCAGCCGCTGGGTGGATGGGAGGCTCCGGATTGCGAGTTGCGCGGGCATCTTGCGGGCGGACATTATCTTTCCGCATGCGCGCTGATGTATGCGTCTACCGGGGATGAGTCGCTGCGTTTGAAGGCGGAGGCGCTGGTGGGCATGCTTGCGGAGTGCCAGCAGCCGAATGGATATCTGGGCGCGTATCCGGAGAGCTTTTACGATCGGCTGAAGAAGCATGAGCGCGTGTGGGCGCCATTTTACACGTACCACAAGATTATGGCCGGGCACTTGGATATGTATACGTATTGCGGAAGCCCGACGGCGCTGGAGACTGCGCAGCGCATGGCGAACTGGGCGATTCGGTGGATTGAGCCGTTGAGTGATGAGGAGCTGGCCAAGGTGCAGATGGTGGAGCATGGCGGGATGAATGAGGTCATGTTCAATCTCTATGCGGTGACGGGAGAAAAGAAGTATCTGGATGCAGGGTATCGTTTTGAGCATAAGCGGTTCTTTGATCCACTGGCGGCGCACCAGGATAAGCTTGCGGGGTTGCACTCGAATACGAATATTCCGAAGGTGATTGGCGCGGCGCGTGGGTATGAGCTTACAGGTGATGCGCGCTACAAGGATATTTCGGAGTATTTCTGGCAGACGGTTGTGGATCATCACAGCTTTGCGCCGGGTGGGACTTCGAATAACAACGAGGGATGGAGTGAGCCGGATACAGAGGGCTCGCATCTGGCTTCGGGTGGGCAGGAGTGTTGCTGCAGTTACAACATGCTGAAACTTACGCGGCATCTTTTTGGATGGCAGCCGGATGCGCGGTGGATGGATTACTACGAGAAGATGCTGTGGAATGTGCGTGCAGGAACGCAGAATGAAAATGCGATGATGATGTACTACGTCCCTACGGTGCCGGGTGGGTGGAAGACGTTTGGCGATGTTTACGAGGCGAATCTTTGCTGTACGGGAACAGGGTCGGAGGAGTACTCGAAGCTTGTGGATACGCTTTACTTCCACGATGACGCGAGTCTCTATGTGAACCAGTTTGTTGCGTCAGAAGTGAACTGGCATGAGAAGCAGGTTCGGCTGGTGCAGGAGACGAGTTTTCCGGAGGAAGAACGGACTGTGTTGCATGTGCATGCTGCGCAGCCTGCGAGCTTTGCGCTGAAGGTGCGCGCGCCGCATTGGTCGCCGGGGATTGCGGTGAGTTTGAATGGTAAACGCGTGGAGATGCGCAAAGACGCGGATGGATATATCCGAATTGAGCGGACGTGGAACTCCGGCGATACAGTTGCGGTGGAATTGCCGATGACGCTGCGGCAGGAGTCTGTGCCGGGAAGTCCGGAGCTGGCGTCATTTGCTTATGGTCCGCTGACTCTGGTTGCGTGCATGGGGCGTGAGGGATTGAGTCGCGACATGATTGATGCAGGGCAAGGGCCGGATATGGATAAGCTGCCGCCGCTGCCGTTGCCGCGGTTCCGTTCGTCTGCGGGAAGTGGTGAGAAGGTTGCGTGGATGCGCAAGGACAACAGTGAGACGCTGCTCTTTCATAGCAGCGGGCAGAGTAAGGACTTTGCGCTCAGGCCGCTTTATCGTGTGATGGACGAGCGGTTCTCTGTTTATTGGCAGAAGGAAGTTTGAGGCGAGTTTGTTTCAAAAGTAGAGAGGCAGCCACAATGGCTGCCTCTCTGCTTTTGTGTGTTCGTTGCTATTTGCTGGTTTGTGCGTCGAGGTCGAGGTTGAGCATGAGGACGTTGATGCGTGGTTCGCCCAGGAGGCCAAACTGGCGGCCTGTGATGTGCTGGGCGATGAGGGCGTGTACGCGATCTTCGCTCAGATTGCGGGCTTTGGCAATGCGCGGCGCCTGGAAGTAGGCGGCGTCAGGAGTGATGTCGGGATCGAGGCCGGAGCCGGATGTTGTTACGAGGTCGATGGGAACGGGCTTGCCATTGGATGCGGCGCTGAGTTTGTTGATGTCGCCCTGGATGCGCTGCACGAGTTTTGCGTTCGACTGCGCGAGGTTGGAGCCGCCGGAGGATGTGGCGTCATAGCCGTTGCCTGCGGCGGAAGGGCGGGGATGGAAGTAGCGGTCTGATGTGAAGCTTTGCGCTAGTAGTTCTGAGCCGATAACCTGGCCGTTTTGGAGAATGAGGCTGCCTGCGGCCTGGTGAGGAAAGAGTAGGCCGGCGAGCAGGGTGACTGTCAGTGGGTACGCTATGCCGAAGATTACTGTTGCGATGAGCGTAAATAGGATAGACGTCTTCCAGATGGAATGCGGCGTGGGTGCTTGCGCCGCTTTTGACGATGTGACCGATGGTGCGGGCATGGTGGATACAGAATGCACGGGATATCTCCTTTAGGCAAGGTGCAGGAATGCCAGCACCATATCAATTGCCTTAATGCCAACGAAGGGAACGAGGATGCCGCCTACACCATAGATAAGGAGATTGCGGCGCAGCAGAACATCTGCGGGTTTGGGTTCGTAGCGCACGCCTTTGAGAGCCAGCGGGATGAGCGCGACAATGATGATGGCGTTGAAGATGACGGCGGAAAGAATGGCCGACTGTGGTGAGCGCAGGTACATGATGTTGAGCGCATTCAGAACTGGGAATGTTCCGGCGAACATGGCGGGGATGATGGCGAAGTACTTGGCAACGTCGTTCGAGATGGAAAAAGTTGTGAGCGCTCCACGTGTCATGAGAAGCTGTTTGCCGATCTCGACGATTTCAATGAGCTTGGTAGGATTGGAGTCAAGGTCCACCATGTTGCCGGCTTCCTTAGCTGCTTGCGTGCCGGAGTTCATGGCTACGCCTACATCGGCTTGAGCCAGCGCGGGTGCGTCGTTGGTGCCGTCACCGGTCATTGCGACGAGCTTGCCCTTGGACTGTTCGCGCTTGATGAGGTCCATCTTGTCTTTGGGTTTGGCTTCGGCGAGGAAGTCATCGACACCGGCTTCACGCGCGATTACGGCGGCGGTGAGTGGGTTGTCGCCGGTGATCATAATGGTGCGGATTCCCATGGCACGGAGGCGTGCAAGACGCTCTTTCAGGCCACCTTTGACGATGTCCTTGAGATGAATTACGCCAAGTGCCGCGGAGTTTTCCGATACGACCAGCGGTGTGCCTCCCTGGCGTGCAATTGCTTCTACGCTTTCGCGAACTTTGGGAGGCAGGCCCGTTCCTTGTTCTTCGAGAAAGCGAGCGATGGCGTCTACAGAGCCTTTGCGGATGCGGATGCCGGGGAGATTGACGCCGCTCATGCGCGTTTGCGCGGTGAAGGGAACGAATTCCGCATGAATGTCACCTAGCTCGCGGCCACGAAGGTTGTACTTGGTTTTTGCGAGTACGACTACGGAGCGGCCTTCAGGGGTTTCGTCAGAGAGCGATGCGAGCTGAGCTGCGTCGGCGAGGCGTTCCGGGCTTATGCCAGGTGCGGGGACGAATTCGACGGCCTGGCGATTGCCTAGTGTGATGGTTCCGGTTTTGTCGAGGAGGAGTGTGTTTACATCACCGGCTGCTTCTACGGCACGACCGCTCATGGCCAGTACGTTGTACTGGACCAGTCGGTCCATTCCGGCGATGCCGATGGCGGAGAGAAGGCCGCCGATGGTTGTGGGGATGAGGCAGACGAGCAGCGAGACGAGCACGAAGACTGTCTGCGGCGCCCTGGAGTAGATGGCGAAGGGCTGCAACGTGACTACGGCGAGGAGGAAGACGATGGTGAGACCGGAGAGCAGAATGCTCAGCGCGATTTCATTCGGGGTCTTCTGACGTGATGCGCCTTCTACCAGCGCGATCATGCGGTCGAGAAAGGTTTCGCCGGGGTTGGAGGTGATGCGGATCTTGATCCAGTCAGAGAGGACTTTGGTTCCGCCTGTAACGGCTGAGCGGTCGCCGCCGGCTTCGCGGATGACGGGTGCGGATTCGCCGGTGATGGCGGACTCATCGACAGAAGCTACGCCTTCGATGACTTCGCCGTCGCCGGCGATGTACTGGCCTGCGGGAACATAGATGATGTTTCCGGCGCGGAGATGGCTGCTGGAGACTTCTTCCAATGAGCCGTTACTTGTGTAGCGCTGTGCGATTGTTTCGCCGCGCGCTTTGCGCAAGGTTTCGGCCTGGGCTTTGCCGCGGCCTTCGGCCATGGCTTCCGCAAAGTTTGCGAACAGCACGGTGAACCAGAGCCATAACGTGATCTGCAGGTTGAAGCTGAAGCCGGGGCGGTGCTGAACCAGGTCATTGATGAGCAGAGCCGTAGTCAGGACGCTGCCTACTTCTACGACGAACATTACGGGATTCTTTACCATCGAGCGCGGGTTCAGCTTGCGCACTGAATCAAGGAGTGCAGTGCCGAGAATTTCCGTATTCCAAAGATTTTTTTTCGCAGCCATGGTATGTGTCTTTCCTTATAGAAGCGCAGGCCGTTAGAAGAGCTGGCCTGATTGGAGCAGCAGATGTTCAAGGATTGGTCCGAGGCTCAGCACTGGGAAGAATGTGAGAGCTCCTAAAACTACGACCACGCCGATGAGCAGCACCGTGAAGAGGGAGCCATTCACGGGGAATGTTCCGGGGGAGGGTGGGACACTCTTCTTTTGCGCGAGATTGCCGGCGAGTGCGAGGACTGGAATCAACATGAGGAAACGGCCGGCCAGCATTGTAAAGCCGAGAGCGGTGTTGTACCACCATGTGTTGGCGCTGAGTCCGGCGAAGGCTGAACCGTTGTTGCCTGTGCCTGAAGTGAAGGCGTAGAGGATTTCGCTGAGGCCGTGAGGGCCGCTATTGGTGAGCGCGGAGAGGCCGATGGTTGGCGAAAGAACAAAGATGGCCGTGAGCGTGAGGATGCAGAGCGGGAAGATGAGCACGTAGAGCATCGACATCTTCACGTCATAGGCGTCGATTTTTTTGCCAAGGTATTCGGGCGTGCGGCCGACCATGAGGCCGGCGATAAAGACTGCCAGCACGACGAAGATCAGCATGCCGTAGAGACCGGAGCCTACGCCGCCAAAGATGACTTCGCCGAGCATGATGTTGGTGAGGACTACCATACCGCCGAGAGGAGTGAAGCTGTCGTGCACGGAGTTGACTGCGCCGCAGCTTGCGTCCGTTGTAATGGTTGCGAAAAGAGAAGACTGCGAGATGCCGAAGCGGACTTCTTTGCCTTCCATGTTTCCGGCGGGAGCGGTGGCTGTGCCTGTCTGCGCTGCTCCATGAAGCTGTGGGTGCGGATGCGACTCTGCCCAGTAGACGGCAGTGAAGCCTGCGACGAAGAGTACGAACATGGCCGCGAAGACAGCCCACCCGTGGCCAGGAGAGCCGGTGATTCGACCGAGCGTGAAGGTGAGAGCTGCCGGAATGATGAAGATGGACAGCATTTGGAGGAAGTTCGAAAAGGGCGTGGGATTTTCAAAGGGGTGCGCACTGTTGGCGTTGAAGAATCCACCGCCGTTGGTGCCGAGCATCTTGATGGCTTCCTGCGAGGCTACGGGACCTTGCGCGATGGTCTGCGTCTGGCTTGCCTGTTCGAGGGTGTGAGCCGCGGTGTAGGCGTGCAGGTTTTGGGGTACGCCCTGTGCTACGAGCAGCAATGCATAGACGATGCAGGCGGGCAGCAGGATATAGAGCAGTGTGCGTGTTGCATCGACCCAGAAGTTGCCGATGGTGGAGGACTCGGTGCGACGGATGCCGCGGATGAGCGCGATGGCGGTGACGATGCCTACGGCGGCGGAGAAAAAGTTGTGCGTGGCCAGAGCTGCCATTTGCGTGAGGTAGCTCATGGTGGATTCCGGCGTGTAGGACTGCCAGTTCGTGTTTGTCGTGAAGCTGGCAGCGGTGTTCCATGCGAGGTCCGGGCCTACGGCGGCGAGCTTCTGCGGGTTCCACGGCAGCACTGCCTGCAACCGCTCAATTGTGTAGGTGACGAACAGGCTTACAGCGGAAAAGCCGAGGAGAGCGAAGGCGTATTCGCGCCAGTTCATCTCATGTTCTGCGCGGATACCGGAGAGCTTGTAGATCAGGCGCTCTGTGGGGCGAAGCACAAAATCAAGCCACGTGCGCTTGCCTTCCAGAACGTTTGCCAGATACAGGCCAACTGGACGAACAGTTGCGAGGAGAACGAGAGAAAAAACAGCAAATTGCAACCAGCCATTGGCGGACATAATCAGAATTTCTCCGGGTAGAGCAGAGTTGCAATCAGGTAACCCAGCAGGAGGATGGAGAGAATGAGCGCGATTGCGCTGACGAGGTCAATGTGCATGGCGCTTATTTCAACCTCTGGCAGGCTTTTATGTAGAGAAAAGAGACGGCGAAGAACACAGCCGTGAAAAGGATCATCAGAACATCTTGCATAGGAGCCTCATGGGTGGCTGGGCACACTATGTGTCCGTAACTCAACCCATGAGTGAGGATGCTCTTGTCTGTCTATAACTCGACGAAATGATTCCTAAATAAAGCGTAAGGAGCTGGCGAGGGAGGATGGCGCGCTTTATTGGGATGCTGTTTCGTTGTCTGTCCAGCCTTCAGGAATAAAGCGATAGCCGACCCATGGCTCGGTCTGGATGTACTGACGGCCGGTTTCGTTTTCGAGCTTTTTGCGAAGCTGACCTACGAAGACGCGGAGGTATTCCGGCTGGTGCGCCGCCTGCCCACCCCATACGGCGGTCAGCAGTGCACGGTGGGTCATTACCTTGCCGGGGTTACGCGCGAGGTGCGCCATCAGGTCGAATTCCTTGGGCGTGAGATGAACCTCTTTGCCCTGTACGGTGATGCTGTGCGCGGCGATATCAACGACGAAATCGCCTGCGGTGATTGCAGATGTTGTGCGCTCCGGCGCGCGACGCAGATGGGCGCGCACGCGCGCCAGGAGCTCCTGAATGCTGAACGGCTTGGTTACGTAGTCGTCGGCGCCGGCATCGAGTGCTTCAACCTTGGAGCGTTCGTGATCGCGCACGGAGAGGACAAGGATCGGCGTGGATGCGATGCGCCGGATTGCCTGGCAGACGTCCACGCCACTCATGCCGGGCATCATCAGGTCGGTAATGACCAGGTCAGGCAGCCACTCGTGAAAGACCTGCAGCCCTTCTTCTGGATCGTTTGCAGTGCGCACATCAAAGCCCTGTGCAGTCAGGGCGGCACGCAGGGCACGTGTAATCTGTGATTCGTCGTCAATGACAAGAATTCTTCCGGGCATAGCCTTCTCGCTAGGGACACGATAGCATCCCCAGCTGAGGAGGGTATCATGCTGAGTGAGAAAGGCAATATTTACGGTGACTAAGGCATCAAGTTGGTCGATACAGCCCAGCGGCATTTTCAGAGCGCTTGGCGCTACTTTGGGGGTGGCGGCAGCGACTGCGTTGTTGGCGTGGGGCAAGATTGATGATTCTATTGTCGCGCTTATCTTTCTCACGACGGTTGTATGGGTTGCTACGCGTGCGGGGAGCAGGCTTTCGCTTTATGTTGCGTTTTTATGTGCTCTGAGTTTTGACTTCTTTTTTCTGCCCCCGATTCAAACTTTGCAGCTGGCGGGCTTGCAGGAATGGATAGAGCTGTTGTCCTTTCTTGCCAGCACTGTGATTGTGAGCCGCATTGCAGACCGCATACGCAAGCAGGCTCGCCTGGCGGAGGAGCGGCGGACGGATATAGAGCGGCTCTATATGCTGAGCCAGGAGATGATGCTGCATGAAGATGCGGCACAGTTAATGCGCGATCTTCCCTCCATGATCCAGAGAACTTATTCGCTGGATGCTGTGGCGCTGTACGGTCGCGAACAAGACAGGTTTTATAGTTCGTTGCCGGAAATTCCTTCGCAGCTTGAGGTTGATTTGCGTTCGCTTATGCAGGGACTGGCTGCGAGTGCCGAGGGTGGCGATGGCTACGTTTTGCATGCGCTGGTGCTTGGCATGAAGAATATTGGCGCTGTTGCGTGGAAGCCGGATTCACTTTCGCGGGGATCTGCTGCGTCGCTTAGCGCGCAGGTTGCGATTGCGCTTACGAGGGCAACGGCTATTGAGACATACACACATGTGGAAGCGGCCCGGGAAGGTGAACGCCTGCGCACTGCGCTGATTGATTCGCTTACTCATGAGTTGCGTACTCCGCTGACCAGTATTCGCGCTGCGGCTACGACGCTGATACAGGGCGAAGGGCTGGATGATGCAGCGCGGAAGGACCTTGCCGAGCTGATGGATGAGGAAAGTAAGCGACTGGATAAGCTCATCGGCGAGGCCGTGGAGATGGCGGAGATTGATGCCAATGTGCTGCGCGTGACGCTGGCACCACAGTACGTTCGTGCTCTGCTGGAACATGCTGTGGAAGAGTCGCGAAGGGTGCTTACCGGCCATCCCGTATTGATTGATGTGGATGTTTTGGACCAGCCGGTATGGTTCGATGCTCATTTGCTGAGCCGGGTTCTGCGCCACCTTATCGAAAATGCTGCGCGGTATTCCCCATCGGGTTCTCCCATTCATTTGAAAAGCAAGCGTGGCGTGGCGCAGCTTGAGTTTTGTGTTACGGATAAGGGGCCGGGGATAGACTCCGGGGACCTGCCGTACATCTTTCAGAAGTTTTATCGAGGCAAGCAGGGCAAGGTGACCGGGAAGGGATCGGGAATGGGGTTGTCGATTGTCCGCGCCATTCTTGAAGTGCATGGAGGCGGGATTAACGTAACAACGGCGCCTGGACAGGGAAGCACGTTCTGCTTCTGGGTTCCGCTGGTGGAAAAACAGCCGGAGAGCGTTGCGGCAATTTAGGCCGGAGATAAGGCCAAGCTGATGTATGGTGAGAGGGAGACATGAAGCAGATCCTCATCCGACTTTTTCTCACGCTTCCGGTTGTGTGGCTGGTGGTTTCGCTCGTCTTTTTGCTGATTCATCTTGTGCCGGGTGATCCCATTCAGGCGATGCTCGGTGATGGTGCAACGCCTGCAGATATGACGGCGTTGCGGCATCAGTATGGTCTTGATAAGCCGCTTGGCGCGCAGTACCTGAGTTACTGGGGCGGTGTGCTGCACGGGGATTTAGGTAACTCAATTCGACTGCATGATTCTGTTGCGCACCTGATTTCGCAACGCTATCCGTATACGCTGGCGCTGACGATTGCGGCGCTGGTTTTTGGGCTTGTGTTGGCGTTGCCAGCAGGAGTTGCGGCTGCTGTGAGCCGTGGCCGGGCTGTGGATCAGGCGCTGAGTGTGGTCAGCCTCTTTGGGCTGTCGGTTCCGGGGCTGGCGCTTGGGCCGGTTTTGATTCTCGTCTTTGCGATTTTGCTTGGATGGTTGCCGGTTTCCGGCGCGAACAGCGGCGGTACGCAGTTGATTGATTGGCACTATCTTGTGTTGCCCGCAATTGCCATGGGGGCATCGCTTGCGGCGATTCTTACGCGGATGGTGCGCACGGCGATGCTGGAAGAGCTGGGGCAGGATTACATTCGCACGGCACGTGCCAAAGGACTGGGTGAGGGGGCTGTCGTGTGGCGGCATGCGCTTCCGAATGCGCTTGTACCGATTGTGACCGTTGTGGGATTGCAGTTTGGTGCGCTGCTTGCAGGAGCCATTGTTACGGAGAAGATTTTCAGTTGGCCGGGGCTGGGGCGGCTTGTGGTAGATGCGATTTCGAACCGCGATTATGCACTGGTGCAGGGGTGTCTGCTGTCGATTGGGCTGACCTATGTGCTTGTGAATTTGCTCACGGATATTGTCTGTCGCTGGGTGAATCCTCGGATGCGTGTATGACCCTGCTTTAGAGCAGTTCTACGATTTCTGCGTTGAGAGACTGATTGGCCGCGGAATGGAGCAGGCCGACTGTGACTGGGAGCTGAAATCTTCTTGGCCCGCAGGAGCCGGGGTTGAAGTAGAGCACTCCCTGGCGATGCTCAATGGCGGGCTTGTGAGAGTGTCCGTAGAGGACTGCACTGAAACCTGCCGCGCTCGGTTTAAGGTCAAGTTTTTCAATATTGTGCAGTAGATAAATAGAATTGCCTTGAAGCTCGACAACTTCTGTTTCCGGTAGCTTTGAGCAGGGACCTGTACTGTCAATATTGCCGCGAATTGCCGTGACGGGAGCTATCTGGTTGAGGGCTTCGAGGATTTCTATATTTCCAACGTCTCCGAGATGAAGGATGCGCGCAACGCCGGCCAGTGCGGGGGCAACTTCCGGCCGTAACAGTCCGTGCGTATCGCTGATGACTCCGATTTTCATCGCTTCTATAAACCCATCTCGAGTTTTGTACGCGGGTCCAGCTGATCGCGGAGAGCATCGCCGAGGAAGTTGAATCCGAGTACAGCGCCGGCAACTGCGGCAGCAGGGAAAAGCACAAGATGCGGAGAGTCGAAGAGGTGCGAGCGTGCGTCGTTCAGCATGGCTCCCCAGCTTGGTGCTGGAGCGGGAATGCCGAGGCCCAGGAACGAAAGCGTGGCCTCGGCTAGGATTACGCCTGCCATGCCGATTGCTGCCTGCACCAGGATGGGCTGCAGGATGTTGGGGAGAATGTGGCGGAAGAAGATGCGGAGTCCACTGGCTCCAAGTGAGCGTGCGGCGTCTACGTACTCGCGATCGCGTACGGACATTACCTGTGCACGTACCAACCGCGCGTAGCCTGCCCATCCGCCGATAGCCAGTGCGAGGACGAGGTTCAAAAAGCCTGGTCCAAGGAATGCGGCAAAGGCGATTGCCAGCAGGATTCCCGGCAGAGCGAGGAAGGTATTCATGGCGAATGTTGTGAGGGCCATGTCGACCCAGCCGCCGAGGTATCCAGCTAGTCCGCCGATTGCGATGCCGAGTGCGAGGGATGTTGCAACGACCGTTACCGAGACTGCCAGCGACAGGCGTGCTCCCCAAAGAAGGCGAGCGAGCGTATCGCGTCCGAGTTCGTCCGTGCCTGCCCAATGCGCGAAGGATGGCGATTCGAGGCGATGCAGCAGATCAATCGCGGCCGGGTTGTAGTGTGCGAGCCACGGAGCAAAGAGTCCGCCCAGTACAAAGGCAGCCAGCAGCACTACGCCTGCTGCCGCGAGCGGCTGGCGTAGGATGCGATTTTGAATGGCCTGGAGAAAACTCATGTACAAGATGAGGATACAGCGACAAACCGGGGGAGATTGTGTTCAATCTATATATGAAATATTTTCAGCGCTGGCTCCTTATAGGTGTTTTTTTCGCAGCGGTTTTTCCTCAGATCACGTGTGGCCAGTCTCAGCCGGGTATGGCGGAGCAGCTTCTTGCTCTTGCGAACCAGGCCCGTGCACAGGCCGGTGCTGCTCCGCTGGTATGGGATGCTGCATTAGCCGGTGCGGCGATGCGGCACTGTCAGCGCATGGTGGTGGAAGGTGCACTTTCGCATCGCTACCCTGGCGAACTGGATCTTACGGAGCGTGCTTCTGCGGCGGGTGCGCACTTCAGCGTGATTGAAGAGAACATTGCGATGGGGCAGTATCCGGACCAGATTCATGAAGACTGGATGCGCTCGCAGGGACACCGGGAAAACCTGATGAGCCGCGAAGTGAACCGCGTTGGGATTGCTGTGATTGCGCATGGCGGTAATATCTATGCTGTGGCCGATTACGCGCAGGGAGTTGCGTCGCTGACACCGGAACAGGCAGAGGCGCAGGTTGCAGCGCTTGTTGGCATGAGTGGGATCAAGGTGCGGAGCGATGTACGCGATGCTCGCCGCGCTTGCGCGATGGAGCGCGGCTTGCCGGAAAAACTCAGTGATGGAGATACTCCAACCTATGTCATGCGCTGGCAGGGCGCGGACCTTGGACATCTTCCGCAGCCGCTTGTTGATCGGTTGGGATCGGGGCAGTATCACCAGGCGGCGATAGGAAGCTGCGAGCCTCGAAATGCCGACAGTGGATTTACGATGTACCGTTTCGCCGTGCTGCTTTACTGAGCTTAGCCAAAGTCTACGGTCTCTTTCCAGAACTCGGGCCAGGGCTTTTTGAGCGGGCCGCAGAGGAAGATGTCCGGGTGGTCTCCACTTTCTTCGTTCTTAATACCCTCGGAGTTGGTGTTTTGCGCTACTACGCGGCATGCGGTGAAGATTTCATCTGCACGCTCGCGGCTGTTACCCAGCACGATGATGGTAGTTGGTGCTGGGTTTGGGTAGCCGCGAAACCAGAATGAGTTGGTTGTGCTGATGGGCGGAGGCAGGTGGTATGCGGGGCCGAAAATCTTAATGGTACCTGCCTCGCCATAATTGCCGACTGCGATGCCCAGATGTGCTTGTTGTTCCGGAGGAAGAGAGTCGCGAATGGCTGCAACTCTTTGTACAAGCTCTTCCCAGCCGATTTCTTCGCGCAGGTCACTACTATGATTGAGTGCAAAGTCGCGCAGTGGACCGCTTTTGGCGATTGGAACCAGCATGGCGCAGGCGTATGCGCCGATTGCCGCTACGCCGGTAAACATGACGGCCGGGACGGCGATTCGTGCCCATCGAGGTTTTGTCTGCAGCCAGCGCTCGCTTATCGACGCGCCCATTGCAATCAGCATGGGATAGGTGGCGCATACATAGTAGAAGCGGCCCTTGCTTACCCAGAACAGTGCGAGCGGGATGAGGTACATCCATGCGAGCATGCGGTAGCGAGGGTTGCGTAGATAGGCGATCAGTCCGGCGATCCATACGGGAGCAGCGAAAAGATTGGCGTTGGCAAGAAATTGGTCGCGCAGAAAGCCGTTTGCGCGGCCCTGGTCTACGTCGCGCGTGTGGATGTGCTGGAGGAAGTGATAGGAGATGAAGTCGTGGCGCATGAGCCATGCGAGGTTGGGCGCGAAGAGGAGGAGCGCGATTGCGATGCCACCCCAGAACCATGAGCTGGCGAGATACTTGCGGGCATTGGTCAGTACAACGCCTGCAAGGATTCCTGCGATATAGAAAACGATGGAGTACTTGGTCAACAGGCCGATGCCGACAGCGATGCCGATGGCAATCCACCAGCGCGGGTTTTCTGTTTTAAGCAGTCGGATTGTGGACCACGCAATCAGCACCCACCACAGAATGTCGAAGGAGGAGTATTGGAATTCTGTGGCTTCAAAGATGGGCAGTGGGGATAAGCCTACAGCAATTGCGGCGAAGACCTGCGCCATTCTTCCGCCGCCGAGATCACGGGCCATCAGTCCGCTTATGACGATTACCAAGGCTTGCGCGATTACGGAGAACATTCGCAGGCCGATGAGAGACAGTCCGAAGAGTTCGAGACCGATGCGTTCGAGGAACGGTGTCACGGGAGGATATGCTACGAATCCCCAGTCGAGGTCGAGAGCGTCACTCAGGAACTGCAGTTCATCGCGGTGGAATCCATAACGGCCGTTTGTAAGCGTGTGGGCTATTGCAAATACGATGGCGATTGCAAGGAGCAAAAGAATATCAGAACGCCGGGTACTTCCGGGCGCTTCTGCCGTCTTTACGAATGCTGGCGAAGCCATCCATCCTCCGTATCACGATAGCCGGATATACGCAGGCGTTGTTGTGTCTGTTCCGTTACGCTACGGGATTTTCCAGTGTGCCAAGTCCGTCGATTGCGATGCGAATGATATCCCCGCTCTGCAGGGTGAAGTCATCCGGAGGGACAATTCCTGTGCCGGTCATCAGGTAGGCCCCATGCGGGAATTGCAACTCGCGAAACAGATACGCGATTAACTCGGTGTGTTCGCGCTTCATCTCGGCGAGTGTAGTGCTTCCGGTAAATGCTGGTTTCCCCGCACGCTCAATCTCCAGTTGAATTGCCGTGGTTTTGGATAAAGGTTCCTCTGCCAGCAGCACTGCTGGTCCGATTGCGCAACTGCCGTCATAGACTTTGGCCTGCGGAAGGTAGAGCGGATTTTCTCCTTCGATGTCGCGCGAGCTCATGTCATTTCCGATGGTGTAGCCAATGATTTTTCCTGTCGCGTTTGCTACAAGCGTTAACTCCGGTTCGGGTACAGACCACTTTGCGTCTTTGCGGATTCGCACTGGGCTGCCTGGTGCGACAACTCTCCATCCGGCGCTTTTGAAGAACAGTTCGGGCCGCTCGGCTGCGTACACATGGTCGTAGAAGCTTCCGCCGCCGGCTTCTTTGCTTTCTTCCATGCGTGCGCTGCGGCTGCGGAAGTATGTCACTCCGGCTGCCCATACTTCCTGTCCGTCGATTGGGGCTAACGCAGTTTTTATGTCGAATGAGACGGCTTCACTTTTTAATGCGGCACGCGCTGTTTCCAACAGGTTGTCGCTGTTCAGCAGGACGTCCCAGCTCTCTGCAGGAATGCGATAAAAGCTTGTATCTTTTTCTACAAAAATTCCGTTATTGCTCCGATAGAGGTTCACGACTTATGACTCTCCTTTTACTTGATTGCTAAGCTGCGTGACGATTGCATCTACATCGTAGACGCAGCCGCCCCATACGCCGCCGCTTGCTTGAACGAGTGCTGCCCATAGGCGGGTGTCTGCTGGCAGTGCCGGGTGTGGCGCGAGATCTGGCCGCGGTTTGCGGATTGCGAGGCGGCGCGCCCCTTCCTGCGCTGAGAACTGTTCGTCGCGCTCGCCCACCAGATTCACAGAGCCGTTTAATGTTTTGCGGTCTATGATAATTTCGATTCTGTCTCCGTCTACGATACGGCCGATGGGGCCGCCGGCCAAGGCTTCGGGGGATATGTGACCAATGCATGCGCCTGTTGATACGCCGCTGAAGCGTGCATCGGTCAGCACTGCGACGTGCTTGCAGTAGGAGAGAGTTTTCAGAGCGGAGGTTACCTGGTATATCTCCTGCATGCCTGCGCCGAGCGGTCCCCCGCACATAAGTACGATGACATCGCCCTGCTTAATGTTGCCGTGCTTGATTGCGTCCATTGCCGCGGTTTCCGTTGTGAATACACGTGCCGGGCCCGCGTGACGGTAGACATTTTTCTGATCGACGAGGGCGGGATCAATTGCGGTGCTCTTGATTACGGAACCTTCTGGCGCCAGGTTTCCTGTTGGAAAGCAGACTGTGGCTGCCAGGCCGCGTTTCATTGCGTTGTCCGGAGAGGTGATGACTTCGTCCGCGTCTATATTATCTAGTTCGCGCAGGCGTTTCTTCATTTCAGCTCGCCGTTTGCTTTCTTTCCACCACTGCAAATTCTGCTCGAGTGTTTCGCCAGTTACCGTTCGCACGCTTGTGTCGAGCAATCCGGCTTCGCGCAGGTGCAGCATCACTTCCGGTACGCCTCCGGCTAGAAATACCTGTACGGTTGCAAAGCCTTGCGGGCCATTGGGCAATGCATCCACAAGACGCGGGACCTGTTGGTTTACTGCTGTCCAATCTTCTACGGTGGGACGCTTTAAGCCTGCGGAATGCGCTATTGCGGGTATGTGCAGGAGCAGGTTTGTTGATCCTCCGAATGCGGCGTGTACCACCATTGCGTTGTGGATTGCTGCGTCAGTCAATACATCCGATGTGCCGAGTGCGAGTTCTGTCATTCGCAAGATGGCTCGCGCAGATCGGCGTGCGGCGTCAAGCCATACTGGCTGTCCGGATGGGGCAAGCGCTGTATGCGGCAGTGCGATTCCTAACGCTTCGGCAACTACCTGCGAGGTGGCTGCGGTGCCGAGAAACTGGCAGCCTCCGCCGGGGGATGCGCATGCTTTGCAGCCTGTCTCTGCGGCGTATTCGAGAGAGATTTCGCCTTGTGCAAAGCGGGCGCCGATGGTTTGTACTTTGCCCGCGTCCTCGCCTTCTTCAGGTAAGAGAGTGACCCCGCCAGGGACAAGGATGCTGGAGAATGTGCCGGACGAGGCCAGCGCCATCATCATTGCAGGCAGTCCCTTGTCACACGTGGCTATGCCGATTACTCCTTTGCGTGTTGGAAGCGAGCGCATCAGTCTTCGCAAGACCATGGCCGCATCATTGCGGTAGGGGAGGGAATCGAGCATTCCCGCTGTGCCTTGCGTTCGTCCATCACAGGGGTCTGTGCAGGAGCCGGCGAATGGGATTGCGTGCTGGTCACGCAGTTCGCGCGCTGCTTCTGCTACGAGAAGGCCTACTTCCCAATGGCCTGTATGAAAGCCAAGTGCGATGGGAGTTCCGTCTTGTGCGCGTACGCCACCATGCGTGCTGAGAATCAGGAATTCGGGATCGTTCAGGCGTGCGGAATTCCATCCCATTCCTGCATTCTGGCTCCATCCGAAGAGATTGCCTGAGGGTTGGTTTACCAGCATTGCCGGTGTAAGTGGCAATGCGCCTTCCGGTCCCGGAGCGTGTGTTTTTATGTTTTGCAGTACGGCGTCGTCGCTCTCGAGAATTTGCGCGGCGGTCCACTTTTCTGTCATGCCAGTTTCTCCGGAGGCCTTTCTTTCAGTAGCAGCATCAGGGCTGCTGAGCAAATTACCGCGGTGGACATTACGAGGAAGCCTGGACGTGAACTTCCTGTTGCTGTCTGCAGCCATCCGACAAAGTATGTGCCGACAAATGCGCCCAGAGCACCACTGCTGTTGATCAGCGCTAATACTTCGGCTGCTACTGCTCTGGGGATTCGCTCAGGAATAATTGCGAAGAATGGTCCGTAGGGTGCATACATGCAGCCGCCTGCGACGATGAGGCCCAGGAATGGAATGGCAAAGCTGGCGCCTGCGGACAGGAACGACTCCATGAGCGCGATGCCTGCGATGAGCAGAAACGGCCATACCAGTGCTTTGCGGCGCAGTAGTTTGTCAGAGCGGTGCGCGGCAAAGAGCATGAGCATGATTGCTGCAAGGTACGGGGCAGCCGAGTAGATGCCCGTGATGCTCATCGATGCGCCAGCACCGCGCCGCACGATAGTTGGCAGCCACAGGACAAATCCATAAATGCCGAGGCTCCAGCAGAAGTAGACCACTGTCAGGAGCAAGACGTCGCCGCGCAACAATACTTTGCGCAAGGATTCGACATGTCCCACTGAGGTTTGTTCCGCGTCGAGTTTTTCTTCTAATGCCTCGGAGGCTTCAGCGGCCATCCACCTGGCTTCGGATGGTCTGTCGCGGACGAGTGCGATCCATGCTGCTGCCCATAGGACGGCGGGTAGACCTTCCACGATGAAAGTGATTTGCCAGCCCAGCTTTTCCATCAGGAAGCCGGTGATCAGGCTCATCCAGAGGACGGTGGCAGCGTTGGCCATGATGAGCAGAGCATTGGCACGGGAACGTTCGGCTCGGGTAAACCAACGCGTTAACAACAGAAGCATAGCCGGAAAGATGCAGCTCTCTGCTACGCCGAGCAGAAAGCGGACGAGTGCCAGCATCCAGAAGCTGCGTACGATGCCGGTGAGCGCGGCGAGTATGCCCCATATGCCCATGGACACAAAGATCAGGCGGACTGGGCTGCGCTTGCCTACGAGCATCATTCCCGGAACCTGGAAGAGGAAGTAGCCGAGGAAGAACAGGGCGCCGAGAAGAGAGTTTTGCGAGCCGGAGAGATGGAGCGTGGAGGCGAGTCCTGCTGCTGCCCCCATTCCGTAGTTGGCGCGGTCGAGATAGGCCAGGCTGTACGTGACAAAGACTGCCGGGAGCAGACGAAACCAGCGCAACCGCAGCGATGCCTGCGCGGGCGTGGACACTCGCCATTCTGTAAGAGCGCTCGAATTCATCACAATTCTGTGCGCTGCGATTGTAATGGCGGGAAGGGAGTTCCCGCCACGTTGCTTATGGCTGTTGAAGGGTTTGGGTTGGCCGGATGCTGATTACGCGGATCCTTTTGCGGAAGGATCCGCGTAATTTTACGGAATGGCTACCGTAGCAGTGTTGGACGGGACGCTGAGATTGCCTGAAGAGTCGGCACTTTCCACGTAGTAATCGTAGCTCTGGCCGGCTGTGACGGTGGTGTCTGTATAGGTTGTTCCGGTGTTCACAGCGGAATTCAATAGCTGGAAGGTGGATGCGCCGCTCGGTGAACGGTAAATGTTGTAGCCGGCCACCGGGTCTGCGGAAGTGCTTGGCGCACTCCATGTCAGCTGCACCTCGTAAGCGGCTGAAGTCCCAGTTCCAGTCAGGGCAACCTTTGCTGTGGGGCTGGAGGAAGAGTTGCTGGAGATGGTGAGGGTACCAGTTGCGGCTCCCGCAGTGGTGGGATCGAATTGAACATTTAACGTGGCGCTCTGGCCAGCGGTCAGAGTAAGTGGGAAGGTGGCTCCGGAAGCTGAGAAGCCAGTGCCGCTTACCGTGGCTGCGCTTACGATTACGGAAGCCGTGCCTGTTGAACTAAGTGAAAGCGACTGTGTTGAGGCCGTGTTGAGGGGCACGCTGCCGAAGGCGAGAGTACTTGCGCTGACAGTCAACGTAGATGTGGATGCACCCAGCTGCAGGGCCAGGGTCTTGGAGGTTCCGCCGGAAGTTGCGGTGAGGGTTGCTGTTGTGGCGCTGGTGACGGCGACGATGAGTGCGGAGAAGCTGGCGCTGGTAGAGCCTGCTGGTACTGTCACTGAAGCCGGTAGCGTTACTGAGAGGATGCTGCTGGTGAGGGTTACGGCTTGTCCGCCTGTAGGCGCTGCGGAACTGAGCGTAACAGAACAACCGTCGGTTAAAGCTCCGATAATGGAGGTACTGGAGCAGGTGAGGCCGCTCAGGGTAGGACCGAGGCCTGTGCCGGTAAGGCTGACCTTAGCCGTGGCGTTAGTTGAGGAGTTGCTGGAGATGGTCAGCGTTCCGGTTGCGGCTCCGGCGGTCGTTGGGTCGAACTGAACCGACAGCGTGGCGGTTTTACCTGCAGCCAGAGTAAGCGGGAAGGTTGCTCCGGAAACAGAGAAGCCTGCGCCGCTGATTGTGGCGGAATTGATGGTTACAGATGCGGTGCCTGTTGAGCTCAAGGTGAGCGATTGAGATGTGGCAGAGTTCAGATTTACATTGCCGAAGGCTAGGCTACTCGTGCTCACAGTTAACGTGGGTGTGGACGCGCCCAGTTGCAGAGCGAAGGTCTTGGACGTGCCTCCGGAAGTTGCGGTGAGGGTTGCCGTAGCTGCTGTACTGACTGCAGTAACGGTTGCGGAGAAGCTGGCTGTGGTGGCTCCTGCGGATACCGTTACCGAGGCTGGTACTGTGACGGCGCTGTTGCTGCTGGCGAGTGTGACGGCCTGTCCACCGGTCGGCGCTGCCGAGCTGAGTGTGACGGTGCAGCTATCAGTTCCAGCGCCAGTGATGGATGAATTGGAGCAGGTTAGGCTGCTTAGGGTTGGGCCAAGGCCTGTGCCTGTGAGGCTGACGGTGGCCGTAGCGTTGGTGGAGGAGTTGCTGGAGATGGTCAGGGCGCCGGTTGCGGCTCCGGCGGTCGTTGGGTCGAACTGAACCGACAGTGTCGCGGTTTTACCTGTGGCCAGAGTAAGCGGGAAGGTTGCCCCGGAGACTGAGAAGCCTGTGCCGCTGATTGTCGCGGAGTTGATGGTTACCGCGGCGGTGCCAGTTGAGCTTAATGTGAGTGACTGGGATGTCGCACTATTCAGATTTACATTACCGAAGGCGAGGCTGCTGGCGCTTACGCTCAGCGTGGGTGTGCCGGCTCCCAACTGCAGGGCGAAGGTCTTGGATGTGCCTCCGGAAGTTGCAGTGAGAGTGGCTGTTGTGGCTGTGCTGACCGCAGTAACCGTTGCAGAGAAGCTGGCAGTAGTTGCTCCGGCAGATACCGTCACGGCTGCTGGTACTGTGACGGCGCTGTTGTTGCTGGCGAGCGTTACAGCCTGTCCACCGGTGGAAGCTGCGGAGCTGAGCGTGATGGTGCAGCTATCAGTCCCGGCGCCAGTATAGGAACCAGTTGTGCAGGTTAGGCTGCTTAGAGTTGGGCCGAGGCCTGTGCCGGTGAGGCTGACCGTGGCCGTAGCGTTGGTGGAGGAGTTGCTGGAGATGGTAAGCGTTCCGGTTGCGGCTCCGGCGGTCGTTGGGTCGAACTGAACCGACAGTGTCGCGGTTTTACCTGCGGCCAGAGTAAGCGGGAAGGTTGCTCCGGAGACAGAGAAGCCTGTGCCACTGATTGTCGCGGAGTTGATGGTTACAGATGCGGTGCCAGTTGAGCTGAGGGTGAGCGACTGGGACGTGGCGCTATTGAGATTTACGTTGCCGAAGGCGAGGCTGCTGGCGCTTACGCTCAGCGTGGGTGTGCCGGCGCCCAATTGCAGAGCGAAGGTCTTGGATGCTCCGCCGGAAGTTGCAGTCAAAGTCGCCGTTGTGGCTGTGCTAACTGCAGTAACGGTGGCGGAGAAGTTGGCCGTGGTGGTTCCTGCGGATACCGTTACGGAGGCTGGCACTGTGACGGCGCTGTTGCTGCTGGCGAGTGTGACAGCCTGTCCACTGGTGGGAGCTGCGGAGCTGAGCGTGACGGTGCAGCTATCGGTTCCGGCGCCAGTGTAGGAGCCAGTTGTGCAGGTTAGGGAGCTTAGAGTTGGGCCGAGGCCTGTGCCGGTGAGGCTGACCGTCGCCGTGGCGTTAGTAGAAGAGTTGCTGGAGATAATGAGGCTGCCAGTTGCTGCTCCGGCAGTTGTGGGATCGAACTGGACGGACAGAGTGGCCGTCTTACCTGGGCTCAGAGTGAGTGGGAAGGTTGCTCCGGAGACGGAGAAGCCCGTGCCGCTGATGGTGGCAGAGTTGATGGTTACTGCAGCAGTGCCTGTCGAGCTCAGGGTGAGCGATTGGGATGTGGCACTATTCAGGTTTACGTTGCCGAAAGCGAGGCTGCTGGTGCTAACGGTTAACGTTGGCGTGCCTGCACCTAATTGCAGGGCATAGGTCTTGGATGCGCCTCCGGAAGTTGCAGTCAGGGTTGCTGTTATTGCTGTGCTGACCGCAGTAACCGCTGCAGAGAAGCTGGCGCTGGTAGCACCTGCAGGTACTGTCACGGAGGTTGGTACTGTGACGGCGCTGTTGTTGCTGGAGAGTGTGACGGCTTGTCCACCAGTGGGAGCTGCGGAGCTGAGTGTGACGGTGCAGCTATCGGTTCCGGCCCCGGTGTAAGAGCCAGTGGTGCATGTGAGGGCGCTCAGAGATGGGCCAACACATGTGCCGGTAAGGCTGACCCTAGTGGTGGCAGTGGTGACGCCAGCGGAGGAAGTGGGCGCGTTAGTCGAGGAGTTGCTGGAGATAGTGATGGTGCCGGTTGCTGTTCCGGTTGCAGTCGGATTGAACTGGACTGTAAGTGTGGCTGTTTTACCTGGGTTCAGAGTGAGTGGGAAGGTTGCGCCGGAGACTGTGAAGCCTGTACCGCTGACGGTGACGGAGTTGATGGTTACCGGCGCTGTTCCGGTTGAACTCAGAGTCAGCGACTGGGTTGTAGCACTATTTAGCGCTACGTTGCCGAAGGCGATGGTGCTGGCGCTTACGGCCAGCGTAGGTGTGCCAGCGCCTAACTGCAGGGCATAGGTTTTGGATGCTCCGCCGGAAGTTGCGGTGAGGGTTGCCGTTGTGGCTGTGCTGACCGCGGTGACGGACACGGAGAAGCTGGCAGTGGTGGCGCCTGCGGATACTGTCACGGAGACTGGCACTGTTACTGCACTGTTGTTGCTGGAGAGCGTGACGGTTTGTCCGCCAGTTGGGGCTGCGGAGCTGAGCGCGACGGTGCAACTGTCGGTTCCGGCCCCGGTATAAGAACCAGTGGCGCAGGTGAGGCTGCTCAGAGATGGGCCAACTCCGGTGCCGGTAAGGCTGACCCTAGTGGTGGCGTTGGTGGTCGAATTGCTAGAGATGGTGAGTGTGCCAGTTGCGGCTCCTGCCGTTGTAGGGTCGAACTGGACCGTCAGTGTAACTGAGTGATTGGGCTTTAGGTTAAGCGGGAAAGTTGCGCCGGATACCGAAAAGCCTGTTCCGCTGATGGTGGCGGAGTTGATGGATACCGGAGCTGTCCCGGTTGAACTCAGAGTCAGCGACTGGGTTGCGGCACTATTGAGCGCCACATTGCCGAAGGCGATGGTGCTGGCGCTAACAGTCAATGTGTGGGTGGACGCCCCTAAATGGAGAGCAAAGGTCTTGGAGGCTCCACCGGAAGTTGCAGTGAGAGTTGCTGTTGCGGCTGTGCTGACTGCGGCGACGGATGCGGAGAAGCTGGCGCTGGTAGCTCCAGCAGATACTGTTACGGCGGCTGGCACTGTTACGGCACTGTTGTCGCTCGAGATCGTGACGCTCTGTCCGCCGGTGGAGGCTGCGGAGCTGAGCGTTACGGTGCAGTTGTTGGTTCCTGCTCCGGTGTAAGAGCCGGTTGTGCAGGTGAGGCTGCTTAGGGTTGGGCCGACGCCTGTGCCGGTGAGACTGACCCTGTCGGTGGCGTTGGTAGAGGAATTGCTGGAGATGGTCAGCGTTCCGGTTGCCGCTCCTGCCTTGGCGGGGTCGAACTGGATGGTCAGGGCGGCTGTTTGACCTGGGTTCAGGGTGAGCGGGAAGGTGGCGCCGGAAGATGTGAAGCCTGTGCCGCTGATGGCAGCGGAGTTGATGGTTACCGGAGCTGTTCCGGTTGAACTCAGGGTGAGCGACAGAGTTGAAGCTGTATTTAATGTTACGTTGCCGAAGCTGATAGTACTGGTACTTATACTAAGCGTGGGTGTTGCGGCGTTAAGCTGCAAGTTATAGGTGGAAGAGTTGCCGTCCGTGCTGGCTGTGATGGTTGCAGTCTGGGCGGATGTGACCGCTCTTACTATGGCGGAGAAACTGGCAGTGGTGGCACCTGCAGGTACCGTGACGGAAGCTGGCACTGTGACCGCGCTATTGTTGCTGGCAAGTGTTACAGCCTGTCCGCCTGTGGGAGCTGCGGAGCTGAGCGTTACAGTGCAGCTGTCCGTTGCGGCGCCGGTGATGGAGCCGTTCGCGCAGGTCACGCGGCTGGAAATAGAAGCCGGCGTTGTTGCTGCTGCTCCTGTGCCATTTATGTTGATGCTGAGTTGAGGATTGGCCGACGCATTGCTCGTTACGGTCAGCGTTCCCGACTCCACCCCTGCGGATGTGGGGGCAAACTGGATAGTCAGCTTATACGTGGCGCCACTCTTCAGCGTGGCAGGCAAAGTGCTCTGGCCTTGAATGGAAAATGATTTATTACTTAGGTTTAGGGCTGTAACCTTGATGGGAGTTGACCCCACGTTGAGGAGCTCAATTGTGGCCGACGAGGTTTTGCCGACAGCCACCGAGCCAAAATTAACGGAGTCTGTAGAAGCCTGAAGAATTCCTTTAAGTGAGTCACTTGCCGCGGAGGGTACAGCACATCCGGAAAGAGTAATGACCAAGTAGCCGATGAAGGGCAGTAGAAGAAGAAGTAGAGGAATGCGGGAGAAAAGGAGCTGCCTGACCGATTGAGAACTGGGTGCCGGATCACGCTTAAGATTCAAAACACTGCTGGGGGGGAAAACTCCATGAATCGAGATCGCTCGATCCAAAAGACCATCTGACTCGTACATCGTCCTGCCTCATATGAATAGATCCAGGGCAACCGAGTCATAGAGGGCCCATAAAGCATATTTCTTATTCTAATGAATCCGAGTTTAGCACGAGAGATAGTCTGGATTGCTGCGAATAGGTTACTTACGTGCAATTTTTATAAACTTTTGTGCCATTCTGGTTTGTATCGCTGCAATGAGTTCCAGATTGGGCATGCGGTTCTACGTACTCATTGTACTGTGCGCACCAGGTAAGCACTAGCCATATTATGCAGCAATATGCAACTGCCTTGTATAAAGTGTGCAAAGCTTTGCAGACTTGAACGCAGCAATGTTCAACGGCGGAGCAATTGCGTTTTCTAATTTTCCTGGATAAATGACGTAAACCCCTTTAAAAACAACAAATCCAGTACAAAATTGAGGTCCAGGCAGGCAGGCGTGCCTTTTGGCGACGGACGTGCTTAATAACGGGCGAGAACAGTCATTCGCTAATGGAGTGTTATGCCCGCTGAGTTGCCACAGGAATACAGGGTAGATCCCGCAGATTTGCCCAGTGATGAGGTGATTTTCGGCAGCTCCCATGCCATGCAGGACGTGCGTGGCAGATTAGAGTGCGTTCTGAATACCGATCTTCCAGTGCTTCTGGAGGGCGAGTGCGGAACAGGCAAAGACCTGATCGCAAGATATCTGCATAGCCGGTCGAGCCGGCGGGATATGCCGTTCGTAAAGCTATCCTGCGCCGCCACACCGGTCGAGTTTCTGGAAAGTGCGCTGCTTGGGTATGAACAGGAATCATTTTCGGGGGCGGGCGATATCAAGCAAGGACTGATTGATATCGCAGATGGCGGCACGCTCTTTCTCGATGCGATTGGTGAAACGAGCTGGGCTCAGCAGAGTAAACTTCTCCACCTGCTTCAGGCAGGACGCTATCTCCAGGTGGACAGGTTCGAAGCGCCGCATGCGGACGTGCGGATTATTTGTGCAACAAGCATGAACCTGGCAGAGGCAGTTGCAGCCGGTACTTTTCGCAAGGATCTGTTTTATTGCATTGACGCCATCTCTATGCGCCTGCCCACTTTACGGGAGCGGAAGCAGGATATCCCGCAGCTTTGGGGTTTCTTTACGCAGAAGCTGGCAAGAAGGCTTGGGAAGGGCGTGCCGGAGCTAACGCCTGCAGTTTTGACTGTACTGAACCAGTGGAATTGGCCAGGCAATTTGCTTGAGCTGGAGAACTGTATTGCGCGAGTCATCGTTTTAGGTGACGAATCTGCGATATGCGAAGAGCTTGTCCGTCACTTAAATCAACATAAGGTCGATGAAGAGTTGATGTGGAATGACCGGTCCCTGCTGAATGGCACCAGGGAGACAGCCCTGTCAGATAGGCGGCGGCACCACAGAAGGTTTCCGAGGTTCCGGTGATTTCTTCTCGGATTTGCAAGAAGTGAATTTGGCAGTTGTAAGCCAAGTAGGGATGAAGTTGCAAGACCATCGGCAGGGTAGCCAGGGGTTCAAGAAGTAAGAGCGAACTTGGAATCGTAAGTTACTGGCGATCTGACGATGTTGAAAATATGTTCCCGAGCGCAGGCGTGATTTCCAGGCCCGCGTGTTGTCAGAGTCATTGACTCGACAGCTGGGAACCATGAAGGAAAAGGGGTCTGTGACTCACAGGGCGAAGCTATACCTTCCTGAGAGTCCTTCGGAAAATTATTCGGAAGAGGGCGCGAAACAGGATGTCATCACTACCGAACACCGGAAGCGAAATGTGCGGGGATACGTCCTGGTGGGCGCTTTATACCCGGCATCAGCACGAGAAAACAGTGGCAGATATGCTGTCGACAAAAGGCTTCGAAGTTTTCCTGCCGCTCTATGATTCCGTTCGCATCTGGAAAGACCGGAAGAAGACACTTTCTTTGCCGTTGTTCCCCTGTTATGTGTTTGTCCGCGGCGGTCTCGAACGTAAATTGCAGATCGTAACGACTCCTGGCGTGCACATGATTCTCTATCACGGCGAGTATGTCGCGAAAATCCAGGAATCTGAAATCGAGTCGATTCGTCGAGTCATTGACAGCCCCTTCCGTGTCGAGCCTCATCCTTTCCTGAAATGTGGAGAACGGGTCCGGATTGTGCGTGGCGCGCTCGAGGGTGTTGAGGGAATTTTGACTCGTAAGAAGAACCTCTTCCGCCTGGTTCTCTCGGTGAACATGGTGGCTCAGTCCGTTGCGATCGAGGTGAGTGCGAACGATGTCGAGCCTGTGAGGGTCCAGCCGCCTTCCGCTAAGGATGTACCTGTTAAGGATGCATCTGCAACGGTCGTCCTGTCTTCAAAAGTTGTGGACATTTCTCAGGCATTTTCCCGCAGTCAGCGGCAGAATCTTAGTTTCGTGAGTTGACTCACGGATTGAAACAAGTCCTCCCACGAGGCGGACTTGTGAGTTGGGTCTGATATGAATAATCTGGCAAATCACACATTCCGTGCAGCAGTCCCCTTGGTTCTGCTTTGCAGCAATCTGTTGGCTCAGGTATCTATGCCGGCGCAGGCCAGCAGCGAAAAAGCAATTTCGGCGGCCGTTGAGACGCCAAAGTCTACGACTGCATCCGATGCCAAGCTACATGATGATTCCTTTGTCATTGGGGCGGAGGATGTTCTCGCTGTCAATGTATGGAAAGAACCGGACCTTTCCCGGTCTATTCCAGTACGGTCTGACGGGAAGATCTCTCTTCCATTGGTCGGAGAAGTGGTTGCAGCAGGGCGAACCCCTCTACAAGTCGAAGAAGATATTTCGACAAAACTTAAAAGCTACATCACAGAACCTCAAGTTACCGTGATGGTGCAGCAGATTAACAGTCAGAAATTTAACGTTCTAGGGCAGGTGGAGAGGCCAGGATCGTACCCGCTTACCGCAAGCACCACAATCGTGGATGCAATTGCCGTCGCTGGGGGATTTCGTGACTTTGCGAAGAAGAAGGGCGTTTATGTCCTTCGGAAGAATGCAAATGGTGGGGAATCCCGGATCGCCTTCAACTATCAGGATTACCTCAAAGGGAAAAACGCAAGCCAGAATATTGCACTTCAAGTGCATGACACGATCATCGTGCCTTGAGAGGTACTTATGCTCAAGTGTGTATGTTTCAGTCTCGTGTTCTTCTGGTCGATCTGCTGCTGGTCTCAGACCGGCTCAGATCCAACAGCAGCCACTCCGCCTACGACAGAACAGGAACAAATGGAATTGCCCCCTCCCGTGAGTGTTAAGGCATATCCAAAAGCGACCGGAGGCGAGACGCGGTCGAATTACATCAGTGGCTGGCTGGATCTTCAGACATCATATATCGACAATCTGTATCCAGGCACAGGTTCAAAGCCAATCAGCGAAATGACCTATTCGATCCAGCCGACGATTACGATCGACCAGACAACATCAAGGCAGCATCGGATGTTGACATATAGTCCGGGCTTTACTCTGTATCGGCCCACTTCATCGATCGACACTACGGAACAGAACGCCATCGTGGTATACCAGTACCGCTTGACTTCACACGCGAACGTCAGCGCAAATTATTCGCTACGCAAGACCACTACGCCTTTTCTCGATGAAAGCATTTCTGGTTCGTTGCCAAATGTGAGTCAAGGAGTGATTGCTCCATTTGCAGATCTTCTCACCAATAACGTCGATGCAGAGTTTTCCATGCAGTTCAGTCCGAGCGCAATGTTTGGCGGTTCCGGAACGTTCATGACAATGCGTTACCCGAGCCCCAGCCAGGCAGAAGGTATGTACAACTCGGACCAGCGTGGCGGTTCGGTTTTCTACAATCGGCGCATCTCCGCCGGACAGTATTCCGGTGCGACATATCGATATTCTTGGGTGCACTCTTTTCCGGGTGCGACGCAGAGTGGTGTGACGCCAATCGAAAGCGATACGCAGACGCAGACCGTTTATGGGTTCTATACGATTTATCCGAGCCACAACGTTTCGATCTCCGCGACTGGTGGAATTCAATACTACGGGGTTAACGAGACGTCCTCGCCAAAGATTAATGGATGGGCGCCGATGTTCATGGGGAGTGTGGGCGCGCAACTACTTCGCACGAGTTTTGCCGCGAGCTATTCGCGGGAGATCTCTGGCGGTGGAGGGTTGGTCGGGGCCGCCATTTCCACCAGCGTGGCTGCGTCTCTGCGCAGGCAAGTGGCGCGCACATGGACTGCCGGCGTGAATTTCAGTTATGCAATTAACAAGACAGTAACGCCTCTGTTGTTGGTCAGTACGGAAGGTGGCCACAACCTTGTGGGATCTGCTGTGGTTGAACATGCGATCAACAGACAGTTTACGTTGAGTTTTAGCTATAACCGTCTGCACCAAAATTACGCAGGAATTGCAGCCATCAATAATAACCCTGACAGCGATCGTGGAACGATCTCGCTGAAATGGCAGTTCGCGCGTCCGTTGGGAAGGTAACAAGGTAACAATGTCCGAACAGATAATTGAAAACGAAAAAGCACAGCCATTTGATTTTGGCCGCTATCTGGATATAGTTCGCCGCCGTCATATTCACTTCCTGGTCCCGCTGTTTTTGGGTTGGATCATTGTATGGGGCGCAAGCTGGGTTCTTCCGTCACGCTACAAGTCCAGCACTTTGATCCTTGTGCAGCAACCGACGATGCCGAGCAATTATGTCGCTCCCAATGTGAATGATGATCTGCAGTCGAGAATGCAGAGTATCACGCAGCAAATTCTCAGCAGGACACGGCTTCTCCTGATTATCGATAAGCTTCATCTTTATAACGATAGGCACAAGGTGCTCACGCCGGACGACAAAGTTGAGCTGATGCGCAAGGATATTGATATTGAGCTGGTTCACGATGAAAAGAGCGGTACGATCAATGCCTTTCGTGTCTCATACTCCTCTCAGAATCCGCATATTGCGCAACAAGTGACGACTGAGCTGACGAGCCTTTTTATTGATGAAAATTCGAGGGTCCGTCAGCAGCAATCCGAAGAGACGACGGAATTCATCAAGAATCAACTCGAAACGGCTCGGACCATCCTGACCGATCAAGAAGCGAAGGTGAAGGCATTCCAGTCTGTTCACGAAGGGGAGTTACCGTCACAGCAGGCGGCCAATCTTCAGATTCTTACGGGATTGCAGTCGCAACTGCAGAGCCAACAGGATTCGTTAAATACGGCGAAACAGCATCGCGTGTATTTGGAGTCTCTGATTACGCAGTATCGATCTGCAGCAGGAGCGTCCCGGACAGCCACAGGAGCGCCGACGGGTGTGGCGGGTCTCGATCAGCAACTCGATGCCCTGAAATCAAAACTTGCAAATCTAAGTGCACGTTATACGGATGAGTATCCGGAAGTTCGAGAGCTTAAGCAAGAAATTGCCAAGACCGAAAAGGCAAGAGAGCAATTGCTTGCAAACCTGAAGAGCGCTGGTGAGGGCAAAGCACATAAAGGTGGGGACGATGCGCGCACAGCAATCGACCCTGTGCAAGATGCGCCTCTTCTGCAGCTCCAGAGCCAACTGCAGGCAGACCAGCTGGAGATTGCGAATCGTGAGCGTGCAATTGGAGCTCTCCAGGGCAGGATTAATGAGTATCAGTCGCGTCTAAGCGCGGAGCCTGCGGTAGAACAGCAGCTGGCAGATCTTACGCGTGGCTATGACCAGTCCCAGGCGAACTATAACGAGCTTCTGAAGAAGAAGAACGACTCGGAAATGGCGACCAGCATGGAGCAAATGCAGGCAGGAGAGCGGTTCACGATGATCGATCCTCCAAGCTTGCCGCAAAAGCCGGATTCTCCGAATCGCTTGAAGATGTGTGGCATGGGCCTGGGGGTTGGATTCGCACTCGGTCTTCTCGTTGTTGTTGCGTTCGAATTCCCGGATGATCGTATGCATAGTGACGCCCAGATTCAAGAGTTATTGTCTGGCGCAGTCATCTCGGAGGTTCCTGAGATTGTGGTCCCCTCGGAAGTGCGACGAGAAAAAATGCGAATAACGCTGGGATGGGCGACAGCCGTAATTGTTTTCTGTGTCATCCTGGCCGGTTCTGCAGTTAGCTACCTGCGTGAGTAGACATTTGACGATGTATAAATCATTTTTCAAACTCAATCGTAATCCGTTCGAACTAGTCTCCGATCCGGGCTGCTTTGTTGCGACCAGACACCACGACGAGGCGCTTGCATCGCTCTACTATGGTGTGCGAATGCACAAGGGACTGGTGGTCGTGACGGGTGAGGTCGGAACCGGCAAGACGCTGCTGCTTAGGTGCTTACTGCGGCTTCTGGAAGAAAGCAAAGATATCGCCTACGCCTATCTTTTCAATAGCACACTTTCTCCGACGGAATTCTTGCAATACACACTCTCTGACTTTGGTCTCCCAGCTTCAGGCAAGAGCAAAGGGGAGCTGCTATTCGACCTGAATAAGTACCTGGTGTCGCGTGGCACAAAGCAGTTAACTACCATGCTGATCGTAGATGAGGCTCATCACTTGTCGGCAGAAACGCTAGAGGAGATCAGGTTGTTATCAAACCTGGAGACCCCCAACGGGAAGTTATTGCAGATCATGCTTGTTGGACAACCTGAGCTTGATGAAAAACTTGATTCTGCCGGGCTGAGACAGCTTAAACAGAGAATTGCATTTCGCACACACCTTCTTCCTCTCAGTGTGGAGGAAACACAGAAGTATATTGAGAAGCGTCTGCAGATTGCCGGGTGGGACTCTGCTTCCACGCCAATCTTCTCGCCTGACGTTATCGCCGAAGTGCATCGCTATTCTCAGGGGCTGCCCCGCCTGATCAATTCCATCTGCGAGAATGCACTGATCAGCGCCTATGCGAGAGGGATGCAACATCCAACAGAGGAAGTCATAGAAGAAGTAGCCGCTGATCTCCGTCTCGATTTTCTTTGCCCGCCTGAAGATGCCGAGGCGAAACCGGAAGGCCAATTGCCTGGACGGCCGGCATCAGTCGCCCCGCTCAATCTATACGCCACATTGCAAGAGACTGTTGGTGATATGAGCGGGAAATACGTGTAACTTCACCCAGGAACAGGTATGAGTCAAATATTTGATGCGTTGCTGCGATCTGAGACAGAACGCGCAGAAAATCATCCGCTGGCGAAGACAGATGCCACTGAACTCTTGCGGCACGTTGAACGTCAGGCGGCGCCCAAATGGACGGCTGACCTCCTTGCGGAGCTCAGTAGCACTGTAGACGGCCTCAGCGGTAGTGTGCCTTCTGAAAATGTGCCAGAATTGGCGGCCGCTTCTTTCAAGGAAGCTGCGGTGAGAGAATCTCTGTCGATTCTCGAGCGTTCGGACACATTGAATCGGTTGCAGTCGTTATCCATAACAGTTTCTCCAACTGGCCGCCTTGTATCGCTGACTGATAGTGAAAGCGCCCAGGCAGAAGCATTTCGGCTTTTGAGCGTGCGGCTGAGAGACATGCGGAAGACGCGCTCTTTGAAGAGAGTTCTGATTACCAGTTCAACGCCGAGAGAAGGGAAGAGCACAGTAGCGGCTAACCTCGCCTGTGCTCTCGCTCATGACAGCAAAGAAAAAGTGTTGTTGATTGAAGGAGATTTACGCAGACCTACGCTGGTAAAAATGTTCGGGTTGGGACATATTCCCGGCATCAGCGAGTGGCTGCAGGGAGAAAATGATCTGCCTTCAAATATCTACCATCTCAAAGAGGCAAATCTCTGGATACTGCCTTCAGGGAGATCTCCAGCGACTCCGCTCGAATTGCTTCAGTCAACAAGATTGCTCCCTTTAATGGATCAGCTGACCGCCTTGTTTGATTGGATCATCATAGATACCCCTCCGATCCTTCCGCTGGCAGACACAAGTGTCTGGTCCAGGATGGCGGATGGCATCCTGCTTATAACACGGCGCGGAGTTACCGAAAAAAAGCAGCTGACAGCGGCACTCCAGACAGTTGAAGCAGGCAAGCTGATTGGGGCGTTACTGAATAGCTCTACGAGTTCTGTTTACAAGCGCTACTACTATGGAACCTCGAGCACCACGTAGCTAATACGATTTCAATGATGAATCGGCATATACGATAACTATCTGACTATCGACATTACTACACCTCGACTATCTCTACTAAAGCTACTCCTTTACCTATCGACAAACAGACAAAACGGGCCTCTGCGGCTGACCTCATCGGTACTGCTGCTATCGTGCAGCCTGCCACGCAATTAATGGGGATGGCATTCAATCAGAGAGGAGCAAGTGTTTACCATGCGCAGCGAGACTAATGCGTCAACCATTGCCAATCCGGCCTTGGAATCTATCGCCCCACACGGCCGGAAGGCCCTTGACACTGACACGTTCAAACAAATGATGGCTATAGAGCGTAAACGCACCGAACGAACTGCGGCGCCGTTTTTGCTGATGCTGCTGGAAGTAGAAAGTCAAGATAAGCAGTACAAGTCTGCTGAGACGCTTGACTCGATCGTATCGGTTCTGACAACATCCATTCGAGATACCGATGTGGTTGGGTGGTACAAGGATAGGAGCTCTGTCGGCGTCATATTTACTGGACTGCTTCAAAGCGACAAACACTCGGTAGCGGAGATGATCGTCGGTCGAGTAAGTTCGACATTGCAGGATGAGCTCACGCAAGAGCAGTTCGAGGCCATTACTATCACGTGCCACTTCTTCCCGGATGATTGGGATAATGATAAGCCTGGCCGCTTAAGCAACCCCAACCTATATCCCGATTTGTTGAACAAAGGCAAGGGACGTGGACCTCTGCTGTTAGTTAAGCGAGCGATAGATGTTTTTGGAAGCTCATTGCTGTTGCTTTTGTTTTCTCCTGTGTTTCTTGTAATTGCGCTGGCCGTCAAAATGTCATCTAAAGGCCCCGTATTTTTTCGACAAAAGCGTGTTGGCCAATACGGACGGTGCTTTACCTTTCTCAAATTTCGGTCGATGTATGTGAACAATGATTCCGGTGTCCATAAAGAGTTTGTGACACGCTTGATTGCAAGTGGGTCGGCAGCCGATTCGCGCGGCGAAAACAATGGGCAAGTATATAAGCTTACAAACGACAAAAGAGTTACTCCGCTCGGAAAGTTCTTGCGTCGGTCAAGCCTGGATGAACTACCACAGTTCTTGAACGTGTTATGGGGTGACATGTCACTCGTTGGGCCGCGGCCACCTATTCCGTACGAGCTTGCAGCCTATCAAACGTGGCACCGTCGCCGGTTGTTGGATGTCAAGCCAGGAATTACGGGGCTTTGGCAAGTTATGGGACGTAGCAGCGTAAAGTTCGATGAAATGGTCCGCCTGGACCTCCGCTATGCGACTACGTGGAACCTGTGGCTCGATCTAAGAATCCTCATACGTACTCCTCTTGCAGTGATAAAAGGCGCTGGCGCATTCTAGGTTGACCGCACTACCTTCTGCGGATTTTCTGTCGAAACGAATGCGATGCGAACAGCCAGACGCAACTTCCTTGGTTCCGATTCGGCACCGAAGGCAATTCTGAAAGCGAAAACATTATGAACTTTGGCGTAATTGGTTACGGATATTGGGGGCCCAATATCGTACGAAACTTGGTAAGTCTGGAAGGTTCGCAGGTATGCGCAATTGCAGAGATAAGTCCTGCAGCGCGCGCCCGTGCGCAAAAAGCATATCCAGGCATCAAGGTGACAGCAAATACTTCTGAAGTAATTACAGATCCTGAGATTGATGCTGTAGCGATTGTTTCTCCCGTCTGGACTCACTACGAGTTGGCGAAGGCAGCTCTCCTGAACGGCAAGCACGTATTTGTAGAAAAGCCATTTACGAGTACGGCCAGCCAGGGCGAAGAGCTGATAAATCTTGCGCTCCAAAAAAACCTAACAATCATGGTGGATCACACTTTCCTATTTACTGGGGCTGTGAAGAGGATTGCCAGTCTGATTGATGAAGGCGCGTTGGGAAATCTCTACTATTACGATTCCACTCGGGTGAACCTGGGTCTCTTTCAGCACGACATCAACGTTCTATGGGATCTTGCGCCGCATGATTTGTCGATCATGGACTTTCTCATCAAGGCAAGCCCGGAGGCTGTTGTTGCGACAGGTGAAGGGCATTTGAATGGACATGAAGATGTAGCATACATGACCCTCTATTTCCCGAATAAAGTAATCGCTCATATCAATGTCAATTGGCTGTCTCCAGTGAAAGTGCGCACAACGCTCATAGGTGGCGAAAAACGGATGCTTGTCTGGAACGACCTGGATGCTGACGAGAAAGTGAAACTGTATGACAAAGGGGTGCAGATCACAAGCCGCGAAGGAGTTTACGACCTCCTGGTGAGTTATCGATCGGGTGACATGTGGGCTCCACAGCTGGAACAGGTAGAAGCGCTTCGTGAGGAATTGTCTTACTTTGTTGACTGCGTCTCCAGCGGAAAGAAGCCTCATAACGACGGGAATGCTGGACTGCGCGTCGTCAAGATATTAGAGGCTGCTACCAATTCATTAAACAAACGAGGAGAGTTGGTCTACCTGTGAACTCGTGGAATTGTGTTGCAGAGGATGTAAAGCTGGGCGCAAATGTGCGGCTATCGAAGTTCATCAATCTGTATGGATGCGATATCGGCGATGAGACAAAGATTGGCGCATTCGTAGAGATTCAGAAAAATGCGAGCGTTGGCAAGCGGTGCAAGATTTCCAGTCACACGTTTATCTGTGAAGGCGTAGTTATTGAAGACAATGTCTTCATAGGGCACGGAGTGACATTCACAAATGACGCATATCCCCGCGCCACTACCAGCGGTGGCTCGCTGCAGACAGAGGCAGACTGGACTGTTCTGCCTACTGTGGTCAGAAAAGGCGCATCCATCGGATCCGGCGCGACGATTCTCTGCAATATCAGCATTGGCGAGAATGCGATCATTGGCGCGGGAAGCGTAATTACGAAGAGTGTGCCACCGAACGCGATAGTGGCAGGCAATCCGGCCAGGGTGTTGCGTTATATCGAACAGGATGTGGAGGGGCAAGATGCTCAGTTCTGAAAGTATTCCGTTCTTGGATCTCGTTACACCGCATGTGGAGTTGGAAGAAGAGCTCACTGGAGTATTTCGCCGTGCGCTTTATACGGCCAACTTTATCGGTGGACCCGTTGTGGAGGAGTTTGAGCAATCCTTTGCTGCATTTTGCAACACGAAGCACTCAATTGCCGTGAGCAGCGGAACCGATGCATTGCGTTTTGCGCTTATGGCATGCGGCGTCCAGGCGGGCGATGTAGTGGTGACAGTGCCACATACATTCATTGCTACCACCGAAGCAATCTCGCAGGCAGGTGCTCTGCCGGAATTTGTCGACATTGACGAGCGGACATACAACATGTCTGTTGAGAAGTTGCGGCAATATCTCGAAGAAGAATGCGCACAAGATCATTCCGGTCATCTGATCAGTCGCCGAAGCAGTCGGCGTGTTACTGCAATCGTCCCTGTGCATCTTTACGGCCAGATGGCGGATATGGATTCGATCCTGAGCCTGGCTGAGGAGTTCGGGCTTATCGTGGTGGAGGATGCGTGCCAGGCGCATGGGGCGGAGTACTATTCGGCGAAGAATGATCGATGGATGACGGCCGGGTCGATGGGAGAAGCTGCAGCTTTCAGCTTTTATCCTGGAAAGAACCTGGGGGCATGTGGCGAAGCAGGAGCTGTCACTACCAATGACGGCTGCGTTGCAGACAAGGTCAGGATGCTACGTGATCATGGCCAGGCGAAGAAATACCATCACGACGTGGAAGGATACAACGGGCGTTTGGACGCAATCCAGGCTGGCTTACTGCAGGCCAAGCTGGCTCACCTTGCGAAGTGGAACGAGCAACGCCGGGAACATGCCGCTGAGTACAACAGGCTTCTGGCTGATGGAGAGGCGGTCGTGTGTCCCTTTGAGCCTTCCTGGTCACGCGCTGTCTATCATCTCTACGTAATTCGTACTGCGGATCGCGATGGGCTGATGGCGCATTTGAAAACAGCAGGAATCGGCACTGGGATTCACTATCCAGTTCCTCTGCATTTGCAAAAGGCGTATACGGCATTGAGTTATTGCGCGGAAGATTTCCCAGTGGCTATGCGGGTATCATCTGAAATCGTCTCGCTACCAATGTTTCCGCAGCTGAGAGCTGAGCAGCAGGTTCGTGTTGTAGAAGAGATTTTTAACTTTACTGCAAAGAATGTTCGGGTCCGAGTGCCCGTAGATAGTGCGAATCGCCTCACGCCTGCGATACAAACTGCGTAAATTACCCTGGGGTTCCCACAGGCGGCTAATCGGGTGAGCAGAGATTTCATGATTGGAATTTCTGCGAACTCGATTGTTGTGGGAGAACTGCAAAAGGTATTCCTGAAATGCTCAATTACGTACTTATCACGCCTGCGCGCAATGAAGCCCGCTATATCGAACTGACGCTGCAAGCGATGATTGCCCAGACGCGACCTCCGTTGAAATGGGTGATCGTTAGCGACGGCTCGACGGACGGCACCGACGAGATTGTGCGCAAATACCTCACCGATCATCCGTGGATTGAACTGTTGCGGATGCCGGAGCGTACGGAACGGCATTTTGCAGGAAAAGTACACGCTTTTAATGCAGGCTATCAGTGCGTCAAGGATATTCACTTCGATGTCCTGGGAAATCTTGATGCGGATGTTTCATTTGAGCCTGAACACTTCGAGTATCTGATTACGAAGATGGGAGAGAATGCGCGCCTGGGGGTTGCCGGCGCTCCCTTCCGCGAAGGCGATTATCAATACGATTACCGCTACTCGAATATTGAAAATGTGTGGGGAGGATGCCAGCTTTTTCGGCGCGAATGCTTCGATGCAATCGGAGGGTACGTGCCGCTAAAAGGCGGATGCATCGATCATGTCGCTGTGGTCTCCGCACGGTTTCATGGATGGCAGACTCAAACTTTTCCTGAAAAGGTATGTATGCACCATCGCCGGATGGGCACGGCCTTGCAGGGCGGCCTCAAGGCAAGGTTCAAACATGGGGCGAAAGATTATTCCGTTGGCAACCACCCACTGTGGGAAGCGTTCAGAAGTCTTTACCAGATGCGTCATCGGCCATATGTGCTTGGCGGGTTAGCCCTCGGGGCTGGATATGGTTGGTCACTGATTCGCCGGGCAGAAATCTCACTGTCTCCTGAGTTGGTGGTGTTCTCACGGCAGGAACAGATGTGGCGTTTGAGGAAGCTCTTTGGTGGTGGAAGAAAGCCGAAAACAAAAGCAGTTGCGGGAATTCCGCATATGCGAGTCGAGGCAGAGACCGGATCCTCTTCTCAAGTGGCGGAGAGGAGAGGTTGATCTAAAGAATCAATGCAAAAACATTTTAGAAACTTGCGCATGCAAGTAGTGTGCAATCCAGCTTCAAAAAAACAAAACGATTTGAAGCTGACACTATTATGTGCAGCAAGGGTGAGGTAAGCATATGCTCAATCGAGCTCTGCGCTTTCTGCTAGCCTTCTCAAAGGCTTATGGACCGACAAGTATCAAGAAAGTCTTGTGGGACAAAGAGTACCACGGGACAAAGTGGAACTTCGCTGACAATACAGTTGGAGATTGTGTCTACCGTCATCTCGATCGGTATGCTGCGAACGGAAACGTTCTCGACATCGGATGCGGTTCGGGTAATACCGCTACTGAGATGGCGAATGGCTACCAGTCGTATGTCGGGGTTGATATATCGGAAGAGGCTCTGGCCAAGGCAAGCAGACGATCAAAAGAATGCGGCCGCGGACAAAAAAATCGTTTCGATTGTGGAGACTTTCTCTACTATGTTCCGACTGGAAAGTACGATGTAATTCTCTTTCGTGAATCGATCTACCACATACCCATTGCCAAGATGAAGGCGACGCTAGAGCGCTATGCCACGTTCTTAACAGGCAACGGTGTCATCATCGTTAGACTATTTGCCTCTGAGCGCCAGGATGGTGCCAATAAGGATAAGCCCCGGCCAGCAGCGATGATCAAGCTTATCGAGTCGGAATTTGAAGTCCTGGAAGAAAGCAAGTATGAAGACGTGGGCAGACCTGTCGTCGTCGTATTTCGACCGAAAGCCAGCCTGCAGCCTGGAGTTGATATTGCTCAGCACACACCAGAACCGGAAAACACGCTGCAGTATGCTTCCCCATCTGCTCTGAAAAAGTTCTGATTGTTTGATTTCATGACAAAGCCCGACTTTTACGTTAGCGCGTACCCAGAGAATATGAACAATCCTGACGATTACAAATCCATCATAGGCAAAGACGATTTGATCCTGGTTACCGGGGCTGGCGGCTTCATCGGATGCGCTGTTATCAGGCAACTGGTGAGCCTGGGGTACCGAAGGATTCGGGGTTTTGTCCGGTCATCGCGTTCCGCGCAGAAGCTTCGTTCACTGGCGAACGACGCAAAGGGAATTGCAACTGTTGAAGTGATGGAAGGGAATCTCCTGTCACAAGGAGACTGCACAAGGGCTGCGCAAGATGTGAAAGTCGTCTTGCATCTGGCGGCCGGTCGAGGCGAGAAGTCGTTTCCTGATGCTGTGCTCAACTCCGTAGTGACCACACGCAATCTCATTGAAGCATTGTTGTCCAATGGAAACTTACGGAGATTCGTCAGCGTGAGCTCTTTTGCAGTGTACTCCGGATCCAAACAGGTGAGAATTGGCCAGCGAGTGCTTAACGAATCGTGGCCAGTTGAACCTAACCCGGAACTTCGCGGCGAGGCTTATACCTTCGCAAAAGTAAAGCAGGACGAAATTGTTGCTGAATATGGCTCGACCGCTAACCTCCCATATGTCATTGTCAGGCCAGGGCATGTCTATGGACGCGGGAACGAAGCGATCAGCGCTCGCGTTGGAGTTGGAACCTTCGGAATCTTCCTGCATTTAGGCGGCCCCAATCGCATTCCGTTTACATATGTCGAGAACTGTGCCGACGCAATCATTCGGGCAGGCTTGACACCTGGTATAGACACCGAGGTGTTCAACGTAGTGGATGACGATCTGCCGACGAGCCGACAGTTCTTGCATCTCTACAAGAAGAATGTCAAACATTTCCGGTCTATCTATTTGCCACACATGATGAGTTATTTGTTGTGCGGCTTATGGGAGAGATTCTCTCAGCGCTCGCAAGCACAGATCCCCATGGTTTTCAATCTCCGCAGATGGCGGGCATTCTGGGCAAGAACCCAATATAGCAATCAAAAGGCCAAGGAACGGCTCGGGTGGACGCCACGCGTGTCCATGAGTGATGGTCTAAACCAGTATTTTGAGGCATGTCGTGAGCGTGGGGCCAATGCTTAAAGTAGCCATTGTAGGTTGTGGCAAAATTGCGGATTCCCACGCCGAGCAACTGCAGCGAATTGCTGGATGCGAGATTGTGGGAGTTTGTGACCGCGAGCCTCTGATGGCGAAGCAGATGTATGAGCGGTTCCCAGTCCGGCGTTGGTTTACGGATCTTGACGAGCTGCTACGAGAGGCACAACCCGACGTCGTCCACGTTACGACTTCACCGGAGAGCCATTTCCCAATTGCTGTGGCGTGCCTGCAGGCCGGCTGCCATGTCTATGTCGAGAAGCCGTTTACGCTGAATGAGGCCGACGCTCAACATTTGATTGACCTGGCAAATGAGATGGGCTTGTTGATTACAGCCGGGCATGATGACCAGTTCAGTCATGCAGCGCGGCGGATGAGAGCTCTGATTGGAGATGGGTTTCTCGGAGGGGCTCCGGTTCATATGGAAAGTTATTACTGCTATGAACTGAAGGAGTCAGCTTACGCAACAGCGCTGCTTGAAGACAAAAATCACTGGGTACGGCGTCTGCCAGGGAAGTTGCTGCAGAATATCATCAGCCACGGTGTTGCTCGCATCGCGGAACATCTTGCCACCGATACACCCCAGATCCTCGCTGACGGATTCAGAAGTTCGTTTCTCCGGGAACGAAATGAATTCGACCTTATTGATGAGCTTCGTGTAATTATCTCAGAGCCAAATGGAGCCACCGCTTACTTCACGTTCTCATCTCAGATGCGGCCGTCACTTCATCAGTTCCGGATCTATGGATCGAAGAACGGTCTTCTTCTGGATCAGGATCAGGAAACAGTTATCAAGCTGCGCGGTGCGCGCTTGAAGAGCTACCTGGAGAAATTCGGAACGCCATTGATAATGGCGCGTGAGTATTGCTCCAATGTCGCAACGAATTTACGGTTGTTCAGGCGGAACGACTTTCACATGAAGTCTGGGATGAAGTATTTGATTGAGGAATTTTATCGCGCCATCAGGGGAGAAGCGGAGCTGCCGATTCCTTATCGAGAGATTCTGTTGACTGCGAAAATTATGGATTCGATCTTTTCTCAAATCGCTTCCCATTCGTGTCCCAAAGATTCGCAACCGGCAGATCAGGTGATGGTCTAACCGATCGTGATTTGTACAGCCGTTTAGAAGAAAGCATAGCTATGGAACATCTGCTCAAAATCTGCGGAAAAGAAATCCAAATCAACGGCGCTGTTGTGAAGGTTGCCAGGCCGGATGGAGACAAGTACACGTTTCCAGATGATCCGGAGAAGTTTGTAAAAGAACTGAAAAAGTGCGGTCGGCGTGCGGATGTCTTTACCTTCCTACAGAAGCTTCCCGATACATCTCCGAAGTATGCGTACCCATTTGAGATGGATAACCTTGCCGTACTTCCTGTAACTACGTTTGATAACTGGTGGAACAACCAGATCAGGTCATACCCGAGAAACCGAGCTCGGCAAGCAGGGAAGCGGGGCGTGGTCATGCGTGTGGTTCCTTACGGTGAGGAATTGATACGTGGAATTTGCGGGATATATAACGAGACACCGGTACGGCAAGGCAAGAAGTTTCCACACTATGGAATGACACTGGAACGAGCCAGGGCATATGCGGGAACGCATCTTGACCAAAGCTTCTATGTAGGCGCCTTTATCGGCGATGAGATGATCGGCTTTATCAAGCTGACTGCAGATGAAAGCTTCACGCAGGCGAGCCTGGTTCACATTCTGTCGATGGTTAAGCACAAGGACAAGGCTCCGACCAATGCGTTGATTGCCGAAGCTGTCAAGGTTTGTGCAGAACGTAAAATCGCCTACCTCATTTATGAGAATTTCGCATACGGCAAAAAAGTTGGCGATAGTTTGTCGCATTTCAAAGAAGTAAACGGATTTCAGCGTGTAGATATTCCGAGATATTACGTTCCCTTGACTTCGATCGGCCGGCTAGCCATGCGATTCGCATTGCACCATCGCCTTTCAGATTTAGTGCCGGATGCCTTTGCTTCAAAGTTTCGCGAATTACGTAGAAATTGGTACGAGAGAAGATTTCAAACCTCCCTCAGCGCAGAGAGCGAGTAAATGCCAGGAATTGTTGGGTACATCGGGAAGAGGGGTCGTCAGTTTGCCGAATCGACTCTCCAGAAAATGCAAAGCGCTGTCCATCGAGAGTCTTTCTACAGCAGTGGAAGCTGGATAGATGAGACGCTTGGGGTCTACGTTGGCTGGACGGCTCTCAGCGGATCCTTTTCTGACGGCATGCCTGTCCTGAATGAACGGAAGGATACTTGCCTGATTTTCTCCGGTGAAGATTATGGGGATCCCAGTGTTCGCGAAACGCTCAGAAAGAGCGGCCACTCAGTGGGCTCGGCCCCCTCTTCCTATCTTGTTCATTTGTACGAAGAGGACGCGGACTTTGTCAGGGGCTTGAACGGAATGTTTCATGGCCTGGTAGCCGATCGCGTTCGAAATACGGTTACGCTCTTTAATGATCGCTTCGGAATGCATCGGCTCTATTATCATGTGGCCGCTGATGGCTTCTACTTTGCGAGTGAGGCCAAAGCAATTCTGGCGGCTCGGCCGGAGCTTCGTTCGAGCGATGCGCGCTCTCTTGGGGAATGCCTTTCGGTTAGCTGTGTTCTCGAAAATCGCACGATCTTCAAAGATGTATATGTTCTCCCTGCCGCATCGCAGTGGACGTTTTCCAATGCCAAATTAGATCGTAAGAAGACATACTTTACGCCCAGTGAGTGGGAGAACCAGACTGAGCTTGGGGCGGATGCCTATTTCGAGGAGCTTCGCTCCGTACTTTCAACCACACTGCCCAGGTATTTTGACAGCCCACTACAGATGGGAATTGCGATGACGGGTGGTTTAGACACGCGAGTGATCCTGACATCTCATCTACCGTCTCCCGGATCACTCCCCAGTTACACCTTTGGCAGCACATACCGCGATACCTATGATGTGCGCATCGGACGGAAGCTCGCAAAAATATGCCAGCAGCCGCACAAAATATTAGAGGTCGGCCGGGAGTTTCTTTCTGGGTTTTCCAGCTATGCTGAGCAGAGCGTTTCAATTACTGAAGGAACCGTCGACCTATATCGCGCATCCGATCTTTATCTCAGCAAGAAGGTTCGAGAAATTGCCCCAGTAAAGATAGTGGGGACGTATGGCAGCGAGATTGTACGACACGCTGTCATGTTCAAACCTGCTATGCCTATGCCAGGGTTATTTACCCCGGACTTTCTCTCGCATGTTCAAGCGGCCGAGAATACATATGCAGTCTTACGAAAAGAACACCCGGTAACGTTTGCAGCGTTCATGCAATCGCCCTGGTATCATAGCGGAATCCTTGCACTCGAACAGAGCCAGCTGACGGTACGGTCACCGTTTATGGGCAATGATTTTGTCCGCACTGTGTATCGCGCTCCCAAAGAGAATCATGCAAAAGAAGATGTTCGACTGCGCCTTATCAACAATGGCAATCCTGCGTTAGCGCGTATCCGTTCAGATCGGGGTGTCGGGGGCAGCAGTGGCTTGTCCGCTGCGGTTTCGCGAGCGTTGCGAGAATTTACCTTCAAAGCAGAGTATGCGTACGACTATGGGATGCCCCAATCGGTCGCGCGGGTCGATCATTCGTTGTCGTGGTTGCATTTGGAAAAGCTCTTTTTAGGACGTCACAAACTGCTGCACTTCCGTTTGTGGTATAGAGACCAGCTGGCGGATTATGTGCGCCAGATTCTCCTTGATCCGATAGCTCTGTCGCGGCCTTATGTGGAGAGAAAAACCCTTGAGGCAGTAGTTCAGGGGCACCTCAGCGGCAAGCGTAATTACACAACTGCGATTCATAAACTGCTCACATTGGAATTGCTTCATCGGCGTTTTCTGGATGCGCAGTGATTCTGCGGCGCTGGTACGAAGTAATTGGGACCGTGTCTGAATGCCACCACTAGTTGCGACAATCCTATATATTGGCGTAATTGTTGCGCTCTTCTGGTATGAACGAGACAAGACACGGCCAACGCCTGGATCACTCTGGGTTCCGATCATATGGTTGCTAATCAATGGATCGCGCCCAGTAATGTTATGGTTCGAGCCGAGATCTGCACTGTCTGCGGACCAGATGATGGAGGGAAATCCGGTCGATCGTAATATCTACCTGGCACTCCAGATTATTGGAGTGATCATACTGCTGGGTAGACGCCCGGCAGTTGTGGGGATTTTGCGCGCGAATGCGGCATTGGTTTTGTATGTGTTGTATTGCGCATTCAGTGTCATGTGGTCGGACTACTCAGATGTGTCTTTTAAGCACTGGATAAAGATGTTGGGTGACGTGACGATGGCCCTGATTGTAGTAACCACGCCCGACCGTTCGCGTGCGCTGGGACGGGTTTTGACCGCGGTCGGGTTCATCCTGGTTCCTATGTCCATCATGCTCATCAAGTACTATCCTGAATTGGCACGATCCTACGACCACTGGACAGGAAAACAGTTTGTAACCGGCGTGGCGACAGACAAGAATATGCTGGGAATGTCATGTTTAGTGTTTGGGCTTGGCGCCTTGTGGCGATTCCTCACGACATATAAGGAAGAGAAAAGCCGGCTACGCACGAGACGATTGATCTGCTATGGAATTCTGTTGGCATCGACGTTCTGGCTCTTTCATCTTGCCGACTCAATGACGTCTATGTCCTGCTTTTTCATGGGGGCCGCATTGATGTTGGTAATCAATTTGTCCAAGCGCGCGCGGAAGCCGGCTATCGTGCATTTGATGGTTGCGGGAATTGTAGGGGCCGCTATAAGCGTTTTGTTTCTCCATATTGGTAGCGGAGCAGCCTTGGGTGCTCTTGGAAGAAATCCGACATTGACGGGCCGGACAGAGATATGGGCAGGGCTGCTGAACTTTGTTGATAACCCCTTGCTTGGAAGCGGATTTGATGGGTTCTGGCTAGGGAAACGGTTGGAAAGAATCTGGGCAGCCGGCAGCTTCCTGCAGGGAATTAATGAATCCCATAACGGTTACTTCGAGGTCTATCTCAACTTGGGATGGGTTGGAGTGGCCCTGCTTGCAGGGCTTATCGTTACAGGCTATCGGAAAGCTACCCTTGCACTACGTCAGTCCATAGAGCTTGCGAGCCTTAAGCTGGTTTTCTTTGTGATTGCGATAGTTTATAGCTTCACAGAAGCTGGCTTTAGAATTATGTGTTCCGTTTGGTTCGCATTTCTCCTCTCGCTTCTTATACCCAGCACTTCAGCTGTGAGGAGGTCGCAATTGGTCACAATTCCTTGGGGCGCTCGTGGGGATACTGCTGAGTCGCAGTCGCGATACACAGGAGTTTCCGCATAAGAGTGGAGCCCACGATGTGAGGATTTTGAGGGCAAATGCTCGCCTCATCTGCTGCAGCGAACTCAGATCGCTGAGGGATTGTCTAAAGTGGCTTATCGCTGTATTTAAGGTTTTGAAAAGAATTTATTCTCAAAAACTATGGAACCGCGTTACTTTCGCGTACTATTATGGAGATCGCAGGTAATGCGGTTTTTATCGGGCCTAAAGTATACCTAATGAAAAAATTGTGTTGTAGACGGGGTTTCGCCATTGTCTTCGGCGCAATTCTGAGGTGTTTTTAATGATAAAGAGAGCTTGGCTCGTATCTCTTCTAGTGTTCCTTTGTTCTGGTGTAGTAAGTTATGGGCAACTTTGGTCAGGAATCGTAGCACCTTCTCGTGCTGTCAATTGGACATCCGCAGGAGTATCCGGCGGCATTCCGTCTGCATCATGGTCACAATGTGCGACTTCTGCTTGCAACACAGTGGTAACTGGACCTGCAAGTTCTATTACGATCGCACAAATCAACGCTGCGATCACGTCTGCCCCTACCAATTCTTATGTATACCTGCCGGCTGGTACGTATAACCTCACGTCCGGTCTTCTGGTGAGTAGCAAGAACAACGTGGAGATTCGAGGCGCTGGAGCGGACCAGACGATTCTGCAATTCAGCAATAGCAATGCGTGCCAGGGATTCTATGCAGTGATTTGCTTTGCGAGTTCAGATTTGAACTGGAAAGGCGCTCCAAGCAACGGTCCAGTCAATTGGACGAGTGGATACAGCAAGGGAACAACCAGCATTACTCTGCAGAGTGTGCCAAACCTGAAGGTTGGAAATTCCATCATTCTTGATCAGGAAGATGATGCATGTGCATCTGGCTGCCCAAGCACGACTGATACAGGCACAGTTTTTGTCTGTTCGGACAATACGCTATCTGTTCCGTGCTCGCTGCAGGACAATGGTGGAGGAGCACAACGGACGCACAGAAACCAGGTGCAAATAGCTACAGTCACTTCCATTTCGGGTACAGGGCCGTATACAGTTGGTATTTCCCCGGGACTTTACATGTCGAACTGGTCTTCGACAAAGAATCCGCAAGCCTGGTGGGCTACTAACCCGGTTCAGAATGTTGGTGTACAGAATCTTTCCATCAATATGTTGAATGCGGGTTTCACTGTAGGCAATGGAATAGGTATTGAGTTCTTTAATACACTCAACGGCTGGGTGCAGGGTGTCCGCGGAATGAATGCCTCGAGAGCAATGGTAGAGGCCCAGTATTCTGCCCGCATAGCAGTGCGTAATAGTTATTTTTATCTGACTCAATTCAGTTCATCCACAAGCTACGGCTTTGAATGCTATACGGCAAGCGATAATCTGGTCGAAAACAATGTCTTCCAGGGGCTTGCGGCATCTCTGATGATTAATGGGGCCTGTTCCGGAACAGTTCTGGGATACAACTATGACATCAATAACTACTACACATCCAGCTCGGCCTATGTGATGCCGATGTCCTTCGTACACACCGCGGGAATTGATAATGTCCTGTACGAGGGGAATGTAGGCACTCTGATTCAAGCCGATGTCTTTCATGGTACTCATAACCTTGTAACTGTGTTTCGCAACTATCTTGCCGGGAACGAAGCGGCTTGCTGGCTGAGCGGCTCCACGTATGCGGCAAGTACATTTGGCACGTGTTCATCCAATCAGATCCCAGTGAACTTGTTTGCATATTCTCGCTTCTTCAATTTTGTGGGTAACGTTCTTGGGCAGACTGGAATTCAAAAAGTGTACTCATCGTATACAGGTGCATCGATATACGATCTTGGATACTCGGATACTCTGTCTGGTGGTAATGACCCACTGGTTGCCACTACATCTCTGCGATGGGGAAATTACGACACGGTGAATGCAGCCGTGCAGTGGAATAGTTCCGAGGTCCCAAGCGCGATGACTGGCGTGCTGGCTTCTTACAACAACCCGGTTCCAAGCAGTCAGACGTTGCCAGCGTCGTTTTACTATTCGTCCACGCCTTCCTGGTGGCCGAGCAGCAAGCCATGGCCTCCGATTGGTCCAGATGTGGCCGGAGGAAATATCAGCGGAGTTGCCGGTCATGCCAATACGATTCCTGCAGAAGATTGCTATCTGAATGTCATGAAAGGCCCAACCAACGGCACCGGCGGTGTGCTGACATTCAATGCTGCATCGTGCTATGGGAGTGACAACGGCTCTTCAGCACATCCGAGTGCTCCTACGAATCTAAAAGGTACGGTTGTTCAAAATTAATCCCGATGCGGGTTGGGAGACGCAGAGCCAGGACTACTTAGCTCAAAAGTAAATGTCCGCGGGCGGCTGCTTGCCGTTGCGTTAATACTTCGTGTATCTGATCTCAATCCGCGTCTTCTTTTCCACCCCATAATCAAACTCGCTTCCATATCCAACTGATCGTAGTTGCGCTGGGCCATACTCTTGCCAGCCTGACCGCGCGCATAAGTGCGTCAGACGTGGGCTGGCAACAGCGAAGAAAGGACTCGCTTTGAGAATCAGCATTTTCGGGTTGGGCTACGTCGGCACTGTATCCGCGGGATGTTTTGCTCATGATGGGCATGACGTTATCGGCGTCGATCCAGTTCAGACCAAGGTAGATCTAATCAATGAGGGGTATTCTCCGATTATCGAGGAGAAGATTGGCGACCTCGTCGCAGCGGCTGTCGATTCCGGCCAGTTGCGAGCCACGTCGGATCCTGCCGAGGCCATTCGCGAAACGGAGCTATCATTTGTTTGCGTTGGTACGCCAAGCCAGTTGAACGGTAACCTGGATTTACGATACATCCGCCGGATTTGTGAGCAAATTGGTGAAGCGCTGCGGGATAAGCCGGCTCATCATACGGTCGTTATTCGCAGCACAATCCTGCCTGGAACGATGCACGGAGTCGTGATTCCCACTCTGGAAGAGAAGTCAGGGAAGAAGGCCGGCATTGATTTTAGTGTCTGCCACAATCCTGAGTTTCTGCGTGAAGGTTCTGCAGTAAAGGACTTCAATGCTCCGCCCAAAACCGTTATTGGCCAATTGGATGAGGCGAGCGGAACCATTCTCGTAAAACTGTATGAAAAGCTTGATGCGCCACTGATCAGAACAGATCTGCCAACAGCAGAGATGGTGAAATATGTGGACAACTCATGGCATGCACTTAAGATTGGTTTCGCAAATGAGATCGGGAATCTTGGTAAAGCACTGGGAATCGATGCTCATGAAGTTATGAAGATCTTCTGCCAGGACCAGAAACTGAATATTTCGCCGGCCTATCTTCTTCCCGGATTTGCTTTCGGAGGCTCCTGCTTACCAAAAGATCTACGTGCACTGGCGTACAAAGCCAAGACGCATGATCTGAATCTGCCGATACTTTCTTCCATTCTTCCGAGTAACGAACTGCAGGTCAGCCGCGGTTTGGAACTCATCATGAATAAGGGATCGAAAAAAATCGGCGTTCTCGGATTCAGCTTCAAAGCCGGTACTGACGATCTTCGAGAAAGCCCGGTTATTGAGGTCATCGAACGGCTCTTGGGCAAGGGATACGATTTGCGGGTCTATGACAAGAACGTAAATATAGCGAGCTTGATGGGCGCCAACCGGGATTTCATTCTCAATCGGATACCTCACATCTCCCGGTTGATGGTAGATCGCGTGGATGCAATTCTCGATCACGCACAGACGATCGTGATCGGAAACAAAGATCCTGATTTTCAGAATATACCTAATCAATTACGTGACGGTCAGTCGATCGTTGATTTCGTCCGGATCACAGATCACAGGAGCGGAAATGGCAAGTACGATGGCATTTGCTGGTGAGAGGGTTGAGACCTCAAGCGAGTTAGCGATCTCGGCAGCCGAATTGTATGCATCCATTCAGCGGCTGTCTGATTGGCTCGTGAAAAACGACTACCGTGGATATGATACCTTCGATGGTCTAAGCTCCCCGTATCTGCGGCCGCTTACGTTCGAAACTAAGCTTCTGCGTACTGTGCTGCTACAGGGCGTACGGCGCTTTCCTTTGAATTTGCGCCCGTTGCTGGGAATCAAGAAGTCTCATTCGAGCAAGGGAATGGGCTTCCTGGCGCGTGGATTTATGCGCCTCTATTCGACTACCGGGAATGAGACCTGGCGCAAACAAGCTGAATATGCTTTGCAATGGCTCATTGACCACCAGGCAAAGGGATTTTCGGGGGCATCGTGGGGCAATCATTTTGACTATCAGTCAAGAGGCTTTTATCTGCCCAAAGGAGTGCCGACCGTAGTGTGGACTTCTCTGATTGGGCACGCATTTCTTGACGGATACGACTCCTTTCACAAGGAGCAGTACTTGCAAATCGCGATCAACGCGTGCGAGCACATTCTGCATGATCTCAAGAGATTTCCAGACGGAAAAGGTATTTGCATTGCTTATGTTCCAGGCCTGGATACTCAAGTGCACAACGCGAATACACTCGGCGGAAGTTTGCTGGCGCGTACGTACTCCTATACGGGTAACGAAGAGTATCGGGTGCTTGCGGAAAAGCTGATGCAATACACAGCACAGTATCAAATGCCGAATGGTGCATGGTGGTATGGCGAAAGAAGCGATATGCACTGGGTTGACAATTTCCATACCGGATACGTCCTTGATTGCTTTAAGCATTATTCGAAAGGCATAGGCGACAAACAATTTGATGCAACCATGATGCATGGCTACGAGTATTGGAAGAACACCTTCTTCCTCTCGGATGGCACGCCAAAATACTACGACCATAAGGTATTGCCACTGGATATTCAGTGCAGCTCGCAAGCAATCGATACGCTGATGTTCTTCTCCGATTCCGATAAGCAAGGGAGCTTATCGTTGGCAGCGAAAGTTGCAAAATGGACAATCAACAATATGCAGGATGAGAGCGGCTATTTCTACTATCGGCGATATTCTCCGTCGCTGGTAAACAAAACCCCTACGCTGCACTGGGGACAGGCAACCATGCTTTGCGCATTAGCAGGCCTGTACCAAAGACTTAACAAGGAAGCGAGGCCTTGAGTGAAGAAGAAGGTTCTCATCATTGTTGAAAACCTCCCGGTTCCATTTGACGATCGCGTATGGAAAGAAGCGCAGGCACTGCTGAAGGCCGACTACGAAGTGACTGTGTTGTGTCCAAAAGGTGTGGGATACAACCGCGGCTATGAGTTGCTTGAGGGAGTTCATGTCTATCGGCATCCAATGCCAAAAGAGGGGAATAGCGCACTCGGATATCTGTGGGAATACGGTTGTGCGTTGGTGTGGGAGTTCCTGTTTACGTGGTGGATCTACATGCGCCGTGGCTTCCATGTGATTCAAGGCTGCAATCCTCCCGATACGATTTTCTTGGTTGCCTTACCGTTCAAATTATTCGGTGTCAAATTCATTTTTGATCACCATGATGTCAACCCGGAACTGTACTTATCGAAATACGAGCGGGAAGACCTGTTATATAAGGTGCTGGTGTGGTTGGAAAAAGCAACTTTTCGCGTTAGCAACGTAGTGATGTCAACCAACAACAGTTATAAGGACATTGCTATTACACGTGGAGGCCTGGCGCCTGAAGACGTCTATGTCGTTCGTAATGGGCCCGACCTGGCTAAGTTTAAAGCTGTTCCTCCCAATCCTGATCTTAAGCATGGCAGACGTTATCTCATCGGTTATGTGGGGACAATTAGTATTCAGGAAGGCTTGGACATCCTTCTCGATGTGGCACAACACATTAAGGATTTAGGAAGGGATGACGTCTATTTCACCTGCGTTGGTGGCGGACCTGGTCTTGCCGGTCTGCAGAAGATGGTGCGGGAGCGGAACCTCGGCGATATCGTGAGATTTACAGGCAGGGTACCCTTTGCGGAATTGCTGGAGATTCTATCTACCGCGGATGTTTGTGTAAATCCAGATAAGCCATGCACGATGAATGACCTCTCCACCATGATCAAGATCATGGAATATATGGCTCTGGGTAAGCCTATTGTCCAGTTTGATCTGAGAGAAGGTCGGTATAGTGCGCAGGAAGCATCACTATACAGCGAATCTTCCGTGACAGATTTTGCAGAAAAGATTCTTTGGCTGCTGGATCACCCTGCAGAAAGACAGAAGATGGGCGAGTTCGGACGTGCGCGTGTACAGAAGGCGCTGGCTTGGGAATATTCAGTCGAAAATCTTATCAGCGCATACAGTAGAGTATTCAGCAAGAGCCGTGGCAAGCAGGTATTGCAAAGTGAGATCGTAAGGTACTGAAAGTGACGCCACTCGTTTCGATTCTTATCCCGGCATATAACTCGGAGAGGTGGATTGCAGATACGCTTCGCTCCGCGATTGCACAGACATGGGCGCGCAAAGAGATCATCGTAGTAGATGATGGTTCGAAGGATCGCACCACGGAGATTGCGCGACAGTTTGAGTCTAAGGGAGTACGCGTAATTCCACAGAGCAATCAAGGAGCCTCGGCAGCGCGAAACGCGGCCTTCAAGATCAGCCAGGGAGACTATATTCAATGGCTTGACGCCGACGATCTTCTTGCTCCAGATAAGATTGCCAGGCAGATGGATGTTGCAAAGCAACTTGCAAGCCAGCGGACGCTGATTTCTTCGGAGTGGGGAAGATTTCTATACAGGCCTGACAAGGCTAAATTTATTCCGACATCCTTGTGGTGTGACCTGCAGCCGGCAGAATGGCTGATACGCAAGATGGGGCAAAATCTGCACATGCAGACAGCCACATGGCTGGTCAGCAGAGAACTGACTGAAGCTGCTGGTGCATGGGACACGAAGATGCTGGTGGATGACGACGGAGAATACTTTTGCCGGGTCTTGCTGAAGAGCGATGGTGTTCGTTTTGTGCCAGGCGCGCGAGTCTATTACCGTGCTTCAGGTGCTGGTAGCCTCAGCTACATTGGAGAATCAAGGCCGAAACAGGATGCACAATGGCAATCGATGCAGCTGCACATTGGCTATTTGCGTTCTCTGGAAGATACTCCCCGGGTACATGCGAATTGCGTGACGTACATACAGAACTGGCTAAGATTCTTTGATCCCGAAAGACGGGATCTGATCGGGAAGATGCAAGCTGTTGCTCATAGCTTAGAAGGCGAGTTAGAAATGCCGCAGCTATCGAAAAAGTATTCCTGGATAGGATCAATTTTTGGAACAGAACTTAGCTGGAAAGCCCAACTTGTATTACCGCGGCTCAAGTGGAGATTGCTGAGACTATACGACAAGCTCATGTCTCAGATGATGAAGCACAGTGCTCCCTCAAATGTTTCGTAAATCTTCGATGGAAAAAGGCACCCAGTTGGCTGTTTCTGATATTGAAGTTGCGTTGTTAACAGGCGGTTTTGATAGACCGTATGCCCTCGGCCTCAGCAGGGCGCTCGTAGCAAAGGGTGTCAAGCTGGATGTAATTGGCAGCAAGGAGCTGGATGGTCCCGAGATGCATGAGGACCCACGGCTGACCTTTCTGGATTTGTATGGCGATCAACGGCGTCGCGTTGCGAAACCACGGAAGATACTCCAGCACATAGTTTCCTACGGAAAGCTTATTTGGTATACCGCAACTGCAAAGCCAAGAGTCTTTCATATTCTCTGGAACAATAAGTTCAAACTCTTTGATCGAACGATCCTCATGCTGTACTACAAAATGCTCGGAAAGCGGATAGCGTTTACCGCTCACAATGTTAATGCAGGACTAAGGGACGGCAATGATTCCACGCTAAACAGACTATCGCTGAAGGCTCAGTATAGGCTTGTTGATCACATCTTTGTTCATACCGACAAGATGAAGCAGGAATTGCTCAGTGACTTCGGTATCAAAGAAGAGAGGGTGAGCGTGATTCCTTTCGGCATAAATAATTCGGTGCCTGATAGAGGGATGTCGCCTGCGGAAGCAAAACGAAAGATTGGCGTCGAGAGTTCGCATAAGGTGATTCTATTCTTTGGTGGGATACGGCCTTATAAAGGATTGGAATATCTCGTCCAGGCTTTTCAGAAGATTGCACCGAAAGACCAAAGTTATCGATTGGTCATAGCGGGTGAGCCTAAAAAAGAGGCAGTACAGTACTGGAAAGAAATTGAGCGCGCAATTGAGAGTGATCCAAGTCGCGATCAGGTTATCCGTGAGATCAAATACATTGCGGATGAAGATACGGAAGTATATTTCAAGGCGGCGGACGTACTTGTTTTACCTTACACTCTCGTATTTCAAAGCGGCGTACTCTTCTTGTCCTACAGTTTTGGTTTGCCGGTAGTCGCAACTGATGTTGGCTCACTTCGTGATGACATTATCGAAGGCGAAACTGGATACCTATGTCATCCGTGCAACGTAGCAGACTTGGCTACAGCCCTGGAAGAGTACTTTGAAAGCAGCTTGTACAAAGAGCTTGATTCTCGAAGAGCCCGGATCAAAGACTTTGCAGAGAGACGTAATTCCTGGGACATAGTGAGCGAGACGACACGCGGAGTGTACACACAGATTCTGGCATGCAACAGCTAGCTAGTGCCGGCAACTTCATAGTCCACTAACAAATAGACTCTGCAAGCACCCAAAGGATCACAACATGATAATTACCAGAACGCCGCTTCGTATTTCCTTCTTTGGTGGTGGCACGGATTACCCAGTGTGGTATCGGGAATTTGGTGGCTCCGTACTATCTACGACGATTGATAAGTGCTGCTACATTACTTGCAGGCGATTGCCACCCTTCTTCGAATATCACAGCCGCATCTCCTACTCGAAGGTTGAGAATGTCAGCAATAACAATGACATTCAACATCCTTCGGTCCGGGCTTGTCTCCAGTACCTCGGAATTAATGAGGGGATTGAGATCCATCACGTGGCGGACCTGCCTGCCCGGACAGGCCTGGGAACGAGTTCTGCATTTACAGTCGGGCTTCTACACGCACTGTATGCGCTGAAGAATCAGATGCGAGATAAGCGCGCTCTGGCCTCAGAAGCGATACATGTGGAACAGAATCTCCTGGGAGAAGCTGTCGGCGCGCAAGACCAGGCAAGTGCCGCATTTGGCGGCTTTAATCGGATCAACTTTCGCACAGACGGATCGATTGACGTAAGACGGATGCTGATTTCACAAAATCGTCTGGCGGAGCTTGAAGATCACTTGGCACTGTACTTTACGGGTTTTTCCCGGACAGCTTCGGAGATCGCACAAGAGCAGTTGAAAGTAACTCCACACAAGAAGCAAGAGCTGAATACGATGCTCGAGTTTGTTGATCAGGCTGAGACAATTGTTTCCAATCCTAACTGCTCATTGCATGAGTTTGGCCAGTTGTTACATGAAGGATGGCAAATCAAGAGGAGCCTGACAGGGAAAATCACCAATGCAAGCATTGATGAAATCTATAATGCCGGGCTTAGCGCAGGTGCAGTTGGTGGCAAGTTGCTTGGGGCTGGAGGCGGAGGCTTCATGCTGTTTTTTGTGCCTCCAGAGCGACGGAAGCAATTGAGGGAACGGCTGAAGAATTTATTGTGCGTTCCGTTCTCATTCTCACATCAAGGGAGTAGTGTTGTCGTTTATGAGCCAGAAGAACACTATGACCATTCCTTATCGGAAGAACGAAGCCAGATATACGCACAAAGCGCATCGTGAGATGGCGTGTGCGCACTTGCCATAAGCACGACCACTAACACGATACAAAAGCATATATTTCAGAGGAGCGCTCAGTTTCTGACAAGCCTATGAGGTTCTATTCGAATCAAGCTATGCGTGTCTGGAAGTACTTGCCAGATCCAGTCCGGCGCACATCGGTTGGGTATGCTTTCGGACGCCATCTTCATCGCCTGGTGTGCCAGAATGCAGATCGAAAGCAGTATGTCGCAACTTTCTTTCTGAGGAATAGGCCAGAACTGGAGTTGATGCGATCTCTAGCAGATGCAAAGCCAAACGGATCCACCTTGAAGATAACGGTGTTGGCTTGCAGCAAAGGCGCAGAGGTATACTCTGCGCTCTGGACAATCCGGCAGGCACGACCCGACCTGAATGTTATTACGCAGGCCATCGATATCTCGGATGAAATTCTGGCATTTGCCGAGAGGGGAGTATATTTCCGTGGAGCACTTGACGCGGGGACTGCGAAGGACCAAAACGCCGCACCGAGCGCAGAATATGTAACACGGAATACACATCTGGATCAAGGCGCGCCAATCTTTGAGCGAATGACTCCTGAAGAGCTGGAGGCTATTTGCGATATCGAGGGGGACGAAGCCAGGATCAAGCCTTGGCTGCGAGAGGGCATTACATGGCGTAACGGAGATGCAGGCGACCCCAAGCTCGTTGATGTACTCGGCCCGCAGGATATTGTGGTTGCCAATCGATTTCTCTGTCATATGAAACCAGCAGATGCGGAGAAATGCTTGCGCAACATTGCAAGGATGGTTAGGCCGGGCGGGTTCATCTTCGTATCGGGAATTGACTTGGATGTTCGTACCAAGGTAGCTCAATCGTTGAACTGGAAACCCGTTACAAAATTGATGCGAGAGATCCATAACGGAGACTCATCAATAAGGATGGGCTGGCCGCTTGAATATTGGGGGCTTGAACCATACCACAGCGGGAATTCCGATCATGGAATTCGTTACGCATCCGTCTTTCAAGTAGAACAAGCATCGTGAGTGAAAGCGGTTATCTTGTTGCCTGATGGCAGCGCCGCTTAATTCCTCCTGGTATTCATCAGACAAGCCTCTGGTAGAACCTCTTGATCCATTCTCAAATAATAACGGTGGCTGAGTGCGATTTTCCGATTGCGATGTTGTAGGTGCGAAGGTAATTGATCCCGACCCGCGTGCGGATGCCCGTGGGCGTTTCATGCGTGCGTGGTGCATGCGCGAGTTCGAGGAGAGTGGTCTGAAGTTTATGCCCGTTCAAGCCAATATGGGATTTAGCATCCAGCGTGGAACCATCCGGGGGATGCACTTCCAGGAGGCGCCAGCGCCTGAAGCTAAGCTCGTGCGCTGCACACGAGGGGCAATGTTCGACGTTGTGCTCGATCTCCGGCCGGATTCTCCAACCTACCGCAGATGGTATGGCGTGGAGTTGACTCCAGAGAATGGCCGCATGCTCTATGTTCCTGAACTCTGTGCTCACGGCTATCAGACTCTCGAAGAAAACACAGAGATGCATTACATGACATCTGCCTACTACACGCCAGGTGTAGCTGGTGGGGTACGGTTTGATGACCCGGCTTTCAAAATCGACTGGCCTTTGACTGTCACGACAATATCTGATCAAGACCGTAACTGGCCGTTGGTCTAGCAGTAGAAACTGCAATCTCATCGTAAAAACGGTTCTCTCTTCCTCTACGGATAAACACAAGAAGGAGGCAGCAATGAAAGTTGTATTATTTTGTGGCGGCTTGGGTATGCGGCTTCGGGACTACTCGGAGACTATTCCTAAGCCAATGGTAACGGTAGGCAATCGGCCGATTCTCTGGCAAGTGATGAAGTACTACGCTCATTACGGCCATAAGGATTTCATCCTGTGCCTGGGCCACCAAGCAGACGCCGTCAAAAATTTCTTCCTGAACTATAGTGAATGCGTCTCGAATGATTTTGTGTTGTCGTCTGGCGGGAAGAAGCTGGAGCTCTTCAACAGTGACATTCACGACTGGCGGATTACCTTTGCGGATACTGGAATCAATTCCAATATTGGCCAGCGCCTAAAGGCAGTTGAGAAATATCTTGAAGGCGAAGATGAATTTCTCGCGAACTATAGTGATGGTCTGAGTGATCTGCCACTTCCTGAGCAATTGGACCATTTTCATCATCATGACAAAGTGGCGAGCTTCCTTTGCGTGCGGCCGAACCTCAGCTATCACGTTGTTTCCGTGGAGGAAGGCTCCGGAAACTTGGTCTCGGGGATTGACGCCATCAATAACGGCTCTTTGCGTATCAATGGCGGGTTCTTCATTTTTAAGAAGGGCATCTTCGACTATATCCGCGAAAAGGAAGAGTTGGTCGTTGAGCCATTCCAGCGCCTGGTTGCGGAGAAGCAATTGATCGGCTACACCTACGATGGGTTCTGGGCGAGCATGGACACCTTTAAGGATAAGCAGCATCTGGATAGCTTGTGCACAGCTGGAGTTGCTCCGTGGGAGATTTGGAAGAAAAACGGCAACGGTCATCATAAAAATGCAGCGCCGGTTCAGTCCCTATGCGTAGCCTAAATTTGTCAGACGATAAAGCTGCTCCGCTTAAGGTATTGTGTCTGGGGGCACACTCAGACGATATCGAGATTGGCTGCGGAGGGACAATTCTTCGACTGCTGCAAGACTACCCGCAATGCACTATTCGCTGGGTTGTGTTCAGTGCAGGAGGAGTGCGAATCAACGAGGCCCAGCGTGCTGCGGAACTCTTCGCGGGGAAGTCCATTGTAGGCGGACCCCAGATCGAGTCGTTCAAAGATGGCTTCATGCCCTTTGATGGTGCCGAAATCAAGACTGTCTTTGAGCAGTTAAAGCAGGAAATTTCGCCGGACTTGGTCTTCACACATAATCGGAAAGATTCGCATCAAGACCATAGGCTTCTTGCAGAACTTACCTGGAATACTTTTCGTGACCACCTAATCCTGGAATACGAAATTCCGAAATACGATGGAGATATGGGGCAGCCTGGCGTGTTTGTTCCGTTATCCGCGGAGCTGTGCGAGAAAAAGGTGCAATTTTTGATGGATGCCTTTCAGTCTCAGCAACCAAAGCGCTGGTTTGAGCAGGAGACATTTCGTTCACTCATGCGTTTGCGAGGAATGGAATGCAACTCGCCCAGCGGTTATGCTGAAGCTTTTTACTGCCGCAAGATGGTTCTCTAATTGCGATAAAGAACGCAATTCCTACACAACAAGTCTCAGATTGCTGAATCGGCCGCCAATCAAGGCGAATTTCGACCGATGGCATATCTAAATACCGGAGCTCATTATGAATGTTGATACAGCATTGCAGGCACTTGAAAGTTCAGGGCGCCCGATTCGCGTCGGAATGGTTGGGGCTGGTGCAACCGGCCGGGCCATTGCACTGCAACTCGGTACTCCTGTTCCTGGAATTCGATTGGTTGCGATTGCCAATCGGACTCTGGAGCATGGCGAACGAGCCTTTCAAGAGGCGGGGATTAACGAGTGGCGCAATGTGACATCATCTGCAGAAGCGGAGGCAGCAATCTCCCATCAACTGCCGGTGTTGACTAACGACCCATATCTCCTAACATCCTGCGAAGCAATTGATCTGCTTGTAGAAGCGACAGGTAGCATTGAGCCTGCAGCCGGTGTAGTTCTTGATGCATTCAAACACGGTAAACATGTTGTCCTCGTGAACGCCGAGTTGGACTCTTTGATTGGCCCGATTCTTAAGGCCAAGGCAGACGAGGCTGGAGTGGTTCTGACACATACTGACGGAGATGAGCCAGGTGTAGCAATGACCCTGCTTCGTTATCTTCGCTCGTTGGGACTCCGCCCGGTTGCCGCCGGCAATCTCAAGGGTATGGTCGATTATTATCGGAACCCGGAAACTCAACGCGCATTTGCCGAGAAGAACGACCAGGATGCGAGGAAGGTAACTTCGTTTGCAGATGCGACGAAGTTATCCATGGAGACAACAGTTCTCGCCAATGCAACCGGATTCCATGCCGGGCGCCGCGGAATGTATGGCCCAGCCTGCAAGTATGTGCGGGAAATGGCGAATTTGCTTCCCGCGGATCAATTGCTAAGCACTGGCCTGGTTGATTACGCTCTTGGCGCAGCTCCACACACGGGGGCCTTTGTCATTGTTCACGAGGAATCCCCGCTAAAGAGAGCTCAGCTTGCTTACTACAAGATCGGCGATGGGCCATTCTATGTTTTCTATACGCCGTTTCATCTGCCTCACATCCAGATAGCATCTACAATTGGTCGCGCATTTGTTCATCGTGATCCTACGGTCGCTCCTATTGGTGGACCTGTCTGTGAGGTAGTCACGGTCGCCAAGCGCGATCTAAACGCGGGTGAGCAGCTCGATGGTATCGGTGGCTTCTGTGCCTATGGGCTTATCGAGAACAGCTCGGAAGCGCGTGCAGCAGCAGCATTGCCAATTGGCCTCTCTACGGGATGCGTGTTGCGGCGCGATATTTCAAAAGATTCAGTCGTCACATTGAATGATGTAGAGAGCCTTCCTGGCGGGATCGCCGAATCACTTTGGCGTGAGCAAATGGCAAAGTGGGCGACCCAGTCCGAGACATCTGAGGATCCCTCGACACAACTAGTATCGGCAGGAAGGTCCTTATGAGAACAGAGCTTTCTGCAATGGAATCTATCATGCCGAATCGTTCTTTTTGGAAGGGTCGCAACGTACTGCTGACTGGGCATACAGGCTTCAAAGGAAGCTGGCTTTCGCTCTGGCTTGATGCACTTGGTGCAAAGGTTACCGGATATGCGCTTGAGCCGCCAACTCAGCCGAGCCTATTCGAGCAAGCAAAAGTTGCCAATGTGGTTCAATCTGTTTTCGCAGACATTCGCGATTTTCAAAAAGTTAAAGATGTAGTAGCAGAATGCCGCCCTGATGTGGTTATTCACATGGCTGCGCAGTCTGTTGTTCGCCACGGATATGAGAACCCGATCGAAACTTACTCTTCGAATGTCATGGGAACAGTGCATGTCATGGAAGCTATTCGGCAGCTCAAGCATCCATGCGTATTTGTCAACGTCACCAGTGACAAATGCTATGCAAACCAGGAATGGGTCTGGGGATATCGTGAAAATGAGCCCATGGGGGGGAAAGATCCATATTCGAATTCGAAGGGATGTGCCGAACTTGTAACCACGGCCTACCGCGAGTCATTCTTTTCTCCTGCATCGATCAAGGAGCACGGTGTTGCCTTAGCAAGCGCTCGTGCAGGGAATGCAATCGGGGGAGGCGATTGGACCAGTAACCAACTCATTCCTGACCTGCTGCGTGCATTTCTGTCCGGCAAACCTTGCCTGATTCGTAACCCTTCTGCTATCCGGCCGTGGCAATTTGTGCTCGAACCGCTTCGTGGTTATCTTCTGCTTGCCGAGCGACTCGCTGAGGATCCATCTCGCTTTGCGTCAGGATGGAATTTCGGACCTGCAGAAGACGATGCGAAACCTGTTTCGTGGATTGCGGATGAGCTTACAAGGCTGTGGGGTGGCTCTGCTTCGTGGAGCCTTGATGGTGCAGCACATCCTCGCGAAGCCCACTTCCTGAAGTTGGATACTTCAAAGTCACGTTCCATCTTGGAGTGGCATCCCGTTCTTCCACTAAGCCAGGCCTTGGGGTGGATTGTTGAATGGTATCGCGTCTTCCAGTCAGGCGCAGATCTGCATTCGATAACTCGCTCTCAAATCGAACAGTATGAAGAGTGTTCGAACAGTTGCGATCTTGTAGCAGTCACCAGATAAAACCTAAGTACTCCAAACAAGAGGAGCTTGTAAATGTCTAACGTCGTCATTATCGGATCTGGAATGGCTGGATTCGGTGCTGCCCATCGGCTCCATGCCGAAGGCATTACGCCCGTGATGTATGACAAGAACGCATATTATGGCGGCCATACGGCGTCATTTCGATCCGATGCAGGGTTCCTGTTTGATGTCGGTCCGCACATCTCGTTTACGAAGGATCCCCGTATTCAGCAGATTTTCGCCGAAAGCGTGAATCAACAATACGAAACCCTTCAGATAAGCCTGAACAATTATTGGCGCGGCCATTGGCCGCAGCACCCGGTGCAAGTGCATCTTCACGGACTTCCGGAAGATGTCATCGTCAATGTGATCAAAGATTTTGTTGAGGAAAGCAAGGCGCCGGAGCGTCCAATTAATAACTACGCTGACTGGCTGGTATCAAGTCTCGGCAAGACATTTGCGGAACTCTTCCCAATGCAGTACACGCGCAAATATCACTTAACGACCGCTGAGAATATGAGCACGGATTGGCTTGGACCACGCATCTACCGTCCGAGCCTGGAAGAGGTGTTGCGCGGCGCTGTGTCTCCTTCTGCGCCGCATGTCCATTACATCACCCACTTCCGCTATCCGAGCAATGGCGGGTTCATGTCTTATTTGAATAAGTTTGTTCCGCTTGGGAATCTCAAACTCAACCACAAGCTCGCCACCATCGATCCCATCGCGCGGCAGCTGACTTTTTCCAATGGACATGTAACACAGTATGATGGGCTGGTTTCTTCTGTTCCGCTCCCCGATCTCATCGGTATGATTCGGAATGCACCGCAGGATGTTGTTGAAGCGTCGAAGCTGCTGGCCTGTTCCACTTGCGTTCTCGTGAATATTGGCGTGAACCGTGCGGATATTTCCAACGCTCATATGACCTATTTCTATGACGAGGATATTTGCTTTACACGTCTAGGCTTCCCGCACATGCTCTCTGCCACGAACGTTCCCGAAGGCTGTGGGAATATCCAGGCAGAGGTATATTTCTCCGATAAGTACAAGCCTCTTACGGGTTCTCCCGAAGACTGGATTGAACCCGTGATCCGCGATCTTCGTCGTTGTGGTCTCTTGCGGGAAGACGATCAGATACTATCTCGCGGTGCAATGTTGCTCAAGTACGCGAATATCATCTTTGATCTTGATCGAGCGGCCGCACTTAAAACAGTACACGGCTACCTGGACGAAGTTGGTATTGCTTACTGCGGCCGTTACGGAGATTGGGGATATATGTGGACCGATGAGTCGTTTATTAGCGGCGAGAAGGCGGCACAGAAGGTCTTAGACCAATCACGGGTACAGAGTTCGGCGCAGCTGTCAGAGACAGCAACAAATAGTGCTGTTGTAGCAGATTAGAAGTAGTTCGATTGTATTCAGCCAGCGATAATCGATCGAAAAACTCCTGGTATCTCATAGGAAAGAGATAGATACTATGCAGCGGCGCAAGAAGGTAGGTCTTTTAGACCACATGGGAGGTGGCAACCTCGGAGATGATGCGACTCAAACTGCAGTAATTGAAAACATATTGAAACGGTGGCCTGATTGTGAAATATGTGCACTTTCGATGAATCCCACCGATACGCAAGCAAGACATAATGTGCCTTCTTACCCGCTGCGCGCACGTGTCTGGGCTTTCGGCGGGGAGAAGCCAGGCAAGCAAGTCAACCTCAAGTCCAAGTTCAAGACGACTATTGGTCGATTTGGTGGCATCTATAGGGGCTTGCAGCTAGTCAACTATTTAGGGCTTAGGCTGCCACGTATTCTCTATCGCGAGTTATTGTTTCTAATCAAATCATTCGCCATCGTTCGTTCATTTGATCTGCTGATCATAAGTGGTGGGGGCCAGCTTATGGACCTCTGGGGAGGTCCATGGGGTTTCCCGTACACCATTTTTAAGTGGATCATTTTAGCGAAGCTGGCTCACATTCGATGCATTGTTCTAAACGTAGGCGCCGGCCCACTAGAGCGTCGATTGAGCAAATACTTTATCGGGGTAGCGTTGTCCGCATCTGACTATGTATCTTTTCGCGACAAAAAGTCTTTCAATCTCATCCGCGGTATAGGATTCAATGGCAAAGCGGAAGTGTTTCCTGACTGTGTGTACGGTTTGGACGCCGCTGAGTTTGCTCAAGAAGAAAAGCAGAGCACTTCCGTTGTAGGTATCGCCCCTATGGCGTATGCAGATCCGAATGTTTATCCAGAGCACGATCCGGCTGTTTATCATCAGCTGATCGACTCGCTTGACTCTCTGGGCTCATGGCTTGTTCACAATAGCTACTCCCTGAAACTGTTTTGCAGCGACATTGGTGTTGACCCGCCGGCAATCGAGGACTTGAGAAGTCACTTGATGAGTAGCTGCAAATCACCCTTAGAGGACGCCATAGCTATTCCGTCTCTAAAATCCGGAGCGGATTTACTCGTCAACATGGCTTCAATGGACTATGTAGTGACTTGCAGGTTTCATGGAGTAGTGTTCGCTCATATCCTGAACAAGCCTGTTATCGCAATATCCCATCACCCGAAGATGAGCACTTTGATGAATGACTTGGGGCTGGAAGAGTATTGCATTGATATGCATGCCTGTGATGCCGACGTGCTAACGGATAAGCTCGTGTCTCTTGTAAAGAATGGGCAAGCGATTAAGAAAAAGATGGCAGAAAAGCTTGCATGCTACAGGGAAGAGCTGGCGGAGCAATTCGATCAGCTGTTTCCGAACGCAATACATCAAGCTGTAATTGAACAGAACAAATCCTCAGAAACCTATTCCTCCGTGGGGATGGGTTAAATAATTGGGTAGATCTTCTGAAGTGCAATCACGACAAATGAATTCTAGGGGAGCGAAAGTAATGAATTTACAGAAGGAACCTCTGGTCAGTGTGCTCACTCCTGTTTACAACGGCGAAGCATTCTTGGCGCAATGCATTGAAAGTGTCTTGAGCCAGACGTATGAGAATTTCGAATATCTGATTGTAAACAATCGCAGCACGGATCGAACTCTGGAGATCGCTCAGGAGTACGCGAAGAAGGATAAGCGTATACGTGTGTGCACCAACGGCGAATTTGTTGATGTAATTTCGAATCACAACATCGCATTTGGCCTTATCTCGCAATCATCAAAGTATTGCAAGGTTGTATCCGCCGATGACTATATCTCCCCGAACTGCATTACGCAGCTAGTTCAATGTGCGGAGGCGAACCCCTCTGTGGGCATTGTAGGTTGCTATCAACTCAGCGGAAGCTATATACGCTGGCAAGGCTTTCAATATCCCAAAACTGTCTTTACTGGCCAGGAGATATGCCGCCGGATATTTCTCGAGGGCGATCCGGAATTCGGTTTCGGAAGTCCGACATCGCTGATGTATCGCGCCGATCTTGTGAGGGACAATAAGGCGTTTTATCCAAATCCTTCTCCGCACTCTGATACCAGTGCGTGTTTCAGAGACCTGCAGCGGAGTGACTTTGGATTTGTGTATGAGGTGCTTTCTTATGAGACAACGCATGCTGAAACACAAAGCACAAGATCAGCAGATCTTAATCGGTATTCATCCGCTTATCTGAATGATCTTATTCAGTATGGGCGAGCCTATCTGAATGAAGGCGAATTCACGCAGAAGCTGACTGCAAACCTTGATGCTTACAGGGAGTTTCTCGGCATTAATTATGTTGTACGGTCTCGAGGAAAAGAGTTTTGGAAGTATCACAAAGACAGGCTTGAGGAGCTCGGCTTCCCGCTCAAGCGCAGCACGTTGATGTGGGCTGCCTTAAGAAGGGCATTCAGAGAGTTAATGAATCCTGTCGACGCGATAGGAAAGGCATGGAAGCGCTTTGCTCCTGTCTATTCGCCACGTACGAACTCGGAAAGAATAATCGCGTAGCGAGAGTGTTAGCGAGCGTTATGCAGAGAGCGTCGGCTAACAAGAGTGCCCAGGTTTTCTAAAGTGGCGCGTTCCACGCAGTGGTTGGCCGACAGCGGTAGACCGGAGATCGAAATGATGATTCAGACGGGCGTGAAAGCACGATGAAGGACCTAAAATCTAGAACACTCCGCGGCGGTTTCGCCAAGGGTGGTGCATTAGGGGCAAATTTCGTGCTCCGCATGACATCGGTGATGATCCTGGCAAGGCTGCTGGAACCTAAGGATTTTGGATTACTTGGGATGGTTACAGCTTTTACGGGCGTTTTGAGTTTATTACGCGACTTTGGGCTGTCCGCAGCTGCCATTCAGATTGCTACGTTATCAGAGGAGCAATCTTCAACATTGTTTTGGATTAATGTGCTGGCCGGCGCTATGCTTACAGGCGCCGCAATGATATCTGCCCCAATCATTAGTGGTTTTTATCGTGAACCGAGACTTCTTTTAATCACGATGGCCGTGGCAGTTAGTTTTCTGCTCAATGGCGCTGGTGTTCAGCACTCTGCAATTCTTCAACGCCAGATGCGTTTCGGAGCGCTGGCGATCATTGATGTCACTGCATTGGTCGTGAGCACCGTTGTTGCCATCTGTGCGGCTATGGCTGGTTACGGATACTGGTCCCTGGTAGTGATGACAATATGTGTTCCATTTGTCACTACTTGTGGTTTATGGGTATGTGCCCGGTGGATTCCCGGAAGGCCGAGAAAGGGAATCGGCATCCGTTCGCTGATGCGATTTGGCGGGGCTGTCACATTAAACAGCTTTGTTGTGTACCTTGCCTCGAACTTTGACAAAGTTTTATTGGGACGGTTTTGGGGATCTGAGGCTCTCGGAATCTATGGAAGGGCCTATCAACTGATTAGAATTCCTACCGACACCATGAACTCTGGGGTTGGTGAGGTTGCTTTCGCAGCCCTCTCTCGATTGCAGGATGATCCAGGCCGGCTCAAGAGTTATTTTCTCAAGGGTTACGCGTTGGTTTTAGCTTGTACGTTGCCCTTGACGGTAGCTTGCGGTTTCTTCGCGAATGATCTGATTGTCGTCTTGCTCGGCGCCAAGTGGAAGGAGGCCATCCCAATATTTCGATGGTTAGCACCTACAATTCTGGCCTTTGCAATTGCGAATCCACTCGGATGGCTGCTGTCTGCATTGGGGCTTGTGGATCGCGGACTCAAGATCGCTCTAGTGATCGCTCCGCTGATGATTGCTAGCTACTTTATCGGCTTACCGTATGGACCCAAGGGGGTTGCACTTGCTTACTCGGCTGTGATGACGCTGTGGATTATTCCAGCTATTCTCTGGTGCGTCCATGGGACGATCTTCTCTTTCTGGGATATCGCGCGTGTTATTAGCCGTCCTTTGGGTTCGGTCATCCCTGCCGTAGCGTTGGCGGAGGGAGTTAACATTTTCTTGGGATCAGTACTGACTTCACTCCCACGATTAATACTGGAATGCGCAGTTCTGTTCCTGACATACGCTTGTATGTTGTTATTCGTTGCCGGTGAAAAATCCTTGTATCTCGAACTATATCGTGGCATGCGAGGAACCATGCCTGGCGCGAAGAAGGACATGGTCTCGGTCCTATAGCACCAGCATCTCCACGCGCGTTCATCTTTTCTCGTGACGACTGTTGGAGATAATTTCGATAACTCCACTTGAAGCGCTGGAGTTTCGGCCTTCTGCCATCATTGCCTATTTCTGGATTGCCGTTCCTTTAACATTGGTGGGTGGCGCAGGGCTACCGGTATCATCAGCGGCAAACGAGGTAAATCCATACGTTGCATTCGTTCCTGTTGTGCCCTGAAGGAAGAAGCCAATTCCGGGGCTTCCGCTGGTATATGTGCTGTCCGTAGCGCTCTCCACTAGTGTTCCGTTGAGATACACGTTGATAGTAGATCCCTTGATTGTTGCCCGAAGGGTATCGCCATTCACACAGTGAACACTCGACCCATTCAGCTGTGTCCAGCTTGCCAGCGGACCATTCCATCGCACAATTTGGAGATAACTGTTATTGGAGTTCGCTGAAACGGAGCAGTTGATCTCATACCCGGTGATTGAGTTTGTTGTGATGGTAGTTCTCAGCCGAATCTCTACTTCTTGATAAACGGAAGAAGAGGTAGGAGCGTTTGCGACATAAATTATGCCGGACGCCTCTTGATTGGAACCCCATGAACCCGTCAGAACAGCGGTCGAATCTGCATATCGCGCATCACCAGCCGCATTGCCTGATTGCGTGCCAAAAGCCAAGCCGGGTGTTGTTTGAACATTGGTCCAGGCTACTCCGTTCGTTGCTCCGTTGAGCCATTTTCCACTCTGCGAAATTGGGTTCTCAGTTGCAGGGAAGGTCGTGGAATATGAGTTCTGCGCCCACGCAGATGCCGTGAATAATAGGGAAATCAAGAACATCAGGTTTTTCATTTATTTCCTCGAGCATTAATCATGTGTGCCGCTGCCAACTTTCATCGAACAATTATGGCGGAGCTGTAAAGTGTAGTCTCTGAGCCAAAGCAATGCACATTCCAGCATGGTGGCAAATCGATTGCCGAGTGAACAGCTGGCAAACAAGATATTTAACCTAAGGGTAGGGGCCCGACCGCAGCAAAGTGCGTTCTGCATAGCAGCGTAACAGATATATTAGCCCCGGTGTTTGAAAAAATTGGGCGGTCCTGAAGGATAGGCTCAGCCCGATTTTGCTCGTATTCCCCACCTGATTCTGGCGCCGCAGGCGCCAAAAATGCCCTCCGGCTTCCAGATTTCGCAAACGTGGACAAAGTGATTCCCATAGTTTTCGGGGAGTGACTGGTGTTCTCATAAGCAATTCTTCTGGTGCTTTTTTATCCCTATCACTCTGCGAAGGTTTGAATGATCTCGAAAGTTGATCTCTGCGGCTACCGTATCTCTACCGATCCTGCTATTGGCGACCGTCATACGAGTTGCCATGTCTTCAAGAACAATGCCATGGTTCGGGGATTTCTTCTCCTGGCAATAGTTTGGTTGTTTGCAATGGCTGCAGGTGCGCCCCCTTGCTGGGCGCAGGTAGGTTCTACACCGTATTCCATGACCGTTGGCACGCCCACGGTCGATGCGAACGGAGTGCAATATTACCCGGTAACCTCCGCTTATCAAGGCTCGCAGCAGCAAATTATCCGAGTTCTGCAGCCAACCAACCCTGTATCGGGAAAACCGAGCCGGGTGCTTTATGTGCTGCCTGTTGACGCCGGTGTAGACACTCTCTCATCAACATGGAGTGATGGCCTGGAGGAGTTGCGGCTCCTCGACGTACCCAATCGCTTCAACATGACGTTGATTGCGCCGTCTTTCAACTATGAACCGTGGTATGGCGACAATATTCTCGATCCCACAAGGCGGATGGAGAGCTTCATCATCGATGATTTAGTACCTTTTGGTGACACATTTCTGCCACCCAATAGCACTCCACAGCGCTATCTCATCGGTTTCAGCAAATCTGGAAACGGCGTTCTGTTTTTGATTCTCAGGCATCCCGGAGTCTTCAACGCTGCAGCTGCCTGGGATTCTCCGGCGCAGCTAAGCGATCTTTCCGCATTTTCAGCATTGCCAACAAATTTCGGAACTCAGGCAAATTACAACACCTACAACATTCCCAGCCTGGTATCGAGCAATGCCGGACCTTTTCAGCAGCAGAACCGTCTGTGGGTCAGCGGAGACCAGGCCGCGTGGACTGCCGACATGATTCAGTTGAATAGCCAGCTGACCGCAGCTTCGATTCCGCATACCTGGATACAGGGAGGCGTCCGGGTTCATAGCTGGGGTAGCGGATGGCTCGACGGAGCCGTCACCGACCTTGATGCCAACGCGATGCTTACCGCTCCATCGAGTGGCTCAATGCCGCCCGTGCGAAGTGGCGGGCAACCTAGCGGAGCATTGGCGACGGGAACAACCCAGGCAACCTTGAGCCTGAGGACGGACAACCCTGCAACGTGTCGCTATGCGACAACCGCAGGCCTGTCGTACAGCGCGATGACCAACATCTTCAGCGCGACCGGAGGTGTGGTACATACGACCACGGTGACAGGGCTGACGGACGGAGGCAGCTATAGCTACTACGTACGCTGCCAGGACAGCGCCGGCGACGTTGATTCGGACGATTACATCATTGCGTTTGCCGTAGGAGCTGCGAGCGGTTCGACAGGAACTACTGGGGTAAGCGACTTCCTCGGAGTGGAAGACCCGTTGTCGGAGGGTGGCATGTGGTCCACCATGGGGTCGTGGACAAGTCTGGAGAAGAGCAATGGAGCATATACCACGCAGGGTACGAGCGGTGCGCGCCTTGTGACGCCTGTTCTAAGTGCAGACCAGTATGCGGAAATCACCTTCGATCAGGATCCGGGAACGCAAAGCTGGCCGGGAGTAATGACGCGCGTGCAAGGGGCTGCGAATGGAAGCGGCTATCTGGCGATTGCTTATTCGGAGCAAGTGCGCTTGTATCGGGCAGATGATAATGGCGGGCTGACTTTTACACAACTCGCATCAGCAAATATCAATGTAGGGACTGCACCGCGCGATTTGCGCTTGGAGTCGCAGGGCGCAACGCATCGTGTGTATTTCAACGGTTCCCTGATGTTGACCTACACGGATCCGAACAATGTATATACGGCTGGCCAGCCCGGCATCACAGATGCAGTTTTTGGCGGGCCGACTGTCAAGATATTGACCTTCTCGGGTGGTTCTCTAGCGGCAGGGGGCAGCACTACGCCGGCGCCGGTGCGGAGTGCCGGACTGCCGACAGGTGTGTTAGCGTCAGGAACAACTCAGGCAACTCTGAGCCTGGTGACAGACGAGAGCGCGACATGCCGTTATGCAACGACTGCGGGCGTGCCATACAGCTCGATGAATAACACCTTCAGCACGACCGGAGGAACGTCCCATGCAACCCCGGTGACCGGGCTAACGGACGGCAGCAGCTACAGCTACTACGTGCGGTGCCAGGATAGCTCTGGCAATGCCAACCCCGATGACTACACGATCACATTCTCCGTGGCCACATCCGGAGGCGGTTATGCAGGTGCAACGTCAACAACGGCGGTGAGCGATTTTGCAGGAGTAGAAAACCCGTTGTCCGAGGGCGGGATGTGGTCCACAACGGGATCATGGACGAGCCTGCAGAAAAACAATGGAGTGTATTCCACGCAGATCACGAGCGGTGCGCGCCTTGTAACGCCCACTTTGAGCGCCGACCAGTATGCGGAGATTACTTACGATCAGGATCCCGGAACGGCAAGCTGGCCAGGTGTGATGACGCGGGTGCAAGGGGCTTCGAATGGAAGTGGTTACCTGGCGATTGCTTACTCGGGTCAGGTGCGCCTGTACCGGACGGACGATAAGGGCGGCCTGAACTTTACCCAACTCGCATCGGCGAACGTCAACGTAGGTACCGCGCCACGCGATTTGCGCCTTGAGTCGCAAGGGGCGACGCATCGCGTGTATTTCAACGGTACTCTGATGTTGACTTACACGGATCCGAACAACGTGTACACAACCGGCCAGCCCGGCATCGCAGATGCAGTCTTTGGCGGACCGACCGTCAAAATCCTGTCCTTCTCAGGCGGTGCTCTGACAGGGGGAGGAAGCACCGCGCAGGCGCCAGTGCGGAGCGCCGGGTTGCCGACAGGTGTGTTGGCGCCAGGAACAACTCAGGCAACTCTGAGCCTGGCAACGAACGAGAGCGCAACGTGCCGCTACGCGACAAGTGCAGGTGTGTCATACAGCGCAATGACCAGCACCTTCAGCACGACCGGAGGGGTATCCCATGCCACGCCGGTGACAGGACTGACGGACGGAGGCAGCTATAGCTACTACGTGCGGTGCCAGGACAGTGCTGGCAATGCCAATCCGGATGACTACACGATCACGTTCTCAGTGGCTACGTCCGGCAGCAGCTATGCCGGAGTCACATCGACAACAGCGGTGAGCGATTTTGCGGGAGTGGAGAACCCGTTGTCCGAGGGTGGTATGTGGTCTATCACGGGGTCATGGACGAGCCTGCAGAAGAACAATGGGGTGTATTCGACACAGACCACAAGCGCTGCACGCCTTGTAACACCTGCTTTGAGCGCAGATCAGTATGCGGAGATCACCTACGATCAGAACCCCGGAACGGCAAGTTGGCCGGGAGTAATGACGCGGGTACAGGGGACAGGGAACGGGAGTGGTTATCTGGCGATAGCCTATGCAGGTCAGGTGTGCCTGTATCGGACGGACGATAATGGCTGGCTGAGTTTCACGGTATTGGCATCGGCGAGCGTAGATGTAAGTGTTGCGCCGCGCAGATTGCGCCTGGAATCGCAGGGTTCGACGCATCGTGTGTATTTCAACGGCACTCTGATGTTGACTTACACGGATCCGAACAACGTGTACATAACCGGCCAGCCCGGCATCGCAGATGCAATCTTTGGCGGACCGACCGTCAGGATTCTTACCTTCTCTGGCGGCGCGCTTGATTAGCACGGATTCTGCATAGCAAAAAAACTCAACCCAAGGAATTGTGTAACAAAGAATTGGCCGCACTGGCTGAATACAGTGACGGCCGATTTTTCTATACGAGGACACTAGCGCATGCCCTTTCTAACGATCTGCTCCACGTAAAAATCACAAACAGACAAAGCACAGAAACTTTGTTGTTAGCACACTTCATCTTGAATCGATTTGTGACGTCTGCTTTATGACACTCTCCATTTCGAGGAATTTTCTCTAAGGGACAATCTGTGGAAGAGAATCTCATCAGAAAAGTCAAACTGCTGGTTGTTAGTCGCGATTCCTCGGTCCTGAGTGCTCTTCTGTCGGCCGGTGACTCGAACTGTTGGCAAATTGAGATAGCTGCGGACGCATGGGATGCAGTCGAAAAGGTGCGGTCTGGAATTTCGTTAGACATCATCCTGCTCGATCTGGCACAGGAGTATGGAGACGGTTTACAAATCATGCGCACTCTGCGGCGATTCCGCCCGGCGCTCCCAGTTATCCTCGTTGGATTGAACAGCGATGTGGCTCGCAAGCAGGAAGCCATTCGCATGGGCGCGTGCGAGTACCTCACGCGGCCGCTTGAGAGGCACGAGCTTGAAGAGGCCATCCTGCATAATCTTTCTACGATGGATGAGGAAGTAGAGGTAGACATAACGGGCGACGATGTTGAGCCATTAGGCAATGGCTCATTTTTTATCGGTAGCAGTCCAGCAATGCGAAGGCTTCGCGCGCAGGTGGGTTTGCTGGCGGAGATCGATCTCCCAGTGTTTATCTTCGGCGAGCCAGGCAGCGGCAAGGAGACGATAGCCCGTCTCCTTCACAGATTATCGATTCGCTCCGGCTTCAATTTTGTAAAGGTGAACTGTGCAGCTCTACCTGAAGAGTTGCTTGAGCGCGAAATTTTCGGGAGTGAGGCGGGGGGATCGCCGCTCTTTCCGAAATCCAGGCTCGGAAAATTTGAGCTATGTGACAAAGGCACAGTTTTCCTGGATGAAATTACAGAAATGCCGCTGCGGCTGCAGTCCAGGCTGGTTCAGTTTTTGCAAAGCGGTCAATTCGTCAAAAAAGGAACATCAGAATCTGTAAATCTCGACGTTCGCGTGGTGGCAGCAAGCACGAAATCGCTCGACCAGGCGGTTTCCGAGCACAAACTGCTTGTTGATCTGTCCAGGCAATTGGATGTTTACGAGCTTCAGGTGCCTGCTCTGCGGCATCGCAAAGAAGAACTCCCGGTTCTATCACGTCATTTCATGCATCGACTTGCCAGGCATTACGACCTGCAGCCTCGCGATTTCAGCCCGGAAGTTTACGAGGTCTGGGCAACTCATGAATGGCCAGGAAATCTTCGGGAACTGGAACAATCGGTAAAGCGCTACCTCATGGTTGGAGACAGGTCTCTCGGTTTCCAAAAAATCTCGCAGGACATTAGAGATGAGACTGGGTCTGTAGCATCCTCAAAGCAAGGCTCTCTCCCTGCAAGAACCGCGTCGCGCCAATCAGAGGGGGCCGGCATCTGCGGATATAAGTCTTTGCGTGCTCTCTTACAAAGTGTAAAGGGAGAAGCCGAAAGAAATGCGATTGCCTTTGCCTTAGAAAAAACAGGTTGGAATCGAAAGGCAGCCGCTCGTCTGCTCAAGACCAGCTACCGCACAGTGCTTTACAAAATCGAACAATACCAGCTAAGCATAGCGAACTCCTCTCTGTATCAGGTTGCGGGCGGATTCGAATATATAAGTCAGGGAATGCACGGGGATCTTCGTGCAGATCCGAAAGTCGCGGATCTTCCGGGCGTCGCCAGCGGCAGGCACAGCGAAAGGTAGCGAAACCTTCTAATTGTCCAATTTTGAGCTATCACTGCCAGCTTTATGGCAGGGAAGTAATACCCTCCTGTCATGCGTTAGCAAAACCAAGAAAGAATCGTGCAAGCTTTCCTGCCGAAACAGCGTTATTACAGCAATTTAGCCGTAGGAATTATGGAGGTAAACAGCTATACTAGTGCCTCTGATTCAAGGGAAATCTGTTCATGCAGCTGTATAGTCTGGACCCATTAACAGATAGCCGGTGGAGTGATTTCGTTACATCGCACCCCAGGGCTTCAGCCTTTCATCAAGTCAACTGGCTGAATGCTCTTGCTACCACCTACGGCTATCGCCCTGTTGTTCTTACAAGCGCACCGCCAGGAGCAGGGTTGCGCGACGGGGTTGTCTTCTGTGAAGTCAGAAGCTGGATTACGGGCAATCGACTGGTTTCGCTGCCATTCTCTGACCACGCAGAGCCACTGCTGAATGACGCAGGTATCTCGCATGACATAGCAAGGTGGATTGACGAAGAGTCGAAGGCGAGGAAGTGGAAGTACATTGAGACACGTCCCATTTCCGCTCCTCTGCAAGCTGAGCATCCAATGGTTCTAAGCCAGTCTTTCTGGCTGCACACCTTGGACCTCGCGCTTCCAACGGATCGCCTGTTTGGCAATCTGCATAGAAGTTGCATGCAGCGGCGCATCCGGCACGCCGAGCGTCAGAAACTCGTCTACGAGAGGAGCTCTTCTGATTCGCTTCTTGACGAGTTCTATGAGCTTCTCCTCATGACCAGGCGGCGCTTTCAACTGCTGCCGCAGCCTCGCTCCTGGTTCCGCAATCTCATGGCCTGCATGGGCTCCAACGCCGAAATACGGCTGCTGCGGAAAGACAACCGGGCCATAGCAGCAATTCTGACGCTGCGCCATCGTGGAACCGTGGTCTACAAATATGGATGCTCGGACGAGAAGTTTCATCGTCTCGCGGGAATGCCTTACCTCTTTTGGAAGTTGATAGAAGAAAGTAAAGCCGAAAATGCAGAGCATATAGATTTCGGCCGCAGTGATACCGATAACCATGGATTAATTCGATTTAAGGATCGTTTAGGAACCACGCGTCGCAGGCTCAATTATTTTCGCACCGCGGAGTTTGCATCCGAGCAGGCTTTGGTCACGCGGGATTTGCCGGCTAGCCGTGTACTCTTTTCGGCTCTACCGGGCGCACTGTCGTCAGTCGCCGGTTCGCTTGTATACCGCCATATCGGTTAGCTTTTGTATTTCCGATACGGAAAAGGCAAGCCGCGGGTTATAATTCCGCAACTGATTCCAAATGGAGCCAAAGAGTTCTCCGCGTCATTTCTTAGACGCCCTTTGGGGGGTCGGGTGAGTCAACATTTTCTCGATTACTATCGTTGTCCTGAAAATTATGCCAATTTCAAAACGAGCGGGCCACTGTCAGGCGAGCCTGGGTTCTTTCGCTGGGGGCAGGATACTCTCTGTTATGCGCGCACTGTCTCCGGCGTTGGTGTAAGCCAGGCCGACCATGTCACGCATGACCTTCTGGAGGACATTGAGAGGTCAGGCGGCTCGCTGCCGTTTGACGCCGATGAGTTGCTCGAAAATTTGCAGCGCGAGCGCTATACGGCTCATTTCCGCAATCCCGGTAAGCTATCCCACGCGCTCGTAAGGAAGATCTACTACCTGATCCGTCCGCTTCTTGCAGTGCCGGTCCGCAAACATCTGCAAAGAATCAGCCTCCGTAATTGGGACAAAATTCCCTTTCCGCAATGGCCTGTCGATTGCACCGTAGATCGCATTCATCGCAAGTTGATGGCGGATGCAATGCGCGCCCAGGGAGTAGAGAAGGTTCCATTTATCTGGTTCTGGCCCGACAACTATGAGACTTCCATCATCATTACGCATGATGTGGAAGACCCTCCTGGCAAGGACTTTTGCGGCCGTTTGATGGACGTGGATGAGTCGTTTGGTTTTCGAAGCTCATTTCAGGTTGTGCCCGAGGTTCGTTACCCGGTTTCAAAGCAGTACCTCGAATCCATTACCAGTCGTGGCTTTGAGGTGAATGTTCACGACCTCACGCACGATGGGCGCTTGTATGCGAAATATGACGAGTTCCTGAGACGTGCAAAGCGCATCAATCAATATGGCCATGATTTTGGCGCCGTCGGATTTCGGTCGGGCATACTTTACCGCAATGCTGACTGGTACGGCGCCTTCGAGTTTCTCTACGATATGTCCATTCCGAATGTAGCTCATCTGGACCCCCAGCGGGGCGGATGTTGCACAGTGAAGCCATATTTCATCGGGAATATCGTCGAACTTCCGGTGACCTGCACGCAGGACTACACGCTCTTCCATATCCTGCAGGATTACTCCATCGATCTATGGAAGACCCAGGTAGCACGAATCGTAGCGCAAAATGGCTTAGTTAGCATTCTCGTTCACCCTGACTACATCATCGAGCCTCGCGCCCAGGGTGTTTACAAAAGCTTGCTTGCTCATCTTGCCGAGCTGCGAGACGCTGGGCGCGCGTGGGCGCCTCTGCCGCGCGAAGCAGCAGAGTGGTGGCATATGCGCAGAAAGATGCAGCTGGTTTTCAACAATGGGGAGTGGCATATCGAGGGCGAAGGGAAAGAACGCGCGACCATCGCCTATGCCTGTGTCAGCGGGGACGAAGTAGCTTACATCCATCCTTCGAGCAAAACAAATTTAGTTGCCTCTTAAAGCAAGGCAGAAAGTGACTGTAATGAGCATATGTGACGTTGCCATTATTGGCGCGGGACCTTATGGATTGTCTGCAGCAGCTCACCTGCGCGAAGCAGGGATAGAAACGCGTATCTTCGGCCAGCCGATGGAATTCTGGGCCAACAAGATGCCGGCAGGTATGCTTCTTCGTTCGCCCAGGCCGGCCTCCACAATTTCCGATCCGTGCTCCCGGTTCACCTTGGAAAGCTATGAGTCCGCAAATGGAGTAACGCCCGTCAAACGTGTTCCGCTGGAGACGTTTGTCGACTACGGGAAATGGTTCGAGAAGCAGGCCGGCTGCGATCTTGATCGTCGCAACGTGAGAGCAGTCAGGAAGGAGAATGGGGCATTCAAGGTCGTCCTTGAGGATGGCGCACAACTCACGGCGCGCCGGGTAGTAGTAGCCGCAGGCGTGGGAAAGTTCCGTAGAATTCCCGCGCCGTTTACCAGGTTGTCGGAAGGAAGTTGTTCACATTGCTATGACGGCCGCAAGTTCGCTGGGATGGGAAAAAGAGTTGCGGTAATCGGGGCAGGGCAGAGCGCGCTGGAATGTGCAGCCCTGCTCAGCGAGGCCGGCATAGAGGTGGAAGTGATTGCTCGACTTCCCATGCTGCGCTGGATTGGAATGCACCCAAAGCTGCATCAGCTTGGACTGCTCTCGAAAATGCTCTATTCCAAGCACGACATTGGACCGATAGGGCTCAGCCGGCTGGTTGCTTATCCTCATGTGCTGTATCACACTCCGCTGGGCTGGCGAGACCGCATCCGCACTCGCGCCGTGCGTTCGGCAGGTGCGCCCTGGCTGGTTCCCAGGCTTAATAATGTGAAGATCACAACCGGGCGCAAAGTTGTTTCCGCTGCGGAGACCGGAAGTGAAGTAAAGCTTACACTCGATGACGGTAGCGAAAGGCGCGTGGATCACGTATTACTCGGCACCGGGTACAGCGTGAATATTTCGAAGTACGAGTTTCTTACTCCCGACCTGGTGCAGGCAATCGACCAGTTTGACGGATATCCCAAGGTTGGGCCGGGCTTCCGTAGCTCGGTGCCGGGATTGCATTTCCTCGGAGCGCCGGCAGCGCGGAGCTTCGGCCCGCTGCTTTACTTCGTTACCGGGACAGAGTTTGCATCGAAGGAACTTGTTTCCCACTTATCCCAGAATCGCAATTAAAAAGAGAGCATCAGACCGTGAATCGAATGGCGGTTCCATCAGAGAAGGCCACAGCGCAAAATGAAATCGCCAGCGCGGGCCACAAACCAGCCACCGGCGTAGTTGTGGTCGGCGGGGATCATCCAGGATTAGCGATTGCACGCAGCCTGGGCCGGCGTGGGATCCCCGTGTACGTGTTGGAGGATCAGCACTGCATTGCCTCATGTTCGAGATATGCCACCCGCGTTGTGAAGGCGCGCAATATATTGAATGAGCACGAAACCCTTGAAGATGTACTGGAATTGGGAAGGAGATTCCAGCTTCGAGATTGGGTTCTGTTTCCAACACGCGACGAAACGGTAGCCGTGTTTTCAAGGCACCGCGATGCTCTTGCCGAGTTCTACAAGGTTACGACCGGAGAGTGGGCAAGCGTCGAATGGGCATGGGACAAGGCGAAGACATACGAGTTAGCCGGCAAGCTCGGCATCCCGCGCCCGGAGACGTTCATTGTGAATCGCGCCAATGAGCTGCGTTCACTCTATGCACGATTGCCGCTGGCGATCAAACCGGCCATCAAAGAAAACTTTTTTTATGCAACAGGAGCAAAGGCTTGGCGCGCCAATACCTCAGAAGAGCTCGAGCAGCTTTATGAGAATGCGGCCCGGTACATCCGCGCGGAAGAAATATTGCTCCAGGAGATCATTCCTGGAGATGGGCACGAGCAGTACTCCTACTGCGCTTTCTTCCGGGACGGGCGCCCGCACAGCACGCTCATCGCACGGCGTATGCGGCAGCACCCGCGTGAGTTCGGCCGGGCCGCAACTTACGTGGAGACTGTCGAGGAGCCTGCAATCGAAGAACTCTCCGAACGATTCTTGTCTGCGATCGGCTACCACGGCCTGGTAGAGATCGAGTACAAGCGCGACCCGCGCGATGGAAAGTATAAACTGCTCGACGTCAATGCACGGCCATGGGGATTTCACGGCCTTGGAACTGCATGCGGAGTGGATTTTCCCTACCTGGCGTATGCCGATCAGATGGGCTTGCCGATTGAACCCGCGCGCGCGAAAGCTGGGGTCGGTTGGATGAGGCTTCTTACCGATATACCGACAGCGATCTCCGACATGGCGCATGGCTATCTGAGATTTGGCGCATACATCCAATCGATGCGCGCGACCGGTACGGAATCTGTGTTCAGCTGGGATGATCCACTGCCATGGCTGGCAGAAATAGCAGCGCTTCCGTATTTTGTGTACAAAAAGAATATGCAAGCCAGCCGTTCCTCTTTTTCGGGCGTGCACAGCAAGTCGACTTAAAGCCATGCAGGATTTCGCCGCGGCCCTGCCGGATTCACAAAGGGTTTCATGACAAAGACTCTCAACATTCAACTGGGCATAGCAGCTTCTTTATTAGCATCCCTGTTGGTTGCGTGGCATCCCATCGTAAACACTTTCGCATTGTCCCTGCACAAGGACGCATATACCTATATTCTTCTAGTGCTCCCGGTCTTTGCGGCGATGCTGTATCTCGACAGGCAAGCGATTCGAACAGTTGCGGTACGTAATATTCCCGTAGGTTCTACTTTTCTAGCTGTCGCCATTGCAACCACCATCTTCACGCACATCAGCTATGCCGCCGTCCTCAGTGCGGATGTCCTGCTTTCAATCTCAATGCTCGCGCTTGCAGTGTGGTGGATCGGAACTTTTGTATTCTGGTTCGGCATTCATGCCTCGCGGTTAGCGTGGTTTCCGCTATGTTTCCTGTTCGGTATAGTCCCGCTTCCGCAGATATGGCTTGATGCAATCGTATCTTCTCTGCAATACACATCCGCTTCGGCAGCGCACATGCTTTTTGCTGTTGTCGGAATTCCTGTATTTCAAAGCGGGAATATTCTCATCATCCCAGGACTCACGATTCAAGTAGCGCAAGAGTGCAGCAGTATTCGCTCAACCTCTACACTCATCCTGACCACCGTCGTATTGGCCCATCTTCTCCTGCGTTCGCCATTGTGGAAGATCATAGTAGTAGTCGCAGCCATTCCACTTTCCATTGCAAAAAATGGCCTGCGCATCTGGACCATAGCGATGCTGGGCACACGTGTCGATCCCGGATACCTCACTGGCGGGTTCCATCACCATGGCGGAGTGCTCTTTTTTGCAATCGCTCTTCTGGTAATAGCTGCATTGCTCTGGCTCGGTAGAAGATGGGAAGGGAACAGACAGTTCGGAAAGCCTCATGGACGACCAGCATTAACAAATTGAGCATCAGCAACACACGCTATGCCACATACGCCTGATCCCAGTTATCTGGAGTCAGGCATTTTTATGCTCATAAATGCAAAAGCGAGAGACTGCCCCCTCATCAAGGACAGCCTCCCGCTTCCACAACGCCCCCACCTAGGCCGATATTTTGTGCTGTTGCATTTTATAAAGCAGTGAGCGGTAACTGATATTGAGGTTAGTGGCCGCCCGCCGCCTGTTCCATCCCACCGCCGAAAGCGCTTCTTTAATCATGCGCGCCTCCGTCTCATACTTCATATCGCTCACAACGCTCTTCATATTCGATTGACTCGGGGCCGGATAGCTCATGACATACTGGTTGATCTCAGCAGACTTCACACGTGTCTTTGCGCGGAGACCTTCATAAGCGGCATCCTGGTCACCAAGCACAAGCAACCGGTGAACAAAGTTGCGGAGCTCGCGGAGATTACCGGGCCAATGATATTCCTGTGCCGCCTCCATCAGCCTGCTTTGCAGCGCAATGGGCTCAAGGCCGGTGCTCGCAGCCCCTCGCATAATCATCTGCTCAATCAGGAACGGAATCTCTTCACGGCGTTCGCGCAGCGGTGGAATGTTCATAGTGAATGTGCTGAGCCGATAATAGAGATCCTCGCGGAAGCGCTTCTGTGCGATTGCCTCTTCCATGTTGACGTTGGTAGCCGCCAGGATATGAACATCTACGCGTGTGGAAGATTGCGCTCCGAGCCGGCTGAACGACCCATCTTGCAACACATGCAGAAGCTTCGTCTGCATCTGCATATTCATCTCGCCGATTTCATCCAGCAGTAGGGTGCCCTTATTCGCCAGTTCAAACTTTCCGGGCTTTGCCTTCATTGCTCCGGTAAAAGCGCCCTGCTCATATCCAAAGAGCTCACTCTCAAGCAGCTCGCTCGGAATAGCAGCCGTATTGATGTTAAAGAAATTCTCTTTAGAGCGACTGTGATACTTATGCAGCAGTCTCGCAACAACTTCTTTGCCTACGCCGCTCTCTCCCAGGATAAGAACCGGATAGTCAACCGAGGCGAGGATGCGGATTTCCTTGTAGATCCGCCGCATGGAGGGGCTGGCTCCCAGGAAGAAGCCATACGGGCCCAGCTCTTCCATAATGTACCGGTCATTCTGCGGTGTAATAACCGGCGCGCTCCCCCGAGGTCCCCCATCGAAATCAACAGGCACCGAAAGCAGCTTCTCTACGTCCTGGCGCTGAAAGGGACGGCTGAATACATTGCGAATATTCCATCGCTTCGCATGCCCCTCCCAGGACACATCGCGGTTGTCAGTAAGAACGCACAACCCCTCCGTACGAACCCGCTGCTCCAATGCACGTGAAAAGAGCACACCCGGGTCTTTGCGAATACTTGCGTCATACAGAAGAAGGTCCCATCCGGAGCCATTGCTCAGGGCGCTGAGTCCTTCCTCGATAGACGGCACACAATGTGCCCGATGTCCCTCCGATTCGAGGGAGTTTTTCAGCAGATCACATATGCGGGCATCTTCGCTAACGGTTAGAAGTCTCACAACAGAACACATGGCAACACCTCAACTCAGATTCAATGGAGAAAGAATTGTGAACAGCTCATCAGTAGATGAAGAGACTGCGAGTCTCTCCATGTCCTGCGTGTGGCTCGTTGACCGCAGCAGGTGTAGCAGTTCGGAGGTAGAGGTGCTCATGCTACAAAAAAGAGGAAAACAACAGGGCACGCGAAGCAGCATGGTTCGCAGACCGTGCAATATGCCACGGTTGCGATCCGCGCGAATTCCATGTGTCCATCGAAGACAACCAAGGAGAATTGATCCAGCTGTTCCGGATTCTGCATCCGCACAGACAGGAAGCGACTCTTCCATAATCAGCCTCACCTTTTCCCAGGGTCCGCGTTTGCTCCGTGCATTCACCCAAGAGCGTGAATGCTGTAATCAAGCTGCCCGGAGTGGCTGCGGATGGGAACCAAAGCATCAAATTCAACAAGGATGAATTACTACTTGGGTCCTTGTGCAAATCGTGAACTTACGAACTCGCGGTCAATGTCTAAAAGGATGACCGCGCTTCTTACGCAAGTACTGCAAATACGAGATTGTTGCAATTCGATCCGCACGTATCGAATTTGCTTTGCTTTCGTCTAGGTGCGAAAGCTAATTGGTATTGCAAGTGGCCCAGGTTATGCAACCCGTAAAGATCAACGGAAGTTGCTCAGGCTGCACTAGGGTCGAAGCAGACGCAAACGTGAAAACCGAACTGAGATCATTGAGGACTGCTCAGATGTCTCAGTTACCCCCCGGCACATCACTTTCACGCCTCCCTCTATTGCCAGTTTCACTGGCAGGGTAAAGGTCAGTTCCACCGGCGTATTCGGTTCAATCACTTGCTCTCCCCTGAATAGTACGCTGGTGCGGCTAATCGTTTCAGTTACTCCATCGTGCCAATTTCGTTCCCCACGAACGCGATAGCGCAACGCTGTTTGAATTGCGAAATCCAAGGCACGGTCATCATCAAGCTGCTTTTCATGATTCATCGGAAATCAAGTCTCGGATCTTTAAGCCCGAGTTTGTAAACCTCAAATACGCACACTTCCCATTGCTGCCGTGTCGTTTTAACCAGGGGGCCTGGGAAGCTATGCGTTACGAATGTTTTGGAACGCATAGCCAAGCTATCGCTCTTCAACAGGGGAGACAATAGCCAGCCAGTGCCATTACACCGGCACTGCTTCGAGGGGGAGGATTTATGGCTCTTGTGTAACCAAAACCGGTAGTTTGGTAATCCGCAAAAGTAAGTGACCATTCTCCCGCACACATGTTACTTGCGCACTCTGCAACTCTCATCACGCCCCGTTCTCTACGAGGTTATGATTCACCGCGAACAACGCCAGTTCCACGCGGCTGAAAACCCCGAGTTTGTCGAAGACGTGTGTGAGATGGTGCTTGACAGTCTGTTCGCTGAGAGCAAGCTTCTCGGCAATCTCGGGATTGGAGTACCCCGAAACAACTGCGACAACAATCTCCAACTCGCGAGGGGTCAATCCAAACCTGGGATTCGGCGTCTGCGGGCGTTGCGTGGAGGTCTTCAGTCGTTCCACCAGGCTCGCCACGCTTTCCGGTGATATCCAATATTCGCCGGCTATCACCTTGCGTATCGCCTCATACAGGGTCTTGCTTGGAGCGGAATTCAGAATGACCCCTCGCGCACCCAGGTTCAGCGCTTGCATGCTGACCTCTTTTCCCACATCTCCCGTCAGTGCCAGCACGGGCACGGAAAGGTCATGGCGTCGAAGCTGTCGCAGAACATCCAGTCCATTTTTCTTCGGAAGCATCATATCCAACAGCAAGATATCGGGTTTGGTTTGGGCAACCAGATGCACAGCAGATTCACAATCGGAAGCATCTCCGATTACATGAAAACCGCTTTCCATCTGCAACAGGGCACGCAGACCATCCCGAAATATTGCATGGCTGACTGCAATCAGGATATTGATTGGTTTCTTCTCGTCTGGAGAAACGGGAAAAGGCACTTCAGTCGATACAAACGAATGGCCGCTAGGAAATTCCTCACCGATCAGCATTTTTCCCTCCGGGTGGTCATGGTCCCTCAGAGCTATTTTTTTGTTTACCAAGGTCCTGGCTCTGAAGCGACTGCTATTTTTTTGACTGCATAACCCATGTGGCCCCGTTTACTGGTCAGCAAAACGCTTAGTTTTCAAATGAAATTTCAGGGCTTAATTCTTCGTTAAGTTAACATTCGTCTTAAATCGTGGTCAATAAAAACTTCCGTAAATCCTGCTTTTTCACCAAACTATCGTTTAGACTAGCGTGCACCTCTAAAGTTACTTACTTGACTCGTTTTTGTGCAGCGCATATTTTTCTGATACGAAATCGCCTTCGAGCACACCTTGTTTTGAATGGGAGACACTTCGCAGCTACGCTAGGCGATTCAAAGGCAGGGTAAATTTTGCCGGGTGCAGAGGGCTTTTTTCAGAGGTGGGGTATTGGCGGTGGCGCTAGTCTGATGCAAACCCGTCTCTCTCCCACCGAAGGAAGAGGTTCACTATAGTTCGCTCGATGCAATCATGGCGGAGAGAGAGGGATTCGAACCCTCGGAACCCTTTCGAGTTCGGCCGCTTTCCAAGCGACTGGATTAAACCGCTCTCCCATCTCTCCGTTCTTTTGATGATAGCAAACAATCAGCCCATAGGGCAGGGCATGAACCCAGCCATCAACCTCTCAATCTTCCTGCACCACATTTCTCTCATGCACACGACGGCGTCCGGGTTCTACAATCCATTCCCCCGCTGCATCGCGAATCAATGAAATCGTTTACAAAAACTCGCCTTATCTTATATAGTTCACTCGCGCAATTACACGAATTCTGATTGCATCTTCGGGGGACTTCTATGTCTGGCATCTCGCGTCGTGAGCTGCTTTCTGCAGGACTCGCGCTCTCCGCTTCTTCCGTTTTGACCCGCTCCGCATGGGCACACGCCGCATTCTTTGCCAATGCCGACGAGCCTGCCGCTGTACTCTCCGCAGAAAGTCCACGCGAGCAGCTACTCTTCGACTTCGACTGGAGGTTTACCTTCGGCCATGGCACTGACCCCGTCAAAGACCAGGACTTCGGCTATGGCCAAGGCGACTTCGCCAAAACCGGCGAGTTCGAGTTCTCCAAGGTCAAATTCGATAAATCGAAATGGCAATACGACGAATCGAAATGGCGTACCGTCAACCTGCCGCACGACTGGGCCGTCGAGTTGCCCTTCGTCCGCGACGACGAGCAGAAGAGCCACGGTTACAAGCCCCTTGGCCGCCGCTACCCAGAAACCAGCGTGGGCTGGTATCGCCGCATCTTCGATATCCCCGCATCTGACCAGGGCAAGCGCATCGTCATCGACTTCGACGGCGCCTTCCGCTCCGTTCTAGTCTTCGTCAACGGCTGCTTCATCGGCCGCAATGACAACGGTTATGCCCCCTTCCACTTCGACCTCACGGACTTCCTCCATTTCGGTGAAAAGAATGCCATCGTTCTCCGTGTCGACGCGGCCTTCGGAGACGGCTGGTTCTATGAGGGCGCCGGAATCTATCGCCACATCTGGCTCACCAAAACCAGCCCCGTGCACCTGGGCAAGTGGGAAAGCTACATCCGCTCCGACCTCAAAGGCACCACCGCATCGCTCTCTCTCGGAACCATCGTCGAGAACCACTCCAAGGACTCCGCCAGCGCCAAGGTAAGCTGGAAAATCCTCGACGCCAAAGGCGCAGCCGTAGCCACCGCCGAGTCAGCCGCACAAACCATTGCCGCCGACGGTTCCGCCACTTACACCGCTACAGCCAAACTCACCAACCCCGCTCTCTGGTCCATCGAAACCCCCAATCTCTACTCCGCTATTGTCACCGTTGAGCAATCCGGCAAGCCCATCGACGCAGAGCGCGTGCAATTCGGTGTCCGCACCGCCGTCTTCACCGCAGACAAGGGCTTCTTCCTCAACGGCCAGAGCATCAAGGTCATGGGCACCTGCAACCATCAGGACCACGCCGGAGTCGGCGCGGCTGTACCTGACGCGCTGCAATGGTTCCGCCTTGCCGTACTCAAAGAGATGGGCGGCAACGCCGTCCGCACCTCGCACAACATGCCCACCCCCGAGTGGGTTAGCGCATGCGATCGCATGGGCATGATGATGATGTGCGAGACGCGCCAGATGAGCTCCAGCCCTGAAGGCCTTGAACAGCTTGCGCTCATGGTCAAGCGCTATCGCAACTCGCCATCGATCATTCTCTGGTCCGTCGGCAACGAGGAATGGGTGCTCCAGAGCCAGCAGCCGGACATCGGCGCAAAAATCGCAGGCACCATGGTCCGCCTCTGCCACGAGCTCGATCCCACCCGCGTCGTCTCCGCCGCCGTCAACGGCGACAACAAGGCCGGCGTTTCGGAAGCCTTCGACATCATCGGCTTCAACTACAACCTCAAGTATCCCGACGAATACCACACCAAAAATCCCACTCGCCCCATCTACGGATCAGAAACATCCTCTGCCATCGGCACACGCGGTGAGTACACCACCGACAAGCTTCGCAACCTCGTCAACTCCTACGACGGCGTAGTTCCCTGGGGCGAAACCGCGGAAGAGTGGTGGAAGTTCTATGGCTCCCGCGACTGGATCGCAGGTGGCTTCGCATGGACCGGCTTCGATTACCGCGGCGAGCCCACGCCCTATGGCTGGCCCTCTATCAACTCGCAATTTGGCATCGTCGACATGTGCGGATTTCCCAAGGACAACTATTTCTACTACCGCGCATGGTGGGGCAAGGAGCCCTCGCTGCATCTCTTTCCGCACTGGAACTGGCATGGCCGCGAAGGCGATGAAATCCCTGTCTGGGTCTACTCCAACGCAGAAGAAGTCGAGCTCTTCCTCAACGGCAAGAGCCTCGGCAGCCAGAAGGTCCCGCACCTCGGCCACGTCGAGTGGAAGGTCCGCTACGAGCCCGGCACACTCGAAGCCCGAGGCAGCAAAGGCGGCCAGGTTATCCTCACGGAAAAGCGTGAAACCACCGGCGAAGGCACGCAGATCCGCCTCACCGCTGACCGTACAGAAATCAACGCCGATGGCGAAGACGTATCCCTGCTCAAGGTAGAGATCCTCGACGATCAGGGTCGCCTCGTCCCCACAGCCGACAACAAGCTTTCCTTCAAAGTCACCGGCGCCGGCGAGTTAATCGGCGTAGGCAACGGCGACCCCAACTGCCAGGAGAGCGACAAGGCGCCCCGGCGCTCCATCTTCAACGGCCTCGCACAAGTCATCGTGCAGAGCACCAAAACCGCAGGCACCATTGAGATTGAAGCCACAAGAAACCCCAGGGAAGACGGCTCCGATCTCAAGCCTGCGAAACTCACTATCACCACAAAGAGCGTCACCCTCCGTCCCTCAGTCGCCTGATCTATCACAAATGTTGGTTGCCCCAGGTCCGCGTGTTCGGACCTGGGATAGCAAGAACCCTGCCCCTGAGCTTCGTAACAGGGCACGACTTTAGTTGTGCCGAAAAAAGCTCACAAAATGCACTGGGCTTTAGCCCCTGCGGTAGCTTTTCGCACAAACCATCCTTGCGGCTAACCGGGTCCCCGGCGAGCGATTTTTGCGCGCTGGGGTGATTACTGCCGCAAGGGTGGGATAACGATTGCGAATGTTGTATTCTATTGCACTCATCATTGGAGCGCGAATTTAACTCCGGCTGGAATACTGCCTCAACAACTCATCTGCTTCTTCATACCCGCAAGGAATCTCAATTCCATCCAGGCTGGCACCAGCCTTCAGCAGCGGCTCCACCCACTCGGGCGTTCGCCGCCTCCTCCAATACGCATGAACACAAGCGCGAATTGCCATATGCAGCGCCGTGTGCCCATCCCCATTCCGCACATTCACATCAGTGCCATGCTGAATCAGCAACTTCATAACATCCGGCTGCCCACGCCACGCCGCCACATGCAGCGCCGTCGAGTTTCTGGCAACCTCAAAGTACCCATCGCCCTTATAAAGCGCGTCGGCCTTCACATCAAGCGCAAGCAGTCGCTTCATTCCTTCCACATTCCCATTTCCTGCAAACTGTGCCAGCAGCGTTCCACCTTCCGCAACAAGTTCCGTAACCAACAGTGGTTCCTCCGCAGTCAAAGCAGAAATCGTTGCATCATCCGCTAATGCACAAGCCGCAATCAGCCGGTCCACACCTTCCAGCTTTGCATCAATGCCGCGTTCTTCCAGCATCCGCAGCACATCTCCACGTCCGCGCCAGGCCGCAATCGTTGCTGCTGAAAGTCCTTCCCGGTTCTTCAGCGTCACATCCCCGCCATAATCCAGCAGCAGCTCAATCGCAGGCAGCCAGTTATCGCGTTTCAACGCATGGTGCAACCCGGAACTCCCCCAGTGCTCCATGCCGTTCGGATCAGCACCATAGCTCAGCACCATCTTCAAGCCGTCATAGTCATGCCAATCTCCCTTGCGTAACAACAGAGTCGTCAAGCTCTGCTTGTTAAACCTGCCGCTCTTCAGCAGAATCTCCATCACCGTGTTGTCGTATCCCTCCGACACGTGATACGCAGTCTCTTCATCATTCACATCTGCTCCAAACTCCAGCAGCAACTGCGTCACGCCCGCATGTTGTGCCACTCCCGCCGCGCCATAAATCGCGCGCTCCGGAATCTGCCTCGGCACAGTGTCGAGATCAATCGTCTCCCACCAACATGTGTTCGCATTCGCGCCAGCCTCCAGCAGCGCCCGTGCCGTCTTCACAAACGCATCGCTCTTCGCCGCATCCCCGCGCAAATATCGCGAGAAGCAAAGGTAAGTCAGCGCATCCCATCCAAGAACTCCACCTGCCCGCGTAGCATTTTCAGCATCCTCAGCTAAGAACCGCCGCACACCGGCCTCATCCGCCAGCACCGCAGCCGTATAAACATTCGCGCCCTTCACATGCGGATACCGAGCCAGGATCGCCTCAGCCTCTTCCACCGTGCCGGAATCATGATCCTCCTTCGGCACTGTAGCCGCATGGAGAAACGCTGCAACCGGATCGTCAGTCTCAGCCACTACGCGAGCAATGCGCAGCGTTTCAATCTCCGCTGCAAACTTCGGCCAGCTCGCAAAGCCATGTTCTCGCGCAATCACCAGTTGCGCACCAGCAAGCGAAGCCACAGTCCCACGCGCAACATGCCGTTCCACGCGAGTTAATGCATCTGCATCACCACCGCGCCAATCACGCAGCAACTCTTTCGCTTGCTTCTTATATTGTTCAAGGTTAGGACGAGCAGGAAGGTTCTTTTCAGACATACGAAGCTCCTTTCGGTAAGCGCCTGGAGTCCGCACTGATCAGGCAGGAAAGAAGTTTCGTCAAATTGACTTGCAGTAAGGTGGGCACGGCCCTTTCCGCGGACTGGATGCGCCCTTCGCGCTGCCAACACGCTATCCGACCCGCCCCTCGAAGTCAACACCCAAGAATTGCACAGCCAAACCTATAACATTAGAGGTATGCCCAGCCAAACCACACAGCAGATAGACTGGAGAAGGGAACTGCGCGCCATGACCGTGCTGGCCTTCCCCGTCGTCCTGAGCGAAATAGGCTGGATGCTCCAGGCCATCGTCGACACCATTATGGTTGGCAACCTCGGCCCTGCCGCCATCGGAGCCGTCGCGCTCGGCAACGCCGTCTATTACACGCCTTCGCTCTTCGGCATCGGCCTCCTTCTCGGCCTCGACACGCTCATCTCCCAGGCCTACGGCCGCGGTGACCACGAAGCCACCCACCACTGGCTCGCGCAGGGCGTCTACCTTGTCGCCGTCATCACCCTCCCGCTCATGCTTCTCGGCCTCGCCGAAAGCCTCGTTCTCACCCACGTCGGCATCGGCCATGAAGTTGCTGCGCCGGCCGCCAGCTACCTCCGCATCTCCACGCTCGGAACCCTCCCGCTCCTCCTCTATGCTGCTGCCCGACGCTACCTCCAGGGCGTAGGCCAGGTCCGGGTCATCACCGTAGCCTTCGTCGTTGCCAATCTTCTCAACTGGTTCGGCAACTGGGTTCTTATATACGGAAAGCTGGGCTTCCCGCGCCTCGGTACCGACGGCTCCGCCATCTCCACCGTCATCGCCCGCATCTCCATGGGCGTCATTCTCTTCGGCTTCGCCTGGCGCTATGAGCGCAAACGCGGCCACCCGCTCTTTGCCCACTGGGCCCGCCCCAGCGTCCTCAAGATCAAGCAGCTCTGTCGCTTAGGTCTTCCCGCCGCCGGCCAGATCGTCCTAGAAGTCGGCGCCTGGAACCTCGCCACTATCGCCGCCGGCTGGCTCCCGCCCGTCGAGCTGGCAACGCACCAGATTGCCCTCAACTACGCCGCCTTTACCTACATGGTTCCCCTCGGCCTCTCGTCCGCCGCTGCCGTCTCCGTAGGCCACGCCATCGGCGCCGGCGACACCGCCAAAGCCCGCCGCGCCGGCTGGCTGGCCCTCGCCCTAGGCACAGCCTTCATGTGCCTGGCAGCCATAGCCTTCTTCGTCGCCCCCAAAGCCCTCATCGCTCTCTACACCCGCGACGCTGCCGTAATGGCCGTAGGCCCCAGTCTCCTCGGCCTCGCTGCCATCTTCCAGGTCTTCGACGGCATTCAGACCGTCTCCACCGGCTCCCTCCGCGGCCTCGGCGAAACCCGCACCCCCATGTGGGCCAACCTCATCGGCTACTGGGTCATCGGCCTGCCTCTCGGCATCAGCCTTTGTTTCGTCGCCCACCAGGGCATTCACGGCCTCTGGATCGGCCTCACCGTAGCCCTCATTGTGATCGCCAGTACGCTTCTCTGGCGTTGGAACCGAGACAGCCAGAAGCAGGGAATAGGGAACAGGGAGTAGGGAATGGAAAACTGCTCTTGCCGTTGCAGTTGCTTTTGCTTTCTACTCCCTGTTCCCTAATTCCTACTCCCTTTCATTTCGGGACTCACACCAGTCAACATAGCGTCAAAATCGGCCCGTATCGCGGGACGATGTACCGCTCACGAGCCTATAATTTTTCTACAGCTAGCGCAGCGAGCTTTTTTGCGCCGCGTAGACTTTTTTTGAAGGGAATCCCGCCAAATGGCGACAGGAGACCTGGCCCTGGGTCAAGAAACGCAGGGCGAATTACACGCGCATCAGCGCGTGGTTAACGACTTCAGCATCAACGTAGCAACGGTGAACGGGTCCGGCTCGCAATCCGCCAATAGCGTACTGCTGAAAAGCATCTTCGGAATGGGAGTTCCCGTCAGCGGAAAAAATCTCTTCCCGTCGAACATCGCCGGACTTCCTACCTGGTACACCATCCGCGCAAGCAAAGACGGCTACGTTGCCCGCAAGCGCGTTTCGGAAGTACTGGTAGCAATGAACCCGGAAACCGCAAAAGACGACATCCTCTCCCTCCCCGCTGGCGCCGTCGCCATCTACGAAGAAAATCTCAATCTCAAGCAGTATCGTGACGACGTTGTCTGCTATCCAGTTCCCTTTGACAAACTCACTGCCGCCGTTTGCCCTGAGGCCAAGCTCCGCAAGCTGGTCAAGAACATGGTTTACGTTGGCGTTGTTGCCCAGCTTCTCTCCATTGACCTTTCCGTTGTAGAAAAGTCCGTCAAAAAGCAGTTCGCCAAGAAGCAGAAGGTATTCGACCTCAACTTCGGCGCTGTCAAGGCAGGCTTCGACTACGCGGCAGAAAAGCTCGTCAAGCAGGATCCCTACGTCATCGAAGCGATGGACCAGACCGCCGGCAAAATCATCATCGACGGCAATGCCGCCGCTGGCATGGGCGCAGTCTTCGCGGGCGTGACAGTTGTAGCGTGGTATCCCATCACGCCGTCCACTTCACTTGTTGAAGCCACCACGGACCTGCTCAAGAAGTTCCGCATCACTCCGGAAGGCAAGGCAACCTTTGCCGTAGTCCAGGCAGAAGACGAGCTCGCGGCCATCGGCATGGTCCTCGGTGCAGGCTGGGCTGGCGCTCGCTCCATGACTGCCACCTCTGGCCCCGGCATCTCACTCATGGCAGAGTTCGCCGGCCTCGGCTACTTCGCTGAGCTCCCCGGCGTCATCTTCGACGTGCAGCGCACCGGCCCCTCCACGGGCATGCCTACGCGTACCTCGCAAGCTGACCTGCTCTCCACGGCCTTCCTCTCGCACGGTGACACCAAGCACATCGTTCTACTCCCCGGCTCCGTCAAGGAATGCTTCGAGCTTGGCCACGATGCCTTCGACCTCTCTGAGCGCCTGCAGACCCCGGTCTTCGTCCTCAGCGATCTCGACCTTGGTATGAACAACTGGATGAGCGAGCAGTTTGCTTATCCTGAGAAGCCGCTTGATCGCGGTAAGGTTCTCTCCGCGGAAGACCTGAATAAGCTCGGCGGTTTCGCCCGTTACAAGGACGTGGACGGCGACGGCATTGGCTGGCGTACGCTTCCCGGTACCCGTCATCCCAAGGCTGCTTACTTCACTCGCGGCTCCGGCCACAATGCGTCTGCCGGTTATACCGAAAAGCCCGAGGATTACCTCTACATCATGGACCGCCTCGCCCGTAAGTTCGAGAACGCCCGCACTATCGTGCCGGCTCCGGTTTACGAGCACAAGGTCGGTTCTAAAATCGGCATCCTCGCCTACGGCTCCACGGACTTTGCCCTCAAGGAAAGCCTCGATCAGATCAAGAAGCAGTACAACGTCGACGTCGATTACATGCGCATCCGGGCCTATCCGTTCTCGCATGACATTCACGACTTCGTCGCCACGCACGAGCGCGTCTACATCGTCGAGCAGGACCGCGACGCGCAGCTTGCCAGCCTCCTGAAGCTCGATCTGCCCGCCGAACAGGCCGTCAAGCTCCGCAGCATTCTCCACTACAACGGCCTGCCGATCGATGCCCTCAGCATCACGGAAGAGTTTGCCACGAAGGAGGGCCTCTAATGGCAACCGCACCAGCAGCACCTAAAGTCAACCACATCGGCCTTCCCATCCTTGAGTACCGCGGAGGCAAGTCCACGCTCTGCGCCGGCTGCGGCCACAACGCCATCTCTGAGCGCATCATCGACGCACTCTACGAGATGGGCGTCGAGCCCGAGCGCGTCATGAAGATGAGCGGCATCGGCTGCTCCTCCAAGTCGCCGGCCTACTTCCTCAGCCGTGCGCACAGCTTCAACTCCGTGCACGGCCGTATGCCGTCCGTCTCGACGGGCGCCATCCTCGCCAACCACACCATGACCACTCTCGGCGTCTCCGGCGACGGCGACACCGCTTCCATCGGCATGGGCCAGTTCGTGCACCTTCTCCGCCGCAATCTCCCGATGATCTACATCATCGAAGACAACGGCGTATACGGTCTGACGAAGGGCCAGTTCTCCGCGACAGCGGATCTAGGCTCCAAGCTTAAGACCGGCGTCATCAACGATCTTCCGGCCATCGACACCTGCGCCCTCGCCATTCAGCTTGGCGCAACGTTCGTGGGCCGTTCGTTCAGTGGTGACAAAAAGCAGCTCCTCACCATGCTCAAGGCCGCCATCGCGCACAAGGGCACGGTGATGCTCGACGTCATCAGCCCCTGCGTTACCTTCAACGATCATGAAGGATCCACCAAGAGCTACAAGTTCATGCAGGAGCACGACGAGCCCATCAACGAGCTCGGTTTCGTAGCCAGCTTCGAAGACATCGAAGTCGACTACGATTCCGGCCAGGTCTACGATGTAGAGCTGCACGACGGCTCCAGCCTCCGCCTCAAGAAGCTCCACGAAGACTACGACCCGACAAGCAAGTCCAAGGCCGTAGAGATGCTCATGGAGTCGCACGAGAAAGGCGAAGTCCTCACCGGCGTCTTCTACATTGACACCCAGAAGCCCAGCTTCATGGACCTGCTCAACGTAGTAGATGAGCCTCTCGGCCAACTCCCCGAGTCACTGACGCGCCCCTCAAAAGAGACCCTGGCGCAGCTAATGACCAACCTGCAGTAAACAGGGAACGGCAAACAATAAAAGCCCCGCGCAAGCGGGGCTTTGTTTTTCTCTCAAGTTCAAGTGTAAATCTTGGGTGCCCCACGTCCCGCTTTTGGGACGTGGGGCACCTTTACCATTCGTTCCCTCGTGCCTTCCACTCACTCTTCCCGCAGCAAAATCATAGGATCCACAGCCAACGCCCGCCGCGCCGGAATCCAAGCCGCAATCAACCCAATCCCAAGCATGGTAAGCACCACGCCGCCCAGAATGATCGGATCCCGAGGCGTAGCCTGGTACACAATAAACGAAAGCACGCGAGTCGCCAGCAAGCCAAGAATCACACCCGCCGCAGAGCCGATCGCCAGCAGCCGGAAAGCCCTACCCAGCGCCGCGCCCAGCACCTTGCGCTGGCTGGCCCCAAGCGCAATACGAATCCCAATCTCGCGCAGCCGTTTGCTCACCGTGTAAGAAGCCATCCCAAAGATACCCGTAACGGCGAGCATCGTTCCCAGCAGCCCCATCACGCCCAAAGCCACCGTCGCCACCCGCGCAGCAAAGAGCGCCGAATCAAGCTCACTGTTCCATGTGTGAATATCAACCGGCATCGATGGATCAATGCCGCGCACAGCCCGTGAGAGCGCCGCAGCAATCTCCTCCGGAGCGCGTTGCGATCGCACAACAAGCCACGTATTCGAACTCCGCTGCTGCAGGAAGGAAAAGAACATCGCAGGCTTGGCATCTTCCGTAAGCGTCTCGTACTTGCCGTCCTCCACCACCCCCACAACCAGCACCCGCTGGCCGCCCCACACCTTGAAGTGGCTGCCAACGGCCTTATCCACCGAGCCAAAAACCTTCCGTGCAAACTGCCGATTAATCACCGCCACAAGCGGATTCGGGTCAACATCATTCATAGTGAAACTGCGTCCCGCCAGCAGAGCAGTCCCCGCGGCGTGAAAATAATCCGGCGAAACATTGAACTGCTGCGCATCGGCAATGGTATTCGTCGGCCTGTAATCCGTTGTCGCATCCGCATAGATATCGGAGTCATTGCCTCCAATGCTGAGCGGAAGCCTGTCGGCAAATCCCACCGCAGTCACGCCTGGAATAGCCGCCGCAGCATCCAGCATCTTCTTCTGCATCGGCACCCACTGGTCGCGCTCATAACCGGCCATCTTCAGATCGCCTCTTGCCAGCATCACGCCCGCCGGCTGAATACCGTAGCTGCTCTCCAGTGACCGCGCCAGCCCGCGCACCGCAACCAATGACGCCGTCACAAGCACAGCGCAGATAGCAATCTGCAGGCCCAGCAGAACATCGCGCAGAGTCACGCGGCGCGCAGCGCCAGTCGTTGCGCCACCCGAGCGGATAACCTGCCACGGGTCGCTGCGCAGCACTTGCCGGATCGGAACAATGCCAAAGAGCAGCCCGCTGAAAATTGCCAGCACAACAGCCAGCGCATACGTAGTTACATCCGGATTCACCGGCACATTGATCGGGATATTCGGAATCGGCCGCCACGTGCTGAGCACGCGCAGAATCACAACAGCTCCCGCCACGCCCAACGCGCCTCCGGTCAGAGAAAGAAGAACAGCCTCCGTCAGCAACTGGCGCAGAATAAGCTGTCGCCGCGACCCGAGAGCCATGCGGACAGCAATCTCTCGTGCACGGTCCGCGGCGCGTGCCGTAAACAGGCTGCCGAGATTCGCGCACGCTGCCAGCAGAATCAACCCGGAGAGCAGCATCAGCCCTGCCATAAAGGCGCGCGTAGGCTTGCCCAGCGTATTTCCCGCAAGCCCCGGCCGCGAAAGCACAAGCTTCAACCCGTCATCTTCCTTGGGGTACGTCTTGGCCAGCGAAGCCGCAAGCGTGTTGAGGTCTGAAGTTGCAGCCTCAGGCGTCACTCCAGGCTTAAGATGACCAATCACCCATGACGAATGGCTGCCGCGATTTTCAAACGAATCCCACTCGGTAATTTGCGGCATGTTCACAAGCGGAGCCCACAGGTCAGGCGCAAAAAACAGTTCCGTGCCGCGGAAGTCCTTAGGCGCAACGCCAACAATGGTAAAAGGGTGCTTGTTGATCTGCACCGTGCGGCCCACCACACCAGGGTCGCCATTGAAGTAGCTGTGCCACAGCGCATAGCTGAGCACAACCTCCTGCACACTGTTCTTGCCATGCTCCTCAGAGGCATGGATAAAACGCCCAAGATAAGGCTGAATGCCAAGCGCATCAAAGTAATTGCCCGTCACCATGTAGGGCCACACCACGGCAGGGTTTCCACTGCCGGTGTCGAGCCCCACGCCGCCCATGATGTTGTAGCTCACAAGCTGGTCAAAGCTGTGATTCTGGTCGCGCAGGTCGCGGTAATCGGGATAAGAGTGCGAGGGCGAAGTATCCGACCCAAAGGCGCGCTCCACCATGAAGAGGTTGTCCGGATGCGGCACATTGAGCGGCCGCAGAACCAGCGCATTCAGCACGCTGAAGACAACAGCATTGGCCCCAATGGCCAGTGCCAGCGTAAGCACAGCTGTCAGGGCGAATCCAGGCGATTTCCGCAATTGACGAAATGCAAGCCGTAAATCTGCAGTCATGTTTCCCCCGCAGGATAGATCGAATAGGACACATAGCGCCGAGCAGTATTTTTCCCGGTTTCGTCTATGGATACGCTGGCAACCTCCCCACAGTTCCAGAAAATTTTGACACAAAAGCGAAAGCAGGATTAGCAAAGAACCTGTATCTGTTCTTTGCTAATCCTGCCACAAAAGTTCCTTGCCCTGCCCCCATCCTTGCGCCTTTTTCTGGCGCACCGGATTCCCGGCGAGTGATTTTGCTCATTGAGGTGGAGGAAGCAATCTTCCTTCCCACTTCTCGTTTACGGATGGGTCCTCCGAGTCTCGAACTCACGAGTAAACTCTTCGCGCTCTACCGAAGCGCTATGCTCGTTCTGTGCAAGCCCACAAGTCATTGCGTTGTGATTGCCGTAATATGTGCACCAGACAGGAGGTTCTTCTACTGGGCCATTTCCTCCATCGATATATCCCCGCCTGAAGAAAATTGTTACAGTCGTTGTCACCGGCTGGTCTGCAAACGGTGAAAACTTAGAGTGAATTGCCGAGTCCAGCGCAACCTGCGTCAGCATTGGAGATCCGCTCACAACGTGGGCTGCTTCCACATCGCCCTTCAGGCCAATCGTGATAGCAATCTGTACATCGCCACTGATGTGTGCAGCCATTGCTATCTCCGGATACTTCGGCGGGGTCAGATGCTGCAAATGCCTCATCGCCTCGCTCCACGGAATCTCATTTCCTTCTGCAGAAGGAGCAGCACTCTGCGCCCGCGCCTTGCCCATCGTCACTGCGGAGATCACGAGCCCGCCCGTCAGCACCAGCAGCACAACCGTCAACATCCATCCTGCCGCACCATAACTTCCACTCACCGCTTGTCTTCCCATCAAAAGCCGTCGAATACGCATAGAAAGTTGTCCTCCATTCCCGCCCAGCATCAGTTGAGGTGCCCTCGCACGTTGTTCTTCCAGCAGATACAAAGCCTTCGCATAAACCAGCGGCTCCCCGGTTACCGCCACCACAACGTCATCGCAGCAATGCTCGCGCTCGCGCCGAATCTGCTGCGAAACCCACCACACCGCCGGGTGATAAAACAGCAGCGTCTCCATCGCAACCTGCAGCGCATTGACGAGATAATCGCGCCGCCGAACGTGCGCCAGCTCATGCGCAAGCATCGCCTCCAGTTGTTCTGGCGCTAGCCCTGTAAGACTCGCAACAGGAAAGAGAATCACCGGCTTCAGCCAACCAATCAACGTAGGCGCATTGACAGCCTGCGAAGCAAAGACCTCGAATGCCTGCGTAATTCCAAGCTGTGCCGCCACGCGTCTCGCAAGCGCAAGCAGACTTTCCGGAGCAGGAATAATCGCCGCACCCCTCAGCTTCTGCACCGCAACGTTCGCAACAACCGCCCGAATAAGCAGCAGCAATACTCCCGCAATCCAAACTGCAAGAATCCACGGCATTCTCTGGTCAGCCAAAGCCGCAATCCGCTCAAGCAGGGACACGGATGCGTGCTGCCATTCCTGCGCCCCCTCCACCGGGCCAGCGTTAACCCCGGCAGTAAGCAGCCCCAGGTGCGGTACGTTGCCCGCACTGCGCGCCAGGTAAGCAAACGTAACAACAGGGCAGAGAGCCATTAGCGCCAGCACCGCGCAGCAAAGAACATAGCGGCTCTGTGCTGAGCTGTTCCGCGCCACCGCGAGCACCGCACCAAGCACAAGCGCAAGAAGCGCCGCCTGCCACAAAAAATGCAGCAAACTCCATCCCAGCAAATGCAAAATCACAGCGCCGGCACCGGGAACTGAGAAGGTCATTGTGTCTCCTCCTCAAAGCTCTGAAGAAACTCGCGAATCTCCGCAAGTTCATCCTTGGAAACGGGCTTGGCAGAAAGCGCGCCAAGCACCAGGCTCTTTGCAGAGCCGGAAAAAGCCGTCTGCATCAGCCGCTGCAGAAGCTGCTCTTGTGTACGTTCGCGAGGGAGCCTGGCCTCGTACACATGCGAGCGAAAGCGTTCATTGCGTGTCAGCAGGCCCTTTTCCACCATCACCTGCATCTGTTTCAGAACGGTCGTGTAGCCGATCTGCTTGCCATGCAGCGCCTCATGCACTTCACGAACGGTGCGAGGCCCGCTCTCCCAGAGAATCTGCAAAATATCCAACTCGGCATCCGTTGGCATCGGTTCCATGTGGTCAGGTTGGTCATGTATCGCCATGCCCAACACACTAGTACGATAAAAATCGTATGTCAACGATTATTTTCGTATATCCGTTTGCCTTCTCAAAACTCGGCAAATATCCCCCAGAGCAAGGAAGCATTTGTTCGGAGAGAACGAGGGTCTTTATCGGAGGGAGCAGGGGCCTTCAGGCCCCTGAAGAGGAGCAAAACGAAGAAAGCAGGGCTTTAGCCCCGGAGTTCTCCCACAAACCAAGGGTGCCCAGATCTCTCGCTTTTGGGGCCTGGGATAGCACTCCCGCCACCTCCCCGCAAAATAAACTCCAAATCTGTGGAAAAACTTTGCGGTCAATTATGCCCTTTTATGCCAAACTCAAAATAAGCAGAAAGAAGGGCCCGATTGCGCCAGCAATCGGGCCCTTCTGTTTTTACCTAACGAAAGGATCAGGCAATGCAGTCAGCAGCCAGCACAATCCACTGTTCCCTGTACCCGGTACCCTGCACCCTGTCTTTCGCACAGTTGCACAGTTCAGGAATAAAGAAACTGCACAGCCCCTGTGCAATCGCCCCTAAATGTCAGAAAAGAAAGAACCCCGGAATCAACCCCACTGTGCCGAACGCGCGGCGAGACTTAATTCTGCTCAGAAGCCGGCGCGTTAATCTTCACACCCATCCCATTCAGCCGGCTCCGCGCCTGCATCGCCTCCGGCGAATTCGGCTTGCGCCGAATCAGCTGTCGCAGCTCCGCAATGCCCGACTCGCGCCTATTCTGCGCGAGCAGGGCATACCCCTTATGCAACTGCGCCGCCGGAGCCTTCGAGCTCGACGGAAAGTTCTCCAGCACCACGTTATAAGCCTTAATCGCATTTCCGTAGTCCTGCGATTTGTAAGCAATTTCGCCCAGGTAGAACTGTGCCCCGCCCGCTAGGTCGTCCTGTGGATAGTACTGGATCACGTCCTGGAACTCGCCCTGCGCCACCTGGTACTTGCCGCCGTTAAAATCCCGCACGCCCGACTGGTAAGTCTCCTGCAAGGGAGGTGCAGCATTAGCCGCAGGCGCCCCGCCGCCATTCGAAGCCATGCCACCGCCGCCCGGCCCAGCAGCCGGAGCGCCACCACCCGAGGGAGCCGCCTGTGGCTGCTGTTGTTGCTGCTGCTGATTCTGCATCTGCGACTGCATATCCTGGATCGAGCGCTCCAGCTTCGCCAGCCGTGCCTTCACCTCGTCAATCGAGTCATTCACCGACTGCATCTGGCCGGAGGTAGAGTCTACCTTGCCGCTCAGCGCCTCATTCTGCGCCGCTACCTTCTGCTGCAGGTCGGCCATTGCAGCCGCCACGCGGTTCGAGTTGTCCGCCGTCTGCTCAATCAGGTGCTGCAATACGCCCATGCGCGAGTCCATCGTGGACTGCAGCCGCTGCACCATATCGGTGAGTTGCGAAAGCTGCGCTTTCAGCTCAATCATGTCCTTCGATTCAGCACGGGCAGGGGAGGGAACTACAGCAAGCAACGCCACAGCCACGGACGCTGCAACAATGCGGGAACGAAGTGCGCGAAATCTTTGCATAATTTCACCATTCCAAATGGAGTGGCCCACGCCGCAATTGCGAAAACCCGCAACTATGAAACGTGGACCACGTCATTTCTCTCAACTTCAATTTTAGACGGACCCGGCTCCGAATCAGGTCTATTTGCCTTGAACGGGTGTTTACTTGTCGAGCGCAAATCCGGCGCGCCGGTTCTGCTGCCAGCACTCCTCGTTTGACTCCGAGCAGAACGGCTTTTCCTTGCCGTAGCTGATCACGCGAATCCGCGTAGCCGCCACGCCGGCATTCACCAGTGCAGTCTTCGCCGCTTCCGCACGATTCTGTCCCAGCGCCAGGTTGTACTCGTTCGAGCCGCGCTCGTCGCAGTAGCCACCGATCACAAACCGCACGTTCGGATGGCTGTTCAGATAAGACGCATCCTTTGACAGTATCGTCTGGGCATCGCCGCGAATCTCGGCCGTGTCGTAGTCAAAGAAGATGTCCTGCACATTCGCGCGGAACTCTTCATCCTCGCTCATGCCGCTCATAGGAGCAGCCACAGCCGGGGGCGCCGAAACCGTCACGCGGGCCGTATCGTCCGCCGTGCCGCCATCGCCGCGAGCCACAAGGTGGTAGCTGGTGGAAGCTGTCGGAAGCACCGTTTTCACGCCCGAAGAGGGAACCGGACCAATGCCGTCGATGGAGATGGCCGTCGCGTTCGTCGTCTGCCAGGAGAGAATCACCTGGTCGCCCGCAGAAATTGTGGTCGGCGAAGCCGTGATATGCGCAGTAGGCGCGGGAGCCGTGGCAACAGGAGCCATCGACGAGGGCGGCAGGGGCTTTTCTTTTTTCTTACAACCGGTGACAGCACCAAGGGAAGACAAAAGAAGTACAGGAACAACCAAACGGTAGAAATATTTCACAATGTGTCTCCTTCCGCGGCAGCGATTTCTGGGCTACCCGCGCGTTAAAAATTGTAGACCTCTTGGCAACGGCATTTACCGCAATACGGCGCAGAGAACGGTTCTGAACAGTTACGATGCAACTCTGGCAGTTTCGTTTGTACGTTTACTTCCAGCTCCAGTTCGGCATAAAGCTGCTGCCGCCCTTTGTAAGTTGGTGTTGCTCTGTGCCATCGGCCAGCATGGACCAGATTTCCGCATGACCGCCACTGCTGCGCTCAAAGACGATATGCCGTCCATCTGGCGCCCAGCACGGAAAGTCATTCGAGCCCGATTCGTGTGTCAACTGCATCCACCGCTTGCTTGCAATGTCCATCACATAGATGTCCTGCCCGCCCGGCGCGCCCGGCCCATATTTGCGGTTCCAGCTGAACGTAAGGAACTGTCCATTGGGCGACCACGATGGCGAAATCGCATATCCGCCATCTGTCATCCGTTGCACATTTGAACCATCCAATTCCATCGTATAAATCTGCGGCAGCCCCGTGCGGCCGCTCACAAAGGCAAGCTGCGCATTTGTCTTCGGATTCCACGCCGGCGAAACATCTGCCTTTCGGAACGAAGTCAACTGACGTCCGCCATTGCCATTCGCATCCGTAACCCAAATTTCCGGCGCTCCAGACCGTGCTGAAGAGAACGCAACCTTGCCGCCATCTGCCGACCACGCCGGTGAAAAGTTATTGCCACCCGCCGTACCGCCGGGGAAGCCAACCACGCGGCCAAGGTCCAGCGAGAACATCCGAATCGACCAGCCTTCCTTGCCCAGCGAAGCAAAGGCAACGCGGCTGTTGTCCGGAGAAACACGCGGCGAAAGCGAAATGGTTCCAAGATGCGTAATGGGATGCTGGTTCTGCCCGTCATAATCCATCACCCAGATTTCTTTGGAGCCAGACCGCGAGTTAACAAAGTAAATCTTCGTCTCCGCAATGCCGTTAATGCCGCCGCCAAGCCGAGCAATAATCTCATCGGCAAAGCGGTGCGCAATAGTGCGCGCCATCTCCTGGCTTGCGGCTTCGTTGTACTGCTTCGTTAGTACCACAGGGCTCGCTGCATTGCCGGCATCATCCAGCCAGCCATACACAACCAGCTTGCCGCCCAAAGCGGAAAGCGCCCCAAACGCCACCATCGACGCGTTGGCGGGCGCAGCCGACCACTGCGGCAAATGAATCTCCTGCGGAGAGCCAGGCGTCTCCTGCGGTGCAAGGCTCTTCGACACCATGTCAAAAATGCCCGCATTCGACAGATCGTTATAAAGCGTTGCATCAAAGGTGGCCTTCAATGCGGGCGTCTGCGGGTCATCACCCACCGGCTTGAAATCCGCCGAGGCAATCCGTATGCGCGCATTGCCCAGGTTCGTTCCCGCATGGACCCAATCCTGAGCGGAAAGCGAAGCGGCACAAAGGCAGATAAAGGCGAAAAAAGAAATGGGGAAGTGAAGATATTTTTTGTGCATGACGGGATTCTTGCTTGAATTCATCTTCAGTGCGGTCCTTCCTTTATGACGACCGGCCTCAAGAAAAGGAACTTGTGTATACGGCCTTTGCTGTCTGCCGCAGGTATCTAAGCAATCAATACTCACAATAATACGAGACGTTCAACGTACTCTGTCCATATCCCGGAGGAAGAGGACCAAATGTGTCTACACGTTGAGCGGCGCGAAGGCATGAGCGATCCAGCGTTGGACTGCCACTGGACTTATCCAACTGTACACTCGACGGCGTTCCGTCGCGTGCTACCACGAATGTCATATAGACGCGTGCGCCTTTCGGTGTTCGCGGATCGACTTCAAACTTGTTCCATGTCTGCGCCATCTTACGGTTGATCTGGTTCACATACCAGCCAAACCGCGAACCAAAGTCACCTTCAGTAATGGACGTCGGTCCAGGCGTTGTGATGCCTTGCACCGCACGCGGAATATTATTCGCAGCCTGCTCGCCATACTCAGCCTTGTTCGTAGGCTTCTGGACTGGCTGCTTGTTCGGCGTAGGTTTTACATCAGGCTTCACTGGCTCTTTTATAGGAGCAGCCTTAGGCGCGGCCTTCGGTGCAGACAGCTTCTGCTTGCCAAGAACCGGAATCGCCGTTTCATCCACTGCTTCTTTAGTGGGAGGCGCTGGCGTAGGCGGAGCAGGCGCAGGGCTCGGATGTTCTGTTGCCAGGACGTTCTGATTCGGAGGCTGATCGTTGGGCAAGGGAATCGTGGTTGTAATCGTCGCGCGAATCGCTCCGCCCGCAGCAGGTCCTCCCCATGTCGCAGGATGAAACAGTCCACGCAACAGACCAAGCGCAACCACCACGGCCACAAGCCCGATGTGGAGCAACACGGAACCCGTTGCAGGAGCCGCAAAGGACTCTCCTGCCAACTCCTGTTCCAGGTGCTCGCCTTCGTAAAGAGTACTCATCGTTCTATCGGCCCGCAGCCTTGCCTTCGAGCGGCTGCGTCACAATCGAAATATTGGTAATGCCCGCCTGTTTCACTGCATCCATCGCGCTGGCAAAGACACCAAACTGCACGCGCTCATCGGCGCGCAGGTAAATAACCTTATGTGCCGGGTCTGCGGTGCCCGCGCGCAACATATCCGGCAGTTCATGAATGTTTACCGGCTTGTCGCCAAGAAACAGCGAGCCATCGCGATCAATCGTCAGTACCACGCGCTGCTCGGTAATCTCCTTCACCGTGCGCGTCTTCGGCACAGCGACTTCGATTCCCGATTGCAGCACCGGCGCAGTAATCATGAAGATGACCAGCAGCACCAGTACCACGTCGACCAGCGGCGTAATATTGATCTCCGCCAGAGAAGTCTGCGTCCGTCCATTGGCAGCGGTAAAAGCCACGTCATTAACCTCGCGTGGGCAGCTCGCGCCCGCCTTCTGAGCCAATGTCAGATCCGATTCCAGAGATGCCACGCTGCGCAGCGCGAGCCGGAATCTCTTCCATCGAATTCAATAGCTCGCGGCTGAAATCGTCGATGGTGGCGGCAAAGACGCGCAGTCGAGCCGCAAACTGGTTGTAAGCCACCAGCGCAGGCACCGCCACAAACAGGCCTGCAGCAGTCGTAATCAACGCTTCCGAGATGCCCGGAGCCACAGCCCGCAGCGTAGCCGCGCCCGCTGTACCCAGTCCGTGGAAGGCATCCACAACGCCCATCACCGTGCCGAACAATCCCACAAACGGGCTCACTGCGGCAATCGTCGCCAGCCACGTCAGCCGCGATTCCAGTTTGGTCACAGCCTCGCTTGCGGCCGTCTGCGCCGAGCGCTCCAACGTCGCCATATTGCGTGGCGGTCCGCTGCCGCCCGTCTGCCGCTTGTAGGTCTCATAAACATCTTCAAAAATCGCCGCCAGCGGGCTCGATTTGAAATCGACGGCCAGCGTTGAAATCTCCTGCAACCGTGTGGCTTTGCGGAAGGAGCGGACAAAGCGGCGGCTCTCATTCGTAACTCTTTTAAACAGCGAAAGCTTGCCCAGGATGATCGTCCACGAATAGAGGCTGGAGATAAGCAACACGATCAGCACGCCCAGCGCCACCGGGCCCATGTTGTTCACCATCTCCATCAAAGCGGAGCTGCCATGAACTGCCGGTCCTGCCGGAGCTGCCGTTGCATCGCTGTCAGACTGCAAAAACAGAAATAATGCTGCGGTAAAGATAGACATAGACCTCTCGGTTTCACGGTAACAGACGCGGCGGCAGCGTCCAAGTTATCGAGATGGTGCCTTTTGCACGATTCGTTGCCTGCCGGGCGAAAATCAGTAAGCCGTTCATGCTATGCTGCGCTCGGATTCGGTCAAAAATGCTAGTCGAGTTGCGCGCGGAAAACTACGCTGTTATTGATCACGCCATCGCCGTCTTTGGCCCGGGGCTCAACCTGCTCACGGGCGAAACCGGTGCAGGTAAATCCATTCTTGTCGATGCACTTGCATTGCTCATGGGCGGCAAGGCTTCAGCAGAAATCGTCCGCCACGGTGCGGAAAAAGCCGTCGTAGCCTGCGTCTTTGAATCCACTCCTTCAGCAGAAACAGTTCTTGAAGAAAACGGCATCGACTCAGAAGGCCACGACATCATTATCCGCCGCGAAATTCTTTCCAACGGCAAGGGCCGCGTCTTCATCAATAACCAGCCTGCGACCGTAGCTGTTCTCAAGCAACTTGCGCCCGAGCTCGCACTCGTCCACGCGCAAAGCGAAACCCTCACCAGCTTTGACCAGGGCCAGCAGAAGCATCTGCTCGACCGCTTTAACAACATCTCCACTGAAGCTGTTGAAAAGGCCTATGCACAGTGGAAAGAAGCTTCAGACAAACTGACCAACCTTCTGCAGGGCGAAGAAGAACGCTTACGCATGGTGGATCTCTGGAGCTACCAGGCCAGGGAAATCGAAGCCGCCAATCTCGAAGCCGGCGAAGATGAAGCCCTCGAAACCGAAAAGCGTGTTCTCGCGAATGCAGAAAAGCTCTACGCTGCCGCAATGGGCGCTTTCGAGCAGCTTTACGAAGGCGGCGCATCTGCCGAAGTAAATCTCCGCGCTGCAGTCCGCAACGTAGAAGAACTGGCCCGCTACGACAGCAAATTTTCAGAAGCAGCTCAGCAGCTTGAATCCGCTCGCGCCGCCGTAGGCGATGTTGCCTCCAGCCTGCGCGATTACGCCGAAGGCATCAATGCGAGCCCCGAGCGCCTTTCCGAAATCGAAGACCGCCTCGCTGCTCTCGACCGCCTCAAGCGCAAATACGGCAAGTCCGTTGCGGAGGTCATCGCATTCGGTGAAGATGTAAGCCGCAAGCTCTCCGAAGTAGAAAACCGCGACGAAGCTCTCAAGACGTTGCGTGCAGCAGTAGAAGCTTCTGCGAACGGCTACAAGAAAGCCGCTGCCGTTCTGACAGAATCCCGCAAATCCGCAGCGGAAAAACTCGCCAAACAAGCCGAAGCGCAGATCAACTCGCTCGCCATGAAGGTGAAGTTTGAAATCGCAGTCCTGGATTTTCACGACGAGCAGAACTGGACCGCCAACGGCTGGGACGATGTCGAATACCGCATCGCTACCAACGCGGGCGAACCGCTCAAGCCGCTGCATGAAATCGCTTCCGGCGGAGAAATGAGCCGCATCATGCTGGCGCTCAAAGTGGCCGTCGAAGAACATTCGTCCAAGGCGAATAGAAAGATCCCCACACCGCGCACGCTGGTTTTCGACGAAATCGACATAGGCATCGGAGGCCGCGCCGCAGAAGCTGTCGGGAACAAGCTCAAGGCTCTGAGCCGTGGCCAGCAGATTCTCTGCATCACGCACCTTCCGCAAATCGCCGCCTTCGCCGACCAGCACTTCCTCATCGAAAAGCGCGAAGCCGATGGCCGCACCAAGACCAACATCCGCCTGCTCGACCAGCGCGCCAGCACGCATGAAGTGGCTCGCATGCTGAGCGGCGCCAAGGTGACCGATACCAGCCTCCAGCACGCGGCGCAGATGATTGCTGCCAGCAGGTAGGATGTTCCGCTGCGGAGACGCGCGCGTTCGGCACAGTGGGGTCGATTCTTCCGCGGTTTATTTTGAGTGAGTTAGAAGTGATAGCACAGGGACTGTGCAGTTTCTTTATTTTTGAATTGTGCAACTGTGCGAAAGACAGGGTGCAGGGTACCGGGTACAGGGAACAGTGGATTGTGCCGGTTGCTGACTGCATTGCCTGATCCTTTCTTTAGGTAAAAACAGAACGGCCCGATTGCGCCAGCAATCGGGCCGTTCTTTCTGCTTATTTTGAGTTTGGCATAAAAGGGGGGGAATTAACCGCAAAGTTTGAGGAGAAATTTGTGTTGATGATAAAGGGATTAGAAAATATTTTTCGATCAGGGGCTTGACATGGATTTTCCACAGCGCGCGGGGCAGAAAAAGTGCATAGAGAAATACCGATCTTGGTTGACCCGACGGCAAACATGGTTGTGCTCTCACCGGCTGGAAAAGACAAAGATATTCCCGTCCGGGTCTTTGAATTTGGCCATGGTGCCCCATATCTCCTTGCGCGGCTCTTCTTCCAACTCCACGCCATTACTTTTCATGATTGCCGCCGTTGCAAAGACGTCGTCGCACCAGAATGTCATCGGCTGAAACCCTCCAATGCGGCTCTCATGCCCTGGAGGAGTAAAGAGCGCAAGGTTTACCGACGAACCCGGAATCGACAGTTCAATCCATCTCTGTCCCGGCCCCATCTGTTGATCGGTTGCTACTTTGAATCCGAGTTTCTCCGTATAAAACCTGAGCGAAACATCCTGATTGCTTACAGGAATGCTGACAATTTTCAGTCCACGAATCATAGGCTCCCTCCCGAGCTATTGCGACAGTAGCGTGCAAGGGAAACGGATGCAATCGGGTAGGAATTGCTATAGTATCCATCGGTATAGCGATGACGACACTCGACGGTTACGTGACAGACGTGCTCATGCGCGACCTGGTCGGCCATGACAAGCGCCCAGTCAGCTTTCTCGTCCACCTGTGGCTGGCCGCGGAAGAGCAACGGCGCGGCGGCCAAGTTCAGATCAGCTACCAGGACCTCGCCGAATCCATCGGCGTCTCGCGCAGCTCCGCGCAGTCAGCAGTGAACTGGTTGCTACGCCGCAAACTGCTCGAAGCGACACGGACCAGCATAACGGCAACGCCGTCTTATCGCGTGTTATCTCCATGGCGCAGAGGGTATACATGATGGAGTTGCATTAAGCATGCATGGTCTCGGTTAAGTGCAAACTGGGGTAAGATTTCGACTTCGGCAAATTCATCTACCTACTCAGATTCGCCGAACCATCGCAACATAGCCTGAGCAGCCTCTTCAATGCCAGGCGCAGCATCGCTTGCCCATGCGACGAAGCCATCGGGGTGGACAAGCAGAGCACTTAGGCCCAGCCGCTCCTTAACATCACTCGCGATATAGGTGATCCGGTCACGCCATCGGTTTGCAACCGCTTGAAGCGGCACGCGAACGTCAAAGTCGAGAAGCAGACCTCTGCCATCTTTAAGGAGTTCGCCGAGCTTCGTCCCGTTCACCAACTCGAAGTCAGGAACGCTGCGGCCCACCAGCGGATGGTTGCCGCCAAGATCGTAGCGGAGAGAAATACCCCATACGCGCTCGGCGAAATATGTTGCGCCATCGCGGGTGTCGATCAGATCACGAATGATAGCTTCGAGTGCGCGAGTGGCGCGGCTCGGCCGCATGATAGCGACCTGGGCGCGCGACCAGTCGAGAATTTGCGCCCCCACCGGCTGCCGTTCGGAGAAATAGCTGTCGAGCAGACCATCGGGGGCGTGGCCATGGACAGTAGCCTGCAATCCAGCAAATGCTCAGGGAAGTTGTTGAGGCAGTTGATTCTGCAGCATCGGGAGCATACACAGAAGTTCGCGAACTCGTGTAGCCCTCTGGAACCATCCCGCCAACTATCGAATTGCCCAATTGTTGGTATACTAGTAACGTGACTTCCACTGTGCTCGATACCATCGCGACCGGCCCCGAAAATGGCTCTTCCGCCGCCCAGAAGCGTGTTCTCCTTCTCAAGCCCCGCGGTTTCTGCGCAGGCGTTGTTCGCGCCATCGACATCGTAAAAATCGCCCTTGAAACCTTCGGGGCGCCTATTTATGTGCGTCGCGAAATTGTCCATAACCGCTATGTAGTCAATGAATTAGCGGAAAAAGGTGCGATTTTTGTTCACGAGATCGACGATGTGCCGGACGGCCAGCGCGTGATTTATTCCGCGCACGGCGTTTCCCCAGCCGTCCGCGAGCGCAGCAAGGGTCGCAATCTCAAGGTGATTGACGCCACCTGCCCGCTCGTCACCAAGGTTCACATTGAGGCGGTCAAGTTCGCCAAGCAGGGTTTTTCCCTGGTTCTGGTTGGGCACCGTGATCATGATGAGATTGAAGGCACCTTTGGCGAAGCGCCGGACGTGACGCAGATCGTCTCAAGTCCGGAAGAGGTAGCTGCGCTCGAGGTTCCCGATCCAAATCGTGTGGCGTACCTTACGCAGACCACGCTTTCGCTCGATGAAGCTCGCGACATTATCCACGCGCTCAAAGTTAAGTTTCCGAATATCGTCGGCCCGCACTCGCAGGACATTTGCTACGCCACGGAAAACCGGCAGACGGCCGTGCGCAATGTCGCGCACAATGCGGATCTTGTCCTAGTTGTAGGCTCGACTAACAGTTCCAACTCCAACCGCCTGGTTGAAGTTTCGCGCAATCTCGGCACCATCGGTTATCTCATTGATAACTCCGCCGCCATCGATCCCAAGTGGCTGCAAAACGTCAATAACGTTGCGGTTACGGCTGGTGCATCGGCGCCGGAAGTGCTCGTCGAGGACGTTGTAAATTATTTGCGTCAAAACGGCTTTGGGAGCGTCGAAGAAGTAGAGGTTATGCCGGAAAATGTGCGCTTCGGTCTGCCTCCTGAAATCGTTCAGGCGATTGGTGGAGCAGGCGGGGGACAGCCCGTTCCGGTGCAGTAAGAGCAGCAAACGCGGCAGTGAGAACATTTGGGGGCTCCTACCGTTGAGAATCGGTGGAAATATTTGACGCGCCGCTCAAGAATTTTCCGGCGCGTCTTTCCGTTAGAGTAGCGGCTAAGCAGGAAATTTCCGGTCTTAAGCCGCGTCTCCCCCAGAGAGGGTATTGAAGACCGCATGAGCATACAGCAAGGTAAACAGCAGTCCGCCGCGGCCCCTGTTTTGCAGAATTCAGTTGTGCCAAAGTTTGGGCGCCTTGACGCGGACCTCGCTGACGTCGACGCGGCAATCAACCGCTCGGCAGACTATCTTCTCTCCAAACAACATCCCGACGGCTACTGGTGCGGCGAACTTGAAGCCGATTCCATGCTGGAAGCCGATTACATCTTCCTCCACGTCCTGCTCGAATCCGGTGATCCCGGCCGTCTTAAGCGCGCCTACACCGAAATGATGCGCTACCAGAACGAGGACGGAAGCTGGAGCATCTATCCCGGCGGTCCTGGCAACATCTCGCTTTCAGTCAAATGTTATTTCTCTGCCAAGCTCATGGGACTCACTGCTGATGCGCCGGAGCTTGTGAAAGCACGCGAGTGGATTCTTGCTCACGGCGGCGTGACGGAGTGCAACACCTTCACCAAGATGTATCTCTGCGCCCTTGGCCAGTACGACTACGACGCCGTGCCTGCCATCCCGCCGGAGATTGTTCTCTTTCCCAACTGGTTTTACTTCAATATCTACGAAATCTCTTCGTGGTCACGGTCGATTCTCGTTCCGCTGGCCATCATGTACGCGAAGAAGCCCTTCAAGAAGATTCCAACGGAGCAGGGGATCAATGAGCTCTTCGTCGGCGGCCGCGAGAACGCTATTCTCCATCTGCGCATGGATCGCAAGAAGCCCATCTCCTGGCGCAATTTTTTCCTTATTTTGGACCGCATCACGCACCTCGCGGAGAGAGTGCATCTGCGTCCGCTGCGCTCGCTTGCGATCAAGCGCGCTGAGAAGTGGATGCTGGAGCGCCTGGAAATGACCGACGGCCTCGGCGCCATCTATCCGGCGATGATGAACGCCATCATCGCCCTGCGCTGCCTCGGCTACTCCGAAGATGACCCGCAGGTCATCCGCGCCCGCGACGAATTTGAAAAGCTCGGCATTGAAGAGCCTGCGAATGAAGTCATGCCCGAGCCGACCTTCCGCATGCAGCCCTGCATGTCGCCAGTCTGGGATACGGCGCAGGCCGTCACCGCACTCGGCGATGCCGGTATTTCGCGCACCGATCCCCGCCTGCTCAAAGCCGTCGACTGGATGCTTGCCAAAGAAGTCCGTCACAAAGGCGACTGGGCCTTTAAAGTCCGCAATGTCGAGCCGGGTGGCTGGTATTTCGAGTTCAACAATGAGTTCTACCCCGACACCGACGACACCGCGCAGGTGCTCCTCGCGCTCAGCAAGGTGGATAACCCTCGCGAGCGTTACCAGCACGATGTAGCGCAACGCGCCATCGCCTGGGAATTCGGCATGCAGTGCAGGAACGGCGGCTGGGCCAGCTTCGACAAAGACAACACGAAGATGATCTTCCAGTACATTCCCTTCGCGGACCACAACGCGATGCTTGACCCGCCAACGGTAGACATCACGGGCCGCATGCTGGAGATGCTGGCAATCTACGGCTACAACCGTGACGACAAGCGCGTGCAGAAGGCGATTAATTTCATCTTCAAGGAGCAGGAACCGGACGGAAGCTGGTTTGGCCGTTGGGGTGTCAACTACCTCTATGGTACCTTCCTGGTTCTGCGTGGCCTCGACGCCATCGGCATGGACCACAATGAGCCGCAGATTCAGCAGGCTGCCGAGTGGATCCGTATGGTGCAGAATTCTGACGGCGGATGGGGCGAGACTGTCGGCAGTTACGATGATCCCAATCTGCGCGGCACCGGTACCAGCACGCCTTCGCAAACTGCATGGGCATTGCTCGGCCTGCTCGCCGCCGGTGACGACCGTTCCGACTCCATCGCCAAGGGCGTTCGCTGGTTGTTAACTCGTCAGGAACAGGACGGCGGATGGGATGAATCGATGGGTGAAGGCAAACTCCGGCAGGCTATCATTACCGGAACAGGCTTTCCCAGGGTCTTTTATCTGGCGTACCACATGTACCGCCAATATTTCCCGCTCATGGCGCTCACAGCCTACAAGCGGGCCATGGAACGCGCAAACTAGCGCCGGAGGGTTTTTCAAACAATGGCAGTTCCTATCTCACAGATGTGGACGGTTGCAAGCTATGTGGTCAAGCAGCATCTCAAGGGCAACAAGCGTTACCCGCTGGTGCTCATGCTTGAGCCGCTCTTTCGTTGCAACCTGGCCTGCGCCGGCTGTGGCAAGGTGCAGTATCCGCCGCACATTTTGAAAAAGCAGCTAACGCCGGAAGAGTGCTTCCGTGCTGTGGAAGAGTGCGGCGCACCCATGGTCTCCATCCCCGGCGGCGAGCCACTGCTCCACCCGGACATCGTAGAGATCGTCAACGGCCTCATCGCGCGTAAGAAGTACATCTACCTCTGCACCAACGCGCTTGAGCTCAAGCGCCGCCTGCATGAGTTCACGCCGTCCAAGTACCTCACGTTCTCCGTGCACCTCGACGGCCAGCGTGAGCACCACGACTTCTCCGTCTGCCGTGAAGGCGGATGGGATCTCGCTGTCGAAGGCATCAAGGAAGCAGTGAAGCGCGGCTTCCGCGTCACCACCAACGCGACGTTCTTTGATGGCACCGACCCCAACTCCGTCCGTGCCTTCTTTGATGAAGTGATGGACATGGGCGTCGAAGGCATTGTGCTCTCGCCTGGCTACAGCTATGAGATGGCCCCCGATCAGCACCGCTTCCTCGGCCGCGCCCGCGTGCGCCGCCTCTTCCGCGCCATTCTCTCGAACCGCAAGAAGAGCTGGAAGTTCAATATGTCGCCGCTGTTCCTGGAATTCCTCATGGGCGACCGCAAATACGAGTGCACGCCGTGGGGCTCGCCTGCGTACAACATCTTCGGTTGGCAAAAGCCCTGCTACCTGCTGCAGGATGGCTACGCCGAAACCTTCCAGGAATTGATGGAGTCCACAAAGTTCGAAGAGTACGGCGTAGCTTCTGGCAATCCCAAGTGTGCCAACTGCATGGTGAGCTGCGGCTACGAGCCCACCGCCGTCATGGATGGCTTCGGTACGCTCAAAGGCTTCCTCGGCATGGTGAAGGGAACCTTCTCGACTTATAAGGACGAGCACGCCGCCAAGTTGCTCAGCGAGTTCAAGCCTGAAAGCCATGCACCTCTCGTGCAGATTGACACCACGAAGGCACTCGAGGAGACCAACGCATGAGCGCAGAAGTCCTGAAGTACACCATCGACCAGATCGAGACAATGGAAGTTGCCCCCGGCAACGTGCATGAAAAGCTCGAAGGCTGGATTCCCGAGATGGCCACAGACGAAGAAGTGCGCAACGCGCTCGAAAAGGCCTTTGACTACCGCGGCGATGTCTCTATCACGCTTAAGTCCGGCGAGAAGCTTGACGCCTTCATCTTCAACCGCCAGACCGGCAATACGCTGGCTGACTCATATGTGCAGTACTTCATTCCCACCGCGCCAGAAAAGCGCAAAGTGAGCTATGCCGAAATCGCGCGTCTCGAATTCAGTGGCAAGGACCGCGCAGCCGGCAAGCACTGGGAAGATTGGGTCAAGGCCTACAACAAGCGTAAGGCAGCAGGCGAAAAGGACATTGCGCTGCACCCTGAAGCTCTGGAGTAGCTATCATGGAAGACCGTGCTGAAGGGCGCGTTCAGGATTGCGGCTGTATTGCGCTGCCGGAAGAACTGCAGCAGAGGACAGGACTTCACCCCGGAGCTACTTTTCAAATCGAGCTAACGCTAGAGGGGAATCTCCTGTTGACTCCGCTGCAGCTTCAGCCACAGTCTGTAATCAAACCTGGCGTTCGGTGCGGCTGATCCGCATTGCATCAGACTGATTTCTGACCATGAGTCGTAAGTCACGTATCGAATGAAAGTCTTCGTCACAGGCGCCACCGGTTTTGTAGGCCACCACGTAGCCAAAGCTCTCGCCGTAAAAGGCGCGGAACTTCGTTTTCTCGTCCGCAAATCCAGCAATCTCGCCAACCTCGAAGGCATCCGCGGCGAGATCGTAGCAGGCGATCTGCTCGACGCCTCCACCTACACCTCGGCCCTGCAAGGCTGCGAAGCCGTAATGCACGTAGCTGCTGACTACCGCCTCTGGATTCGCGATCCTGCAACCATGTACCGCGCCAATGTGGACGGCACGCGCGACCTGCTCCGCGCTGCACGCGAAGCAGGTGTCAGCCGCGTTGTCTACACATCGAGCGTTGCTACCATGCACTTCCGCACCGACGGCGTAGTCTGCAATGAGGACACGCCCGTCTCCATCGACGACATGGTAGGCCACTACAAACGCTCCAAGTTTCTCGCCGAGCAGCAAGCCATCGCCGCTGCGCAGGACGGTCAGCAGGTCATCATCCTCAACCCGACCACCCCCATCGGCCCCAACGACTCGAAGCCCACGCCAACAGGCCGCATCTTTGTCGATTTTCTCAACCGTAAATTCCCGGCCTACATGGATACTGGCCTCAACCTGGTCGACGTAGCCGAAGTTGCCAGGACTCACGTAGACGCACTCAGCGCAGGCACGCCCGGCCGCCGCTACATCCTCGGCGGAGAAAATCTCACGCTCAAGCAGATCCTCGACAAGATGTCCGCCATCACCGGCATCCCGTCACCTAAAGTCGAGATCCCCTTCGCCGTAGCCGCTACCTATTCCTTCTTTGAAGAGATCATCACCGGCCGCATCCGCGGGAAAGAGCCCCGCGCTACTCTGGAAGAAGTCCGCATGGGCCGCAAAAAAATGTTCGCTTCAAGTGCCCGTGCCCAGCAGGAGCTAGGTTTTCGCATTGCTCCCGTTTATCCAGCCATGCGCGCCGCCATTGACTGGTTCCGCGCCAACGGGTACGCACCATGAGCAAAAAGCTACATCTCTTGACCTTTCAAATCGGCACGCCTGCAACGCCGGAGCAGGGTCTGCGCATCGGCGTCACTCGCCACCCCCCACGCGGAGTTCCCAAGGAGCGCTGGGCCGCCGACGGCTATTTTGACGTATGGCTTCCCACACTCGCGCCCGACGCAAAACTCGTAACGCAAATCCGCCATCTGCCGCCGGAGAAAGAATCCGAGCGCGAGAAGCTCTTCGATCACTACGAAAGAGAACTGCTGGCCGATGCCGCCGGACGTCAAACCGTAGAGCTCATCGCGCAAATCGCCATGCGCATGCCTGTCAGTATCGGCTGCTTCTGTGAAGAGGAGTCGCACTGCCACCGCTCGCGCCTGTTCAAGATCATCATGGAGCACGCCAAGGTAGAGAACCAATGACCCGCGTAGCCATCATCTCGGCCTTCCCCGGTGAGCTCAAGCCTTTCGTCCAAGGCTGGCCGCACAGCACACGTGCGGGCATTCACTTCTGGGCCCAGCGCAACGAGGAAGAAGAATGGATCGCAGCCTGTGCCGGAACCGGCCAGGCAACCGCCACACGCGCCTTCGCTGCCCTTGAAGACGGTGGCCCCATCGACCTTGTCTTCTCCATCGGCTGGGCCGGAGCTCTTCGCGCGGACATCCCTGCAGGCTCCGCGCACAACGTCGCTGGAGTCATTGATGTGCGCACCGGCGAGCGCTTCCGCTGCGACGCCGAAGCCGGCGCGCTCTGGCTCGTAACCTCAGATCGCGTAGCCGACGAACCCGAAAAACTCCACTTTGCCGCGACTTACAACGCCGCGCTCGTCGATATGGAAGCCGCCGCCATCGGCCGCCTCGCCGCCATGCGCGGCATCCCGTTCTACGCCATTAAAGCCGTCAGTGACCCGCTTGATGCCAAGCTGCCTGACTTCAACGCGTTCCTGACACCATCAGGCCAGCTCCAAACCGGCAAATTGATTCTCCATGTCCTCCCGCGTCCCTGGCACTGGCCTGCACTCATACAAATGGGCGAAAATAGTAGCAAGGCGGCCCGAAACATTGCACACGCGCTGAACGAGTTCCTGACAGCGCAGGACACCGCTAACTAACGCCATGGCCACACAAACCGTAACCACGCAATCGAGCGCCACAGGCGCCATCCCCGGCACCATGCGCGCCGTTGTCTACCGCGGCATCAACGACCTGCGTCTTGAAAAGGTCCCTGTGCCAACCATCGGTCCCGGCGAGCTGCTCGTGCGCATCGTCACCTGCGGCATCTGCGGCACCGACCTCAAAAAAATCCACCTCGGCTCACACTCCGCCCCGCGCATCTTCGGCCATGAGATGGCCGGGACAGTCGTAGCCGCTGGAGAAGGCGTCACTAAATTCGCCGTAGGCCAGCGTGTGATGGTCTATCACCATGTTCCCTGCCGCAACTGTTTTTACTGCCGCAAAGGCACGCCCGCCCAGTGCCCGCTCTACAAAAAGACCGGTGCCACCGCAGGCTTCGAGCCTTCCGGCGGAGGCTTTGCTGAATACATTCGCGTCATGGATTGGATCGTTGCTGGCGGTGGCGTAGTCGCCATCCCTGACGGTATTCCTTTCGAACAGGCCGCTTTCATCGAGCCTCTTAACACCGTTCTCAAGGGCGTCAAGCTCCTCAATCTTGAGCCGGACGATACAGTGCTCGTTATTGGCCAGGGCCCCATCGGCCTCATGCATGCCGTTCTCGCCAATCGCACCGGCGCTCGTGTGCTCACGTCTGACCTTTATCCCGAGCGTCACGCCATTGCTGCCAAGTTCGGTCTCAAACACCCCATCGATGCCGGTAAAGAAAACGTAGTCGAACGCGTCAAGGCTGAAACCGAAGGCCGTGGCGCGGATGCTGTTGTTCTCGCTGTCGGCGGCAACGCGCTTATCAAGCAAGCCATGGACGCTTGCCGCATGGGCGGCAAGGTCATGCTCTTCGCACAAACCCAGCACGGCGAAGCTACCTTCGATCCTGGCGCTGTCTGCATGGACGAAAAGACCCTCATGGGTTCCTACTCGTCCTCTTTCGATATCGCCGATGAAGTTGCAGATCTCGTATTCTCGGGATACAGCAGCGGTTTTGATTTAACGCAACTCATTTCGCATCGCTTTGCTCTCGAAGACGCCATTCAGGGCGTAGACATCGCATCGCACCCCAAGGCAGACTCCATGAAAATCATGGTGGAAACGGCGCCAGGGGCGGGAAGGGAGTAAGCCATGGCATCCACCATGCAAGCAGCCGTCCTTCACGGACGCGAAGATATCCGCATCGAACAGGTTCCCGTACCCAGCGCCGCCCCGGGTGAGCTCATTGTGCGCGTTGGTGCCGCGCTCACCTGCGGCACGGATCTCAAAGTCTTTCGCCGCGGCTACCACGCTCGCATGATTATTCCTCCCGCGCTCTTCGGCCACGAGCTTGCAGGAACCGTAGTAGAAGCTGGCGAAGGCGTATCCGAGTTCAAGCAAGGCGATCGCGTTGTTGCGCTGAATTCTGCTCCTTGCGGTGAGTGCTACTTCTGCCAGCGCCACCAGGAAAATCTCTGCGACGATTTGCTCTTTAACAATGGCGCGTATGCCGAGTACATCCGCATCCCCGCTCGCATCGTTGCCAAAAATACGCTGCACATCCCAGTTCACGTCCCGTTCGAGCACGCCGCGCTCACGGAGCCCTTGGCCTGCGCCGTCCACGGCTTCGTAGATTCGCAAGCTCATCCCGGCGATACCGTAGCCATTATCGGCGGTGGTCCGCTAGGCCTCATGATTCTTCACGTAGCCGCACTCGCTGGTTGCGAAACCATCGCGCTTGTTCGTCACGAAGGCCAGGCCGAAGCTGCTAGGCAGCTTGGCGCAGCCCACGTGGTGCAAACACGCAGCATCGCGGAAGCCATCAAGCAGACACGCGCCATCACACCCAACAATCGCGGTGTAGATGTTGCGATTGAAGCCGTGGGGCAACCCGAAGGCTGGCAGGAAGCTGTTGAATTAGTCCGCAAAGGTGGCACGGTCAACTTCTTCGGAGGCCCGGCTGCGGGAACCAGCGTCAAGCTTGATACCAACCTGCTTCACTACAACGACCTTACGTTGCGCGCCACGTTTCACCACACGCCGACGATTTGCCGCCAGGCGCTCGAACTCATTGCGGGCGGCCGTTTCCAGGCGGGAGCCTTCATCACTGGCCACGCGCATCTCTATGAGCTCAATCGCGTCTTTGAGAAACTCATGAACCGCAACAACGAAATCAAGACGGTAATCGTACCCTGAGGACCTCATGACCGCGGCAACCGAGACAACAAATCAGACGCTAACGCAGGAAGCACTCATCGCCCAGGGCTGGGCCTCGCTGCCCGCTTCCTATCGCATCCCCGATGTTGCGCCTACGCTCGCCGAAGCGCAGGCCTACTGCAAGGCTCTCGCCGAGTCGCACTATGAAAACTTCCATGTAGCCTCATGGTTTCTTCCCAAGGTGCTACGTCCACACTTCCATTCCATCTATGCGTATTGCCGCATCTCCGATGATCTGGGCGATGAAGTTCCCGACTCCGCACAAGCCCTCGCACTTCTCGATCTCTGGGGCCGAGAGCTCGACGCGTGCTATGAAGGCCGTGCGCGTCATCCGGTCTTCGTAGCACTCGCGGAAACCATTCGCCTCTGCAACATCCCCAAGGAACCCTTCGCGGATTTGTTAGTAGCCTTCCGCCAGGACCAGACAGTAAAACGTTTCGCGACCATGGACGACGTGCTGGCCTACTGCCGCTACTCAGCCAATCCCGTAGGCCGCCTAGTCCTCTATGCTTCTGGAGAAGTAAAGCCCGAAACACAGGAAGAGTTCTTCCGTTTCTCAGACGCAACATGCTCGGCTCTGCAGCTTGCCAACTTCTGGCAAGACGTCAGCGTAGATTGGCAAAAAGGCCGCGTCTACATTCCACAGGCAGACATGCAGAAATTCGGTGTCACGGATGTCACAATCGAGCAGGGAATTGCCACGCCTGAATTTCGCGCACTTTTGAAGCACGAAGTCGATTACGCCCGTAGCCTCTTCGAACAAGGCCTTCCGCTCATCGGCAAAGTCAATCGTGACCTCGCGCTCGATCTCGACCTCTTCAACCGCGGCGGTCTCGAAATCCTCCGTGCAATTGAGCAGCGTGGCTACGACGTGCTGAGCGCCCGCCCCGCCATCAGCAAGGCCACCAAGCTTCAGCTCGCGCTTCGTGCCGTCACCGGCAAGCTGCTTCCATTTTTGCGCATGGGGAATGCAGCTTGACCTCCACCGTAATAACCGAAGCGCTTACACTCGAAAGTGCCTACGCCACTTGCCGCGCCATCGCAAAGCGCGAAGCGAAGAATTTCTATTATTCCTTCGTAGCTCTCCCCGCGCCGCGCCGTGATGCCATCTGCGCCATTTATGCTTTCATGCGCAAGGCCGACGATCTTGCTGATGACGAATCCCTCTCGCGCGAAGCTCGCCGCCAGAACATCGACGCATGGCTCAAAGACTGGCAACGCGCTGCCAACGGCGAACCAACCGCAGACCCAGTCTTCTTTGCCACTCGCGACACTATCCAGCGCTTCTCTATCCCGCTCAGCTTGCTTGAGGAATTGGTAGCAGGCACAACAATGGATCTCGAAAACGCGGCCAGCGACGCGCCCGACACCTATGCCACGTTCGATGACCTGTACCGCTACTGCTATCTCGTTGCCTCGGTCGTAGGCCTCGTCTGCATCCGCATCTTTGGCTATACAGATCCCCGCGCCGAAAAATTCGCGGAAGAAACCGGCATCGCGTTTCAGTTGACGAACATTCTCCGCGACGTGCAGGAAGACGCTGAACGCAACCGCGTGTATCTTCCTCTTGAAAACCTCGCCGCGCATCATGTTCCACTCGAAGACTTGTTGCACCGCCGTGCGCAGCACCCACCCAATGCAAACGAGCGCGCGCTACTGGCAGAAATCGCCCAGCGAGCGGAAAACTACTACCAGTCCGCGGAGCAGCTCATGCCGCTCATCAACCGTGAAAGCCGCCCCGCGCTATGGGTTTTAGTCAGCATCTACCACGATCTGCTCAAGCGCATCCGTTCCGCCAACTACGACGTCTTTTCCCAGCGCGCCAGCGTGCCTACTGCGCAGAAGCTTGGCACTTTGGCCATCGGTATGGTTCGCATGGGCATTGCAAGGCTCGGTCTCTAACGCATGAGCGTAGCTGCATCATCCAACGCAAAGATGGTCGCCATTGTTGGCGGTGGTGTTGCCGGAATGTCCGCGGCCTGTGCACTTGCCGGTAGTGGTTTCAATGTGCAACTCATTGAGCGCCGTGGTTATCTGGGCGGCCGCGCATCCTCGTATCTTCACCCCGGCGTCAATGAAGTCATCGACAACTGCCAACACGTTCTCTTTGGCTGTTGCACCAATCTCATCGGCTTCTATCAACGCATCGGCGTTGCTGACAAAATCCATTGGACCAGCGAAATGACGATGATTGAGCCAGGCGGTCAGCGTTCGCGTCTCGCTCCCATCCCGCTGCCCGCGCCTCTGCATGGTCTTCCAAGCCTGTTGCGCGCCCACGCCTTCACTGCAGCAGACAAATTCGCCATCATGCGCGCCTTCAACGCCATGGTGTACAGCAGCGCGCAAGACGACGGCGGGGAATCGCTGCTTGACTGGCTCAAGCGTCACAAGCAAACGGAAGGCGCAATCAACCGCTTCTGGCGCCTTGTCATTGCAAGCGCGCTCAATGCGGACCTCGACCGCATCAGCGTGCCCTACGCTGCAAAAGTCGTTCGTGAATTGTTTCTGAACTCTGCGGAAGCCGGCAGCATGGGTATGAGCACAGTGCCGCTCAGCGAGCTTTACAAAAACGCCGAACAGTTCCTCACCGCGCACGGCTCCAGCGTCCTCTATAACACCAACGTAGAAGCTTTGCGCTATGACGAAGCCTCACACTGGACCATCGAAACCCGTACTGGCCCGCTCACTGCAGACTACGTCATCCTCGCGCTTCCATTTGAAGCAGTAGGCAAGCTCCTGCCCAGCATGCCACAGGCCGAAGGCGTAGATTCGCTTGCCAAACAAATCGCGCAGCATGAACATTGGCCCATCTGCAGCGTGCATCTCTGGTACGACCGTGAAATCACCAATCTTCCGCATGCCGTTCTGCTCGACCGCGAGCTTCACTGGCTTTACAACAAGGGCAAGCTGCAGCCCTGGCGCAAGGTGAAGGGAAGTTACGTCGAGCTAGTCGTCAGTACATCGCGCAGCTTCGCTGCTCTTGAACGTCAACGGGCGATCGACCTGGCCCTCAGCGAGCTGAAAGAATTTTTCCCCGCTGCCCGTGAGGCAAAGCTGGAAAAAGTAGCACTCATCAAAGAAGTCCGCGCCACCTTTGGTGTTTCGCCCGGAATCGACATAGCTCGCCCCAACGCAATCTCGCCGTGGCCGCATCTTTTTCTTGCCGGGGATTGGATCGCCACGGGCTGGCCCTCCACGATGGAAAGCGGAGCACGTAGCGGCCATCAAGCCGCGGAAGCCATAAGCAATACAACAGGAAGCCGCGCAAAATATCTGGAGCCGGATCTGAATCCCAAAGGCCTGATGCCCGCCATCTACAGGCTAGTAGCTAGAAGCTAATAGCCGTCTTTAGTGCACCAGGAAGTAAACCCCGATACAAATCAGCACAGCCGCTGTCCATCTCCGTTTGTCCACGTTCTCATGCAGGAAGAACTTCGCTGCAATCGCATTCGTGACTACCGTGAGCGACGCGGAAGCCGGAGCGACCAGTCCCAGGCTCAGGTGATTCAGGGCAAAGAGCAGCGAGAAGAAGGCGAGCGCAAGAAAGCTGACGCCGGCAAAGAAGAGCGGGCACGTTAGCACGGCGCGGATGGCGCCCTTCATCCCGGAGTGTGCGCGGATGTCATCGAGGTCGCCAATCGATTTCATGGCTGCGGCGGTCAGCACTTCCCCAGTGGTGGAGGCCACAACAATCGCAGCAAGCATCGCAGCGCCAACCCATGGATTCACGGAAACGGCAGAAGGGGAGAGAATCGTCATCGCGCCTTCTCCTCTTCCATTGGAACGGCTGCCGTGACGCTGTTATTCGGCAGCTCTGTCCGCGCGGGTCCCTGCGCCACAAAGCCCACGCCAACGGTAATCAACAGGACCCCGATCCAGCGCTCCAGTGAAACTTCTTCCTTGAGCCAGAATTTGGAAAGCAGTTCCACGATCATGTTGCCGAATGCAGTAGCAGGCAAAACAAAAGTGAGATCCGCCCACGAAAGCGCTGTCAGGTAGCTGGCAAAAAAGCAGATCAACAGCGCAATTCCGCCCGCGATCCACGGAGTAAAGACAGCTCCAATCAGCGAAAGAGGATGCGCCAGGTCGATCTGCGGCATTGCCGCCATGCCGCGTGACAGGCATGCGTCGCCCAGCGGCGCGCACACGGCTACCAGCCCTAGAATCATCCATTGTCCGACGGAAAGTTTTGCCTGCCCCATTCCAGAACCGCTAGCTCCTCAACTGCACTTCAACAAATCCCCACGCAAATACGAAAGGAGGGCCAGCGCAGAGCACGGCCCCCCTCACTAGATGCACGACAAAGCGATTAGACGCTTGCGCCCGCCGTAGTCGTCGGTTCTGCCTGCCCGCTGCGAGCCGCCTTCACCATCCTGTTGCGCTGCGCACGCAGCTTGAGGAATGCCTTGGCCTCCACATAGAGGCGCGGCACATCACGATTGATAATCGCCTTCCAGATCACGCGGAAGGCCGCTTTGGGCCGGAAGTAGTACTCGTCATAGAAGCGATGCACCATCTCCATCACGTAATCAACGGGCAGACCGGGGTACTCAATGTGGGCCATCTGGTGGCCGCCCCCGTCTTCCATACGCTCGTTCGTGATAAAGCCATTGGTCTTCGCGAACTCATAGAACTCCGTGCCCGGATAAGCGTGCGCAATCGAGACCTGGATTGTTTCGCAGTCGAGAGTCTTCGCGAAGTTGATCGTGTTGCGAATGGACTCCTTCGTCTCGCCCGGCAGGCCAAGAATAAAGTCGCCGTGAATCACCAGGCCGAGGTCGTTGCAGTCCTTCGCAAAGGCCCGCGCGCGCTCAACGGTGGCACCCTTCTTGATGTTCTTCAGAATCTGCGGATCGCCAGACTCAAAGCCGACGATGAGCAGGCGGCAGCCGGCTTCCTTCATTGCCTTCAGCGTCTCGCGGTCAGTCGTTACGCGGCTTGTGCAGCTCCACGTCAGGCCGAGCGGCTTCAGCTTCGCGCACAGCTCAATGGTGCGCTGCTTCTGAATGTTGAAGGTGTCGTCGTCAAAGAAGAACTCCTTCACCTCAGGAAAGTTCTCCTTGGCCCACTTCATCTCGGCGGCCACATCGTCGGTGGAGCGTCTGCGCCACGCGTGTCCGCTCAGTGTCTGCGGCCACAGGCAGAAGGTGCACTGCGCCGGGCAGCCGCGCGAAGAGTAGAGCGAGATATAGGGGTGCAGCAGGAACGGCACGTTGTAGCGCGTAACATCAAGGTCGCGCTTGTAAATCTTCGTAGCCCATGGCATCTCGCTGAGCTGTTGCTCATCTACCTGCGGACGATCGGGGTTGTGGAAGATCTTGCCATCCTGCTTGTAGCTGATGCCCAGGATTTCATTGAGCGGCTTGCCGTTGGCAAACTCCACAATGGAGAAATCAAACTCGCGACGGCAGATGAAGTCCAGCACCGGACACTCATTCAGAGCCTTCTCCGGATCAGTCGTCACCGGCGGCCCAACAAACGCAATGCGAATCGAAGGATTTGCGGCCTTGATCGCCTCCGCAAGACGCTGATCGCCCTCCCAGCCCACGGTGGAAGTAAAGAGCACCAGGAACTCATACTCTTTGCAGATTCGAATTGTCTCATCCGCGGAGATGTGGTGCGGCGGCGCGTCCAGCAAGCGCGAGCCCTCCAGCATTCCTGCAGGATAGGCAAGCCAGACCGGGTACCAATACGACTCAATCTCACGTGTTGCCGGCCAACGCGAGCTGGCGCCACCGTCGAAATTTTCGAAGGATGGCGGATTCAAAAACAGTGTCTTCAAAGGCATAGGCATCCCTTCTATTTTACCATCCAAGGCACTTCAGCAAGCCCCTCTATTGAAATTCAGATAATTTATACCCCGATAAGTGAGCTATATCTGAAGTGTCTTGAATGGGATACTTGGCAGATATGTCAGTTTAGTCGTGGATTGCGATACAGTTTAATCCTGATAGCGTACCTGCTGTATCATTAGCCGTTTCAGTGAACACTACAGTAGTGGTAGTTGTTGTTTTATTTGCATCAGGGATTGTGAGATTATAGGGAACCCAATTCTGAGATCCCGCGCTTACGGCCTTTGGTGTGCAAGTTACTGTGTAATTTGCATCAAGGAAGGGAGTCCCAGGCCATGTTATAACGATTGAGCAGCTATATCCTTGTCCAGAACTGCTGCCGGTGGTGCAACTTTGGTTTGTGCTTATATGTTTTAAGCCACTGCCATTGGAACTGACGCCATTATTGATAACGGCTTCGTTGTTCTCAACCTGAACCGGAGCACTCCCGCCAGAGGACGAAGCAGGATAAGCCGTCGTTTGTGTTGTCCCATCCGGAAAAGTAATACCACCGTTTTGAACCTCTAACCCTCCTGTACCGCTTACAGCAAGCGTTCCATCCACCTTTGTATTTCCGTTGACTTCAAGTGGTTCAGATGGCGCCGTCGTGCCGATGCCAACGGCTCCAGTCACGTTGAGAGGTGCGTTGAATGTGATTTGGGTAGGCGAGAACTTTCCCATGGTGTAACCACCCGAGCCGTCCGATTTGTGGCTTGTGAGCCAAACCGATCCTTGTGTCGCTGTATTCGGTCCATAGGAATCGAGAAAAGCGTTAGTGTCATCGCTGTAGACGTATGCACCGGAACCGGACCCTTTTGGAAAAAGCGGTAAGATGCGGATGGCACCAGCGGACGTTAAAAATTCAGTTGGTGACGTCGTTCCGATCCCAACATTACCGCCAGAAGTAGTAGAGATGGGGGAATCGCCAACAGTAGTGCTTCCGGTGAATACCGGAACAGTGTTAGCCGAACCTCCCGAAGTGGTTACCGTGGATTGAGCAATTCCGCAGGTTGCGGAAAGCAGCAAGAAAATCGCGATACCAAGGACATACTGACGCATAGGTCATTTTCTCCGATTCAGTTGTATTGAAATTTGGGAATGCAGGGCCCATATTTCGCAGATACAGGGAGAAAACAAATCAGATTGCGATGCGGCGTGAATTTACATTTGCTCACTCAAAAAGCATGTGAGCTATTTTGCATGGACCTCATTGAGCCAGTCTCCGATATGTCCTAGAGCCCGCAGAAGTTCCAGCCGCGCCTTGGAAAGCTCGAAGCCGGCTTCCAGCGAGTCAGTATATTTCTGCCGCTCGTCAATCCGGGCCAGCTGGCCGGCCTTGGGAGCGGTTTGCGGCTGGCTGGGGCCTCCGCTCGCGTTTTCCAGTTGGACGTTCACTGTCTTCAACTGCTCGGCGGCAATCTGCTGTTTCAGGCTGGCAATCTCTTCCATCGCATCCAGCTCGCGCAGCGTTCCCGTCAGTTGGGCAATCGCAACATCGTTCTGATGCTCAGCCTGCTCGGCTTCTACTCGCGCTCGTAGCGCATCCGCAGCAGATTCCCGTGACTTAGCGCGATGCGTCATATCAAACAGAGGCACAGAGATGTTGAACCCGGAAGCGAAGTTATTGGCTGGCAGGGGATGTGCTGGATTGAAGTACTGATTCACGTTGTTCAGCAGCGTCGTGTTGCGGTTGTACTGCGCAAAGAAGCTCAGTTGAGGAAGGTAATTCGTCATCTGATCTCCTTGTGCCTGTTGCTCGCGAGAGTGCGCTAACATCCGTGCTGCTTCAATCCCCGGCAGCGTACGCGCAGGTGCATCTGCATGTACGGCGGGAATCTCCGGAATGCTTGCATGATCCGGCGTAATAGAGCCGACAGGCAAGCCTGTCAGCGTGGCCAGCTGTTTGGCGAGTGTACCCGCGCGAGTCTCCAGATGCCGCCGTGCCAGCTTTATTTGTGCAGCTGTAAGCTTTGCCTGTAGCAATTCACTTAGCGGGTCCACACCAGCCTCAGAGCGCTCCAGCTCAATTTCGACCAGTCGTTCCGCAAGCGCCTGCTGTTGCTTCGTCGCTTCAATCTGCTGGTTCACGGAATCAAATTCGATGTACGCAGTGGAGGTATCCAGCGCAACCTGCTCGCGTGCATCTTTTAAGCGGACGGTTGCCGCATTCAAACCAGTGTGTGCTGCATCAATATAGTGTTTTTGCGGAATGCTAAACACCAACGATTGGACAGTAACACTAAAGATAGATGGTGGCTGCCCGGTAAAACCAACTTCGGGAAAAGCAGGGATACCCGTTGAGAACTGCAGGGAAGGAAAAATGACATCCTTGCTTTCCGAGAGCACTGCACGCGCCTTGTCCACGTCAGCACTTGCCAGCTTCACTGTGCTGGAATTCCGCTCTGCCAAATCCACCACAGTCTTGAGCGAAACCTGTGCAGCAAGATGAGCAGGGAAGAGCGACAGTCCCGAGAGAAGCAGGGAAGCAACCAACACCGGACGAATTGAACGTATCTTTACTTGCATTCTTCCGGCCTTTAGAACTTTAAGTCTCTTGCAGGTTTGTATGTGCTTGCCAGTGCCAGCGCCGCATCGCATTCGCGCTTGGCTGTGTCTTTGTCGCCGGCCCGCAGTGCAACTTTTGCGCGTGCTACATGCGCCACAAACGCGGGAGCCTCTTCTGTTTTGAGCGAACCGGCAAGATAGGTGTCGAGCAGCTTTGCGGCAAGATCATTATTGCGGCCCGCGCGGATAAGCACGGTTGCGCCGTTATAGAGCGCCACGGCTGCGGTGTGGTCTTTCTGCGCCTGTGCATAGCCGCGCTGAATTGCCTGCTCCATTGCATCCCACTGCTGCCGCCTGCGCAGATAGCTCCCCAGCGTCATCCACTGAAAGGCAGGATGCGCGCTTGCCGAAATCGCCGCGTGGAACTCGCGCTCGGCGGTGGTGTAGTCCTTGTTGCTTTCCGCAATGCGTGCACGCAGTTCATGGGCACGTGCGGGGTCTACCTTGTCGAGCTGCGAGGCCACACCGGAGGCTTTGCCCATGCCGCCGCCCACCACACCCGGCGCGGAGTTGTAAAACTCGCCGAGATCTGCAAGCGCTTCTGCATTGCGGGGATTAAGCTGTGTCGATTGCTCGAACTCTTCCCGCGTGCGCTTTGCCAAACCGTACGCACTCATGAACGATGCCTTGCCAGCCTTCTCACCAAGCGCGCGCCCAAGCCACATGTGGTTGTTGGAGTTCTGCCCATCGAGCTGCACGGCTTGCTCGCATTCCTTCACTGCGGAATCGAACTGTTCCAATGTGAAGTAGACGCGGCAGCGGAGATTATGCGCGTCGGCGCTGGCGGCATCGCTCGCGGGCAACCCAGAGAGCAGTGACAGCGCCTGATCCGCTTCGCCTGCCTGTAGCGCGGTATTTACAGCGGCAAGACCGCTCTTCTGCGCATGCGCAAAGAGGCCCAGCGCAGCGAACAGCGCAACTGTAAGCACCCGCCTCACTGCACTTCCTTAATCGGCATACCCTGCTGTAGAGGTTGTCCATTCGTCGTCCCGGTCGCAACCCAGTCTCCCTCATTCAGGCCGGAGAGAATTGCCTGCCGGGTGATCGTGTAGGCGCCAGTTGTCACCGGCGTGCGTTTCAGCTCGTTGCCGACGACGCGATAGACAAAGTTCTGTCCGTTTTCCCTGTGAATCGCTTCGCGCGGCACGCTCAGCGTGTTTGCTGTAGTGGAGGTCGTTACATCTACCCTGACATTTGTATTGGGCAGCAATTGCCCGTCAGGATCGTCCAACTTGATCAGCACTTCGCCAACGTTGCGCGTGTTCTGGTAGTTGGTCACAGTGGAAGGCAAGCTCTCGATGTGCCCCTTCCACACCTCATCGGGGCGAGCATCCCACTTCACCACTACCTGCTGCCCAACCGCCAGCTTCCCTAAATCCGGCTCGTCAAAGTAGCCCCGCACGCGCAAGTGGTGTAGATCCGCAATCTGCATCAGCAGCTTGCCGTCTTCCACAAAGGCTGTCGGCACCACGTCCATGCTGTACACCGTGCCCGCCGCCGGAGCTTTCACGGTGAGCTTGGCGACCGTCTCTTGTGCAGCGGCAAGATTCGCCTGCGCGTCGGCCAGTGCGGAACGGGCGCGCTCCACTTCCGCCGGGGAATATCGGTTGTGGGCAATTGCCTGGGAGGAATCGAGCAATGTTTGTGCTGAAACCAGGCGCTGCCGGGCTGCCGCCACTTCGCTGCCAGAGGCCGCGCCAGTGGAGTTCAGCTTCGTCAGCGTATCGAGGTCGTGCTGGGCCGAGTCGCGGTCGAGCCTGGCCCGTGCGATATCCGCCGCTGCGCCCTGCTGCTGTTCCAGCGTGCCGTTGTGCGTGGCTGCTTCCAGGGCTGCCTGTGCCGCCTTTACGCCGCTCTCGGCAGTGGCCACGCGTGCGCGGGCCTGCATGTCATCCAGTACAGCCAGTACCTTGCCCGCGGGTACCTGGTCTCCCTGACGTACGTACACGGCCTTCACGCTGGTCGCCAGCGGGCTGTGCAGCTCGTAATTCATCTCTGGTTCCACGCGGCCGTTGTCACTCAGCAGGCTCACCAGCTCCTGTCGCGACACCTGCACCACGCGCACCTGCAAACGGTCTCGCGTCAACTCCCGCACCGCAAAAAAAAGGCCGATCAGAAGGACTGCGGCGACGGCCCAAATCCAGCGCCATTTCACTTGCTTGCTTTCCTGTGCCATGCACCTAACCTGAGTCAGTATATCTGACTCGATGTGAGGGCAAAGGATGCGGAAAAAACGTTGAAGCGAATCAACTTGCTGCTATCGCTTTCTCCGGAGTGCAACCATCCGTACAATAGGAATATGTCTGCAAATCCCCGTTACACGGACGACCACGCTCAAGCTGGTCTTGACTTCAAATTTCCCGCCATCGAAACCTGGAAGAACCAGTTCCCGGGCTACGAGATCGAAATTGACGATCCCGAGCTGACCAGCGTCTGCCCCAAGACCGGTCTGCCCGACTTCGGCGTTCTGACCATCCGCTACATGCCCCGCGAGCGCTGCCTCGAGCTCAAGTCGCTCAAGGAGTATCTCTTCTGCTATCGCAACCTCGGCATCTTCCAGGAAAACATCGTCAACCAGGTCCTTGAAGATATCGTGAAGGCGACCGACCCTGTCTGGGCTGTGGTCAAGGGCGTCTTCCGTCCTCGCGGCGGAATCGGCACCACCGTAGAAGCCCGCTGGCCCCGCCCGTAACTCCGCGGCGCCAAGTCCAGCAATATGGTCAGGGGCCTTAGCCCCTGACCGGGTGGGTGAGGGATGTTTTACCACTTCACAATCCCAAAATCCAGTTCATAAAACGCCACGCAAGCCCCCCTCAATTCGGCACAGACGCCAGCGGCGACCACCGGGAGCCCCACAACTGCATCGTGGCAACCGGGAGGTCGCAGTGGCTCCATGCAATGGTTTTCCTCAGAAATTTTCAAATTCGAGCGCGCTGTAAGCCCTTTATTTTTGCATTTTTCGTTTGTCTGGCAGCATCCTAAGGGCATGTACAACGCGAAAGCTTACTCTGCTGCCAGTGCGACATCGCCGCTAGCCTCCACCGTGATCGCGCGGCGCGATCTAACCGAACTCGACGTACAACTCGAAATCCTCTTCTGTGGCGTCTGCCACTCGGACCTTCACCAGACTCGTGATGAGTGGAAGTCCGTCATGCCCACCGTTTACCCCTGCGTTCCCGGACATGAAATCGTAGGCCGCGTCACCGCCATCGGCTCCTCTGTTACCAAGTTCAAGGTAGGCGATCTCGCAGCCGTAGGCTGCCTCGTCGATTCGGATGGAACTTGTCCCGCCTGCCAGGCCGATCTCGAGCAGTTCTGCCCGAACGCATCGTTCACCTACAACTCGCCTGATCCAGGCACCGGCCTCCGCACCTACGGCGGCTACTCCGACAGCATCGTCGTCACCGAGCGCTTCACCCTCAAAGTTCCCAACAATCTCGACCTCGCCGGAGCCGCGCCGCTCCTCTGCGCCGGCATTACCACCTACTCACCGCTGCGTCACTGGGGCGTCACCAAGGGCAAGAAGGTCGGCGTCGTTGGCCTCGGTGGTCTTGGCCACATGGGAGTAAAGTTCTCCCATGCACTCGGTGCGCACACTGTCGTCTTCACCACGTCGGAGAGCAAGAAAGAAGACGCCCTCCGTCTTGGCGCCGACGAAGTCGTTATTTCGAAAGACGCGAACCAGATGGCCAAGCACGCCTTCAGCTTTGACTTCATTCTCGATGCTGTAGCTGCAGAGCACGACGTCAACGCCTACCTGCAACTGCTCCGTGCAAATGGCAACATGACCCTCGTAGGCGCGCCGGAAAAGCCGTTCCCGGTCTCCTCTTTCGGCCTCATCTTCGGCCGCAAGAGCCTTTCCGGTTCGCTCATCGGCGGCCTTGCCGAAACCCAGGAGATGCTCGACTTCTGCGGTGACCACAACATCACCGCCGACGTGGAGGTCATTCCCATCCAGAAGATCAATGAAGCCTACGAGCGCATGCTCAAGTCCGATGTGAAATACCGCTTCTCCATCGACATGGCTTCACTGAAATCGGAATAACCAGACTTCGCATAACATCAGGTATCCCACCCTTCCGTATTTTTAGCGGACGGGTGGGATACTCTATCCTTCCGACGTGCCCATAACAGCCCAGCCTAAGCGTTCCCCCATCAGCCCTGCCTTCGCCACGCTGATCCTCCTCATCGCGCTCAATCTTCTCAACTTCATTGACCGCTATATCCTTCCCGGCGCGCAGTCGCTCATCCAGAAGGAGTATGGATGGAACGACCAGCAGATGGGCGCGCTGACGACTGGCTTCTTCTTTACCTACATGCTGATTGCGCCGCTGACAGGTTGGCTCGGAGACCGGTTGCCGCGCAAGCCGCTCATTATTGCGGGGGCTGTGCTCTGGTCGCTTGCCACGCTCGCCACTGCGTGGGTCCACGGCTACTGGACGCTCTTCTTTCGCCACGCGATTGTAGGAATCGGAGAAGCCACGTTCACCATCTTTGCGCCGGCCGTGCTGGCGGACTTTTACGGCGAACGCGAACGCAACCGCATCCTGTCGGTGTTTTATATTGCAATTCCGGTTGGCGCGGCTTTCGGCTATCTTGCTGGCGGCACGCTCGGTTCACGCTATGGCTGGCGTACTCCGTTCTTCCTCTGCGCATTTCCGGGCCTGCTTGTGGCTGCGCTCTACTGGTGGCTCGGCAGGGAACCGGAGCGCGGAGCTTCTGACCATATTCAGCCCGACCGCACCCGCGCTACCTTCTTCGGGCTCTTTCGCAATGGAGCATTCCTCACTGCGACTCTCGGGCTGGCGATGCTGACCTTTGCCATGGGCGGCATCTCAACATGGGTGCCAACGTTTCTGCACCGTCAGCTCAACTATCCCGTCGATAAGGCAAGCTTCATTGTCTCGGCCATCACAGCCCTCGACGGTATTGCCGGAACGTTTCTCGGCGGCTGGCTGGCGCAGCGATGGCTCCGTACTAATGACCGCGCGCTTTATCTCTTCTCAGCCCTAAGCGTTGCACTCACGCTGCCGTTTGGTGCACTGGTCTTCTTCGGCCCTCACGCTACGGCTGTTCCCGCGCTCGTCCTCGCCGAGTTTTTCCTTTTCCTCAACACAGGCCCACTCAACGCCGCGATCGTGAATTCCGTCTCCGCGCCTGTCCGAGCTACCGCCATTTCCGTGAATCTCTTCTTCATTCACTTTCTCGGCGACACCTTTTCTCCGCAGATCATCGGAGCAATCTCAGACCGGACGAACCTCTCGCTGGCGCTTGGCGTAACACTCATCTTTCTGGTGATTTCCGCGACAATTCTTCAACTAGGTTCTCGCTTCGCGCCGTCCCTTGAGAAAATCTGAGAGACAAAGCCTGAAAAGCAGAAATGCCGCGAAATCAAAGCTCCGCGGCACTTCATAAGAAAGATTCGAAGAGGTTTTAGGCTCCTACGAGCTCTTCATCCTTTGCCGTGCCGTAGTGGCTGACCACGTACTTGTCGAGAATCTCTTTGAACTCCGCGACAATGGAATCACCACGCAGCGTTGTGTAGAGCTTGCCATCCACGTAAACCGGAGCCTTGGGCTCTTCAAAAGTTCCCGGCAGGCTGATGCCAAGGTTCGCGTGCTTGGATTCGCCAGGGCCGTTGACCACGCAACCCATGACAGCCAGCTTCAACTCTTCCACGCCGGGATATTTCTTCCGCCACTCCGGCATGGAAGTCCTCAGGTAACCCTGAATCTGCTCCGCCAGTTCCTGGAAGTATGTACTAGTCGTACGCCCACACCCAGGGCAGCTCGTAACCTGCGGCATAAAGCTGCGAATCGAAAGCGACTGCAGAATCTGCTGCGCCGCCTGCACTTCTTCCGTGCGGTCGCCGCCCGGCTTCGGCGTCAGGCTCACGCGAATCGTATCGCCAATGCCGGCAAGCAACAGCGGAGCCAGACCTGCCGCGGAAGCAATCAGCCCCTTCGCGCCCATGCCGGCTTCGGTCAACCCAAGATGCAGCGCATAATCACACCGCGCTGCAAGATTCGTGTACACGTCAATCAAGTCCCGAACGCCCGAAACCTTCGCCGACAAAATAATCTGGTCATCACGCAGTCCGTAGCGCTCAGCGGCCTTCGCAGAATCCAGCGCGCTCACCACCATCGCTTCCATCATCACGTCGCGAGCAGGAAGCGGGTTAGCACTCTTCGAATTCTCATCCATCATCCGCGTCAGCAGCGCCTGGTCCAACGAGCCCCAGTTCACTCCAATACGCACCGGCTTCTGATTCTCAACTGCGCACTCCACCATCGTGCGGAAGTTGTCATCATCCTTGCGTCCAATCGACACATTCCCCGGATTAATGCGGTACTTCGCCAGCGCCTTCGCTGTCTCGGGAAACTTCTTCAGCAGCAGGTGGCCGTTGTAGTGGAAATCGCCGACGATCGGCACACGAATCCCGCGCTTATCCAGCCCCTCCACAATCGCCGGAACAGCCGCAGCAGCCTCATCGTTGTTCACCGTCACGCGAACAAGCTCCGAGCCCGCCAGCGCCAGTGCCGCAACCTGTTCAATCGTGCTCGCGGCATCCGCCGTATCGGTGTTGGTCATCGACTGAACGACAACCGGGACCTCCCACCCCACGCGAACGTTGCCAATCTTGACCGTAGGGGTCTTCCTGCGCCGAATCTCTGCCATAGAATCCTCATCTATAGTTTACAAGGAATCTGCAATAGCAAACCAACCCGCATCTTTTCAGTAGCGTAGGCATGGTGCCCTCAGACGCTCAACCAAGGTAGAATGAGCAGAGTGGCCCTGTAGCTCAGGTGGATAGAGCGACGGTTTCCTAAACCGCAGGTCGGAAGTTCGAATCTTCCCAGGGTCACCAGATTTCTGCGGTTCTGAGTGAGCCGCGCGACACACAACAGCAATCGCCAGGATGTTCGGGAAGGCGGTGAAATTCCGCCACTGCCCCGCAACTGTGAGCGCCCCTGCCGCACCATTCGTCCAATCGGACAGGCAGGCCCAGTCGTCAAACCACTGAAGCCATAAAGGCTTTGGGAAGGGAACTGGAAAAGGCGCAAAGTCAGGAGACCGGTCTTCGGCGCAATATAAAGATACTTCTGTCCCGTGGGGGACAAGAGGAGAAAGAATGCTCATTCCATTTCTGCGCGGCAAACTCTTCCGCCGCATTTTGCCAGTCTTCGCCATCATTCTCTTTACAATCTCTGCACACGCTGCCTCCATCCGAGGCACCGTCACAGATGCCTCTGGCGCTCGCGTCTCCGGTGCAACCGTGGTTCTTCTGCAAGGCAGCAAGGTAGCCGCTTCCACTGTCTCCGGCGCAGACGGCAGCTTCGAAATCAGCACCGGCATCACGGGCCGCTTCTTCCTCGTAGTCTCGGCGAAATCCTTCCGCCAGCTTGAAACCCCTGTCTTCTATGCCGGCCGTTTCGACAGCATTGAGCGCAGCATCGTTCTTGAGCCCGAATGGGTTCGCCAGTCGATTGTTGTTACCGCGACCGGCACGCCAACTCCGCAGCCACAGACCAGCGCTGCGACCAGTGTGCTTTCCGCATCGGATTTTGCTGAGCGTACAGATTTCGTCAGCTCGCTTCGCCTGATGCCCGGCACGTTTGCTGTGCAGACTGGCCAGCGCGGATCGCAGACGTCGCTCTTTATTCGCGGCGGAGACTCCACCGGCACCAAGGTTCTCATCGACGGCATCGACGCCGGACAAGTCGGCAACATTTTTGACTTTGGCGATTTTGGCACCACAGCCATTGAGCGTGCGGAAGTTTATCGCGGCACCAATTCTGATCTTTACGGAGCCAACGCCGACAGCGGCCTCGTCAGCTTTGTCACCCCGCGTGGCACAACGAATTTTCCATCCTTCATCGCGCAAGCCGATGTAGGCAACTTCAACACCTCCCGAGAAGAAGCGCAGCTTGCCGGCGCGCACAACAAGCTCGACTATCTCGCTGCATATAGCTGGTTCCAGACCTCCAATGCATTGCCCAACGACGAGACGCATCTCGGCTCGCTCGCAGGCAACTTCGGCTATCAGCTTAACGGCACCACGCTGCTTCGCGGAACCGCGCACTGGAACGTAGCCGCAACCGGCTCGCCCAACGCATGGGACTTCTACCACGTTGCGGACAACGCTACGCAGAAGAACCAGGACCTTTACATCAGCGCAGCCATCGACAACCAGACCACGCCCAGCTTCCACAACGTGGTCAAGTACGGCGCCACCCGCAAGCGCGAGCAATACTCGCTCTGGCAGATGAGTGGCTGCGGCGACTACGATGCCTACGGAGATTCTCTCGGCTGCAACGTCACCATCACTGGAGCCAACGGCTACTCCGCCACCGGCCAGGCCGTCCTCGACTACGCCCTGCCGTATCCAGACCAGTACCCATTCCAATACAGCCTCGTCTCCAACCGCGACCAGCTTCTCTATCAGGGCGACTACCGCTTCACCCCGCATCTGCAAGGCCTCATCGGCTTCCACTATGAAGATGAACGCGGCTCGGAAGTCATCCCTTACTACGGCGAAAACGAAAGCATCCAACCCACCAACTACGACTATCTCGCCAGCATTCACGGCGACTTCAAAAACCGCTTCTACTACTACCTCGGTGGCAGCCTGCTCCATTACGCGCAGTTCGGAACCTACACCACTCCACGCGCCGGCTTCAGCTGGTATGTGCTCAAGCCTCGTTCCGGCATCTTCTCCGGCACGCGCATTCTCTTCAACTACGGCGACGCCATCGAAGAACCAAGCCTGAGCGACACATTCAACTCGCTCTATAACTTCCTCATCGACAATCAATACGCAGACATCGCCCAGCAGCTCCACATCGGCCCGCTCGCCCCGCCCTCCGCACGCACTTATGAAGGCGGCGTCGAACAAGCCTTCTTGAGCCAGCACATTCTCTTCCGCGCCAGCTACTTCCACAACGAGTTTGGCCGGCAGATTGAAAGTGTAGGTGGCCACATTCTTCCAGACATCCTCGGCCTGACTGGAACGGATCGCCAGAACTTCATCAACGCCCTCGGCTACTACTACACCGACGACTATGGCCTCGATGTCAACACCGGAGCCTTCCGCGCCCAGGGCATAGAAGCAACCGTGGAAGGCGGCATCGGCCGCAGCATCTTCCTGCGCGGCGGTTACACCTATCTCGATGCAGTAGTCCAGCGCTCCTTCGACAGCGACAATGAAGCCCTCACCGGCGGCTATGCTCCCACTTACAACGGCATCCCCATCGGAGCCCTCACGCCGCTCGTAGGTGCGCGCCCTTTCCGCCGTCCGCCGCACTCAGGTTTCTTCACCGCAACATACTCACACCAGAAGCTCAGCGCTGCGCTCAACGGAGCCTTCGCCACCCGCAGCGATGACTCGACCTATCTCGAATACGCCGATGCCAATGGCGAGAACAGCCTCCTTCTGCCCAATCGCAACCTCGACCATAGCTACATCAAGCTCGACGTCTCCGGCAGCTATCAGTTCGTCACCTGGCTGGGCATCTACACGCAGCTTGAAAACCTGACCAGCAACCAGCACATCGCTCCCATCGGTTACCCAAGCCTGCCATTCAACATCCGTGCGGGCCTTCGTTTTCAATGGGGCAGGGAGTCGCACAAGTAGTTTCATTCGTATCCCTAAAACACCACTCCCCGCGTACGGCAGAAACAGAGGTTTCTGCCGTACGCGCATTTATGGTTTCCTTATAAAATTTCCACTTCCTCTCCGCTAAGCTGAAGACGCAGGAGACAGCAGAATTGCGAGATTGCTGCCAGGCAGACCTTTCTTTTCGCCGGCAGATTCAAGGCCCCTGACAAGTTCACACAAACACTTGTACCTGTAACAAACTATTCATCTTCAGTCCGTTTTTCTTTACGGACTTTTGTGCTCGGAACGTTCACCTTAAAAGGTGGAGAACGGTAAGCATTTCTCCGGGGAACGATTCCTGTCACAATCACGCAGTCACAAAACAACCTATTTTTTTTTGCGAGGCCAAGTATGAAGCGTTGTTTTCTGAGGAATTGCGCCTTTCTGGGCGTGGTTCTTGCCGTCCTGTTTGCCAGTTCTCTCTGCATCTCTGCACAGCAAACTCTAGGCTCAATCAACGGCACGGTACTCGACCCCTCGGGAGCTGCCATTCCCGGGGCCGCCATCACGGTTACTGACTCTTCAATTGGCGTCACACGTACCACCACTTCGCAGAGCAACGGCTTCTTCCAGATATTCAACCTCCCCATCGGCTACTACGCCATCAAGGCCACGCATGACGGCTTTGAAACCACTGCCGTCTCCGGAATTGATGTGCGCGAAGCCCAGGCCAGCACCGTGAATATCGCGCTCAAGGTCGGTCAAACAGCCGAGTCTGTCGAGGTCACTGCCAATCCGCTTCTGAATGCTACCGACACCACCAACGGCTATACGCTCGGCGCCGACCAGATCAAGCTGACTCCTCTTGCAACAGGCAGCTTCACGCAACTCGCTGTGCTCTCTCCCGGTGTGAATGCGGAACTGCTTCCCAACCTCGACACCAACGCCGGTCTCGGCAACCAGAACATCTGGGCCAATGGCCAGCGCGCCACTTCCAACACCTTCCAGGTTAACGGCGTCGACTCCACCAACCTCTTCAATGGCATGAGCTCCTCGGGCGAGGCCTCGCAGCGCTACAACTTCAACATCGGTTCTTATGCCACTGCTGGCGGCGCACATTCCGTCGGCACCTCCGTCTACGGCTCCAACGGTAACTCGCTTCCTTCGCCTCCGCCCGAGTTCCTGCAGGAACTTCGCGTCAACGCATCCATGTATGACGCGCAGCAGGGAGCCACTGCTGGCGCGCAAATCGATGTGAACACCGCCACCGGCACCAACAGCTGGCACGGAAGCGTCTACGGGAGCTATGCCAACAACTCCATGAACGCCTCGCCGTACTTCTTCGGACAGGCCTATCAGCTTGCGCAGAACGGCGTCGGCGTCTTTCCCGCATCTATGATCAACCCCTGGCTGCAGCGCTGGGATGGCGGCTTCACCCTCGGCGGTCCCATTCACAAGAACAAGCTCTTCTTCTTCCTCGCCTACCAGTACCGCTCCAACCGCGACCAGGCCACCGGTATGTCGCAGATGCAGGTGCCCTCGGGCCTCACCGATGACCGTTCGACCTCCGGCATCCAGGCTGCCGTCACCTCCTGGGGTGGCTCCGTCAGCGCCTCTGCCATCGATCCCATCGCTCAGGCGCTTCTCACCGCCAAGCTTCCCAACGGCCAGTTCCTGATTCCGTCTGCGCAGAGCTCCGCTACCTATCAGTACAGCGAACCGAACGTCACCCTCATCGGCACCTCGGTTCTCACCTCCAACCAGGCCACCGCTTCGGTCGACTATGACGTCACCAGCAAGGATCGTCTCTCCGCCAAGTACTACTATCAGGACGCGCCGGTCACTCGCCCCTACGGCTACTCGCAAACAGCCGGCTTCCCCGTTACTCAGCAGAACGGCTCGCAGGTTGCGGCTATTGATAACACCATTCAGCTCTCCCCGCGCCTCAACTGGGAGCAGCGTCTCGGCTTCGTTCGCATGGGCTCCTACGCCTTCTTTAACCAGACCGTCGCTGGTGGAAACTTTGGTATTCAAGGAGGAACCTCCTCCGTCGCTCCCGGACTTCCCGGCCTCACCATCAATAATTTCGGCGACTCCGACCAGTACTCTAATGCCGGGCTCATTGGCCCCGCCAGCGCCTTCACCAACATGGGGTACTACCAGAACCGCCTCAACCCCTCCACTAACCTCATCCTCGTGGCGGGCAAGCACACCCTGGTTATGGGCGGCGGTTACAGCTACACTCAGCTCAACATCACCAACAACCGCGACGGCATCATGCAGGTCACCGTCAACGGCTTTCAGAACTTTGTAGAAGGCAAGGTGCACGCCTCCAACATGATTCAGAGCGTCCCCCTCGACAAAAGCCGCAACAACGCCGACCGCTACTACCGCCAGAACGAGTTCGAAGGCTATCTGCAGGACAAGTACCAGATTCTCTCCAACCTGAGCCTCACGCTTGGCGTCCGCTACGACTACCACGGCGGCCTCACCGAAAAATACGGCAACATGTTCAACTTTGACCCGTCCCTGTACAAGGTCACCGGTGACACCACAAACGGTTTCACCGTAGAAAACGCGGGTTTCGCCGTCGCAGGCAACAACAAGTACTTCCCCACGGCAGGCGTAAGCGACTCCACGCTCACGGGCCGCCAGTGGGGCATCTCCCCGCGCCTGGGTTTTGCATGGTCGCCTAAAAAGGACAACAACAAGGTCGTCATCTCCGGCGGCGTCGGCATGTACTATGACCGCGGCGAGCTCTTCAGCTACCTCTCGCAGCCCGCGGGCGGTTCCATCGGCGGACCCTTCGGCGTAACGGAAGCTGCTCCGCTCGTCGGCTACGTCAACGGCACCGGAGGCCATCTCTCCAATCCCATCGGCGGAGCCAGCGCCAATCCCAGCGCCAACCCCGCCATCATCACGCAGGCCTTGCAGATTCAGCTCAAAACCATGACCGGCCCCGCCTCTGATCCGCAGTACGGCAAGGCCTGCGGCGGCATCGACAGCCAGACCTACCCCGGCTATCTCGATTGCACGGCCACGCTCAACTTCGGCACCTACGACAAGAACAACGTTCTGCCGTACTCGCTCAATTACACATTGAATTTTCAGTGGCAGCCCACATCCGCTCTGGCCGTTACCCTCGGCTACACCGGCAACCGCGGCCGCCACTCGGTCATTCCGCTACCGCTCAACGAACCCGGCATCGCCACGGCCACGCATCCCATCTGGGGTGAAACCGCAACCTATGGTTTTGAAGTCCTCAACCAGAACTCCTTCAACGGTTACAACTACAACCCCATCGCTGGCGAGCCGTGGAACACGCTCGATGGCGGCAACACCGACTTCCGCGCTCCTTACGTCGGCTACAGCCCCAACGCAGCCGACTTCAAAACCGTCGGCAACTCCGCCTATGACGCTCTCCAGGCCCACGTAGAAAAGCGCATGTCTCAGCACTTCCAGCTCGGCGCCAGCTATACGTGGTCTCACTCCTTAGACGAGCAGTCAGACATCGGCCTCTTCTTCACCGGTAACGACCCGGCTAACCTGCGCAGCTCCTGGGCTTCCTCGGACTTTGACCGGAAGAATGTCTTCTCCGCCAACTTCCAGGTCGAGATTCCCAACACGGCCCGTGCGCACTCGCTCATGTCCTACTTCACCAATGACTGGAGCCTGAGCGGCATCGGAATCCTGCAGGGCGGCCAGCCTTACTCGCTCTACGAGTTCTACGGCGCCGTCGGTTCCATCAACTTCGGCAACTACCCTACGTTGATGAACCCAGTTCTCGGCATCAAGAACCCCGCCAATCCCAAGAGCGCCATGACCGGCAATAAGGGCTCCGTGCGTGACGCTAGCGGCAGCTACATCCCCACGCTTGATCCCTCACAGATCGCCATCAACTATGTCCAGCCCGGCACCTTCGGCGTTCCCGTTTCCACAGGGTCCGATCCGCAGGACATCTACGAAACCGCCTTCAACTCCGGCCAGCGAAACATCTTCCGCCAATCGGCACAGAAGCGCGTAGACCTCTCCATCCGTAAGACCTTCCGTCCCACGGAAAAGATCGGCATCCAGTACGACTTCAACGTTTTCAACCTCACCAACACCACGTCGCTCGACGTTCCGCAGGACCAGGCGCAGATCCGTCAGAACTATGCTTGTTCGGATTCGGCCATCCGCGCATCCATGAAATATGGTCTCAACTGCACACCTGGCTCCTACTACATCAACTATGGCCAGATCGTCACAGCCAACAACCCCACGGATCAGCAGTCGACCAAGGCCAACCTCGACATCCTGCCCTACACCACCGGCTCCGGAAGCAGCACGCGTCTTCCGTTGCAGGTTCCCGTTGGCGCAAACATCAGCTGCAGCGCTCCCAATGTGGTTACCGGCAAGGATTACTGCCCTAACAACGCAGCCAACTTCGGCTCTGCCACCGGCGCCATCGGCGGCAACCGGGCCGTTACCATGGGATTGCATGTGACCTTCTAACGAAGTTCCAAGCTGAAAAAAACGGGGCCGCCAAGCGACCCCGTTTTTTCTTGCCAAGCCTTGCAGAATCGCTAAAATGGTCTGCAATAAATAGAAAAGGCCCCCACGCTGCACGTTTTTTAGATTGCCCTCTCATGTTTTCCCATTGATTGCCGACTAGGAAAGACATTAGTGTGGATATCCCCACCCTAATTTGTCTGTGTTGCAAACGGAAACGCTTCTGTCCGAGGTGTGTACAGTGATTTGTCCTAAGTGCAATTCTGATTCCTGCGTCACCATGCCCGCGGAGATACGCCTTTACCGCAACGGTCCCCGCACGCTCAGCCATCCGCCCGTCTCCCCTTCGCCAGATATCCACATCTGTACCGACTGCGGCTGGAGTGAGTTCACCATTCCCACCACCTGGATTACGGACTGGATCAAGCCACAGCCCAGGCGTGCCGAGCCACAGCCTCTCGTCACGAAGCAGGTGCTGCGTCCCATCCCCGTAGCCGTAGCCTCCTGACGCGCCATTCGCCGGCATCCCCCGCCGACGTCAGGGCGAAGTATCAGAGCAGGGAAGCCCGCGCTCATTTCCGCATCAGGGTAGATTTCGGGCAACACAAAAAGGCCCCCGGATTTCTCCGGAGGCCTTTGTTTTTGAGTGACTGGTGAAGAGTCTTTCTCGTCCCACGTCCCTGCTTAGTACATGCCGTCCATGCCGCCGCCGTGGCCGCCGGCCGGAGCAGCAGCCTTCGGCTCGGGCAGCTCGACCACCAGGGCCTCGGTCGTCAGCAGCAACCCGGCAATCGAAGCCGCATTCTGCAGAGCCGTACGGGTCACCTTGGTCGGGTCGATAACGCCGGCCTTCACCAGGTCTTCGAACGTGCCAGTCGCAGCGTTGTAGCCAAAGCTCTTGTCCTTCGACTCCAGCACCTTCGACACAACCACGGCACCCTCTTCACCAGCGTTGGCAACAATCTGGCGCAGAGGCTCTTCGAGCGAGCGAAGCACAATCTGCGCGCCAATCTTCTCGTCGCCTTCAAGTGTCTTCACCAGCTCCTGAACCGCCGGAACCGCACGAACCAGGGCCACGCCGCCGCCCGGAACAATGCCTTCCTCGACAGCCGCACGGGTCGCGTGCAGAGCATCCTCAACGCGAGCCTTCTTCTCCTTCAGCTCGGTCTCAGTTGCCGCACCCACCTTGATGATGGCCACGCCGCCCACGAGCTTCGCAAGACGCTCCTGCAGCTTCTCGCGGTCGTAGTCGCTGGTCGTCTTCTCAATCTGCGAACGGATTTCCTTCACGCGGCCGTCGATCTCGCTGGCCTTGCCCGCGCCGTCAACAATGGTCGTGTTGTCCTTGTCGATCGTCACGCGCTTCGCGCTACCCAGGTCCTCAAGCTTCACGCCTTCCAGCTTGATGCCGAGGTCTTCGGTAATGGCCTTGCCACCGGTGAGGATAGCAATGTCGCCGAGAATCGCCTTGCGGCGATCGCCAAAGCCAGGAGCCTTCACAGCCGAAACATTCAGCGTGCCGCGCAGCTTGTTGACCACCAGGGTCGCCAGCGCTTCGCCCTCAACGTCCTCAGCAATGATGAGGAGCGGCTTGCCGCTGCGAGCCACCTGCTCCAGCAAGGGCAGCAGATCCTTCATCGCAGAAATCTTCTTCTCGTAGATCAGAATGTACGGATCGTCGAGAATCGCTTCCAGGCGCTCTGCATCCGTCACAAAGTACGGGCTCAGATAGCCGCGGTCAAACTGCATGCCGTCGACGGTCTCCAGGCCGGTGTGCATCGTCTTCGACTCTTCAATCGTGATGACGCCATCCTTGCCCACAACCTTCACAGCCTCGGCAATGATTCCGCCAATCTCGGCATCGCCGTTCGCGGAGATCGTGCCCACCTGCGCCACCGAGCCCTCATCCACAGGCTTCGACAGCTTGCCGAGCGCGCCGCCTTCGGTCCATTCGCCATTCGCATCGCGCTTGCCGATCACCGTGATCACAGCCTTGTCGATGCCGCGCTTCAGAGCCGTCGGGTTTGCGCCCGCCGCCACCGTCTTCACGCCCTCGCGATAAATCGCCTGCGCCAAAACCGTAGCAGTGGTCGTACCGTCGCCGGCCACGTCGCTGGTCTTCGAAGCAACTTCCTTCACCAGCTGCGCGCCAACATTCTCCAGCGCGTCCTTCAGTTCGATTTCCTTGGCAACAGTCACGCCGTCCTTGGTAATCGTGGGCGAGCCAAACTTCTTCTCAATTACAACGTTGCGTCCCTTGGGACCCAGCGTCGCCTTCACTGCGTCTGCCAGCGTGTTCACGCCGCGCAGAATAGCCTGACGGGACTCTTCACCGTGCAGAATCTGCTTTGCCATTTCAATCTCCTAACAGGGTTCAGGGGTCAGGGCTCAGGGTTCAGTCCCATAAATCCAAATTGACCCGTATTTCTGTTTCTCAATGCGTTGCAAAGGCCAGAACACTCAGGTTTGCCTCAATAGCGGCCAGGTTTTTCTGAACCCTGGCCCCTGAATCCTGACCCCTAAGAAGGAAAGCTCCGCTTTACTTCTTAACAATGCCGAGAACTTCTTCCTCGCGCATAATCAGGAACTCTTCACCGTCGATCTTGATCTCGGTGCCCGAGTACTTGCCGAAGAGAACGCGGTCGCCAGCCTTCACATCCAGCGGGAAAACCTTGCCCTCGTCGTTCGACTTGCCCTTGCCAACTGCGATCACTTCGCCTTCCTGCGGCTTTTCCTTCGCGCTGTCAGGAATGATGATTCCGCCACGAACGGTCTCCGTCTCTTCAAGACGGCGGACCAGGATACGGTCGTGGAGCGGAGTGAAGGTGGTCGTTACGGATGATGCTGCCATTGCTTCCTTCTCCTTCAACACACAAAGCGGGGAACACCCGGTTCGTGTCATTATGTTTAGGTTTTGAAACAGGTACGGCTGAATCCTTGGCCGGTAGAGTGCTCCCGGCGTAAGCAATCTGCCCCCAGCGGTGCTAGCACTCTAACCTTCCAACTGCTAAATTAGAAACCCACCCTACAGGTTGTCAAGCGGATATTTGTGAAACCTGAGTGAATTACACTCATATTGAATCGTGCCGTCCCCATCCCACCCGTTTCACCGACGCTGTCCCGCACGTATCACGCCACAAAGCACGGGTGCCCCAGGTCCCTGCATTTGGGGACCTGGGATACCCATGCTGTTAGTTCTCCCGTCTCCCGTTCTCCCACAAAAACTGCCGTATCATCCTGACCGTAGCCGTTTTTAAGGTGGAGGGAAGGATCTGCTTTTGTTCTTTCTTTCGTTTCCCCACAAGAAAGTGTCAGGGCACGACTGGTAGGCCGGGGATTCATCCCCGGCAGTCAAAGGAAAGCGGAAAGCCCTGGCTTTAGCCCCTGAGGTTTTGCTTTTCTCAGCTCTCACACAGCTCCATTCCCCGACCAACGGGAGGACAACAAAGCTATGCGGCGGCCGACAGGCCGCAGGGGCTCCATGCAATGGCTGTGGAAATCCCTTGTCAAGCCCTTTTCAAGAAAATATTTTCTAACCTGATGATTCTAAAGCGAAAATTCCTTCCTGAATTTTGCGGTCAATTACGCATTTTTCGCAACAATAGAGATAGGGGACCAAATCACAATGCCGAACATCACCATCACGGTCGACGACCGTCTCTATCGTGCTGCGCGCATCCACGCCGCTTTCCACTCAACCACTGTCACGGAAATCCTCCGGGCATACCTGCTCCGCATTGTCACAGAATGCGGAGAGTACAGCGCATCGGACGAAATCCTTCGCGATATACAAAACCAGCGCCCTGAAATCTTCCGCGCCTACAACACCTACACCCCCTCCCCCTCTTTTCACAGCCACTGTGAGACTGTGAAAAGTCTGGAGGAAGAGGAGGCACCCCCTCCCCCCTCATTTCACTGGCACTGTGAAACTGTGAGGCGTCCTCACTGTTCCGCGCATAATCCGTCCAACCAGATAAAATGAAAACCATGATTTGTCGTAAGACCATCCGCGCCTTTGCCGTACTTGCCGCTCTCGCTCTTGCACTCACCGCCATCAGCCTGCACGCGCAGGAAGACAAGCGTGGCCGCAAGTACAAAGCTCCGCCGCCAACCTCGCGCATCAACATCACGGTGCTCCGCGACTCCACCGGCAAGCCCATCGAGAACGCCTCGGTCATCTTCCACGAGCTCAATGCGCAGGGCCACGATAACGGCAACATGGAGCTCAAGACGGACGAAGACGGCAAGACGCTCATCGACGTGATCGAAACCGGCGCCACGCTCCGCGTGCAGGTCATCGCCAAGGGCTTCCAGACCTTCGGCAAGGACTATCCAGTAGACAAGGCGGAAATGGCTCTCGAAATCCGCATGAAGCGCCCCGGAGAGCAGTACAGCATCTACAAGCCTCACCCCGAGCAGAACCAGGATCAGAGTCAGCCTCAGGACAAAAAGCCCGACTCCCAGAAGCCGCAGCAATAACAAGAGCACTGTCATCCTGAGCGGAGTCGAAGGATCTGCAGGTGCTTTTTCAGCAGCCAACCGCACCACAAACTTTGGGTGCCCCATCCTTGCGATGTCGTTGTTTTTTGTTGCAAGAGTGGGATAGCAATATCCTCAACCCAGCACAAACCGCGGGTGCACCAGGTCCGTGTTTTCGGACCTGGGATACCACAAAAGCCGACCGACCAATGACCGCAAGCCTGCTGCCGCTCCTCGGACAATCCGCCCTCGTAACCGGCGCAGCCAAGCGCCTGGGCCGCGCCATCGCCCTCAAGCTAGCCGAAGCCGGCGCAGACATAACGATCACCTATAACACCAGCGAAAAAGAAGCCGTAGAAACCGTAGCGGCAATCCAGCAGTCAGGCCGCAAAGCCCAGGCCATCCGCTGCAACATTCGCAATGAAGCCGAAATCAAGCAAGCCGTCTCTCAGACCCTCGCATACCACGGCCAACTCAACATCCTCGTCAATAACGCTGCCAACTACGAGACAGCCGATCTGGCCACTCTGCAAACAGCCCAGTGGGATGCCATCTTCGAAACCAACACCCGCGCCCCTTTCATCTTCTCCCGCGAATGCCTCCCGTATCTCCGGGCCACAAAAGGAAGAATCATCCAGATGGGCTCCTTAGGTGGCCTTCACCCCTGGGCCGACCACGCACACTACTGCTCGTCGAAAGCAGCAGTACACATGCTGGTCAAGACAATGGCCAAAGCCTTCGGCCCCGAAGTATCAGTAAACGCCGTAGCCCCCGGCTGGATCGACATGGACCCCGAGCCAACAGAACAAACCAGGCGCATGATCGAGAAGACCCCGTTAAAGCGCAGCGGCACCCCAGCCGACATAGCCGAAGCCGTCCTCTACTTCGCCACAGCCGCCAGCTTCATCACCGGCCAAATCCTCCCGGTAGATGGCGGCCTCGGTTTATAGGGTAGGCTGGGGTTTTAACCCCGGCAATTCAGGAGCAAGGAAGAAATGGGGCTTCAGCCCCTGAGGTATGCTTCCACCATGCTGATCGAAGAACACCCCGCAACCGGCCACTCCAGTGCTGCCACCAGATTCATCACAGCAACACCGATCTTTCTGGTTGGCAATATCGAAACCGTCATGCTCTGGTATCAATCCCTGGGCTTTGACGCCACGTATTATCCGCCCGGCTTCTGCATCCTGAGCCGCGATGATGTCCAGATATTTCTGCAGCATCAGGAAGGCTACACGCGCCCCAAAGAACCGCTGAGGGAAGAGCGCGCTGCATGGGACGTTTATATTTTCACGGACAACGTACAGGCACTCTTTGACGATCTCTCGCAAAGGCCGGACGTAAAAATCCTCCGCACCCCATGCAAACAGGAATATGGTCAAACTGATTTCGAAATAGTAGACCCAAACGGCTACGTTCTGGTCTTTGCTCAACCATCCTGAAAACGATTGTTTTTGAGCTTTGTATCAGGGCACGACTTCAGTCGTGCCGCATGCCGACAAATTTTGAATTGGGCTTTAGCCTCTGAGGTATGCTCTTTTAAAGGGAGCGATGGTGAGCAGAACGCAGAAAGATTCAGGGAAGAACAAAGATACTGTACTGGAAGCTGTAATGGTGGCTGACAACGACTTTGATATATTTCTGAATCACAAGCTCTACCGCAGCCATACCCAAGAAGATGCACTGGAAGATTTTTTCTGCCGAAGATATGGATTTTGCCAAGACGAATTTGACGAAATCCTGAATGAACTGAAACAGACAGGAAGAAAAATCATCACCCTGTGAAGGAGCCAGCAGCTAAAGCTGTCTTATCTCGCCGCCAGCGCCCCAATCATCGACTCAAAAATCTTCCATCCATCCACTGAGCCAAGCAGCTTCTCGCTCGACCGGTCAGGATGCGGCATCATGCCCAGCACATTGCGTCCTTCATTAAGAATCCCTGCAATGTTCGACAACGAACCATTCGGATTCGCCTCAGCCGTCACATCACCATCAGCCGTAGCGTAGCGAAACGCAATCCGATCCTCAGCCTCAAGCCGAGCCAACTCTTCCGACGTGCAGAAGTAGTTGCCCTCCGCATGCCCAATCGGAATCTCCAGTACCTCGCCCTTCTTGAGCGAATTAGTAAACGCAGAATTAGCCGTTTCCGTCCGCAGATGCACCTGCTTGCAGATGTACTTGAGCCCCGCATTCCGCATCAGCGCACCGGGCAGTAACCCGCTCTCGGTCAAAATCTGAAATCCATTGCAGATGCCCAGCACCATTCCGCCGCCCGCGGCAAACTTCTTCACCGCGCCCATCACTGGCGAAAACCGCGCAATCGCTCCCGTCCGCAGGTAGTCGCCATAAGCAAACCCGCCCGGAACCAGCACCGCATCCACGCCCTTCAGGTCCTCGGAGTCATGCCAGAGGAACTCAACAGGCTGGTGCGCAATCTCCGCAATCACGTTGTAGGTGTCATGGTCACAGTTGGAGCCAGGGAAGACAATCACGCCGAATTTCATACTTTAAGGGTATCAGTTTGGCCGGCTCCCGAACCTCCGAATCACGTTCCAGAGAAACGTAACTGTAAACGCCAGCGCAGCCAGAACCAGCAGCGGCAAAACGCCTCCAACAACAACTCCGATTCCTTCCGGCTGCCTCTGCGCCGCCTGGTGCACATACATCAGCAGGAGAACAAATCCAATCGCAACAGCAATAAGGCTGGCAAGCACTCCCCAAAGTGCGCTCTTCAAAATTTGCGCGAACATGCTGCCTTCTCACCGTATTTACGCCATATTTCGCCTGTTTCTCCACCGCTCCAGTCCAAAGACAACCACGCCCGCTCCAATCAGCACCACGCAACCGCCCACAACCTTCAACACGGCTAGCGGTTTATTCGGATCATCATCCGGCGGAATCGCAGAAAGCACAATGCTCGCCAACGTGCTCGCCATCCCAATCAAGCCCAGCGCAATCGCTACCGGTTTTCCGCCCGGCACGCGCCTCACCTCCGGCCCTGCAGGTTTCGATTGCAGCCGGATCATCGCTCCAAACAGAAACAGATACGGCACAAAGTAAGCCAGAAATCCCATCGCCACCAGCACGTCATACGCGCCGCGCACGCTCGTCCCGGCCTGCCCCAGCAGCGCCACCACAATCCCGGCAAGCCCATACGCGCCAATCGCCACCCAGGGCGTTTGAAACCGCGGATGAATCCTCCCAAACGCTGCCGGCAGATACCGGTCAATCCCCGCCACAAAAGGCAATCGCGAAGTCGAAGACAAGTAAGCAGCCGCCCCGCCAACAGCATTCAGCGCCACCAGCACCGCAATCGGAGCGATCACCCATTCAAGATGCAGTTTCGAGCTCAGCAGTTGAATCCCATGCACAAACCCATCCGGCCCGCCCACGGCATCATTCGGCAACGCCACCAGCAGCGCCAGCGTACCTGCAATATATCCAACTGCAAGAATGCAGCCGCCAACCACAATCGCCAGCGGAATCGTCTTCCGTGGATTCATAATCTCATCGCCCATCGACGAGCCCGACTCCACGCCGCCAAAAGCGAAAAACACGCTCGACCAGAAGATCGCATTCCCCAGCGACCAGTGCGGAGCCATTGCCGCGCCATCGAAGTGAGTAACAGACCCAAACCGAAAGTAAGAGAAAACCCCAAGCACCAACAGCGCGGTCATCGGCACAAGCGTTCCCAGCGCGCCAATGTTATTCAGCCATTTGCCAACATTCACGCCGCGAATGTTCAACAGCGTAATCGCCGCCAGCCAAACCACCGCAAAGCAAAGGTAATAAGCCGCGCTTGCCCGTAACCCCTGCGCCCGCGCGCCAAATGCAAACAGCACGGAAGCCGCGCCAAAGTAGAGCACGCCGGAAAAATACGGCAGGTTGCTCATCCAGTACGTCCACGCAGTAATAAAGCCGGAGAAATCCCCAAAGGCCTCCCGCGCCCAAACGTAAATTCCACCTTCTTGCGGATAACGAGAGGAAAGCTCCATCACGCTCGCGGCCAGCGGCACAAAGAACCCAACCAGCGCAGCCACCCAGATCACCAGGATGCTCGGCCCAGCCGCTGCAGCCGTCGCCGTCCAGCGGATGCTCATTCCGCTCATGACATAAAACAGCACCAGGTCGCGAAAGCCGATGCCGCGTTTCAGTCCAGGAGAATCACTCATTCCGCGCGCAGCATACCAGAGCGCACTTCCGGCTCAAATCGAATTCGCATGAAGATCGGCAAGCACCGCCATCGCCGCATTCCGCCCATTTACGCCAATCACGCTTCCGCCCGGATGCGTCGCTGCTCCGCACAGATAAAAGCCGCGCATCGGAGTCCGCGCCGTCAGCCGCTTGTGCCACATATACGCAGGCAGACACTCCCCCTGGAAGATATGCCCGCCCGTCAATCCGACTTTCTCCTCAATGTCCGGCGGCCCCAGAACCTGCGCGTCAATCACGGCAGTATCAATGTTGGAACAGAACCGTGAAAGGGAACCAAGAGCAAGTTGTCGAACCTCCTCACGCCGCGCATTCCAATCTCCCGAAGCAAACGCATACGGCACATATTGCGCAAACACACTCATCGTATGCGTCCCCCGCGGAGCAACGGAGCTATCATGCACACTCTGGAAGTAAAGCTCGCACCACAAATGCTCCGGCAACTCTCCGCGCTGCGCCGCTGCAAACCCAGCCTTCCACTCATCCTTCTCGAGCGGTGCATTGATCTGCCCATAGTGGTGCGGCTCATGCACTCCTGGTCGTGCCGTAAAGTTCGGCAACTCGCGCAAATGCACATTGAGCTTCACCGTATATCCCGTAATTGGCACTTCCTCAATCCGACCACGCCATGCAGCATCGGCATTGCCGCCCAGCATCTTTAGCGTCCGCACCGGGTCCGCATTCGACACAATCGTCCGCGCCGCAATCCACTCGCCGCCTTCCAGCCGCACACCCTCGCCCGGCACAATCTCTGCTACGCTCACACCGGAAACAACCGTAGCCCCCGCCTCGCGCGCCGCATCGCAAAAGTAGAACGACACCATCCCCATGCCGCCCTTTACATAACCCCACATCCCCGGCATCCCGCCCAGCCGCCCCGACGAATGATGAAACCGGATCGAAGCCGTCCCCTTATCAAACGGACTCGCATTCGTCCCAATCACGCCCTGTCCGAGATACGCTGCCTGCAGCCGCTCGTTTTTGAGATACCGTTCCACAAACTCCGCCATCGACCAGTCGAACAGCATCCCGCGAGCCTCTTCATCCGCGCCCAGCCGTTCGTCAATCTCGTCGAGCGTAACCGCATCCTTCAACCAGAGGTCGCCATCGCCCGCAGGTCGCAGAGCATCGCGCGTCCGGCGGATAACCTCGTTCATCGCCTTCCATCCCGCTACATCGCCCGGAGCCAGCGCCCGCACCTCGGCCTCGCAGCGCTCGTCATCATCCCAAAGCTGAATGCTCGACCCATCGAGGAAGGGAACAAACAGTCCATTCACCGCAGGCGTCCAGTCAAAGCCGCGCCGCGGCAATTCCAACTCCTCCACCACACGAGGATGCAGCAATCCCGCCAGATACGCACACGGCGACATCTTCACACCCGGAAACGGCTCTTCAATTGTGCAAGCTCCGCCCACGCGCTTGCGGCTCTCAATCACCAGCACGCGCTTGCCGGCCTTCGCCAGGTAAGCCGCGCAAGCCAGCCCGTTATGTCCCGCACCCACCACAATCGCATCCCACTCGCGCGCCGCCAGCTCGCGCACCGGCACGCACAGCCCAATCTCACCCAAAACCGCCGCAGCCGGTGAACTCATCTTTCTTCCGCGCCCCTTAATATCGCCAGCTCTTCAAATCCGCGCCCGCTGGAGCCGTCTTCTCAATCTGCTCCAGAATCTTAGGCAGATACATGGTGTTGTAGTGCAGCCGCGAGTACGCATTCGGCAGCGTCGGATCGCCATTCCAGCAGTGTTCCGCCCGCGGTCCATACGTCACTTCGCCGCCATAGGGAGGATTCTTCGTCGTTTTCAAAAAGTCCTCCATTCGGTAAACGGCATTGTTCAGGAAATACGTATCATCCGATCCCACATAAATGTGAATCTTCCCGGCCAGCTTCGATCCATTAGCCGCCCACTCGCGCTCCAGCTTTGCTTCCAGGTCATAGTGGTCGCGCCAGTACTCAGCAACCTTGTGGTCAATTTCCCCCGTCTTCTTGTTAAAGATAGGTTGCGGATAACCGTCCTTTCCCACCGGCCCGTAAACCGCTTGCCAAATGTCGAATTGTTCGCCACTGCGGCCATGATCGCCAAGCGCAAGCTCGTAAGCGTTGATCTCCTCCGTCGTAATCAACGTATGCCCAAGATAGTCGCGCATCGCCGGTTGTGCCACTCGCTTATGCGCGCCTTCCAGGTAAAACGCATTCTTGTCGTCGTAGAGATTGATATTCGTGTACTCGTGGAAATCAATCGGGTCAGGACAGGCTGCAAACGCGCCGTTGTAGTGGTCTGGATAGAAGACCTGCACCGCCAGAGCCTCCCAACCACCCGTTGAGCCACCATAAGTAAACCGCGCCCACCCCTGCCCAATGCCGCGAAACTTCTTTTCAATCGCCGGAATCAGCTCATTCTCAATTGCATCGCCATACGGCCCCACATTCGCGGAGTTCACCGCATACGAGTCGTCATAAAAAGGATTCGCATGCTGAATCTTCACAATGAGAAAACGAGGAAACCCAGGAGAAATCCATTGCTGATAAAACTTGTAAGCCTCTTCCTGTTGAATCTGGTTGTAACCGGCCAGGTGAAATCGTTCGCTGTAATCCGGCTTGAGGTTCGGGTCCGGTGGCGTGGTGCGAAAGTTGTCGAACCCCGAGACAAAGTGATCGTGAAAGATCATCAGCGGAAAGTGCGCTTCCGTGTGCTCGTCAAATCCCTCCGGCACCAGCACAATTGCGCTCACAAACATGGGCCGCCCCCAGAACTTTGTCAGCGCATCACTCTGAATGCGGATGTGGCGAATGTACTTCGTGTCAGCAGGTGAGGGAATCGGAGGAATCACCTCGCTCAACTCAACGGAGATCGGCTCAGCGCCCGGGCCTACATGCACTTTCACGGGCTTCGAGTAGAGATTGCCCGGCGAGATGTTCCAGTGCTGGCCCTCGCCCTGGTCCATGTGCAGCTTTACCGTCTTACCATCACTGCGGTGAAAGGTCTCGTACTTGTTCAGCACGGCCTGCACAATGTAGTCGCCCGGCGGAACATCCTTCAGGCTGCGCCTCGGATAGCCCCACGCCGCACTGTCCATTGTGGCGACTTCACCCGGCTTCCATCCATCCACCGTCAGCCCAAAGACCATCTGCGAGCGCGGCGTATCGTCAATCTGAAACCGTGGCTCTTCCTTTGGATCGGTCGATAGCAACAGCAGCAACCGCCCGTCGAGCGGTTGCGAACTAACCGTTGTAGGGAATGTCACACGAAACGACTGCGCCGTACCGGCAATCGTCGCCAGCAGAAACAGCAAGGCCGGAATTGTCCGCTTCATGTCCGCTACTATACACGGCAGATGCGGCCAGCTCCGGCCCGATTCCTTCTTGCTTTGAGGCTAATTCTTTGCCGGCTTCTCAAATGGCTGCTTCTCGGTAATCCGTGGCCGCTCTTCTGCCTGCAACTGCTTCGCAACCTCCTGCACCTGCTTGAAGACACGAATCAGGTTGCCACCAAGAATCTTCCGGCAATCCTCTGCAGAGTAACCTCGCTTCATCAGCTCTGCCGTAATCTTGGGCAGGTCCGCCGCCGAGTCCATCCCTTCCGGCAACTGCCCGCTCACGCCGTCAAAGTCCGAGCCCAGCCCCACGTGATCCACGCCCGCAACTTTTGCAATGTGGTCAATGTGGTCAATCAGCGCAGAAAACGGCGGTCTCGGAATCCGGTCCGCATACTTGCGCTCAATCGCAGACACGTCTTCGTAGGTAACTTCCTTGCCTTCCGCCTTCGCCTTGTCCTTGTAATCCTGTACAGCCTTCTTTACTTCATCCGATTGCGCCTTCTGCGCATCGCGATAGGCCTGCGACAGGAACGCCGAGTAATAATTCACCTGCACCACGCCGCCATTCACCGCAACCGCGCGCAGCATGTTGTCATCCATATTGCGTGGCGAATCGCACAGCGCCCGCGCCGACGAATGCGAAGCAATCACCGGAGCCCGCGAAATCACCAGCGTCCGGTAAAACGTCTTATCCGACACATGCGAGATATCCACCATCATGCCCAGGCGGTTCATCTCGTACACAACGTCCTTGCCAAACTCGCTCAGGCCTTCCTTTGTATGCGGAACCGAAGTATCGGTGTAATCGCCCGAACTATCCGCCCAGCCATTCGAGTTCGACCACGTCAGCGTCATGTACCGCACGCCCAGCTCGTAATAAAGCCGCAGCAGAGCCAGCGAGTTCTCAATCGAGTGCCCGCCCTCAATGCCCATCAGCGAGGCCAGCTTGTGCTCTCGGTGCGCCTTCTCAATATCTTCGGGAGAAGTCGCAAACATCATCTCGTTCGGATGCTTCGCTACTTGCTGCTTCACCGCATCAATCAAAATCAGCGTGCGCCGCGCATCCTGTCCCTTGTAAATCTCCGGGTCCACCCAGATGGAAAAGAACTCCGCGCCCAGGTTGCCCTTCTTCGCGGACTCAAGGTTGAGCTGTCCGCCCTTGAGCGGATCGCTCATGTCAAAATTCTCATCAACAAACCGTTGCGTCGTGTCGGCATGCGTGTCGATCACAATGGCAGAGCGGTGCACTTCTTCTGGCGTCAATTTTGCAGTCACCTTAGAGGAGGGTTTCGCGCTCTGGGCAAACATCATGCCCGGCAGCACAGCAAGCAAGGTAAGGGTCGAGACAGGTTTGCGCATAGGCTTGGCGTAAGTATATCCGGGATGTCCACCTCGAAGAGGTGGACATCCCGCTTCTGACATGTGGGGAAAACTATTCTCTCCGCCGCCGCGCCGCGCGTTTGCGCGCTCCCGTCGCATGCTTCTTATTCAGCCGCGCCTCACGCAAAGCACCACGTCCTGCATGCCCGCGCCGTCTCGGCGGATGCAGCACAGCATAGACCTTCCGCTCCGCTGAAATCGGGCTTACCGCATAGCGAGGATCAAACATCGCCACCACAGCTGTAGCCCGGTCTTTATAAGCCTTCGCCCAGCGGCTATCCAGCAGGCTCATCTGCACGTCGCGCCAATAGATCGCACTCGGCGCAACAGCCGTAATGTTCCCCGCGTCATCCGTTTTCTGCCGGTTGATAAGCCCCAGGAACGTCGTGAACTCTTCCATATTCACGCCCATCTGGTAAACAAGCTGTGTCATGCCCATCTGCTGGCTGGCCGTCAGCTCGCGAAAATACCGGCAATACGCCTTCGCATTAATCGCTGCCTGGATCACGCCAATTCGCGTCAACGCCTGCGCATCGGTTTCGGTAATCTGCAAGTCCAGCGACATCATCTGCTCGCGAAACCCGACTTTGCCCCATGAATCCAGCCGCTTGTAATAAACCCCGAGAATCTCCTTCAACTTTTCCGGAGCCAGCCCCGCAGCCTGCCACAGTTCCGCAGACGAAGGCTCAATAAACTGGTTCGGGTTCATCACATCCTTTTGCGGATGCAACCGCTCCGGTAAATCCAGGCTGAAGCCCGCGCCAATCAGCGGCTGCGCCGTATGCGGATCGGGATACGCCGTCAGCACCCATCCCTCGTGTCGCTTGTCCTGCAGGATATCGACCAGCTCATCCACGCTGAACTTCACGTCGGATTTTTTGAAAGCCTCAAGCCGCGCCAGCGCCACGCCATCGGAAGGCCCTTGCTTTACGGGAAGGGAAACAGAAGGCGGCAAATCAGGGTCCTGCGCCGCATCCGGGCTTTGCGTTGGGTCTGGCGTTATGCTCGGAGCAGGAGTCTGCTGCACATTCGGATACGAAGGCAGAGACTGCCCCAAAGCAGTCAGAGCCCCGCTCACCATCAAAACCACAACCCCCAGCATCCCCGCTCTCATCCTGCGCTTACCCCCAGTTCTCAACATTCCCCTAGCAATTACGATGCCGGAAATTCGCCCAGGATACAACCCACAACTCATCCAAACCATGCAAAGGTAATCAGAAACCTCACAGAGCCTACAAAGTAATTTCGTCCCCTGTTTTCCTCATCCGCGCCCAAATTTGCCATTCTAATTCGCAACTAGAATAGAAGCATCGCCATGCCCGAGTTCACACATCTTCATCTCCATACCGAATACTCCCTCCTCGATGGCGCCTGCGACATCACCAAGCTCATCGACCGCGTAGCCGCTCTCGGCCAGAAGTCCGTCGCCATGACAGACCACGGCAATATTTACGGCGCGGTCCACTTCTTCGACGCCGCCAAGAAGAAGGGCATCAAGCCCATCCTCGGCTGCGAGTTCTACGTAACGAAAAACGAGGACCACCGCGCGCCAGTGCAAATAGAGCGCGGAGAAAAAGAGTACAACCACCTCCTCGTCCTGGCCGAAAACGAAGAAGGCTACCGCAATCTCATCCGCCTCACGTCGGAAGCATCACTTCACGGTTTCTACCGCAAGCCCCGCATCTCCAAGCGCTTCCTCGCGGAGAATTGCAAAGGCCTCATCGCCACTACCGGCTGCCTCAGTGGAGAAGTCTGCGAGCTCCTCGGCGAAGAAAACAACTACGAAAAAGCCAAGGCCGTAGCGCAGCAGTTCCAGGACATTTTTGGCCGGGGCAACTTCTACATCGAAATCCAGGACCAGGGCCTCGAAGCCGAGCGCAAGATCCATAAGGACCTCTTCCGCCTCGAAAAAGAGCTGGATATCCCCATGCTCGCCACCAACGACTCACACTACCTCTGCGGTGACGACTCTCACGCGCACGATGTCATGCTCTGCGTGCAAACCGGCGCGAAAGTCCACGACGCCAACCGCTTCAAATTCGATTCCGACCAGTTCTTCGTCAAGAGCGCCGACGAAATGGCGCAGGTCTTTCCCGACCACCCCGGCGTCCTCTCCCGCACCATGGAGATCGCTGAGCGCTGCAACCTCAAGCTCAGCGCTGTCGACAATCCCTTCCCGCAGTTCGACGTTCCTGAAGGCGAAACCATCGACAGCTTCTTCGAGCAGGTCTGCCGCCAGGGCTTCCAGAAGCGCATCGACACATCGATCAAGCAGCTCAAGGAGCGCGGCCAACTCCGCAAATCCATTGCCGAGTACGAAGCCCGCCTCAACTACGAAATCGGCATCATCCACCAGATGAAGTACTCCGGCTACTTCCTCATCGTGTGGGACTTCATCAAGTACGCCCGCGACCACGGCATCCCCGTCGGCCCTGGCCGTGGTTCCGGCGCAGGCTCGCTCGTTGCCTACTGCATGGAAATCACCAACATCGATCCCATGCAGAACGTTCTCCTCTTCGAGCGTTTCCTCAATCCCGAGCGCGTGTCCATGCCTGATATCGACGTGGACTTCTGCATGAACCGCCGCGGCGAAGTCATCGACTACGTTACGCGCAAGTACGGCCGCGACCAGGTCGCGCAGATCATCACCTTCAACACCATGGCCGCGAAGGCTGCCATCAAAGACTGCGGCCGCGCCCTCGACATGCCCTATGGCGACGTAGACCGCATCGCCAAGCTCATTCCTGCCACAGTCGGCATGACCATCGACAAGGCGCTAGAAGATGTTCCCGACTTCGCCAAGGCCTACAACAGCGAAGCGCAAATCCGCGAGCTCATCGACACGGCCAAAAAACTTGAAGGCCTCGTCCGCGGCCAGGGCGTCCACGCATCGGCAGTCGTCATTGCCCCGCGCCCGCTCATCGATCTCGTTCCCGTAGCCAAAACGAAAAACGACGAAATCGTCACCGCCTATGACATGAAGGCTGTCGAAAAGATGGGCCTTCTTAAAATGGACTTCCTCGGCCTGACGACGCTCACCGTCATCACCGACTGCCTTGCGCTCATTAAGCAGAACCGTGGCATCGATGTCGATATTGAAACCATCCCTCTTGACGACGAAGAGACCTACAAGAAGATCTTCCAGACCGCGTTAACATCGGGCATCTTCCAGTTCGAATCGAATGGCATGCGCGACATCCTCCGTCGTTATAAGCCCGACAGGCTAGAAGACCTCACCGCACTCACAGCCCTCTTCCGCCCCGGCCCGATTCAAGGCGGCATGACCGACGACTTCATCGAGCGCAAGTGGGGTCGCCGCAAAGTCGAGTACATGCTCCCCGAGTTGGAAGGCATCCTGAAAGAGACGTTGGGAGTTATCGTCTACCAGGAACAGGTCATGCAGATCGCGAACATCATCGCCAGCTACTCGCTCGGCGAAGCCGACCTTCTGCGCCGCGCCATGGGTAAAAAAATCCCAGCAGAGATGGCCAAGCAGCGCGAGCGCTTCATGTCCGGCGCCGAAACCAACAAGCACCCCAAGAAAACCGCCGGCGAGCTCTTCGACCAGATGGAGAAGTTCGCCGGCTACGGCTTCAACAAGTCGCACTCCGCAGCCTACGGCCTCGTCTCGTATCAAACGGCCTATCTCAAAACGAAATACCCGGTCGAATTCATGGCCGCGCTGCTCACCTCGGAAACTTCGAAGCCCGAAAACGTAGTCAAGTACATCGCCGAGTGCAAAGAGATGGGCATCTCGGTTGAACCGCCCGACGTACAAATCTCCGGTTCGCAGTTCACACCAAAGGGAGACGCCATCCGCTTCGGCCTCGCAGCCGTGAAAAACGTAGGCGGCAATGCCATCGAATCCATCATCGCCGCACGCAAGGAACTCGGCGGCCACTTCAGTTCCATCTGGGAGTTCTGCGAAAAAGTAGATCTCCGCGTAATGAATAAGCGCGTTATCGAATCACTCATTAAATCCGGCGCACTCGATTCGTTAGGCAAACGAGGTCCGCTCTATGCCGCCGTAGATAAAGCGATGGAGCAGGCGCAAAAAGCGCAGAAGGACGCCGAGCACGGGCAGACCGGCCTCTTTGGTCTCTTCGATGACGTAGCCCCTGCATTCCACAAATCCGACGACCTCCCGCGCGTTCCCGATTGGGACGAATCCGAGCGCCTCGCCAACGAAAAAGAAGTCCTGGGCTTCTTCGTCTCCGGCCACCCGCTCGACAAGTACGCCGATAAGATTCGCAATCTTCCTGGAGTCATCTCCATCGCCGAAGCCCTAGAACGCAAACCGCCCGAGCGCCGCTGGGGCAAGGAAATGGACCCCGCCGACGAGCTGCAAATCGCAGGCCTCATCCACGGCCTGCGCGTGCAGAAAAGCAAGCGTGACAGCAAACTCTACGCGCAAGGCGTCCTCGAAGACGCTTCTGGCAAAATCGATCTCATCGCTTTTGCCCGCGACTACGAGCGTCTTCAGCAGCAGCTAAAAATCGAAGCGCCAGTCCTAATGCGCGGCGTGCTCATGGGTGAAGAAGATGCAGCGCCCAAGCTCTCTATCAGCGGCATCCAGCCGCTCGATGCCGTGCAGGTCAAGCTCCCTGGCGCTCTCCGCATCCGCATCAATCTCGATCTCGTTTCGGAAGAGACCTTTTCGACGATTCGCTCCGCGGCAGACGCAGCCCCCGGCCCCGGCAAAATCATGTTCCATCTCGAAAAGAAGGGCCAATACGCCGTCATTCTCGAACCAGAGCAAATGTCCGTGGCCGCGGACAAGGGATGGATCGAGCGAGTCGAAGAGCTGACAGGCAAGGGAACTGTACAACCCCTCGGCTAAACCAAAACAGAAACGCAGTCGCACCTTGCGTCACTACAAAACCAAAGGCTGCCGGCTCCAATCCTGCCGGGGCTCCAGCCAGGGCGCCGAACCTGACGCCCACAGGTTCTAAGCTTCTCAAAGAAGCTATCCACCCTACCCTTCAACGCATTTCGCAGAAGGGTAGGGAAACCCCTCGGCGAACATCTTTTGCTGCTACTCTCTCTTGCTCTTTTTGCGTGGCGAACTGCCCACTTGGTTGAGATACTGTCCCCATCAAGGCGGCTTCCCGCTGCAGTTTCTGGGATTTCACATTTTTACCTTACGAGATATCCAAGAGGTTCAGGGTACATCCATGTTCTGTCTTCGATTGTCTCTGCTCTTAGCCTTCGTCGTTTTTTGTCTCTTCATCCCATCCGTTCAGGCGCAAGGCTCCGCGAACACGCCATGCCCGCAAATGCGTCTGGTATTCCATGCTTGGTATTGTCGTGCTCATCACCGTATTCGGTGTCATCTCCGCTTGTGGTGGCGGAGGAAGCAGCAGCGACGGTAGTAGTGGAGGCAGCGGAAGCGGCGGACAACTCCAACCTTGGCACTATAGTCGGAGCTTACATCTTCACCATCATTGGTACTGGCACCCCCACCATTACGCCAGCACCCACAACCACCATCACCGTTACCGTGAACTAGCCACAAACGCAAAACCGGCCCGTCCACAAAGGACGGGCCGGTTCATATTTTAGATATCACACTGCATTTAACAGAGCAGGGAAGCCAGCAATCGTACTTTTTTCTGGTCCCTTACTTCACACTCCGCAGCTTATTTAGCAGATCCTGCGGATGCACCGGCTTCGCCAGGATTTCAAAGTCATATCCCTGGGCTCGGGCCTTCTCCAGCAGGTCAGCCGTAGCCGCCTGTCCGGAGAACAGCAGAATCTTGATTGAAGGCAGAATCTCGCGAATCTTAATCGCAGCGTCAATGCCGGTCAGGTCCGCCATAATAACGTCAGAGATCAGCATGTCAGGCTTGTACTCTGGCGCAAGCTCAAGCGCTTTTTCGCCGGTGTACACTGCACGCGCTTCAAAGCCGCTCTGGTTCAAAATCATTGCCAGCGTATCCGCAATGACGCGTTCGTCATCAGCCACCAGTACTTTAGGTTTGGAGGAAATTTCGGACATAGTCTCCTATTACCGCTCTTAATCTCTCATATTGGAGGCAATCCGTAAGCAAAACCATGGCCCATGTCTTTTTTGACATTGTGACTAACCTGTACAGCCAAGGGAACTTGTCCCAATGATACGCTGAAGCAGGAGATTTATCGTTCCACAGTTACACGCATAAGTGCATCCTCTTTTTTCGAGTGATGCCTGATTTACCCGATTGCAACTCATTCATTTTACACTCGACTTATCCGTTGCATTTTGAATTTTCAACCGCTGTCATAATCCCCTTCGGTACCGGAGTCATGCGCATGAGCGAGGCCACCATCCCTAACCCGACCACTGCCTCAGCCGAAGCCATCATTCGTGCGGAAAAAATCGAAAAATACTATGCCCAGCCCAGCGAAAACCGCATCCAGGTCATCTCCGCCACGGACCTCGAAATCCTCCCCGGCGAAATCCTCGCCGTCCTCGGCCCCTCTGGCTCCGGCAAATCCACCATGCTCCGCATGATGACCGGCCTTTCGCGCCCCTCCGCAGGCCAGGTCTACTGGCACGGCAAGCCCATCTCGGAATCCCAGATTAACGTCTCCATCGTCTTCCAGTCCTTCGCTCTCTTCCCCTGGCTTACAGTGCTCGAAAACGTAGAAGCCCCGCTGCAAGCCCGCGGAGTTCCGCCCGAAGAACGCCGTGAGCGCAGCCTCCACATGCTCGAGACCGTTGGCCTCGATGGCTTCCAGGCAGCCTATCCAAAGGAACTTTCTGGCGGCATGCGCCAGCGCGTTGGCTTTGCCCGCGCTCTCGTCGTTGAGCCGGAAGTCCTCTTCATGGACGAGCCATTCTCAGCCCTCGATGTCCTCACTGCGGAAAACCTCCGCTCTGAACTCCTCGAGCTATGGTCCAAAAAGACCATGCCCACCCGTGCCGTCTTCATCGTCACGCACAACATTGAAGAAGCAGTCCTGCTCGCTGACCGCATCATTGTTCTCGGCCGCAATCCCGGCCACATCCGTACCGATTTCCGTGTGCCCATCCCTCAGCCCCGCGACCGCAAATCGCAAGCGTTCACTCAACTCGTAGACTACATCTACAAAGTGCTCACACGCCCTGACGTTGTGCCCACAGAAGTGCCCATGCAACCCGACGGCCGTCGGGTCCGCGATCAGCGCCAGATGCATTATCAGATGCTCCCGCACGCGCGCCCCGGCGGCATCGCCGGCCTGTTGGAACTGCTCATCGACAAAGGCGGCCGTGACGACATCTACCGCCTCGCCGACGATCTCGCCTTTGAAATCGACGACCTGCTTCCCATCGTCGATGCTGCGCAGCTTCTCGGCTTCCTCAAAATCGAAGAAGGCGACGCTAACATCACAGAATCCGGTGCCGATTTCGCCAACTCCGAAATCTTGCGTCAGAAAGAGCTCTTTCGCGAAGCCGCGACAACCAACGTTCTGCTTCTCCGCCAGATTGTCCGCGCGCTCGAATCCAAATCCGATCACACCGTTCCTGAAGACTTCTTCCTCGACATGCTCGACGAGCAGTTCTCTGACGAAGAAAGCCTCCGCCAGCTAGACACCGCCGTCAACTGGGGCCGCTACGCCGAGCTCTTCGACTTCGACGCCACCCGCCGCCGCTTCTTTCTTCCCAGTGACGAAGAGGAAGAAGCCGAATCCCTCGCCAGCGGAGACGAAGAGTGAACCTTCAGCGCCCCTTCGCACGCTCCCTCATCACAGTACGCTCTTGGCCCTTCGTCATCGACCTCGGAGTGGCCTTCTGCGCGCTCGCGCTCTTCTTCGGCGTGCTCCACATCGCACGCTACTGGCTCGGCGCACCCGCTCCCATCATTCCCATCTCGCACTCCGCAAGCGCCTTGCCGGTCTATGCCTTCTACTCCATCATCCGCATTGGCATCGCCTACCTGCTTTCGCTCGTCTTCGCCATCGCTTACGGTTACACCGCCGTCTACAACCCGCGCATTGAGGCATGGATGGTTGCCGTCCTCGACATCCTCCAATCCATCCCCGTTCTCAGCTTCCTCCCTCCCATCGTTCTCGCCATGGTCGGTCTCATTCCCGGCCGCCAGCTCGGCATTGAGCTCGCCGTCATTTTTCTTATCTTCACCGGTCAGGTCTGGAACCTCGCTTTCAGCTTCTACTCCTCGCTCAAAACCATTCCCCGCGAGATGACTGAGGCCTCGCGCATCTATCGTTACTCCGCCTGGCAGCGCTTCTGGCAGCTTGAAATGCCCTACGCCGCCATCGGCCTCGTCTGGAATTCGATAGTCTCCGTAGCCGGCGGCTGGTTTGCGCTCATGCTTTGCGAAATGTTCACCATGGGCGACCGCAACTTTCAGCTTCCCGGCCTTGGCTCTTACATGCAGTCCGCCGCCGAATCCGGCGACGTAACCGCACTCATCAGCGGCATCGCCACTGTCATCCTCATCGTCGTAGCCACGGACCAGCTCCTCTGGCGCCCGCTCATCTCCTGGAGTGACAAGTTCAAATTCGAGCAGGTTGAGTCCGCCGACCGCGTCGAATCTCCCATTCTCGAATTACTCCGCCGTTCCCGCCTGAGCAGCCTGCCCGGTCGCATCTGGACAAGCCTCGAAGAGCCCATCTACCGCCGTCTTTCACGCACCGCGCAGCATGTGCAGGCCATCGACGACGATGGCAACAATCGCAAAGGTGCCGCTCTCTTCTGGACTCTCCTCGTCGTCATTCTTGTCGCAGGTTCCTGGGCAGTCTTGCAGGCCGTTGCTATGCTCCGCACTGTTACCGGGCATGAGCTTCTAACCCTCATCGCTGGAGCACTCGCAACCTTCCTCCGCGTCAACGCAGCCCTGCTCATCTCTGCCATCTGGACCATTCCTGTCGGAGTAGCCATCGGCTTCAACCAGCGCCTCGCCCGCATTGTTCAACCCGTTGCACAGGTCATGGCCTCGGTCCCCGCGTCCGCTTTCTACCCCGTCATTCTCATGGGACTCGTAAAGATCGGCGCAGGCATCGGCATCGGCTCCGTTGCGCTCATGCTTCTCGGCACGCAATGGTACATCCTCTTCAACGTCATCGCTGGAGCCATGTCCATTCCCTCGGACCTCCGCGAAGTTACGCGCCTCTTTCACTTCACCCGCTACCAGCGCTGGACAAAGCTCATCCTCCCCGGCATCTTCCCCTACTTAATCACCGGCATGGTCACAGCCAGCGGCGGCGCGTGGAACGCCTCCGTCATGGCCGAGTACGCGCACGTCAAAACCGGCATCATCCAGACCACCGGTCTCGGCGCACAAATCAGCTCGGCAACGGACGCAGGCCGCTTTCCCATCATCCTGCTCGCAACCATCCTCATCTCGCTCATGGTCGTCACCATGAACCGCCTCGTCTGGCGCCGTCTCTATCGTCTCGCAGAAACCCGCTACAAGCTCGAAGCCTGAGATTTCTATCTACCTTTGTAACTGCCGTTGTAGTTCACAAAGAGATCAGGAAACGCCTTCTTCAGCGCGTCAATCTTCGGCCGGTCGCAAACCAGGATGTAGGGATTGTCAGGATTGTGGAATGCGTAATCCTGGTGATATTGCTCCGCATCGTAAAAGCCCTTCAGTGGCGTAACCTGCGTCACAATCGGCTTCGCAAAAACATGCGCCGCATCCAGTTGGGCAATGTACGCCGTGCTGAGCTTCCGCTGGTCTTCATTGGTATAAAAAATCGCGGAGCGATACGAAGTCCCCACATCCGGCCCCTGCCGATTGAGCTGCGTAGGGTCATGCGCAACGGAAAAGAAAATCTGCAGCAGCTTCCCATACGTAATCTTCGATGGGTCATAGACCACCTGGACGGACTCGGCATGCCCCGTCGTCTCCGTCGTCACCTGGTCATAAGTCGCAGTGGATTTCGAGCCGCCGGAGTACCCAGCAGTGGTCGCAACCACTCCCTTCACCCGCTGAAAGACCGACTGAATTCCCCAGAAACAGCCTCCCGCAAAAACAGCTGTTTCCTTTCCAGGCGCAGAGGCAAGCGGAACATCCATTTGTGGAGCTGGAATTCCCAGGCGGGTTTGCGCTGGCACGCAGCCAGTCAAGGCAAGTACAAGAACGGCCATCGAAAAGGCCCATCGTATGGAAACAAAGCGAATCATGAAAACCTCCAGGTTCTGCACCTACTTATTCGCTCCAACAAGCATAGAAGTTACACGAAACACCACCTGAAGATTTCCTTTCAAAAATGAAGAGAAGCTTAAGGAACACTTAAGTGATGATTAAGATATAAAGCACTTAAAATGCATGAATTATCACGATTTATAAGCATTTCGTTTTATCTCGCTATTTCAGCCGTCGAAATCCCGGCGTTTCCCAAACTTCAACTTGGATGAAACATAATCGTAACTTTCGCGGGATTACCCTCGCTCCCCATGGAGGATATCTATGCGTAAGCACATTCTTATCTCGACGTTGCTTTTACTCTGTCTCCCAGTCGCAGCATCTGCGCAGTGGGGTGACGACGACCACTTCGGCAACTCCGGCCGCGGCATTCGTCACGTGCTCTTAATCAGCATCGATGGCATGCACGCCGTCGACTTCTCCAACTGCTCCCACGGCATTGCCGGCGCTAACTCCGGCGCGCCTTATTGTCCCAACCTCGCCAGTCTCGCCACCACGGGCGTCAATTACACGGCCGCCAGCACATCCAAACCCTCTGACTCATTCCCGGGTCTCATGACCATCGCCACTGGCGCAACCCCGCGCACCATGGGCATCTACTATGACGTCTCCTATGACCGCTCACTGGACGGTCCTAAAACACAAACCGGCAACGGCAACGGTCCCGGCACCTGCACCGCCGGAGTAGCGCCCACCGGCTTCACCACTGAGTACGAAGAAGGCATCGACTTCGACAAAACCAAGCTCAACGGCGGCGCGCCCGGTGCGTCTCTGACCGACGGTACTGCCGCCTCCATTGATCCTTTGAAGCTTGACCGCGATCCCGCCCAGGGCTGCGCTCCCGTTTTGCCCTGGAACTTCGTGCGCACGAACACCATCTTCGGCATCATCCACAATGCAGGCGGCTTCGTAGCATGGTCCGACAAACATCCCGCCTACTCTTCCGTAGCTGGCCCCGGCGGCCATCTCGACGACTTCTACGCGCCCGAGATCAACTCGAACGTCGTAGCCCTTCCCGGCGTCTCAACACCAGACGGCCTCTCGTGCGCCAGCGTTCCTGACCCCAACTCCGACCTCACGGCCTGGACTAATAGCTTCCAGAACATCAAGTGCTACGACACGCTCAAGGTCAACGCCGTCCTCAACTGGATCGCCGGCAAAAACCGCCTCGGCGCGCCGGCTCCTCGCACTCCAACCATCTTCGGTATGAACTTCCAGGCCGTCAGCGTAGGCCAGAAGCTCATTGAAAACGGAACCAACGGCGGCTACCTCGACGCAGCCGGAACACCCACCGCCAGCCTGCTCAGCGAAATCAAGTACGTCGACGACTCCATCGGCGAAATGATCCGCGGCCTTAAGGATCGCGGCATCTTTGACTCAACGCTCATCATCATTACCGCCAAGCATGGCCAGTCGCCCATCGACCCCAACCTGTATCAAGCCGTTCCCGGCAAAAACAGCAACGGCTCCTCGCCCGTTACGCTCATCGCCAACGCCATCCCCGGCGCCATTCCCAACTCAGAGTCGCCTCTGAACCCCAACGGAATCGGCGCCACCGAGGACGATATCTCCCTCATCTGGCTCACCAACCCCTCCTACACCGAGCAGGCAGTCGGCGTCATCGAAGCCAACCTCAAAACCGCAGGCCTCGGCCAGCTCTTCTACGGCCCCTCGCTCGCGATCAACTACAACTGGCCCGGCCTGCCGCCAAACGATCCCCGCACCCCCGACATCATCGTCACCCCCAACGTCGGCGTCACTTACACCGGAAGCTCAGCCAAGCTGGCGGAGCACGGCGGCTTCGCGCATGACGATACTAACGTCATGCTCCTCATCTCCAACCCGCGCTTCCATCCACAAACCATCTACACCAGCGTAGGCACCATCCAGGTCGCACCCACCATCCTCCGCGCCCTTGGCCTCAATCCTTCGCTGCTCGATGGTGTCCGCCTCGAAGGCACACCGGTTCTCCCTGCCGTGCAGTTCGAGCACTAATCTCACCTCAAACCATGCGCGGGCCATCCACGGCCCGCGCATTTCTTATTGCTAACCATCACTCCCTGCTAAAATGTTGCCGCCGGGGAGGACGCCGGAATGACACAAGCCCAAGTCGCGCGAGCCACGATCGGAGCCATCGCTCCCTTCTTCGTCGTCAGCAATGTCAGCCGCACAGTCGCGTTCTACTGCGAGAAGCTCGGCTTTGAGGCGATGTATAAAGAGCCTGAGAACGATCCCTTCTTCGCCATCGTCCGACGCGACAACGTCATGATTTTCATGAAGAGTGTCGCGGATATCCCGCCAATGCCGAATTCCTCACGCCATCCATGGATTAAATGGGATACCTATCTCTACGTTCCTGATCCCGATGCCTTGGCCGTCGAGTTTGAAGCCGCCAACGTAACCTTCTGCAAGCCACTCGGAATTACATCTGAAAACCTGCTAGGCTTTGAGATCGCCGATCCCGACGGTTACACCCTCTTCTTCGGCCGCCCAAATTGATCGCAGGCGCATTCCTCTGTACCCTGCACCCTGCCGGGGCCCCCGGCGAACGATTTTTGTTCGCTGGGGTGGTGTACCTTGTAACCTGTTTTTATGATTCGAGTTGGTTTAGTAGGCTTCGGCCTCGCCGGCCGCGTCTTCCACGCGCCGCTCATCTCTTCAGTAGAAGGTTACGAGTTCGTCAGCGTAGTCGAGCGCAGCACCAACGAAGCTGAAAAGCGCTATCCCGGCATAAAAACCGTCCGCTCCGTTGAAGAGCTCCTCGCTGACAAGACTATCCAGCTCATCATCGTAGCCTCGCCCAACGCAACTCACTACGATTTCACCCGCAAAGCGCTCGAAGCCGGCAAGCACGTTGTCGTAGACAAACCCATGGCCATGCTCTCCATCGAGATCGCCGAAATCATCCCCCTGGCCGCTTCGAAGAAGCTCTTTGCTATCCCTTTCCAAAATCGCCGCTGGGACAGTGACTTCCTGACACTCCAGAAAGTACTGCGTGAAGGTTCTCTCGGCCGAATCGTCCACTTCACCTCCTGCATGGACCGCTGGACCCCTGGTGCGCCCCGCGTGCAATGGAAAAACGACCAGTCCCACGGTGGCATCCTCTACGACCTCGGCACGCACCTCGTCGACCAGGCACTCGTCCTCTTCGGCAATCCCCTCGGCGTCTCTGCAGAAGTACTCCGCGAACGCGACGGCGAAGGCCCCAACGACTCTTTCATCATCCGCCTCCGCTACGCCACGCACCGCGTAACGCTGGGCTCCAACCTGCTCTCCGCCATTCCGGGTTTTCGATACAGCCTCCGCGGCTCCAAAGGCGGCTTCCGCAAGAACGGCATCGACCCGCAGGAAGTAGCGCTGAGCAAAATCACCCGCATCGACAACCCCAACTGGGGCCACGAGCCAGTCAGCGAATGGGGCATCAAGCACATCGACCTCGACGGCGGCATCGACACCGAAACGGTCGAATCCATCCCCGGCGACTACCGGCAGTTCTACATCCAGCTCCACGAAGCAATCGAAGGTAAGTCTGCCACTCCGACCAACGTCGCCGAAGCCTGGCGCACCGCCAAAATTCTCGAATGGGCGCAACAAAGCGCAGCCGACCGCAAAGAAATCGAATGCGACTGGTCAGAAGATCCACAAAAAAGCTGCTTCACCATCTACGGATAACCAGCTACAGACAAATGAACAGTAGACAACAGAAGATCGAACTGCTTTCGCGAATAAACCGCGGAAGGGTGGTTATGCCACCTTTCCTGGCCGGACTTTCAAAGGCGTTAGAGTGTGCTGTGGGAAGAGACGCCATTCAGCCCCTGCCTGAAACAGACTTACTTTGGAAAATATATGGCGACGGATATGGCCAAGCTCGAGTGGGAGCGGCATGGAGCTATAGGCAGATATTTAGTGAGGCTGAGGCTACGAATGTATCTCCAATGTTGGAGCGCCTGTCCATCTCTCTTGTAGAGGAAACGGCATTTTTGTTGACGAAGCAGAGTGAAATTTGTGGAGCTGTGGAAGTAGATGTTTCTAACTTGCTCAGGCATTGGAAATCGGTGATTAGTCTCGATGGAGACTCGGTCAGAATCATTTCAAAGGATAGAACGCAAGGTTTGTTGATCGATTTCAATCCCGATGACAGGAACTGGCATTACGAAATTGCTGTATGGGGAACTCGTTGGACTCCGCAAGCTATTACAGCTCTCTCCGCCCTTCCATAGCCCGAGCCATCGTAACCTCATCCGCATATTCGATATCGCTACCCGCAGGCACGCCCGTAGCAATCCTCGTAACCCTAACGCCGCTCAACTTCAAAGCAGAAGCCAACCATGCCGCCGTAGCCTCGCCTTCCAGCGTAGGACTGGTAGCCAGAATCACCTCATCAATCGCGCCGCTCTCCACGCGCCGCACCAGCCCCTGCGCCCGCAGTTGCTCCGGCCCCACGCCATGCAACGGAGACAACGTCCCATGCAGCACGTGATAAACCCCGTTGTATCCCCGGGTCCGCTCAATCGAAGCAATGCTCGTCGGCTCCTCAACAACACACACAAGCCGCTGATTCCGCGCTGGACTAGCGCAATACACACAAGGGTCAACATCAGTCACGTTGTTGCAAATGGAGCAAAGCCGCAGACTGGCCTTCAATCCCTCAACAGCTTCAGCCAGCGCCCGCGCGTCCTCATCCGACCCGCGCAGCAAATGAAACGCAAATCGCTGTGCACTCTTCGTGCCCACACCGGGCAGCTTCTTCAGTTCTTCAATGAGCCGCGCCATCGGCTCTGCATAGCGTGACACGTCCGACCTCTATTCCAGCCCCGGCAGATTCAGCCCGCCCAGCACGCCCTGCATCGCGGTCTTCATCGCATCTTCGGCCCTGCGCCCTGCATCATTCACCGCAGACACAATCAAGTCCTCCAGCATCTCCACATCGGGGCTCGGCCCGCTCAACCCCGCTACCGCCGCCGGGTCAATCTTGATCTTCAGCAACTGCTTCTGCCCATTCACCGTAGCCGTCACTGCGCCGCCGCCGCTCGAGCCCTCGGCCACCGTCTGCTCCAGCTTCTTCTTCAACTCGTCCTGCATCTTGCTGGCCTGGTTCAGCGCTTCGGCCATCTTCAACGGATTCATCATCTCTCGAACTCCAACCTTACTTCGTACGCAAATCCACCACGCTGCGCACCTCGGCGTTAAAAATCTCCCTCGCCTTCTGCACCAGCGGATTCTTCATCGCCTCTTCCTGGATACTCCCTGCCAGTGGAGCTGCAACAGCCGCAGCGCCAGCCGCCATGCCTTCTCCCGGAACCACCATGAAGCGTGACGGCCCTCCCAGCTTTGCAAGCTCTGCGCGAATAATCTTCTCTGCCGCGGCGTTGAAGGTCAGAGCCAGCATCTTCTTGCCCATCCCCACTTCAATGCGCAAATTACCGGCGTCTAGTGTCCAGTTACCCGCGCCCAGCAGCATGGCAGCCGATCCATGTCCGCCCTCGGACAGCGCCTGCACTATGCCGCTGCGCAGCGCGTCGATATTGGCAGAGCCAACACCAGCCGCAGCAGCCTCCACCGGAGCAGAAGCGGCAACAGCAACAGGCTCCACAGCCGCTGCAGGCGCAAACGGCGTGACGGGTTCAACTGCCACGGCAGCGGGCTTCTCTTCCACAACGGTCCCAGGTTTCGTTTCCACTACCGGAGTGACAACAGGTTCCTCAACCGGCACAGCTTCAGGCTCACTCTCAATCATCACCGGAGCCGCAACTGTCTCTTCCGCTGGAACCGCGGCGCCCACAAGAAACGGTATCGGCGCACGCGTAGGTTCCGCAGCAGGCTCCTTCGCCACAGCCACCGCCGCAGAAGCTCCACTCTGCCTAATCGTCGATTCACCACCCCAGCTCCCGCCTCCACCAAACGGCGAAAGGGAAGACGCAGAACTAGAAGTCGAAACCGGACTAGCAATCGGAGCCGCAGGCCGCAAAGCCGAAGCCGGTGAACCAGCCGTAGCGCTCGCCGTCCGCGCAGCACCCGCCGCACTCAAAAACTCCTCAAGCGGCAGCAGCCTCTGCGCATGCACCAGCTTCATTAGCCCCAGCTCCAAATGGAACCGCTGCTCCTGCCGGTAATTCAACTCATCAAACGTCCGCAGCACAATCTGCAAATTCCGCGTCAGCTCTTCCTCGGTAAACAGCGCCGCAGTCCGCGCCGCTCTTGCCCGCTCATCGCCGGAAATCTGCAACAGCTCCGTCTGCTCGCCGCCCAGCTTCGCCATCAGCGCATTGCGCAGATATCGCGCCATCTGCCGCGCCAGCGACGACGAACTATGCCCCGCATTCAGCAGCACGTGAAGCTGCTCCATCAGTGAAGCCCCTTGCCCCGCCGAAACAGCCTCCAGCAGCCGCTCAAACACAGCGTTAGGCACAGACCCCATCAGATCGCGAATCTGCGAAGCCGCCAGAACCGCCTTGCCATTCTCCAACGGAGCCGAAGCAATCGCCTGGTCCATGATCGACAGCGCATCGCGCATCGACCCATCGCCAGCCTCAGCCAGCAACGCCAGCGCCGCATCCTCTGCATCCACCTGTTCATGCGTCGCAATCGTTCGCAACTGCGTCAGAATGTCCTCAAACTTCACCGCATGAAAACTGAAGTGCTGGCACCGCGACCGAATCGTCTGCGGAATATTCTCAGGCTCTGTCGTCGCCATCATGAACACAACATGCGACGGTGGCTCTTCCAGTGTCTTCAGCAGCGCATTAAACGCAGCCTCAGTAATCTGGTGTGCCTCATCAAGAATGTAGATCTTGTATTCGTCTCGTGCAGGAGAATACCGCGCCGCATCCCGCAGCTCGCGAATCTCATCAATGCCGCGATTCGTTGCCGCGTCAATCTCGATCACATCGACAGCATTGCCTTGCCGAATCTCAATGCAGGAGTCGCACGTCCCGCAGGGCTCCGGCGTAGGTCGTTCCGCCGAGCCAATCGCCGTGCGGCAGTTCAGCGCCGACGCCAGAATACGGGCAATCGTAGTCTTACCAATTCCGCGATGCCCCGAGAAAATGTACCCATGCGCAATACGCCCCTGCTGCAGCGCGTTGAGCAGCGTGCGTGTCACATGATCCTGGCCCGCCACATCGGCAAATTTTTGCGGACGATACTTCCTGGCCAGAACCTGATACCCCATCGCATTTACTCCCTATATAGTTCTCAAGCGATTGTATCGTTCCAGCCCCGCCAGATTTTTCACACAAAGAATGTGATTGGAAGAGGAGTGTTTTTGGTAGGCCGGGGATTTATCCCCGGCCTACCAAAAACCAAAGGAGAAGCGCTGGGCTTTAGCTTCTGAGGTTTAGCTTTTATCAGTGCTCAAGCCTTCCCGTTCTTCTTTGCAGCTTTGCGCTTCTTCACTTCTGTCTCAGAAAACATTGTCCCCCGGCACTTCGGCGTCCCGCAGTTGCAAATCTGCTCATCATCATCGCCGTCATACAGGTGGTAGTCATAAGTAATCTCGGCGCCCGCCGGAATCGCCTTGATCGCCTTAATCCAGACCCGTCCGAGCTCCACTTCCGTCTCACAATTCGGGTCGCAGCTGTGGTTGATAAACATCGCCGCGCAATGTCCGTCTATAACCGTGTCGCCCTTTCCGAGTCCAAAGAGATAGGTAAGCGGCGCGTCCTGGTACATCTCGTCGGCCAGATCCTTACTGATCCTCGGCCCCGTATATTCCGCAATGCGGCGGCCTTTCGTAATGCGGATAGTGGTGTAACAGCCGGCGGCATGAATAGCGGACGAGCGAACGATGAGTGCCATAAGTGTGCGATGCTTTCCTTAGGTGGTTTTTCGCGGTTGGATGAGACCGTATGGAAGGCATCCTAACATTGAACGGCTTGTTGTAAAGGAGCAATCGCAGCAGGAATGTACCAGCGGCATCAAACTCGCATAATAGTCCTCGCCGCACTCGCGCTTGCTGGCATCATAGGGCAGGGAATCCACGCAACGATTCAGGCCCAGTCTACCCAGCAAAAGCCCGCCAGCCAACAGCAGCAACCCGCTCCCCCAAAGCCTGCCAACAACAACGACTTTCCCGAAGACACCTCCAGCGTCCCCGTCATCCCCTCGAACGGCAGCGCCATAGCCGCCGAAGCGGATGCAAACACACCTCCGCCGGCACTCCCATCCGGCGATGCTGATCCAGTCCGTTCTCCCGATGACGCATCCTCGGCCGACACAGCCAGCACCGGCGACTCCTCCAGCTCCAGCAGCTCCTCCGCTCTTGCGCACATGCCGGACATTGCAGACGAGCCAGCGCCCGACACAACGCAGCCGCACCACGCCGCAGACGACAAGCCGAAAAAAGTTCCCGGCATCTTCAACCGCGGCAAAACGCCCGAGCAGGCCAAGCAGGAAACCTCTGAAAGCGATCTCGACGTAGGCAACTACTATCTCAGCACGCGCAACTACCAGGGCGCCCTTTCGCGCTTCCAGTCAGCTCTGGTCCTGGATCCCGAAAACCCCGATGTCTACTGGGGGCTGGCCGAAACCCAGCGCAACCTTAAGGACTACGTCAACGCCAAGGCAAATTATCAAAAGCTCATAGACTACGACCCTACCAACAAGCACGCCAAAGAGGCTAAAAAGCTCCTCAAGGAACCCGAGCTAGCCAATGCCCAGCCAGCACCCACCCATCCCTAACTCACAAGAAAAGGGAACGGTAGGTCAGGGATTTATCCCGGGCAATTCTATGCACAAAAGAAAAGCGCCTTCAATTTCTGAGGCATGCTCTTTATAGTTTTGCTTTTATCTAAAAACTGACCCTGATCTCTGATCCCTGCTTTTCAAAACCCCGCCCACCGCAAATAAGCATGAATGATACTGTTTCCCCACAGGATGCTGATAATCCCGCCAATACACAGAAATGTCCCGAGCGGTAGCCTCTGTGCTCCCCAGGCATCATTCCGCAGCCGGGGAACAAACAACATCCCCACCGCTACCAGCGCTCCCATCACCACACCAAGAAAGAAGGCCAGTAACGCCCCTGGCAGTCCCAGCCAGGCCGCCAGCATCGCCATCAACTTGGCATCCCCCAGCCCCAGCCCTTCCTTGTGCCGCACTATCCAGTAGATCCAGCGGATCACCAGCACCAGCACAAACCCCAGCACCACCGCCACGAGGGCATCCCACGCCGCCATCCGCGCTGTCTCCGCCTGCAGCCACCACGAGCGGTCCAGCGGAGAAAGCACCGTAGTTAGCACCAACCCAACCACCGTGCCCGGCACAGTGAGCCGATCCGGCAGCCAGAAATACTCCGCATCCAGTACTGCCAGCGCAATCAGCATCCAGCAGAGAGCCATCCTGCCCGCCGTGCTCGCAATTGAAATGTCGAAATAGCTTCCTCGCCAGTGAATCACGTGAAAGAAGCGCCATGCCAGCAGCGCCCACAGCACGCCCAGCATCGCTTCCACCACCACGTACCGAACACCAATCCGCACGCCGCACGTCCGGCACTTTCCGCCAAGCGCCAGCCAGCTCACCACCGGCACATTCTCCCACCACGTCAGCGTCCGCCCGCACGCGCGGCAATGCGAACGCGGCGTCACCACGCTCTCGCCCGCCGGCCACCGGCTCAGCACTACATTCAGAAAACTCCCGAACGCCAGTCCTAGCAGCCCAGCCAGAATCGTTCCCAGAATTTGCATCATCGTAGAAACGTTGAGTATAACCACCCCGTACAATCACGTTCATCGTGCGGAGTTCCCGATATCTGTTCTGTTGACGCACACCGCACGGTAACCGTTTTGACTCAAGCGCGTTAAAATGAAAAAGATGGATTCCGCCTCCAACCAGCCTAACCAGCCTCCAGGCCCAGCATTGGAATCCAATCCCGCGCAAGCAGCGCCGATCTTCGCGCAATCCGTCGAAATCATGGCTCGCCTCCGCGCGCCCAACGGCTGCCCCTGGGACCAGGCCCAGACCTTCGACTCCATTCGTAAATACACCCTCGAAGAAACTTACGAAGTCTTCGACGCCATCGAGCGCCGCGATTTCCCACACCTCGCCGAAGAGCTGGGCGACCTCCTGCTCCAAGTACTTTTCTACTCCGAAATGGCCGCCAACGAAGGCCACTTTACCATCGCCGACGTTCTCGACCACCTCAATCGCAAGCTCATCCGCCGCCACCCCCATGTCTTTGGAGAAGAAGCTTCCCGCGCCGCCGGCAACCAGGCTAACGTCGATCCCAAAGCCGAAAATGCTGCTCAGGTACTCCGCAACTGGGAAGAAATCAAAGCCGCCGAACGGCCGAAGGCCGTTTCACCTTCTGGACAAGAGTCCAGGCTCGATCAGGTTCCTCGCGCCCTGCCAGCCTTATCGGAAGCCTCCAAGCTAGGCTCCAAAGCCGCCAAATCCAACTTCGACTGGTCCACTTGGCGCGATCTCCTTCCCAAAATCGCAGAAGAAACCGCCGAGCTCGAAGCCGAAGCCGCCGCAAATCTTCCCAATAAACAAGCCATCGAATCCGAACTAGGCGACATCCTCTTCACCGCCGTTAATCTCGCTCGCCACCTTCACGTAGACCCGGAAATGGCCCTCCGCGGCACCAATCTCCGCTTCCGCCAGCGCTTCGCGGAAATGGAGCGCACCAGCCCCAAGCCTCTTGAAGACCTATCCCCAGCCGAGCTCGAATCTCTTTGGTCGCAGGCCAAGCAGACTCTCGCAAACCCGCAAGCCAAATCACAGCAACAAAAAGCGCTATGAGCCAGAAAGACGCCATCCTGATTCGCAACCTCCACGGCTGGGAAGAATTCGAAGCCGCCGTCCAGCTCCAGGTTGAAACCTGGGGCTACGACCCCACCGACATCATCCCCCGCCGCACCTTCATGCTCGCGCAAAAGCTCGGCGGCCAGGTCATGGGAGCCTTTGACACCGCCCAGTCCAGCGAGCAGGGAAGCGCCAGCTCTCTCGTAGGCTTCGTCATGGCCCTCCCCGGTATCAAACCCCTGTCCCCCAAAGGGAAAGACCGCCACTACCTCCATTCCCACATGCTGGCCGTCACGCCCGCCTACCGCAACCACGGCCTTGGCTCACGCCTCAAGCTGGCCCAGCGGGATGAAGCCCTTTCGCGCGATATTCGCCGCATGGAGTGGACCTTCGACCCCCTCGAAGTCAAAAACGCTTTCCTCAATATCCACAAGCTCGGTGCTATTATTCGCACCTACCATGCCGATTTTTATGGTGTATCCTCATCTCGACTGCAGGGCGGCCTTCCAACAGACCGCCTCGTTGCCGAATGGTATCTGGATTCACCTCACGTCATAGAAACGCTGGAAGGCAGTAAACAAGCGATTTACCAAATAGAGGAGCGCATCACCGTCCCCGCTCACATCTACGAATGGAAAGCCTCGGACGCTAACCGCCACCTCGCAGCCGCCATCCAGTTAGAGAACCGCCACAGGTTCCAGCAGGCTTTTTCTCGTGGCCTTGCCGTTGTCAGCTACACACGCGACGCTGAAGGAAACGGGACGTTCGAGTTAGCGCCTTTCGATCAGGTAAAAACTGGCATCTAAGAAGCACAAGACGCAAAGGAAAAAATCCATACCATGAAAATTGATGGCATTGTTCTCCGTGAACTGCACATCCCTCTCGTTCGACCCTTTGAAACCAGCTTCGGCATCACCCGTGACCGCCGCGTCCTACTCGCGGAAGTCCGTTCGGAAGGACTCACCGGCTGGGGCGAGTGCACCGTAGGCGAGCATCCCCATTTCTCTGAGGAATACACCGACGGAGCTTGGGACATCCTTCTACGCGAACTTGGCCCCAAGCTTGCTGCGGCGGAAACCGTAGAGCACGGCGGAGAAATCCCTCACATCTTCAAACTCGTTCGAGGCCATCGCATGGCCAAGGCTACGCTTGAAAACGCCATCTGGGACCTTGAAGCCCAGCGTGAGGCCATCCCCCTCGCACGTCTCCTCGGCGGAGTCCGTGATGTCATCCCCTGCGGTGTCTCTCTCGGCATCCAGAAAACCATTCCCGAGCTGCTCGACATCATCGAGAAAGAGCTCGCCGCCGGCTACCAGCGCATCAAGCTCAAGTGCAAGCCCGGCTGGGATATCGAAGTCTTCGAGAAAGTCCGCAACCGTTTCCCCGGCATCACGCTCTCCTGCGACGCCAACTCCGCTTACCGTCTTCGCGATGCCGATCACATCGCCACCTGGGATCAGTTCGACCTGCTCATGATCGAGCAGCCCATGTGGCACGACGACTTCTACTATCACTCCATCCTCCAGAAACGCCTTGAAACCGCCATCTGCCTCGACGAGGCTATCCGTAACCGCCGCGACGCACTCGCTGCCATAGAGATGGAGTCCTGCCGCATCATCAACATCAAGCTTGGCCGCGTCGGCGGCTTCTCTGAAGCGATAGCCGTTCACAATGCCACCATGGAGCGTGGCATTCCCGTCTGGTGCGGCGGCATGCTCGAGTCCGGCATAGGCCGCTCGCACAACATCGCCATCTCCAGCCTCCCTAACTACTCCCTCCCCGGCGACGTCTCCGCATCCAAGCGTTACTGGAAGGAAGACATCATCGAGCCGGAAGTGACGGTCTCCAGCAATGGCGAAATCACCATCCCCGACACTCCCGGCCGTGGCTACGAGGTCCGGTACGACCTCATCGAAAAGCTGACCGTCCGCAAGGAGACGGTCCGTGCCCTTGTTACTGCGTAACCATGCTCGACGTGACCAGGGTTGGCGTATCCATGCTCGGGGTAACCACAGTCGTCTTAACGAAGCTCGAACCTGCTGGCGGCGTTACTGGCGCGGTTACAGCCGGGTAGGACAACACGCCGCTAACCGCTGATACCAACGAGTAATACGTGGGCGTCAGGTGCTGATACATCAGCACGGACGTCCACGTATTCCAGTATGCCGGGTTCGCTCCCTCGTTGGTCAGGAAGGTTTCCATCTCCGTCTGGCTCGGCAAAGTGTTGTTATTGGCCGAGAGCAGTTGCACGCTTGCCGGCCGCTCATACGCATCCGCAGGCAGCAGGTAATCGCCAATTGCGGTAACCAGGGATATCTGTGCCGTCAGCCGCTCCCCTTGTTGCAGAATGCTACTGCCGGTTCCAAAAAGCGTGGGTCCAAACTGGGGGCCATTATTGGATGGCCAGAAATACGCTCCCCACAATCCTCCAGCCGAATTAAATGCCGGCTGGGAAAAAGCGCACGGCACCAGGTCTGCGGTATTCACCCAGAACTGGCTATAGCTTCCCGTTGCATTATTGCTTGCGCTGCAGTTGCTGCCCGTGCTGAAAATTCCGTTGTAGTAGCTCACAAAATCTGAGTCGCCCACCGTCGGCGGAGCAAACGCCTGTGCAATCACTTGGGACGCTTCTGTAAGCCCGCTCACCTGCCAGCTTAGATACGCAGCCACAAGTTGCGTCAGCGCGCCTCCAAGACTATGCCCGGTCACCACCACCGGTGTCCCCGGATAGGTCTCCAGCAAGCTCAGCAGTGCTGACGCCAGGTATTGCGGAGAAGTATTGCCTATCTGGCTGTATTCCACCAGGTTGCTCACCGCAATCAAACCATCTGCGCTGCCCGTGGCAATATTGCCTGCCGCGCTCGAAGGAATCGGCTGCGAGGTGGCGGACTGAAGCGTCATTCCATTCGTCGCGCCGCCGAATGTATAGCTGCCATTCAGCACATCCACCCAGGATTGCTGCGTATACGCATCCAGGTCTTCGGAAATCTGCCCAATGCCGCCGCCCGCATCGGTGCCGCGGCACAGCACGGCAAAGAACAGAGGTGTTCCGTTCGGGCCCGTCCCCTCCCGGTACGAGGCAATGGCTACAAGATTGTCGTTGAACAATCCTCCGTTGCCGGTGCACAGCGCGGGACCCCAGTCGAGGTTCCAGTAAGCCGTCGTGGGGAGCTGGTCGTTTGAGCTCGGGCTGGGAATCACTGCCAGTCCGGATAACGCACCTGCCAGCCCCGACGCGATGCTCAGAGGGTAGTCTTCATACGTGTAGGCAAGAGTGGCCAGAGCAAGGTGAACTGCCCCGTAAGTAACTCCACCGAGGTCGCAAACAAACGAGGCATAAGGCGGTGTGTAGCTCATAAGTCTCCTTCTGCGAATGCAATGTGTAATCTTTCATCCACGTCACGGACAGGAGAGAGCATACTGCGCAAGGAAAATGCACAGTTCGCTTTCCAGAGCAGGGTGCTCGGAGCCCGTCCAACTCAATTTCTCAACGCAGTTTTAAAAATCAAATTTCAATGGGAGCCAATGCATCACGGCATTGCCACGGTGCCTTCTATCGCGCGTGCGTATTGACTGTGCTTACTTTGCCGGACAATTACCGCACAGAGAGATGGATAGGTCTGCAATCTGAGGAGAGAGAAGGCAGAAACCGTAAGTATCACTGGGGACCCCAATTAAATACTCTGAATCGAGCGGGAATGCAACTCGATTTCGTGCCACGCGCCTGTTTCCAACTACACCAAAGGAACTCTTGCCCCTCCGCCCGCGTACACTAATTTCGGTAGTGCAACTTCCCCCGCGCCACTGCGTCTCAATCCAGAGAGGCAGACCGCGCAGCAAGTTCGCATCTGCCGGAGGAATAAAGAAGTGACCCCTCAGGAACAGCAGCTCTTACAGCAGCTAGCCCAGCGCATCAACCAGACCAGGCTCACAGAAAAGGACCCCGACGCCGAAAATCTCCTCGGCAAAGAGCTTGGCGCCAACTCCGACGCGCTCTACATCCTTGCGCAAACGGTCCTCGTGCAGGACCTCACCCTGCAGCGCGCCAACTCGCACATTGCCGACCTCGAACAGCAGATCGGAGAGCTCCAGCAGCAGCTTGATGCCGACGAGCAGGAAATCGGTGAGCTCCAGGCGCAAACCCAGCAGCGTGCCGTGCCTGCCAAGTCCACCAGCTTCCTCGGTCGCATCTTCGGCGAGCAGCCTTCGCAACAGTCCGTACCGCAGCTGCCTCCATACCAGCCGGTCCAGCCGCAATATCAGCAGAATGCACCGGCCTACCAGCCTGTGCAGCAGTACGCGCCACCGGCCTCGCAGCCGCAATATGTCCCGACCCAGCCACAGTACATCCCCGCGGCCCCCATGGGCGGCATGTCAATGGGAGGCTCCATGATGGGCGGCCAGCCCAGCTTCCTCCAGGGAGCTATGCAAACCGCAGCAGGCGTAGCCGCCGGCACGCTCGCCGTAGAAGGCGTCGAGTCTCTAATACACGGCTTCGGCCATCACGAAGGCTACGGCGGCGGATACGGAATGGGCGGCTTGGATGGAGGTTTTGGCGGCGAGCGTCCCAGGGAAGAAATCATCAACAACTACTACGGTGACGACCGCGAGCGCGAACACCACGAAGGCAATTACGACAGCGGCTTTGGCGGTGAAGAACACTCGCATCATGAAGGTGCAAGATTCGCCGACACCGGCAACGACACGTACAGCAACGACAACTTTGCTGACCCTAACCTGAACAGTGAGTTGGACAACACCGGCAACTTCACTGACTCAGGCAGCTACGACGACAGCAGCAATTACGACGACAACAGCGGCTTCTAATCAAAATAGGTGGAGCGAGAACCGCTCCACCTATCTAACTTCCAGGATTCAATTAAGCCGGTCCCTTGGTCCTTGCTTCTACCCTACTTCTTCTTCCCCCAATCAAACCGCCGTCCCACAATCCCCTTAATAATCCAGTGATCCGTGGCAGCAGTAGCTCCAATTCCCACGCCAAAGTTAATCTCCCACTTGGGATCGAGATTCAAATCAATCGCAGGAAAAATCTGCTGCTGCTGGTCGTGCAACCGCGCAATATTGGTGATACTCCCATAATCCGCGTAGTATTCAATCCCGCCCGTAATCTTCTTCGTAAAGTCGTAGCTAACCTTCACATTCGGGGCAAACCCAACTCCCTGGTTCACATCCGGCCCATGCCACGTCCTCTCCAGTGCCGGATTGATCGCCCAATACCATCGCCCCGCCTGCTTATCGACAATCGGCCGAATCTCCCACGTCCACGTATCCTGGTCAAACAGCGCCCGCTGATATCCAACCTCGGTGGATAAACTCACACCAACAGGCCACCGCCAGCTCTCCGGCACACGCACCCGCGGACGAATGTGATCGCCCACCCACTGCACGCCCAGCCCGCTCTGCTCGCTCGTAAAAACGTAGAAGCCAACTTCGGCCCAGTCATTCAGTCCCTGTGTAATTTCGAGCGTCTCATGCTCCGCATGATTCGTAGCCGCAACCCCATCTGCCGCCGGATGCCCTACAGCCGTAAAGTTCGAGTGCAGTTCCACCATTGTCGAGTGCGGCGGCACAGTATCCGCCCCATACACCTGAATCTCGTAATTCCCCTGCGCCCGGGCAAAAGCCGCCGCGCCTATCAAGCAGAAAAACAGAGCAAGAAAACGAACAAAAAATTTCAATCGTAGCTCCAAAAAATTAAACATCAAAGTAGGTTCTGTCGTTCAAAGGAGTGTCACCCTGAGCCTAGCTGTTCTTTCATATGGATCGAAGAGCCAGATGACTGTCCCTTGATGGACCCACCACCAGGCTAAGAACCGTACTGAAACAACGCCATAAATCCCAAGTCCATATGGTCCTGCTGATGGCAATGAAACAGCGTCGGCCCGGGATTATTCGCCACCATATCAACTTCCACGCGTGTTCCCGCCTTAACAATCATCGTATCTTTGAAGACGCCGCTGGTTGCCACGGAGTTGATGAACTTTAGTTCATATACATGGCGATGCAGATGAACAGGATGGTCATCCGTGCTGCGATTGTCGAAGATAAGCCTGTTGCGTTTGCCTTGCTGAAAAACAAGGCCGCTTTGCTGTTCAGGAAACGACTTCCCATTAATCATCCACTTGTTCAGTGCACCATGTCCCTGAAACTTCGACGTGAAGACCATCGGTATCGTCACATCCGGCTTCACATCCTCGCGCACACTCGAATCTCCAAACGCTGCATAATCCCAGGCAAGGGAACTGGGCTCAACCCACTTCGCGGCGCCCGTCTGGTTCGCATATTCCACCACCACACCCATCCCCGCGCCGCGAAGCTTCGCGTCGGCCTCACCCATCACCCACACGCCCGGCGCATTCATCTCCACAATCGCAGAGACCCGCTCTGCCGGCCCCAGCCTTAGCGCACTCACCTTCGCTTGTGTAGGAACAGGCCGCCCATCCAGAGCCACAACCTCAAACGAATGTCCCGCCAGCACCACCCAATGTGTCACCGTAGCGCTCGCGTTCAGTACATGCATCAACAAGCGTTCGCCGGTCTTCACACGAATCGGCTCACCCGCCCCCAGCATCTTCCCATTCACCGAGCCGTAGCGATATGCAACCTCCTGCGCCCCATCATCCGTAGCAGTGAAGTATGGCTCCCACTCATGCAGAACTACAAACTCCTCGCGGTCATACGCGCCGGCATTCTCACGTGGCTCCACATACAGCACGCCAAACTGCCCGCTATACATTCCACGCTTTAAATCCCGCCCAGCAGGCGTATGCGTGTGATACCAGTGCATCCCTGACGGCTTAGCACTAAACTTAACCAAAACTTTGCCACCCGCAGGGCACATGGGCGAGCCTTCTTCCATTGCGCCATCTACATCGGAAGGAATCCACAGCCCATGCCAATGCACAATCTCAGGCCGATCGAGCCGATTCACAATTTCAATCGCAACCCTCTGCCCCTCTTTCACGCGCAGCAACGAGCCCGGCACGTGCCCCCCATACGCCGCCACGCGCATCGTTTTCTTTGGAGCAATCTCCCACTCCGTCTCTGCAATCTCAATCGAATAATCCGCAGCCGTCTGCGCCCGAAGCACATTCCGCCCCATGAGTGCCAAAGGCGCAATTGCCCGGACGGCCAGTCCTAAAAACTCTCTCCGTGTTCCTCGCATCACCCCTCCATTGTGCACCTCGCGTGCGCACTAGCCGCCAGTCAACCCAAACCATGCCAGTGTTATACTTAGTTGGTTGGCGCCAACCCGCGCCTAGGTTTTACTCACAACACGATCCAGAGGTTTTCCCATGTCCGGCCATTCCAAATGGGCCACAATCAAGCACAAAAAGGGCGCGCTCGACGCCAAGCGCGGCAAAATCTTCACCCGCCTTATTAAGGAAATCACCATCGCCGCCAAAAACGGCGGAGGAGACCCCGACGGCAATCCGCGCCTCCGCACCGCTGTCCTCGCTGCCAAGGCTGAAAACATGCCCGCCGACAACATCAAGCGCGCCATCCAGCGCGGCGCCGGCGAGCTCGAAGGCGTCAACTACGAAGAAATCACCTTCGAGGGCTACGGCCCCGGCGGCGTGGCCATTGTCGTCGATGTCCTCACCGACAACCGCAACCGCACCGTCTCCGAAATCCGCCACATGTTCTCCAAGCAGGGCGGCAACCTCGGTTCCACCGGTTCGGTCCTCCACATGTTCTCGAAGAAGGGCCTCATCGCCATCGAAAAGTCCGCGGCCGACGAGGAAACCCTCATGAACATTGTTCTCGAGCACGGCGGCGAAGACCTCAACGACGAAGGCGACACCTGGGAAATCCTCACCGATCCCGCTTCCTTTGAAGCAGTCTCGGAAGCCGTGAAGGCCGCAAACATTCCCACTGTCGCCAGCGAAGTCACGATGATCGCCTCCACCTACACCAAGCTCGAAGGCCCCGCAGCCGCTGCCATGATGCGACTCCTCGATGCCCTCGAAGACTACGATGACACCCAAAATGTCTACTCCAACTTCGATATGGACGAAGTAGAGGTAGCAGGCTAGCCAATTCCAGAATTAGGAACAGGCCGCCTGCATCCTGGGCGGCCTTTTTCATGAGATGCTAAAAGCTCATTTTCTTGATGGAACGGACAGGCAGGCCGGGGATTGATTCCCGGCAATAAAACAGGAATGACGCGGGCTTTAGCCCCTCAGATATATGCTTTTGGAACTCTTGCGGAGAAGCACATTGACCCGATTCGCGAAACTCCTTCTCATCGTCCTCACGATCTTTAGTTCAGTTGGTCTCGCCACCGCCCAGGCCGTCAACCCCGTCGCAGAAATCCGCGACTCGCGCCCCTGGGAGATCGCACCCTTCATGGCGTATCAAAATGGCGTAGGCGATCGCTCTGACTTTAGTTTCCTTCAGGGCGGCGTCGAAGTCGGCAAAGTCATCACCCCCGTCATCCACGCCGGCCCCTTCAGCGGCCAGTTCCAGTTCGCCAGCAACATCATGCCACTCTGGCAGGCCTGGACGCCGGCACCGCACATAGAACCGTTGCCCACCAACCCGGATGTCACTGTTTCCATAGGCGGCGGCCACTACTCGGGTGTTTCGGTCACGCCCGTAATCTTCCGCTGGAACTTTCTCACGCATTCCCAGCACTGGCAGCCATGGTTCCAGGCCGCCGGCGGCCTCATTTACACCACGCATAAGTTCCCACCGGACATCCTCGTCGCTCACGGCACCCCTGGCGGAACCTCCGTTTGGAACTTCTCTCCGCAGGGGGGCGGCGGCATCCATTACTTCATCAAGCCACGCCGTTCCATCGACCTCGGTGTCAACGCCGTCCACATTTCGTCAGCATCGTTAGGCGACCGTAATCCCGGCGTCAACGCCAGTATCCAAATCCAAGTAGGCTACACGTTCTGGAAGTAGAAATGCAGGGTACGGGGTTCAGGGTGCAGGGTATAAAACTGAACCCCTGCCTCACACGAATCTTTAGTCCCCGTATCCTGTACGCCGTAATGAGCACAGCGAATTCCATCATCGAATGCGTCCCCAACTTCTCAGAAGGCGCGGACGTGCGCAAAGTCGAGGCCATCGTCTCGGCCATGCGCGTTGATGACGTACATCTCCTCGACTGGTCCATGGATGCCGATCACAACCGCTCGGTCGTCACCATCGCTGGCCCCCCGCAAGCCGTCGTCGAATCCGCCATCCGCGGCGCAGGCAAAGCTGCCGAGCTCATCGACCTGACAATCCAGCAAGGCGTCCATCCCCGCATCGGCGCTGCCGACGTTATCCCCTTCGTCCCTATCTCCGGCATCAAGCTGGAGCAGTGCGCGCTTCTCGCTCGTCAGGCTGGCATGGAAATCTGGCGCCGCTTCGGCGTCCCCGTTTACTTCTATGAAGCGGCAGCCTCGCGCCCCGATCGCTCCAATCTTGAAGATGTGCGCAAAGGTCAGTTCGAAGGTCTCTGCGACGCCGTCCGTAAAGACTCTTCCCGCCGCCCCGACCTCGGCGGCCCCGGCCTGCACCCAACGGCAGGCGCATCAGCCGTTGGCGCGCGCAAATTCCTTGTTGCCTGGAACGTCTACCTGGACACCGCCGACGTAGCCATCGCCCGCACCATCGCCAAGGAGATCCGAGCTTCCAGCGGTGGCTTCAAGGGCGTCAAAGCGCTCGGTGTCCAGGTTCATGGCCAGGCCCAGCTCACCATGAACATCACGGACTTCGAAGCCACCCCACTCTCGCAGGTCTACAAGCGCGTAGCCGCCCTGGCCACCAAGCACCGCACAGCCCCCATTGAAGGCGAAATCATCGGCCTCATCCCCCAGGCCGCCTGCGAACCTGATTCCGACTGGATGCGCCAGCTAAGAAGCTTCGACGAGACTGGCAAAATTCTCGAACGCCGTCTCGAATACCCCCTGACCTGGCCGAAGAAAGGCTAGAGACGAGTGACGAGGGACGAGCCGCCCTCTGCCTGTGTTCCCAACCCTGTACTAATTTTTATCCCTAGTCTCTAGTGCTTCATCCTTAAACTCAAGCGTTTTCCTCCTCCCGCGCGTCCAATCTCAAAGAACGGTAAAATAAAAGGAGCGGAATTTCCCGCCCCACAGAAGGAAGACCGATTTGCGTAACACCCTGAAACTCATCACCCTACTGCTTTTGCCTTTCGGAGCCGCCCACGCGGCCCAGCTCTCGTCAGACGCCCGCGCGGCCATTCCCCGCGAAGTCCGCCAGCTTGTAGTCATTGACTACCGCGAAATGCAGAACTCCGACACAGCCATGCAGCTCCGCGACCGCGTTATGCCCCCCGATCTCAAGCAGTTCGACGACGCCCTCCGCCGCTCCGGCCTCAACGATAACCACGACGTCGATCAGCTCGCCTTCGCCATCTTCCGCCCCGCAGGCGCCGGCGATGAAATGGTCACCCTTGGCATCGCTCAGGGCCAGTTCGATACCGAAACCATCCTCGCCGGCTTCAAGAAGAAAGGCATCAAGCCCCGCCTCCAGGGAACCAACAAGATCTACCCCATGGGCAAAACCGGCATGGTCCTCTGCTTTGTCGATCAATCCACCATGATCTTCGGTGGTTCCGACGCCGTAAAGGCCTCGCTCGATACCCGCGACGGCAACCAGCAGAGCCTCCTGTCGAATCAGGCCCTCATGGACGCCATGCGCTCTACGGATTCCGCCGCCCTCTGGAGCGTCCTCGACGCTCTCGGTACGCAGAACATGATGAAACAGGTCCTCGGCGAAGCCGGCTCCGTAGCCGACTATGAATCTGTCCGCAAGCGCCTGCAAGTCTCCTGGTACGGCATGGAGTTCACTCACGGCGTTAAGTTTGACCTGACCATCGTCACTGGTGACAACTTCGCCGCAGCGACAGTCTCATCTCTGTTGAACGCCGCAGTCGTCTACAAGAAAGTCGCAGGCGCCGACGCTGAAAAGGCAGCGCTGGCCGACACCGACGTAAGCTCCAGCGCAGGTAAGCTGCTGGTCCACTTCGCCGCCTCCGACAATGACTTCGCCAGCCTCTTAAAGTCATCTCTCTTCCAAAGCATGGTCCGCTAAGACTGGCTGTCCGGACGTCCATACCTACGGCGTCAAACCAAAGCCCCGCCATTGTCGGGGCTTTTCTTTTGTTGCCAACTTCCCAATAGCCTCTTAGCTATTCAGATGAGGTAGGGGAGTAAGTTGGCCATGTACCATTCATGGAGCTTCGCTATTGGAGAAATAAGTATTATCAAACCGAAGCGCGCTTATAAGGACTCATCAGATTCCGCTATTTTTAGAGAACACATTGATTTGTGCATGCAAAGGCTGGCGTTTGCACTTAAGCGGTAGGAATTAAAGCCATTTCTTGGGCGGTTGTTTTGGCTGTACTCACCTTCAACCAGTTGAGGATCGGCGCTGTCATGGCTGTGGTGACGAGCGCCATGACGACCAGCATAGTGAAGAGTGTGGGAGAGAAAACGTGGGCGTTATAGGCAATATTTAAAACTACAAGTTCTACGAGCCCGCGCGTGTTGAGCATCGCTCCCAGAGCGATAGCAAAGCGCCATTTCTGGCCGGTCCAACGCGCTGCGAGAATCGCTCCTCCCATCTTGCCTACGATGGCCAGCAATAAAATCAGGCCCGTCCAAAGCCAGGCCTGGGTTGTATTCAACAAATCGAGGCGAGTCTTTATGCCCGTGATAGTAAAGAAAAGTGGCAGAAGCACGAGAGAAATGACGGTATCCAGTCGCGTGCGCAGGCCCTGCTGCCATGCTTTGACACGCGGAAAACACACCCCGGCAAGAAAGGCTCCAAAGAGTGGATGAACTCCAATAGCATCCGTTGCCGCTGCAGATGCGAAGGCGACAATGAGCAGGATGCCCAGCAACTCATAGGAAAATTTTGTGGTGTTATGGTGTTTGGCAAGCCACGTTTCGGCGGGACGAATCGCCAGCAGCATGATCAGCAGATAGAAACCTAGCCATGCTAGCCTCGGCGCATACGATCCTGCGCCGCTGCCCGTGGGAAGCAATGCCATGGCCAGCGCCATCAGCATCCATGCCACCACATCATCCACAGCCGCACACATCAGCGCAGTGGCGCCCAGAGGGCTAGACTCCATGCGCTTCTCCTGCAGGATGCGAGCCAGCACCGGAAATGCGGTGATGCTCATGGAAACACCAAGGAAAAACGTGAACGGCAGTTTGCCGACGCCACTTACGGCAAAGCGTTCAAGCAGCAACGGTGCAGCTAATATCGCCATGCTGAACGGCAAAAGAATACTCATGAGGCTGGAAAATATCGCAGTGGTTTTCTGTCGCCGCAGGTGTTCGTAATCCAGGTCACTCCCGATTAGGAAGAGAAAAAGAACCAACCCGACAGTACTCAACACATCCAGCGAGCCGAGAGAATTCGGAGCAAAAATGCGGCTGGAAAACTCGGGTGCTACGCGGCCCAGCATAGACGGCCCAAGCAGAATTCCGCCGAAAATCTCGCCAATCACCCGAGCCTGCCCAAGTTTGCTCGCTATCCAGCCACAGACAAGACTTGTTGCAAGCACCACGGTCATTTGAAGAAGTAGCACGCTCATTGAGATTCCTGGATTGTTGTCTTGCCCTTCTTCCTTTGCGTGAGGAGAGTGAATAATTCCATAAGGTTAAGACACGCATTGAGTCCTAGTTTGGGTGTGGTTTGCTTCCACAAAGCCCGTTTCCCGATGCTCACTGTCGCGTGTGATCGAAGTCGCAATCTTTGAGACGCAATCAGGAGTCACCCCTAGGGATGCATTTCAAGCAGACCGGCTAACCTCTTGGTTATTTGCTCAAGAGAACGCACTCAGAAACGTGTCCTGAAAAGTTGCCGCACTCGCATTGGTCGCCACCGTCACGCTCTTGCCTCCAGAAGTGACAGGCTTGGTCCGCCCCACATGCGGCAGCTGGGTCACAATCTCAATCCCGGTAGTCTTCTGCTCGGTAATAACCGACGAATTCACCAGGCTCACCGCCGCCAGCGGATCCCACGCAAAGTAATCGCCGCAGTTGCTGCCAAACCCCAGCGCCAGCAACTGAAAGATCACCTTGCCCACATCACTGGTAAGCTGCTGGCCCGCAGCCTGCAGAAAGTCCGAGCCAATCGGCACATGGTTCGAAGCATCGAGCGGCATCATCATGTCAATTGCCAGGTTCGATTGAAAAACGAGTGAAGCCGCCAGAGGATCTTCAAAGATGTTCCACTCCGCCAGCGGCTCGCCATGTCCCGTTACATTCCCCTGAACCCACACCGCGCCGCCCATCATCGTCATCTGGCTTATGCCCGTTATTGCAGTCGTCATCTTCTCTAGCGCATACGCAAGATTCGTCTGCGGCCCCAGCGCCAGCAACTCAACTTGCGAGTTCGAAGCAAACTGATTTGCAAGAAAATCCACTGCACCTTCGAAGAACGGCGCCCCAGCCGGCGGCAGATCAACGCCCGGCAACTCATCGGCAGTCTTGCGCCACGCATCCAGAAAATCCGTGCCACCCAGCATCGGTTCTGTCGGCCCCACGTAAACCGGAATCCCGGTCTTTCCCATCAGCTGCTGCAGCCTCAAAATGTTCGTAGCGCCCGCCGCTACATGCGAGAGCCCGTTTACTACGGTAATTGCCTGGATGTTGATACTCGATTGCGTAAGCAGGTAAGCGATTGCGAGAAGATCATCAATTCCGGCATCGGTGTCGATGATGAGATTAGCCAAGGCAGTTCTCCTTTAAGAGGGAATGGAGAACAACTCAACCTGAGGGAAAGTGCAGGCCTGAAATTTCGGACTTGAAGATGTGCTGTCTTATTTTGCTTCGCACAGTTATCGCACCGCTTTTGGTCGAAGTCAAGGCGCGTACCGCGTTGTGACGGGAAATTATTGCGAGCGAAACGCAGCGTGCAATCAGTCGCAGTAGCAGCTCACGCCGGCATCGTAATCCTTCATGCATCGGAATGAAATGTCAACAGCTTAGAGCACTTTCAATTATGGATCTTCTTTTGTGCAGGATTAATGACTTGTTGGAGATTAGACGCCGGAGCTGGGTTGGAATGCCGATTACTTTAGTCGGTAGATGGTGCGCGTCGTTCAGTAACTTGACAAAGCAAATGTCGAATGTCACACTAACGCCGTCTCCGTAACAATCCCAACAACCACTGTACGAAAAAATCCCCTTCAAGGACCGAATCATGATTTCTTGGATTCTGAGCAAATGGAGCTGGACCAGCTTCGCTCTTGGCGCTGGTGCGATTTTGTACGGCAGCACAGCCGGTCGGCCAGCCTTGGTTCACGCAGTCAAAACCGGATTGGACATCGGTGATTTTGCGTCGGGCTCTTTCCAGCAGGCAAAGGCAGAGCTGTCGAAGATCAAGCAGGAAGCTACGGAGTTGCGTGCTTCCACGACTGCTGCGCCGCAGGGAATTTCGGACCTAGTCTCGGAATTTCAGAAGCTGCGTGAGGAAATTGCCGCGCTGAAGAGCAACCTGGGACAGGCGTAAAGCCTCTCGTGAAACCAGGCGGCTCTTTGAGTGACAGGTAATCCTTCCATAGCGATCCGTTCGACACTTCCGGGCCGTACTCGTTTCGAGGTGCGGGAGCTGCTCGACAGACTCGACGTGTGCATGCACGTGGAGCAGTGTCTGACGCAAGCACCACAGGTGCATTCCGCGTCAGCCAGTGCTATAACCGGACGCATTCTTGTCGTCTACAATTCACGGCTGAGTGCTTTGGATGTGCAGAGTTATCTAGAGCACTCGCTTACGTCTGCGCACCAGATTCTCGCCACGAAGCCAGCTGGAAACGCAAGGCCGGTCAGGAATGGAAAGCTTGGCCCGCTAATTCAGCTTGCCGAATTGACGCGGAATCAGCGGCATCTTGCTCTTGTCGCGATTGGCGTGGCTGTAGGAGACAGGCTATTCGAAGCAACGCCTTCTGCGATGATTGGCGCGGCAATGGACTTGGTTACGAAAGACGCTGGTAAGTCGTTGCTGGCGCGGTTAGGTTTTCGCTCGCTTACTTCAAGGCTGACCGTGTTTGGGATCGTTTGCGCGGTGGTGTGGACGCTGGATGCATTTATGGGCTATCTGCACCGGGTGACTTCGACACGGTTTGCACAGGCAGTGCAGGACGAGCATCGCAACCGCATCTACCAGCACCTGCAATCGCTGGATGTGGGGCAGTTGGAAGGAAAGCCCCTCTCGCACTGGACTCGTCTGTTCGACACTGAGATAGGCCAGATTGGCGATTTTCTGGAAACGGGCATCGATCCGTTGATCACGATGCTTACCAACAGCGCGATCGTGCTTACCACGTTCCTGCGTAATTCTCCAGCTCTGCTACTGACGCAACTGCTGATTATTCCGGGATTGTATCTGCTTTCATCGCGGATGCTGGGGCCAATTCGCAAGCGGTATATCCTGGCACGCGAGCGTAGCGACCGGCTTTCCGTCGCGATTGCGGGAAATATTGCAGGGGCTTCAACCATCACCGTCTTTGGAACGCAGGAGCAGGAGGCGAAGCGGATTGAGGTACTGAGCAAGCAAGCGGAAGAGGCGGCGGAAGAACGCGCCTCGCTGACGGCCACCTATGTGCCACTGATTCAGATGGTCGTGGGAATTGGATTTCTGTCAACGCTGATCGGCGGAGGCGCACTGGTGAAGCGCGGCAGGCTCTCGATGGCGTCGTACAACATGATGGGTTTCAGTTCACTCAAGCTAATGGTTGCATTTGGCAGCCTAGGTTCAAGCCTCGCGGAGTATCAGCGCACTGTGGTTTCGATCGAACGCGTAACCGAAGCATTGCGGACAGAGTCAACCGTTCGCAGCGGAGACATGCCGTTTCCAAGCGCGAAGGCTGCCGATGTGCAGTTTGAAGATGTGTCGTTTGAATACTTACCAGGCAAGCCGGTACTGCAGAATGTTCAGCTTCGGATAGCGTCGCGGGGTACTACGGCAATCGTCGGCTCTTCCGGTTCGGGCAAGACAACGCTGCTGAAGCTGATCCTGCGCTTTTATAACCCAACGCAGGGAGCAATTACGGCGAAAGGAAAAGATATTCGTGATTTAAAGATCGACGATTTCCGTTCGCATATTTCGCTGGTGCCGCAGGATGTATTTCTGGTGCAGGGAACGGTGCGCGAGAACATTGCCTACTCACGGCGGAGCGCTTCGCTGGATGCGGTGATACGTGCAGCGCGTGCGGCGCAGGCGCATGAGTTTATCAGGGGACTCTCTAACGGGTATGACACAGTGCTTGGTGAAGGGGGAGTCAGCCTTTCCGTGGGCCAGCAACAGCGGATTGCCATTGCGCGGACGATTCTTGCCAACCGGCAGATTGTGCTGTTTGATGAAGCAACTTCAGCGCTTGACTATGACACTGAGGCAGCAATTCAGCAGACGCTGCAAAAGGTTCTGTCGGGGCACACCACGGTAATTGTGGCGCACAGGCTATCCACGGTTCGACACGCAGATTGGATTTACGTCTTGGAAGATGGCCAGATTGCCGAGCAGGGCCGTCATGAAGAACTGCTGATGATGCACGGAATATACGCGCGGTTGTGGCAGATTCAGACAGGAGAAGATCCAGAAGGATCATACGATGGGAGAGGCAATGAGTGAGGGGGGAAGTGCGGGAAAGGGTGTTGTGCTGAGCCTGTTTGCAGGCGTTGCCGCTGGCTTGTTTGTTGTGCTGAACGGGACATCCGTGCGTAAGGGGCTGATTCGCGCGGCGCTGGCCGGGGGTGACCTTGCCGTCGATGCGGGCAAGCGTGCGCGTAGAGCCGGCGCTCAAATGATAGAGGACTTTCAGGACGAGCTGGCGGAAGTGAAAGCAGAGCGCGACAGCCAGCGAGTGCAGAAAGAAAGCCTTACTGAGATTGCAGAAGAATTACACCAGCTGCGCACTGAGCTTGCATCTCTTCGCAGCAGCAAGCAGCGCGTGCAATAAGTTTATGTTTCGTTCTTGTTTCAACTTGCTTACTGCAGCATTTCTCTTCTCTGCCGTGCAAATCGGTTCCCAGAAACCGATTGCCGTGCACAAGTGAACTTGCTACAATTCGACCACCATTAGTTTCCACTCTCCGGCGCGTTTATTTCTGCAAGCCTTCTTTCCCCAAGCGGCATTATGTCAAGCAATGGACTGCACTGCCTGTCAGCTGTGTAGCAGCTTCTCAGCGCGGCAGCATCCTGCAGTCCTTGTGTCAGCATCCGGCGGCGAATGCCTTCGGCGATTGTTCCTGCAGCAATGGAGGCGTTGTGCTCACTCAGGCTGAGTCGAAGGCTACTGTTCTCTCTGCTGTGCAAATTGCAGAACTGCTGCCTCATGCGGCTCCGTTCGTGCTGGTGGACCGGGTAATTGAACTCGAGCCCGGCAAACGCGGCAAGGGCTTGAAGAATATAACGGCGAACGATGTGTTTCTTCGCGGCCACTTCCCAGGTCGTCCCATCATGCCCGGCGTTCTGATTGTGGAAGCCTGCGGACAGATGGCCGCGCTGGTCTGTGCGGCAGAGGATGCTGCCCGCAAAAATGGAGGCGGCGACACAATTGCGCCTGGCTCCGGAAAAAGTGAACGGCCGATTGAAGTGCTTGCAATGATCGAACGATTCAAATTTCTGCGCATGGTGAGCCCTGGGGACCAGCTCATCCTGGAAGCAGAGGTGGGAAAGAGAGTTCAGCAGATGGTTCGATTTACGGTAAGCGCCCGCGTAGGCACGGAGCGGGTTGCAGAGGGTGTACTTTTGGCAATGCGCGGCGAATAGCGAATAAAGGAGGGGGCAAATGAAATCAGGGACACAGGCTGTTGTTCAACAGCATAGGGAATTTTCTGAGCGCATCAAAAACGTACTGATTGACAGGCTGGAATTGAATCTTGAGCCGGACGAAATTGCGGAAGATGCGCCGCTCTTCGGGATGGGGCTCGGTCTGGATTCCATTGATGCGCTTGTGCTGATCGTTGGAATTGAGGACGAGTTCAACATTACGGTGGACACGAGCAGTCACAACATCTACCGCTCGGTGAACACCCTGACGGAGTTCCTGATTGCCAATGTGGATCAGAAGGAGGCAACCGCGCAATGAGCACCATGAGCCCGCTGCATGAGAGGTTTGCCGCGCAGGGCGCGGTGTTTGAGGATCGCAATGGCTATGATATTGCCGTGCGGACGATTGGAAACAAGGAAGAGGCCGATGCGATTCGCAACGGGATTGGAGTGTGGGATGCCTCCGATCTTGGCAAGATTATGGTTCGCGGCGGTGCTGCGCGGGAGTTGCTTGACCGCACGCTGACCGGCGACATTGAGGGTCTGTACGAAAATGCGATCCGGTACACGCTGCTGCTCGATGAGGACGGCAGGATTGTGGCCGATGTACAGGTGTACAACAACTTTGACGAGTTCATGGTCACGTGCAGCGCGGGCAGCAAGGCGCGCGTGCTGAAGGCGCTTGAAGCCAACAACAGCGGCGGGGCCGAGATTACTGACGCAAGCGATAAACAAGCGGTGATCTGCATTGAGGGACCGAAGGCATGGCAGGTTCCGCAAAAGCTGGCGGGACTGGATGTGCGCAGCTTGCGCCTGCTCACGTTTACCGAGTGCGAAATATCCGGCGCAAAGGTACTGCTGGCTCGGATTGGCTACTGCGGCGAGTACGGGTACACGCTTTTCGTTCCGCGCGAAGCGGCGCTGGCGGTTTTGGACACAGTGCTGGAGCGCGCTCCGGAAGCGGTGCCATGCGGGCGCGACGTGCAGGATCTGTTGCGGCTGGAAGTGCGCTCGTTCAATCTTGAAAAGGACATTCCGAACGGCGAAAGCCCGCTGCAGGCCGGGCTGCACTGGATGATTCACTTCCGCAAGTCGGAGTTTGTTGGGCGTGAGGCGATCATGCGCGAAAAGCAGCTTGGCGTAACGCAGAAGCTGGTTGCTTTCGAGGTGTTGGCGGAGAATTCGCAGTTCAGCAGCAGCGATATCCGGGACGGCGCTGACGTGATCGGCAGGATTGTGAACTTTGCGTACTCCGAGCGCCGCGGCAGACCGATTGGGCTGGCTTACTTGGCGGAAGCATACGGCTGGCCGGGAGTTGATCTGCTGATTCATTCGGAGAATGGCGAGATTCCCATTCACACGGTTTCCGCTCCGTTCATTCATACGGAGAGCAACCGGATCCAGATCTCGTAGGGACAACAGCTATGTATGCGTGGGCTCCACGGCGAATTGCAATCACTGGTCTTGGCGCAATTACTGCACTTGGCGAAACATGCGAAACGACGTGGCAAAGGCTTGTCCGGGGCGATTGCGGGATTGGGCAGATTCGCGCATGGAGTGCGGAGAACTATCCCACGAAGGTGGCGGGCGAAGCGGCCAGCTTCGACCCGCACCCCCATTTCTCGCCAAAGCGATTGCGCAGGCTGGATCGTTGCCATCAGTTGGCGATTGTTGCGGCGCGAGAGGCGTTGCGCGATGCACACCTGGAGCCTGGCTCGTTCGAGCCGGAGCGTGCCGGCGTCATCATCGGCAGCTCGCTTGGCGGAATGTTATCGGGCCAACGGTATGATCGCGAGCGTGTTCAAACCGGACGGCATCGCGGCGCGGAGCTTTTCAAGCATCCGCTGCACGTGGTGGTGGATGAGCTGACGGCGGAGTTTGAGTTGCTCGGGCCGCGCTCGCTGATTTCCACGGCCTGCACCGCTTCAACAATCGCGATTGGTCACGCGATGGACATGATCCGCGCAGGCCAGGCGGATTTTGTGCTGACAGGCGGCGTGGACCCGCTGTCTGATTTTTCGTTTGCTGGATTCTCCAGCATGAAAAATGTTTCGGGCGTTCCCTGCGCTCCGTTCAGCCATCCCATCGGACTGAACACAGGGGAAGGCGCAGGCATTCTGATTCTCGAAGACATGGAGCGCGCGCTGGCTCGCGGAGCGCGAATCTATGCGGAGCTGGCAAGCTATGCGCTCTCCGCGGATGCGCATCATCCAACATCGCCGGACCCTACGGGACAGAATCAGAAGCGCGCAATGCTGGAGGCTCTGGACCACGCGCATGTGAGCCTAGAAGATGTGGGCTATGTGAACGCGCATGGAACAGGCACATCCGGCAACGACTCAACTGAGACGAATGTGCTGAAGATGGTCTTCGGCCAGAGGGCCGGAGAGGTGGCGGTCTCGTCGGTGAAAGGCGCAATCGGGCACACACTTGGCGCCGCGGGCGGCATTGAAGCGCTGATTACAGTGCTGGCCGTGCATCATGGCACCATCCCGCCGACGGCGAACTTTACCGCGGCGCGCGAAGGCTGTTCGCTGGACTATGTAGCGAATGAAGCTCGCAGGAAGCCTGTATCAGTTGCGGTATCGCAGAATTTCGCATTTGGCGGCAACAACGCGGTGCTGGTGCTGAAAAAGCAGGATGCGCACTCTGGCAACGGCGCCGTGCAAACCACGCAGCGCGTGATGGTGACAGGACTTGGCGCGCTCAGCCCTCTGGGTTGCGGTACAAAGGCGTATCTCGACGCGCTGCTGGAGTGCCGCGATGGAATTCGCCCGATCTCGGCGTTTGATACCAGCCGCCTGCGCACGCACTATGCAGGAATGGTACAGGACGATCCCGCGCTGCAGGCGCTGCGCAGCAAGGCGAGGCGTGTGGACCGGTTAGGGCTCTTCACCATTGCCGGAACGGAGATGGCGCTTCAGGACTCTGGGATTCGCGTGACGCGCGAAAACGCCGAGCGGATTGGGATTGTAGTCGGCACCGCGTATGGCCCGGTGCAGAGCTGCAGCCTGTTTCATCACGAGGTGGCCATGGACACTCCGCAGAAGGCCAATCCGGCTCTGTTTCCCAACACGGTGGTGAACGCCGGCGCGGGATTGGCGTCGATTAACCTGCGCGTGCGCGGGCCAAATGTTGCGGTGAGCATCGGGCAGGCGTCGGGAATGGCCGCGATTGCTTATGGCTATGAGCTCGTGCGATCGGGACGCGCAGACATAATCATTGCCGGTGGCGCGGAAGAGCTCGACACGGCGCTGCTGGAAGCGTTGGCGGCGGCCCGTCTGTGCGCGCCGTACCAGGGAACAATGCAGGTGTCTGCGCCGTTTGATACCCGGCGCAGTGGCCTGGTTCCCGCCGAGGGCGCGGGGTTTATCGTGCTGGAGTCGCTTGCTTCGGCGCAGCGGCGCAACGCGAAAGTGTACGCGGAACTGGCCGGATATCACATTTGTGCAGACCGGCCAGTGCGGGCCGGGTGGGACCCGGAGGGCGAGGGAATGGAGCGTGCAATGCGTACGGCGCTCTCCTTTGCCGGCATAGACGCCGCGCAGATCGGCTATCTTGGAGCAGCGGCAATGTCGCATCCCAGGCATGACTTGATTGAGGCGCGTGCGATTGAGCGGGTATTTCCAGGGAAGTCAGTGCCTGTGGGAGCACTGACTTCCCTGTTTGGCGTTTCGGCTGCAACCGGGCCGCTGACGCTTGCGGCAACGCTGCTTGGAATGCGCGAGAATTTTTTGCCGGGAGGCGCAAAGTGCGAATCGCCCGATCCTTCCTGCAGGGTAGATCTGGTAAACAGCGGCGTTCGTCAAGGAAAGATGGATGCCGCGATGGTCAACGCGGCTTCGCTTTGCGGAACCAATGTGTCGGTAGTGGTTGCGCGCGCTTAAGCTTCTTCCGCTTTGCGAAAGAAGCCTGCGAGCGAGGCGGGTGAATCGACATGATGGCATTTGCGGCGGCGATCGATGTGCAGAAGCAGGCCCATCAGAACGCGGCCGGGCCCCACTTCCACAAACTCCGCATCCGGCCAGTCTTCGAGGATGTTGTGCATGGCCTGGGACCACAGCACCGTGGAGTCGTACTGCAGCGCCAGGTTGCGGCGAATGGTATCTGCTGAGCGCGTGGGTCTGCCGGTTACGTTGCAGTAAAGATCGACCTGGCCATCCTGCAAGGCAATGGTATTCAGTTCGCGCTCGAATTCCGGGCGCGTATTGGACATGAGCGGGCTATGCCATGCGCCGCTTACGCTGAGCGGCGTGATTTTTCTTGCGCTTTCACGCGATGCAAGCTCGACGGCCCGCGCAATGGCGTCCTTCGCGCCGGACAGGACAACTTGCTCATCGGAGTTTCTGTTGGCAATACATAGAGGCCCGACAGTGGATGCTTCTTCAACAACGCGTGCGATCTGCTCGTCGCGTAATCCAGCCACGGCGAGCATTCCTCCGGGATTTCTGGCGGCAGATGAGGCCATGAGCTCTCCGCGCTTTGCCGTGATCCGGATGAGGTCAGAAAGGCTGAGTACGCCGGCAGCGTAGGCCGCGCTGTACTCGCCAAGGCTGTGACCGGCAACGGCCGCCGGATGCAACCCGCGCGTGCGCAGAGCTTCAAGGCAGGCGGCATTGACTAACGAGATTGCGGGCTGAAGGAACTCGGTGTTCACATTGCCCTGTGACCGCGGATCGAAGAGCTGCTCAACAATTGCAGGATCGCCTTGATCGAAGATGGCCCGGCACTCAGGCAGCTCACGATACAGTTCCCAGCCCATGCGGGGAGCCTGGGAGCCTTGACCGGGAAAAAGAAAGACGTAGTTCATATCTGGTTGGCCAGGATGCGCGCGGCGCGCGGGCTTATGACGTCAGGAGGAATGGGTGCGAGCAGCCGGGCATCAATGGATTGCATGACGAGCGCCGGGCCATCGATATATTGCGGAAAGACCGCGGCGTACCGGCAGCCGGCGTTTTCGAGAGACTCGATAATCGCGTTGATGTCATCGCCGGAAAGCGGCAGGACGATATGGATGAGTTCGACAAAGGACTCCCGGTAGTGACGGAGCCGTTCGAGGACTCGCTCAGGCGTATCGATACCTGCTTCCAACACGAAAATGAATGCGATGCCGCGTTGAAAATCCACTTTTGACTCGATGCGTCCGGGAGCGTGCCGCAGGGTTGGAGAAATGTAGTCCACCGCAAGACGGAAATCCACATAAATTTCGCGGATGAGCTGTTCATAGCGCGCAGGAAGCGCGACAATCTGCTTCGGCGTGCGGGTGCGAAATGGGCGGATGGAGATGACCATCGTTCGCCGCTGCGCGAGCGTTTCGAGAGCAGGCGCGCCGGCGCTGTCGCGTTCCTTTGTGCCGGCCAGAAGCTGGCGCTTAAATCCGGGAATGTAGCCGAGATAGACGCCCGCGGGAATGAAGCCCATGTATTTGGATAGCCGCTGCGTGAGGCGATGCTCGGTAACTTCGATGCTGAATACGGTATGCAGGCCGTGATGGTCGGCAAGCTCCCAGAGATGCGTGCGCAGCAATTCAATGAATTGCTTAATAATTTCACCTGCGACAATTTCGCTCAGCTCGGGATCTGCCAACAGCTCGGCAACTTCGAGCACGTGCGGGCTGGGAAGGCTGCGGCAGAGCAGCAAAAGCGCGCGCGCATCTCCCGCGGGCGTCATGGAGAGAAAGCCTTCGTATTCGCCAAGGATGGAACCAGCATCGTACAGCTTGGGGTCGGAATAGCTGTATCCAAAGATTCTGCGCACGAGATCAGGAACGGAACTGACGTTGTTCTCCGAGAGCGCGACGACCTGGCCGTTTTCAGCCATCAGTGCGAGAGTCCTCCATCCACGACGATGGCCTGCCCTTGGATGTAGGAGGCCTTCTCGGAAAGCAGAAATACGATAGCCTCGGCAACCTCTTCCGGACGGCCGGGACGTTTGAGCGGACATTGCGCAATCAACGCAGCGCGCTCCTGCTGGGGAATGGAGGTGAACATCCCGGTTTCAATTGCGCCGGGAACAACAGCGTTGACGCGAATGTTGTAAGACGAGGTTTCCCATGCAAGGGATTTGGTGAAAGCGAGAATGCCGGCCTTGGTTGTGGAATAGTTACACTGCCCCGCCGCGCCGATCAGCCCGGAAACCGAAGAGACATTCACAATGCGGCCATAGCGCTTGCCCATCATCATCTTGATGGCCGTGCGGCTGCAGAGATAAAGCCCGGTGAGATTGGTGTCTATGACAGATTGCCACTCAGGCAGCGACATCATGCCGAGATACGTGTCACGCATGACGCCCGCATTATTGACAAGCAGGTCCAGGCGGCCATGCTGTTCGCGAATGATCTTGAACATGGCCGCGACCTGGTCGGGATCGGAGACTGAGGCGGGGGCAAGCGCGCCGTCGCCGCCGCTTTCGCGAATCGCGTCCAGAATCTGCGCGGCTTCTTCCGCACGGCTGCGGTAGTTGATATAGACAAAGGCGCCATCGCGTGCAAGCGTGCGGCAGGTGGCCGCACCGATACCGCGGCTACCGCCAGTGACGAGAGCGATTTTTCCGGCAAAAGGCATGGAGCCTGGGAGAGTCGCGGTTTCAGCCATGACAAATTTGTATCCAGAGCGGAAAGTGTGGGACTGGTATCTGCATCATCCCACGGGTACAGTTGTGGGAGCAAAAAACGAATCGGAGTTTAACGGGAACGGCGGCCCATGCCACCCCAGCGCTCCGTCTCGCGGGTAAGTAATTCGCGCAGTTTTTGCTTAACGAAATCACGGTCGCGGCTGCGCGACGGTTGTGGATCCTGCGAGGCTGCAAGACCGCGGTCTACGTCGCGAATCAGGTCTTCAATTCCTTCCAGGCCAACGGAAACGCGAATCATGTCCGGCGTAACTCCGGCTGCGAGCATCTCTGCTTCCGGAAGCTGCTGATGCGTAGTGCTTGCGGGATGCAGCACAAGGCTCTTGGCATCTCCGATATTGGCCAGGTGTGAGAACAGCTTCAGATTTTCAATGAAGGCCCGCGCTGCATTCAGACCGCCTTTGATTCCAAAGGAAAGCACGGCTCCGCAGCCCCTGGGCAGATACCTCTGCGCCAGGTCGTAATACGGACTTGAGGCAAGGCCGGGATAGCGCACCCATTCCACGCAGGGATGGTGCTCCAGGTATTCCGCCAGCAGTTGCGCGTTTTCCGAGTGGCGCGCCATGCGCAGACCCAATGTCTCAAGCCCCTGCAGAAAGAGGAACGAGTTGAACGGGCTCAGGCACGGACCAAGATCGCGAAGCCCCTCAATTCTGCACTTGGCCAGAAAGGCAAACTCGCCAAAGCGCTCGCTGTAAATCATGCCGTGATAGCCGCGGCTTGGCGTGTTCATCTGGGGCAGGTTGGCGTCCTTCCACGGAAACTTTCCGCTATCGACGATGATCCCGCCGATGCTTGTACCATGGCCGCCGATAAATTTTGTAGCCGAATGAACCACGATGTCCGCCCCATGCTCCATAGGGCGGCACAGGTAGGGCGATGCAAAAGTGTTATCGACAATGAAAGGCAGTCCGGCTTCGTGAGCAATCGCGGCCACCGCATCGAAGTCGACAACATTCATGCGCGGGTTGGCGACAGTTTCCGCATAGATGAGGCGCGTGCGCGGCGTAATGGCATTGCGGAAGTTTTCCGGGCAGTCGGGATCGACGAAGACAGGGGTGATGCCGAACTTGCGCAGTGTTGCATCGAAGAGCGTGAAGGTTCCGCCATACAAGGTGGAAGCGGTGACAAATTCATCGCCCGCTTCGCATAGTGTGGTGATGGCAAGCACCTGGGAAGCCTGTCCGCTGGAGACTGCGACCGCCCCAATGCCGCCTTCGAGTGAGGCCATGCGGTCCTCAAAGACGCTGGTCGTCGGATTGCTCATGCGGGTGTAAATGTTCCCGCTCTCTTCCAGGTTAAAGAGCGCGGCTGCGTGAGCCGTGTCCTCAAAAACATACGAAGTGGTCTGGAAGATGGGCACCGCGCGCGCCTTGGTTCCGGGATCGGGCTCCTGGCCGGCGTGCAGGCAACGAGTATCAAAAGTCAGCTTTGGATCATCAGACATTGTTTGGCCAATTCCAGAAGGATTTCGTCCTTGTCAGCGTTGGCAGGTCTGGGAAGTTGTTTGATGGAATCGAGCACCTTTTCCGCCATTTCAGAATCAACGGTCATACCTAGTTTTTCCAGGCGGTGCATGAGCGCGTGCTTGCCGCTGTGTTTTCCGATGACAAGCTTCACACCTTCGAGGTGGCCCACCATCTCTGGCGGGTAGGGCAGGTAGGTTTCACTTTGCTTTAACAGGCCGTCCTGGTGAACGCCTGCTTCTGAGGCAAAGATATTAGCGCCGAAGACCGGCTTGGTGAGAGAACAATGAAAATCGCTCGCCTCATAAACAAGGCGGCCAAGCTCGGAGAGCCGCGCTAGGTCGAGGCGCGTGTCGCGGCCATATTGGCTGGAGTGAAGACGAAGAGCCAGCGCAACCTCCTCCATCGCTGCATTGCCTGCGCGTTCGCCCAGCCCGCCCACCGTGCATTGAATCACATCCGCGCCTTCGGAGACCGCCGCGAGCGAGTTGGCGACCGCCAGGCCGAGATCGTTGTGGAAGTGAACGGCAAGCAGCGCGCGATCCAGCTCCGGAACATTGTCGCGGATAGCGCGGATGAAATCGCGAACTTTTTCAGGGGTGAGAATGCCAACGGTATCGGGAAAGGCGATGGTAGTTGCGCCCGCGTTGATGGCGGTTCGATAGCACTCGCAGAGAAACTCCGGCTCCGTGCGGCTGGCGTCTTCAGCAGCGAAGGCTACAATTTGAAATCGCTCAGCGGCATAGCTGATAGCCTCGTCGATGATGGCGAGGATTTCCTGCGGCGTCTTGTGCAGTTTGAATTCACGATGCGCCGGGCTGACAGCGAGAAAGACGCCCACTCCACGGCGATGCAGAGCACGGCCAGCAAGTGCAAAATCAGCCGCGTCAATGTCCCCGCGAACCGCGCGGCACAAAGACATGACCACAAGATTCGGAACCGACTGAGCAATCATCGCGAGCGCCGCTGCGTCGTCCTGGGATGCAGCAGCAAAGCCGGCATCAATTGAATGCACGCCTGTCTGTTCGAGCAGTTTTGCAATGCGCACTTTATCGGATGGCGTAAAATCCACGCCCGGCGCCTGATCACCATCGCGCAGCGTCGTATCGGAAACGAGCACACTTCCACTCCGCCGGACGTGTTGAACCATGGCTTTTGCAGCCATGCTGAATTTTCTGCTCATTTTGATATTTCCCTATGGCGGCTGGGAAAACTTGTGAGCTAGTATAGCAAATATCCAGCATCGGCAATTTTCCTTTTCGTGACCAATTATGGCGACAGCAAGCGAAGTGAAATTCGTAAGCATCGCAGACTATGAAAACGCGGCAAAAGCTAAACTGCCGCTCATGACCTGGGACTACTACTCAGGCGGCGCACAGGATGAGCACACACTACGCAACAATTGTGAAGCTTACAGCGCGATAGCACTGCGGTACCGTGTAATGCACGATGTAAGCAAACGCGATGCAAGCGTTGAGGTGCTGCAGCACAGGATTCCTTTCCCCATTCTGATTCCACCAATGGCCTTCCAGGGGCTTGCGTGCCCTGAGGGAGAGATTGCGACCGCTCGCGCTGCGGCGAGGGCAGGGACCATCATGGGGCTTAGCATGTTGTCGAACTCGGCGGTTGAGGATGTGACAGCAACAGGCGCGCACGTCTGGCAGCAGCTTTATCTGCAGAAGGATCGCGGGGCGGTGCGCACGCTGGTTCGGCGAGCCGAGGACGCAGGATGCAAAGCCCTCGTGATGAGCGTGGATTCTCCAATCTTCGGACGGCAATACCGCAATCTCCGCAATGGATTTACATTGCCGCGGAACCTGCTGGTGAAAAACCTGCTGCCGCGCAAATTGGAACGCCTGCCGCATAACTGGCCGGGCATCGATCAATGGTCATTCGCAGACAAGCTCGACGCCTCGCTTACTTGGCGCGACCTGGAATGGTTGTGTTCCGTCACAAAGCTGCCGGTATTGGTAAAAGGGCTGGTGCGTGGAGACGATGCCGCGCTTGCCGTGGAGCACGGCGCGCGCGGAGTAATCGTGTCAAACCACGGTGGCCGGCAACTGGATACAGCGCCGGCAACAATTCGCGTGTTGGAAGAAGTGGTAACGGCTGTGGCGAACCGGTGCGAGGTGTTTGTAGATGGCGGCATCCGGCGCGGCATTGACGTGATGAAGGCGCTGGCGCTCGGAGCAAAAGCTGTCCTGATGGGCAGGCCAATTCTGTGGGGGCTCGCGGTGAATGGAGAAGAAGGGGCTTCCGCGGTTCTCAACCTGATCCGCGCGGAATTTGAAGATGCAATGGCGCTGTGCGGTTGCGCTTTGCTCGCCGATATCAGCCGTGACCTGGCGATAACTCCACCGGATTGGCATTGAACAAAAGGCGATCAGGATGACACATGACTTTGACGTCGTAATCATGGGCGGCGGGCTTGCCGGGCTTTCGCTCGCCATTCAGATTAAGAACACGCGTCCGGAAACGTCCGTATTTCTGGTGGAGAAACACCGGCATCCAGTTCCCGAAGCCGCGTTCAAAGTGGGCGAATCGAGCTCCGAGAGCGGCGCGCATTATTTTGCAGACATTCTTGGAATGAAGCAGCACATGGATGAGTGCCAGTTGCAGAAGCTGGGGTTGCGCTTCTTTTTTACGGCAGCCGGCAATACGGATTTGACGCAGCGCGTGGAAGCAGGACCAACTTTTCTGCCCCACGTGCCGGGCTACCAGCTTGACCGTGGACGCTTCGAGAACCACCTGGTGGAAGAGTGCCGCGCGCGTGGCGTTGTAGTACTGGAAGAAGCAGGCATTCGCGATGTGACTGTTAGCAAGGACCTCGACACCGCCCACAGTGTTGTCATCGAAGGACCGGAAGGCACGAAGTCTCTGACCTGCCGCTGGCTGGTGGATGCGGCAGGACGGCGCGGAATCCTGCGCAAAGCGCTCAACCTGGACAGGCGAACGGAGCACAACGCAAACGCCTCGTGGTTTCGCATCGCCGACACCATCGCGGTGGAAAGCTGGCACAACAATCCGGAATGGCGGGCCCGCGTAACGAAAGCGCCGCGCTCGCTGAGCACCACGCACCTGATGGGCACAGGCTATTGGGTGTGGCTCATCCGGCTTTCCAGCGGCTCAACAAGCGTAGGCATTGTTACAGACGAAACAATTCATCCGATTGAAACGACCAATACTTTTGAGCGCGCCTGCGCATGGTTGAGAAAGTTTGAGCCGCAATGCGCGGCAGCGGTGGACGCACGGCTCGACAAGCTGCAGGATTTCCTCACGCTGCGGCATTTTTCGTATCATGCCACGCGCGTGTATTCGCATCATCGCTGGTGCCTTGTGGGCGATGCAGGACCATTTACCGATCCTCTTTACTCGCCTGGGAGCGATTTCATCGGCTTTGGCAACACTTACATTACAGACCTGGTTCGCAGAGACCTTTCAGGGCAGAGCATTACGCGCGTAGTGGAGTTATACAACCGCGCTTATCTGGCCACCTTTGAGTCCTTCCTTTCGCTTTACGAGAATCAGTATCCGATCATGGGCAATGCGCAGGTAATGGTCTCGAAGATTGTGTGGGACTATGCCGCATATTGGACCAACATTGCGCTGCTCTTCTTCCGCAACAAGCTCACAGACTATGACTTCATGACGTCGAATCTGCCGCTGTGGCAGCCCATGCTGGATTTGAACCGGACGATGCAGCGATTCTTCCGCACATGGAGCGAGCTTGAGCAGACGCGATGGAAGCCAAAGTACATCGACCTGCAGGCGATTCCTTTCCTTTATGAGTACCTGCACAGGAACCTTGCCGTGGAGCGCACGGACGCCGACCTGCGCAAGGTAATGGAAAAGCACGCGCGGCTGCTAGATGACCTGTCGCTGGAGTTTGCACGAAGAGCAATTTTAAGCAGCGATAATCTGGAACGCAGGAACGAGTTGCTGGCCGTGCTCCCCGTAAATGCGCGAGAGCGCTTTCTGCGCGGTGAGAGCTGCCCGGAGATTGCACATGACCTCGAACAGATATGGCTCGAACAGGATGTAGCTGAGCCGCAGCCGATGGAAATGGAGTTGATTGGATGAGAGAAAATCTGCACGTAGCGATGTCCGCCGAGCAATACCACCACTATGTTTCTTCGGCAACCGGGCCATGGGATGAGCTGTTGGTTCGCCGTTTTTGCGAAGAATACTCCCCCTCCCCGCGGGGCCGCGTCATTATCGACGTAGGCACCGGCACGGCCGTGCTGCCGATCATGCTTGCCGAAATGCCGCAGTTTGCAGACGCGGTATTTATCGGCACCGATCTGTTCACAGACATGGTCGAAACGGCACAGCGTACGATTCAGCAACGCGAACTGGAAAACCGTGTAAGCGCGGTCGAGTGCGACATCCACAAGCTACCCTTCGATGACAACTATGCGGACTACGTCATCAGCCGCTCGACGATTCATCATTGGGCGGATCCCGTGCAGGCATTCCGCGAAATCTATCGTGTGCTGCAACCGGGCGGCCTCGCAATGATGCACGAACCGAGGCGCGATCCCAGCCCCAATGCGCTCGAGGATTTCAATGCGCGTCGCCGCGCCGCGAATTTTGAGCCGAATGATCTTCGCGAAAAATACACAGCCGCTGAGGTCACGGAATTTTTGAAGCAGGCAGGAATCGGGGGTTGCAGCCGCATCTACGCACCGGACACCGGACCCGCCTCGATGGGATTCGAAGTGCAGATTCGCAAGCCTGATATTCAGGTCTGATATGCAGGTGACGATTAAGATGGTTCGGGAATCGGAACCATCTTGACGCTTGCGTAGAGTTCATGAATGGCGTTGTAGGCCCAGGGAAGAATGCCTACTCCATTCTCTGACAAGACCGGGAAACGGCTGTAGATGCGCATCAGGTGCGCTCCCGATTGAATACGCAACCCATCGCCGGGCACGCCTGTGGTGACAAGAAATTCGCCCGGAGTCGTGCAATCGCTCAGGCGAATCCCCGGACGAAGATAAGTGGCCTGCTCGCCATTCATCGCAAAAACCCCTGGCTGCGGGCCTTCCTGAATTTCGTTCCATCCCCGGTCGCCGGAGTAGAGGATAATCTGGCAGCCATCCACAGGCTCGCGGCACCTTTCACCCAGCGTGAGGCCTTCACGTTCCGACAAGGCGCCAAGCCTCACCGCAAGGTCGAGCGTTGCGAGCGGAATGCGTCCCGCAATGGACTCGGCCTGCGTGAAGATGGCCGTTGAGCCAAGCCAGCGTGGATTCAAATCTACCGCATAGACTTTTTCGGAATTGAGATCGCAGACGAAATCAATTCCGAAAATCCCCTGGAAGCCAAGCGAGCGCATCCAGTCTCCGATTCTTTGCGTCTGTTCCTGCGCTTGAAGAACAAGCGTACATGGCATCTGCCGCACCGCGTAAAAGTCGTTGCCGCAATACGTGCCAGGCGGCGCCTTGCATGAGGAGATGCCAACCAGTTGAGCGCTGGGGTAGCCAACAGCAGTCCCGCCCTCCAGCGCAAGAGCATGAACCACCAGTGATGGCCCGGAAATAAACGGCGCCACCCAGACCGGTTCGTCGCCCATCCGCTGCGCGGCGCGCTCAAACTCCCCGGCGGAATGCACAACCGCAGTTCCGGAGCCGGAAACACCCCGCGAGCGTTGCGCGACAAAGACTGCCCCGAACCTGCGGCTGCAGCTCGCATAGGTTTCCTGCGAAAGAACAAGCCATTCGCCGGGCAGCCGATTCAAGCCCATCTCTGCCAGGCCGTTAAACCAGTTCCTTTTTTCGCTCAGCCACTGTGCAATTGCATAAGGCGCCACTGCCGCAGCAATTCCGGTTTCGCTCGCGAACTCATCGAGCACACGCGACGGCACGGGGGAAGCAATCGCATACTCGTCGCGAGAAAGGCGCGTAAGCACCTGGGCCAATGCCCGTTCTTCCGCAGCGTCGTCCTGGTGTGCCACGGGCGCATATCGCAATCTGGTGCGCTCTTCAAGACCGTAAATCTTGATGCCGGTCTGCTCGCGAATCGCTTCGGACTCGCGGCCGCTATCGGCGCAAGCCACTGCAACGATGGGCGTAATCTCATCGAGGCCAATGCAGTAGGCTCCCACAAGGTTGCGCCAGAAGATACGTTGAGGTTGGAATGCCGACTTCGCAATCATGGGTTCAATGCTTTCACTCTCAATTCTTGAGCATTTTGTGCATCACAAAGCAATCTATCATTCGTCTTTACTTTGTCTCTCTCACCGGTTACAACTGGCAGCCGAGCCATCATAAACCAAGGCGGCATGAGCACGGTCCTCTCGCACTGCTTCTCTATTCAATTGGCAAGAGTGATAGAAGATATCAACAATGCCTCATGTCGTTTCAGCATACTGACTAGGTGTTTTTCCTGTTACGCGTTTGAACATCGCAGTGAAGCTCCATGCAGTTTCATAGCCTAGCGCATCGGCAATTTCTGCCAGAAGTTTGCCTTCGGTGAGCATGGGAATTGCCGCAAAGGCGCGGAGACGATCTCGCCACGCCTGAAAAGAAAGATCCGTTTCCTTGCGCACAAGACGAGTCAGTGTGCGTGGGGAAATACCTAGCCGGAAGGCCCATTGTTCTAGAGTACTTGTATCTCCAGGCCGATGCGTGAGGAGTCTCTCCATGCGCCGCAATCTTTCGTCTTTCAGCAGAGGTAGATTGACTGGATGAATCGGGGTCCAGTTAATTTCGCCAAGGAATGTGGCAACAATCCGGCCATCCTGGCCAGATTCGTCATACTCGATGGGCATTTCTACCGCTCTTATGATTAGCTCATGAAGCAGCGGAGAGACTGCAAGCATCCGCGGCGTCTGTGGGGCAGAAGCCGGGCACGCGTCCTCGCGCAGATATAAAGTGCGCATTTCCAGTGGTCCGATACTACCTGTCTGGTGCTCATAGCGGGCCGGTAACCATACCGCGCGTTTCGATGGAATAATCCAACGCCCAATATCAAGATTCAGTTTCATCGCGCCACTGGCGGCATAAAGAAACTGTGCTCGGGCGTGACTATGCATATACCCTGCATAATTCGCGGGATAGCTCTTACCCAATGCCGAGACCGGGCGCGCAACGGATTGTAAATACTCATGATCTCTCGGTCGCTTCGCCATGACCAGATTTACGTAGCGCATGACGCTTCACGCGGAGCACACGCCGAACAAATTAGTTATAGTGTAACTCGGACTTAATTAGTCGCATATAGGTAGGTCCCCGCAGCAGTCTTTTGGCGAAGCACCGCGAGGACCCTGAGATCGACAACCCAAAGGCTGGCGACTGCTTTCAGTGTAGAGCAGGAGCGCGCCTGTGGGAAAAACGAAAGGTGCGTGTCAATGCTTTATCGCTGGTGTGTTTTCTTATTTGGATTCGCGTTCTCAGTTGCCGGAGTTGGTTATACGCAGTCATCGCAAATACCGGCCTGTGCTTCTTCCGAATCGACGTCCCAGGCAACCGTAAGCGGAACGGTTTCTGATGCAACAGGCGCCCGCATCACTTCCGTCACGGTGCAGTTGTTATGTGGCACGGAAGTTCGGCAGGCGCGGACAGACACTTCAGGACACTTCACTCTAACGGCTCCGGAAAGCAAGTACCGTTTGCAGGTGGATGCACCGGGTTTTGAAGGCTACACGAAAGCTCTGGACATCGACACCAATACCGTCAATGTCGATGTCACGCTCACCATACAGAACGCCTCAAACACAGTGATAGTGCAGGCGGAAGCTGGCTATGTAGCAACGGATAGCACGCTGGCGACTAAGACCGACACACCACTTCTTGAAACTCCGCAGTCTATCTCCGTTATCACCCGGGACGAGCTGGACACGCTGGCTCCGCAGAGCATCAATGAGGCGCTGCGCTACGCTCCCGGCATTGTGCCTGAGTCGCAGGGAACAACTTCTGCGTTCTGGAATGCGAGCAGTTTGCAACTACGCGGCTTTACTCCCGACATTTACCAGGATGGTCTGACCGATGACTCGTATGGAAATACGCTGCTAGATGCATATTTCTATCAGCGAATTGAAATCCTGAAAGGCCCATCTTCGGTTCTCTATGGACAGGGCAATCCTGCCGGCATTGTCAATGTCGAAAGTAAGCGGCCCACCGCTTCGAATTTGCGGGAGGCTCAGTTTGGCTCCGGAACCTATGGACGATATGAAGGGAACTTCGATTTCAGCGGTCCGTTGAAGACGCCTCATCTGCTGTACCGGTTCACTGGTGTTGGTTTTACAGAAGGCTCGCAAACATGGTTCATTCATCCCAAGCGCCTTGCAATTGCTTCGGCCCTGGCGTGGATTCCGGACTCAAAAACCAGCCTGACACTTCTGAGCAATTGCACCTACAACCCGGAGACAGGAGCATACGCCAATGTGCCTGCGCTCGGCAGTGCACTTCCGAATCCCAATGGAAAGATTGCGCCCGGCTTCTTCGGTGGTGACCCAAACTTCAACCTGACGAAGCAGTCCTTCATCCAGGCCGGCGATGTGTTTACACGCATCTTTGGCAATGAATGGCGCCTCGAACAGAACTTCCGCTTCACCGGCAATCGGGACTTCGCCAAGATGATCTGGCCTGAAGGCCTTGAGGCGGATAACGCCACTTTGGACCGATACACATTCATACGCCATGTTTCTTTCAACTCTTTCCTGTCCGACCAGCACATTGCAAAAGTGCTTCAGATAGGCAAGATTCGGCAGACACTTTTGGCCGGCGTGAACTACACGCGCTATAGCGAAGGCTGGAACTGGGGCGATGGGGCGGTTGCACCAATCAATGTCTTCCATCCGATCTACCAACTGCAGATCACAGCGCCGGCGATCACAGGATCAGAGACCTTGTCTCTGGATCAGACAGGCATTTACTTCCAAGATCAGGCATCCATTAGTCGCCTTCATCTTTCCGTTGCGGGAAGAGAGGACTGGGTTCCCATCCATGTGGTGGAAAGCGGAATCAATCTGAAAGGGAATAACAGCAAGTTCACTGTCCGCACTGGTGCCACGTATCTGGCAGGCCGCGGCTTTGCGCCTTACTTCAGCTATGCGACTTCGTTCCAGCCGGATATCGGTCTTTCCGAAAGCGGCACGGAGCTGCCACCCACGACCGGCAGACAGTATGAAGGCGGCATCAAATACCAGCCGGAACATACCAATATGCTCATCACTGCGGATGTCTATGACCTGACGCAGCAAAATGTAGGTACGCCTGATCCGGAGAATCCCAACTTTACCATTCCAGTTGGAGAGATTCGCTCGCGCGGATTTGAACTGCAAGGACATACAAGTCTCGGCCGTCGCGTCAGCCTGGCGTCTTCCTACGCATACACGGATTCCAAGTACACCAAATCAAACGCGACCGGCATTGCACTGGATGGGACCGAGGAATCAACGCAAGGCAAATATCAGTACGGAGTGCCGCTCAACATTGCGTCTTTCTGGGCGGACTACAACTTTTCAGCTGTGGCTCTGAAGGGGCTCGGAGTAAGTGCAGGCAGCCGTTTTATTGGTACAAGCTGGGGAGACAGCGTGAACTCCTTCAAGGTTCCGGGCGCAATGCTGTTTGATGCTGCGCTGCACTATGACTTCGCTGCCGACTCCCGCCTGCTGCACGGAGCTCGCCTGCAGATTAATGCCGCCAACATCGGCAATCGCACTTATGTAGCTTCCTGCTATGCAACGGACGGCTGCTACTACGGCGCAAAACTCACCGTGTACGGAACTATGCGCTACCGCTGGTAGCAAACGGAGGATTGCGATGGCCCATCTCAATGCCAAAACTGTAAGGAACTGGTACAGACTTCACAAGTGGAGCAGTCTCATCTGCACCGCGCTGCTGCTGATGGCCTGCATCACGGGTTTGCCACTGGTCTTTCATGACGAGTTCGATGCGCTGCTGCAGCCGCATGTAGCACCGGCACAAGTTGAGGCTGGCGCTACAACGGCCAGTCTCGACCAGATGGTTGCGCAGGCGCAAGCAAGATTTCCCGCACTGCATCCCTTCTCCATCGGATGGGATGACGATGAGCCGCGCATCTTCGTCAACATGAGTGCGTCGGACAACCCTAAGGACGGCGAGATTCGTTCTCTGATCTTTGACGCGCATACCGGCACGCTGCTGGAGGCTGCGAAAGACAGCTTTGACCTAATGCGCTTCCTGCTACGTCTTCACATGGAGATTTTTCTAGGGCTTCCAGGAGAACTGACAATGGGAGTGATGGCGCTGACCTTCGTTCTCTCTCTTGTCTCGGGTGCCCTGGTCTATGGCCCGTTCATGTGGCGGTTGGATTTTGGAACCTACCGCCGCAATGGTCCGCGACGAACAAGATGGTTCGACCTTCACAACCTCCTCGGTATTGTCACGCTTACCTGGGCACTCGTCGTAGGCGCAACTGGCGTGATGAATGCTCTTTCAACACCGCTCTTTGGATTGTGGAGAGCGCAGACGCTTCCCAAAATTATGGCGCCTTACCATGGCAAGCCTGTGCCAACCTACTTCCGGTCCGTGGATGAATCTGTAAAGCAAGTTGGTGCTGCGCTCCCGCAGATGGAGGTCTCGGTCGTAATCTTTCCCAACCCGATCTTCAGCAGCCCGCGGCATTATCTCGTTTGGGCAAAAGGCAAGACTCCGGTTACATCGAGAATGTTTACCCCTACTCTTATCGATGTTGAGACCGGCGCCGTTACACTTTCCGGCGGATTGCCGTGGTATCTGCGCATTCTGGAACTGTCGCGTCCGCTTCACTTTGGAGATTACGGCGGACTACCGCTCAAAATTCTCTGGGGCTTATTTGATGTCGTGCTGATTATCGTGCTCGTGAGCGGCCTCTATCTCTGGTTGTCAAAGCGAAAAGCTCCTATCGAAGAAGAGCTCGACCGCTTGGTCAATATGGAATCCTCGCAGGGCGACTTCATCGAATCTGTCATCGAGTCAGGAGCAGATGCGCAATGAGCCAACTCTTCTCTTTTCGCAAAGTCTACGGTCCGGCCTTTGTGCTGGCAGTTGTTACGGCTTGCGGATTACTCTCCGCATTGCTTGGAGACGGCATTTGGGATGCGCTTTCGTGGATGGCTTTAGCCGTACCGCTGGCCGTGATTGCCTGGAAATACTTCGCGCCCAATCGCAGTACCTCGACCAAAAACTGATACGAAAAACGATCTTTCTCTTGCCTCAATCCGCACGTTGGGTTATCTTGAATGAGTAACGCGGACTAATTTAGTCCTAATTTACGGAAAGCATTGCAGCTGAGTCTTTTGGCGAAGCGCGGCGGCAATGCAGAGATCGACCAGGGCTGGCGCTTTCCGTTCCAGAAAGCGCCTCTGCCTGCAAAGGAGATGGCTGCATGAGCGAACGGAAGAAGTTCCGTATCCAGCGTTCGCTGGGAATCGAACTACCGGGTCTGGGTAAGCCCGGCGCACTGGAAAAGAGAAACTACCCGCCTGGACAGCATGGCCAGCTGCAGAAGCGTAAGGTGACGCAGTTTGGCGGGCAACTGCGCGAAAAGCAGAAGCTGCTTTTCCACTATGGCCTGCGCGAAGAGCAGCTCCGCCACTTTGTACGCAAGGCCAAGAGCATGAACTCCTCCAACTGGATTGAGAACCTGGTTGGCCTGCTTGAGCGGCGCCTGGATAATGTCGTCTTTCGGCTTGGTTTTGCGCGCAGCATGGCTGCAGCGCGGCAACTTGTTTCGCACGGACACATTCTGGTGAACGGCCGCCGGCAGACGATCAGCTCCATGGTGCTGCGAATCGGCGAGCGCGTTCATCTGGCGGAACAGGCAAAGCAGATGGCTGCCATCCAAAGCTCGCTGGCCGATCCGCGTCTTGACCTTCCTTCTTATCTTCAGTTTGATACCCCGAATGAAAAAGAGTACGGCCTGGTCTTGTCATTGCCAGGTATTGGCCACATTCCTTTTGAATTTAATGCGAACCAGGTAGCTGAGTATTACGCGAAACGCGGTGTCTAGGACAAACAATCGAAATCTGCCGGCAGCGGGTTTCGATTGCGCCGTACTTTTCCGCACGAATAACCCATTATGGAGCGTTTATGAAAGACGTCAATGTGATTCTCGCAGAGCAGCTGGGGCTTGGCCGCATTCATCTTTGTGATTGCAATGCAGTGCATCTAAGTGTCGGCCCTGTCACCCTGAATCTTGAGTCTACGGCCTTTTTACAGTTGGCTACGATGATCTGCAATGCTGCCGATCAACTGACTGCCATCAGGGAAGCGCGCCAATCCCCGGAAGCTTTATTCGAGATGCTGGCATCGGCTTCCAACGGACTGACGCATTGATAAAGAGGGAACGAATACAACGAGTTCTGTTTGGAGGGATCGCGCTTGTTTTGTGCCTCTGCTTGTTGTCAACCAGACGCCTGTTAACAAGAGAGAATCCGATTACAGGTGAGTCCTCTACTTTCTTTTTGTGACTTCGGACAATTGGTAGTGCCGCATCTCTACAATCTCTTTCACAAAGTCCCCAATCGCCTGGAAGAACTCCCGGAATACCGCGCTCTTGCGAAACCCTTGCAGATGCGCTTCCGTCGATTGCCATTCGATGCGCAGAATCGCGCTTGTTTCGTCCTCTTCACAGAGACTTAATTCGTAGGCAAGACACTCGGGCGCTTTGTCCAGCGCGTTTGCTGCATGGCGATATGCCTGCACCAATTGATCCCTCCGCTCCTTGTCAGCAACCACATACCGGATGTACTCAACAATCATGTTTCCTCACAGGATTAAGCCCAAAGGCCTGTTGAAAGTCAGAATGTAAACTCTCACAACGCCATCTTTGCTTGGTGCCGTTATTTCGGCAATAAGGTACAAATTTGTACCTGGGACATAGGCAATGTTTTGGCCGTATCCTGTTGCCATGCTTCGAGAGGAATGTCCCGTATCCATTGCTTTACGCGTCATCACGGGTAAGTGGAAGCCGCTTATCCTGAACGAGCTTAAATCCGGCAGCATACGCTACGGACAGCTGCAGCGCCGTATTCCGGAAGCAACTCAGAAGATGCTTACATCGCAGCTTCGGCAACTGGAACGAGATGGTCTGGTGGAGCGCACCATCTTTCGCGAGACAATTTTGCGTACCCAATATACCCTCACTCCTTATGGAAAAACCTTGCGTCCGGCACTGGAAGAACTGGCACGCTGGGGACGCAAGCATAAAAAGCGATGAGCGTATTCTCGAAATGGTGATACCAGGTCTTAGCACGGATTGGCAGAGTTGTTGTCGGTTAGCATGCAAACCAGAAAGTGGGCCACCGCCGCTGTTATTTCTTACCCTTTTGTCCCTTACCCTTGTCCTCGTACAATGAACGAATGCCCGCAGCACAGCAAGTAGATCTGGTCGGTGTAGGTCTGAATGCAACTGACACCCTGATCCCTCTCAAACAATTTCCCGTCAACGGCCAAAAGCTCGAATACGAACGTGCCACCGTAATGGCAGGCGGCCAGGTCGCCTCCACGGTAGTCGCATGCCAAACCTGGGGCCTGACCACGCGCTATGTAGGTAAGCTCGGCCGCGATGATGCAGGCCGCCTCCACGAGCGCGAATTCCAGCGCCTCGGTGTGGAAGCAAAACTCGTTTACGCAAAAGAAGGCTCCAGCCCGCGCTCCCTCATCCTCGTTGATTCCCAGGGAGAGCGCACTGTCCTCTGCCAGCGCGACCCGCGCCTCCGCCTTCAACCCACCGAGCTCCAACGCGAGTGGATCATTAACGCCCGCATCCTTCACGTAGACGGCTTCGACACCGAAGCAGCCATCCAGGCCGCACGCTGGGCACATGAAGCCCGAGTCCCCGTAGTCGCTGACCTTGACGAAGAGTACGAAGGCATCTATGACCTCCTGCCCCTCGTCGATTACCTCGTAGTCAGCCGCAACTTTCCCGCCCAGATCACCGGCATCAGCGACCTGCGTCAGTCTCTTTCGGAACTCCATAGCCGCTTCCGTTGCAAAGTAACCGCGGCTACGCTCGGCCCTGACGGAGTATCCGCCTGGGATGGCGCCGACCTCCACCACCGCAATGCCTACAAGGTTCCCGTAGTCGACACCACCGGCGCAGGCGACATCTTCCACGCCGGCTTCATCTATGGTGTGCTCAACGGCTGGCCTCTTCACCGCCAACTCGACTTCGCCTGCGCTGCCGCAGCCATTAACTGTATGCACACCGGCGCCCGCGGTGGCATCCAGAGTGTCGAAGCAATAGAAGACCGCATGCAAACCGGCGAACGCTATCCTCTGAACCTTGCGGCCGTGACACCCTGAACGCGATGCCGGAGAAGATTCGCGCGCGTTCGGCACAGTGGGGTGGATTCCGGGGCCATTTGTTTTGTGTGGGTTAGAGGCGATTGCACAGGGACTGTGCAGTTTCTTTATTCCTGAACTGTGCAACTGTGCGAAAGACAGGGTGCAGGGTACCGGGTACAGGGAACAGTGGATTGTGCCGGTTGCTGACTGCATTGCCTGATCCTTTCTTTGGCCTTTGGGGTAAAAACAGAACGGCCCGATTCCTTGGGAATCGGGCCGTTCTTTCTGCTTATTTTGAGTTTGGCATAAAAGGGTGTAATTGACCGCAAAGTTTTTCCACAGATTGGGGATTTATTTTTTAG
>Ga0153954_1000014_pt1 | contig 206954 bp, 188 predicted proteins | sample TSFL038MetaG_FD_102277 | JGI IMG/M metagenome (GOLD analysis project Ga0153954, IMG submission 102277) | Attine ant fungus gardens microbial communities from Florida, USA - TSFL038 MetaG | ecosystem: Host-associated > Fungi > Mycelium > Unclassified | place: USA: Florida, Wekiwa Springs State...
CATGACGAAGGCGAGCGTCGTCGGGCGCATGTCGCGCGCGACGAAACTGAGGTCCACGCCGTTCGCCGTCAGCGCCGCGGCGAGCGCCTCGCCATTGCCGTCGGCCGAAATGCGCGAGATGAACGCGCTCTCGGCGCCGAGACGCGCGAGCCCGATCGCGACATTGTACGGCGAACCGCCCAGCACCGCGTCGTAGGCGTCCTCCTTGTTCGGATCGGGGATGAGGTCGATCAGCGCCTCTCCCGAGACCAGGATCATGACCGTCCCCCTGAGCCGCCGCCGTTCGATCTAGGCCGTCGTGTAAGAGGTCTTTACGGTCGTATAGAATTCCGCGGCGTGGCGTCCCTGCTCACGCGGACCCAGGTTCGACGCTTTCCGCCCGCCAAAGGGCGCATGATAGTCGACGCCGGCCGTCGGCAGATTGACCATCGTCATGCCCACTTCGGCGTTTCGCTTGAAATGCGAGGCGTGCTTGAGGCTCGTCGTGCAGATGCCGCCGCACAAGCCGAAGTCGGTGTCGTTGGCGATCGAAAGAGCATGCTCATAGTCGCGCGCCGGGATCATCGCCGAGACGGGCCCGAAGATTTCTTCGCGCGAGATGCGCATCTTGTTGTCGGCGTCGAGGAACAGAGCCGGGGCCATATAGAATCCGGGCGTGTCGCGATTGAGCCGCTCGCCGCCGAGCGCAAGCTTCGCGCCCTCGCCCTCACCGATCGCGACATAAGAAAGATCCTGCTCGAATTGCGAAGCGTCGACGACCGGACCAATATGCGTTCCGGCTTTGAGCGCATCGTCGACGACGAGCCCGCGCATCCGCTCGGTGAGCGCGGCGGCGAATTTCCGGTAGACCGGCTCTTCGACAATGAGGCGCGACGACGCCGTGCAACGCTGTCCAGTCGAGAAATAAGCGCCGTTGACCGCGCATTCGACGGCGTTCTTGAGGTCGGCGTCGGCGAGAACGATGAGGGGATTTTTGCCCCCCATCTCCAGCTGGAATCGACGCATGGCCTTGGCGCAGGCCGCCGCGACCCTGGTTCCGGTCGCGACAGAGCCCGTAAAGGTGACGGCGTCGACTTTCTTGTGGTCCAGAATCGCTTGGCCCACGACCGATCCGCGCCCGATCAGGAGATTGAAGACGCCCTTGGGAACGCCGGCGCGCACGATGATTTCGGCGAGCGCATGGGCGCAGCCGGGGACCAGGTCGGCGGGCTTGAAAACGACGGTGTTGCCGTAAGCCAGAGCCGGCGCGATCTTCCAGGCGGGGATTGCGAGCGGAAAGTTCCACGGCGCGATAATGCCCACGACGCCAAGAGGCTCGCGGGTGACCTCGATGTCGATGTTCGGCCGGACGCTCGCGAATTTTTCGCCCGGAATTCTCAAGGTTTCGCCAGCGAAGAAGTCGAAGATCTGCCCCGCGCGCGTGGCCTCGCCAACGCCTTCCGCAAGGGTCTTGCCCTCCTCGCGCGAGAGCAGCCGGCCCAATTCCTCGCGGCGGGCGAGAATCTCCGTCGCGGCGCGCAAGAGAATATCGTGCCGTTCCTGCGGCGTCGTCCGCGACCAGGCGGGAAATGCCGCGTGCGCCGCCTCGATTGCGGCGTTGGTCTGGGCTGCGTCCGCTTGCGCGTATTCGCCGACGACATCATTCGTGTTCGACGGATTGATGTCGCGGGTGACGGTCGAGCCGTCGACCCATTCTCCGGCGATATGGTTCTGGTGCACGCCCATGCTTGCTCTCGTCCTTGGATGGTTCAGCCAAATTTCTGGCGCGCAGCCGCTTAAATCAAGCCCCGCTTGGCCAGATTGCGCATGAGGGCGCCGACGCCGAACGTCCAACGCTCGCACTCTTCGCACGGCCGCATGCGATTGACGAGGCGCCCGAGCGTCTCCGTGCCAATCGTGACGATATCGCCGGACTTGTGTGTGAAACCCATGCCGGGAGCGCCACGGTCGGCGACGGGAGCGAACATCGTCCCGAGCAGGAGGACAAATCCATCCGGATAGGCATGGGTGGCGCCGATCGTTTGCGCCGCGATGTCGCTCGGGTCGCGGCTGATCTTGGCCATCGAGGAGCCGCCCTCCAGGCGGAAGCCGTCCTCGCCCTCGACCAGAAGGGAAATCGTGGCCTGCCGGACGTCTTCGAGCCCAAACGTCTCGTCGAAGAAGCGCAGGAATGGGCCGATCGCGCAACTCGCGTTCTGGTCCTTGGCCTTGCCGAGCAGAAGAGCGGAGCGCCCCTCGACGTCCCGCAGATTGACGTCGTTGGCGAGCGTCGCGCCGACGATCGCGCCGCTCGAGGCGACGGCGAGCGCGATCTCCGGTTCGGGGTTGTTCCAAAGAGAGGCGCTGTGGAATCCGGCGTCGTCGCCGGTCCCGACGGCCGACGTCGGCTGGCTCTTGGTGAACACTTCCACGTCCGGGCCAATGCCGACCTCGAGATATTGCGACCATGCGCCGGCTTTGACCAGCGCGTCCTTGAGCCGCATCGCGGCGGGCGAGCCCGGCTTGGGCGCGCTCAGATCGTCGCCCAGGACAGCCACGATCTCCTCACGCGCTTTCGCCGCGCCTTCGCGGCTGCCGCGCGCGCGCTCCTCGATGACGCGCTCGAGAAGGGATTGCGCAAAGGTGACGCCAGCCGCCTTGATCGACTGGAGATCGATGGGCGCGAGCAGACGTGGCGTGTCGGAAGCGCGGCGGTCTCGCGGGGTGTGGGCGAGAATATCCCCAAGAGCGCCGATGCGCGGCCCTTCGGCTGCGCGCAGCGCCTTGGCGGGCGAGGGCGTCTCGCACAGATCGCGTACGGTCGGGAAGCTTGCGCTGACGTCGAAGACCCCGTCTTTTCTAATCGCGACAACCGAGGGGCCGTCGACGTCGCTGCGCCACACGCGCCCCGCGAGCGCGCCCGCGTAGCCGTCTGCGGGCAGCGAGGCCTCCTCGCGCAAGTCGAGCATCTGCATCGGCGTCCTTCTCGAGCGGCGGTTGAGGATTGACGGCGCCGCGTCGTCTCTCTAGCGTCTAGCATGTTAGCGAGGGGAGGCGAAGCGCCTCGTTTCGTTCGAAGCGGTGGGCAGGAATTGACCAAGGGCGCCCATTCGAAGGCGAACGCCGTGTACGGCGAACTGAAGGAAGCAATTCTCTCCGGCGCTCTCGAGCCCGGGAGTTTGATCGACAAGGCGAGCTTGTGCGAGAAGCTTCAGGTGTCCCGCTTTCCCGTTTCCGCCGCCGTGAGCCGTCTCGCCTATGATCGCCTTGTCGACGTTGCGCCCCAGCACGGCTCGTTCGTCGCGCGCATCTCGCTTCAGGACGCGCGCGAACATCTGTTCATCCGCAGCGCGCTCGAGGGGGAGATTGCGGCTGAGGCGGCTCTCGGGATGATGTGCTCCGACAAAGACGCCCTTGCCGCCAATCTCAGGCAGGAAGTCGCGGCGGTCGCGGCCGATGACCAAGCCTGGTTCTATGCTCTCGATGTGACGTTTCATCAGATCTTGACTACGGGCTTGGGCATGGCGCGCGTGAGCGATGTCCTCGAGTCTCTGCGCGTCCATCTGGAAAGAATCCGCAGGCTGACTATGTCTACGGCTGGACAGCTTCGCGCCAGCATGAATGAGCACGCGGCGATCGCGGAGGCGATCGCGGCGGGCGATCCGGCGGCGGCGCGAGACGCCATGAAGCAGCATCTCAGCATGACCGCCTCCCGACTCGAAGAGCTTGCCGAGCGGCAGCCAGAACTTTTTTCTCCTCACGACAACCTCCAGACCGGCAGGCAACGATCATGACAACGTCTCGCGCTCTTCGCCTCGATTCTTCGGACAATGTGATCATCGCTATCGATGAGATTTCCGCTGGTTCTCAGCCGGAAGGCGTGACGGCTCGCGATCGCGTGCCCAAGGGCCACAAGATGGCGATCGTTCCGATTGGAGAGGGCGCGCCGATCCGTAAGTTCGGCCAGATCATTGGCTTCGCCTCGCGCCCAATCGCTCCGGGCGAGTGGGTGCACGAGCACAATTGCGCCATCAAGGAGTTTGCGCGCGATTATCATTTCGGCGAGGACGCGCGCCTCGAGAATATCCTGCCTGTTGAAGAGCAGCCGACCTTCCAAGGGTATCGACGCGCGAACGGCAAGGTCGGCACGCGCAACTATCTTGCTGTCCTGACCTCGGTGAACTGCTCGGCGACCGTGGCGCGCCTGATCGCCAAGGAGGTCGAGCGTTCGGACATGCTCGCCGACTACCCGAATGTCGACGGCGTCATTGCCCTGGTGCATGGGACGGGGTGCGGCATCGCGGCGAAAGGCGTCGGATTCGACGCACTGATGCGCACGCAATGGGGCTATGCAGCCAACCCCAACATTGGCGCAACGCTCATGGTCGGGCTCGGCTGCGAGGTGTTTCAGATCGGCCGCATGAAGGAGGAATACGGGATCGTCGAGAGCGACTCGTTTCACAGCCTGACGATCCAGGCGACCGGCGGGACGCGCAAGACGGTCGAGGCCGGCCTGGCTCATATCCGCTCCATGCTGCCGGCCCTCAACAGCGTCGAGCGAACGCCCGCGCCGGCAAGCGAGATCACGCTCGCCCTCCAGTGCGGCGGCTCGGACGGCTATTCCGGCGTCACCGCCAATCCTGCGCTTGGCGCGGCCGCCGACATTCTGGTGCGCAACGGCGGCACGGCGATTCTTTCGGAGACGCCAGAGATCTATGGCGCCGAGCACCTGCTCACCCGGCGCGCCGCGACGCCGGAAATCGGCCACAAGCTCGTCGCACGCATCCGTTGGTGGGAAGACTATTGCGCCCGCAACGGAGGCGAGATGAACAACAACCCCTCGCCGGGAAACAAGGCGGGAGGGCTGACGACCATTCTCGAGAAATCCTTGGGCGCCGCGGCGAAGGGCGGCACGACGGCGCTCAACGAGGTTTATGAATATGCTCAGCCTGTGACGACCAAGGGCTTCGTGTTCATGGATACGCCTGGCTACGATCCCGTGTCGGCGACTGGGCAAGTCGCGGGCGGCGCCAATGTCCTGTGCTTCACCACGGGGCGGGGCTCGGCTTACGGCTGCAAGCCGACCCCGTCGGTCAAACTCGCGACCAACAACGACACTTATCGCAGGATGATCGAGGACATGGACATCAATTGCGGCGACGTCATCGACGGCGTCTCGATCGCCGACAAGGGCCAGGAGATTTTTGACAAGGTTCTCGCGGTCGCCTCGGGCGAACGCACCAAATCCGAGCTTCTCGGCTATGGCGACGCCGAGTTTGCGCCCTGGCAGATCGGAGCCACGATGTGACGAGCGGCCGCGGCCTTCTCCGAAATGGGACGGCGCCGGGCCGGGGCATGCTTCGATGAGAGGCGGGCGAGAGACCGCGAACGCCATGAAGACGGCGCTCTTGTTCGATCTCGACGGTACGCTGGTCGATAGCGACGCCGAGCATCTCGTGGCTTTTCAGCGCGTGTTTGCGCCTCATGGAATTCAGCTCGATCGCGCCGAATACGCTGCGAACATCATGGGCGCGCCGAACGCGATGATTGCGAGCCGCTACCTTTCGCACTTGTCGCTCGCAGAGCAGGCGGCGACGCTCGACGCCAAAGAGGCGGATTACCGGGACAATCTCGGCGCTCTTGAGCCTATTCTGGGCGCGCTCGCTTTGCTCGATTTCGCCGACCGGCGCGGGTTGAAGCGCGCGGTGGTGACGAATGCGCCGCGCGCGAACGCGGAGAAGGTTCTTGCCGCGTTGGGGATCGGACAACGGCTGCCAATCCTGATCATCGGCGGGGAATTGGCGCGCTCCAAGCCCGATCCTCTCCCATATCTGACGGCTCTCGAGCGCGCCGGCGCGCAGGCTGCGCATTCCGTCGCCTTCGAGGACTCGCGCTCGGGCGTTCGCGCCGCCGCTGCGGCGGGGCTCGCTGTCGTGGGCATGACGACGTCTCTTGATTCGCGGACGCTCGTCGAGGCAGGCGCGACGTTCGCCGCGAGCAATTTCACCGATCCGCGTATCTTTGAACTGATTGAGACGCGCCTGAATGCCGGCGCCGAGGAAGGGGCACAAGCGTGAGACTGGCTCAATTCATAGATGAGAACGGCAAGCGGGCGCTTGCGGTCACCGCACGCGGCGAGAGCCGCCTGGTTAAAGGCGCGCGCACGACGATGGATCTGGCGCGCCAGGCGATCGCCGAGGGCGTTTCATTTCGCAAGCTCATCGCCGATCGCGGGATCGGCAAGCCGGTCGATCTTGCGCGGGCGTTGAAGGAGCGGCGTGTTCTGGCCCCGATCGACCACAAGGATCCGGCGCATGTGATCGTGACCGGAACGGGCCTCACGCACCTCGGTTCGGCCGAGGGGCGCGACAAGATGCACAAGGATCTCGCCGATCCCTCCAAGCTCACCGACTCGATGCGCATGTTCAAGCTGGGTCTCGAGGGCGGCAGGCCGGGCAAAGGCGAAACGGGCGCCCAGCCCGAATGGTTCTACAAGGGAGACGGTTCGAGCCTCGCGGCGCCGGAGGGCGATCTGCCCAGTCCCGCCTTCGCGCTCGACGGGGGCGAAGAACCGGAAATTGTCGGAATTTATCTCATCGATGACGCCGGCGCTCCGGTCCGGATCGGGTTCGCGCTCGGCAACGAGTTTTCCGACCACGTCACCGAGCGGCAAAACTACCTCTACCTCGCCCATTCGAAGCTGAGACCAGCGAGTGTCGGCCCGGAATTGCTGGTCGGCGATCTGCCAGCCGACGTCAAAGGCGTCTCGCGCATCAGGCGACGCAAGGAGGTCATCTGGGAGAAGCCGTTTCTGTCCGGCGAGCAGAACATGGCTCACACGATCGCCAATCTCGAGGCGCATCATTTCAAGTACGGCTTGTTCCGCCGCCCGGGCGACGTCCATGTCCATTTCTTCGGCACCGCGACGCTATCCTTCAGCGACGGGGTGAAGACTGAGAAGGGCGACGTGTTCGAAATCGAATCCGAGACCTTCGGCCTGCCGCTTCGCAATCGGCTCACCATCGAGAAAGCCGCGAAGGCGCGGCTGCGAGCGCTTTAGCCTCAGTGCGCGCCCGACGCGTTCGGGCGCCTCGCCCGCGAGACGCAAAACGGCAAGTCGGTCCGGACGGATACGCGCGCGACGGTTTGAGCTGACGGGACTCCGAGGCGGTTTCAAAGCGCCTCGGAGCGGGCCTTATTTTCCGATGACCGTTGCTCGCGCGCGCTGCCACCAGCCGCTGCGGCGCGGCCGCGGCGGCTCGGGGGCCGCAGGCGGTTCCGAGGCGGCTTCTGCGGCCCCATCCGACGCCATCGCGGAAGGCTCCTGGAGCGGCTCTGCGCTGGCGGGGCTGGACGCCCGAGCCTCCGGCTCGATCTCTTGCGTCGCCGACGCGGCTTGAGTCGATTCGGCGATCGCCTCTTCCTGAGGGATCGCATGATCCATTGCGTCGCCGGGCGTGGCGGGGGCCGAGTAATCCGCTTCGGACGCGGCGAATTCTTCTTCGAGCGCGAGCGAGGGAGGCGAATCAAAGCTCGGCGCCGGCGCGTTGCGCGCGTCCTCGCCTCGGCGGAACCGGCTCCGCTCGCCGCGCGGACCTCTCGGTCGACGGCGGCGCTCATCATCGTTCCGCGGCTCCCGTCGCTCAAACGCGTCGGCTTCGCTGCTCGGCCCCACGAGGTCGCCGCCGATCTCGGCGACGACCGCCAAGCCGTCGTCCGTGGGCTGCGGAGCGTCCGCAGCCACGTTGTCTCCGAATGAGCGTTCCCCTCCGCGCCGGCGGCGGCGCCGACGGCGATGCCGGCCCGCCTCGCTCTCGTCCGCCGACGAACCGCCCCTACGGTCGCTGGGACGCGCCAACTCTTCATCGTCCTCGGCGGGCGCCTCGAGAATCTCTTCGCTCTCCTCGATCTGCGGCGGCTCCTCGATTATCGGCGCCATGTCCTCCGCCAGCACCTTCGCCGGTTCCGGTTCGCCCTTGACGCCGCTGGCGGGCTCGCCACGCTCGATGGCGTGGTAGTTCGCGCCCGTCAGCGCGTCGTCGGCCTCAACGAGGAGCACGACGCCGAACCGGCGCTCCAGATCACGGAGGTTCGCCCGCTTCTGGTTGAGGATATAGAGCGCGACGGGCGTGCGCGTTCGTACGATGAGATCGTGGGTCGAGCTTTTGATGAGCGCGTCCTCGAGCACGCGCAGCACATGGAGTGCGATCGAGGCGGTGGACCGCACGACGCCCGCCCCCTGGCAATGGGAACAAATCACGGTCGAACCTTCGAGCACACCCGTGCGGATGCGCTGACGCGACATCTCGAGAAGGCCGAAGTGAGAGATGCGGCCGACCTGGATGCGGGCGCGGTCGTTTTTCAGCGCATCCTTGATGCGTCTCTCGACCGCGCGATTGTTGCGCGATTCCTCCATGTCGATGAAGTCGACGACGATAAGCCCAGCGAGATCGCGCAGGCGCAATTGGCGAGCGATCTCGTCGGCGGCCTCGAGATTGGTGCGCAGCGCCGTGTCTTCGATATTGTGCTCGCGCGTCGAACGGCCCGAGTTCACGTCGATGGCGACCAGCGCCTCCGTCTGGTTGATGACGATATAGCCGCCGGACTTTAGGGTCACCTGATTGGAGAACATGGCGTCGAGTTGCGATTCAACGCCAGCCTTGGCGAAAACCGGCGCGGTGTCCCGGTAGAGCTGCACGCTGTTGACGTGGCTCGGCATCAGGAGGCGCATGAACTGCCTGGCCTCGCGATAGCCCGTCTCGCCCGCGACGACGATCTCCTCGACCTCCTTGCTGTAGAGATCGCGGATCGCCCGCTTGATAAGCGAGCCTTCTTCATAGACGAGGGTGGGCGCGCTCGACGCAAGCGTCGTCTCTCGCACGGTCTCCCACATCCTGAGCAAGTATTCGAAGTCGCGCTTGACCTCGGCTTTGGTGCGCGAAGCCCCGGCAGTGCGGAGAATGACCCCCATACCCTCTGGAACGTCGAGCTCTTCGGCAATGCCCTTCAGCCGGCTGCGATCTTGGGCATTGGTGATCTTGCGAGAAATGCCGCCGCCGCGCGCTGTGTTCGGCATAAGAACCGAGTACCGGCCAGCCAGCGAAAGGTAAGTGGTGAGCGCCGCGCCCTTGTTGCCCCGCTCTTCCTTGACAACCTGCACGAGCAGAACCTGCCGGCGTTTGATCACCTCTTGAATCTTGTACTGCCGGCGCAGGCGCTGGGGACGGCGCGGAACCTCTTCCATCGCGTCGCCGCCGATCTGCTCGACCGGCTCGCCCTCGTCCTCGGCCCGGCGCTTGTCCCTCGCTACGCGCTCCTCCGAGCCTCCCTCGAGGGTCGTGACCTCATGGGCGTCCTCCTCATGCACGCGCTCGTCGCGCTCGCCGTCGTGGTCGCTTCGACCGACCGCGTCCGCGTCGCTCGGTTCGCTCGTCGACGCGATTGGCGCTTCAGCAGGCGCATCCATTTCCACATCGGGAGACGGCGCCTCTTCTCGCGGAGAGACGTCCGAGTCCTCCCGCCGAGAGACATCCAAGTCTTCTCGCAAGTCTTCTCGCGGAGAGAAGTCCAGGCGCTCAACCGGCTCTGCGCTCCCGGGCGCGTCCGTGACAGCCGGGTCCGTTTCCATTGGCCAGGCGCCGGGTGAGAACTCGGCGACATCAACCTCTGCGCCTGCGGAGGCTCCCTCGGGATCCGCCAATGGCGACGCCGGAACCGGTTCTTCGGGGTCGACGTCGCTTATCGGCGCTGGCTCCGAGACTGCCTCGGAGGCCTCGGCGCGCGCCTCGACTTCGGGGCGCCGTGGGCGGCGATGGCGCCGGCTGCGTCTTTCGCCGCCAGCCTCATCGTCCTCCTCCCGCTGGGACAGGGCTTCCTCTTCGAGCAGCGCCTGCCGGTCAGCCACAGGAATTTGGTAATAGTCTGGGTGGATCTCTGAGAAAGCCAAGAATCCGTGACGATTGCCGCCGTAATCGATGAAAGCGGCCTGAAGCGAAGGCTCTACCCGGGTGACTTTCGCAAGGTAGATATTTCCGCGTAGAGGTCTCTTGCTCGCGGACTCGAAGTCAAACTCCTCGACGCGGCTGCCGCGCAGAACCACCACCCGCGTTTCTTCGGGGTGTGAGGCGTCGATGATCATTTTGTTGGCCATGATAAACTCTCTCGCCGCCTGCGAAAACGCGCTGCGAGCGACGATTGCGCTGCTCGGCCGCGCCGCGTGGGGCGTCTATGCTGGAGATGGAAAAATGCGGAAAAATGGCGGTGCGCGCCATATCAGGAAGAGCTTGGGACGCCACGCCGCAGCAAAACATCCGCGCCGCACAAGTGGCGGCCGGAGGTTTTTGGATTTGCCATCGGGACATCGTCAACCTGGGAACATGGCGACACGGAGCGGCGCCATTCAGTCGCGCCGGAGGCGCTGATGTCACGCTTCGAGCCGCTTGGCCGGGGGCGCCCGGCAGGCCTATTCCGCCTTCCGACGCCGTCACCCGACGCAGGTGCTCGCCGGGCTTCAAAAGCGGCAAGCATTCCGACGGGACGACGACCCGTCCGGCCCGCTCGCACAACCCACAGGCCATCGTCTGATGGTCCCGGCGCATGCCTCACCCAGTATCAACGGGCGAGCAGATGGCGCGAGCACGGTCCGAATCCGTAACGCAACATAAATAGGCGCCTCGGCACATCTTGGCAAGCTCTTTTCCTGCTTGTGGTTTTGGCCGACAGGCACTCTCGCTTCCTTCCCCAGAAACCAGGCGTCCCTACGCCTCGGATTTGTTAACCCGTCGTGAAGAGTTTCGAGGGCTCATTTTTCGCTCGGGAGTTTTGAGCGGAGCCGGACTGGCTCCTCAAACCGGCGATTGCGCGCTAACGGCGTTGGTCCTATAGCCGCGACGGCTCGGCGCCCAGGGGAAGCGGAATGGCGCGAAGGGGATGGCTTGCGGTTCTTGCCGTTTTCACGCTCGCGCCAGACTTGGCTCAGGTCGGCGCGGCGCGGGAGGGGGGCCCGCCTGTGGCCGTCGGCGCGCGGCTCTCTCAGGACGAGAATGGGGCCAAGCTGGTGTTCGACCTGTCGCGGGCCGTCGAAGCGAACGCCTCGGCCCTGGGGTCGCCCGATCGCCTGGTCGTCGACATGCCGGATGTCAACTTTCAACTCGACCCGTCGGTCGGCCGGGTTGTCGGCCTATCGGACGTTTCGATCGTGAAGGGATTTCGTTTCGGAGCGATGGCGCCGGGTAAATCCCGCGTCGTCATCGACCTCGCGCGTTCCGCCTGTCCTGGAGAAATTTCGGCGAAACCGATCGTCCAGGGGGAACCCGCGGCGCGGCTCACGATCGAAATAAAGCCCTGCGATCCCTCAGCTTTCTCCGCGCTCCTCCATGCGTCCGCCGCTTCGCGCGCAGACGCGCCTAGAGCACTCGCTCCCGTCCGTCCGGTCATCGTTCTTGATCCCGGTCATGGCGGCGTCGACGGCGGCGCGCGGGGCCTGCGCGGCGTTCAGGAGAAGACGCTCGTGTTCGACTTCTGCGCCGAACTCAAGCGGCAGCTCGACGCGACCAAGCGCTACGTCATCGTGATGACGCGCGACGGGGACCAGTATGTCGACCTCGACGAGCGTGTGGCGATTGCGCGGAAGGCGAACGCGTCTCTGTTCGTTTCCGTCCACGCGGACACCCTGAGCGAGGACGCGAATGTCAGCGGCTCGACCGTCTATACCGTGGCGGATCGCGCTTCCGATGCGGAGGCCGCCCGAATCGCGGCCCGCGAGAACGCCGCTGGCCAGGGCCCCGGCGCCAATCGGGCGGACAATGCGGACGTGGCCGATATACTGTTCGATCTCAAACGGAGAGAGACTCGAACCTACGCTCACATGTTCTCGCGCGGCCTCGTCGCCAGCTTGCGCCCCGAGGTGAGGTTGAACCACAACCCGGAACGCTCCGCGGGCTTCGTCGTCCTGAAAGCGCCCGAGTTTCCCTCCGTGCTCGTTGAGCTTGGCTATCTGTCGAACGCTCAGGACGTCCAGTCCCTCGGCTCGCCGGAATGGCGGGCGAAGACGGCGACGGCCATGGTCAAGGCCATAGACGCATTTTTCGCCGGGCCCGGACAGCCCGACGCGGTCTCGCCCGCCGAAAGCGGCGTAGCGTCGTCGGCGCAGCAAGCTCCCGGTCCCTCAGCGCATTAGAGTCCGCCGCCAGCAGCGCTCCCCTTGGGGGAACCGGCGGCGCCCGTCGAAAAACCACGTAGCAGCATTTTTACCGGCGCCTCCTAGCGTTCTCAATGGCTTAGGACCCCGTTTAGTTCCGCGCTTTCGGGCGGCGTGAATCTCCGCCCAAATGCGTTGTACAACATATCTTTTATGTTATAAATATTTCGTCAGGAACGCCCTCGAGGGACGAGCCGCTCCGGCGACGCCCGCTCCGCGGAGCCCGAAAGCAAAAGCCTCCGAGCTTGCGCGCGATGGGCGGGCCGGGCTAATGGCGTGCGGACGTCGACGCCGGGGCGAGATGCGTCGATCATAGATTCGCCTCACTCGGGCCTGACAGGGTAAATCCCGGCGGGCTCGATTCCGGCCGGGGTCCAGGCGGCGTGGAGAACGCCCGCGGGCCTGTCTCGTAGAAACCCCGCCTTCGGGGCGCTGCAATTCTGTTCGTCTCGACGTCGCGCGCGCTCGCCGACGGGCGCAATGAAAGGCTTCGATCGAGAGATGCGCGGGATCGCTCGGATCATCGGGTTCATATTCGCCACGGGCGCTCTCCTGTTCGTGGTGGCGGCGGCGCTCTTTGCCGGCGTTCTGTGGAAATATGAGCAGGACCTCCCGGACTATTCGTTGCTCAAGAACTACGAGCCCCCGGTGATGACGCGCGTTCACGCCGCCGACGGCAGCCTGCTCGCGGAATATTCGCGCGAGCGGCGGCTCTATCTGCCGTCGGACGAAATTCCGGATCTCGTGAAACACGCCTTCATCTCGGCCGAGGACAAGAACTTTTACAGCCATTGGGGCGTCGATCCCGAAGGCATCGTGCGCGCGGCGATGGTCTATATGCAGGGCTCCCGCCATATCCAGGGCGCCTCGACCATCACCCAGCAGGTGGCGAAAAACTTTCTCCTCAACTCGGATCGGACGTTTGATCGCAAGATCCGCGAGATTCTCCTCAGCCTGAGAATAGAGTCCGCTTATTCTAAGGAGAAGATTCTCGAACTCTACCTCAACGAGATCTATCTCGGCCTCTCGAATTACGGCGTCGCCGCTGCGGCGCTTAATTATTTCAACAAGTCGGTGCATGAGCTGACCGTCGCCGAGGTCGCCTATCTGGCGGCGCTGCCGAAAGAGCCGAGTTCGCTCAACCCGTTTCGCGACCACGACCGCGCCATAGACAGGCGCAACTACGTCATCGGGCGCATGGAGGAGGACGGCTATATCACCGCCAAACAGGCGAACGAGGCTCGCTCCGAGCCGCTCGTGGTCAATCCGCGCGTGCTGACGCCCAATTCGATCGCGGCCGGGTTCTTCGCCGAGGAAGTGCGGCGCGAACTCCAGGAGCGCTACGGCGAGCAGAAGCTTTACGAGGGCGGCCTTTCCGTCCGCACGACGCTCGACCCGAAGGTTCAGCTGATGGCGCGCAAGGCGCTCGTCGACGGCCTCGTGCGCTACGACGAGGCGTACGGCTGGCATGGCACGCTCAAGACAATCGACATCAACCAGGATTGGGGCGTGCCCCTGGCTGACATTCCGGCCTATGGCGACATCAAGCCTTGGGTGCTGGCGGTGGCGCTTGACGTCACCAACGCGTCGATCCGGATCGGCCTCCAGCCCGAGCGAGACAAGTCGGGCGCGGTTGTCGCCAATCGTCGGACGGGCGCCGTCACAGCCGAGGGGGCGCGGTGGACGGGCCGCGGGTTGAAGAACCTCGTTAAGCCCGGCGATGTCTTTTACGTCGAACCGCTTGCGGGCCGCGAGGGCGAGTATCGTTTGCGTCAGATTCCGGAGGTCTCCGGCGCCTGCATCGCGATGGACCCCTTTACAGGCCGCGTGCTGGCGATGGTCGGAGGGTTCTCGTTCGACGAGTCTGAATTCAACCGGGCGACCCAGGCCCAGCGGCAGCCGGGCTCCTCGTTCAAGCCGTTTGTTTACGCGGCGGCGCTCGACAATGGCTACACGCCCTCCTCGACGGTCCTGGATGCGCCGATCACGCTCGATGACGGCAGCGGCCAATTGTGGACTCCGGCGAACTTCGAAGGCACGTCCGGCGGAACGCATACGTTGCGTTTCGGCGTCGAGCATTCGATCAATCTGATGACGATCAGGCTTGCGCGCGACATCGGCATGCCGCTGGTCGTGGAATACGCCAAGCGTTTTGGCATTTACGACAATCTGCCGCCGTTCCTGTCGATGTCGATCGGGGCGGGCGAAACGACGGTCCTGCGTATGATCACCGGCTATTCGATGTTCGCCAACGGCGGCAAGCGGGTGAAGGCGACGCTGATCGATCGGATCCAGGATCGCTGGGGCAATACGATCTATAAGCACGACGAACGCATCTGCGAAGGTTGCGACGCCCAGACCTGGAACAATCAGCCCGAGCCCAAGCTCATCGACAAGCGAGAGCAGGTGATCGATCCCTTGACCGCCTACCAGGTGACCTCCATTCTCGAGGGCGTCATTCAGCGCGGCACCGGCATCGCGATCAAGGAAGTCGGCAAACACCTGGCCGGCAAGACTGGAACCACCAACGACGCCAAGGACCTCTGGTTCGTCGGCTATTCGCCGAACCTCGCGTTTGGCGTGTTCATGGGCTACGACAAGCCGCGGTCGCTCGGCGGCAGCGCGCAGGCCGCGCTCTACACCGCGCCGATCTTCCGCGATTTCATGAAGATGGCGCTCAAGGACACGCCCGACACGCCCTTCCGCATCCCGCCGGGAATCAAACTGATTTCCGTCGACGTCCACAGCGGCATGCGCGGAACCGGGGCTGGCACGATCATGGAGGCGTTCAAGCCCGGCACCGGGCCGCCCGACGCCTACGGCGGCGGAGGCGGGTGGGGCGGTTCGGCTCAGACGTCGTCGCGAAGCGAGCGATCATCGGTCGGGGCGGGGACCGGCGGCCTCTATTGACGGGCTCCCCTGTTCTCGACATGAAACAGAAGGCCTCGTGACTCATAGGGTCGCGGGCCTTGTCTTCCCAGTCCGTCTGGATGAGCCGTCGAAGGCGTTGGTTGGATCATGCGCGCTGAAGCTGAACAGTTGGTCGAATCGATCAAGCAGTCCGTGGGACTGCTGAGGAGGCATCTTTGACGTCGACGCAGCGTCGCGACGTCTGGCCGAGCTGAACGCGAAGTCTGAAGACCCCAGTCTCTGGAACGATCCCGAAGCGGCCGAAAAGGTGATGCGCGAGCGCACCCTGCTGGAGGACCGGCTGGGTTCGCTGAAGAAGATGGAGCGCGACCTCGAGGATGCGACGACGCTGGTCGAGCTCGGCGAGGCCGAGGGCGACGAAGCGACCGAAAACGAAGGGATCGGCGCGCTCAGGACCCTGAAAGGGGAGGGCGAGCGCCGCCAGCTCGAAGCCTTGCTTTCGGGCGAGGCCGACGCCAACGACACCTATGTCGAGGTTCACTCAGGCGCGGGCGGCACCGAGAGCTGCGACTGGGCGCGCATGCTCTTGCGCATGTACATGCGCTGGGGGGAGCGACGAAAGTTCGGCGTCGAACTGATCGAGGAGACGGACGGCGACGAGGCCGGCATCAAGTCGGCGACGATCGTCGTCAAAGGCCACAATGCGCATGGCTGGTTGAAGACCGAATCGGGCGTGCACCGGCTGGTGCGCATCTCCCCGTTCGACTCCAACGCGCGCCGGCACACGAGCTTCGCGTCCGTCTGGGTCTATCCGGTCGTCGACGACCGGATCAAGATCGAGGTCAACGAGAGCGATTGCCGCATCGACACGTATCGCGCCTCGGGGGCCGGCGGACAGCACGTCAACAAGACCGAATCGGCGGTGCGCATCACCCATGTGCCGACAGGCATCGTCGTCGCGTGCCAGTCGGAACGTTCGCAGCACAAGAACCGGGCGACCGCCTGGAACATGCTGCGCGCCCGGCTCTATGAGCGCGAACTCGAGAAGCGTGAGGCGAAGGCCAACGCCGACGCCGCGTCGAAGACCGACATCGGCTGGGGCCACCAGATCCGCTCCTACGTGCTCCAGCCCTATCAGATGGTGAAGGATCTTCGCACCGGCCACGTGTCGGGGACGCCGGCCGACGTGCTCGACGGCGATCTCGACCCGTTCATGGAGGCCTCGCTCGCCCAGCGGCTCTCCGGGCGGACGGTCGTGGTCGAGGATGTCGACTGAGGCGCTCGCCGCTCTCCAGCCCTCGCCCATGGCGCGAGGCGGGCGCACATAAGCGCCAGTAAACGTCAATCAATATGCGTCAATAAACGCTAGTAAGCGCTAGTAAATTTACTAGCGTTTATTTTTTGGAATCGGGACTTATCAAAGGGTTAGGAGCCGATTCAAATAAAAAATCCTCCCGAGTTCCGGCGCGGGCGGCAGCTTGTGGGCCAACGTTTCAAACAACCACACCTCCCTGTCTCCCCGCTCGTCTGCGGGGGAGATGAGAACGAATTCTGATGGAGAGAATTGTATGAGGTATTCTTCTGATTTTGTCAAGCACATTCGCTGCCCCTTAGCGTAGGGGCGTTGAGAATGGGGCGATCGGCTCGGCGCCCGACCCTGCCACGATGGGCCATCCCTGCATCGCGCTCGTGGGCCGGGCCCCCAAGTCAGATCTATCGCCGGCCGCGACCAGCCTTGGGGCGCCGCCGAAGCGCCGGGGAAGGGCAGAGGAATTTCGGCCTCAAGGAACGGGCGGCCGAGCGCTCGTGGGGCTGAACGTTGCGCCTGGCGCAAGCTTCGCGCCGCGCATGAGTTCGGCCCCGCTCATTGCTGTCCTGCCGGCGCGTTGGCCCGCCACAATCCGGATCGCGCCTGAGCCGCAGGCGATCCGCATATCATCCGACAGGAGCGTCCCGGGCCGGCCGTCTCCGCTTGAGACCTCGGCGCGAAGAAACTTGATCGTCTCCTCGCGATTTCCGATCGTGACGCTGGAGGAAGCGCCGGGGGCGGGCGAAAGCCCATGGATCTGGTTGCGCACGGTCTCATTGGGCTGAGTCCAGTCGATCTCGGCCTCGCTCTTGTCGATCTTGCGGGCGTAGCAGGCGCCTGCGGCGGCCTGCTCGCGGAACTCTAATCTGCCAGCCTCAAGGGCCTCAAGCGCGCGGACCGCGAGCGTGGCCGCGACCGCGGACAGGCGGCGCGTCAGGTCTCCGGCGGTGTCCTCGGGGCGAATGGCGATGACTTCGCGCAATCCGACCGGCCCGGTGTCGAGACCAGCCTCCATGCGCATGACGTCGACGCCGGTCTCCTTGTCGCCGGCCATGATCGCTCGCTGGATCGGCGCCGCGCCCCGCCAGCGCGGCAACAGCGACGCGTGCAGATTCAGGCATCCGAGCCTCGGCGCTTCAAGGATCGGAACCGGCAGGATGAGGCCGTAAGCCGCGACGACGGCGACATCCGCGGCGACAGCGCGAAAGGCGTTCCGCATTTCTTCGTCGCGCAACGACCTCGGCGTCGCGACTGGGACGCCGAGTGCATCCGCAGCCGCGTGGACCGGTGACTTTTTGATCTCAAGCCCGCGGCGGCCGCTGCGCGCAGGCTCGCGGCTATAGACGGCGACGAGTTCGAAGCCGGCGCCTGAAATGCCCATCAGCGCCGGAACCGCGAATTCCGGCGTGCCCATGAAGATAACGCGCATCGTTTGTCAGCGGCTCCGCCCCTCGGGCCGGCATGTTGCCCGATCTCTCCGGGCAAGGCGACGACTTTCAGGGGCGTGGCTCGCTGCTCGCGCGCCGGCGCGGCAGCATGCGCGTGAGGACATCGTCGCCGTCGACGAAATGGTGTTTCAGCGCGCCGGCGACGTGGAGCGCGATCAGGAGCGCTATTCCCCAGGCGGCGAGGCGATGCGCCAGCACGGCTGCGGCGAAGAGCGACGGGTCGGGCTGAGCGATGTTGGGAATGACGAAGAGATCGAAAAACCGGGTCGGCACGGGCAGGGGCGAGGCCGAGACGACGAGCCAGCCGGAGAGGATCAGGGCAAGCGTCAGGATATAGAGCAAGGCTTGGGCGACGGAAGCGAGCTTGCCTTCCCAGCCAGGCGCCTCGGATGGCGCGGGACTGACGGGGCGGGCGGCGAGCCTGAGCGCCGTCAAGCCAAGCGCCACGAAGCCGAACGCCTTGTGCCATTGATAAAGGTCGAAGGTCGTCGCCGAATCGAGATCGCCGTCCACCATCGCCCAGCCGACGGCGAGCAGGCACAAAATGATCGCCGCGCCCGCCCAGTGGAGCGCGACGATCGATCCGCTCCACCGTTCGGGCCGAGGCTCGAGGCTCAAAGCTGCACGGCCGCGCTCGAAATCACGAGCTCGACATCGCGCGACACCAACGGAAAACCGGAGTTCATGCCGAATTCGAGCCGGTCGATCGTCGTCTTCGCCAGGAACGCCAGCCGGCCGTCTTCCCGTTGCACGGCGACCTGCACGCTGAGCGGCCGGGTCACGCCAAGCAAGGTCAGATCCCCGGCCACCCGGACCGTGTGGTCGTCGATCTTGGTGATCGAACCCGAGGTGAAATCGATCGACGGAAAACGCGCCGAATTGAGGAAAGCGGGGGAGCGCAGATAGTCGTCGAACGATGTCGAGCCGACGTCCACGGACTGCGACTGCACGTGGAACGACACTTTGCTCATCTCCGGGTGCTGGAAATCAACCGAAATGCGCCCGGCGAACTGCCGGAATTCTCCGTGGGTGCGGGGGTAGCCGACCGCGTCGATGGCGAAGGCGATATGCGTCCGGGCGGGGTCGATCCGCCAATTGTCGGCCGCGGGCGCGGGGGTTGCGGCGTGCGCGAGAACGCCGACCGCCAAGGCCGCGCGCGCTGCTTGCGCGCGATACGAAAGGCGGGCTTGGGTCGTCATCGGAAGGGCCTCACATGCGTATGAAACGCCGCAGTCGCGGCGTTTGTTCGGCCTTCATCTTCAAGGCTTCGTGACAAAGCTGCGTTTCAGACCCGCCCTTCGACCAACCGCGCGAGCGCGACCGCCCGTTCCTCCGAGAGCCGGCCGATGATCAGGTGGCTGCGCCCGTCGCGCTTCCACCAGGCGAGCGACAGATCGCCGCGGCGCTCGGAACGCAGAGCGGCGTCGGGGGCCTGATTGGCCAGGATGCAGAACAGGACCGGGGCGCCCGAGGGATCCACATAAGCCATGACCGCGAGCGGGTGGCCGTCGTAAGCCAGCATGAACGCGGTCGTGAACCTGAGCCCGGGCAAAGCGACATTTTCAGGCGTGAGCGCGGCGCCGACCTTCGCGCCGACGGCGCTCAATTCCGCCGCCTGCAGCGCAGCGTCCGGGTTCAACGGCGTGAAGGTCTCGTTTGTATAGAGCTCGGTGTAATCGGCGACCGCCGAGCGCCAGTCGTCATTGTTGTCGAAGAGCCCGAAGGTGGACGCGCCCCAGACGGCGGCGCCGGCCGCGAGAAGCCCGATCAGAACGCCAGCCGCAAGCTCTCTCAGCGCGATTCCTCTGAGGCGCCACGAGGGTTGGCGAACCGTGTTAAGGGCGGGAAGGGCGGCGCGGAGCCGGTCAACCGGCGCCTCACCGAGCAATGCGTCGAAGGAGGCGGCGAGCGGCGGTCCGGTCTCGCGCAGCTCCTCGTAACGCTGACGCAAGCGCTCATCCGTCGCCAGGCGCGCGACGAGCGCGGTTTTGGCCTTGTCGTCGAGCTCGTTGTCGATCAACGCGACAAGTTCTGCGTCATCGTCGGTCATCGAGATCGGATCCGGCCCCCCTATTTCAGTCTGGCCAACGCCGCTCGCCCGGCGGCCAGCCTGCTCATGATCGTCCCGATCGGGACGCCAAGCGTCGCCGCCGCTTCCGCATAACTGTACCCTTCCGCGTAGACGAGCAAGAGCGTTTCGCGCTGGGCCTCCGGGAGGCGGTCTATCGCTCTTAACACCGCCGAAGCGGTAATATTCATTTCAATCTCTCGCGCCCCGTCCGTTGTCAGCGCCTCCTCGGCGTCGACGAAGCCGCCGCCTTCGCGGATCCGCTGCGAGCGGATCTCATTGAGCCAGATCGAGCGGAGAATGGCGAACAGCCACCGGTCGACCCGGGTGCCTGGGAGAAATTGGTCGGCCCGCTCCATCGCGCGCACGCAGGTGGCCTGCACCAGGTCGTCAGCCTTGTCTCGCGCCCTCGACAGCACGAGCGCATATCGCCAAAGGCGCGCAAGCGACGGCTCGAGCGCCGCCCGCACTTCTCGTCGGCTCGCTTCGCTCATGGTCCCGCTAGCGTTCGCATGGCCGCCTTCTTAGGGCACGATCCCTCGAGGCGCGAGGCGCGCGATCTCTCCTTTTTATCGCTCCCGCGGCCATCCTTCAAACGGCGCCCGCCCGAACGAAGCACGAATAAATCGTCGGTTCGCGTGTTCCGCAGCCATTCGCTCTCAATTCTGAAGGATCGAGTGATGCACGCTTTTCTTACAGTCGATCGCCAATCGGGCCTCGGTCTTGCTTCGGCGCTCCGTCGCGGATTGCTGGCCGCCGCCCTCGTGCTCTCCACGACGGCCCTCGCCGCCGGCGCGGGAGGGGGCGGTGGAGGGGGCGGGGGAGGTGGGGGCGGTGGGGGAGGTGGGGGCGGCGGCGCCGACCGGCACGATGTGATGGGTGGCGGCGGCGGCGCGGCTCACGGGATGAACAGGACGGACCTCACAACCTGCACGCCAGGCATGGTGTGGGATACGAAACGCCGGAAGTGTCTCATTAGGCATAGCGGCGTCCTGCCGGACCCGGACCTCACGGAATACGCCTACTCGCTCGCCAAGGGCGAGCGCTACCAGGAGGCGATCGACGTGCTCGACCTCCTCGATAACCCCAACACGCCGCGCGCCCTCAACTATCGCGGCTATGCGACCCGCAAACTTGGACGCACCGACGAAGGGATCGGCTATTATCTGAAGTCGGTCGCGCTCGACCCGGCCTATCCCCAGGTGCGCGAGTATCTTGGGGAAGCCTACGTCATTCAGGGCAAGTACGACCTCGCCAAAGAGCAATTATCGACGATCGAGAAACTCTGTGGCAAGGACTGCGAGTATTACGAGGATTTGGCCGGCGTGCTGACAGAGGCGCACGCGCTCTAGGCTGAAGTCGAAGCGCGCGCCCGACATTGCGGCGCGCGCTTCCGTCCGTGCGGAGGGGAGGACAATGTCGCAGCCGCAAGATACGCGCGGAGACGCCGCGGCTGGAGACGGCCGGACTTTCGACGCGGATCTCAATTTTCTCGTCCGGTGGGCAGGCCCGCTTTTGCTGCTCGCCCGCGCCATGCTGGCCTACATTTTCATTGTCGAGGGTTTCGGCAAGATTGCCGGTTATGCCGGCGTCGCCGGCTACATGCAGGCCCATGGCGTCGACGGGCGGCTCTTGCCTCTCGTCATTCTCACCGAGCTTGGCGGCGGCCTCTTGATCTTGTTCGGGCTGAAGACGCGCTGGGCGGCGATCGCGCTCGCAGGCTTCTGCCTGTTGACGGCGCTGTTCTTCCACACGGACGCCGATCAGGCCATTCAGCTCCAGAAGAACGTCGCCATGGCGGGCGGCTTTCTCGCTCTGGCGCTGGCCGGCCCCGGCCCCTGGTCGCTCGACGCCTGGCGGGCTCGCGCGACCTGAGCCGGCCGCAGCTCCCGGAGGCCTGGGCCGAGCCGACCAAGCTGGAAACGACAGGCTTCGGCTGACGAATCTCCGCGTCCTCAAGGGAACGCTCCCCTGTCGGGAGTTCTGGGCGGAGGCCGCTCGCCTTGCCGGGCCCTCGCCCCGCGGCCTATAGAGAGGTCTCCAAGCCATCAGCAGCGCCCTTTTGAAAGCTCCCATGTCGAGCGTTGACGTCAAGCCGACCAACCGCAAGCCCGCCGGCAAGGTCGAGACCGCGAATGAGCCGTTCAAGCAGGCGCTCGCCTCCTGCACCCGGGCTCTGGCGCGTCAACCCGAGCTCGAAATCGCCTTCTCGCCCGACAAACCCTCGCTCATGACGTCGCCGGAAGGCGCCAAAGCGAGGCTGCCCGAACTGCCGCGCAAGCCCAATCCGCGCGAGGCGGCGATCGTGCGCGGCCTCGCCGATTCCTTTGCGCTACGGCTTGCCTGCCACAATGACACGCTCCACAAGCGTCTCGCGCCGCAGAGCCCGCCCGCCCGCGCTCTCTTTGACGCGGTCGAGCAGGCGCGGGTCGAGGCGATCGGCTCGCGCCGCATGGAGGGCGTCGCCTCCAACATCACCGCCATGCTCGATGACCGCTACCACCGCAGTCCGTTCGCGGAGGCGCGCACGCGCGAGGACGCGCCGCTCGAGGAAGCCGTCGCGATGCTGGCGCGCCAGCGCATGACGGGACTTGAGCCGCCACAGGGCGCGGCGCGAATCGTCGAGCTCTGGCGCCCGTTCATCGAGGAGAAGGCGGGCGCCGAGCTCGATCGGCTGAGCGAGGCGCTGCTCGATCAGCGGGCCTATGCGAAGCTCATGCGCAAGCTCCTCTCATCCCTGGGGCTGGCGAGCGAGGCCGACGCCGACGCCGAGGAGTCGGACGACGAGACGCAAGAGCAGACGCCGCCCGAGCAATCGGATGAGCCTGAAAGCGAGGGCGACGACCAGTCGAGCCAGGAGTCGATGCAGCGCGAAGCGGCCGACGAGACGGCTGACGACGCCGAGGAAGGCTCGCTCGACACCGTGGACGCGCCGTCGTCGGAGCTCGAGGACGAAGGCGAGACGGGCGAAGCCGAAGAAGCGATGGAGAGCCGTCCGCCGCAGCCGCAAGCCCCGGAGAAGCGGGGGCCGGACTACAAGGCCTTCTCGACGCGCTTCGACGAGATCATCGACGCGGACGAACTCTGCGACCCCGACGAGTTGCAGCGCCTGCGCGATTACCTCGACAAGCAATTGCAGAACCTTCATTCGGTCGTCGCCCGCCTCGCAAACCGCCTTCAGCGACGTCTGATGGCCCAGCAAAGCCGCTCATGGGAGTTCGACCTCGAAGAAGGCGTGCTCGACACGGCGCGCCTGCCGCGCGTCATCATCGATCCGCAGCAGCCCCTGTCCTTCAAGATGGAGAAGGACATGGCGTTCCGCGACACGACGGTGACGCTGCTCATCGACAATTCCGGCTCGATGCGCGGCCGGCCGATCACGGTCGCGGCGACCTGCGCCGACATCCTCGCCCGCACGCTCGAGCGCTGTGGCGTCAAGGTCGAGATTCTCGGCTTCACGACCCGCGCCTGGAAGGGCGGACAGTCGCGCGAATCCTGGCTTCAGGCCGGCAAGCCGGCCAATCCGGGGCGGCTCAACGACCTGCGCCATCTCATCTACAAGTCGGCCGACGCGCCATGGCGGCGCGCGCGTAAAAACCTCGGCCTCATGATGCGCGAGGGCCTGCTCAAGGAGAACATCGACGGCGAGGCGCTCGACTGGGCCCACCAGCGTCTGCTTGGACGCTCCGAGCAGCGCAAGATTCTCATGATGATCTCGGACGGCGCGCCGGTCGACGATTCGACGCTCTCGGTCAACCCCGGCAACTATCTCGAGCGCCACCTGCGCTATGTGATCGAGGAGATCGAGACCCGCTCGCCGGTCGAGCTCATCGCGATCGGCATCGGCCATGACGTGACGCGCTATTACAAGCGCGCGGTGACGATCGTCGACGCCGAGGAGCTCGGCGGGGCGATGACGGAAAAACTCGCCGAACTCTTCGACGAGAACGCCGCCCCCGAACCGGCGAAGCCGGCGCGCTCGCCGAGGCGGGGACGGAAGGCGGCCTGACGTCGCGGACCTTGGGATGCCCCACTCGGCTTCCTATGTAATCTGCGATGAACGCCGCAGTTCGCCGCCGCGCCGGCCCGTCCGCAAATCCCGCTCAGACCGATCTGTTCGCCGCGCCCAACGGATTGCCCGAAGGATTCCGGTATCACGCTGACGTTCTCACCGCCGAAGAAGAGGACGAACTCGCGCGCGAGCTTGGCGCGCTTCCCTTCAAGCCGTTCGACTTCCAAGGATTCCTGGCGAACCGCCGGGTAGTGAGCTTTGGCTACCGGTATGATTACGGCAGTCGATCGGTCGTCGAGGCCGCGCCGTTTCCGCCGTTTCTCGAACCGCTCCGGCGCAAGGTCGCCGCGATTTTCGGCCGCCCGGCGGAGACCTTCCGCCAGGTGCTCATCAACGAATATCAGCCCGGCGCGGGAATCGGCTGGCATCGGGACAAGGCGCAATTCGACGAAGTGGTCGGGGTGTCGCTGCTCGCGCCCTGCGTTCTGCGCTTCCGCCGGAAGGCGGGCGAGGGTTGGGAGCGAGCCTCGCTCAATATCGAGCCGTGCTCGGCCTATCTTCTCTCGGGGCCCGTGCGCACAGAGTGGGAGCACAGCATCCCGGCGCTTGACCGCCTGCGTTACTCGATCACGCTGCGGACGCTCGTTGCGAACCCGAAGGTCGCCGCCTCTTCTGACCAGACGCGCGAGTCGTCTGCCTCCTCCGCTGGAGCAAATCGCTCGGGTCGACCAGCGCCGTCATCGTGACCCCCGGGCTTTTGGACCCGGGGGGAAGCGATCCAAGAGTCGGTGGGCGCGTTGCGGTCGTCAGGATCGCCGCGTCGGCCCATAGCCCTTCCGAAAGGACGGGCGTCTTTCAAGACGCCCTATGGCTCCTCACTCGTGTCGAACCACGATCGTCATTGCGACCCCCGGATCAAGTCCGGGGGGAAGCACTCCAGGGGAACGTAAGGCGCCAACGACTCCTGGATCGCCGCGTCGCTGCGCTCCTCGCGATGGCGATTCTACCAGTACGCAGCCTGCTCACATCTAGGCGGCCGTCGCCTTGCCCGCTTCGGTCGCCTTCTTCACTTCGTTCAGGCGGCCGGTCTTCACGTCGTACACGTAGCCGTAGATTGGCACAGCGCGAGGTACGAGCGGATGCTCGCGAATGCGCCGCACGTCCTGCGCGACGCTCGATTCCTGGTTCTGGATCGTGTGCCATTTGATGAAATGCCCCGCGGCGTGGCCGCCCTTGTGATGCGGGTTGGACCATGTCTTTCCGTCGAATGAGGCCGTCGCGAGGTCGTCCTCCAAAAGATCGGCCATGACCTCGTCTGAGAACAGCTCCATGCCGCAATTGGTGTGGTGGATGACGAACCACTCGTTGGTGCCGAGCAGCTTGTGCGAGATCACGAGCGAGCGGATCGCGTCGTCCGTCGCGCGGCCCCCGGCGTTGCGGATGACATGCGCGTCGCCTTCGGCGAGGCCGGCGTATTTCGCCGGATCGAGCCGGGCGTCCATGCAGGTGAGGATCGCGAAGGCTCTCGCGGGAGGAAGAGCGAGATCGCCCTTCTTTCCGAAACCGTGCGCGTAGGATTGATTGGCTGCGAGAACTTCGCTGACGATCTTTGACATTGGCAAAGCCTCCGTTCGCGAAGCCGCCTGAACGCGGCCTCCTTGGCCAGAAAACCATCAGGCGCGATCTTCGTCAATAAAGTCGACTATTCTACTAGACTTTAAGAGGCTTCGCGGTCGCCGGCACTCATTGGAGCATCCTTCGGGAGCATCCTTCGAGACGCAAAGCTGCGCTTTGCTCCCCACGATGAGGGAGTCAATCGCTCACCGCGAGAACAGCCACAGGATGAGCGACAGAGCGACGCTGACGAGAATGCCGGTCGTGATCGGCGCGTAGAACGTGAAGCCCTCGCGCTGGTTGAAAATATCGTCAGGGAGCCGCCCGAGGCCGAGCCGCGTGATCCAAGGCCACAGGAGGCCGATCGCCGCAATGGCGAGGCCGATGACGATGAGCGTTCGGGACATCGCCGATCCTCTCGTGAACGCGACGGGCGGGCGGTCACGTCCGCCCGTGACGATCAGCAGCGAACATAGCCCGTTTTGCCGCGATGGAGGGCGCGCTCGCTAAGGCTTCGTGAACACGTACTCATCCTGCTTCGCTCCGCCGAAATAGGAGCCGGGGAACGCGCCGAAACGGACGACCGACTCCCCGTTGACCGGATCGAGGATCAGCATGGAATCGTCTTGGACGCCCGCGATCGCCACGAAATGCGATCCGCCCGAGAACCAGGTGATCGCCGCGATCACGGGCCGGCCCGCGTTCACTTCCGCGGCGATCTGAGCGAGCGAGAGCGTGCTCGGCTGGATCGAGCCAAGATTGCCGGTCACCTTCAAGGGGTCGGATACGCCGCCCGACTTGATGTAGCGGGAGTCGATTCCATAGACCGGATTGTTGAGAACGAACTCCGCCTTCTTGTCGTAAGGATTGGCGAGGATCGGACCGAGCTCCGGATGCGCCGCAAGGGTCGCCGCGCTCGGGCAGGCGCTGGTGTTGGCGGGAAAGCCGTTGACGTTATGGCCGACGATCGTCATCACCTGGCACTGCGTCCATGGGCTCGCCGGATTGTAAAAGTGGCTGACGCTGGTCGCGACCGCCATCCAGCACCATTCGGTTGTCTCCTGATATTGCATCCGTAAGCCAATGTTGCGCGGCGTCGGCGGAACATAGGTCTGGATCTCGACCGGCTTGTCGAGAACGGTGATGTCGGTGACGATGTTGAGCGGCGTTCCCCAGTCGACATGCACGACGAAGGTCACCCCGTGGTTCGGATCGAACGGCGGCCCGTGCGGCGCGACATTCGAAACGCCTATGGTCGCGCTCCCGATGAAGCGGACGTGGTCGTTATTGTATTCGGAGACGGTGACAAGCACGACGGAATCGTGGTCGATCACCGGCCAGTTATAGTTGAGCGTGACGCGCCCTTTGAAGGCGCCCCAATATTTCCGGATCGTCTGCGCCATGGCTGCCCCCTAGCGGTCCACTTCGACCGGCGGATTGTCGAGGACAGTGATGTCGGTGACAATGGTCAACGGACTGGACCAGTCGACGTTCACGACGAAGGTCACGCCATGATTGGGATCGAAAGGCGGCCCATGCGGCGCGACATTCTCGACCGTGATCGAGGCCGCGCCGATGAAGCGGTGCTCGTTCGTCTGCGGTTGCGCCACGACATATTCAGCGGCGCTGACGAGCACGACCGAGTCGTGATTGATGATCGGCCAATTGAAGTTGAGCGTGGCGCGGCCCTTCAAAGGGCCCCAGTATTTTCTGATTGTCTGCGGCATGGCCATAAACCCCCTCGAGCAGCGTTGGGGGGAAGCCGGGCTAACCGATCATGGATCGCCGCTTACCGGGATCTTGAGAGCGCGCCCGGCGCCCCCGTTGCTAAACGGTAGCGCCTGGAGCTTGGGGCGTCTGTGACCGGGATCACGATGCGGCGACGGCGCCGCCCTTCATTTGGGCTGCAGGTCGACGCCCACCCCCTTGTTGACGAATTGCAGCGTGTAGGCGCGTCCGTAGTCGGTTCGCTTGTCGACCATGCCGATCGCGACCATCTTGTCGAAGAAATCCTTCCAGCGCGCGTCGGTCATCGCGCCGATCCCGAGCTTGAGCGTGTCGCCCGAATCGACGACGCCGTATTTTTTCATCTGCTCGACCGAGAAGGCGATTTGCTCATCCGTGATGTCGGGGTTTTCCGCCTTGATCAGCGCGTTGCCCTTGGCGCTGTCGCCATAGAGATAGTGATACCAACCGATCGTCGAAGCGTCGACGAAGCGCTGCACGAGATCGGGATTCTTGTCGACGATCTCCCGGCGCGTCTCGATCAGGGTCGAGTAGGTGTCGTAGCCGTAGTCGGAGAGCAGGAATACGTTCGGCTTGAAATGGCCCTGCTTTTCGATCTCGAACGGCTCGGCGGTGAGGTACCCCTGCTGGATCGAGCGTTTGTTCATGATAAAGGGGGCGGAATTGAAATTGTAAGGCCGGATGTTCTCGTCCTTGAAGCCGTAGACGAGCTTCATCCAGGCGTAGAACGTGTTGATGGAACCGGCGCCGACATAGACGGGCTTCGCGCCCGGCAGGTCCTTCCACGCGTCGAGCCCCTGGTCCGGGTGCGACATGAAAATCTGTGGCGACTTCTGGAAGTCGGCGGCGACCGCGACCAGCGGAAGCTTGGCTTCGGCCGACAGGAAATCGCCGATCATGTCGCCGCCCATGAAGAAATCGATCTTGCCGAACAACAAGAGGAGCGCCCCGTTGGTCTGCGGCCCGCCGGGAATGATCGCGACGTCGAGCCCGTATTTTGCGTAGGTGCCGTCCGCCGCGGCCTGAAAGAAGCCGCCCGCCTCAGGGTCTGCGAGCCAGTTGGTGGCGAACTTCACCTTGTCGAGGGCCAGAGCTGGCTCGGCCAAACCGACCCATGCCGCCAACACCGCCAGCATCGCCAATCGCATTCGACACGCCTCGCATCGTTGGCCCGCCCGTTCTTGGCCGCGATCCAGCGACCCGGACGTGAGCAACGACCGCGGCTCAACGCGAGTTCAGGGCGCTCCGCTCGTCCTTATCCCCGCGGCCGCGGTTCGCTCGTTGTCCTCCGAGCCGGATCACGCCCTTCCGAAATATAATGCGAGGTCAGATCGTAGACAAATGCGGCGTCCTCGCCCGGCAAACAGGACGCCTCAACATGGTAGGAGAGAAATTCGAGAGCGAAAGCCGCGCCGATGTCATCCTCATAGCGGCGCCGCGCGTCGCGTCTCATTTCTTTCACTGTGTGCTCGCGGGTACGCAGGTCACAGTCCTTGACTGGCCCGAATCGTTCGACCCAGTCGTTGAACAGGAAATGGAGGCCCCGGGCGAAGCGTTCGGCTTGCTCGGCCTTAAGACCGTGGACGTAGCGAGACGCGTTCTCGAATCGGCGCCTCAGCCGTTTCCCGCGCGCCGCCCGCCAGCGTGTCGTGATGGATCGAAGCATGGCCATGAATTATGCGCGGGACGCGATGGCGAAGGCGAGCGCGCGAAGGGGTGTCGGCGTCGCGCGCCCGCTTGGTGGCGAGGCTATTGCAAGACGGGAACGAAACCTCCAGATGGGGCATTCCGGCGAAGTTCGCCGCCATCCGGGGCGAGCGAGAGAAAGGTTCGACCATGAGCCACGTCACCTACAAGGTCGTCGAGCACGACGGCGGATGGGCTTACAAAGTGGGGGACGTCTTTTCGGAGACCTTTCCGACCCGCCAGCAGGCTCATGCCGCTGCGGAGCGCGCGGCCGAGGAGCAGCGCGTCCCAGGCCAAAGCGCCGCGATCGAGTACGAGGACGCATCCGGCCGCTGGCATGAGGAGGAGGAGAGCGGCGGCGACCGGCCGAACACTGACGTCAAGGACTGAGGCCTAGCCGCCTTTTACATGAGATCATTCCCATGAAGGCAATCGTGGTGACGGACCAGGCTGCGGGAACAGCCGGGATGAAGCTGGTTGCGCGGCCCGAGCCGCGGCCGGCGATCAACGATGTTCTCGTTCAGGTTCATGCGTCGGGATTCACCGGAGATGAGCTGACGTGGGCACCGACCTGGACCGATCGCCTCGGCCGCGACCGGACGCCCACGATCCCCGGCCACGAACTGGCCGGGGTGGTCGCCGCACTCGGCTATGGCGCGACGGGGCTTTCGGTCGGGCAACGGGTGTTCGGCCTCACGGACTGGACCCGTGACGGCACGCTGGCGGAATACGTGGCCGTCGAGGCGCGCAACCTCGCGCCGCTGCCCGGAGACGTTGACTTCACCTTGGGCGCCGCGCTTGTGATGCCGGGTCTGACCGCGTGGCAGGGACTGTTCGAGCACGGCCGCCTTCAGGCAGGGCAGAGCGTCCTCGTGCACGGCGCGGCCGGCGTCGTCGGCTCGATGGCGACCCAGCTCGCGCGTGAGGCGGGGGCCTATGTCATTGGCGCCGGGCGCGCAGCCAGCCGTCAGGCGGCTCTCGACTTCGGCGCGCAGGAATTCGTCGACCTCGACACCGACGCTCTGGAAAATCTCGGCGGAGTCGATCTCGTTTTCGACGTCCTGGGCGGCGAAACCGCGAAGCGGTCCGCGCGCGTGATCCGAGCCGGGGGAACGTTGGTGTCGATCACCGGCCCGACCGAGGCGCGGCCCGCTGATGGCCGGACAATTGACTTCATCGTCGTGGCCGATCGCGGCCAACTGACTGAGCTCGTCCGGCGGGTGCGCGACGGACGGCTGCGGACGAACATCGGCAAAATCGCGACCCTCGACGACGCCGTCGCCGCTTTCAACCCGACCGAACGGGTCAAGGGAAAGACGATCATCCGCGTTCGTCCGTGAGGACCTTGAGGGGCCGCGAGGTCAGCCGCTATGTCGTCAGGATTTGGTTAATTGCTCCACCGAGCGAAGGTCGTTGACGAAACTCGCGTAGCCGGATCGCTTCTCTTCCTCATCCTCGAGGCGTAGTAGCGCGGACGGATGAATGGTGACGAAGATGCGCAGTCCGTTTGGCGGATCGAGGATCTTGCCGCGATTGATCTGAATGGGGATCGCCTGTTCCGCCAGTCCCTGCGCCGCGGTCGCTCCAAGGGCGACAATCAATCGTGGATGGATGACCTCGATTTCGTCATCGAGCCATCGCCGGCATATTTTGATTTCGCTGGCGTTAGGGCGTTTGTGCAACCTCCGTTTGCCGCGCGGCTCAAACTTGAAATGCTTGACCGCGTTGGTCACATAGACGCGCCCGCGATCGATGCCCGCCTCGGCGAGCGCTCTGTCCAATAAAGAGCCTGCTGGCCCGACAAACGGACGCCCCGCGAGGTCTTCCTTGTCTCCCGGCTGCTCGCCGACGAACATGATGTCGGCGTCCTGCGGCCCCTCGCCAAACACCGTCTGAGTCGCATGTTCCCACAACGGACAGGCGCGGCACGAGGCGGCCATGCGGCGCAGATTTTCGATCCTTTGGCTCGGTCGCTCGGCCGCCTCGACGCCTGCGCTCACGGCCGCACGAAATATTCGACCAGAATCCAGGCTACGATCGCGAGCCCAATGCTGCCGATAAGGATGTACCGGAGGTGATGTCCCGTTGAGCCGGCCCGCACGGCCACCTTGTTCTCTTCGGTCACGATCGGACGTTGGTGGGCATTCATTCGAACGCTCCTTGTCTCGCAGAACCTCGGGCATCCGACTTCGCTCCCGCGAGCTGCGAGATCTGAAGGTTCGGATCGCTTTGCGGGCGGCGCGAATGGACGCCTGCTTGGTGCAAACTCCGCAGCGGTCGAATCGGTTCCGCTCTGATCGAAGCGGGGTCGCGGAGGGTGGAAACCCATCAGTTCAATCGGGTAAGCCAGCCTTCAACAGGCCCTCGCGCACATGCTCCCCGTCGGCGGAGCTGCGATAGTGCAGCGTTCCGACAAAGCCTTGAGCCGTAAAAGCGGGCTCCCGCTGCATCACCTCGCGGGCGTGGGCTTCCGCCGCCGTGCGGTTGCCGAGCTGCGCCGACGAGGCCGCGAGAAACGCGTGGTGCGTGTGGTCGAGCGCGGTGAGTTTGCTGAAGGAAGTGAGAGCGTCCGCATAAGAGCGCGCGGTGTATTGGGCGCGGCCAAGGTGGCTCCAGAAGCGCTCCGGATGATAAGGATTGAGCCGCATCGCGCGGCGAATCCATTCGATTCCTTCCTCGGGGCGCCCAAGCCAGGTGAGGACCTCGCCCTGCTGCACGACGATGAGATCGCTGTTGGGGTTGAGGTTGAGCGCGCGTTCCTGGTGATATGCGGCCTTATCGTGCTCGTTGAAGTTGAGCTTGAGCGCGGCGAGGATGCGGTGCACGTCGGCGTCGTTATCGTCGAGCCCGAGCGCGATCTCCAGTTCCTCGACAATCCGCCGCTCGAACGCGCCTCGGTCTTCGCACCAGCCATTCAACCAGGCCTGCCCGGTTACGCACGCCATCCAGGCGTGAGCGTGGGCGTAAGTGGGGTCGAGCTCGATCGCGCGACCGAGCGCTTGAAGGGCTTCGGCGTTGGCCTCGCGCTTCGATCGATGGTGAAGGATCTTGCCGATCAAGAGATGTTCGTAGGCCGCCATATTCGCGGTCGTTTTCCGCTTGGCGCGGTCGTGCTTCGCCGCCTCGACGCGGCCAAACAGTGTTGAAGCGATGGATGAGGTGATCTCATCTTGAATAGCGAAGATGTCCTCGAGCTTGCGGTCGAAGCGCTCGGCCCAAATGTGGGTTTCGGTCTCGCCGTCGATGAGCTGCACTGTGACCCGGACCCGGTCGCCAGCCTTCCGCACGCTGCCTTCGGCCACGTAGTCCACCCCGAACTCGCGCGCCACTTGCTTGGTCTTGATGGGCTTGCCTTTATGCACGAACACCGCGTTGCGCGAGATCACGAGAAGTTCCCGGAAGCGCGATAGCTCGGTAATGATGTCCTCGGTCAGCCCGTCGGCGAAGAATTCCTGCTCGGGGTCGCCGCTCATATTGTCGAACGGCAGAACGGCGATCGAGGGTTTTCTGGCGCTCGCCATGGGTGCGTATGCGCCGCCCGAACCTGAGGATTCTGGACTCGCCGCGCCGAGCAGCACCTGATAGGCGCGAATGGGTCTTGCAATGTTTTTGACCTGTTGCTCCCCGAGGTCGGCATAGCCAACACTGAGCCGGTCGCCGACCTGGTCGCGCACTGCGCCCGAGATGCAGATTCCGCCTGGATCGGCCATCGCCTCGAGCCGCGCCGCCACATTGACCCCGTCGCCGAAAATGTCGTCGTCCTCGACGATCACATCGCCGAGATTGATGCCGATGCGAAAGAGCAGGGCTCGAGCCGCGGGCATATCGCGATTGCGCCGCGCCATCCGTTCCTGAAAATCGATGGCGCAGCTCAAGGCTTCCGTCACGCTTTGGAACTCGACGAGCAAACCGTCGCCGATGCTCTTGATGATGCGGCCACGACACTTGATGATCGCAGGATCGATGACCTCGAGCCGCACTGTCTTCAGGCGAGCGAGCGTTCCGGCCTCGTCGACTTCCATGAGCCGGCTGTAACCGACCACGTCCGTGGCGAGAATCGCGGCGAGCCGGCGCTCGACATCGTGGACTTTCATGGATCGACGACCCATCCATCCGCGGGCATGGCGCGCCGAAGCCGGATCAATCAAATTCAAGGGCCGGCGCGGGTTCGCGGCCTGTACATGCTCGAAGAATACTACATCGAGCGGCGGAAACGTCCAAATCCGTAGAGCTACCCAGTCGAGTTAAGTCTGCGGCGGCTTCGCCGCAGCGCCGACGGGCCGGTGCGAGACGAGCGAGGCGGCGAGAGCCGTCCATCCGGTCTGATGCGAGGCGCCGAGACCCTTTCCGGTCTCGGCGTGGAAGTATTCATAGAAGAAGAGAGAATCCCGCCAGGCAGGGTCGCGCTCGAAGCGTGGGTTTGGCCCATGCGCCGGCCGCCGGCCATTCGCGTCGATGAGGAAGAGGCTGAGCAGACGGCGCCTGAGCTCCGTCGCCACCTGGTCGAGATTCGCCTGCTTGCCTGATCCGGTCGGCAGTTCGACGGTTAGGTCGTCGCCGAAAAAGTCGTGGAGGTGCCTCAGCGACTCGATCGCGAGGAAATTCAAAGGAAACCAGACCGGCCCCCGCCAGTTCGAGTTGCCGCCGAAGAGACCGGAGCGCGACTCCCCCGGTTCGTAATCGAGCTGGGCGGAGCGGCCGTCGAAATCGACGACCAAAGGGTGGTCCTGGTGGTAGCGCGACAGCGATCTCAACCCATAAGGCGAGAGAAATTCGCTCTCGTCGAGCATACGAGCCAGGATCCGTTGGAAGCGGAACTTGTCGACGAGCGAGATCAGCCCCGGCCGCCCGCTGGATGGGAGGTAGTAAAGGTGGTTCTTGGTGTGCAGCCGATGTTCGAGGTACCAGCGCGCCCGTTCGCGGAACATCGGCAAACGCTGCCATAACGAAGGGTCGAGCTCGACCGCGGCGAAGACCGGCAGGAGCCCCACCATCGAGCGCGCCCTGACCGTGACCGCGGACCCGTCAAGCCGGCGCAACCGGTCATAGAAGAACCCGTCCTGCTCGTCCCACAGCCTTTCCATGGCCGCAGCGATCAGCGCGAAGTGCTCGAAGAACTTGATCGCGACATCCTCGTAGATTTGGTTGTGATTGGCGAGCAAGAGCGCGATCTCAAGCATGTTGAGGCAGTACTTCGCCATCCAGGCGGTGCCGTCCGACTGTTCCAGCACCTCGCCGTGGAGCATCTCTGAGCGATTGAACGGGCCGATGTTATCGAGGCCGAGAAAGCCGCCTTCGAAAACGTTGTCGCCCTGCGCGTCCTCGCGATTGACCCACCAGGTGAAGTTGATCAGGAGCTTGTTGAAGACGCGCGCGAGAAAGTCGAAATCCGCCGCCCCGTCGATGCGAAACACGGCCAGCGCGGCCCAGGCCTGAACCGGCGGATTCACGTCGCCGAAGTTCCACTCATACGCCGGCAACTGGCCGTTCGGGTGCATGTACCATTCGCGGGCGAGCAGAAGCAGCTGATTCTTCGCCATCGCCGGATCGGAATGGGCGAGAACGACGCTGTGAAAGGCGAGATCCCACGAGGCGTACCACGGATATTCCCATTTATCCGGCATCGCGACGATGTGGTGGTTGCTGAGATGGCGCCAGGCCGAGTTGCGGCCGGACTTGCGCGCTTCAGGCGGCGGCACCTTGTCGCCCTTGAGCCAGCGCGGCACGTCGTAATTATAGAATTGCAGGCTCCAGGTCATCCCGGCGAGCGCCTGGCGCATCACGCTCGCTTCTTCATCGCTCGCTCCCGTAGGGCGGAGCGCGGCGAAATATTCGTCCGCCTCGGCGCGCCGGTCGGCGAATGTCTGCTCGAAGCTTCGAGCGAGATCCATGACCCTGCCCGGAGCGTCGCGGGCTAGGCGGAGCCTCAGTTCGACGGTCTCGCCGGGCCCGGCCGTGACGCGGCGCCAGACGGCCATTTTCGTGCCGCGCCGTTCAGGATTGACGGTGGCGGCGCCATGAACGACGTGATCGTTGATCCCATCCTTGGGGTAGGGCGCCGAAGGAGCGCCGCCAAACAATGTCTGCGTGTTGCTCTCGTTGTCGCAAAACAAGAGCGTCGGCGCTTGACCCTTGGGATCGGGCTCGGCGACGAGCTTCCATGCGCCGAGCTTTTCCTCTTCAGCGATGACGACTGAGGCCGCGTCGGTGGACGCGTCGCGGATCTCAGGCTTGGCCGCGCCATCGTCCCAGGACCATCGGTTGCGGAACCAGAGCGTCGGCAGGATGTGAAGCTCGGCCGCCTCCGTCCCGGCGTTGCGCGCGGCGATGCGAATGCAGACATCGTCGGGCGCAGCCTTGGCGTATTCCGCCGTGATCTCCCAATAACGATCGCCGTCGAAGATCCCCGTGTCGAGAAGCTCGAATTCCGGCTCGTCGCGCGTACGGCTAGCGTTTTCTTCCCGAAGCCGTTCATAAGGAAACTCGGTCTGCGGGTAATGATAGCGCCACTTGAGCCACGACGCCGTCGGGGTGGCGTCGAGGTACCACCAGTATTCCTTGGCGTCCTCGCCGTGGTTGCCCTCCGGCCCGCTGAGGCCGAAGATCCGCTCCTTCAGGATCGGATCGCGTCCGTTCCAGAACGCGAGAGCGAAACACAGGCGCTGCTCGCGATCGCAGAGGCCGGCGAGGCCGTCTTCGCTCCAGCGGTAGGCGCGCGAGCGCGCGTGATCGAACGGAAAGTAGCGCCAGGCGTCGCCGTCGGCGCTGTAGTCCTCGCGCACCGTGCCCCAGGCGCGTTCCGCCAAATAAGGGCCGATGAGCTTCCAGTCGCCGCCAGCGGCCGCGCCGGAACCCTCGGCGAGCCGCGCATGCTCGGCGGAGAGGGGTGGTTTTTGTTGCTCGCCGCTGGCCATCACGGGCGGCATCCTAGCATCGGTCCGTATCCCCGATGCAAGGGCGTGGAAGCGTTTCCACGGGTCCACCCACAGCTGCGAGTGGGCGGACGCGGTGGGTCGTTTCGGCTATTTTCCGGCCGGCTTTTCCAGATGGCCGCCGAACTGGAAGCGCATCGCGGAGAGGAGCTTGTTCTGGTAATCCGCTTCGCCGCGAGAAAAGAACCGCTCGTAAAGGGCGGTGCTCAGCACCGGCACGGGCACGCCTTCGTCGATCGCCGCCTTGATCGTCCACCGCCCCTCGCCGGAATCGGAGACGCGGCCGGAGAACTTGGCGAGGGCGGAATCTTCGCTCAGCGCCGTGGCCGTGAGATCCAGCAACCACGACGCGATCACGCTGCCGCGTCGCCAGACCTCGGCGACGTCCGGCAGGTTGATGTTGTATTTGTAGTGGTCGGGGTCGCGCAGCGGCGTCGTCTCGGCGTCGATCGTATGGGTCTTTTCGCCGACGTTCGCCGCTCGAAGAATGTCCAGACCTTCGGCATAGGCGGCCATGATGCCGTATTCGATGCCGTTGTGGACCATCTTGACGAAATGTCCGGCGCCGTTCGGCCCGCAGTGAAGATAGCCGAGTTCAGGGGTCGTGAGATCGCCTTTGCGTCCCTGCGTTCGCGGAATGGAGCCCGGGCCCGGCGCGAGCGTCCTGAAGATCGGATCGAGGCGCTTCACAGCTTCGTCTGGGCCGCCGATCATCATGCAATAGCCGCGCTCGAGCCCCCAGACGCCGCCGCTGGTGCCGACATCGACATAGTTGACGCCTTTCGACGCCAGTTCATGCGAACGGCGCAGATCGTCGACATAATAGGAATTGCCCCCGTCGATGATCGTGTCGCCAGCCTCGAGCTCCGCCGCAAGCTGAGCGATGGTGCTGTCGACGACCGCGGCCGGGACCATGAGCCAAATCGAGCGCGGCTTCTCCAGTTTCTTGACGAGATCGGCGAGCGACGTGCTCCCGACCGCCTTCTCATCGACCAGTTCTTCGACGGCTTTGGGAGACATGTCGAACACCACGCATTCGTGGCCGCCGGTGATCAGCCTGCGGACCATATTGGCGCCCATTCGTCCCAGTCCGACCATTCCAAGCTGCATGTGCGATTCCCTCAGCGGTGCGAGCTATCCAATGATGCTCGGACTATTTTGACTCTACCTTTGCGCGTAACTTCCTAGCAACCGGAGAGCCGACCCGAACCGCCGGCAATTCGGATCTCGGTGCGCCGCCCCACATGAGGAAGCCGCCCGTGAACGCATTGGCGTTATCACCCATCCGGCACCCGGGCGGCAGCTCCTTCAAGATCTTGGCGTTGCCGCCGCCGAGCACGATATCGTCCGGCTCGAGCGCCGCGGCCAATCGCTCGACCACGTCAAAGACGTGCTTGCGCCAACTCTTCTTGCCAAGCTTGTCCAATCCTCGGGCGCCGACATAGTCCTCATAGGTGGCTTTTTTGTAAGGCAGATGACCAAGCTCCATCGGCTCGACGAGGCCGTCGACAATCAGCGCGGAGCCGAGGCCCGTTCCCAGTCCGAGGAACAGCATCTTGCCTTTCTTATAGCTTCCGAGCGCCTGCATGGCCGCGTCGTTGAGGACCTTGACCGGCCGGCCGAACCCCTTTCTGAAGTCGAAGCCGACCCATCCGGACCCCAGATTATGCGGCTCGGCCACGGGCCGATTGTGGAGAACCGGCCCAGGATAGCCGATCGACACTGCGTCATAGTCCCAATCGCCCGCGAGCTTGCGGACCTGCGAGACCATCTCCTGGGGACCCATCTTGGGTCCGGAATCGAACTCCCGTTTCTCGGTCTGGCCGGATGCGAGAATTTTGACGTGCGTGCCGCCGACGTCGATCGCCAAGATGTTCATAGAGCCCTCGTTGTCGCCACAAGGGGGTCGCGCGCGCCCCGAGCGTCCGCCCTCAAGGACCATGCCCTGAGCCAAGGCGTTAGGCTAGTCTCTCGTGAGGGCGCCGGGCTCCCCCGACGCTCGACTTAGCCCCCAGTGGTCCGCGTCACTACGTCGGGCCGCTTGAGGATATCCGCCGCCAGCGACATGCCAAGGCCATGTCCTTCCGGCGGCCGGATGAACCCGTTCTCGACCGGCGGGAGCTCATCGACGCATTCCTGGTACCAGCCGTAGTAGAAGCCTCGCACCATCTCCTGCTCGATCACGTTCGGGCAGGCGATCGCGAGGTGGGTCGAGACGCCGAGGGTGACAGGCCCCGAGCAGTCATGGAACGCCACCGGCTTGGCGAACGCCTCGGCGACCGCCGCGACCTTCTTGGCGAACGTCAATCCGCCGCCCCAGGTGACATCGATGATTGGCGTATCGATGCGGCCAAGTTCGATCAGTTCCCGCAGCTGGCCGAGCCCGCCCAGCGTCTCGCCGCCGGCCAGGGGAGCACGCGTCGACTCCCCGAGCGCCTTGACGTCAGCGATGCGGTCCATCCAGACCGGATCTTCGACCCAGTCGGGCGAAATGTCTTCGAGAGCGGCGCAAATCTTCTTCGCAGCCGTAAGCCCCCAAATGCCGTGAAGCTCCGCCTTCAGGCGCATTCGGTCGCCGTGCGTTTTGCGGATTTTTTCGAACGGCGCCATCGCCGTGCGGAGATCTTGTGTCGAGATGTCGCAGCCGTCCACGGCGCCTGTGGCGAAGTCGAACGGCCAGATCTTCATCGACTTGACGCCCATGTCGAGGAGCTCCGAGGCGACCTCGTCGGCCCGCGTCATGAAGCCCCGCAGATCGTCATAGACTTTCCGTGCTCGCGGCGCCTCGCCGCTGAGACCAAAATTGCCAGGCCGGACATCGGACGATTTGGATACGTAATCAGGTCCCGCGCACGTGTTGTACACCTGGATGCGGTCTCTCGTGGCGCCGCCAAGCATGGCGTAGAGCGGCTGGCTGGTGACCTTGCCCCGAATATCCCACAGCGCAACGTCCACCATCGAGTTGGCGCGCATCTCGGCGCTCGTGCCGCTGAAGCCCACATAGGGCCGCATCTGCCGGTGCAGCGCTTCGATCCTGCTCGGGTCTTGACCGAGAAGCAGCGGCGCGACCCGGTCATGCAGGTCCGCCTCGATGGCGGCGCAGCTGAACCAACCCTCGCCGAGGCCAACGACGCCTTCGTCAGTGTGAAGCCGAACCCAGATCAGGGTCGCGCGGGATTGCAGGCGAATGGTCTCGACTTTGGTGATCTTCAAGCTCGTGCTCCTTTCAAAAGACGCCTCACCCGGTTCCGCGGATGATCAGCTCGAATCCGAGGTCGAGGCGTCGCTCGCCGGCCGCGCCGAGCGTGAGCGCGGCGGCGGCGCGGCCGATCGCCATGCCGTCGATGCGGACGGTGCTGAGGGCTGGCTGCATGAGCCGCCCGGTCTCCAAATCGCCGAGGCCGACGACGGCCACTTCGTCCGGCACGCGCCGCCCGCCGTCGCGCAGTCCGGCGAGCAAGCCAATCGCGTGCGAATCGTTGGCCGCGAAAATGGCCTCGACGTCATCGGGCAGGCTCAAAGCCGCGAGCGCGCCGGCGCTGGCGTTTCGTCCCACCACGAGGCGGCGCGGCGCCGGCAGTCCGCCTTCAACCGAAGCCGACCGGAATCCCTTCCAGCGGCGGGTGGCGCGCGGGTCGTCGCCGCCGACGAAAGCGAGACGTCGGCGCCCCGCAGCCGCAAAGTGGCGCGCCACGGCTACGCCCGCGGCGCGATTGTCGAAACCCACGACGGCATCGATAGGTTTCGTCGGCAGATCCCAGGTCTCAACGAATGGAATGCCCGCGCGCCGAACAAGGTCCGCGCTGGCGGGAGTCGCGGGCGAGCCGACCATGACGAGCGCCTCGGGACGGCGCGATAGGAGCGCCATCAGCATCCGCGCCTCTTGCGCGTCGTCGTAGCGGGACTGGGCCAGGATGACCGTGTAGCCCCGCGGCTCGACTTCGTCCGACAGGCCTTGCACCGTGTCGGCGAAGATGGCGTTGGCGATGGTGGGCACGAGGACGCCAATCGTCCGGGTCCGCGCGCTGGCGAGCGATCCCGCCACGAGGTTTGGCACGTAGCCCACCGCCGCCATCGCCGCCTCGACCCGCGCCCGCGTCGCCGGCCGCACCTTTTCAGGGATGCGCAGAACCCGGCTCACGGTGATGGGCGAGACGCCGGCGCGCAGGGCCACGGCGTCGAGCGTCGGCGTCAGGGTTTTCGGCGTCGGGGTTTCTCGCGTCACTTCGCGCACGGGCGTGAGTAAACGGAATCAAGCATGGTCGGGCAGCATACGCGGGTTAAGGACGTTGCGACCACGAGGCGCTTGCGCCGCCACAATGATAGCGCTATCATTTCGTGCGGCTCCTGGCCACTGGGGAGCGGCGAAACGGGAGAGGAACGGAGATGATCTCGGACCAGGAGGTGGAGGCCTACCGCCGCGACGGCGTGATAGTCGTGCCGAGCGTGCTCGGGGCGGAGACCCTGGCGCATCTGCGCGGCGTCGTGGCCGAGCTTGTCGCGGGCGCGGCGACAGTCACCGAGCACACCGACGTCTACGACCTCGAGCCCGGTCATACGCCTGAGGCGCCGCGTGTGCGCCGAATCAAGGCGCCGCATAAGGTTCACGCGGCGTTCGACGAAGTGGTCCGCAGCGTGCCGGTGCTCGACATCCTGACGAAGCTGATCGGCCCTGGCTTGCGGCTGCACGGCTCCAAACTGAACATGAAGTCAGCGCAATATGGTTCGCCGGTCGAGTGGCACCAGGACTGGGCGTTCTACCCGCACACAAACGACGACATTCTGGCGATCGGCGTCTTGCTCGACGACACCGACCTGTCCAACGGTCCGATGCTGGTCACGCCGGGAACGCATCGCGGGCCGGTATGGAGCCATCACGGCGATGACGATCGGTTCATTGGGCTCATCGATCCCGATCTGATCCGGGACGAGATCGCCCGGGCCATACCCTGCATGGGTCCCGCCGGCAGCATGTCGTTCCATCACGTCCGCGCGCTGCACGGATCGGCGCAGAACACCTCGGACCGCCCGCGCAACCTGCTGCTCTACGAGGTCGCCGCGAGCGACGCCTGGCCGTTGATGGGCGTGAAGGATTTCGACGAATTCGACAGCCGGTTGCTGGCGGGTCCTTCGACCGTGACGCCTCGCTTGACGGACGTTCCCGTCCGCATGCCGCTGCCGCCGGCGTTGCGGCAGGGTTCGATCTACGAGACTCAATCGGCCTCGCGGAAGTCGTTCTTCACCCGGGCGGCCTGAGCGAGGGCTCCGGACGCCGCAGCCGCCGAGAAAGACAAAAATCGAGCTTCATCGAGGAAACGGTCGGATGGCGACGTTGGCCACGGAGAGGCGGGCGCCGACCCGCGTGATACTGGCGGCGTGCATCGGATCGGCTCTCGAGTGGTACGATTTCTTCCTCTACGGCACGGCGTCGGCCCTGGTGTTCGCGCCGCTTTTCTTTCCAAAGTCCGATCCGATCGTCGGCACGTTGCTGTCGTTCCTCACTTTCGGCGTCGGTTTCGTCGTCCGTCCGCTTGGCGGCGTCCTATTCGGCGTCCTCGGCGACCGGCTTGGCCGCAAACCCGTGCTGGTCGCTACGCTTTTGATGATCGGCGTCGGCACGACGGCGATCGGCTTGCTGCCAACCTACGCCAGCATCGGCGTCTGGGCGCCCCTCCTGCTTGTCGCGATGCGCGTCATTCAGGGTCTTGGCGCGGGGGCTGAATATGGCGGCGCCGTGATCCTGCTGGTCGAATACGCGCCCCCAAAACATCGCGGATTCTGGGGCGCGTTCGCCCCGCTCGGGGTGTCGATCGGCAATCTCCTGGCCGCCGGGGCGCTCGCTCTCGTCACCATGCTTCCGCAGGACGCTTTGATGAACTGGGGCTGGCGGCTTCCGTTCCTCTCGAGCGTCGTGCTGATCCTACTCGGACTTTATGTGCGCCTGAAGGTCATGGAGACGCCAGTGTTCCGGGAGGCCGTCGAGGGCCGGAACAAGATCGAGCGCAATCCGGCCATGGAGGCGCTTAAGCGCCATCCGCGGAACTTTTTCGTCCTGCTCGGCGCGCGCGTCGCGGAGAACGGGCTCGGGTATCTTTTTCCGGTGTTCGGGCTGGGCTACGTCGTCACCACGCTCGGCGTGCCCAGGGGAGAAGCGCTGAGCGCGCTCATGCTCGCCTTCGCGATCGAGCTGTTCGCGATCCTTGGCTTCTCCGCGCTCTCCGACCGGGTCGGCCGTCGCCCGGTCTACATGTTCGGCGCCCTCGCCGGGATTGCGCTCGCCTTTCCCTTCTTCTGGATGGTCGGCTCACGGGAATGGATCTGGATCGCGCTTGCCTTCATCCTGGCGCGCGCAATTGTCACGGCCGCAATGTTCGGTCCGCAGGCCGCATATTTCGCCGAGCTCTTCCCGCCGCAGAGGCGCTTCGCAGGCTTCGCCTTCGCGCGCGAACTGGGTTCTCTGGTTTCCGGGGGACCGGCGCCCTTCGTCGCGACCGCTCTCGTGATATGGTCCGGCGGCGCGTGGTGGCCGGTCGCTCTCTATGTGATCTTGCTCTCTGCGATCACAGCCGTGGCGATCTGGTTCGGGCCAGAAACCTATGCCGATGACATCACCGTCGACAACACCATGTCGGAGCCGGCCGCTGCTCCAACCGCGGCAAGAGCCTGAACGGCAGACGCTTCTCGCCGCGCATGACAGAAACCGTGGGGAGCGCTAGGGAGACGGCGAGGGGAGGATGTGCTCGGATGGCGACGATCGCTCTCAACCCTGCTGCGGCGCCCGCCCAGAAGTCGGCGATGGACGCCGCGGTGCGCCACCTCGTGGTCAATTACAGCCCCAAGGGCAGCCGCGTCGGTTGGCTGATGATGGCCTCGATCCTGGTCGAGGCGTGGGATCTCTACGGCATCGCCTTCGTCCTCATCTTCATTCGCGAGCAATATCACCCTGACCCTCTGCTGCTCGGTCTCGCCGGCGCCGGAACGCAGGGCGGGGCGGTGATCGGCGCGCTGTTCGGCGGCTGGCTCGCCGACAAGATCGGCCGTCGCGTCATGTTTCTCGCGACGATGATTCTGTTCATCGTGCTCGCGCTCGCCCAGGCGTTCGTCTCGGGCGTCGTTGCGCTCGCGGTCATCCGCTTTTTCCTCGGCATGCCGCTCGGGAGCGATATCTCAACCGGCTACACATACATCATGGAGACGATGGCGAAGGGCGAGCGGGAGGTGATGGGCAACCGTTGGCAGTTCATGTTCGCGATCGGCCAGGTGATGACGCTCGCGGTGATCGGCTTGTTCCTTGTTTTCGATCTCAATCATGAGCTTGTGTGGCGCGTCACGCTCGGGCTTGGCGCTCTCCCCGCCCTCATCATTTTCATCCTGCGCCACGATCTGCCGGAGACGGCGATCTGGCTCATCCGCCAGGGCCGTCTGCGCGAAGCCAAGCAGGTCGGGGTTAAGATGTACAACGATCCGCTCGACATGTTGCCCAACGAGGATGTCGAGGTCGTGAAGCCCCGCGCGACCGACTTCCTCGCGGATACCCGCAAGGACCCGGTCCGGTGGCGCGCGACGATCTATGGCTGGATCGCGTGCTTTGCTCAGGGCAGCGAATTTTCGACGTTCGCTTTTTACCTGCCGGTCCTCTTCGTCATGGTCGGGGTCTCTTCGATCCTCGGCACGACCTTGGTCACGATGGCGCTCTATATCGTCGCTGCGATCTCGGGCTGGATCGGGCCGCTGTTGACGCCCAGGATCGGTCACCGCGGCATCAGCATCGCGGGCTTCAGCATCGTGTTTGTTTCGCTTCTGGTCGCCGCCGCCGCGCTCTACACGGGCGCCAAAGCGATCCTGCCTTTCGCGGCGGCCGGCATGCTGTGGGGCCACTATTGGGACGCGTCGAATTGCATGACGATCCCTTCGCTCGTCGCCAAGCCTGAGTATCGCGGAACGGCGAGCGGATTCGCCTACGTGTTCGTCAAGCTGCCGTCCTTTCTCGCGATCTTCCTGTTTCCCGCGCTCTTCACCGCCATCGGTCAGGCGAACGCCACGCTGTTCGTCGCCATATTTCCGCTGATCGGGCTCTTGGCGGCGATCTTCATCTTGCCGGAAGTCTACGGCTATGAGCAGGACTGAGACCGCGCGCCGCTACGACGAGAAGCGGCCCCCCGCATTGACATTTTCGTGAACACGCGATTAATTGCTTGACTTCTCGGAGTGGCGCCGATGGGGGGACGCGCGGTCCAGATAACGCGTTTTTCTCGCGGACGCGTTATCTTACTGGGGGCCGCGATTGCGGCGCTCCTCGGCGTCGTTGGCGTTGCGGCGCAGCGAGAGACGTCCAAGGCAAAGACGGCGCAGCAGAAGGCTTCGCTATCGGCGTCGGAAGCGGCGCGCTTGTGTATCGCCAGTTATTTTTGCGGCCGACAGGCTGCGGCGAAATTGACCGCGGGCGCGGCTGAGCCCCGGGCGCTAACGGCTGAAGAGGAAGTCTACGCCGAGTCGCTATGGGCCGTTCATAGCGCGGCCAAGGCCTGGGCGATCGACCTCGACTTTGCGGGCCTTCGTTACAAGATCGAGACGCGCGACGCCGGCAAGTTGGGCGCGAAGGCGCAGTCGCTTTCAACGCAATTCGCCGCAGCCGAATCGAAAGCCCGTGCGATCGACGCGCCGCCTTCGATGCGCCTCATCCATGAGAAGTATCTGGCCGCGATCCAGCTCTATGAAACCGCCGCAGGCGAGATGTTGAAGACGGCGCAGGACGGAGACGACCGGCGGTTGCTCGTCGCGCAAGGGATGAGCCAACACGCGGCGGAAGAGATGCTACGCGTAGGAGACGTGCTGTGGCCTGGCGAATACAAGCCAAACTGAACGCAGCCTACGCCAATTGATCGAGCATAGAGGGTCAAAGTGACCTGAATCTCGCGAGGGGAGGAAGCGCATGAGAAACCTGGTTGGATCCTTATACAGGGCCGGAGCCTTTGCTCTGATTGCTTCTGGGGCGTTTGCGGGCTGGAGCGGAACGGCCGCTCGAGCCGATACGGTGTGCTCGGCGTGGCTCATGGAGAGCTCCCGCTTCATGCATGTGCCGTTCGGGTCGTTCATGCCCGACCGCGATTTCATTCCCGGCAGCAACGACCCGATGCACAACATCCAGAGCGTCGATCTGCCGGTGAACATTGGCCTGATCAAATGCGATAAAGAGCTGATTTTGTTCGATTCCGGCTGGAAGCAGCAGGAATACCACAAGATGACCGGCACCGAGCATTTCACGCCGCTGCCCGATCAGCTCAAGTTTCTCGGCTTCAAACCAGAGGACGTGACGAAGGTCGTCATCGGCCACGGGCATTGGGACCATGCAGGACAATTGTCCGACCTGCCGAACGCGACCCTCTATGTCCAACGGGAGGAGCTCAAGGCGATCGAGTGGGCGCTCAACTACCCGAACCCGCATATCCGGGCAGTGAACACCGATCCAGGCGGCTGCAATCGCACGCCGGCTTGCGGTTACACCCCACTGACGATCGAAGAAATCTACGGCAAGGTGCTCAAGGGCAAGGCTGTCATCGTCGACGGCGAAGCCGAGATTTATCCCGGCGTGAAAATCCATCCGGCGTTCCGCGCTCACACGGCCGGCTCGCAGTTGCTCGAGGTGCCGACGCCAATCGGCAAGCTGGTGTTCGGCTCCGACGCCTATTCGTCCTGGGAAGGCATCCGTGATTGGATGGTCGCGAACATTCAGCAGACCGACAGCGTGCAGCAGTTCCTTGCCTATGAGCAGTGCTACAAGATCACCGGTGGTTACGAGCACTGCATCACGGGCCATGAGCCTTTGAGCTACACCGACAAATACCCTGTCACCGCGAATTCGTGGGTTGCGCTCAACGGAGGCCGCATGGCCGAACTGGCGCTGGCGCCAGGCGAGAAATCGCGTCGCCCGGCGCAATAAACGACTTCGAATGGAGAACCGCGGCGCGTCCGAAATCGAAATTGTCGCGGTTGTCCAATGATTTTTAAAAGTCTGCGCACTCCAAGGCTGCGTCCGCGCATAGCGGGTGCAGTCTTTCTTATGCTGATGCTTCAAGCGCCGCCGATCGCCGAGGTCGCTCAAGCGCATGATCCGAGCCCCTATGGGGGCGTTTTTCGTTCTCGCAACATGGGCGATGCGTGGCTCAACGCCGACATCGGCCTTTTTCTCAACGCGACGCTCGCCCTCGCCGTCGATCCGCACGATCCGCAACATCTTCTGCTCGGCACCGACATCGGCCTCTGGCGCTCACAGAACGGCGGACGCAGCTGGACGCGGGAAGCCGAGGACCTGATCGTGGGCGCAGTGTTCGCGGTCGCCTTTGCCGCCGATGGTCAGAGCGCGATGTCCGCCGCGCCGAATGGCGTTTTTCGTTTCGAGGCCGGCCGGTGGACCCAGTCCAGCGCCCCGAGCGAGGCGATCCCGGCGCGAGCCATCGCCGTTGGCGCGTCGCCGAGCCGCGTTTATCTCCTGGGCAGAAGCCAGCTCTTCGTGAGCGATGACGGCGGCAAGACGTATGGCGCGGCGCCGACCGAACTTCCCGAGCAATCCCAGATCACGGCGCTTGCGGTGGCCGAGGCGCCGCGCGAAGCCCTTCTCGCCGTGATCGATGGCGGGATTGGGATGAGCGAGGACGGCGGCAGGCATTGGCGAAAGCAGGGCGAGGCTTCGTTCGCGGGGCCCGTCGATATGGTCGGCCTCGACCCCTATCACCCCACGCGCGCTTGGGCGGGCGCTGGGGATCGCATCTATCGCAGCGACGATCTCGGGCTCACCTGGCAAGCCTTCGGAAACGTGCTGCCGGAGCCGCAAACCACGGTGAGGGGGATCGCAGCGAATCGAAATGCGACGGCGATCGTCGTCACCACGCATCGGGGCATGTATCGCAGCGACGACAGCGCGCAGACTTGGGCGCTGAAGGAAGGCGCTCTCCCGATCCATCTTGAATCGGGCCCGCTCACCCGCGACCCGAGCGACGCGAGCGTGCTCTACGCCATGTATTCGCTTCTGCCTTATGGCGAAGTGTGGCGCACGGCGGTCGAGGGCCGCAACCTGTTGGCGCGGCTCGATCCGGTCAGCGCCGCTGGCGGCGTCGCATTCGTTCTGCTTCTGCTTGGAGGCGGCGGCGTTCTCGCGCTGTGGCTCGCGCGGTTCCGCGGAGGCGGACCTCGCACTATCCAACACCCGCGCTCCTGACCCCATGCAGTTTCCTGTGTCGCGCCGCAACGGCCTTCTGATCGCCCTCGCGCTTGTCGCCGTTGCGCTGGCTGGGATCGTGGCGTTCCTCTTCCGCGGAGGCGAGCCGCGGTTCGTCGAATATCGGATGCAGGACGCGCTCGAGTCGCCGACCGCGATTGCCGCGGGAGCCGACGGCGTCGTCTGGTTCACGATCGATCGCTCCGACGTCATCGGTCGGGCGCGCAACGGAACGATCGAGCGGATCTCGACCTCGGGACGAAACATCGAGCCGCTGGGCGTCGGGGTCGCGCCTGATGGCGGCGCTTGGTATACCGACGCGGTCGGGGGCGGCGTGGCTCACGTAACCCCGGACGGCAAGGTTTCCCGCGTCGCGCTCGACACGCCGATCGTCCGGCTTGGACGCCTCGCGGTCGGCGGCGACGGCTCGGTATGGTTCGCCGAGTCGACCAGCTACAGCATCACGCAGATCAAGGACGGCCGGGTCATCCGCCATGAGGTGGATTCGCCGCGCGGCGGTCCCTTTGGCGTCGCCGTGGCCCCGAACGGCGCCGTGTGGGCGACGCTGCAAGCCGCCGATCAGCTGATCCGCATCAATCCGGACGGGCGCACGGAAATGTTCGACGTGCCGCACCGGGGCGCGGTCCCGACCGACATCGCCGTCGGGCCGGACGGCTCAGTCTGGTTCGTCGAGGTCCGCGGGAACCGGATCGGCGCTTTTCGCGACGGCAAGTTCTCGGAATTCGAGGTCGGCGTTGTGAACGCGGGGCTTAGCGGGATCGCGGTTGCCGGCGACGGGAGCGTATGGTTCGGCATGTTGCGCGAGGCCGCGCTTGGACGGCTGCGCGACGGCAAGGTCACGATCTTTCATTTGCCTCGCAAGGACGCGCGCCCTTTTAGCGTGACCGTCGATCCCTCCAACAACGTCTGGTATGCGGACATCAGCGGTGGTGTCGGGATGTTGCCCGCCCGTTTTGCGCGCCAGTAAAAGCGCGCCGGCAGGAAGCCTTGAGGTCGCTTAAGGCAGCGCGGCGACCTGCTTCAAGGCGCTGATCGTCAGCACGACGCCTGTTCCGAGGATGAGCAGCGTCGTTGCGATCTGCAATCGAACCGCCCAAACGCTATTCAACCAGTCGAGCACTTTCTGCCCGATCAGGGCGGCGACGACGCCCACGACGACCAATGTCGTCGCGAAACCCAGGCTGAAGACCAGTACCGTCACGAGTCCAAGCAAGACTTTTCCGCTCGCCAATGCGGCGAGCAAGAGAGCGAGCGCGGTCGGGTCCGGCAACAGACCCCCGACAATGCCGAGCATCACAAGGACCGCGAGCTTCGGCCGGTTGTCACTCACGAGATCGAGCCGGTGGGAATGATACGTGCCCCATCCGTGGCTATGCCATCCGGCGCCTTCCTCGTGTGCGTGATCATGCACGGAATCGTCATGCGCGAGGCTGTGAGGATGTCGGTGGTCGTGGGCATGCGCGTGGTCGTGTGGGTCGGAGTGGTCGTGGGGGTGTGAATGGTCGTGCGGGTGTGAATGATCGTGCGAGTGGTCGTGGTCGTCGAGATGCGAGTGGTCGTGGACAAGCAAATGCGTATCGGGATCTGAATGGTCATGATGAGGTGAGTGGTCGTCGGAATGGAGGTGGTCCGCCTCAGCGCCCGCGGCGCGTGACTTTCCGATCGCCAACACGAGCAGTTCCCGCTGCTGCCACAGCATCCAGAGCGCAAGGCCGATGACAAGAAGCCCGGTTGCGAGGGCGAGGTGCGTCTCGATCCGCTGCGGCTGCAGCCATGTCGAGCCGAGGGAGGCAAGAATGCCGACGAGGACAATTCCGCTGGTGTGCGAAAGGGTGACGAAGATGCCGAGGATCAAAGCGTCGATCGGTTTGCCGCGAGCGCCGACGATGTAAGCCGCCGCGATCGTCTTGCCATGCCCGGGCGTCGCCGCGTGGACCGCTCCGACCCAAAAGCTCGAAAGAATGTAGAAAAGCATCTTTTGTCGCGCGGCCTCCCTTCCGCCCGGTGATCCCCCAGCCTCTCGACCCATTCGCCGTGGGCCGATCGCCGCACGTGTCGGGGAGAAGAAGGCAGGCCCTCACGGTACCATGGGCAAGGTCCCGCCGCGACAACGAAACGCAGAGCCGATACCGTCTCCGGGGCTTCCTTTCCCGCTGTCATATCAGTTGCGTACAGGATGGCGACGTCTTACTCTGCGTCAACGAGAGTGAGAGGGGGGAGACTTCATGGGGCGGCGACGAGCAGCGCGTCAGACGAATGCGCCGCCGGCTGTCTTCCCTCACGCCGCCGGAGCGGCTCAGCGCCCTCTTGCGGCCTCGCTGGCGCATGGTCGCCCGGCGCGAAGATAGGACTCCCAAATTCGAGAACGCATCGGTTTGTGCTTCAGCGCGAGGGTTGGGAAATGAGCGGAGGCCTCTCGAGTATCTTCAACGACACCGGCGCAAACCTTCGCACGAAAATCGTCGGACTCCTTTTGCTCCTGATCGCCGCCAACCTTGCGGCGTGGACGTGGGCGCTCACCGCCTTTCACGCCTATCCCTTGCTCCTTGGAACATCGTTTCTGGCGTACTCGTTCGGACTGAGGCACGCCTTCGACGCCGACCACATCGCCGCGATCGACAACGTGACGCGGAAACTCATGCAGGAAGGCAAGCGGCCTGTCGCGGTCGGCCTCTTTTTTTCCCTCGGGCATTCAACGATCGTCGTGGGCCTCTCGATTGCGATTGCGTTGACCACAGTCGCGCTTCAGTCTCGGTTCGATGCGTTCAAGAGCGTTGGCGGCGTGATTGGCACATCGGTCTCGGCGGTGTTCCTGTTTGTCATCGCGCTGGCCAACGTCTTCGTGCTGATCGGGATCTACCGCGTGTTCCGAACCGTGAAAAACGGTGGCCGCTATGTCGAGGAAGACCTCGACCTCATGCTCGCCAATCGGGGTTTCATTGCGCGTCTCTGTCGCCGGTTGTTCCGCATCATCACGCGGTCGTGGCACATGTACCCGCTCGGCCTCTTGTTCGGACTCGGCTTCGATACCGCGACAGAGGTTGGCCTGCTCGGCATTTCCGCCTCCCAGGCGTCGCAGGGCATGTCGATCTGGTCGATCCTCGTTTTTCCAGCGCTGTTCACGGCCGGCATGACGCTGATGGACACAACCGACAGCATTTTGATGCTGGGAGCGTACGGCTGGGCTTTCGTCAAACCGATACGCAAGCTCTACTACAATCTGACCATAACGGCGGTGTCGGTCGTGATCGCCGTGGTGGTCGGGGGACTGGAGACGCTCAATCTGATCGGCGACCAATTCGGGCTCAGCGACGGCGGAGGGTTTTGGGGCGCGATCGGCAGCCTGAACGAGAACTTCGGCCTGCTCGGTTACGTGATCATCGGTATTTTCATCGCAGCCTGGGTGATCTCCTATCTCGTCTACCGGATCAACGGCTACGATGAGATCGAGGCGTCCGCGGTTTGAACCGCACGCACCCGGCCCGAGCCGGGCGTCCGGGGCTCGGCCATCAAACCCGGCGCTTCGGTCAGGGGCAGGCTATGACGGCGGCGCTCGCCATCTTGAAGCCGAAATTGGTTCCCGGCGAGATGTTGGTGAAGAACGATTCCGTCAGTTTCTGCTTGTCGCCCGCCTCGAGGGGCTTTGGCTTGGCGACGCTCGCTGTGCAGCCCGAAGGCGCGGAGACCAATTCGACCGGCTGCTTGCCGTCGAACTCGAAATCGATGAAATATTCCGGGTCGGCGACCCGCAATGTGAGGAACTTCGTAACGGGTGCCGGGTCCTTCAGCGTCAGAGTGACATGGAACTCGACCAGATGGTCGGGCCGCTCCTGCATCCAGTAGTCGGTCACCGCGCTGAAATCCGCCGCCGCGCCGCCGATCTTGAGCGTCGTGAAATAGCCGATTGCCGCCAAGCTTCCGGCGTTCTCCTTGGCGAGCGGAGCGAACTGTTCTTTGCCGACGAGTTGGCCTGAGGGCGCCAGGCCCTGGGTGGCGAAAGACGAATACATCTCATCGAAAACCCAGTCGTGAATCACCGCCGAGACCTTCCCGTCGGGGGTGAACGCGACCTGGCTCTTGACGGTGACCCAGACATGCGGATGCGCCGCCGCGCCCGCCGTCGCCGCAAAGCCGAATGCGAGGCCCAATACCGCTACGCGCCAGTTCCGCCGCCAGCACCCCATAGCGAAGCTTCCTTGCGGGCACAGCGCGACGAGATGACGCGCGGGTCCGACCATAGTTGAGTGAATCTTGAAGCGCCATGGGCCTTTTCGAGGCGACAGACTTGAGGTTCGGGCGTGGCCCGTTGCGCCGGTCTTGGGTGTCTTCGCGCACACGCGGGAGAGGCGGCGGTTGAGTAGAGCGCGCGTTCGCTTTTCATGGCTCAGCCAAACTCTGATGCTAGACCTTATGTATTCATCTTAATTGATAACTCATTTTGCTTCAAATTCAGGGTGTATAATTCGTAAATGTAACAAGTAAAATCTTATGATCGTGTTCTTTGATTCAGGTTAAGGGATAAAGTTTTGCTATTCAATCTAGAGTAAATCAAGTTATTATTGTATTATTTTTGCGAGCACAGGCGCGATTTCGCGTCGCCAACCCCTTTGGGGATCTAGCCATGATCTACCTGCTTCTTGCCGTTGCCGGCGCCTTCGCCGCGCCTGTCGCCTTGGTCGTCGTTCTTCTGTGTGTGGCGCTCTGGGATTGTATCCCGCTGCTTCGCCACTCGGCGCCGGCGGCAACTTCCGCGCCGCGGGCTGATGGTTCATCTGACGTCCAAGGGGCGACCTGTGGGCTCGAGGACCCTCCTGAGGGGGGATGGCTTAAGGCTCGCGGCAAGCGACTGGTTTAGTTGGTCGGAGTGAGAGGATTCGAACCTCCGACCCCATCGTCCCGAACGATGTGCGCTACCAGGCTGCGCTACACTCCGACATCGCGGCGCTAAGGCGCCGACGAGCCGGCCTTATAGGGGTGCGGACGACGCCGCGCAAGCCTCGCCTTGCCGCTCGATCGCCCTGGTCGGTCACGTGTGCGGTTGGGCTTGACCCGCTTCGCGCCCGTCGCCGCCATGTCGTTGATTCGCCGTGCATGGATTCGAGAGGCCGGTCCCCAGCCGCCCGAGATAAGAACGCCCGCTGCGCCATTGTGCGGAGGGGTGTTTGTGGTACCCTTCGCAAGACAATGGCTTCAGCAGACGAAACAGCACAAATCCTCATCGTCGACGACGAGCCGTTGATAGCCGCGATGCTGGAGGAATGGGTCGGGGACCTGGGTCATAAGGTCGTCGGTCCGGCGCATAGCCTGGCGAGGGCGCTCGAGCTCGCTAAGAGCGATATCGACGCCGCGATCGTGGACGTGTCGCTTGGCAAAGACAACTCGTACCCGCTGGTCGAGGCCTTGATCGCTCGCGGCTTGCCGTTCGCGCTCGCGACCGGTCACGGGAAGGACGGCGTCGACCCGAAATACCGGGCGCGCCCCATACTCATGAAGCCGTTCGATTTCGGCGCGTTTCGCTCGGCCGTCGACGAACTCATCACGCAAAGCGGCGCGAGCGCCGAATAAAGGCCGCCGTCCGCTCCTATCTCAGCGACGCGTTGATCGCCTCGAGGGCCTTCGATCCCGGGCAGAGTTCGCGTTCGGAGAGCTCGTTCAGCGGCCGTTCTGCGGTCCCCAGGACCTCATGGAGCTCGCTCGCGTCATCGTCGAGATAGATGAGGCCGGTCGCGATCTCGCCCGCGACGCGGGCGCGCTCGAGGGTCGCGAGCGCAGCCGACCGGTCCCGCCAATCATGATTGGCGTCGAGCTTGCGGAGCACGATCGTCGAGCCGTCGTGCATCGTGACCGACTGGCTCGCGCCTTCGGCATAGTCCACTTCGATCGGGTCACGCCCGCTGATGACGTCGAGCGCGTTGACCGCGATATTGTGCTCGCGGACGTAGTCGAAGCTCTTGGTCGAGCCTGCGTGATTGTTAAACGTGACGCAAGGCGAAATCACATCGATGAAAGCCGCGCCCTTGTGCTCGAACGCCGCCTTGATCAGGGGCACGAGCTGCGCCTTGTCGCCGGAAAAGCTGCGCGCGACGAAAGACGCGCCGAGCCCGATCGCCATCCCGACCAAGTCAATAGGTTGATCGAGCGCGGCGGCGCCCTTTTTGGCGGTTGAGCCGCGGTCGGCGGTGGCGGAGAACTGACCCTTGGTCAGCCCATAGACCCCATTGTTCTCGACGATATAGACCATGTCGACGCCCCGCCGCATCGCGTGGGCGAACTGGCCAAGCCCGATCGACGCCGTGTCGCCGTCGCCGGAGACGCCGAGATAGATGAGGTCGCGGTTGGCCAGATTGGCGCCGGTCAGCACCGAAGGCATGCGCCCGTGCACCGAGTTGAAGCCATGGCTTTGGCCGAGCATGTAGGTCGGCGTTTTGGACGAGCAGCCGATGCCGCTCAATTTGGCGATCCGATGCGGCGGAAGGCTCAATTCGAAGCACGCGTGGATGATCGCCGCGCTGATGGCGTCGTGCCCGCAGCCGGCGCAGAGCGTCGACATCGAGCCTTCGTAGTCGCGGTGGGTGAAGCCGAGCGCGTTGACGGGAATCGATGGGTGGTGAAACTTGGGCTTGGCGAGATAGGTCATTCGGCGGCCTCGAGCGGTTGCGGCGCCGCGGGCTGCCGCAGGCGCGCCGCGATTTCGCGATGAATGAAGCGGGCGGAGGTCGGCATTCCGTTGAAGTGGAGGATCGGCGTCCAACGGTCTGTGGCGACGCCGAGATCGGTCGAGATCAGCGTGCGCATCTGCGCGTCGCGATTTTGCTCGACCACGAAGATCTGATCATGGCTGCCGATGAAATCCTGGACCTCGCGCGTCATCGGAAACGCCCGAATGCGCAGGGTGTCGACATGGAGGCCCTCGTCGGCCAGCATCTTCTGGGCTTCGTCCATTGACGCGGCGGTCGATCCGTACTGAAGGACGCCGACCCGAGACGGCTTCGCCGCCCGCTTGAGCACCGGCCGCGGCAGGAGGCCGCGCGCGGTCTCGAACTTGCGCTCCAGCCGCTCCATGTTGTCGATGTAGGGAAGGCCTTCCTCGGTATAGCGCGCGAAGCGGTCGCGGCTGGTGCCGCGGGTGAAATAGGCGCCGCGCGTCGGATGGCCGCCGGGAAGCGTCCGATAAGGAATCCCGTCGCCGTCGACATCGTCGTAGCGCCCGAAATTCGGCGCCTTTTCCAGCTTCTCGAATGAGAGAACCTTCCCGCGGTCGTAAGTCCGGGCGTCATCCCACTGGAACGGCGCGCAGAGGTGCGAATTCATGCCGATGTCGAGGTCGAGCATGACGAAGACGACCGTTTGCAGCCGCTCGGCGAGATCGAAAGCGCGCGCGGCGAATTCGAACGCTTCGTTCGGGCCGTCGGGAATGAGCAGGACGTGCTTGGTGTCGCCGTGCGAGGCGAAAGCGCACGAGAGGAGGTCCGACTGCTGCGTGCGCGTCGGCATGCCGGTCGACGGGCCGCCGCGCTGCACGTCGAACACGACGACCGGAATTTCAGCGAAATAGGCCAGGCCGAAGAATTCCTGCATCAGCGAGATGCCGGGGCCTGAGGTCGCGGTGAAGGCGCGCGCGCCGTTCCAGCCGGCGCCGACCGCAACGCCAATTGCGGCGATCTCGTCCTCGGCCTGGAGGATTGCGTAATTCTTCTTGCCTGTCGCCTTATCGACCCGGTAGCGCGCGCAATTGCGTTCGAACGCTTCGGCAAGCGAGGTCGAGGGCGTGATCGGATACCAGGCGCAGACCGTGGCCCCGCCATAGACGGCGCCGAGCCCCGCGGCGAAATTGCCTTCGACAAGGATTCGGTCGCCAACCTGATCGCTGCGCCTGACGCGAACGCCTAGCGGACAGTCAAAGCGCGATTTCGCATCGTCGTAGCCAATCTTGAGCGCGCTAAGATTGGCGGCGATCAACTTGTCCTTGCCCTTGAAACGCTCGTTGATGAGCGTGTCGATCACCCCGATATCGATGTCGAGCAGCGCCGCCAGCGCGCCGACATAGACGATGTTCTTATAGAGCTGGCGCTGCCTCGGGTCGGAATATTCGGCCGTGCAGATCTCAGTCAGCGGCATGCCGAGAACAACGATGTCGTCGCGCAGGCTCGAGGGCGGCAGCGGGCGTGTCGAATCGTAGAAGAGATAGCCGCCGGGCTCGAGCGCCGCGACGTCCTGCGCGAAGGTCTGCGCGTTCATCGCGACCAGCATATCGGCGCCGCCCCGCGCGCCGAGCCATCCTTCCTCGCTGACCCGCACTTCATACCAGGTCGGCAGGCCCTGGATGTTCGACGGAAAGATGTTGCGCGGCGCGATCGGCACGCCCATGCGCAGGATCGAACGCGCGAACAGGAGATTGGCGCTTGCCGATCCCGAGCCGTTGACGTTGGCGAAGCGAATGACGAAGTCGTTTACAGCAGCGATCGGCATTGGTGTCCGGCTTGCGCCATCTCGATTGTGAACTTCATCATGTCCCATGCGCCGGTCGGGCAGCGTTCGGCGCAGAGCCCGCAGTGCAGGCAGAGATCCTCGTCCTTCACCATGACCCGATGGGTCTTGACCGGCTCCGAGACATAGATCGCCTGGGAGAGATTGAGGGCGGGCATCATCAGCGACCGTCGCAGTTCGTCTTCCGGCGCGTTGGGCACGAACGAGATGCAATCGATCGGGCAGACGTCGACGCACGCGTCGCATTCGATACACAACGGGGTCGAAAAGACGGTTTGAACGTCGCAGTTGAGGCAGCGCTGCGACTCGCCGACCGCCTGCTTCAGGTCAAAGCCGAGCTCGACTTCGGTGCGGATGTTCTTCAGCGCCAACGCGTTCTCGACGTGAGGAACCTTGAAGCGGCGATCGAGCGTGATCGCATTGTCGTACGACCATTCGTGGATGCCCATCTTCTGGCTCACGAGGTTGGTCAACGGATGAGGCCGATCGCGGACGTCTGCGCCTTGGCAGAAGGCGTCGATCGAGATCGCCGCCTCGTGGCCATGCGCGACTGCGGTGATGATGTTCTTGGGGCCGAATGCGGCGTCGCCGCCGAAGAACACGTTCGCCCGACTCGACTGGAACGTGACCGGATCGACCGTCGGCAGGCCGTCGCGGCCGAAGGCCAGGCCCGCGTCGCTCTCGATCCAGGGGAAGGCGTTCTCTTGACCGACCGCGATCAAGACGTCGTCGCATTCGATCGTGATGTCCGGCTCGCCGGTCGGCGTCAGGACGCGCCGGCCGCGATCATCCTTGCCGGCGGCCATTTTCTCGAACACGACGCCGGTCAGGCGGCCCCCTTCGTGCGTGAAGGCCTTCGGCGCGAGAAAATTCATGATCGCGACGCCTTCGCGCAGCGCGTCTTCCTTCTCCCAAGGTGAGGCCTTCATCTCCTCGAAGCCGGACCGCACGACGACTTTGACCTCCGCGCCGCCGAGGCGCAGCGACGTCCGGCAGCAGTCCATCGCGGTATTGCCGCCGCCGAGCACAACCACGCGCCGGCCGATGGACGAGACATGGCCGAAGGAAACGCTCGACAGCCAATCGATGCCGATATGGATGCGGCTCGACGCCTCCTTGCGCCCTGGAATATCGAGGTTGCGGCCGCGCGGCGCGCCGCAGCCGACGAAGATCGCGTCGTAGCCCTCGCCGATCAGGCCTTTAAGGCTGTCGACGCGCCGCTCGGCGATGAATTGGCCCCCGGTCGACAGCGCGTAGCCGACCTCCTCGTCGATGATCTCATCGGGCAGCCGGAACTTCGGAATCTGGCTGCGCATCATGCCGCCGGCGCGCGTGTCCGAATCGAACACCACGACCTCGTAGCCGATCGCGGCGAGATCGCGCGCGACGGTCAGCGACGCGGGGCCCGCGCCGACGCAGGCGATGCGCTTGCCATTCCGCTTCGCCGGCGCGCCGGGCAGGAGGGCAGCGATGTCTTGCTTGTGATCGGCTGCGACGCGCTTCAGGCGGCAGATCGCGACCGGCTGTTCCTCGAGCCGGCCCCTGCGGCAGGCGGGTTCGCATGGACGGTCGCATGTGCGGCCCAGAATGCCCGGGAAGACATTCGACTTCCAATTGATCATGTAGGCGCTGTTGTAGTCGCCTTCGGCGATCTTGCGGATGTATTCGGGAACCGGCGTATGCGCCGGGCAGGCCCACTGACAGTCGACGACCTTATGGAAATAACTCGGATCCGAAACGTCCGTCGGCAGCACGGCTTCTTGTCCTTCCGCCCGCATTCGCAGGGCTAACGCATCTGAACTCATACTTACGCCAGCCTTCGGATAGAATTTTTAAAATTGAGTTGGGAAGACGACAAAAGGTCGTGAACAGGATATTTCAGAGCCATTTTCGCATCAACTGAGCCGCGCGGATCGCGCAAAGCGCTCAAATTGCCTCCCTCATGCGCGGCCAAGGGCCGGCGAGCCGGTAGCCCAGAGGCCACGGATCGACTCGATCGAGCATATACCGGCTTCCGCCGGTAATCCAGGCCCGCCCAGAAATAAACCGGACGATGGCCAGGCGCCGATCGTGGTCCGGTCGCACTGTGGGGCTCGCTAGAAGGCCCGTTACGGCTTCTTGACGAGCGGACAAGCCGAGTCCGCGAGCTTTCCGAAAGCCTCTTCGCCCGGCATGGTGCGGACGAGCTTGAAATAGTCCCAGGGGCCTTTCGACTCGGCCGGCGTCTTGACCTGCATGACGAACATCGAGTGCTGCATGAGGCCGTCGGGCCGGATGATCCCGTCGCTCGTGTACATGTCGTCGATCTTGGTCTTGCGTAGTTGCTCCATCACCTTGTCGCCGTCGGTCGTGCCGACAGCCTTGACCGCGTTGAGATAATTCAATGTCGCCGAATAAGCGCCGGCCTGGTTCTGGGCCGGCATGAACCCGGTCTTTTCGAGGAAGCGCTTGCCGAAGGCGCGGCTCTTGTCGTTGAGGTCCCAGTCCCAGGCCGTGGTCAGGTAGAGCCCTTGCGCCGTCTCGAGGCCAATCGAGTGGATGTCGGTGATATAGGCGATGAGCGCCGCGGGCTTCATCGTGGCCGTCAAGCCGAACTCGTGCGCGGCTTTCAGGGAATTGATGAAATCGGCCCCGGCGTTGGCCAGGCCCAACACCTGCGCCCCTGAGCTTTGCGCCTGCAAGAGGTAGGACGAGAAGTCCGAAGTCGAGAGCGGAACTCTGACCGCGCCCGCGACTTTGCCGCCTGAAGCTTCAACCACCTTGGCGGCCGCGCCCTGCAGCTGAGTGCCGAATGAATAGTCCGCCGTGATGAAGAACCACGACTTGCCGCCCTGATCGACAATGGTCCTGGCGGTGCCGTTGCCGAGCGCGGTCGTGTCCCAGCCGTAATGAATCATGTAGGGCGTGCAGTCCTTGCCGCTGAGCGACGCGCCGCCGGCGCCGACGGCAAAAAACGGAAGCTTCCTCTCCTTGGTGATCGCGGCCATGGCGAGGGTTACGCCGGTGTTCGAGCCGCCGACCAACATCGTCAGGTCCTTCGTGTCGACCCATTCTTTCAGCTTGGCTGCGCCGATGTCCGGCTTGTTCTGATGGTCGGCGGTCCGGAGTTCGATCGGCTGCCCGAGGGCGCTGCCGCCGAAGTCGGCGATCGCCATCTTGATGGCCTCCACCGCTCGCGGCCCCATCGTGTCCGCGTAGACGCCGGACATGTCGTCGATGTCGCCGATGACGACCTTCTCCGCCGCTTGCGCCGCAAAGGCCGCAAGCGAGGAGAGCATGGCGGCCGAAGCCGCTACGACCGCGTTTTTGAAAGTCACTCCCAATTCCTCCCCGGCGCTCATCGCGCGTCTGTTTGTCCGCAGCGCAGGCATGATAGCCGGCGCCGCTGATCTCTTCCCAGCTCTTCTATCCGCCTTTTGCGGGCGATGACAAAGCGGGCGCTCTAAAGCCGCTCCGCGCTCCTGAAATGTCGACTGAAAGCCATCGGATGAGCATAGGGCTCCCGCGCTCTCGGCGCCGAGAAAGACGCCTCCTCCTGCGGAGGATTTGCGCAAATGCGACCTAAAAACGCGCTTGAATGATTGTTTGATCGCGAAGAATATGCCGCGCCCTCCATACGGGGGCGTTTATTCGCTGGGAGGCTTACGATGATCCGCGAGGCCCTAAAAAATTCGAGCCGCAGAGGTTTTCTCAAGGGGACCGCGAACGTCGCGTTCGGCGGCGCGGCGCTGTCGCTTCTCGGACGGCCGGCGCTCGCCGCCGATCTCAAGACCGTCCGCTTCAGCGAAGCCGTCCACAACCTCGGCTACATCAATCTCTACGTCGGCATGCACGCTGGCATCTTCAAGAAGAACGGCCTCGACATGCAGGTGAGCGCGGCTGGCGGCGACACCCAGACCTTCGCCGCCGTGCTCGGCGGCTCGGCCGATTTCGCGATCGGCGACGCCACTATGGCGGTCATCTCGCGGGAGAACGGCGGCCCCGGCCTGGTCATCGGCACCGTGGTGCAGCGCGCCCATTATTTCGCCGTCTCGACGACCGTCGAGCCCTTCACGGATCCCAAGATGTTCAAGGGCAAGAAGGTCGCGACCTCGCCCGAGCCCAACACCAATTACAGCGTCACCAAGCGGCTGGTGGAGAGCAACGGCATGAAGCTCGGCGAGGACGTCACGATCGTGCCTGTCAGCCCGGGGACCGAGATCGCCGCCATGCTGGCTGGCCAGGCCGATATCGCCATCGCCTATCAGCCGGGCGTGGCGCAAGCTGTGGCCCAAGGCGCCAAGGTCGTCTTCGACTTCTCGAACTATGTCGGGCCGTTCTGCAATACGGGGATCATGGTCCTCCCGACGACGATCCAGAAAGAGCCCGAGATGACGCAGGCTCTCGTCACGTCCTTCGAGGAGGCTGGCCGCAAGACCTACGGCGATCCGGCCTTCGCCAAGGAAGTCGCGCGGAAGGAGTTCCCCGATCTCCCGGGCGAGGTCGTGGACGCCGCTATCGAAGCCGAGCTCAAATACAAGATCCCGGCTCAGACCGTCGTCACCCAGCGCGACGCCTGGCAGGCGCTCATGGACATGCAGAAGTACCTCGGCAACATCAAAGGAACGATCTCGTTCGATCAGGTGATCGACAATTCCTTCGCCGACAAGGCGGTCAAGATCGCGGGTTGATGCAAACGCCAATCGCTGAGAGCGCAGGCTCACGCAACGAAGTACGGCCGCATGGGGCGCCGCCCCTTGCGGTCGAGGGCATCGCCAAGAGTTTTTTCCTGGGCGACAGAGTCACGCCCGTGGTCGGCGATCTGAGCTTCGTGCTCGGCAAGGGCGAGATCGTTAGCATCGTCGGACCGTCAGGGTGCGGAAAGACCACGCTCCTCAACGTTGTTTGCGGCCTCATTCCCCCGGACGCCGGCGAGGTCCGCTGGCATGGCCAAAAACTCGGCGCGCGCGGAATCCGTCCTGCCAACGTCGGCTACATGCTGCAGAAGGATCTCTTGCTGCCCTGGCGGACCGCGATCGCCAACGTCAAGCTCGGCATGGAAATCCATTGCACGCCGAAATCCGAGGCGAACGCGCGCGCGACCGCTCTTCTCGACCAACTGGGTTTGCACGGCTTCGCCGACCACTATCCGTCGACCCTCTCCGGCGGCATGCGCCAGCGGGTCGCCCTCGCCCGGACTCTGGCGAACGATCCGGACGTTCTCCTTCTCGATGAACCGTTTGCGGCGCTCGACTTTCAGACAAAGCTCCTGATCGAGGGCGACACCGTCAATCTTGTCCGCGACAGTGGAAAATCGGTCCTCCTGATCACTCACGACATCGAGGAAGCCGTGTCGATGGCCGACCGGGTTCTGGTGCTGACCCATCGCCCGACCCGGCTCAAGGCGGCTTACGACATCGAGCTTACGGCGCGGTCGGGCGACATGATCGCCGCGCGGGAAAACGCGGGCTTCGGCGACTACGTCCGCCAAATCTGGTCCGACCTCGATGTCGGCCGCGCTTGACGGGGCGAGGACATGGCCGCTGTAACCGATCATGATCCGCCCGCCGCCATGACGGCGCCGCTTGCGAGCGCGATCCGCGCCCGGCGCTTCCGCCGGAGCGCTCTCGTGCTCCTGGTCCAGGCGTTGATCCTGATCGCCTTCCTGGCCTTCTGGGAATACGAGGCGGGGAAGAGCAAGCAGTCGGCTTTCATGTTCGGTTCGCCGTCGGCGATCTGGAGCTTCCTCTGGAAGATGATCCTCGACGGCAGCCTCTTGCGCGACATTTCCGTTACGGGCCTCGAGACGGTGCTCGGCTTCCTGATCGGCAATCTGATCGGGACGTTCGTCGGCCTGTCGCTCTGGTATTCGCTGTTCGTCTCGCGGGTTGTGCAGCCGTTCGTGATCGCGATCGGCTCGATCCCCATCATTGCGCTCGCGCCGATCATCATCATCTGGTTCGGCACGGGGCTCGCCTCGAAGATCGCCATGTCGACGCTCTCCGTGGTCGTGGTGGCTCTCGTCACTTCCTACAAGGGCGCGATCGGAGTCGATCCGGATCAGATGAATCTCCTGCGCACGCTGGGCGCGCGGAAGCCGCAAATCTTCTCGAAGCTCGTCGTTCCGGCGAGCCTCACCGACATCTTCGCAGGGCTGAAGCTCACGGTCGGGTTCGCGCTGATCGGAGCGATCGTGGGCGAGTTCATGTCCTCATCGGTGGGGCTCGGCCATGCGATCTTCCAGGCGGGATCGCTCTACGCCATCCCGAAGGTTTTCGCGTCCCTCGTCGGCACGATCACGCTGGCCCTGGTGCTGACCTTCGTCGTTGGCAAGATCGAGCAGCTTCTCACCCCGTGGCGGCAGGTCGGGTAGTCACCGCCGACCCGACGTCACGGGCTTCCTCGCCGGTCAGTCCCTGAACTCGATGTGCTTGTCGAAAACGACGGCCCCCTTGTCGTTGCGCACGACGTTGTAGCCGTGCAGACCATCGCCGAACTCGTCAAAATTATATTCGCCTTCGGCGCCCTTGTAGCCTTTGGTTGAGAGGAGGGCTGCGCGGATCTTCTCGGGCTCGGTCGATCCCGCCTCGTTGATCGCGGCTGAAAGCACGCTGACCGCGTCATAGGTCCAGGAACTGTAAGTGTCCGGCGGAACGTTCGAGACAGCGCTGTAAAGCTTCGAGAATTCTTTCGACTCGGGGCTCGAATCCGCGGCGAAATCAGTGACGCCGTAGGTGCCCCAGAGGGCGGCGCCGGCGAGTTTTATGGGAACGGAGGCGGTGATCGAGGCCGATCCGACCCAAGGCAGCGCAACGCCGAGCTGACGCAACTGCCGTGCGAACACCGCGATGTCGTTGTCGTAAGTGAAATAGGAGCCGATGATGTCGGCGCCCGACGATTTGATCGCGAGCACGACCGGCGTGAAATCCTGGCTTTGGTTCGGATAGCCCTGGTCGATCGCGACCTTGGCGCCGGCCTTGTCGAGAGCGGCGGAGAGCGCGGCGAGCCCGCTCGTTCCGAACGCGTCGGTGGAATGGACGATCGCCCAGTTCTTTTTGCCCAGCGTCTCCAAGCCGTAGGCGGCAATCACGCGGGCTGAGTAGGTGTCATTCGGCCGGAAGCGGATCATCCAGCGATTGCCCATCTTCGTGAGCTTGGGATCGGTGCCGCCGAAACACACCGGTTTGCCGGTCTTGAGAATATCGGGGGCCATGGCGTGGTTTTGCGTCGAGCGGATTGAGCCGACGAAGGCGACAATGTCGGGCTGCACGGCGAGCTTGGAGAAGGCCAGCACCGCGCCTGGATTGGTGGTCTGATCGTCTTCGGTGACGAGCGTGATTTGTTTGCCGAGCACGCCGCCCGCCTTGTTGACGCGATCGAGCGCGATCTTCGCGCCGGCCAGCGAATATTTGCCGTTGTCCGCGGCCGAGCCCGTGACGGGCAGCACCATGCCGATCTTGATCGTGTCGCCCTCAGCCCGCGCGGTGCGCGAGAATGCGGGCGCGGCCAGACTGGCCGCAAGTCCAGAATTGACCGTTCGTCGCGTGAGCTTCATGGCTTCCTCCATTGGGCCTTGAGCTTTGTGATTGGGGTCCGCCCAGACGCGCGCGTCGCTAGCGGGATTGCGGATCGCCACGCAGCCTTCAGGCCGCGACAAGAGAAGCCCGCTCCGCGATCAAGCCGGAGCCAGGAGCGTCGACGGCCAGAATCGGCCGCGATTTTCTGAGTTTCCTCCACTGCGCGCCCTCAGGGCTTTTGGGTACGCTAGCACAAAAGGCTATGGAAGCGCGGTCTCTTTTATGGATAAGCAGAGGGAAAGAAGGGGAGAGGCGCGGCGCCTCTCAGCGACGCGCCGCGGCTGTCTCCAGCGCGAGCGTCACGAGGGCGCTGAGCGCCAGCGCCGACCCATAGGCCAGCGCCGTCGTCACCAGTCCGAACCGGGGCGCGGCGAGGCCAGCGGCGATGGCCGGCAGCGCGAAGGCGAGATAGCTCTCGACGAAATAGGCGGAGAGCAAACCAGCGCGCTCATGGGCGGCGGCGAGGGGCAGGAGCACGCGCAGCGAGGCCGCGTAGGAGGCGCCGAAGCCTATGCCCGCGACAATCGTCGCGAGCACCATGCCAACCGACGATCTCTCGGCAATGGCGAAGAGCGTGAGCACAATCCCGATGGCGAGCATTGCCGAGGAAGCGCGCACCATGCGTCCGGCGTCGAAGGCGCTCGTCGCGAACGACGACAGGCCCCCCGAGATCATCAGCGCGGAGACGACAGCGGCGCCGACGAGCGGCGAGCGGATGCCGGTCGCCTCGATCACGAGCGACGGCATCAGCGAAAGATAGAATCCGCCAAGCGCCCAGGCCGACAGGGTCAGCGGGAACAGCCGCGCCAACGGAGCCGCCGCGGCTTTCGGCACCGTCAGCTTGGGCTTCATGCCGCTCCACGCGCCGGGCTTCGCCGACACGGTTTCGGTAACCCAAACGACGAACGCCATCTCCGCAACGGTCACGCCGAGCAGGACCGCGAAAACCAGATGCGTCGGCGAGGGCGCAAAGGCGACGAACACACCCGATATCAGCGAGCCGAGCGCGAGGCCGAAGAACGCGGTTACGCTGTTCAGCGTCGCGGCCCATTTCGGCGCCGTATCGGTAATGAGAGCGCCGAGCGTCGCGAGCGCAATGCCGGTTCCGACCCCTTGGACCGCCCGGGCGGCGATCAGCGTTCCCGCCGATCCCGCGATGAAGAACAGAAGAAGCGCGACCGCGTTGAGCCCGAGCGCCGCCAGGATCATTGGCTTTCGGCCGACATAGTCCGAGAGTCGCGCGATCGTGAGAAAACCGGCGATGATCGTGAAGGCGTAGACGGCGAAGATCAGCGTGATCGTGAACGGCGTCAGGCCCAGAAGCTCGCGATAAAAACGATAGATCGGCGTCGGCGCGCCGGCGACTGTCGAGAAGGTGATCGCCGTCGCCGTCGCATAGACGGCGGTGACGGTGGACGACCTTGAAGCCGACCGGGCAGGGACGGCGACGCAAGTGGTGGACATTTTCCCGCCTAAGGCTAAATGGTTGCGTTAAGATAGCACAACGTGGCCTTAATGCAATATATTTGCATTAATAAATGTCTGGCAGGCGGATGGCGCGTGAAATGGTTCGGCAGGGCGGCCGGAGCGCCCGCATCCAGGCGGCGGTTTATCGGGCGACGCAAGCGTTGCTCAATGAAGTCGGCCGAGCCGAGGTCAACGTGCCGATGATCGCCGAACGGGCGGGCGTGACGCCCTCGACGGTCTACCGGCGCTGGGGCGATCTCACCCAATTGCTGGCCGACGCCGCGGCCGAACGGCTGCGCCCGGTGGCGGACCCAGACGATACGGGCTCGCTTGCGGGCGATCTCAGCGCCTTCGTTCTGCAATACGCCGAGGAGATGTCCTCGGCCGTGGGCCAGGCCTTGCTGCGGGACATTTTGATCGACACCGACACCGACGTCGCCGCACGCTGTTGCGGCTATACGATCGATCATCTGCAAACCCTCAACGCCCGCGCCCGCAAGCGCGGCGAGGCCGGCTTCTCGGTCGACGAAGCGCTCGACGTCCTGATCGCGCCGATCTGCTACCGCATCCTGTTCTCAACCGGCGACGCCTCGCCCGACTACGTGAACGGGCTGCTCACGCGCTTCGCCCGCCTGAACGAGGCGTCAATGCTCGGGCAGGATGCGCTCTAGAACGCCGTCGCGCTTGACGAGCCAGTGGTAAAACGCGCCCGCGATGTGGAGCGCGACGATCACGCCGATCAGAATCCCGCAGATGAGATGCCAGACGAAAATCTGATCCGACAGCGGCTGATCCTTGGCCAAAATGGCGGGAAAATTGAAGAGACCGAACACGCTGACTGGATCGCCGTAGGCGTTGGTCGCCGCCCAGCCAAGAACGGTCGAGACGAACAGAAGGACGTAGAGGGCGTATTGCGCCCAGAGCGAGGCGCGCTGCTCGATGAGCGGCATCGACGCATCCGGGGCCGGCACGCCGAACATGAGGCGCCTTGCGAGCCTGACCGCCATGACGATCAGGACCAGCGCGCCCAAGGCCTCGTGGAAATTGTAGAGGTTGTCCCTGAGCGCGCCCTCAGGCACGAGCCGCTTCATCACCGGGCCTATGGCGAGGAGCGCCAGGACCGAGATCGCGACGAACCAATGCATCAGTTTCGCCGACGCCGTATAGCTGGCCGGCGCCGCGCGGGACATCCATGCCGAAGTCATGACGCCTTCCCCTTCGAGGCGGCCGGACGCGAAACGCCGCCTAAGCTAGCAGATCGCCGCGGCCTGAACGAGAGCAGGACGCGAAGAGCGATGGCGCTCAAATCGAAGCGGCGGCGCGCGGCGGGGCGCGTATCGGCGCGATTCCCCTTCCATCATCGCCCCGCAGGGCATAAATAGCCGATTTCCCGCTCATTCGCGCCCGGACAGGCGCCGGAGACGACGATGGCCACGCCGCGCACCTTATACGACAAGATCTGGGACGAGCATGTCTTGGACACGAAGGGCGGCCTCTCCCTCATCTATATCGATCGTCACCTCGTCCACGAGGTGACGAGCCCGCAGGCGTTCGAGGGCCTGCGCATGTCCGGGCGCAAGGTGCGCGCGCCCGAAAAGACGCTCGCCGTCGTCGACCACAACATCCAGACGACCGACCGCCGCGGCGGCATCGCGGATCCGGAGAGCCGCGCGCAGGTCGAGGAGCTGGCGAAAAACGCGCGCGAGTTCGGCATCGAATATTACGACGAGTTCGACAGGCGCCAGGGCGTCGTGCACATCATTGGGCCGGAGCAGGGTTTTACCCTGCCGGGCACGACGATCGTCTGCGGCGACAGCCACACCTCGACCCACGGCGCCTTCGGCGCGCTCGCTCATGGCATCGGCACCTCCGAGGTCGAGCATGTGCTCGCGACTCAGACCTTGATCCAGTCCAAGGCCAAGAACATGCGCGTCAGCGTCGACGGCGCGCTTCCCCCGGGCGTGACCGCCAAGGACATCATTCTCGCCATCATCGGGCAGATCGGCACGGCCGGCGGCACCGGGCATGTCATCGAATATTGCGGCTCGGCGATCGAGTCCCTTTCGATGGAAGGCCGGATGACCGTCTGCAACATGTCGATCGAAGGCGGAGCGCGCGCCGGCATGATCGCGCCCGACGAGAAGACCTACGCCTATCTGAAAGGCCGGCCGAAATCGCCGAAAGGCGAGCTGTGGGACCAGGCGCGGCGCCACTGGGATACGCTCAATAGCGACGAGGGCGCGCGTTTCGACGCCGAGGTCAAGCTTGACGCGGCCAACTTGCCGCCGATCGTGTCCTGGGGCACGAGCCCGCAGGACGTGGCGCCGATTTTCGGCCAAGTGCCGCGCGTCGAGGACGCCTCGACCGAGCAGAAGCGAGCCTCGATTAAGCGCGCGCTCGACTATATGGGCTTGAAGGGCGGGGAGAAGATGACGGATCTCGTCATCGACCGCGTCTTCATCGGCTCCTGCACCAATGGGCGCATCGAGGATTTGCGCGCCGCCGCGGCGATCGCCAACGGCAGAAAAGTGAGCGAGCGCGTGAGCGCTATGGTCGTGCCGGGATCGGGCCTCGTCAAGGAGCAGGCCGAGGCGGAAGGATTGGACAAGATCTTCCTTCAGGCCGGCTTCGAGTGGCGTGAGCCTGGCTGTTCGATGTGTCTTGCGATGAACCCCGACAAGCTCGAGCCCGGCGAGCGCTGCGCCTCGACCTCGAACCGCAATTTCGAGGGCCGCCAGGGCTATAAGGGCCGCACGCATCTGGTCTCGCCGGCGATGGCGGCGGCGGCGGCGATCGCGGGGCGGTTTGTTGATGTGAGGGAGTGGCGATAGGCCGCTCGGAAATCAACAGAATCGAGAGCAGGCTGCGATTCTCTCAAAACGCAGCATGCTCTACGCCACTTCCGACGGGGCGGTCTTCTGAACCTGCTTCTTGTAGGCGGCGAGAATCGAGGAGATGAGTCCGGGAAAGCGCTGCTCGAGCTCCTCGCAGCGCGAAACATTGTGCATCTCGACGCCCCGCCGCTCGGACCGGATGAGTCCTGCCTCCCGCAAGGCGTTGAAATGTTGCGACAGGGTCGATTTCGGGATCGTCCGGGCGCTGATTTGCGCAAACGCCGTGCAATTCTGAGGGCACTGCGAAAAGGCGATATTGGCGAAGATCGCCGTCCGCGCCGGATCGGATAGGGCATGGAAAATGCCCTCCAGAGTGACCGCGTGGATCGGAGGATGAACGATCGGCTTCATGACGCTCATCATATACGCCTCTTGACAAAATGTTCCATAGTTCCGAACTTCTGTATTATTGGACTATCGCAAAAACGCGGCCGAGCCGCATCGGAGAACCACTCGTCATGGGCAAACTTTCCGGAAAAGTCGCAATCGTAACCGGCGCCTCGAAGGGGATCGGCGCCGCGGTCGCCAAGTCGCTGGCCGCGAGCGGCGCGAGCGTCGTCGTCAACTACGCCTCAAGCAAAGAGGGAGCCCAAAAAGTCGTTGAGGCGATCAAAGCGGCCGGTGGCAAGGCCGTCGCGGTCAAAGGCGACGTATCAAAGGCGGCCGACGCCCGCGGAATCGTCGAAGCGACGATCGAGACTTTTGGCCGTCTCGACGTGCTGGTCAACAACGCCGGGATTTACGAGATGAAGCCGCTCGACGAGATCACTGAACAGCACTTTCACACGATCTTCGACATCGACGTGCTGGGCTTGCTGCTGATCAGCAGGGAAGCGGCCAAACACATGGGTCAAGGCGGCAGCATCGTGAATGTGGGTTCGGCCGTCTCGCGGATCACGCCCCCCGGTTCGGCGGTCTACACAGCCGCCAAGGGCGCGGTCGACGCCATCACCGGCGTGCTTTCGCGAGAACTCGGGCCCAAGGGCATCCGCGTGAATTCTGTTAATCCCGGCATGGTCGAGACCGAGGGTTCGCGTAGCGCCGGCTTCATCGGCTCGAGCTTCCAGGATTGGGCCATCGCCCAGACGCCGCTCGGACGCATCGGCCAGCCCAAAGACATTGCTTCGGTTGCCGAGTTCCTGGCGTCGGACGATGCCGGGTGGCTGAGTGGCCAACTGCTGCTTGCGAGCGGCGGCATGCAGTAAGCTGTAGGGGTTATCGAGGGCTCGCGCGCTCCGGGACCCTCGATGCCGCGCCCCGGGAAACTTCAGTGTTAGCGTTCGCCAACTGTGCTATCGTCTCTCTCCGTAGTTTCGCGAGTTTGCAATGAAAGCCGGCGATCTCACTATTGACGAGAGCGAGATCGTCGAAAGCTTCGTTCGCGCCTCGGGTCCGGGCGGGCAGAACGTCAACAAGGTCGCGAGCGCGGTCGAACTCCGCTTCGACGCGCGCCGCTCGCCCTCTCTCCCGAACGACGTTGCGATCCGGCTGATCAAGCTCGCCGGCGCGCGCGCCACTCAGGACGGCGTCATCGTCATTTTCGCCCAGAAATATTCGAGCCAGCCGCGCAACCGCGAGGACGCGCGCGCCCGTCTTGCTGCTTTGCTTGTGCAGGCGCAGGAGCGCGCCAAACCCCGCCACGCCACGCGCCCGACGCTTGCGTCACGCGTGCGCCGGATCGACGACAAGACCCGCCGCGGCGCGGTCAAGGCGCTTCGGCGCGGGGCGCCCGCGGCGGACTGACGCCGCCCACGTCTCGCGCGCGTTCTTATCGGCTGGCGCGAAGATCGCGCTGCGAGACCGGCGGCGCCGCGTTGATGGGCTCGGGCGCGCCAACCCGCCCCGGCGCTGTCCCACCCTCTCGCGTCTCGTTCCTCATTGCGGCGAACTCGGCGGGATCGTGCGAGCAGATGAGCGTGACCTCGCCCGCTGCGAGACGGGCGAGCTCTCGCAAGCGCGCTTGATTGGCGAGCCGTTGCGCGCTGTCGAACTGAACCATCGATTCGAAAAAGCGCAGGCCCTTCGGCGCCGCGCCGCCGCCCGGCTCGACCTCGGAATGATGAAGATAGGCGTCGCCGCAATGGAGCAGCCATCCGTCCGACGGCCGGTTGACGGCGACGCCGCAATGTCCGCGCGAGTGACCAGGAAGCGGAATCAAGAGCACCTCGTCGCGCGTCTCGGGAACGGCGCGGACCGCCGAGAAGCCGAACCAGGTGTCGCCCTCTTCCTCGACGGCCGCCCATGTCTTCACCGCGCCGATCTGCGCCGTGCGGTAACGCAGCCGCTCTCTCAGCTTCGAGCGATGCGAAGCGGCGCGAAACTCGGGCGCGAAAACGTGAACCGCCGCGTCCGGGAAGTCAGAAATTCCTCCCGCGTGGTCGAGGTCGAGATGGGTCGGCACGATGTGGCGCACGTCGCTCGGGCGATAGCCGAGATCGACGACTTGCCGAAGCGCGGTCTCGGCGACCTCGAGCCGCGGCCTCGCCAGCGCATTGAACAGGAAACCCAGTCGTCCGGGTTCGTTGACGTCTTCGACCCCGAGCCCCGCATCGACCAGCGTGAGGCCGTGCTCGCCCTCGATGAGGAGGCAGTGGCAGCACATCGGGGCGGGAGACCAGAGGCCGCCCGCGCCGCCCAATAATCTTCCGCCGCGCGGACAGAGAGATCCGCAGTTGAGATGGTGGATGCGCACGCGCCTGATCCTCCGGCAGGCTTGATGGCCTCAGCCTCTCACAGAAATGTCGTTGGCGTCCATCAACCGCCATCGCTGGGGAGTACAATCAAGAGTTGATGCTGGGGGCGGAGCGCCGACGAATTCCTCCACGGAGAGGCGCGTTCACTCTGTCCATTCGAAGTAAACAAACCTTTATGTCCGCAATAGATTGAATAATGCGCAAGCACGATGTGACAAAAGACGCCAGCAGGAAAACTACAATTCCCCTTGCGAAGCCGGCGATCAAGATGCGGTCCAAAGGAGCAGAGGGCATTGGCCGAGCCGCCGCGATGCTCGATCGCCATCTATACATTGGGTAGCTGTTCATTGCCGCTTCGTCAAAGCGGACATTCATTCACCGGGGAATGCGACCCGCGACCCGGCCGCAACTCTTCGATTGCGCACCCGACACGGTGCTCGTCCGGCGGAGAGCGGACGGCCGGCGAAGCCGATCCGAGCAGCGCGCCGCCGGCTGGAAAACAATATCTTGCAAAAAACAGAAATTGGAAATAAGTTAGTCTGAATTAGAAAACAGGCACGACAGGTGTGCGCCGAGTTCGGCCCCGGAGGCCACGAGCCTCCGAGGACAGGCGGCCGCTGAAGGCGGGTCTTTTTTGGCCCGAGGTTGAAAGGAGAGCCATGACGGCCGGTGAACTGCGGACGCTCGCTGCCCTGATCGGCGAGCTGGGTTCGAGCAATTTCAGGACGGCGGTCAGCGCCAACTTCGGCAACCTTGCCGATGACGCCGTGGTCGCGCTGGACATCGTCGCGATGCTGTTTCCGCCGACGGCGCCTTTCGCCGTCGCCGCCGAGGTCCTGCTCGAACTCGCCGCTTATTGGGCGCCGTCGATTCACCTGGCGCCGGACCCGAACCCGATGGCCGACGCGCAGACGACGCTGGCTCGGGGCGGGTGCCGCGGCTAGCCCGCGCCGCCGATCGGCTCGGCGGAATGGCCGGGCAGGATCAGCTCGGGGACTTGCGTGAAAGTCCAGGCGCCGGACGGCGCGGCGTCGTCGTCTCCGGCGCAGGAACGCGCTTAAGCCGCGCCTTCCGCGGCCCGCGCCCGTTCGGCGCGCTTGCGGTCGTTGGGGTCGAGCAGGGCCTTGCGCAAGCGGATCGACTTTGGCGTCACCTCGACCAGTTCGTCGTCCTGGATATAGGCGAGCGCCTTCTCGAGCGTCATCTGGATCGGCGGGGTGAGGCGCACCGCCTCGTCCTTCGAGTGCGTGCGGATGTTGGTGAGCTTCTTGCCCTTGAGCACGTTCACTTCGAGGTCGTTGTCGCGGGTGTGCTGGCCCACGACCATGCCCTGATAGACCTTCCAGCCGGGCTCGATCATCATCGGCCCGCGATCCTCGAGGTTCCACATCGCATAGGCGACCGCCTCGCCCGCGTCGTTCGAGATGAGGACGCCGTTCCGGCGCCCGGCGATCTCGCCCTTCCATGCGCCCCAGTTGTGGAACAGCCTGTTCATGATCGCAGTGCCGCGCGTGTCGGTCAGCAATTCGCCGAGATACCCGATGAGGCCACGGGTCGGAGCAAGGAACACAAGGCGCAGACGGCCCCCGCCAGAGGGGCGCATTTCGTTCATCTCGCCCTTCCGTTCGCTCATCTTCTGGACGACGACGCCCGAATGCTCCTCGTCGACGTCGATGACGACCTCCTCGATCGGCTCCAGGATCTCGCCGTCGTCGTCGCGGCGAAAGAGCACCTTTGGCCGCGAGACGCCAAGCTCGAAGCCCTCGCGCCGCATGGTCTCGATGAGGATGGCGAGCTGCAATTCGCCTCGCCCCGAGACGATGTAGGAATCCGAGTTGGGCGCCGCCTCGACACGCAAGGCAACGTTGCCTTCTGCCTCCTTGAAGAGCCGGTCTCGGATGACCCGGCTCGTCACTTTGTCGCCTTCGGTTCCCGCAAGCGGACTGTCGTTGACGGAGAAGGTCATCGAGAGGGTCGGCGGGTCGATCGGCTGCGCGTGCAGAGGCTCGACTTCCTCCGGATTCATGAGGGTGTCGGCGACGTTGAACTTCTCGAGACCCGCGATGGCGACAATGTCGCCTGCGACCGCTTCGTCGATCGGCGCGCGCTCAATGCCGCGGAAGGCGAGGATCTTCGAGACCCGGCCCGTCTCGACAAGATCGCCCTCGCGGTCGAGCACTTTGACCGGCGTGTTGGTCTTGATCGAGCCGGAGAACACGCGACCGGTGACGATGCGGCCGAGATAGGGATTGCTTTCGAGGAGCGTGCCGAGCATGCGAAAGCCGCCTGCCCCAACCTTGGGCGGCTCGACGTGTTTCAGCACCTGGTCGAACAACGCCGCCATGTCGGTCGTCGGCTGGTCGGCCGAGTCCGACATCCAGCCTTGCTTGGCTGAGCCATAGATGATCGGGAAATCCAGCTGCTCATCGGTCGCGTCGAGCGCGGCGAAGAGATCGAACACTTCGTTGACGACCTCGCTCGGCCGGGCGTCCGGCTTGTCGACCTTGTTGACGCAGACGATGGGCTTGAGCCCGATCTTGAGCGCCTTGCCGACGACGAACTTGGTTTGCGGCATCGGCCCCTCAGCCGCGTCGACGAGCACGATCGCGCCGTCGACCATGGAGAGAATCCGCTCGACCTCGCCGCCGAAATCGGCGTGGCCGGGGGTGTCGACGATATTGATGCGCACGTCCTTCCACACGACCGAGGTCGCCTTGGCGAGAATGGTGATGCCGCGCTCGCGCTCGAGATCGTTCGAATCCATCACCCGTTCGGCGACCCGCTGATTGTCGCGAAACGCGCCCGACTGCTGCAGCAGCCGGTCGACGAGGGTGGTCTTGCCGTGATCGACGTGGGCGATGATGGCGATGTTGCGAAGCTTCATGGGCAATCGGTCTTAACTGGCGGCGGACGCCCCGAAGCGCGAAGGCCAAGGGACGCCGTCCTCTTGAATGTGGAGATGACGGCAGTACGACGGCGCGCCCAAATCGGCGACACAGAAGTCTGATTGTGCGTTGCAATACACGAACAGGCGGCGAAAAGGAAGGGGCTTGAACCTCATCCGCGAATGGCGGCGCCGACGCGCATGACCGGCCCGGCGATCGCCTATTGCCATCGCCCCCTTCGGTCACGCATTGATCACACGGAACGAACGCCCGGGGCGTCGAGGACCCTTCTCGTGCGGGCGACGTTCTCTAGTCAGCGCCGCCGGAACAGTCACATTCGGACGCCGGGCTTTGCGGTCCATGCGCGGCGCTGTGGGCCGGGCTTGAAACGCAATGGGAGGGTTGATGAAAACACACACGATCGACGCGCCGAATGGCGCGATCGCCGTCCGCGAGTCGGGCGGGCAGGGCCCGGCCGTGGTGCTCGTCCATGGCAATTCCTCGTCGTCGCGCGCCTTTTCCCGGCAACTCAACGGTCCGCTTGGCGCGCGGCTCCGGCTAGTCGCGGTCGATCTTCCCGGCCACGGCGAATCCGCCGACGCGAAAGACCCGAGCGCCTATTCGCTGCCCGGCCACGCCCTTGCCGTCCGCAGGGTCGTCGATGCGCTCGGCCTTCATGACGCACGGTTCGTCGGCTGGAGCCTCGGGGGACACATCACTTTGGAAATGGCGCCCGATCTTCCCAAGGTGCGCGGCCTTGTCATTTTCGGGACCCCGCCGGTCCCCTCCCGCGGGGCGTCGACGGTCTCTTCCCCGGAAGCGATGCGCGAGCCGTTCCTGCCCAATCCGGCGATGAAATTCACCTTTCAGGAGGGCCTCGACAACAGCGAGGCCGCTGCTTACGTCGCGGCCTTCTTCAGGTCCGGCTTCGCCGACGTTCCCTCGTTCTATCTCAAGGATGCGCTGAGGACTGACGGGCGCGCGCGCAGCGGTCTCGGGTCGTCCGTCGAGCGTGGCCTCTACCGCGACGAGGTCGCAATCGTCGGCGATCTCAAGATCCCGCTCGCCGTGGTGCACGGCGGCGACGAACAGCTGGTCAACGGCCAATATTTCGGCTCAGTCCCCATGCCGAGCCTCTGGCGCGGAGCGGTCCAGATGATTCCCTATGCGGGCCACGCCCCCCAATGGGAGACGCCAGAGGCGTTCGACGCGCTCATCGAGGCGTTCGTCGGCGATACGGCCTGAAGCCCGTCCCGGCGCCTCGTTTTCCCTCGTGCTTCCCGCCTCGCGCTGACGCCAGACACGCGTCAGGCGCTCATCGCTCCGTGAGCTTCAGTTCGATGCGCCGGTTGCGGGCGCGCGACTCTTCGTCCGTCGCCTGGTCGAGCGGCTGGAATTCGCCGAACCCGGCCGCCGCGAGGCGATCGGACTCGACGCCCTTGCTGATCAGATATTGCACGACCGCGACGGCGCGCGCCGCGGAGAGCTCCCAGTTCGACTTGTATGGGCCAGCGCCCGTGATGGGCGTGTTGTCCGTATGGCCGTCGACCCTGAGGATCCAGGGAATGTCAGGTGGAATCTCGCGCTCGAGGTCGATCACCGCGGCGGCGAGCGAGTCGAGGGACTTCTGCCCGGCCGGGCTGATGTCAGCCTTGCCGACATCGAACAGGACGGAGGATTGAAACACGAAGCGGTCGCCTACCACACGCACGTCGGGCCGCGAGCCGAGGATTTGTCTCAGCCGCCCGAAAAAGTCCGACCGGTAGCGATTGAGCTCCTGAACTTTCTGCGCCAGCGCGACGTTCAGCCGCTGGCCGAGATCGGCGATCTTCGACTGCGATTCCTTGTTCGCCGATTCGGAGGCGGCGAGGGCGTCTTCGATCGCCGCGAGCTGCTTGCGCAGCGCCGCGATCTGCTGGTTCAGGACGTCCACTTGCGCCAGAGCCTGCGCCGAGATCTGCTTTTGCTGATCGAAGGCGATGGCCGCCGCCGAGGCCTGGCCGCTTGCGGCGCTGGCGTCGACGGCGCCTTGCGAGGCTGCATCCTTCAGTCGCTTCTGCTCACGCTCGGCGGACTCGAGCGTCGCGCTCAAGGCCGCTATCTTGCTTTCGTCGGCGCCTTTCTGCGTGCGCTCGAGCGCCAGGAGATTGGTCAGTTCCTCGATCTGCCGATTGAGCCTGGCGAGCGCCTCATCCTTGCCCGAGACCTCGCGCGACAGGAAGAACTGCGCCAGCATGAACACAGACAGGAGAAAAATGATCACGAGCAGCATCGTCGACAAGGCGTCGACGAAGCCCGGCCAGTAGTTCACCGCCTCATATCGGCGTCCGCGCGACAGCGCCATGACCGAAACTCCCGAACCCTCGCCCCGCTCGCGTTCGTCCCTTATCGCGCGCCCAGCTCATCCAACAGGCGCCGCAGGAGCTTGCCGATATCCTCCTGCTGGGCCGCCTGCGCGTCGACCCAGTCGCGAATCTGCTGTTGTTCGCCGCGCATATGCCCGACGAGCGCCTGAATGCCTTCGGCGAGCGTCGCAATGGCCTTGGAATCGCGCTGGCTCTCGATCGCCGGCTGTCCGGTCTGGGCGATGATCGGCGCCTCGGGGACCGCCTCGGCGACCGGCGCCGTCTGAACGTGGCTCGCGAGAAATTCCTCAAACTCCGAATAGAACCGATTCTGCGCTTGGCCGGCCTGCAGGTCGAGAAAGCCGAGGATCAAGGAGCTCGCGAGGCCGAACAGCGAGGAGGTGAACGAGACGCTCATGCCGGCGATCGGCAGCGAGAGACCCGCCTTCAGGTCGTCGAACTTGGCCGAGTTGTCGGCACCCGTCTTCATGCTGTCGATGACGCCGGCGATGGAATGGACCGTCTCCAGGAGGCCCCAGAACGTGCCGAGCAACCCGAGGAAGACCAGGAGCCCAACCAGATAGCGGCTGAGCTCGCGGCCCTCGTCGAGGCGGGTGGCGATCGAATCGAGGATTGCGCGCGTGGTGAGGGTCGACAAGCCTCGCGCGCCGGCCCCCGCGTTGAGCATCACCGCCATCGGCGCGAGCAGGCGAGGGGCGGCCAGGTTTCTCCCCGTCGCCGCGCCGGTCAAGGAATTGACCCAACGAATTTCGCGGAAGAGCCGGATCACCTGGCGAAAGGTGAAGAGCGCGCCGATCGCCAGGACCCCGAGGATGAGGCCGTTGAGGCCCGGGTTGGCGCTGAAGGCGAGGGCGATCTGCTGATAGAGAATGAGAACGACGAAGCCGACCAAGGCCAGGAAGGCCGCCATCCCCACCAGGAAAATACGCGGGGAGGTCAGCAGGCGGATATCCGGATCTTGCGCCATGGATCGCCGAATCGAACCCTAAAACACGAACGCGGACGTTCCGGTCCCAATAGCATAACAAATCAGCGGGCAAAGCGGTTACAGAGAAAGGTTCTGTTAACCGTTTTGCCTTCCGTAAGGTAAACGGCTCAAGCCGCCTTCATTTTCGGCTTGAGCCAGCCGCGGTTCGCCAGAACCTCGGCGATCTGCACGGCGTTGAGCGCCGCGCCCTTGCGCAGATTGTCGGACACCACCCAGAAGTTAAGGCCGTTGTCGATCGTCGGGTCGTCGCGGATGCGGGAGATGTAGGTGGCGTCTTCTCCCGCCGCCTCGTGGGGGGTGACGTAGCCGCCGGCCTCCCGCCGGTCGACGACCAGACAGCCGGGCGCGTGGCTCAGGATGTCGCGCGCTTCGTCCGCGCTGATCGGCTTTTCGAACTCCGCGTTGACGGCTTCCGAGTGGCCGATGAACACGGGCACGCGGACGCAGGTCGCCGTCAGCTTGATCTTCGGGTCGAGGATCTTCTTGGTTTCCGCGACCATTTTCCATTCTTCCTTGGTCGACCCGTCGTCCATGAACACGTCGATATGGGGAATGACGTTAAAGGCGATGCGCTTGGGGAACTTCTTCGGCTCGACCGGATCGGAGACGAAGACCGCGCGGGTCTGGGCGAACAGTTCGTCCATCGCATCCTTGCCAGCGCCCGACACCGATTGATAGGTCGCGACCACGACGCGCTTGATCGTCGCATGGTCATGCAGCGGCTTCAGCGCGACAACCAGCTGGGCGGTCGAGCAATTGGGGTTGGCGATGATGTTCTTCTTGGTGAATCCTTTCGCCGCCGCCGCGTTCACCTCGGGCACGATGAGCGGCACGTCCGGGTCCATGCGCCACGCCGACGAATTGTCGATGACGACGCAGCCCTTGGCGCCGATCTTGGGCGAATAGTCCTTCGAGGGCGCGCCGCCAGCCGACATGAGGCAGATGTCGGTGTCGGAAAAATCATAATGCTCAAGCGCGCGGCATTTCAGCGTCTTGTCGCCGAACGAGACCTCGCGGCCGATCGATGCGGGGGAGGCGAGCACAACGACTTCCGACACCGGGAAGCGGCGCTCGGCGAGGATGGAGAGCATCTCGCGGCCAACATTGCCGGTTGCGCCGGCGATCGCGACCTTGAAGCCTGACATGATGAGGATTTCCTTGTTCGCTCTGCCTCCCCTCGAGGTTGCTCAGTGGACCTCGTGAACCCGGCGCCCGCCGGGGAGGAGCCGGAGCAGGGCGCGGTCAGCCGTTCGGCCTGCTTTTGAGCAGGCGGCGCGTTGTGGTCGTCGTTTTCAACGATCTGCGCGGCATGTGCCGGATCCGGACGGCGCGGCGAAGCGCCAATTCTGTTCCGAAAACACGGCTCGGGCGGGTTGTCAATGGACGCCATGCAATGGAATCCGTCGCCACGGCGCCTCGAGGCCGTTCGCTGGACGCCCCCGGCCATGCGGCTTTCGCCGCCGAAAGCTATTCGCAAATCGCGCCGCAAGCTCTTAAAAAGGTTCGATTTGCACTCATGAATGACGCTGGCCGCTATCGCTCCTGCGCTAGCCACTCGCTCTTCAGAAGCGCCATCATCACAAGATCGACCCGCGAGCCGTCGGCGAGACGGTAGGCCTTGCGCATGACGCCGTCGCGCGTGAAGCCGAGCTTCTCGTAGGCGCGCTGGGCGCGGACATTGTCGGCGAAGCAATCGAGGTGGAAGCGCTCGGCGCCCATCGGCCCGAACGCCTCGTCGAGGACAAGGCCGAGGAACGCTGCGCCCACGCCGCGGCCGGGGCGGGCGACGGCGATGCGCTGAAGGTAGAGGTTCAAATGGGGATCGCCGAGGCCGCGCAGGATGGCGAAGGCCTCGACCACACCCGACTCCTCGACGCCGAGCCGGTAGGCGTGAGCGGGCGAGGACAGGAGCGCGCGATGTCCCGCTTCGTCCGAACGCGCCACGTAGCGTTCGTAGTCGGGCGAGCGCTCGATCGCCATCACGGCCCCGATGTCGCCGAGAGCGGCCGGCCGCAGCATGAGGCGGGACGGGCTGACGGTGCGCGGGAAAGGCTGCCGCGAGGTCAAGGTCGTCTCACCCCCAAGTCCCTCAACCCCCAGATCTCGCGCCGCAAGATCGCCTCACCCATTGCGCGTCGGCCCATGAGCGTCTATACCCCGCCCTCCTTGAGCCGGCTCACGTCGCTTAAGATGATGGGAGATGGGCGCTTAGCTCAGCGGTAGAGCACTACCTTGACATGGTAGGGGTCAGAGGTTCAATCCCTCTAGCGCCCACCATCTTCCTAACTGATTTTACTCGCTTTTTCGAAGCGGCGCTTGGCTCGGGTCCGCCGTTTTCAATCGCGGTTCAACAGCCGGGAAGCGCGTCTCGCGTCGATTTGGCGCCCCCGGCCTCCCCTGATCTGTCAGGCTTACACCATTCCGCATCTGTCATAAGACGTCGACACGCGGTCGGCGGGACGATCTTCCTCTCCGCCGACGATAACGAGCGCGGGACGGCATCTGAGCTCCTATCGCAAGAGTGGCTATTTCACCCAACCGCCGCGCGGCGTGCTGGATCGGCTGAAGCGGCCGGCAATCGGACTTGCCTGGACCGTGCTTCTCGTTGGCGGCGTGATCATAGCGGCGGTCTGCGCCGCCGACCTGTTGGATATGTTCTGATCGGCTCCCGGGCTGAAGCGCCCGGCGCCGGGATGGATCTGGCGCCGTTTGGCGCCCGGTCCGCGGCCGGCGTTCGGCTACGCCCCTAAGACCGGAACGAGCTTCGTCACCATCGAAGGGTCGAGCTCGGCCATGTAAATCTCACCTTCAGGTCCGAGCGCGATCCCATGCGCTCCATTCAGCGATGGGCGGCTCCTGTCGATGCGGGCGCCGTCCGGAGCGAAGGCCGTCACGCTTGGAACCTGATCCGCCACCAGGATCGCGCCGTCGTCGCGCTCGCACAGATCCATGGGTCGGCAGAGACCCTTCCAGTCGGCCAGCCACTGGCTGTCACGATTGAAAACCTGCACCCGGTCGTTCTCGCGATCGCACACGATGAGCCTCCCTTGGCGATCGACGATCACGGAATGGGGCGTCATGAACTGCCGTGGACCCGCGCCGACCTCGCCGAAGCTCGAGCGCCACTCCCCCTCGGGCGAAAACTCGTGGAGGCGCGCATTGCCATATCCGTCGGTGACGAAGATCGCGCCGTCCGGCGCGACGGCGGCGCGGGTCGGGTGATTGAACGGCGCCTCCCAGTGCGGATGATGACGCTCGCCGATGCGCAAGATCGGCTGTCCCGACAGATCGAAGACGACAACCTGATGGGCGTCGCGATCGATCACCCACACGCGATCCCAGGCGTCGATCGAGATCCCGTGCGAATCGAAGATCTCGCCCGCGCCATAGGAGCAAACGAAGGCGCCGTCCGGTTCGTAGACGACGACGGGCGGAGGCCCGCCTCGGCGCAGCACATGCACGCGGCCGGAAGACTCGACCGCGACCTGCATCGTGCGCGCTGGCTAAAGATCGGAAGGCGCGCGTCCGAAGTTGCGGTGGACTGTGTATCGCCGCCAGCCCAACACGACTTCAGCGATTTCCTTGCTCCCGCTCATTCGACGCGCTCCAGATAGGCCGCCAGCCTGGCGGATCGTCCCGACGAGATCTTCGGCGCCGGGCGCTTGAAGCCGCCACATGAGGCTTTCGCCGTCCTAAGCGCAACAAGCGCCTCCGCCGGATCGCTGGCTCGCACGGTTGAGGACACGCTCTGGCTTGACGCGGTGCTTCGCGGCGCCGATGCGCGGGACTGGCGCTCGTCCTACGCCCCCGCGCTTTGGCGCATGTCCCGTCGATCCCGAGGTCGCCTCGGAGGTCGAGAATTTCGCGCGCCCCCTCTCGTCGATCGGCCATCACGTTCGCGTGGGCGAGGTCTTCTTTGATCTCGACGTCGCGGCGCGCATCTGGCATGTCGTCTCGGGCGCCGGCGGGGCGTGGCTCATGGCTGAGTGCGGGAGATGTCGCGCGTCATGCCGTCCCGCCCGCTTCCGGAGCATAAGTCGATCCCATGAACGCACGCGCGCCAGGCCGTCATTTTCTCCAAATCCCCGGACCCACGGAGGTGCCGGGCCGCGTCCTGCGCGCGGTCTCGGAACCGACGATCGACCATCGCGGGCCCGATTTCGCGGTCCTTGGACGTTCGGTCCTGACCGGCATGAAGCGCGTCTTCCAGACGGACGATTCCGTCGTGATCTTTCCCGCTTCCGGCACCGGCGCATGGGAAGCGGCGCTCGTCAATACGCTCTCGCCGGGCGACGCGGTGCTGATGGCGAAGACCGGATGGTTCGCCTCGCTCTGGAGCGAAATGGCGAAGCGCCTTGGGCTCGAGCCGATTCTTCTCGAAACCGACTGGCGCCGGGGCGCCGACCCCGAGGCCATCGAGGCGGCGCTCAGGGCCGACAAGGGCCGCCGGATTCGCGCCGTCTGCGTCGTTCACAACGAGACCTCGACCGCCTGTGTGAGCCCCATCGCCGCCGTCCGCAGGGCGATCGACTCGGTCGGCCACCCCGCGCTCCTCATGGTCGACACCATCTCCTCCCTTGCCTCGATCGACTATCGGCACGACGAGTGGGGCGTGGACGTCACTGTCGCCGGCAGCCAGAAGGGGCTGATGCTTCCGCCGGGACTGTCGTTCAACGCCATCAGCGACAGCGCGCTCGAAGCGTCGAAGGCGGCGAAGCTTGCGCGCAGTTATTGGGACTGGCGGCCGATGCTCGAGGCGAACGCCGGATTTTATTTCCCCTATACGCCAGCGACGAACCTCCTGCGCGGCCTGCAGGAGGCGCTTGCGATGCTCGACGAGGAAGGTCTGCCGAATGTCTTTGCGCGGCACAAGCGACACGGGGCAGCGACCCGGGCGGCCGTCGAGGCTTGGGGACAGGCAGGCGCGGTCGAGCTGCAATGCGTTGCGCCGAGCGACTATTCATCGTCGTTGACCGCCGTTCGCCTGGCCGAGGGCCACAGCGCCGACGCGCTGCGCGCCCTCATTTTGCGGCGGTTCAACATGAGCCTTGGCAACGGTCTTGGGATTCTCAAGGACCGGGTTTTCCGCATCGGCCATCTCGGCGACATCAACGACCTGACGCTGCTCGGCGCCATATCGGGCGTCGAGATGGGGCTGAGGCTCGCCGGCGTGCCGATCGGCGGCGGCGGCGTCGACGCTGCGATGGCGCTGCTGTCGGAAGAGGTCTGAACGCGGGGCCGGATGAGCGAGATCTCCGCCCCGTCCTCGACTTGAGGCGGCGGGACAAAAGCTTGACGCGCGCGGGATTTCGTTCTACTTTGGTTCTCGTGCGACTGGCAGTCTGTCGGAAGCTTTTGCCGTCCTGGCCGGGGTTGATCCAGCCATCCATGAAATCCGCCGATGCGGGCGATGATAGGATATGGCTTGGCGATCTCGATCGCTCCGGCCCGCCTATGGCGGGAGCATTCGACGGCGAACGCTGTAAACGCTGTAACAGCGACTTCGCGGCCCGCTTCGGGGATCTCGATGCGCGAGGGGGAGAAAAATTTCCGGCCTGGGGCCGTCGGAAAATTTCAAAAAAGTTGCATAACTCCCAAGCTGCCCTCGGACCTCGTCCTGAGGAGCGCCGAAGGCGCGTCTCGAAGGACGATCCAGAGGCGCACGGCCGGCGCCGCCCGCTGGATCATCCTTCGAGACGCCCGCTTTGCGCGCTCCTCACGATGAGGCCGGTGGATGAGCCCGGGCAATCCGGCCCCGCCTTGGGAGTGGAAAAGTTGCACAAAATCGCACTTAACTTATTGAAATAATTGAGTCGCGTAACATTGTGCGCAGAGGCGGCCGCCCTCATCCGGCGGCCTCGCCGCCGCCTTCTCCCTGCGGGGATAAGGACGCGCCCCTTCTCGGGCCGATGGCGCCCTGAAAGCGCTCAGGCGCGCTGCATCCGCCCTTGCGCGCCTCCCCGACTGTGTGAAGACTAGCCCCGATGTTTGGATCCGCCCGGCGGTCGGGCGCATCCGGGTGAGGGCCTGATGAAACGTTTGAAGATCGAGCCGATCAACGCGGAGGCGTTCGCGCCTTTCGGACAGCTTCTGCCGCCCGCGCCCCCAGGACAGGCTCGTCAGGAACTCATCGAGGAATTGCAGAACGCCCGACCCGGCGCCCGGCCTCGACTCGCCATCGCGGCCACGGAGCCGACACCCTTTCCCCTCACCGCCGTCGAGATGGAGCGGCACGTCCATTCCTCACAGGCTTTCGCGCCGCTCGACTGCGCGAGCTACATGGTGATGGTCGCGCCGCACGGCGACGGGGGCATGCCGGATTTTGGGAGGATCAGGGCCTTCCGCGTCCCCGGAGACACCGGCGTCAACTACAAGGCCGACACTTGGCATCACCCGCTCACGCCGCTCGAACGCACCGGCCGCTTCGCCATTCTCACATTCGTCGACGGAACCGAAGCGGATGAACAATTCGTCGATTTGCCGCAGCCCGTCCTAATCGAGGAATGATGGCTTCTGGATCGCAACGCGAGCCCGGCGCCGATCCGGCGCTCTTGATCCGCGTCGCCCGACAACTCGTCTTCGGCGAGTCGGGCCGGGGAGTCGAAACGACCATCGTGGACGGCGGCATCGTCATGCGCGACCGTCGCCTCCTGACGATCGACGAAGCGGCGCCGCCAATCACCAGGCGACGCCGCACCGCCTTGCCGCCGACGAGCGGCTGAAGTCACGCGACCTGGGCATGAACCGGTTCGTGGCGCTCTGATTTGCGTCAAAGGGTCGAGGCTGCGCCGATGCTCTTTCGAACCGAACCTTCAGGCGTCCTCGCCATCAGCCAGCCGACCCATGCCTGGATTTCGGGACAGATCCTCCGCGCCTGGGGCGAGGCGCTTGGCGAACCGCTGCTGCTCGCCGCGGAACAGCACGATATTGGATGGCTGGACTGGGAGACGGCGCCGACCTTCAATCCCGCGACTGGGCGCCCGCATCTCTTTCGCGAGGTTGGCGCGGCGGTGCATTCGCCGATGTGGCGGGAGGGCGTCAAGCGTGCGCTCGGCGCCTGGGGCGCGCACGTCGCCTTGCTCGTCTCGCGCCACGGCGGCGTGATCTACCGGCGCTACGTCGACCGCCACCGCATCGGCGAAGCGGACGCCGCCGCGGCGCAAGCCTATCTCGATACGCAGGCGCCGATCGAGGCGGAATGGGCCACGATGCTTGGGCTCGCAGCGACAACGCTTCAGAAGGAGACGACGCTCGTGGCGCTGAGCGATACCCTGTCGCTGGCCTTATGCGGAGAGTTGAAGACCCCGATCGAAGTCGAGGCGCCGAAAGCGGGCGGCGGGACGCAAACCCTGCGCCTCGTGGAGCGGCACGCCCATCCTTTCGATTTCGTCCTTTCCCCCTGGCCCCTCAGGCAAGACGTGCTGACGGTCGAAGGCGAAGCGCGGCCATTGCCGGCGACGGGGCGTTTCGACGACGAGGCGGCGATGCGGACTTGGCTCAACTCGCCCCGGCGGTCGGTGTTTCGCGCCCGGCTGATGCGTGAATCGCTGGCCTAGTCGAAGAGCCGAAGCGCCGGTGAAGGGCAAAGCGTCGTCGGCGTCCAATGTTGCGCTTGACAGGGTAGGGGGAGAGGTTCATCCCTCCGGCGCCTACCTCACTTCTCCCTCTTTGCCTCATTTTTGCGCCGGTTTTCGTCGACAGCGCCGAGGCGCCTCGCCCTTGAACTCTGCGCGCCGAGCGACGGACATAAAGGCCCATCATTGCGGACAACAGCCTTCACCAAAGCGAGCCGGTCGAAATGCGGCTGGGCGCTCCTCGGTCTCATGGCGAGCCTATTTCTCTTGACCCCCCACGCCTTCGCGGCCGGATCAGAGCCTCAGGGCGTCGTGAGGGACAAGCACGGCGATTGGGTCACGCGCTGCGAAACTCCCCCGGGGGCCGCCCAGGAGCAATGTGCGATCGTGCTGAGCGTCGTCGACCAGGAGCGGCCGAACTTGGTTCTCGTGGTGATCGTGCTCAACACGGCGGACCGAAAGACCCGCCTGATGCGGGTGATCGCGCCCCTTGGGGTTCTGCTTCCACCAGGCGTAACTCTCCGGATCGACAATGCGGAGGCGGGGCGGCTGAATTTTCTGCAGTGTCTTCCGAACGGCTGCGTCGCTCAGCTCGCCATGGACGAAAGCCTGATCGGCAAGCTTAAGAGCGGAAAAACGGCGACGCTCGGGGTTTTCCAGACGCCGGAAGAGGGCGTCGGAGTGCAGGCGCCGCTAACGGGTTTCAAGGAAGCCTACGAACAATTGCCTTGACGACGCGGGCGGGGTAAGCACCGCCTCCTGCTTTCCACACCATTCCTGACGGTTCTATTGTCGAAATCTCCCGCAATGATCGTTGGCGCAACGCTGGTCCGCTTGGCGCTTGTTTCGACCGCTGCCTGCGGCCTTGCGGGCTGCGACACTGTCAGCAACGCGGTCGGCTCGGTTGGCGGCGTCTTTTCCCATCCAGACCCGGACGTGGGGGCTCTCGGCGCTGGAGTGAATCCGCGGCAGATGTCGGGCAAGCTTTCGTCAAATCCCGCCGAGAAACCTATCGTTAAACCGGTGGCCTCGCAGGACATCAATTGTCCGGACGTGACGATTGGCGACGGCGCGGCGGCGCTGCGCGTCGGCGGGCCGGAGAACGCCTCGGTTCGCTACCAATTCAGTATCGGCGATACGGCGCGTCAATGCGATCCGGCCGGCCCGGGGCAGGCGGCGCTGAAGATCGGCGTGGCCGGCGAGGTTGTGATTGGACCGGCCGGGTCGGCCGGGACCTTCAGCGCACCGTTGAAGATCGCCGTCACGAAACAAGGCGACAAGACGCCGGTCTTTTCGCAGACCTACAAGGTCCAAGCGACCACGGATGGGGTTAGCGCGGGCCAGTTTCGCATTGTGACCGATCGAATCACCGTGCCGATGACAACCCTTCAGCTGGCGGACGTCTATTCGATCACTGTCGGTTTCGAGAACGGCTCGGGCGGCCCGCCGCCAACGGGGCGCCGGAAGGGCAAAAGGCACGCGGGCTAGGCTTTCCTGAGCCTTCGCCTGGATGTCGCCTGCACAAACCCGCCCGCATTCCCCCTGCGCGGGGCGTTCCGCGTTGACAACTCAAGCGCCCTTGGGCTAGCTCGGAAACGTCAGCCAAAGACACTTCGCGGAAGAGTCCGGCGTTTGATCGCCGGCGCCGACGGCGCAACCGCCCCGGAAACGCTCAGGCCCTAGGGACCGCGCAGGTGATGACGCTCTGGAAAGAGGCGCTCGCCCTTCAAGGCGCTCGCCCACCGACGGGGGTAACCGCGAAGAGCGGGAAATCTCTCAGGTCATCGGACAGAGGGGGCGTCCGTGGACGTTACAGCCGCGATTTCGTGGTTTGTCGCGTTGCGGGTGCTTGTTCACGACTGGCGGGCCCATGACCGAAGACTCGAATCAGAAGACGCCGCTCCATGCCTTGCACATCGAGCTTGGCGCGCGCATGGCGCCGTTCGCGGGCTATGACATGCCGATCAACTACCCGGCCGGCGTTCTCACGGAGCATCTTCACACCCGCAAAGCGGCCGGGCTGTTCGACGTTTCGCATATGGGCCAGGCGGAGATCGAGGCGGCCGACCATGCCGCCGTGGCCGGCTTTCTCGAATCGCTCTGTCCCGCCGACCTTCTCAACCTCGCGCCAGGGCGCCAGCGCTATACTCAATTGCTGAATGAAAACGGCGGGATCGTCGACGACCTCATGGTTACGCGCCCGCCAGACGCGGCCGGAGTTCTCAGGCTCGTCGTCAACGCCGCTCGCAAGGACGTCGACTTTGCCATCATTAGAGAACGCCTGCCCGCGGGCGTGCGGCTGAGACCTCTTCCTCAGGCCGCGTTGATCGCGCTTCAGGGCCCGGAAGCGGCTGCGACACTGGCGCGACTCGCTTCTGAAGACCGGATCGAGGCCATGTCGTTCATGAGCGCCCGACCAGCGCGAATCGCGGGAGTCGAGATGTTTATCTCGCGCTCCGGCTACACAGGCGAGGATGGCTATGAGATCTCGCTTGACGCAGCTCAGGCGGAGCGCTTCGCCCGTCTTCTTTTAGCCCAACCTGATGTCGCCGCGATTGGCCTCGGAGCGCGTGATTCGCTGAGACTCGAGGCCGGTCTCTGCCTCTATGGGCATGAGCTCGACGAAACGGTGGATCCGGTCGAAGCCGGGCTCACCTGGTCGATTCAGAAGCGGCGGCGCGTCGAAGGCGGCTTTCCGGGCGCCAGGCGAATTCAGGCGGCCATCGCGGATGGACCGAACCGACAGCGTGTGGGCCTGAAACCGGATGGTCGCGCGCCAGCGCGCGAGGGCGTGGAGATCGTCTCTGTCGACGGCGCTTCGATCGGCGCCGTCACCTCGGGAGGGTTCGGGCCAAGCGTGGGCGCGCCGGTTGCGATGGGCTATGTGGCGCGCCCTCACGCGGCGGTTGAGACGCCGGTCAGTCTCATGGTGCGCGGCAAGCCTTTGAGCGCACGCGTGGTCGCAACGCCTTTTCATCCTCACGCCTATTATCGCGGCTAAGCAGGAGACAGATGGATGCCGGAAATCCGCTACACCAAGGACCATGAATACCTACGCGTCGAGGGTGGGGAAGGTGTTATTGGCATCAGCGAGCACGCGCAGCAGCAACTGGGTGACGTTGTCTTCGCCGAGACGCCGCCCGTCGGCAAGATTCTGAAGCAGGGCGATCCGGCGGCCGTGGTCGAGAGCGTCAAGGCGGCGAGCGACGTGTTCGCGCCCGCATCCGGTGAGGTCATCGCGGTCAATGCGGAGGTCGAGTCGACGCCGGGTCTTATCAACGAGGACGCGCTCGGACGAGGCTGGCTGTTTCGCCTCAGGCTCGACAACCCGAACGAATTGAGCGGCCTGATGGACGAAGCCGCCTACGGCGAATACGTCAAGACGATGGCCTGAGCCATGCGCTACCTGCCACTCGATAGGTCCGAACGGGAGGCGATGCTGATGCGCATCGGCGTCCCGAACATTGAGGCCTTGTTTGCCGACATCCCCGCCGACAAGCGCATTGACGGTCTGCTCGACATGCCAGCCGGACAAAGCGAGATGGCGGTTGAGCGGACGATGGCGAGGATGGCCAATCGCAGTGTCGCGGCGGGATCAGTTCCGTTTTTTCTCGGAGCCGGCGCCTACCGTCGGCACGTTCCCGCAACCGTCGATCATCTCATTCAGCGTTCCGAGTTCCTGACCAGCTACACGCCCTATCAGCCGGAAATTGCGCAAGGGACGCTTCAGGTCCTGTTCGAGTTCCAGACCCAGGTGGCAGCGCTGACCGGAATGGAAGTCGCGAACGCCTCGATGTACGACGGCTCGACCGCGTGCGGCGAAGCGATGCTGATGGCGCATCGGGTGACGCGGCGCAATCGCTCAGTGCTTTCAGGTGGGCTGCATCCGCAATATGCCGAGGTATGCGCGACGCTCGCACATATGGCGGGCGACAAAATCGCCCGCTTGGCCCCAGACCTGAGGGCTAGCGAGGACATAGCCTCGGCGATCGACGGCGAGACGAGCTGCGTGATCGTGCAGTCACCCGACTTTTTCGGCAATCCGCGCGATCTTACGCCAATCGCTGCGGCGGCGCACGCGCATGGCGCGCTGCTGATTGCGGTTTTCACTGATCCGGTTGCTCTCGGGCTCTTACGCTCGCCTGGCGAGATGGAGGCGGACATCGGTGTCGGGGAAGGGCAGGGGCTGGGCAACGCGCTCAATTTCGGGGGTCCGTACGTCGGCCTGTTCGCGACGCGGTCCAAATACGTACGGCAGATGCCGGGCCGCCTCGCAGGCGAGACCGTCGACGCCGAAGGACGGCGCAGCTTTGTGCTCACCCTTTCGACTCGCGAGCAGCACATTCGTCGCGAGAAGGCGACAAGCAACATCTGCACCAACTCAGGCCTATGCGCGCTCGCATTCTCAATTCATCTGACTCTGCTCGGCGCTGTTGGTCTTGAGCGCCTGGCGAGGGTCAATCACGCGAATGCGGTTGAACTCGCCGACCGGCTTTCTGCCATTTCGTCGGTCGAGGTGGTCAATGCGCATTTTTTCAACGAGTTCGTCGTGCGCACGCCTCGGCCGGCCGCCGAACTGATCGAGGCTTTGGCCAAGCGTGGGGTGATAGGCGGATTGCCGGTCTCTCGGCTTTTGCCCAAGGCCGGTCTTGATGATTGCATCATCGTGGCGAGCACCGAGACGAATACCGGCGACGACCGCGCCGCTTACGCCAGCGCCCTCGCCGATTGCCTGTGATGATGCTTTAAGAGAAAGCGCTTTCTCATGAACCTCCAAGGCCGTCCAACTCGCCCTCAAACGACTGCTTCTGCGACGGGGGAAACCTTCACCGGCAACCGCGGATTGGACATGGAGGAGGCGCTTATCTTCGAGGTCGGGCGCTTCGACGCGACCGGCGTCGACATCGAAGAGCCGCCAGCGCACAGGTCGAGGCTCGGGCCGCATGGGCGTCAGAGCGCCATTGAGCTGCCTGGCCTGACCGAACCTGAGGCTGTTCGCCATTACGTTCGCTTGTCTCGCAATAACTATTCCATCGATGCTGGAATCTATCCATTGGGCTCCTGCACGATGAAGCACAATTCGCGCCTCAACGAGAAAGTCGCCCGCCTGTCCGGGTTTGCCGACGTTCATCCCCTGCAGCCGGTCTCAACGGCGCAGGGCGCGCTCGAACTCATTCAAGCGTTGTCTGAGGCCTTGCTGACGATGACCGGCATGGCCGCCATCGCGATGTCGCCGAAGGCCGGCGCGCATGGCGAGCTCTGCGGCATGATGGCGATCAAGGCTGCGATCGCGGCGCGCGGGGAGGAGGCGACGCGGCGCGTGGTGCTGGTGCCCGATTCCGCTCACGGGACGAATCCGGCAACCGCCGCGCTGATTGGCTATTCCGTGCGCTCCATACCCGCGGGCGATGACGGGACCGTCAAAGCCGAAGCTGTCCGAAGCGCGCTCGCGCCTGATGTCGCGGCGATCATGCTGACCAACCCCAATACGTGTGGCCTGTTTGAGCGCGAGATTGGCGGCATCGCCGACGCAGTTCATGAGGCGGGCGCTTACTTCTATTGCGATGGCGCGAACTTCAACGCCGTCGTTGGCAAGACGCGTCCGGGCGATCTCGGCGTCGACGCCATGCATATCAACTTGCACAAGACCTTCTCGACTCCGCATGGTGGCGGGGGTCCCGGCGCGGGTCCGGTCGCCCTGTCGTCGCGGCTCGCCCCTTATGCGCCGGTTCCGTTCGTCACGCGTGACAGTGGAACTGTTCGGCTGGTCGAGCACGCGGAGAGCGGCGCTTCGCTCGGCCGCATGTGCGCCTTCCACGGGCAGATGGGAATGTTCGTTCGCGCGCTAAGCTACATTCTTTCCCACGGTGCTGATGGATTGAAGCAGGCTTCGGAGGATGCGGTGCTGTCCGCCAACTACATCCGCGCCTCGCTCGACGACGTAATGAGCGCGCCTTTTGGCGATCGGCCCTGCATGCATGAGGCGCTGTTCGACGACCGCTGGTTGAAGGAGACCGGGCTCACGACGCTCGACTTCGCCAAGGCGATGATCGATGAGGGCTATCACCCGATGACGGTTTACTTCCCCTTGATCGTGCACGGGGCGATGCTGATTGAGCCAACCGAGTCCGAATCGAAGGCGAGCCTCGACTTGTTCATCATGGCCGTGCGCGATCTCGCCATCGCCGCGAAGGCGGGTGAGCGTGAGCGCTTTCAATCGGCGCCGGTCCATGCGCCGCGCCAGCGGCTTGACGAGACGCGCGCCGCCCGACAGCCGGTGCTGCGCTGGGCGAAATCGCGGCCCGCCTGACGGCGCGAGGCTCTCTTCCCTATGAAGCCGGTATAGCTCTAGACTGTTAGACGACGATCGTTCCTCTCGCGCCAAAGGACTGAGTCGCCATGTCATCCGCTCCGATCCGTTTCGTTGTCGCGAGCTTGCTTTTGGCTGCGGCCGCTATCGCCCCCCGCGTGAGCCTCGCCCAACAGGCCCCGGCTGCTCCCGCGCCGGCTGCCTCGTCGCCCGCCCCTACAACTCCGCCAACGAACCAAGCGCCGGCCCCCGCAAATCCTCCGGCTGCTCCTGGCGCCGCACAACCCACCCCGGCTGGGCAACCGGCAGAAGCTTCGACGGGCGCGGCCGTCGATCTCCCGGGGCGGCCGTTTGTCTACATCGAAGGAAAGGCCGACAAAGATGAGATCTATAGCGCTATTCTGAATTCGCTAAGTTCGGTCAAACGCGAGATGGACAGCGCCTCTCTGGCGCCCGCCGGTCGGCCAATCGCCGTTTTCGTCGAATCTGACGACACTGGGTTTAAGTATCACGCTGGATATCCCCTCTCGGCGACTCCCGAAGGCAAATCGAGCCTGTCCGACGCGGTCAAGATCGGACAAACGCCGAGCGGGAAGGCGATGCGCTTCGAGCATGACGGAGCATACGGCGATATCGACGCGACCTACGACGCGATCACCGCCTATCTCGACGATAAGGGAATCGACGCGCAGGACACCTTCATCGAAGAATATGCGAATGACGTGAAGGACCCGGACGACCCGACGCTGCACGTCAACATTTACGTGCTGCTAAAATAGTCGGTTGCGAGGTCGGTTAACGCCGAGGCGCCGCTCAGGAGCTCTATTGCGCCGCCTCCGCAGCTGTCAGGGCGGCCGCGCCGGTCTCGAATTGGAGACGCGCCAGACGCGCATAGAGGCCCTTGGCCCCCATTAGTGAAGCGTGTGTGCCTTCCTCGACGAGGCGCCCCGCTTCGATGACAACGATGCGATGCGCGTTGACGATTGTCGCCAATCGGTGGGCGATTACAAGGGTCGTGCGACCCTTCATCAGGGTTTCAAGCGCGCTTTGAACCAGAGTTTCACTCTCGGCGTCGAGCGCCGAAGTCGCCTCGTCGAGGAGCAGCAGGGGAGCATTTTTGAGGATCGCCCGGGCGATCGCGATCCGCTGCCGCTCGCCCCCTGACAGGGTGACGCCGCGCTCGCCCACAAGTGTATCATAGCCTCGCGGCAGGGCGGAGATGAAGCGGTCTGCGGCGGCCTGCTTCGCCGCCAGGACAATGGCTTCTCGTGTCGCTCCTGGCGCTCCATAGGCAATGTTGTCTGCAACACTGGCTCCGAAGATAAATGCGTCCTGCGGCACGAATGCGATCTCGGCGCGCAGGTCCGCGGGATCCAGCCGCGAGATGTCGACGCCGTCGAGCATGACCGCGCCGCCTTGGGGGTCGTAGAACCTGAGCGCCAGCTGGAACAGCGTCGATTTGCCGGCGCCGGATGGACCGACGATGGCCACCGTCTCGCCGGGCGCAACCACGAAACTCACACAACGGAGGACGTCGTCGTCTTCACGGCCCGGATAGGCGAATGAGACGTCACGGAACGCTAGCTCTCCGCGAACGGGCTCAGAAAGCCTGAGGGGCTTCGTGGGCGCAACAATACGCGGCCTGACCGCGAAGATCTCGCCGATCCGTCCGGCGGCTCCTGCGGCTTGCGAGACTTCGTTCCACACCTCCGACAATTGTCCGAGCGCCCCGGCGCCGAATACCGCGAACAAGACGAACTGCGATAGCGTACCCGGGGTCATCCGGTGGGCGATCACCTCCTGCGCCCCGAGCCAAAGGACGATGACGACGCTGCCGAAGGCGAGAAAGATCGCAGCGCCCGTGACGAATGCCCGCGCTTCCAGCATCGTTCGAATCGCCTCGTAGGCGCCGAAGGCGGCGTCGCGATAGCGGGTCGCGGCGAATCGCTCCGCCACAAATGACTGCATGACTCGGATCGCCGAGAGGCTCTCGGCGGCGAAGGCTGTTGCATCGGCAAGCTTGTCCTGGGCGAGGCGGGAACGCCGCCGCACCGAGCGCCCGGCTGCATAGAGCGGCAGGATGATCACCGGAATGGCCGCCAGAACGAAAGCCGACAGCTTCGGACTGGTGACAACCATCATCGAGGTTGCGCCAACGAAGAGAAACAGGTGGCGCAGCGCAACCGACGTAGAGGGGCCGAACGTCGCTTTGATCTGCGTCGTGTCAGCGGAGAGGCGAGAGGCGATGTCGCCGGTCTTCTCGGCGTCGAAGAAGCTCGTGTCGAGGCGGGTCAAATGGGTGAAGAGGTCGGCGCGAATATCGGCGACGACGCGCTCGCCCAACGTCATCACCAGATAGTATCGCGCGCCCGAGGCCAGCGCGAGGACAGCGACGACACCGAGCATGGCGAGGAAGTAAGCGCGGATGAGGCCGGTGTCGGCGTCGGAAAATCCAAAGTCGATCATACGCCGAACTGCGATCGGCACGATCAACGTTGCGGCCGACGCCGCTGCAAGCGAAACCAGCGCGAGAGCAATCCGCCCTCGATGAGCGAGGGCGTACGGGGCAAGCGGCCTCAACGCGCTAAGCGACGCGCGAGACTTCTTGACGCCGCTGTCGGCTGATGACATTGCGCGATCGGCTCCCGAGACAATCGGCGGCGTTACGGACTGCCTTTTTGCCTAAATCAAGGCAAACGGGGCGCCTCCGTCCTCCAAGCCAAACCTTGGTTGCGACCGGCTTGCGTTCGCGGGCCGCCGGCGCTATGAGAGCCCCAACAAAAAGAGCCGCCGGACCTCCGGACGGCTCTTTGCTTGTCTGGCCCGGGACGCGAAGATGAAGTCCGATATTCACCCGAACTACCATATGATTAAAGTCGTGATGACCAATGGCGTTGAGTTCATGACCCGCTCGACCTACGGCGAGGAGGGCGCGACGCTGAACCTGGACATTGATCCGAACACTCATCCCGCCTGGACAGGCGGATCGCAGCAGCTGCTCGACCGCGGCGGCCGCTTGTCGCGCTTCAACACTCGCTTCGGCGGGATCGGCCTCGGCGGCAAGAAGTAGGCTCCGGCGGGCCTAGTCGCGCGCCGCGAATCTGCGAACGCTCGTGACCTCGCCGCCGTTATGGGCGGCGATTCGCTGACGGGCCTGCGCCAGCGGCTCGCTCACAGTCTTCATGTGCCAGCCATTGGCGTGAAGCAGCGTGGCGGAATCGCGCATGATCCCGACATGTCCCTTCCAGAAGACGAGATCGCCGCGCGCAAACGGCGCCTTCGGGTCGTCGATGGCGACGGGCTCACCCAAAGCCGCCTCCTGCATGTCGCTGTCGCGCGGCGCAGCGATGCCGACGGCGCTCAGCGCCGTCTGGACGAGGCCTGAACAGTCGACGCCCTCCGACGTCCGGCCGCCCCAGAGATAAGGCGTTTCGAGAAAGAGTTCGGCGACGGCGACCGGATCTGGCTCGCGCGCGCTGAGCGCACAAAGGCTGCGCGACCAGAGGTAAAGCCCGTCGTCCGTCACCGAGAAATCCCCCTCGCGACGCAGGACGTTGAGCTGGGCGCCGAGCGAGAGCGCCATGCGCGGCTTGAGCTTGATGGCGGGGCCCGGATAGGCATGCGTGCGCAGCGCGGCGACCCGGTGCGTGGGCTCGATTCGAGGGCCCAGCGAAGCCGCTGGCAGGTAACCGACGTATTTGTCACGATCGAGCTGCGCCCAGGCCCACCCCGCGCTCTCGTCATAGACCGTAACGGTCTCCCCGTAGAGCGCTTCGCTCTCGAGCATCGCGTCCGCCTGCGGCGCGCGCCTTAGCGGCGCGCTCGATGTGACGATCCGCGCGGCGCGTCCCTCGACATAGCGGGACGCCTCGACCTGGCCGCGCAGATGGGCCGCTGCGAGGTCGGGGCGAGCAGGAGTCAATCGGCGATCGAATGGAGCAGGCATCGTAGATGGGTTAACATGGCGCCGAAGCGAGCGCGACGGGGCAGGCGCGTCTTTGCCCATCTTCGCCGTCAGGAGTACCCTTGTCGAAAAGGGGAGATTGCATCCCATGAACGCGCATGCCGACCGTGAGGACAATTTCCGCGCGCCCTTCGACCCCTATGGTGCGGTCACTCATGAGGTGCTCAACCAGCCGGTCGAATTGAGCGGCTACAACCTCTACGATTCCGACATGGCGCTGAAGGAGGCGGTTGCGCGCGAGGGCGCGGGCTGGGCGAACAATGCGCTCGGCGCCTTCGGCGCCAGGGCCGGGTCGGCCGAATATCTCGAGCTTGGCGCGCTCGCCAATCGCAATCCGCCGGAGCTCGACACGCACGACCGATACGGCCGGCGGGTCGACCTCATCCGCTTCCATCCCGCCTATCATGCTCTCATGAAGGCTTCGATCGAGGACGGTCTTCATTCGTCGCCGTGGACCGATCCGCGCGATGGCGCGCATGTTGCGAGAGCCGCGCGCTCTTACATGCAGACCGAGGTCGAGGCGGGTCACGGCTGTCCGATCACCATGACTTTCGCCGCGACGCCCTGTCTCAGACTGCAATCCAATCTGGCCGCCGAGTGGCTGCCGAAGATGCAAGCGTCGGTCTACGACCCGCGCAACGTTCCCGCGTCCGAGAAGCAGGGCGTGACGATCGGCATGGCGATGACCGAGAAACAGGGGGGCTCGGACGTGCGCGCCAACACGACGCGCGCCATTCCCGTCGGCGTCGGCGGCCCGGGCCAGGCCTACGAACTCGTCGGCCACAAGTTCTTTGTCTCGGCGCCGATGTGCGACGCGTTTCTCGTCCTCGCGCAGGCGCCGGGGGGCTTATCATGTTTCCTCGTTCCTCGATGGCGTCCGGACGGAACGAAGAACCCGCTGCAGATCATTCGCCTCAAGCGCAAGATGGGCAATGTCTCGAACGCCTCGAGCGAGACGGAGCTGCGCGGCGCGCTCGGCTGGATGGTGGGGCCGGAGGGCAGGGGCGTGGCGACGATCATCGAGATGGTCGCGATGACGCGCTTCGACTGCATGATCGGCTCGTCGGCCGGCATGCGCATGGCGGTCTCACAAGCGATCGACCATTGCCGCCAGCGCAAGGCGTTCGGCGCGTTGCTGATCGATCAGCCGATCATGACCGCAGTGCTCGCCGATCTCGCGATCGAGGCGGAGGCTGCGCTGACCTTGACGATGCGGATCGCCCGCGCGCTCGACCATCGTGACGATCCGCACGAGGACGCGCTTGTGCGCTTAGGCTCGGCGATCGGCAAATACTGGATCTGCAAGCGGACGCCGGCCCATGCCTACGAGGCGCTCGAATGTCTCGGCGGCTCCGGGGTGATGGAGGACAGTCCGATGCCGCGCCTCTATCGCGAGGCGCCGGTCAACGCGATCTGGGAAGGAAGCGGCAACGTGCAGTGCCTCGACATTGCCCGCGCGATCCAGCGCTCGCCGCAGACGCTTGAGGCCTATTTCGCGGAGCTGTCGGCGGTGAAAGGGGAAAGCGCGGCGCTCGACGCGCATGTTGCGGGTCTCAAGGATGAACTACGCGATCTCGCTGACTTCGAGAGCCGCGCTCGCGATCTCTGCGACCGACTCGCCGTCGGGCTTCAGGGCGCCGCGCTCTTGCGCGCCGCGTCTCCGGTCGCGGAGGCGTTCTGCCGCTCGCGTATCGAGACGAGTGGCGCGCATAACTACGGAGCGCTGACCCGCGTTGACGCTAAGGCGATCGTTAAGCGCGCCGCGCCGCGTTAGGCTGTTCCACTTGGGAAGAGGGTGACGGGGCAGGCCCTCGTCCGGCCGCTCGGCAACCTTCCCCGGACTAAGAAGAGGCGCTAGCGCTCGGAGTTAACGAGTCCGAATCGAGCCTTTTCAATAGCTTGCGGCGCGACTAACGAGTCAGTTTGGCTCGGGCCTTCGAGGGCGAGCGGCGCCGAGGCGGGCGGCGGAAGCTGCCGGGCCTCGGCGTCTTGGCGGGGACGTGCGGCGGCAAATCCGTGATAGCGGTCTAGCTCCCGGACGATTTTGACCACGCGATCGACCGCCTCGAAGTTCGTCTCCTCCGCGCGCGTGCGCATCGCGGTGAACGAGACGAGCAACGCTTCGTTCAGGCGACTGACCTGGAGAGCGAGAAATTCGGCCGGCGGCTGGGGCATGCGATCAGCGAGGATCTCGCGAACGACATTGCGCATCCGCTTGAGCGTTAGGCCCTCGCTGGCCGCAATCTCCGGCACAGAAGCGCCGCGATTGAGGAGACCCACGATCCGCTCTTCCCGCCGAACTTTTTCGCGCCGGCTCACTCTTCGAACCCCTGATGATCCGCCGTGGCTACGGGAGGTCGCCTTGGATTTTGAAGTGGGATCTGCGCTCATCTTCATGAGAACAAATATAGAACATGAATGGCGCGCCGGCAAGAAAATGTCGCTTTTTAAGAGACCTGCGCGCGGTTGACCACAAACCCGCGAAGACGTTTCAACCCAAGACCGAAGGCTGCCCTCACGACCGGGCCTCGGGGGAAAGGCCTTACACAGCGCCTCGCGCATTCACGTAGAGCGCGTAGAGACCGTGGCCGCAGGCCATGAAAAGGCGGTTTCCGTGGCGGCCGCCAAAGCAAAGATTGGCGCAGCGCTCGGGCAGCGCGATGCGGCCGATCGGTTGGCCTTCGGGATCGAAGATCATCACCCCGTCGAGCTGCGGATCTCCCATTCCCCAACCGGCCCAGAGATTTCCGTCCCTATCGCAACGAAAACCGTCCGGCGTGCCGCCGCTGGCGTCGATCAGCACTCGGCTTGCCCCAAGAGAGCGCCCGTCGATCACGTCGAAGACCCGGATCTTGCGGGTCGGGACCGCGCGGGACTCGACGACATAAAGATGCTTCTCGTCAGGCGAAAAGCACAGTCCGTTTGGCCCTGCGAGATCGTCGGCCATGATGGCCGCTTGGCCCGTAAGCGGGTCCACGCGAAAGACGTTGGGGTTCAATTCCTGCTCGGCGACCATTCCCTCGTAGAAAGAGGCGAGGCCGAACGGCGGATCCGTGAACCATATCGCCCCGTCGGAAGCGACGACGACATCGTTCGGAGAATTGAGCCGCTTGCCCTGAAAACGGTCGATGATGACAGTGATCGACCCGTCGTACTCGGTGCGCGTCACGCGACGCCCGCTGTGCTCGCAGGTGATGAGCCGACCTGTGCGATCGCGCGTGTTGCCGTTGGCGTGGCCGGAAGGGTGACGGAAGACCGAAACGGCGTTCGTCGTCTCGTCCCACTTCAGAATTCGATCGTTCGGGATGTCGCTCCAAAGAAGACAGCGCGCGTCCCCGAACCATACCGGCCCCTCGCCCCAGCGCGTGCCCGAAGCCAGTTTCTCGACGCTCGCGTTGAACAATCGATATTTGGCGAACTTCTGATCGAGGATGTGAACCGACGGATCAGGGTAAATTGATGAGAGCGGTCCAGTTGACCCGACGTCGAGCATGATGGCTTCCCCCTTGTCACTTCTGGCGCGGACCGCGCCGACTCGTGCGGCTGCCCGCCCCCCTCACGCCAGATTGCCCTCGGCGCCGCCCGGCTCATCGACCAATTCCTCCAATTCCGCCATGGTTTGGTCGACGGTTCGATGATGCGGCTCCTCGTACCAGACGGAAGCCACTCTTTCGATGTCGCTCGAGCTGACGCTGACATAAGTGACGTGCGGGCGTTGCGATTCGAGAAAGTCATTGATGTCGTTTTCGAGCGATTGGATTGGCGTGGCCGCGGCCACGGAAAACAGCTTCACGCGCATTGTTGAACTCCAGAAGCCCAGACGCCCTTTCTCGCAGCAGAAGGCGGGCCGTCCAAGCCCGATCTTCGTGCGTCTCATCTCGGATGGATTGGAACGATTCCACGCGTCGCGCGTTGTGGGCGGTTGCGGTTCTGCGGATTGCCGACAATGAAATTGTTCCGCCGCCAGGTTTGCGGCGACGTCATCTGACTTGAGAATCGAACCTGCGGACGGCGCCGGCGCCGGCTAGGCTGCGGGCGGGGAAAGCTGGACGCCGTTGGTCGGAGACTGCGGGCCACGACGCTTCTGCGCCGAACGGCAGCGGCCGCGGAACGTTCGGTTCGTTCCCGGCGGACCGGAGGTCCGGCCGGGAATCCACCGACAAATGTCTCTCAGCGGCGACGCTGGATTCCCGATCGGCCGCCTTCACGGCCGTCGGGAATGACAGAGAGCTGAAGAATCCTACTTTGCGAGCGCCTTGTCGGTGACCGCGGTCGTGAAGGCGCCGGTCGGCTCTTTCGAAATGACCGGGTCGGAGCCGCCGCTGCTCAAGAGCGCCTTGACCGTCTGCTGATAGGCGGCGGGGTCGAGGCGACCGTCGGAGCCCTCGGTGAGCTTGTTGATCTCGCTCATCATCTGCGTCTGGTGATGCTCGGTCTGGGCGCCGGTCGAATCGTTGTCGAGCACGATCTTGACCGCTTCGTCCGGATGGGCGCGCGCATAGTCCCATCCCTTCATTGACGCTTTGACGAACCGGGCCATCTTGTCGACGAAGGCCGGGTCCTTGAGTTTGTCCTGCATCGCGTAGAGGCCGTCCTCGAGGGTCGCGACGCCCTCGTCGGTGTAGTTGAACACCACGAGCTGGCTCGGCTTGTAGCCGGCGTCGATGACCTGCCAATATTCGTTGTAGGTCATGGTCGAGATGCAGTCGGCCTGCTTCTGGATCAGCGGGTCGACGTTGAAGTTCTGCTTCACCACCTTGACGCCGCCGGGCGAGCCGTCGGTCTTGAAGTGCAGCTTGGCCATCCAGTTGAGGAACGGATATTCGTTGCCGGAGAACCAGACGCCGAGCGTGCGGCCCTTGAGGTCCTGGGGCGTCTTGATGCCGGTGTCGGCGCGGCAGGTCAGCTCGAGACCGGAGCGCTTGAACGGCTGGGCGATGTTGACCATCGGCACGCCCTTCTCGCGCGCGGCGAGCGCTCCCGGCATCCAGTCGACCACGACGTCCGCGCCCCCGCCAGCCAGCACCTGCTCGGGCGCGATGTCGGGGCCGCCGGGCTTGATCGTCACGTCGAGGCCTTCGGCCTTGTAGAAGCCCTTGTCCTTGGCGACGTAATAGCCGGCGAATTGCGCGTCGGTCACCCATTTGAGCTGGAGCGTGACCTTGTCGTCCGCGTGCGCGGCGCCTGCGCCCATGAGCGCGACCGCGCCCACGATGCTGAACAGAGACTTTCTCATTTCGTTCATTCCTCCCGGTTAGGCCGCCGCGTCCGCCTTCGCCCGTGCGAAGGTTCGGATGCGGGGCGAAGGCATCAAGGCCGCTCCGCGCGATAGGAGGCGTGCCAGAATGTCACGCGGCGCTCGAGGCCGGCGACGAGCGCGTAGAACAGGGAACCGGTCACAGCGGCGACGACGATCGTCGCCCACACCATGTCGATTTGCAGCCGGCCGACCTCCGTGGAGATGCGGAAGCCCATGCCGACGATCGGAGTGCCGAAGAACTCGGCGACGATGGCGCCGATCATGGCGAGCGTCGTATTGATCTTGAGCGCGTTGAAGATGAACGGCATGGCGACCGGCAGGCGCAGCGCGACGAGCGTCTGCCAGTCATCGGCGGCGTAGGTCTTCATGAGGTCCCGTTCCATCGCGCCGGCGCTCGCGAGGCCGGCCACGGTGTTCACGAGCATCGGGAAGAACGTCATGACGACGACCACCGCCGCCTTCGATGGCCAGTCGAAGCCGAACCACATCACCATGATCGGCGCGATGCCGACGATCGGCAGCGCGGAGACGAGGTTGCCGATGGGCAAGAGGCCCCGTTGCAGAAATTGCGATCGGTCGATCAGGATCGCCACTACGAAACCGGCGAGCGAGCCGATGACGTAGCCGGCGAGCACGCCCTTGATCGTCTGCCAGAAGTCCGCGGCGAGGGTGGGCACGGAGGCGGCGAACCGCGCGCCGATCGCCGAGGGCGGAGGGAGGATGACCGCCGGCACGTGGAAGAGCCGGACTCCCGCCTCCCAGATCGCGAGCACCGCAAGGCCGAACGCCAGCGGCGGCAAGAATTCACTGAGGCGCCGGGAGGTCGTCACGTGAACGCCATGCGCCGTTGGGCGATGCGCCCGACGAGGCCAATCACGCCGATCAGCGCAGCCGACAGCGCGGCGGCGGCGAACAGGGCGGCCCAGATCTGCACCGTCTGCCCATAGTAGGAGCCTGCCAAAAGCCGCGCACCCAAGCCGCCGTCCTCGCTTTTGGTCACCTCTGCAACAACCGCGCCAACCAGCGCGGCGGCCGCGCCGATTTTCATGCTGGCGAAGAAGAAGGGCGCGCTGGCCGGCGCTCTTAGCTTGAGAAACGTCTGGGCGCGGGTGGCGGAATAGGTGCGCATGAGGTCGAGCTGCAGCGGATCGGGCGAACGGAAGCCCTTCACCATGCCGACGGTCACCGGAAAGAACGACAGATAGGCCGCGATTGCAGCCTTGGGCGCAACGCCCGTGATGTTGAACTGGTTGAGAATGACGACGATCATGGGCGCAAGCGCAATGATCGGCACGGTCTGCGACGCAACGATCCATGGCATCATCGATCGCTCGAGCCAGCGCATGGACACGATCAGAACGGCGAGCCCGATCCCGAGGGCCGAGCCGATGACGAAGCCGATCAGCGTTTCCTCGAGCGTAATGAGCCCATGGTAGACAAGGCTGCGCTTGGACGTGGGGGAGGTGGCGAAGACCAGTTTATAGAGCTCGCTTCCGACCTGATGGGGCGCTGGCAGCTTCGGCCGCTCCATGTTGAGCGAGGCGCCGATGAGGTCCTGCGTCGAATAGTCAGTGCGGCCGGCGTTGGCGAATTGATCGCGCTGAAGCGGCGCGTTCATGAGCGCTGCGGCGACATACCAGACGGCCAGGATCGCAACGACGACCGTCGCAATGGGGAGCGCGGATTTCATTGGCGCCGCGCGCCGGGGCTAACCGTCATAGGAGTGCCCTTCACGCAAACCCTGCCTGACCCGGTTCGCCAGGCTCATGAATTCCGACGTCTCGCGGATGTCCAGCGTGCGGTCGCGGGGAAGATTGCATTCGACGACGTCATAGATGCGTCCGGGACGCGGCGACATGACCACGATGCGCGTCGACAGGAACACGGCTTCAGGGATCGAGTGGGTGACGAACAGCACCGTCTTGCCGGTCATGTCCCACAGGCGCAGCAGCTGCTCGTTCAGCATGTCGCGCACGATTTCGTCGAGCGCGCCGAATGGTTCGTCCATCAACAGGAGGTCGGGGTCGAACGACAGCGCCCGGGCGATCGAGGCGCGCTGCTGCATGCCGCCCGACAATTGCCACGGGTATTTTCCGCCGAACCCGGCGAGATTGACGAGCTCGAGCCCCCTTGCGATGCGCGCCTCGCGTTCGGCCTTGGAAAAGCCCATGATCTCGAGCGGCAGCGCGATGTTGCGCGCGACCGTGCGCCACGGATAGAGCGCCGGCGCCTGGAACACATAGCCATAGGCGCGATCGCTGCGCGCCTCGCGCGGGCTCATACCCTTGACGCGAATTGAGCCGCTGGTGGGGCTTTCGAGATCGGCGACCGCGCGCAGAAGCGTCGTCTTGCCGCAACCCGACGGTCCGATGAACGAGACGAACTCGCCGCGCGCGATCGTCAAGTCGACGTTGCTGAGCGCCTGCACCGGTCCATCGGCCGTATCGAAGCGCAACGAGAGTGCGCTGACCTCAATCGCCGCGTCCGCGGCCAATGTCGTCGCGCCGCTCGCCGACTTGAGGCTGGAAGCCGCGGCTACGCCCATTGTGGGTCCATTCTCTCAGCGCGCAACGCCCGCCACCGCTGTGAACTCCTTGTAGCGCTTGAGCGCCCGTGCGTCCGCCGGGAAAGGCTCGCGCTTGATGAAGCGGCCACGCCCGAGCTCGGCCTGGACGGCGCCGTCGCGATAGACGACTTCGCCGCGCGACAATGTGTAGCGTGGCAGGCCCGTCACCTTGGTTCCCTCGAACACGTTGTAGTCGATAGCCGAGACCTGCGACCGGGCCGAGATGGTCTTGTTGGCCTTGGGATCCCAGACTGTGACGTCTGCGTCCGAGCCAGGCAGGATCGCGCCTTTGCGCGGATAGAGGTTCAAGATCCGTGCGATATTCGTCGAGGTCGCCGCGACGAATTCGTTCGGCGTCAGACGTCCGGTCTCGACGCCATAGGTCCACAAAACCGGCATCCGGTCCTCGAGGCCGCCGGTGCCATTCGGAATCTTGGTGAAGTCGCCAAGCCCCAACTCTTTCTGCTTGGTGGTGAAGGCGCAGTGGTCGGTCGCGACCACCTGCAAGGATCCGGCGCGCAGGCCGTTCCACAGATCGTCCTGATGCGCCTTGTCGCGGAACGGCGGCGACATGACGCGTCGCGCCGCGTGCTTCCAGTCCTTATTGTAATACTCGCTCTCATCGAGCACGAGATGCTGGATCAAAGGCTCGCCATAAACGCGCTTGCCTAAGGAGCGGGCGCGGCGGATCGCCTCGTGCGCCTGGGTGCAGGAGACGTGAACGATGTAGAGCGGAGCGCCGGCCTGATCGGCGAGCATGATCGCACGATTGGCGGCCTCGCCTTCGACGTCGGGGGGCCGCGAGAGCGCGTGACCTTCGGGCCCGGTGACGCCCTTGGCCATATAGTGCTTTTGCAGCGCGGCGACGATTTCGCCATTCTCGGCATGGACGAGCGGCATTGCGCCCAGCTCCGCGCAGCGGGTGAACGAGGCGAACATCTCCTCGTCGTTGACCATGAGCGCGCCCTTGTAGGCCATGAAATGCTTGAAGGTTGTCACGCCCGCCTTCACCACCTTCGCCATGTCCGCGCGAACGGAATCGTCCCAGTAGGTGATGCACATGTGGTAGGAATAGTCGGAGACGGCGTCCTTGCTGCGCTTCTGCCAGTCGGCGAACGCCTCCATCAGCGGCTGGTTGCGATTGGGGATGCAGAAGTCGACGACCATCGTCGTGCCGCCGCTGAGCGCCGCCTTGGTGCCGCTTTCGTAATTGTCGGCGGAGTTCGCGCCCATGAAAGGCATATCGAGATGGGTGTGCGGGTCGATGCCGCCCGGCAGGACGAAGCAATCCTTGGCGTCCAGCGTGCTGTCGCCCCTCAAGCCCTCGCCGATCGCCTTGATTGTCTCACCTTCGACCAGCACGTCGGCCTTGTAGGTGCGGTCCGCGGCGACGATGGTTCCGCCTTCGATGACGAGCGACATTTCAATCTCCCAAACCTTGTTCCCTCAGCGCGGGATGTGTCGTCGCACGGCCGCCGCGGGCGTTACGATACGATTTCGGCCTTCTCGAGCACGGCGTGCATGAGAACGTTGGCGCCGGCGGTCGCCCAATCCGGCTTGATCTCCTCGATTTCGTTGTGGCTCACGCCATCGACGCAAGGGGTGAAGATCATCGACGTGGGCGCTACTTGCGCCAGATAGCAAGCGTCGTGTCCGGCCCCGGAGACGATGTCGCGGTGCGAATAGCCGAAGTGCTTGGCCGCCCGCCGCACCGCCTCGACGCAGGCCGGATCGAAGGGGACCGGTGGGTAGTAGAAGATCTGCTTGAGGTCGCAGGCGATTCCGATCCCCTTTGTAATGACCTCAACGCCGGCTCTCAGCGCTTCGTCCATGTCTGTCAGCGTCGCATCGTCCGGATGGCGGAACTCGCAGGTCATGAACACTTCGCCTGGGATGACATTGCGCGAGTTCGGGTAGGCGTTGAGCATCCCGACCGTCGACACGCCAAGGGGCGCTTTCGATAGGCCGATCCTGTTCACGAGCTCGACGATCCGCGCCGCTCCGAGCAGCGCGTCCTTCCGGCGCGGCATCGGCGTCGAGCCAGCGTGGCTCTCGAATCCGGTCAAGCGAATTTCGTACCAGCGCTGTCCCTGTCCGTGAGTGACCACGCCGACGTCGATCGACTCGTCTTCGAGGATCGGACCTTGCTCGATATGCAGTTCGAAGAACGCGTGCACCGGATGTGCGCCGACAGGCTCTTCGCCCCTGAAGCCGATGCGCTTGAGTTCGTCGCCCAATCCCTTGCCTTCGCTGTCCTGCCGCGAATAGGCGAATTCCTTGCTATAGACGCCGGCGAACACGCCCGAGGCAATCATCGCCGGCGCGTAGCGCGAACCTTCTTCGTTCGTCCAGTTGGCGACCTCGATCGGCCGCCGCGTCTTGATGTTGAGATCGTTGAGCGAACGCACGACCTCGAGCGCCCCAAGCACCCCGAGCGCGCCATCGTATTTGCCGCCGGTCGGCTGAGTGTCGAGATGGCTGCCCATCAGGACCGGGGAGAGCGTATTGTCTGCGCCGCCGCGCCTCGCGAACATGTTGCCCATCTCGTCGACCGTGACCGAGCAGCCAGCCGCTTCGCACCACTTCCGGAACAGCGTGCGGGACTGCCCGTCGAGATCGGTCAGCGTCAGACGCTTGACGCCGCCCTTCGGAGTAGCGCCAATCTTCGCCATTTCCATGAGCGAGTCCCAGAGCCTCGCTCCATTGACGCGCACATTCGACAAATCAGCCATCAACAACTCCATGACGCACCCGTAAACGCTAGTATAGCTTTGACCAAATGGTCAAATGGCGCAGCCGTGCGCGGGGGCGCTCGTCCATTGGGCGCCGCCGCCCAAGACGAGGGCGCCGCCGCACGGCTTTCCACATCGTGCGCCGCGGCGTAACAAGGCGCCCTTTGGGGATTTCATGGCGCGTCGCAAACCGAGACCGACTGTCCGGGAGGAGAACGAACGTGCGCTTCTCGAAGCGGCGGAGCGTGTGTTTGCCGAGGAGGGGTTCGCCGGCGCGACCACCGCCGCGATCGCGCAGCGCGCCGGTCTCCCGAAAGCCAATCTGCACTATTACTTTCCGACGAAGGAGACCCTCTATCGGTCGGTGATCGAGCGGGTGCTGACGGCTTGGCTCGCCGCTGCGTCATCCTTCGACGTGAGCGAAGACGCCACAATCGCGCTCTCGGGCTATATCGGCGCGAAAATGGACCTCGCGCGCGAGATGCCCCTGGCGACCCGCATCTGGTCGGCGGAGATCATGCGTGGCGCGCCAATGATCCAGGATTTCCTCGACACGACGTTGACTGAGTGGGTCGCGTCACGCGAGCGGGTGGTGCGCCGCTGGATCGCCGCCGGCAAACTGAAGCCGATCGAGCCGAAGTTTCTGTTCTACATGATCTGGGCGACGACGCAGCAATACGCCAACGCGGCGCATGAAATGGCGACCCTGAACAGGGGCCGGCCGCTCGACGACAAGGCGTTTGAGCGCGCGAAAACAGAAGTGATTGAGATCATCCTGCGCGGGGTGGCGGCGTGAAGCGTGCGATCGGTAGTACGGGAGCTTCCGGCTCGCAGACAGGAGAAAGCTGGCCGCCGACGACCTCGGGAGTGGTGAAGGTGCTCCTCCGGTCCGACGTCGCTAAGGCGCCGTGATTCGCCTTTATGGGAAATCGAGCGAGAAACCGGCCGGAGGCGCGCTTGAAACGACCGATCTATCCGAAAATTGCGCTTGCCCTCGTGTTGGCCGGCTCCATCGCGGGATGTCAAACCGAGAGCCGACCTCTTCCGAGGCTGACGATGCAGCAGGTGAACCAAATGCCGGCGAGCCAAGTGCCCACGCGGTTCGTCGATCCCAGCAATCCGTATGGGTACCCCTATAACGTTCACGAGACGGACGGACTGAGCCGCAACCCCGACGATTGCGTCCGGTGGGGCTGCGTCGACGTGGGCGGCAATAAATGACCGACACAAGGGACATTGACTCACTCGACGGTTTTCGTCGGCTGCCCAAGCCCACAGTCGATCGCGCTCGCGAACAGACGAATCCATAAAGCTGAATTTATTTGTGCCGACAGCCGCTCGTCGCGTAGGTTGAGGCGTCGGCATGTCCTAAGCATGTCTCGAGAGAGGAGGGAGGAATGAGGATTTCTCTCATAAGCCGACTTGTAGTCGTCGCGACGCTGGCCGGTTCGGCTCCTTCGCTCGCGCACGCGAAAGATCAAGAGATTCCAATCATGACATTGCGGGCAGCGTTGCAGCTTCCGCCGGATAAGCTGCCGACAGTGTTCAAAAGCCCCAACCCCAATCAGCACGAGCCGTACAACATCCATCGAACCGACGGCCTGAGCCGCAATCCCGACGATTGCATGAGGTGGGGCTGCATCGACCGTAGGTAAGAGCGGAAGACGAGAGAAGACGTCCCGCTCTTCTCATCGTCGGCATCTCAGAACTTCACGCGAAGGCCGGCGGTGGGGGCGATGTTTTGCGTCGCGAGGAAGCCGTTTGCTAGGCCGCCATACACGTTTGAGAACATCACACCGGCGTACAGATCGACGCGCTTGAGCGGCCGGTAATCGATCATGGTCGAGAGGGCGTACTGCGTCCCGGCGCAGGCGCTATTGTTCTCTCGGATAACGTTGAGAACATTCCCGTTCGCTTGAACAAAGCTGGTCTTGGCGTAGGCGCATCGTGTGGTCGAAGAATTGTAGTTATTTTGATTCTCATAGTAAAAAGCGCTGCTTACGTCTAGTTGAGAGTTGATCGCATATTTGACGCCGATGAAAGGGACGTTGACGACCCGAATTTTATTGTAAGCGGTGTAGTTGGTCCACGCTGTGGGGAAGAGTTTCGCGATGGCTTTGTTGGTTGTGACGATGGTCGCTGGAACGCTGTAGCCGCCGAGAGTCCGGAAGCCGTTCAAATAGTCGTCGCTTGGGTTGGTCTGCTGCCACCACATCCAGCCGCCAGAGAGCGTCACGGGGCCCAATCTGTATTTGGCGAGGAGCATGAGGCCGCTGTTGTTGGACAGCGTCGCCTTCAGGTCGTCAGAGCCGTAGAAGTTCGGGATCCCGCTTGTGCAGGCTGTTTGGCCCTTGAAAGGGCCTTTTGTGAGCGTCGCGCATGAGCCGGTGAAGTTCGAGAGACTCACCGCGTCGCGAGCATAGCTGCCTACGAGATCGGCGGAAAAGAGACCGCCAAAATGGTCTTCAATGTCGACGCCGACATCGCCCTGATAGAGTCCGGTCGTTCCGTTGCCCTGGTCATAGCCGCCCCACTGCACCAAGGCTCCGGCATGAAAGTTTTTGTAGCTCACGCGGTACTTCACACCGGTATTGGCGCGGTTGGTCTCGGTGTCGCCGAAGCCCGCATAGGACCCGGAATAGCCCAGCGCAGAAAACGCATAGGAGCCGCCCATTGGGTCGTAGGCGATCACACCGTCGAGCGTAAGCGAAGTTACGCGGCCGACCGTCAGCGTGCCGTAAGTTCTGTTGCTGACGCCTAGATACCCTACTGAGTTATCAAACTGGCCAGCGCGGCTTGAGTCGCTGCCTGCGCTCTGCAGCACGAGCGGCAGGCCATTGTTCTGCGCATACGAGCGCGGTCCATTAACCAGATTGAAGGAATAGGGATCGAAGCCGGCTTCCACCGCCCCCACGAGCGACCAGCCGGGCAGCCACGGGATTGCCTCCTTCATGTTGATCCCGACGACCGATTGGCTGAGGCCGTTCGGCGTCCACAGCCACTTGGATCCGTAGCTCTGCTTGCCGACAAAACTGAAGACGCTATTCGAGTAGGTATTGTTAGCGGGCGCGCCATTGGAACTGTAACCAAGGCCTAAGTCTATCGTCGCGTAAGCCGTGATGCCCGCGTAACTCAGGGGACAGTCCGCAGCGCTCGAATTCCAATAGGTCCAGAAGTTTGAAAAGCAGTTCTGCGGCGCCGTCGGGGCGTCGTCCGTTTTGGTCGGCAGATCGGCGGCGTCCGCCGCGGACGCAAGCCCTATCCCCATAGCAACAATGACAAATAGGCGGTTCATTGGCCCCCTCGATCGCCTTTGCGAGATCGAAAGCATAGGTATATAAAGTCTATAATGCAACTATATTAAATCGTACCGCGTACAGGGAGGCGCGATGAAGAGCCGGCCGCTCCGCGTGGCCCCGCTATCGCGGAGTTTTTAGCGCTTGGGTGAAGACCGACTTATGCGGACGCAGCGTGGGCGGGCAGGGGCGCCGGGGGTCTTAAGAAAGCAACCTGCGGAATGTCTGCGAAGCCAGCGATTGCTGGGGTTCCGCCCGTCGGCGGGGGTGCGCTCGGACTCGGTCGCGGCAATGCCGCTGGTCCGATAGGCGCCGACCTGCGCCGAATCCGGCGCCTCGTGAAAAACCCGGTTGCGGCGAGGGACGCTGCAACCGGGTTGAAAAGTAGCCGTCAGAACTTGACGCGCAGGCCCGCGGTCGGGGCGATGTTCTGGGTCGCCAGGAAGCCGTTCGCGAAACCGCCGTAGACGTTCGACACCATCAAGCCGGCGTAAAGGTCAACACGCTTCACAGGACGATAGTCGATGAGCGCCGAGATTGCGTCCTGCGTTCCAGCGCATTTGTTGCTGCTGATGCGGTTGACGGTGAGTTTATTTCCGTTCGGCCACACGAAGCTGGTGTTGCCGTAAGTGCAGGCGGACGTGTTGAAGTCGCTCTGCTGTTGATAATAATAGGCCGCGGTCACGTCGAGTTGCGGCGTAATCGCATATTTAGCCCCGAGCCAGAAGTAAGGCGCGATTCTGTTGACATTGTAGTTGGTGAAGTTGGTCCACGCGGTCGGAAACAGCTTCTTGATGGCTGGATTCGACGACACGATGGTCGCCGGGACATTCCAACCGCCGATGGTGGTGAAGCCATTCAAATAGTCGTCGCTCGGATTGGCCTGCTTCAGCCAAGCATAACCGCCGTACAAAGTCAGAGCTTGCACCTTATATTTGGCGGTGAACAAGAACCCTGTGTTGTTCGACAGGGTCGCTTGCACATCGGTGTTGCTGTAGAACATCGGAACGCCGGACGTGCATCCGGTTTGCCCCGCAAACGGACCTTTGGTCAGAGTTGCGCAGCTTCCGGTGAACGTGCCGACATTGACGGCGTCCTTGGCCCAGCTGCCGATGAAGTCCATCGACAGCACCCCGCCGTAGGGATTTCCCTGGAAGACGTTGAAATCCCCGCCAACCTGGCCCTGATAGAGGCCGTTGGTGCCGTTGCCTTGGTCGTAACCACCCCATTGCACCAAGCCGCCGAGGCGGAAATTCGCCCCGTAGAAGGAAGGCGCAGGGATTTCCACCCGGTATTTGACGGCGGTGTTGGCGCGCGCGGCTTCGGTGTCGCCGAAGCCGGCGTATGACCCCGAGAAGCCGAGCGGCGAGAACGCGTAAGAGCCGCCCATCGGATCGTAGGAGTTGATCGCGTCGAGCGACAGGGTGTTGACGCGGCCGACGGTCAGGGTGCCGTACGTCTTGTTGCTGAGGCCAATGAAGCCCTGCGAGTTGTCCCACTGCCCAGTGCGGCTCGAATCGGCGTTGGCGCCCTGTAGCGTCAGCGCCTTGCCGTTGTTCTGGACCTGCGACCGCTGCGCGTCGGCCAGATAGCCGTAGTAGGGATTGAACCCGGTTTCGACCGTGGCGATAAGCGACCATCCATAACCGAGCGGCTGGCTCATTTTGATGCCGACGACCGACTGGCTCATGCCGTTCGGCGTAAACAGCCATTTCGCGCCGTAGTTCTGCTTGTTCATGAAGCTGTTGACGCCGTTATTCCACGCGGCGGTGTAGGGAGCGCCATTGCTTTCATAACCGAAGCCCAGATCGACCGTCGCGTAGGCGGTGAAAGGTCCCCAGCTCAGCGGACAATCAGCGGCCGTCGAGTCGAGCCATGTCCATACGCTCGCGAAGCAATTGACGGGCGCTGGCGCGACCTCCTTTTTGGTCGGCAGATCGGCTGCGCGAGCCGCGCCTGCCGAGGCGACCGCAATCGCCAATGCGATACCGAGCTTTTTCATCGTATCCCCATCCCGTGTGCGCGGACCGAAACGGCGCCGGACCGCGTGCTGAACGTCAACGGCTCTCGCTCGCTCGCCGGGGCGAGTCGCGTCCCTCCGTTTCGTGACTCGATTCTGTGGGCCCGTCGCAGCGGAAATCAAAGACATCCTACCGCCGCGACGTGGCTTGCGCTCACTTGAATCGAATTTGCGTGGGTTACGGTAAATGCCTGAGGCGTCACAAACAAACTATAAGTTTGCCGTTATTTCGTCTTTTTTTAGATTGTTGCAAATTAAACACAGTCGATGCTTACGGCGCGCTACGACGAAGCCTATTTGTCAAGAAATTATAGGCTCAAGATCGAATCAATACGCTCAAGCCAAGCGAAAATGGCCGAGATGACGCGACGTGCGGAGTTTGCGACTAGCGCGCCTTTGTTACAGCTTGGCGACAAAGCCGCGTCGGCATTCAAAAAAAATTTATTCGAGCCCCAAAATGAGCCTGTGCTAGCACGCCGGCGTCGCGATCAAACCTCGTGTTTTGGCGAGGAACGGAATCATCGGAGCGAACTCCCCGCGGGGTGTGGCGGTTGGAATCGCAACCCGCGCCGATGGCGGGCGTGATGGCCCGCCGTCCCGCCAGAAGCTCCGGCTCGGACGGTCTCGGGAATTGAGCACATGATCAACGCGCCTTTCGAGAAGAGAGCGACTCCAACCAGCCGAGGGGCGGAGCCTCTCTCGGGGCTCCCGGTGCTCGTCGTCGAAGATGAGCGAGATCTCGCCGAAGAGATACGTCTTGAACTGCAGGCGAGCGGCTATCAGGTGCGGCTTTCCGAGACGGTTGACGATGGGCTGCGGGCGGCCCGGGCTGGCGTCGCGGCTCTTGTCATCGACCGCATGCTCGATGGCGAGGACGGGCTTTCGATCATCGAATCGCTACGCGCCGAGGGCAACGCCACGCCCGCTTTGGTGATCAGCGCGCTCTCGTCGGTCGACGAGCGGATCAATGGCCTCAAGGCGGGTGGCGACGACTATCTTGTGAAGCCGTTCGATATTCGCGAACTGAGCGCGCGCGTTGCAGCGCTCTTGCGCCGCGGCGGCGATTCAAGAGTCACGCGATTGCAGGCGGGCGTCCTCGAGATGGACCTCGTCGAGCGAACCGTTCGCTGCGACGGAAAGCTGGTCGACCTCCTGCCGCGGGAGTTCACCCTCCTCGAATATTTCATGCGTCGTCCGGGCCAAGTCGTGACGCGGGCGATGCTGCTCGAGGACGTCTGGAATTTCAAATTCATGGCGCAGACCAATGTCGTCGATGTGCAGATCGGCAATTTGCGGCGCAAGCTCGATCCGGCGGATGGGAAACGCTTCATCGTCAATATCCGCGCTGTCGGCTTCAAGCTCTATGCGGACACTTGAGGTCTTCAAGGCGCGGGCCTTTCGGATCGCGATTGCGTTCATCCTCGCGATCGCTGCGGCGATGGTTGCCGCGTTCGGGTTCATTTATTGGGGTGTGTACACTTCCGATATCGAGCGCGTGAGCTCCATCCTCGTCGATGAGGCGGCCAAGAGCGAGAATGACAGCGAGGCGGATCTGCGTAGAGCGCTGCAGCTCCGGCTGACGCGAGACATCCGCCGCCTGGACTACGTGGCCGTGTTTGATCCGCACGGCGCCATGGTGTTCGGCGACGTGCCGGGCATGCCGCCAATTCCCGTCGACGGCCAGGCTCACGTCGTGCAGGAGCCGCTGTTGCCGAATTCGACCGGCGACCGCGAGCCCGCCATTTTCGTGGCTCGCCGTCTCGCGAACGGCGGTGTGTTGTTGCTTGGGCGGAGCCTGTGGGAGACCTATGACCTGCAGAGGACGCTTCGGCGGGCTTTGGGCATTGCGCTTCTGCCGACGCTTCTCGTCATTTTGGGGATTGGCGCGCTCTTCGCTCGGCGGGCGTCGGTGCGGCTCGAAGGCGTTCACGGCGCCATCGTTCGGTTCATGAATGGCGAACTCGGCTCGCGGTTGCCGGTAGCCGACGAGGGCGACGATATCGACAAGGTCGCGGGAACCGTCAATCTCATGCTGGACGAAGTCGTGCGGTTGCTCGACCAGCTCAAGAGCGTTGGCGACAATATTGCTCACGATCTGCGCACTCCGCTCGCCGTGGCGCGGGCGCGGATCGAGCGCGCGCTCGACAACGAGACCGGGGCGGAGCAGCTGAAGGGCGCGCTCGAAGCCGCCCTCGCCCAAATTGAAAAGGCGTCGGCGACGATTTCGTCGATTCTGCGCATCTCCGCAGTCGAGAATAGCGTGCGCAAGCAACAGTTTAAGGATTTCGATCTCGCGACGGTTTGCGCGCAGCTCCTCGACTTTTATGAGCCGCTTGCGGAATCGAAGGGCGTTAAGATGATCGTGGACGCTCCGGCGCCCATTCCGGTTCGCGGTGATCAGGATCTCATGCGCGAAGCGCTCTCGAACCTGATCGACAACGCGATCAAGTTCACGCCGGCGGGCGGCGTGGTGCGCATCGAGGCGCGAACGGTGGACGAACGTCCCTTCCTGTGCGTGAGCGACAGCGGCGTTGGCGTGCCGCCGCACGAGCGCACGAGGATCTTCGAGCGCTTCTACCGCGGCGAGCGGAGCGGCAAGTCCGCGGGGCACGGGCTGGGTCTCAGCATCGCCGAGACCATCGCCAAGCTCCACGGCTTCGAACTTGCCGTCGAAGACAACAACCCAGGCGCGCGCTTCGAATTGCGAGCCGGGTCCTCCGACCGGGCGAGAGTGAACCGCGAGCGCGCGTGACCCGCGCGGTCGGCGCGTTGGTTCCACAGGAAAAGAGAAAGATTATTTTAGTGTGAGGCGGGTCGCGAGGCCGGTATGTAGCGGGCTGGCGCCGGGGCGGCGGCGTTTTGCCGCAGCGGCGTAGCGCGCCTTGGCCGCCGCCGCCGCGCGTTTTGTAAAGTGACCAATGCTTGCTATCGTTCGCATAGCGCTGAACCGGCCTTACACATTCGTCGTCATGGCGATGCTGATTGTCATCTTCGGCGTTGCGGCTGCGATCAAGACGCCGACCGACATTTTCCCCAATATCGGCATTCCCGTCGTCGCGGTGGTCTGGACCTACAACGGCCTGCCGCCGGAGGACATGTCCGGTCGGGTCATCTACTACTACGAGCGCACGCTGAGCGCGCAGGTCAACGACATCGAGCACATCGAGTCCCAGTCGCTTCCCGGCTATGGCGTGGTCAAGGTGTTCTTCCAGCCCAACGTCAACATCAATTCCGCTCTGGCGCAGATCACGGCGGCGTCGCAGACCGTGCTCAAACTCCTGCCAGCCGGCATCACTCCGCCCTACGTCCTGAGCTTCAATGCGTCGAGTGTGCCGATCCTTCAGCTCGCGTTGTCGAGCGACACATTGTCGCAGGCGGAAATCTTCGACGCCGGGCAGAATTTCATTCGCCCTCAATTGGCCACCGTCGCCGGAGCGGCGGTTCCCTCGCCCTACGGCGGCAAGGTGCTGCAGGTTCAGGTCGATCTCGACCAGGACAAACTGCAAGCCTACGGGCTATCGTCGCAGGACGTGGTCGAGGCGATCGCGCGGCAGAACCTTATCACGCCCGTGGGAACGGAGAAGGTCGGGAAATACGAGTACATCATCTCGCTAAATGACGCTCCGAGCGAAATCGCGGAATTGAACGACCTGCCGATCAAGACCGTCGACGGCGTGCCGGTCTATATCCACGACGTCGCCTATGTTCACGCAGGAAGCCCGCCGCAGATCAATATGGTGCGGGTCAACGGTTCGAACGCCGTCTTGATGACCATCTTGAAAGCGGGATCGGCTTCAACGCTTGACGTCATCGCCGGCGTCAAGGCGCTGCTGCCGAAACTGCGGCAGACGCTGCCTTCAAACCTTCATCTTGAGGCTGTCGGCGACCAATCGAGATTTGTCACCGCTGCGGTGTCATCGGTCATCTTCGAAGGCGTGGTGGCCGCGGCGCTCACGGGGCTGATGATTTTGATCTTTCTCGGCAGCTGGCGGTCGACCGTGATCATCATGGTCTCGATTCCGCTGGCGATCCTGACTTCGGTCGCGCTCCTCGCGGCGACCGGCGAAACCATCAACGTCATGACGCTCGGCGGTCTTGCGCTCGCGGTCGGCATTCTCGTCGACGACGCGACGGTCACGATCGAGAACATCAACTACCATCTCGAACAGGGCAAGGACATCGAAACCGCCATCATGGACGGAGCGGCGCAGATCGTCGTTCCGGCGACGGTTTCGCTGCTATGCATTTGCATCGTCTTCGTGCCGATGTTCACCCTTGGCGGGGTGGCGGGCTTTCTTTTCAGACCGATGGCGAAAGCGGTCGTTTTCGCGCTTATCGGCTCCTATGTGTTGTCGCGCACCCTGGTCAATACGATGGCGCGCTTTCTGCTCGCTCATCAGGTGGCGCCTGCCCACGGCGCGCCGCCGCCGCCGACGCGAAATCCCCTCGTCCTCTTTCAACGCGGGTTCGAACGGCGTTTCGAAGCCGTGCGCGCCTTCTACCGACGCCTGCTCATCACCGCGCTGGGCGGACGGTTCGTATTCATCGGCGGGTTCCTGGTCGCCTCTCTTTGTTCGTTCGCGCTTGTCCCGTACCTCGGCCGCAACTTTTTCCCCCCAGTGGAAAGCACACAGATCGCGCTGCACGTCCGCGCCCCGACGGGAATGCGGATCGAAGAAACAGGGGTCGAGGTCGACAAGATCGAGGCGGCTATCCGGGCGATCATTCCCCCGACGTCGTTGCGCTCGATCGTCGACAACATCGGCCTGTCGATCAGCGGCATCAACATGGCCTACGCCAACACGGGATCAATCGGCGCTTCGGATGCGGATATTCTGATCACGCTCCACGACGGTCGGGAAGCGGAAGCTCCAGGTTTCATCAAGGCGATGCGCGAACAATTGCCGCGGCAGTTCCCTGGCACGACCTTCGCCTTCCTCCCTGCTGACATCGTGACCCAAATTCTCAACTTCGGCCTGCCTGCGCCGATCGACGTGCAGGTGATCGGCTCGAAGATTGAAGCGAACCGCGCCTATGCAAGCAAGCTTCTCGCCAAGATCTCGCGTATCCCGGGGATCGCCGATGCGCGCATCCAGCAGGCTTTCAACGCCCCGACTTTCCAGGTCGACGTCGATCGGACCCGGGCGCAGATCGTCGGCGTGAGCGAGCGGGATGTCGCCCAGAACCTGCAGAACGCTTTGGCCGGCAGCATCCAGACCGCGCCGACGTTCTGGCTCAATCCGAAGAATGGCGTGTCCTATCCGATCGTCGCCCAGACGCCGCAATATTGGGTTCGATCGCTCTCTCAACTCGAGAACATCCCGGCTTCCCAGGGGACGGCCGAAAAGCAGATCCTCGGAGGAGTCGCATCGATCAAGCGCAATGTCAGCGACGCCGTCGTCTCGCATTACGCCGTTCAACCGGTTCTAGATATTTTCGCGACCAACAATGATCGAGACCTTGGGGCGGTCGCTGCGGACATTCAGAAGATCCTGGATGAGACCGCGCATGAGGTTCCTCCCGGATCGACCGTCGTGGTGCGGGGACAGGTGCAGACGATGACCTCCGCGTTCGGTCAGCTCGTCATCGGCATCGCGCTCGCGGTCGTCCTGATTTACCTCCTGATCGTCGTCAATTTTCAGTCCTGGCTCGATCCTTTCGTCATCATCACCGCCTTGCCGACGGCGCTCGCCGGCATCGTCTGGATGCTCTTCTTCACTCACACCACATTGTCGGTTCCGGCCCTGACCGGCGCCATCATGTGCATGGGCGTCGCGACCGCCAACAGCATTCTGGTCGTCAGTTTCGCTCGCGAGCGCCTCGCTCAGGGCGCCGACCCCGCGACGGCCGCGATCGACGCCGGTTTCACCCGCTTCCGCCCGGTGCTCATGACCGCGCTCGCGATGATCATCGGCATGAGCCCGATGGCGCTCAGCGCCGAATTGAACGCGCCCCTCGGCCGCGCCGTGATTGGCGGGCTTGTGTTCGCGACGGTCGCGACGTTGCTCTTCGTGCCCGCGGTCTTCCGACTCGTTCATGAGCGCAAGCCGAAAACAGCAAGCGCGCCTGCTCCGCACTTTCCCGCCGAGGCCACTCCCGCATGAGCCAGGACCAAGCCGAAGCGCGAACCCAAGGTCTCGAGGCGCCTGCCCAGGGTCACTCGGCGCAAGCTCAGGCGGGAGCGGCTCATGGCGAGCCTGTCGTGGCCGCTGCGGAGGATCGTCGGCCGGTCAAGGTCGGACGCGCGATCGTGATCCTCGCGGTGGCTGCGGTCGCCGTCGCCTACAGCGGCATTGCCGGACGCCGCCAAGACGACCAGAAGCTCAAGCAATGGACGGAAGAGCAGGCTGTTCCGCCGGTCTCGGTCGTTGCGCCGAAGCTCGGTGGGGCGGAACGCGAACTCGTGCTGCCAGGCAACGTCGATGCGTTCTACACCGCCTCCATCCACGGGCAGGTCAAAGGCTATGTCAGCGAGTGGCGCAAGGACATCGGCGCAAAAGTGAAACAAGGCGACGTGCTCGCGGTCGTCGACACCCCGGAACTCGATCAGAGCGTTGCAGTCGCCCAGAGCGAGCTCGAAAAGGCCAAGGCGAATCTGGCTCTCGCCAAGGTGACCGCGACCCGGTGGAATTCGCTGCGCACCACCGCGGCTGTCTCTCAGCAAGCCGCCGACGAAAAGGATGCGGATGCGCGCGCGCGGGCGGCCGAGGTTGACGCCGCGCAGTCCAACGTCGACCGGATGAAAGCTCAGAAGGCCTTCGCGAACATCGTAGCGCCCTTCGATGGGGTTGTGACCGCCCGCAATGTCGATGTCGGCTCGCTGGTGAGAGCTGACGGCCTCAGCGCGGCGCCTTTGTTCACCGTCGCCGACGTGCACGAGATGCGCATCTATGTCCCGGTGCCGGAGACCTACGCCGCCGCGGTCAAGGACGGGACGAAGGCGACCCTCGAGGTGCCGGAATATCCCAACCGAGTGTTCGAGGCGACCGTCGAGACGACATCGCGCGCCATCGATCCCAAATCGCGCACCTTGCTCGTTGAGCTCCTCGCCGACAACAAGGATGGATCGCTCCATCCGGGCGCGTTCACCCGGGTTCACTTCAAGATTCCGCCCGATCCCAACACCTACACCGTTCCAGCCAGCGCGATGCTCTACCGCGACACAGAGCCGAGGGTCGCCACGGTCGGGCCTGACAATCGAATCGTCCTGAAGGATGTGCGCATCGTGCGTGATCTGGGAACGGCGGTCGAAATCGCCGGCGGGGTCGGTCACGACGAGCGCATCGTCACCAATCCGCCCGATTCGATCGGCGACGGCGAGGAGGTTCGGGTTATGGAAGCGGCTGGGGAGAAGACGCAACGGTCATCCGCCCAACGAGCGGAGGGGTCGAAGGATCATCCGAAGAGCGCCGATGAGATGGCGCAAACAGGGCGGGACCACGGGGAATGAAGTGGGCGCCGTGGTTTGCGGCGCCGATCGCCCTCGCGCTCGGCGGGTGTGACTTTGCGCCGCGATATCATCCCCCTTCGGTCGAAACGCCCGCAAAGTTCAAGGATGAGAAGGGCGCGGGCGGAACGCTTCCGGCGAGCGGCGAGTGGTGGCTCGCCTTCAAAGATGGGACGCTCAACGCGCTTCAGGCGCAGGTGGACGCGGCCAATCCCGATCTTGCCGCCGCCGTCGCGGCCAACGATGCAGCGGTTGCGCGCGCTGACGCCGCGCTAAGCGGCGCCTACCCGCAGGTCGACGCGGTTCCGCACTTCCTCGCCAACAAGCAGTCGGCCAATCGGCCGCTGCGCTCGGCCAACCAGCCGACTTATTACGGAGACAACCTCATCGGCGCACAAACCTCCTATGAGGTGGACATCTGGGGACGGGTGCGCGACATTGTCGCATCCGCCAATGCGTCGGCGGAAGCGAGCGCCGACGCGCTCGCCGACGCCAGGCTCGAACTGCACGCGGAGCTTGCCCGCGACTACGTCAACCTGCGCGGTTTCGACGATCAGGCCAAGCTCCTCTCCGACACAATCGCCATCTATCGGTCGGCCTTGAAACTCACGCAGGACCGGCTGGCCGCGAATATCGTCTCGCCGGTCGACGTCGACCGAGCGCAAGCCCAGCTCAGCTCCGCCCAAGCTCAGCTGTCGGATCTTCTGCTCAATCGCGCGACTCTCGAAAACTCCATAGCTGCGCTCGTTGGCAAGTCCGCGGCCGGCTTTTCGGTCGCGCGGTCTTCAGCCCGGCTGCCGCTGCCGAAGCCGCCGCCTGCAGTGCCCGCCGATGTGCTGCGGCAGCGCCCGGACGTCGCGGAAGCCGAACGGTTGACAGCCGCCGCCAGCGAACAGATTGGCGCGGCGCGAGCCAATTTCTTTCCCAAAGTCTCATTCATCGCGCTCGGCGGAACGCAGGACACCAATTTCCGGCTTTTCAATCCAAACAACCTGTTCGGAACCATCGGGCCCTCAATCGACATTCCCCTGTTCGACGCAGGGCTCCGTCAGGCGGAAGTCGCGATCGCCAACGCGCAATTCACCGAGGCGGCAGAGAACTATCGATCCACGGTGTTGCGCGCGATGAAGGAGATCCAGGACCAGCTGTCGTCGTTGCGGTGGCTGGCCGATGAATATGCTCAGACGAGGACGGCGGCGACGGCGGCGCGCAAAGCGGCCGACCTGTCGCTGACCCTCTACCGCGACGGCGCATCCTCGTATCTTGACGTGGTGACGGCGCAAAGCGCCGCGCTCGAGGCGGAAAGGCTCGCAATCGTGCTGCACACGCGCGAGCTCGTCGCCGATGTCGGCTTGATGCTCGCGCTCGGCGGCGGCTGGCTGGCGCCGCCCGAGCCGCGTCGCAAGCCGGGTCTCGCGCCGTATCTTGCGGAGTAAGTTCGAGAAGGCGTTTGATCATGGGCGAAAGCCCTTCAATAGGGGCTCGTCACGTGGTCCGTTCCTGGCGAGGATCCGCGGCTTGCGTTCATTCATGTGAAACTTAGGGGGTTGGCCTTGGGCGCGCGGGTTTAACGTGACGCCTCATCGTTCCGGGGCGGCGGGTCCGATTCCGGGAGGCGACCTTCACGATGGAATTGAACGCGCGAACCCCCAAGCAAGCCACATGTCACTGTATTATCAAGACTATGGAGCAGCGTGTCGCCGCCGATACAACGGCAGTGTCCTCGTTCGAAAGACAATCCGCCGCCTAACGGATTGTGGGATTTTTAGAGTTTGTTGCCGCCGCGACACGCATGGCAAAAAGAAAATAGGCAAGAGGTATTGCGGAAAAAGAGAAGATGTGCTAGGATTTTTCCAGGTCGGATTCAGCAGCGCGATGATGGGACGCGAACGAAATTGTGGGAAGGCGTGATGAGACAGCTTCGGCCCGGAGAGCTAGAAAGGGGCGGGTTTTCTTATTTCCACCAGCCCGTAACTCATTGAAAAGTCTCGAATCGAAAAAATAAACGCTAGTAAACGCTAGTAAATTTACTAACGTTTACTAGCGTTTACTCACGTTTATTGGCGTTTGCTGACGTTTATCGAGGCTGCGGGCCGTATCGCTTCAGCGCGCCGCCTTCTATTGGCGCGGTGTGAATCGGAGGTTACAATACCGTCGCATATCTTGCTGACCGCGGAGCAATTCATCAAGCCGCTCCGTTCAGCCGCCTCGTCCCTCGCGGCCGCCGCACTTCTGGCCTGTGGCGCCAACGCGGCCGATTTGCCGAGCCAACAGCAAGCGACGACCTCGCCCCAGGCGCCCGCCGCCAACCCGTGTTTTGACAGTCTCTATGACTTCCTAGTCGCCGATCCCGACGATTGCCCGCTCGCTTGGAACGGCGTCAGGCTCTACGGGCGGTTCGACTATGGCGCGGGCTACGAGTCGCATGGCGTTCCGTTCAACGGCAACTACCCGAACGGGGTCGAAACGCTTATTTCGAAGAACAGCAACGGCGCGCGCTTCACGCTTGTGCCAAATGGGCTTGGACAGTCCCATATCGGCGTCGAGGGAAAGGAGCCGATCGTTTCGGACTGGTCGTTCGTCTTCAAGTTCGAAAATGGTTTTGACCCCTACACTTTGCAGCGCGCCAACGGTCCGAAGTCGCTCGTCGAAAACAACACGATTGCGCTCGGCGCACAGACTGCAAATGGCGATTCGAGCCGCGCCGGCCAACTCTTCAACACCGAGGCCTATATTGGCTTCAGCCATCCGACCTATGGCGAACTGACCGCCGGACGGCAGAATTCTCTGATCGTGGACGGCGCCTCCCGGTTTGATCCGATGGGGGCTGCGTCAAATTTTTCGGTGATCGGCGTTTCCAACACCGCCGCGGGCGGCGGCGACACTCAGACCGCGCGCTACAACACTTCGCTCAAATATCACGTCGCGACGGGGCCATTCCATTTCGCCGCACTCTATCAATTCGGCGGCTACGACCAGGGCAATGGATCAAACGGCGCCTGGTCGCTCGGCATGACTGGCGACTTTGGTCCTCTGTCGTTCGGCGTGGAGGGGGAGAAGAACAAAGACGCGGTCTCGTTGTCCAATTTCGCCCAGTTTCCCCTTCCGGTCGGCGTCAGCGCCAACGCGCTGAAAGCGACCCTTTCCGACAACACCAGTGGCATCCTCGGCGTTCGATATGCGTTGGGAAACGCCGCGTTTTATGGAGGGTGGGAATATATCCTGTTCGCAAATCCGAGCGACGCCTACGCCAATGGCTTCACAGCGATCGGGAACTATCCGGTTCCGGCCGGCTTTGTGAATTCGACGGCCTATACGGAACACAAGATCTTGAGGGTTTTCTGGACTGGCGCAAAGTACGCCGTTTCGGACAATCTTGATGTCGCTGCGGCCTATTATCACTATTACCAGAACGACTATAACACCAGTCCGTGCACCGACGGCGGCCTTTCGGCGTCAAGCTGCCGCGGCGAGCTCAACGCCTTCTCCGCGATGATCAGTTATCGTCCCGCAAAGCGCGTTGAAGCGTATGGCGGCTTCATGTGGTCGCAAGTGACCGGAGGGTTGGCGAGCGGCTATCTCTATCGCACGAACTTCGCGCCGACGATCGGCGTTCGAGTGAGCTTCTGACGCCCGTTTCGCTCGTCTCTCAACCCTCTCCGGCGCTCGCTCCGGATCTAGAACGTGACCCGCATCGTAGCGACGAAATTGTTCTTAACAACCGGATTTGCCGTCACCGCCATCTGGTAACCGGCGCCGATGATCAAGTTGATCGGACGTGTCGCGGTGTCCTGGCCAATCTTGAAACGCCCCAAAATGACGCCCGGAGTGAGCAGGACCTGGTTGAGGCCGACGTGCTCCCCGTTGGGCCAGTACTCATAGTTCACCTCGAGTTCCGGCCAGAAATATTGCATGAAATGATATTGGAAGGCGGTGTTCCAAAGTATGGGATCACCGAAGGATTCCCTATTCATTTGAGGCGTGTCGCCGGGCGATCCGTGCCCCTGAACGGGAATCTGGATGCTAAGCGTCGACTGGATGTCAAAATCACCCCAGCCTTTACCTGCGGCGATTGTCGGCTGTGCGGTCAGAACATGATTGGAAATCTTACCCCTAGTGTTCAGCGCTTCCGTCATCTGAAAGAAGCCGGTGACGATATAATCGCCGTTGTCCCGGTTGGCGGAAATGAAGCGGTACTTGGCAAGGAAAATCGGCCAGTCGCCCCACCCCCACGCATCCCCCTTGGGGCCGCTGGCGACCGCGTAAGGCGGCGCCGCGACGATGAGCTCGATATTATAGGCCGGGATGAACTCGACCCGGAAACCGCCTGGGCCGCCGTAACTGTCGATGCGTTGGCCGTTCCCCTGGCTTCCGGTCCCGTTTTGCTGGCCATAGAAATCGGCCCGCAGCTCTTGTTCGAGCCTCGGCGTGACCGTCACAAGCGGCGTCATCCAATTGGGCTGCGCAGCCTGCGTGGCCGAAACCATGTCGAGCCAGGATTGGACGCCGGAGGACGGATTCTGCCCGAGACCCGGAAGCGTGACATTGTTCTGAGCGGGAAGGTCGGCCGCATGAGCGCCCCCAATACCGAAGGCGCCGACGATGAAAACGAAGGCCAGTTTCTTGTGCACTCTATTCCCCTGTGGTGCTAAGTATTTAAGCCCGCTGGTAGGCAGTATTTAGGTAAATATATCGACGTCAAGCGACCGCGAAAGAGTTGTCCACATGCGCGTTTCGTCCAGGAGATCCGGACTTTGCTTTCGGGATCCTTTCGGGCGGCCGCTGCAGGCGTTCTGGCGCATATCGAGGCGCAGATGAGGGCGACGCGCAGGACCGGAGGTGGGCGCCCGACCCTCAGATGATGCACTGCTGGGCGTCGTGAAGCTCAGGTTCGTCCAGCCGAACAGGCAGACGCGACTGCGGTACTGTGCCCATTTTGGATCCGCCGGCGCGCTGTGCCAGTTCCTCCAGGAGTCGAATTGGCTCGAAGCGAATCGGTGAGTTTTTTCTTCGTTGTTTATGCGCGTTATGCGCGCCACATGGTCACATTGACGCTGCAGATTGAGATCCCCAGCGTAGCAACGTCTCGCGCTCGAGGCCCAGCAATCTTGCAGCGGCCGCGACTTTGATCAGGCCGCCCGCCAGAAGTGGCCGGAGGCCGTGACGCCGTCGGTAGGGTGTCAAGGAAGTGGGCGTTTCGGTGGCGGAAAAACGAAGGGCCTGCAAAAAACACCCTTAAAGCCTTGAAAATATTGGTGGGCCGGGCAGGACTCGAACCTGCAACCAGACCGTTATGAGCGGCCGGCTCTAACCATTGAGCTACCGGCCCGATTGGGCGCTGGGCGAGGGATAAACCCCAAAAAGCGCTCGGTTGCAATGAGATCGCGCCGAACCGCCTCCGCCCTCCTTGAAGAATGGTCCAGCTGACCCCGATATGCTGTGGCAAGGCCGGAGATTGATTCGCAGGGGTTTGCTCACGGCGCAGACGCCCGGGCCGAAGCCCTCTCGGCCCTAACTTCGCCACGTAGTTTGGGTTCTTCGCACGGTTTGGTCGGTCGAACAGGGAGCCGATGTCAGCGTTTCAGAAGGACGTGGTCCCGACAGCGGTAGTCGGCGCGGACGCTTCCTTCGCGACGCGGGGGCGCGGCGTCGGGCCGCCGCCTGACCGCGAGCGGGCCTTTGTTCGAGCCAAACAACGCTCGGGACGTGTGAGGCTGCTGAGGCGCGCGATGTTGATCGCGGGCTTCGCCACAATTATCGGGACATTGGCGGCGGCATTCTTCAACCCATTCGCGGAAAAATTGGGTTCGCTGGGCTTTTCCAACCTCTCGGTGGAAGGGACCCAGATTGTGATGGAACGGCCCAAGCTCGCTGGATTTCGGAGCGATGGGCAGCCCTACCTTCTCACGGCCGATCGGGCTTTGCAGGATATTAAACAGCCGACGATGGTGCAGTTGCGAAAAGTCGATGGCGACATTGGCATGGCGGGTGGGGAGGCGACGCATTTAAGCGCTGACGGGGGCGTCTATGACAGCGTAGCCGAGAACATGGAGCTCTCGGGGAACGTGCGGATCAAGAACGGCGACTTCACCGTGCTCTTGCGAAGCGCCAAATTCAATTTTAAGTCCGGCGTCTACGGAAGCGATGACCCGGTTGAGGTCCGAGCCGGCGATGGCACAACAATATTTGCCGACCGAGCGTCGGCCACCAATCATGGTCAGGAATTGAGCTTTGAGGGGCATGTCCAAACAAGGATTGTCCCGCAAACCAAGCAACAGCCTGCGGCCGAAGCAAAAAAGGACTGATGATGACGTTGCCGCCGCGCATTCCTCAATGGCTAGGCGCGATCGCTGTCGCGCTGCTTCTTTCCAGTGAGGGCCAGTCGGCGGCCGAAAAGCCGTCGAATGATGGCGCGGCCATCTTCCCCGGGACAAGCTCGAAGGAGCCGATTTCGATCGACGCCGACAAGCTCGTTTACTACGACAAGGAACGCAAAGCGGTTTACACGGGCAATGTCGTTGTGATCCAAGGCGACACAAAAATGACGTGCTCGGCCATGACGGTCTTTCTGGAGCGCCCGCCCACTCAAGGGGCGGCGGCTCCCCAACCCTCGAACGGCCAATCCGCTCCCGCGACGGACTCGGGCGTGAAGCATCTCGATGCGACCGGGCCAGTCACTGTGGTTTCGAAGACGCAGGTCGCCACGGGCGACACCGGCAGCTACGACAAAGCCCAGGATAAGGTGTGGCTCATCGGCCATGTGACGCTGAGCGACGGGCAGAACGTCACCAAGGGCGACAAGCTGACCTACGACCTGAAGAACGGGCAGGCGACCGTCGACACCAGCGCGAAGTCGGGACGAGTGCATGGCCAGTTCATCCCGAAATCGAGCGCAGACGCCGGCAAGTCGGAGAGCGGCGCCTCGAAGGCCGACGCCGCGAAAGCGAAATAGGAGCCGGTCCTTGCCCCTCTTTCTCGTGCCGCCTCGCGCAGTCGAAGTGAGCGGTCGCCGGTGAGCGAAAGCGCCGTGCGCGAGCGCGCAAGCGCGGCTCCTCGCTGGCGCAAGTGGTTGCGGAGCGAGAACAGCGCGCCCGCTTCCGAGCCGTGGGCCGTCTCCGGCGGGCAGGGCGTTCTCGCCGTCCATCACCTCGGCAAAGGCTACCGGGGGCGAATGGTGGTGCAGGACGTGAGCCTGTCAGTTCAACGCGGCGAGGCGGTTGGCTTATTGGGACCCAACGGCGCCGGGAAGACCACCGTCTTCTATATGATCACCGGCCTCGTGAAACCCGACAAGGGCGAAATCGAGTTGGACGGTTACGACGTCACGCGGCTTCCGATGTTTCAAAGAGCGAGGCTCGGCGTCGGCTATTTGCCACAGGAAGCTTCGATCTTCCGAGGGCTCAACGTGGAGGACAATATCCGCGCCGTGCTCGAGGTCAACGAGCCCAACCGCCGCGCGCGCGAGGCGATGCTGGAATCGCTCCTCGAGGAGTTCGATATCGCGCGCGTGCGATCGGCGCCTTCAATTTCGCTGTCGGGCGGCGAACGGCGGCGGTGTGAAATCGCGCGCGCCCTAGCGGGCAAGCCCTCTTTCATGCTCCTCGACGAACCCTTCGCGGGCATCGACCCGATCGCGGTTGGCGACATTCAGGACCTCGTGCGCCACCTCAAGGGGCGCGGAATTGGCGTCCTGATCACGGATCACAATGTGCGGGAGACGCTCGGGTTGATCGATCGCGCCTACATCATTCACAGCGGCCACGTTCTCACCGAAGGGCCGCCGGACGACATCATTGCGCATCCGGACGTGCGACGTCTTTATCTGGGCGAGGACTTCCGCATGTAGGCTCGCGCGAGCGGGCCATGAGCGCGGGAGGTTCACTCGTCTTCGCCGAACCGGCCGGAGACGAGCGCCTCGAGCGCATTCAGCGCCTCTTGAGCTTCCGCGCCGGACGCTGACACGGTGATCGTGGAACCTGGCCCCGCGCCGAGCGTGAGGATGCCCATGATCGAGTCCCCTCCGACCGTTTCGCCGCAGCGGGTCACCTTCACGTCCGCATCGAACCGATCGACGCACTGAACGAATTTGGCGGTGGCGCGCGCGTGCAGGCCTTTGCGATTGACGATATGCATTTCGCGCGACAGCATTCCGGTGAGCGTTGGGGGCGAACAGTCTTCTTCGGAGCTGGTCTGGGTCATTTCCCCTCCAGCACCTTGCTTGCAATGGTGATATATTTGCGGCCGGCGTCGCGCGCTTCGACCACCGCGTGATCGAGATCGGTGCTTTCCCGCATGGTGGCGAGCTTGATCAACATCGGCAAGTTGACGCCGCAGATCACCTCCACGCGCCCTCCATCCATCACCGAGATCGCCAGATTTGACGGAGTGCCGCCGAACATGTCGGTCAGGATGACGACACCCCCGCCATCCTGAACGCGCGCCGCCGCGTTCAGGATATCCGAGCGCCTCTGCTCCATGTCGTCCTCTGGGCCGATCGTAATCGTCTCGAGCTGGGACTGAGGCCCAACGACATGCTCCAACGCCGCCCGAAAACCAGTAGCGAGCTGGCCGTGGGTCACAAGGACCATTCCGATCATCAATTATCCATCAGTCGATCGGCTCGTGTTCCCCGGCGCCAATCAGGCCGGCGGAAGATGCTCAGGGACTTCATTTTTGTGCACTGCGGCGCAATGTTCAAGGGAAATTCCTAATCGCGCTGCCGGCCTCGTCCTCAAGACAGCCAATCGCTCTTCGATCGCGAGGGCTTGATCGCAAATGCTGAGGCTTGAATCAAGCGCCAGTCGGGGCAGCGCGGCGTCGGCTATGATGAGGTCGTCGTCATGATCCGGCATCCTCGGCCACCGGCGCTCAGGTTCGCACAGTTCAACCGCGAGCCGCATGACCGCCGCCGGCTCGCTCCGGACCTTAGTTAAGCCCACCGTTCGGCGTTCGATGAGGCCGGCGATATTGGCGGCTCCCCGAGCGATCAAGCGACCGCCCGCGTTGCGGACGAAGATACGGTCGTCTCCAACGAGCGCGGCAAATGCGTTCGAGCTGTTCGCGCGCGCCAATAACGCGAGCGCGAGCATGCTTTTCCCAGACCCCGACGGTCCAAGAATGAGAACGCCATGCTCGCCATGCACGACGGCCGTGGCATGGAGGCTGATTGCCCCGGCCGGCGCAGAATCAATCATGCGGTGAACGCAGGCAGTTCTACGACGAACCGCGCCCCAGCCCCATGTCGGGGGTACTCGTCGGAACTCTCGCAGTCTGGTGCGCCGGCGCGACTGACCGGATCGATTGGCCTGTTGCACGCCCAGATCCGACCGCCGTGAGCTTCGGCGATTTGGCGTGAAATCGACAGGCCCAAACCCGAGTTCTGTCCAAAACCGTGGCTTGGCCGGTCGGTGTAAAAGCGCTCAAAAATCCGCTCAAGCGCATGCGGCGGGATGCCGGGTCCGTCATCGTCCACAGTAATCACGACGCGGTCGAAGGCCTCCCCTCCTTCCGCCTCCCTTCGAGCGGAGATGCGCTCCACCTGGACCCGGACGACGCCGCTCGGTTCGGAGAAGGAGCAGGCGTTGTCAATCAGATTGGTGACGACCTGCGCCAGTCGAGAATCATGCCCGAGAACGAAGTACTCGGCGCCTGCATTTTTGCCGCGCCTGACGGGGATGGACAATTCGATCCGGGCGCCATTGCTGCGCGGGGAATCTTTCGCCATCGACACAACTGCACGCAGAAGCGCGGCCACGTCGACAGGACCTGCGTCGCCTCGCGCCAGCTCTGCATCGAGGCGGGACGCGTCGGAGATGTCGCTGATCAACCGGTCGAGCCGTCGCACATCGTGTTGCATGACTGCGATGAGCCGATCACGCGATTGGTCGCCGCGCACCCGCGGCAGCGTTTCGAGCGCGCTGCGGAGCGACGTCAAAGGATTCTTGAGTTCATGCGCGACATCCGCTGCAAAGGTCTCAATCGCGTCGAGACGTTTGTAGAGCGCTTGCGTCATATCGCGCAGCGCGCGGGACAAATGGCCGATCTCGTCCGACCGCGCGGTGAAATCGGGAATCTGCTGTCGAGAGCGGATGCCTCGCCGCACGCGTTCAGCTGCATCGGCGAGCCGCCGGACCGGTTCGGCGATCGTGTTGGCGAGCGAAAGCGAGAGGACCAACATCACGACGGCAAGCACCAGAAAGAACCGCAGTTGAGCCAAACGCGCCGAGGTGATCACACGGTCAATGTCCCCGCCCTGGGTGGACAGAAGCAGCGCGCCCCGAGTGGCCATCATGTGCTGAATCGGGACCCCGACCGACACGATCGTCTCGTCCTGGTGATTGACCCGCACCAGGGATTGCGTTCTTCCCTGCAGGGCCGCAGCCACTTCCGCCATGGTCCTCCCATTGGTCGCCCATGAATCTTCGGTTCGTGGCGCTGTCGAGGTGAGGAACAGGCTGCGCAAGTGGGCGACCAGCCGATCGGCGAATCCCCGCCGCTCATATGCGTCTGGCAGATCGGAGCGCGTGACGGCGCCTCGGGCGGAATATGAGCGTGAATCGAGCAGAAGCTTGCCGTCGCTGTCATAAATACGGGCGCGCGTATGGGTTGGCGTGACCAGCCGATGCAGGAAGGGGCCAACCAGAGCGGGATTGATGGAGAACTGCGTCGCGTCTTCTTCGCTTGGCGACGGCGCGACGCTGTCTCCGGGCGCGAGTTGCAGCAGCTTGTCGGGATCTATGGTGATCGAATCGGTGTCCCCGGTCGCGGATGCGGAGATCGCGGCGGCGATGATGTCAGCCTGCGTGGTGAGGCTCTGGATTCGGGCGGCGATCAGATCGGCGCGGAACTGGTCGAGGAGCAGGAAGCCGACCACGAGCACCACGAGGCCGCCAAGATTGAGGACAACGATGCGCCGGGTGAGGGACGACGAGAACCGTGGCGTCAGAAATCGCCACGCCATGCGTGCGCGCACCCGCAGCCAGCGAAGTCTTCCACGGGCCGCATGAGCGGAAAGGCGATGCTGAATCTGCGTTTGGGCGCTCATTGCCCGGCCGAGCCGCTTATCCTTCTTTAAATCGGTAGCCGACCCCGTAAAGGGTCTCGATCATTTCGAAATCCGGCTCGACCACCTTGAATTTCTTGCGCAGCCGCTTGATGTGGCTGTCGATCGTGCGATCATCGACGTACACCTGATCGTCGTAGGCCGCGTCCATGAGCGCGTTGCGGCTTTTGACCACCCCAGGCCTGGTCGCAAGCGCTTGGAGAATGAGAAACTCCGTGACGGTCAGGGTCACCGCCGTGCTGTCCCACGTGCAGGTGTGACGCTCGGGATCCATCTTCAGGCGGCCGCGCTCGAGAATCTTGGCTTCCGTCTCCTTCTGCGTCGCGGCGTCCTTGGGATTCGACCGGCGCAGGATCGCCTTCACCCGCTCGACCAGGAGGCGTTGCGAAAATGGCTTACGGATGAAGTCGTCGGCGCCCATTTTGAGGCCGAACAATTCGTCGATCTCCTCGTCCTTCGACGTGAGGAAAATGACCGGCAGATCCGATTTCTGCCGCAGGCGCCGCAGGAGCTCCATTCCGTCCATGCGCGGCATCTTGATGTCGAAGATCGCCAGGTCCGGTGGATTCGCCTTCAATCCCTCAAGCGCGCTCGCGCCGTCGGTGTAGGTCTGCACGCGGTATCCCTCCGCCTCGAGCGAGAGGGAAACCGATGTCAGGATGTTGCGGTCGTCGTCGACCAGCGCAATTGTGGGCATGAAGCTCCCGTTTTGATTTGCTGTCGCCTCTTGGGCTGGCTGGCTTAAAGCTGAAACCATTGATCGTCTGAATGTGTTCCGAGGAGGGCATCGTCGCGGCGCGGCCGGCCCCAGATGGCCCCTGCGCAGGAATTGCGCAAGCTTACCATGATCTTGCGGGCATTGGCGAGCCGCCCGAACCGGCGCCGTCTTGACCCCGCGCCCCCGGTCGGCGCTCTGTGTCGCTCCAATCCGCCCGAAGCGTCAAGGCCGCCATGGCGAAAGCCGCCGATTCCGATCAAGCTCATGCCGAAGCCGTCGCCGACGCCAAGCGGCTGATGCGCCTCGCTCGCACCGGCGCATTGGCCACGCTCGAAGCGGACGGCGCCGCGCCGCTCGCCACGCTCATCGGCGTCGCCAGCGATTTCGACGGGGCCCCGCTTTTCCTCATGTCGACGCTGTCGCGCCATACCAAGAACCTCGCAGCGGACCCCCGCGCCTCCCTTCTGCTGACTGGGCGCCACGACCGCGGCGATCCGTTGAACCATCCGCGCGTCACGCTGTCCGGCCGCATCGAACGGCGCCCGGAGCCCAGCGCCAAGCTACGGTATTTGCAGAGGAATCCCAAGGCTGGGCTCTACGCGGGCTTCGCCGATTTCGCCGTCTTCGCGCTTAAGGTCGAGGGCGTGCACTTCAACGGCGGCTTTGGCCGGGCCGCCCCGCTCGCTCCAGTCGAGATCCTCGTCTCGCGCCAGGGCGAAGCCGCGTTGAGCGAGGCCGAGGAGCGGCTCGTCGCGGAAGCGAACGGGCGCGGCCAGGCCGCGCTGGCGCGCCTCGCGGGGCGCGGCGGCTTGCGCCCCGCCTGGCGAGCGATCGGGCTTGACCCGGAGGGCCTCGACCTTGCGGCGGGCGGCCGCGCGGCGCGGGTCCAGTTCGCCGCGCCGGCGCACGATCCTGAGCAATGGCTGGCGCGCCTCGACGAGCGCCTCGCGGCCGGCTAGCGCTGCGGGCGCGCTCGCCTCCGTCGCGGCTTTAAGCGCGAGTAAACGCCAATAAACGCTAGTAAATTTACTAGCGCTTACTAGCATTTATTTTTCTGAATCGAGATTTTTCAACGCGTTACAGCCGATTCAAATAAGAAAATCTCTCCCGCCCTCGGTTTTTTACAAAACCGTGTCGCTCCCTTCAGCTTCACGCCGGCCCGGAAGCCGCCGCAGGTCGATTTCGCCATGAGGGAAGACCGCAACCTATGTTTCCGTTTTCCACAATGTCTTGTATGACCGCAATCGATGCGAGCGTTCGCGACCTGGAAAAACCCCGCCGCAAGCCCGCCGCGACGATTTCGCGGCTCGGATTATCGAGGCTCGCCCCGATCGAGCGCCCCCATCCGCGATTCTCTGTGTGACACCCGCAAGTCTCAACGGAACCTGCCCCGTTCCACGGATTGCGTTTGTTTGTGACAGTGATCACAGCGCCCGGATGCGTTCACGATTAGTTGAAGAGGATGAGTTTCGGCGGCAACGCCCCTCAAGGGAGCGGGGGCCTCGCATGCAGGGCGGCGTCTTCATCTGTTATCGTCGCGAGGATTCCGCGGGCTTCGCCGGGCGCATCTACGATCGCCTGAAAACGAGTCTCGGGCGCGACAGCGTCTTCATCGACGTCGACAATATCCCGGCCGGGCGCGATTTCATCGAGGTCTTGTCCGAACGCGTGGGCCGATGCGATGCGCTCGTCGCCGTCATTGGCCGGAAGTGGCTCGCGAGCGCGGACAATGACAATCGCCGCCGGCTGGACGATCCCGGCGATTTTGTCCGCATCGAGATTGAGGCCGCTCTCGCCCGCGATGTCCCAGTCATCCCGGTGCTGGTCGACGGGGCGGCGATGCCGCGAACGCACGACCTCCCCGATGCGCTCAAGAACCTCGCGCGCCGCCAAGGCGTCGAAATCTCGCACAACCGGTTCGATTCCGACGCCGAGCGGCTGACCGACGCGCTGGCGCGGATCGGTGGAGAGCCGCGTCTCGCACGCGGCGTCGCCGCCGCTCGCTCGCCGACGCTGCCGAGGCAAGAGCCAAGCGCAGCCCTCTCGGTTGTCGCCTTGTTGTCGGGCCTCGTCATTGTCGCAGGCGTGGCGGGCTTGCTCTACGAGCAGCCCGGAGCGCAACGCGACACGGCGCGCCAGGAACAGAGGGCCCCTCACGCTGAGGTGAGGCCAACTCCCAGGGACTCCAAACCAGTCCCGACAGTCTGGACAAGCTCGGCCCCGAACGCCGCGACCGCGCCGCCCCATGCCGTTGTGATCGCGGCTGATCCGCCGCCCGATGTCGCCAACGCCGCCGCGTCGAATGCGGCGCGAGACGACTCTTCAGCTGGAACTGTCCCCGCCAACGCTCCAGCGAAGGTCGGCGAGGGAGATGCGCCTGACGCGAGCGGTCCGCCGCACTGGATGAATTTTCAAGATTTCATCGCCGACTACCGCAGACAAATCGTTTCGAGCTATCCCGACAAGGCTTGGGCGAGGTGCGTAGACGGCGCGCCGCAGCGCGCCGCGCATTGGTCGCCCAGGCCGCCCGGTCAATTCTTCGACCTTCGAGGTTTCAGCGATAAGGCTTTCACGTCCGACGCAGCGGATATGACCGCCAAGGGCTTCAAGATTCAATACGACAACATCTTTCAGAGTTGCGACGGCGCGAAGCAGCACCAGACGCTGTGGATGAAGGAGGATTGAGAGCGCTTCGGCGAGCGATGCTGGCGCCATCAGTTGCGAACCGGGTCGCAGCGCGGGTCGGAAACTGCACAATCAATTGAAGGACAGAGCTTTCCGCGCTAATTTCGCACGAGGGGCAAGGGCATCGGGATGCCGGGCGGCGTCTTCATCTGCTACCGGCGGGAAGAGTCCGCATTCGCCGCGCGCGCGATCCATGATCGAGTGGTGCAGCGGCTCGAGCGCGAAAACGTCTTCCTCGACGTCGATAATATCGACCTCGGCGTTGATTGGTTCACCGTCCTGAGTGAGCGCGTCGGAGCTTGCGACGCGCTTGTCGCGGTCATTGGCAGGAACTGGGTTTCCAGCGCCGACAGGGACAACCGGCGCCGTATCGACGATCCGGAGGATTTTGTTCGAATAGAAATCGAGGCGGCGCTCAAACGTAACGTTCGAGTCATCCCCGTTTTGGTCGATGGTGCGGCGATGCCCAAAGCGATCGAACTGCCGGACAGCCTGAAGGGTTTGGCGCGTCGGCAAGGGATCGAGATTTCACCCGCACGGTTCGAAGCCGACGTCGAGAGACTGACCAGCGCGCTCGGTTCGATCTTGGACCAGCGACGAGCACGCGACGCCGCAGAGGCGGCGGAACAGGTTGCGGAAGCCCGGCGACAGGTCGAAGCCCAGGCTGCGCGACGGTCGAAGGTTGCGAATGACGAGTCCCGATTGTTTTCTGGAACCGGGGCGATTGAGCCGCCGTCCGCACCCCGGCCGCCTCCCGTCAGAAACTATTCTCGGATAGTCGCCGTTGCTATTGCGATAGGTATTGCTGCGGTGTTTGCGATTTTGATCGCAACGTTCCCTTCGTTGCCTTGGAAATTCTCGGCGCATCCGGGCGACAAAGTCGCGGAGCAGGCTCCAGCAGATAAGATTGCAGTAGACAAGGCTGCGGCAGAGAAGACGGCCGCCGACAAGGCTGCAGCAGACATGGCGGCGACACAGCCTGAACCAACACCGATAGCTCAGTCTCAACCGACCACGCCGGATGGACAATACGAGATGGGCAACAACTACTATAGGGGGGTAGACTATCTGCACGCAGCCTACTGGTACCGAAAGGCCGCGGATCAGGGCCACTCGGGCGCACAATACATTCTAGGCACGCTCTACGACGACGGCAAAGGCGTCGCGAAGGATTCTGTCCAAGCCAAGTTTTGGTACCAGAAGGCTGCCAGTCAGGGACACGAGTTAGCAGCGACCGCTCTCGGACGGATCGACGGACAGTGAACGTTGGGCTGCGTGGTCTTGAGCCGTGGCCTTCGCGGAGGGCGAGAACTGCCGCTCAGTAGCGGTAGTGCTCCGGCTTGAACGGGCCGGTCTCGGCGACGCCAAGATATTTCGACTGCGCCGGCGTCATCTTGGTCAGCTTCACGCCGATCTTGGCGAGATGCAGCGAGGCGACCTTCTCGTCGAGGTGCTTGGGCAGGGTGTAGACCTGCTTCTTGTATTCGCCGGGTTTGGTGAAGAGCTCGATCTGGGCCAGGGTCTGGTTGGTGAACGAAGCCGACATGACGAAGGACGGGTGGCCGGTCGCGTTGCCGAGATTGACCAAGCGTCCTTCCGACAGAAGGATGATCTTCTTGCCGTCCGGGAATTCGATCTCGTCGACTTGCGGCTTGACGTTGCTCCATTTGTAATTGCGCAACGCGCCGACCTGAATCTCCGAGTCGAAGTGGCCGATGTTGCAGACGATGGCGCGGTCGTGCATCGCGCGCATGTGGTCGAGCGTGATGACGTCGACATTGCCGGTGGCGGTCACGAAAATGTCGGCGCGCGGGGCGGCGTCGTCCATCGTCGTGACCTCGTAGCCCTCCATCGCCGCCTGCAGCGCGCAGATCGGATCGACCTCCGAGACCATCACCCGGCAGCCGGCGTTGCGCAGCGAAGCGGCCGAACCCTTGCCCACGTCGCCAAAGCCCGCGACCATCGCGACCTTGCCCGCCATCATCACGTCGGTGCCGCGGCGGATGCCGTCGACCAGCGACTCTCGGCAGCCGTAGAGGTTGTCGAACTTCGACTTGGTGACGCTGTCGTTGACGTTGATCGCCGGCCAAAGGAGCTTGCCTTCCTTGGCCATCAGATAGAGGCGATGAACGCCGGTGGTCGTCTCTTCCGTGACGCCGCGGATCGATTTGGCGTTCTCGCCATACCAGCCGGGCTTCGCCTTAAGCCGCGCCTTGATCGCGGCGTAGAGCACCTCTTCCTCTTCGTTCGAGGCCGTGTCGAGAAACTTCACATCGCCCTTCTCGGCGCGCAGCCCGAGGTGGATGAGGAGCGTCGCGTCGCCGCCGTCGTCGAGGATCATGTTCGGCGCGCCGCCGTCGGCCCACTCGAAGATCCGGTGCGTATAGTCCCAATAATCCTTGAGGCTTTCGCCCTTGATGGCGAAGACCGGCGTGCCCGTCGCGGCGATCGCCGCCGCCGCGTGATCCTGGGTCGAATAGATGTTGCACGACGCCCAGCGCACATCGGCGCCGAGCGCCTTCAAGGTCTCGATCAAAACGGCGGTCTGAATGGTCATGTGCAGAGAGCCGGCGATGCGCGCGCCCTTGAGCGGCTGGCTCTTGGCGTATTCGGCCCGCGTGGCCATGAGACCCGGCATCTCGGTCTCGGCGATCGCGATCTCCTTGCGTCCGTAATCGGCAAGCTTGATGTCGGCGACGGCGTAATCGGCGGTTTTTGTCATGGGCGGCGAAGGTCCTTGTTCGTGCGGCCGTCTCCTTATCAGGCGGGTTTGCGGCGCGCAATAAACATATAAGCAAATCTTTATATCTATTTTCGAGACGCGATTGGGACCGGCCTGGCCGATCCGTTAATCCACAACTGGTATATGACAATCTGCTTGTTGCAGGGCGGGGTGAGCGCCGTTAACAAATCGACAGGCGCGTCTAGCGCGATCTTGTCGAAATCGGTCCGGGGCATGCTATGAAGCCCCGCACAAGCAAAAAGCGAGCCGCGGAACGAAATGCAGATTGGGATCGTAACTTGAAGGTTCGGCTTTAGGCATGGCGCTCTCCGCCAAATTGGCGTTGCGGCAAAGTCAGAGCATGGTTCTGACGCCGCAGCTTCTGCAGGCGATCAAGCTTCTGCAGATGCCGAACCTGGAATTGACCCAGTTCATCGAGAACGAACTCGCGAGCAATCCGCTGCTCGAGCGCGCCGAGGAGCGGGAGGCGGGCTTCGAGCAGCCCGAGGCTGAGGCCGCGGGTTTCGCCGAAGCGCCGGCGGAGCCGGGCGATTGGGCGGGAGAGGCGCTCGAGACCGATGCGAGCCGCCTCGCCGCCAATCTCGGGACCGAGGTCGAGAACGCCTTCGATGCGGATCGGACGGCCCCCGCGACTTTATCCGCCCCGGCCGACGGCCTGAGCGCCCAAGCCTGGACGGGGGTCGGCGCGGGCCACGATGCGGGCGAAGCGCCGGACCTCGAAGCTTACGTCACCGAAGCCGCGTCGCTTCGCGACCATCTCGAGCGCCAGGCGGCGATCTTGCTCCCCGATCCGGGCGAGCGCCTGATCGGCGCGGCGCTGATCGACGGGCTGGACGAGGCGGGCTATTTCGTCGGATCGCTTGAGGAAATCGGCGAGCGGCTCGGCGCGGACGTCGAACGCGTCGAGGGCCTGCTCGTGCGCATGCAAGCGCTCGAGCCGACGGGCGTGTTCGCGCGCTCGCTTGCCGAGTGCCTCGCCCTTCAGCTCAAGGAGCGCGACCGGTTCGACCCGGCGATGCAGGCGCTGATCGACAATCTGCCGGCGCTCGCAAAGCGGGATTTTGCATTTCTGCGCCGTGTGTGCGGCGTCGACGACGAAGACCTGCGCGACATGATCGCCGAGATCCGGCGCCTCGAGCCGAAGCCTGGGCGCGCCTTCGGCGATCCGCCCGCGGCCCCTGCGATCCCGGACGTTCATGTCACGGCGGCCCCGGATTTCGGGTGGCGCGTAGAGCTCAATACGCGAGCGCTGCCGCGCGTCCTCGTCAATGAAGTGTATGCCGCCGAGGTCCGGCGGGGCGCGAAACGCGAGGAGGACCGCCAGTATATTTCCACCCAGCTTCAGTCCGCCAATTGGTTGACCAAGAGCCTCGAACAGCGCGCGCGCACCATCCTCAACGTGGCGACCGAGATCGTGCGGCGGCAGGACTCGTTCCTCCTCGAGGGGGTCTCCGGCCTGAGGCCGCTCAACCTCAAGATGATCGGGGAAGCAATCGGCGTGCACGAATCGACGGTGTCGCGCGCCACGGCGCACAAGTTCATTCAGACGCCGCGCGGCCTCTTCGAGATCAAATATTTTTTCACCGCAGCGATCGCCTCGAGCGAATCGGGACAGGCCCATTCCGCTGAAGCCGTGCGCCAGCGGATCCGGCAGATGATCGACGAGGAAGACCCCGAAGAGGTGTTGTCCGACGACGTGATCGTCGAGCGCTTGCGCAAGGTCGACATCCTTGTCGCGCGGCGCACCGTCGCTAAATATCGCGACAGCCTGAGAATCCCTTCGTCGGTGGAAAGACGCAAAATGAAGATGACGTCGGCCCACATGCGCGTTCCGCGCTCGAGTTCCTTCGCGATCGAAGCATAATGTCGATTTTATTATTAATATGAATAATTTATCGCAACGATTGACATATCGGGGGTAGGCTCATAACCCTAGATGCGACTCGGCCGGGGCGGGAACCGGTCGGGACGAAACGAAAGGGCAGGCGGGACGCGCGGAGGGCGGGCGCGGAGCAGCGGTGGCGTAAGACCGCCGCCTAAGAGGTAAGGCCAACGTTCGATGACTTTGAGGGTATCGGGTAAGAACCTCGACATCGGGGAAGCTTTGCGTCAACACGTCCTGGAGAAAGTGGAGGCGACGGTCGGGCGCTATTTCGGCGGCTCGGTCAGCGGCCATGTCGTGGTGACGCGCGACGGCTCCGGCTACCGTTCGGATTGCTCGCTGCGTCTGAGCTCGGGGCTCAGTTTGCACGCCGAAGGCCGCGCGCACGAACCCTACCTGTGCTTCGACCAGGCGGCCCACAAGATCGAAGGCCGGCTTCGCCGCTACAAGGCCCGCCTCAAGGACCATGCCGGCGTCTCCGCGGCGCATGCTCGGGGCAAGGTCGCCAACTATCTTATCGAGCCGCCAAGCGAGGAAGAGGACGAGCCCGCCGAGGGCTTCAATCCCGTCGTTGTCGCCGAGGGGACGGAGGAACTCAAATCCCTTTCGGTCGCCTCCGCCGTCGCCGAACTCGATCTCACCGGCGCTTCGGTCCTCGTCTTCCAGCACGCCGGCAGCGGCCGGGTGAATGTTGTCTATCGGCGCCGCGACGGCGCGATCGGCTGGCTCGACGCCCAGGCCCCTCGCGAACCGACGCGCGCCGCATAACCGGGATGAACATGTCGCTATCCCAACTCCTGAGACCCGACGCCGTCCTGGCGGCGTTGAGAGTGAACGGCAAGAAGCAGGCGCTTCAGGAAATGAGCGAGCGCGCAGGCGAGGTCTCCGGCTTGCCCGCCCGCGAGATTTTCGACGCCATCCTGCAGCGCGAGCGTCTGGGCTCGACCGGGGTAGGGGACGGCGTCGCCATTCCGCACGGCAAGCTCGCCAAATGTCAGCGCATTTTCGGGGTCTTCGCCAGGCTTGAGCGCCCGATCGATTTCGAGGCCCCCGACGGCCTGCCCGTCGATCTCATTTTCATGTTGATCGCCCCGGAAGCGGCGGGAGCGGATCACCTTCAGGCGCTGGCGACGAGCGCCCGGCTCTTGCGCAACCGCGCCATCGCCCCTCAATTGCGCGGCGCCAAGGACCCGGCGGCGCTCTACGCGCTTCTGACGATGGCGCCGACCTCAAATGCGGCGTGACCCGCCCGCTCGGAGTCTCCATCCCATGAAGGCGCGCGTGATCGTGACGTTGAAGCATGGCGTGCTCGATCCGCAGGGCAAAGCGATCGAGGGCGCGCTCAAAGGATTGGCGGTCGACGGCGTGAGCAGCGTGCGGCAAGGCAAGGTTTTCGACATCGAACTCGAGGGCGATGATCAGGCGGCGGCGCGGCGCAGGTTGAGCGAGGCTTGCGAGCGCCTGCTCGCCAACACCATCGTCGAAAATTACGCGATCGAAATCGGATGAGCCGGTCATGCGCGCCGCGGTGATCTTGTTTCCGGGGATCAATCGGGAAGGCGACGTCGCGCGCGCCCTTCATGAGGCCGCCGGCGCCAAGCCCGCGATCGTCTGGCACGCGGACACCGAGCTGCCGTCGGGGCTCGATCTCGTCGTCGTGCCGGGCGGGTTTTCCTACGGCGACTATCTTCGGTGCGGCGCGATCGCCGCGCGCGCGCCGATCATGCGGGCTGTCCACGACCATGCGGCCCGCGGCGGACTGGTGCTCGGGATCTGCAACGGCTTCCAGATCCTCTGCGAGGCCGGCCTTTTGCCCGGCGTTTTGATGCGCAACGCCGGCCTCCGCTTTGTCTGCAAGATGCAGCACCTGCGGGTCGAAAACGCCCAGACGCCGTTCACACGCCGCTATGCGCCGGGACAGGTGGTCAAATTCGCCATCGCCCACGGCGAGGGAAATTTCATCGCCGACGAAGAGACCATCCGCAGAATCGAGGCCGAGGGACGCGTCGCGTTCCGCTATTGCGACAGCGAGGGCAAAGTCGGCGAGGTCTCGAACCCCAACGGCGCGATGAATGCGATCGCCGGCGTGTTCAACGACCGGTTCAACGTCCTGGGCTTGATGCCCCACCCCGAAAACCTGATCGATCCGCTCGTCGGCGGCGTCGACGGCCGCCCGCTCTTCGACTCTCTGGCGGCGTGAACCGACCCTGGCGCGCGACGGAGCCGGGGGGCTCGCCGCCGGCGCAAACCCATTCTGTCCACAGCCAATCCGAACATTTTTGGCAAAAAATCTTCTGCCTCGGCCTTTTTGTCATAGTGCATGAACGCTCGTTCGGCATTATCGCCACTGAATAAGGATAATCCGAACGCATGAGTGATTCGCTCGACAGACTGTTTGACGCCGTCCGGGAAGCTCGCGACCGAAGCCCTTCGGCGTCCCGCACCTCCAAGCTGTTCCGCGACGGGGTGCAGAAAATGGCTAAAAAGCTGGTCGAGGAGGCGATCGAGGTCGGCCTCGATGCGGTTCAGATGAATCGCGAGTCGGTGATCCTGGAGAGCGCCGACGTCCTGTACCATCTGGCGGTCATCTGGGCCGAGTGCGGCGTCTCGCCCGGCGATGTGCTTGGGGAAATCGACCGGCGCGAGCGCGTCTACGGCATCGCCGAGAAATTGCCCAAGCAGGCGAGCGCGGCTCAGATCCGGCGCATGGCGCCGTGGGCTGCGCGCCGAAGGGCGTCCTAAACCGGCTGAGCCATGGTCGATCGACGATCGACGCGCCGGACCGTAGCCGTGGAAAATCTCACGCTTTCAATGGTCCCTCGGTCGCCGGTCGAGAGGCCGGTTTTCAAGGATATTGCGATCAGACGCGGCGCGCCTGGCGTACAAGGGTCCGTCTTCTCAGAGGACGGCTTCAAGACAAACCTGAGCGATTCCAATCAGATCTCGCCCATGAGCGAGCTCATTGCGCGTGCGTTGCTTGGTAATCATCGCGCCCTGACCTTGTAATTTCCAAGAAAAACATGAATTGACCCAAGAGCGGCGCCGTGGTTTAGCGGGATGGCGCATGCTGAGCACTTGGAAATACATGCTCCTTCTGGCGTTGGCGCCGCCCGCGGTCTATGCTTTTGCGCCCTCGCATCTCGAAAACGTCGGCGCCGTCATCACAAAGTCCCTCACGCCGAGGCCTGACCCAAACGTTGCCCCAGTCGACCCCGTCGCCGCTGCGAGCGTGGATGAGGACTTGGACTATCGGATCGCGCAGCGAACGAAATCGCCTGAAGGGTGGCGTGCGTTCTTGACCGCTCACCCGGACGGGCCCCACGCTCGATCGGCGCGCGACGAAATGGACAGGCTGGCGGGCGTCGCGCTCGCCGCTGTCCACGAGCCTGGCGTCGGGCGGCCGGCGAGCGAGACGCCCGGCGAAGCCGCGTCTCCGCAGGATCGGCCTTCGGCAGGGCTCGAAGCTGCAGCGCCTCCGGCCGAAGCCGCAGCGCTTCCGTCTGATGAGACGTGCCGAGGCGACCAGGAGCGCCTGGAACGATTGTCCAAGAACCCGACAGGCGACGGGGTCATTCGTTTCCTGATCGAGCTGCGCTGCGAGAAGCTGCGCCCGCAGGCGCTCGAACTGGCCGGCTGGCTGGACGTGAAGGCTCCCGCTTCCGTCGCTGCCGCCGACACGGCCGAGGCCCCGACGTCCGCCGACACGGCCGAGGCGCCGACGTCGGGCCCGACTCCGGCTCCGGGGCTTTCGACGGCCCCCTTGCCGCCGCCGAGGATATGGGCGAACGAATCCCAGAAGCGGGCGCGCCCGAGCCTCGCTTCACGCAGCGCCCGACCGAAACGCCAGGCGAACCCGTGGGCGGCCCACAACCTGCCGCAACTCCTCTCCGCTCTTTTCGGTCAAAAGGCGGGGCGGCGCCCTTAAGCGATCTCTCTCGCGGCGCCTTTCGGCTAAAGCACGACCGGATTCTGCCCGCCGTCCATCGAGAGCGTCACGCCCGTGACATAGCTCGCCCGCGCCGAAGCCAGGAATACGACGGCGTCGGCGATTTCTTCGGGCGAGGCCATCCGGCCGAGAGGCAGGCGCGCGACGGCGTGGTTGCGCGCTTCATCGACCGAGATCTTGCCGAGCCGAGCGTCGGCCGCGAGTCCCTCCGCGACCCGGTCCGTCTCCGTCAGACCAGGACTGACCGCGACGACCCGCACGCCCTTGCACGCGTAGGTCGCGCCAAGCCCCGCGGTCGCCAGCATCAAAGCGGAATTGGCCGAGCCGCCCGCGAGATGGGTTGACGAAGCGACTTTGCCGCCGACGCCAATGACGCTGACGATCACGCCCTTGCCCCGCTTCGCCATGCTCTTGACCACGGGATCCATGACATTGATGTAGGAAAAGAACTTGGCGTCGAAGGCTTCGCGCCACGTCGCAGGCGTGAGATCGTCCGGCGGCGTCCGCTTCGCGGCGCCGGCGGAATTGACCAGAATGTCGATGGGTCCAAGGCGCCCTTCGACCGTTTCGATCATTCGGGCCGCCGCGCCGTCGTCGGTGAGATCAGCCGCAACGCCGAAGGCCTCTTTGAGCTTGGCTCGAGCCCGCTCGATATTGTCGGAGGACCGCGAACAGATGGCGATGCGCGCGCCCTCGGCCGCGAAGGCGTGCGCGCAGGCAAGCCCGATGCCCTTCGAGCCGCCGGTCACGAGAACGACCTTGTTTTCTAATCCAAGCTCCATGGTCGTCCGCTGCGCTCGCTCGCGCGCTCTGGTTAGGCGAGCTGTTTCTTCAGGCGAGCTGTTTCTTCAGGAAGGCGGTCGCGCGACTCCAGGCTTGCTCCGCCGCCTGCCGGTCATGCGCCGCCATGCGCTGCTCGTTCACGAACGCGTGGTCGGCGTCATAGCGGAAGAACTCCGCGTCCTTGCCCGCCGCCTTCAGGCCCTTCTCGAATTCATCGACCGCTTTCGGGGTGATGAAATCGTCCTTGTTGGCGAAATGGCCCTGGAGCGGAATCTTCACCTCGGCGGGCTTGACGGCTTCGGCCGGCGGCAGCCCATAGAAGGACACCGCTGCGCTCAATTCGGGAATCCTTGCCGCGCCGATGACCGCCACCGCGCCGCCCATGCAATAGCCGGCGATGCCGACCTTGGCGCCGTTGGGTCTGAGGTACTGGACCGCGCCGCGCACCGTCTGTTCGGTCGCGTCGAGGAAGTTGAGCGAGCCCATCTCCTTCGCGGCCCGCTCCGCGTCGTGATAGGGCACGACGACGCCATCGTAGAGGTCGGGCGCCAAGGCGTCGAACCCGGCGAGGGCGAAGCGGTCGACCATCGCCTTGATCTGCTCGGCGAGCCCCCACCATTCCTGAATGACGACGACGCCCGGCGCCTCGCCGCTCGCCGCGTTGGCGAGATAGCCCTGGGCGTCCTTGCCGTCCAGACGCTTGAACGCGATGGATGCGCCCATCCTTCTCTCCCCTGTCGCCAATGACCGCTTTCGCAAGCCAGCCGTTCGGCTAGCCGAGCTTCGATCCGTTGGTCATGAGCAGGACCGAATAAAGCGAGGTCGTTCCGCAGATGTACAAACGGTTGCGCTTCGGGCCGCCGAAGGTCACGTTGGCGACGATTTCGGGGATGAGGATCTTGCCGATCAGCGTCCCGTCCGGCTCGTAGCAATAGACGCCCTTGCCGGTGCTCGTCCAAATGCGCCCGGACCGGTCGACCCGGAAGCCGTCATAGAGCCCGTCCTCGGGGCTCAATTCCGCGAAGACCTCGCCCGGGCCCTTCACGCTCTTGCCGTCGGAATTGATCGTGTAGCGGCGAATCGAGCGAGGGGTGCTCGGGTTGTGCGTCGCTCCGGTGTCGGCGACGTAGAGCAGCTTTTCGTCCGGCGAGAACGCGATGCCGTTGGGGCGCACCATATTGTCGATGAGCCGGGTGATCGCGCCGCCCTTCGGGTCGATGCGATAGACATGGCAGCCGTCGATCTCGGGCTTGGCCGGATCGCCCTCGTTGTCGCCGTCGATGCCGTAGGCCGGATCCGTGAACCAGATCGAATCGTCGGATTTGACGACGGCGTCGTTCGGCGAGTTGAAACGCTTGCCTTCCCACTTGTCGGCGATGACCGAGATCGAGCCGTCGAACTCGGTGCGGGTCACGTGACGCGACCCATGTTCACAGGTGACGAGCCGGCCTTGATTGTCGACCGTGTTGCCGTTCGAATTGTTGGACGCTTGTCTGAAAACGGACACCTGGCCCGATTCTTCGACGAAGCGCAGCATGCGGTTGTTGGGGATGTCCGACCAGATGAGGTAGCGGCCGGCTGCGAACCAGGCGGGACCTTCGGCCCACATCGAACCGGTCCAGTGCCGAACAACCCGCTGATAGCCGGCAAAAAGACCGGCGAACCGCTTGTCGAGCACGACAAAGTCGGTGCCTTCGATCTGTCCGTGAAACAAGTCTGCTTCCCCCCAATGGCTGTGGTGGCTCTTCGGCCACGTTTGGCGCCTTCGGCTCGGAAGGGCAAGAGCCGCGTCGTCTTTCCACTGTCAAGGAAAAGTGAGATCCCGCCTGACCGGAGACGGTGGGCGGAAATGAGCTGAGCCTTGCGGGGCGCGCCGGCATCGTCCACATTGAGGAACATGAATCGCTCGCCAGCGCGGGGCGACGCCTCGCGGCTCATCGCCGTTCTGGGCCCGACCAACACGGGCAAGACGCATTTGGCGGTCGAGCGGATGTTGGCGCACGCGTCGGGCATGATCGGCCTGCCGCTCAGGCTCCTGGCCCGCGAGGTCTACGACCGCATCGTCAAGGCGCGAGGCGTCGGCGAAGTGGCCTTGATCACCGGCGAAGAGAAGATCGTTCCGGCATGGCCACGCTATTTCGTCTGCACGGTTGAAGCGATGCCGCTCGACCGCAAGGTCGAATTTCTCGCGGTCGACGAAATCCAGCTTTGCGCCGATCCTGAACGCGGCCACGTCTTCACCCATCGGCTTTTGCATGCGCGCGGAACGGCGGAGACGATGCTGATGGGGGCGGCGACCGTCGCCTCGCTCATTCGCAAGCTCTGTCCGGCGGTGGAGATTCAGTTTCGCGAGCGATTGTCGGAGCTCAGCTACGCCGGGCCCAAGAAATTGACGCGCCTGCCGAGCCGAAGCGCCATCGTCGCATTCTCCACCGACGCGGTCTACGCCATCGCCGAACTCATCCGTCGTCAGCGCGGCGGGGCCGCGGTCGTCATGGGCTCGCTCTCTCCGCGCACGCGCAATGCGCAGGTCAATCTCTTCCAGTCCGGAGAAGTCGATTTCCTGGTCGCGACCGACGCGATCGGGATGGGCCTCAACATGGATGTCGATCACGTCGCCTTCGCGGGCCTGCGAAAGTTCGACGGGCGGCGACAGCGCGCGCTCTATTCGCAGGAGATCGCGCAAATCGCCGGGCGCGCGGGCCGCTTTCGCAAGGATGGCGCTTTTGGCGTGACGGGCGACGCCCCCGACCTCGATCCCGATGTGGTCGCGGCGGTCGAGGGCCATGTCTTTCCGTCGGTCATGGCGGCCGAATGGCGCAATCACCGGCTCGATTTCCAGTCGCTTCAGGGGCTCATGCATTCGCTGTCCGCGCCTCCGCCCGCGCCGGGACTGCGGCTCTCCGAGGAGGCCCAGGACGAAACCACGCTGCGCCAGCTGTCGAGCGATGAAATGGTCGTCCGGCGCAGCCGCGACCGGTCGAACCTCATGCGGCTGTGGGAAGTCTGCCAGACCCCGGACTTCCGCAAGACGACCCAGGACGAGCACGCGCGCCTGATCGGGACCATGTTCGAGCATCTGACCCAAGGCGACCGGCGTTTGCCCGAGCCGTGGATGCAGGGCCAGTTCGCCCCGCTCGACCGGACCGACGGCGACATCGACGCGCTGTCGGCGAGACTCGCTCGGGTGCGCACCCTCGCCTATGTCGCCAACCGCGCCGACTGGCTCGCCGATCCGCAAGCCTGGCAAGGCCGGGCGCGGGCCCTCGAGGATCGCCTCTCCGACATGCTGCACGAATCGCTGATGCAGCGCTTCGTCGACCGGCGTACGAGCGCTCTTCTGCGCAGCCTGAACCAACGCGCGCGTCCAATTCTGAGCGGCATCAACCCCGACGGGGCGGTCACGGTCGAGGGCCATTTCGTCGGTCGACTGGCCGGCTTCCATTTCGAGGCCGAGCGCGGCGCGACGGCGATCGAAAACCGCGCCCTGCGCGGCGCGATCGAACGCGTGGTCGCGCCCGAGGTCGCCCGGCGGCTCGGCGCGTTGGCGGGCGAAGATGACGGCGCCTTTGCGCTGGCGCCGGGCGGAATCGTCACCTGGCGAGGCGAAGCGGCGGGCGAAATCGTCGGCGGCGAACCGTTCGCGCCGCGCTTGAGATTGATCGGCGAGTTCGGCGCGGAGCCGCAGCGCGAGCGCGCCGCGCGGCGCCTGGAGGCGTTCGTCGCCGCCGAGGCGAGCCGGCGTCTGTCCGCGCTCAAGCACCTCAAGGAGGCGATCGAGGATGGGCGGCTCAAGGGCTTGCCGCGCGGTCTCGCCTACCAGCTCGTCGAGCAATTCGGCGCGCTGGATCGCCGTTCGGTCGACGCCCGCATCGCGCTCTTAAGCCGGAGCGAGCGGCGGATTCTCAAGGCGCTCGGCGTGCGCTTCGGCGCGTTCAGCCTTTATTTGCCCTCCCTTCTGGAGCCTGAGGCGCAAATCCTTGCGTTCGCTTACGCCGAACTCGCGAGCCCCGCCTGGCGGCCGAATCCGGCGATGCTCAATGCGCTGCCGCGCCCAGCGCCGCACCCGCAGGCGCTCGCTCTGCGCGGCCTCATGGCGGTCGGCCAGTTCGCTGCGCCGATCGCCGAGCTCGAGCGGCTCGATCAGCTCGCGCGAGCGGCGTGGCCCGACGGCGCAGGCGCGATCGACCTCACGGACCAACTGCTCGCGAGCTTGAACTGGCGGCGCGACGACGCGCATCACATCCTTCGCGCGCTCGGCTACGCGCGCCTGCGTGACGGCGAGGGCGCGAAGCGCGTGGTGTTTCGCAGGCGCCGGAAGGCGCCGGAGGAAGAGACGCCCAAGACGGCGCCCGGCGCGACCCCGTTCGCGGCGCTTGCCGCGCTGGCCAAGCCAAACGCAGCCGCTTCCCGACGGTCGCGGCGCTCCAAGGCGCGGCGCCGGCGCATCGCCGGACGCGCCGCCCAGTGACCGAAGACGCGGAAGGCGCCGCTTGCCGGATCGATGTCTGGCTGTGGCGCGCCCGCTTTTTCAAAACGAGAAGCCTCGCTGCGCGCATCATCGACGGCGGGGGCGTGCGGCTCCAGCGCGCAGGCGCACGCAATTCCGTCGACAAGCCGAGCCGAACAGTGCGCCGCGGCGACGTGCTGACCTTCGCGCAGGGGCCGAAATGGGTCGCAGTGCGGGTCGAAGGGCTCGGCGAGCGGCGCGGCCCGGCGACGGAGGCGCAAGGGCTGTACAGTGTCCTCAACGGGCCGGACGCGGCCCCCGCAGCTTGACGCGCGCGAAAGACGGCGCGCGTCCCGCTCAGGCGTACAGCGCCGGCTTCTCGCGCAATTCGATCGTCTCGCGGGCGCCGCTTTCGAGCGCCTTCACCCCCGCGAGCGTCGCTGCGGTCGCGACATAGCCGTCCCACGCGCTCGGACCCGTAGCGCCGCCCTTGGCGGCGGCCGCGATCCACGAGCGGAACTCCGTGTCGAAAGCCGGTCCGAACCGTTGGGGCCAGTCAGGAAAAACGCGGCCTGCGAAGGCGCCGTTCGTCTTGACGACGACATCGCTCTGCTCAGCGAGGCTCACCGTTCCCGTTTCGCCGATCACTTCGCCGCGAATGTCGTAGCCATAGGCGATGTGGACGGATGTCTCGATGGTCACGAGCGCGCCCGAGCGCATGTCCATGAGCGCCAGCAGGGGGTCTGCGACGCCGCCCGCGCGACGGTTGCCACGCGGCGCCCGGACGGTGATCGCAGTCGGTTCGTCATCGAGCAGGAAGCGCGCGATGTCGATGTCATGCACCGCCGTGTCGGTGATCGCCATCGTCGCCTTGAAATGACCCGGAGACGACGCGTTGCGATGGACGCTGTGAAACATCAGCGGAAGTCCGATCGAGCCTTCCCGGATCGTCTCCTTCATCGCGCGATATTGCGCGTCGAAGCGCCGCATGAAGCCGACCTGGACGAGCCGTCGCCCAAACGCCGCTTCGGCGTCCACGATCTCCAGACATTCAGCTTCGGTTCCCGCCAAAGGCTTCTCGCAGAAGACGGGCTTGCCGGCCTTGATCGCCGCGAGGACGTAGGCCGCATGGGTCGCGCCCCAGGAGGTGACAATGACGGCGTCGACATCCGTCGCCGCGATGAGCTCTTCGCCGGAGCCGCAGACGCGAGCGCCCGGCAATCGGGCGGCGACCTCCTTGGCCCGCGCTATATCCGAGTCGCTGAGCGCGACGACGCGCGCTCCGGCGAGCGTCTCGGTCAGCCGGCGGATGTGGTCTTGCCCAATCTTGCCCGTTCCGACAACGCCGACGTTCAGTGTCATGAGTTCTCTCTTTCGGGAGGCGTTTGGCCCTCAATAGCCAACCGCCAAGGTCCCCCTTTGGCGCAAATCCGACGCGCCCTCAAGCTCGCCATCCGGGGTCCGCACGATCGTATTGGCCGAGCCCATCGCGTCCCGCACCACGACCTTGTGCCCCATCGCCTCGAGGAGACGGATGGTGTCCGGCGACATGCCGCGTTCGATGCGCAGTTCGTCCGGCCAGAGCTGGTCATGCGCTCGCGGCGCATTCTCCGCTTCCGCGACATTGAGTCCGTGGTCGATGACGTTGAGGATGATCTGCAGCACGGTCGAGATGATGGTCGAGCCGCCAGGGCTGCCCGTCGCGATGACGAGTTGGCCGTCCTTCAAGACGAGCGTCGGACTCATCGAGGAGAGCGGCCGTTTCATCGGCCCCGGCGCGTTCGCGTCGCCGCCCATGAGACCATAGGCGTTGGCGGCGCCGGGCTTGGCCGCGAAGTCGTCAAGCTCGTTGTTGAGCAGGACCCCGGTTCCGCCGGCGACGAGACCGCTGCCGTAAGGGAGGTTGAGCGTGTAAGTGTTGACGACCGCATCGCCGTCGCTGTCGACGATCGAGAAATGGGTTGTCTGGTCGCTCTCGTAGCGCTGCGGCTCGCCCGGGCGGATGTCTGCCGCGGGGCGCGCGCGGTCGGCCGCGATCAGCGTGCGCAAATGCTCGGCATAGGCCTTGGAGATCAACCCCGTAAGGGGGATTTTGACGAAGTCGGGATCGCCGAGCCATGCGGCGCGATCGGCGTAGGCGAGCTTTTCAGCTTCAGCCATCTCATGCAGCGAGGCCGCGGAATTGAGGCCTTGCTGGCCAAGCGGAAAGCCTTCGAGGATGTTGAGGATCTCGATGATATGCGCCCCGCCGGACGAGGGCGGCGGCATGGAGACGACGGCATAGCCGCGGTAAGTCCCCCGGATCGGCTCGCGCTCGACTGCGCGATAGTGAGCGAGATCGTCGACGGTCATTCGGCCGCCAGCCGCATTGACCGCCTCCACGATCTTTTGCGCGACGGGTCCGGAATAGAAGCCGGCGCCGCCTTGGGCGGCGATCGTCTCGAGGGTTAAGGCGAGGTCGTCGAGCGCGATGTGGTCCCCCGTCTTCGGGACGCTCCCGTCGGGGCGCAGATAGACGTGCGCAGACGACGGATGGCTCGCGAGCGCGGTGGCCGCAAGCGGCAGCGAGTCGGCGACGTCGTCGTCGACGGCAAGGCCCTGGCGAGCGAGCGCGATCGCCGGGGCGATCAAGTCGGCGAGCTTGAATTTGCCTGAGCCGTATTTGCGCCAGGCGAGTTCGAGGCCGGCGACGGTTCCAGGCACGCCGATCGCCAGACCCGAGTAGCGCGATTTGAACGGATCGGCCTTGCCGTTCGCGTCGAGAAAGACGTCCTTGGTCGTCGCGGCGGGCGCAGTCTCCCGGTAGTCGATGGCGGTCGTCCGATTGAGATCAGCGCGATGAATGAGCATGAAGCCGCCGCCGCCCAGGTTGCCGGCGCGCGGCAGGGTGACGGCGAGCGCGAAGCCAACCGCAACCGCGGCGTCGACCGCGTTGCCGCCGCCCTTCAGGATGTCGAGCCCGACCCGCGACGCCGCCGCTTCCTGGGTGACGACCATGCCGTGCTTGGCGACGACGGGACGCGCAATCGCCAACGGGGAGATGAGAGGGGTTTGATCGGCGCAAGCCGCGGTCGGAGCGAATGAGAGAAAGATGAGCGCGGCGAATCGAGATGGCTTCAAATCGAGATCCTCGAGAGATGTTTCAGCGATCCTAGGAAAGCGAGCCGGCCGGCGTCGATCCGTTGATCGCCGGCGTGGGCGCCTATCCAATCGCCATGATTGCGCCGCGCTTGAGGCGCGGGGCGAGCTTACGCATGTCGGTGGCGGATATCGCGACGCAGCCGGCCGTCGGCGTGAGGCCTGGGCGGGCGAGGTGAAAGAAGATCGCGCTGCCGCGCCCCTTGACGCGCCGCGAGAAATTCTGGTCCAGCACGAAGGTCAGGTCATAGAGATGGTCCTCGCGCCACATCCTGTCCGTGCAGTCGGACGCGGGCAGGCGGACGGGTCGATTGTAGCGCGGGCTCGATGGGTCCTCGCACCATCCCTGGTTGCGACGAAGCGGTCTCAAGGGCGCTCCCGCCGCCCTCAGCCATACGCGGTCGGGTCGGTAATAACCCCAGAGAAGCCGGAACCGGCCCGCGGGCGTGGCCATGTCGCCCTCCCGTTTGATGCGGGCGATCCCCGCAGGGCCAAGCGCGCAGGGGATGCGGAACGGACCGGCTGTGAGCCAGCCGCGCGCCTTGTTTCCAGCGATCGGGCGAACGCGCATGTGAGAAACGCCGGGAAATGAGCTCATTTTCAGTCTCTGAGCAGAAGAAGCAAGGAAGCCTGCAGCGTCAAGGCGCGCCCGTTTCCCGCTCCGGAACGCGTCGGTCAGGGGGCGACCTGAGGGTCAACGCGCCCCGGCCTTTGGCTGCAGTTCGCTGCAGTCAAAGCGGCTTGCCGGCCGCGCGTCCCGCCGAACTGTGACGGCCGTCACCGACGCGATGCAAGGTGTCGGCAATTTAACCTGCCAGTAAGTTGAACGTCGAGACGTCTATGACAAGATCTTGCGGCGCGCGGGCGGTGGGGATCTCGCCCGTGCGAAGAGGGGCGGCGCAGCCAAGCGCTGGCGCGGGGCCCCAACGACATGGCGGTCCTCTGGAGGGTGTCTAGAAATGTTGGAACGGGACGCAGGGCGGAAAGCCGATCGGAAGTTTCCGACCGCTTCCACGCTGGGAGCTCGGTTTCCCGTGCCCCATGATCCACAGCAAGGCGCGCGGCTCGTCCGGGCGTTCTTACGGATCGCCGACCCCAGAACCCGCCTGGCGATCGTCGATATGGTCGAGAAAATGGGGTCAGCGTCCGCTGATTGTTAGGCGAGCGCTTCCTCAGGCGTTTCTTGCCTGAGGCCGGATGTCGATGGCGGTCGACATGTCGACTGGCATTGATCTGAAACAGGGGCCTCGGTCGTCGAGGCCCCGAATGACCCAGAGCGGATTGGTCCGCGCCCGGTGGCGTGGTTCGTCTCCGGGCTGAACGAAACGCTGCCTTTGGTTCTCCTGCTCAGTAGGAGGACCAGGCAAAGCCCTGCCCACATCGATGCAGGGCAAGTGACGCCTTTTGGCGGAACGCGCGGCTTCGCCGACTGAACAAGGGACCTACGGCCTCATAATTTCCAGGGCGCGGAGGAACACATCCGACGTTCCCAATTTCCCCGACTTCAGGAAGAGGGAGACCGGATCTGGCCCGTCCGCGATGCAGATGCCGCCTCCGATCGGTCCTCGCGGGAGCGAACGAACGTGCGAGAGACTGAGAGCGGCGGCGATGGCCCCGGAAGTCTCGCCCCCGCCAACCATAATGCGTCTTACGCCCGCCTGATGGACGCCCGCCGCTATGCCGGACAACAATCTCTCCGCCTTTCGGGCGGCGCCGAGTCGTCCAAGCTTGTCTTGCGTGTTTCGGACGCCTGCATCGTCCATCCACGTTGTCACACCGAAGGGAGCGTCACCAATCTTTGGGAGAGCCCATTCCAGCGACCGCTTCACCATCGCTTCTTCGCTAATGTCTTCTGTTATATTCAGATCGAGCACCGGATAACGCTCACGAAAGACCGCCAATTGCTGGCCGGCGACCGGTCCTACGCTGCCGACGAACAACGCGGCGGGGCCGTTCGCGTGCCGAGCGGGCGCAGCCTCGCCCCGCCGCTCCCGTGCGCGATCCATGCCGAAATCGATGATGAAGGAGTCGCTTCCTATAATGGCTCTGGCGTTTTTCGCGAGAACAATACTCGCTCTCATGTCGTCTTCGCCACTCGCGTCAAGCATTATGTATTTATATCCAGCCTTGACTAAACGATTAACAGCATCGGAAGCGGCGTTCTCACTCTTCGAGAGCTCGGAATGCGCAACAAGACCGATGGGTGCTTTTGTCTGGCGCGATAAAAATCGGACGAGATTGGGATCCGGCATAGGTGTGACGGGATCCGACCGTTTTGGTGATTCGGAGATAAGTTCATTTCGTAAAAACATATGGCCGTTATAAACGGTGATTCCGTATTCTATGAATCCTCCGCTAATCAAAAGCGGAACTTGATCGTATCGTTTGGCGATTAAATCGGCGGCCGGACCAATATTTCCTTCTTCCGTTGAATCAAACGTGCCGCAGACCTTGTAGCCGATCGACTTGCACCCAATGGCGTCGAGCGCGTCCAAGGCGACAGCGATTTGACGACGAGCTTCTGGAACGGGGCCGAGACGGCTTCTGGTGACGATAACGACGATTCCAGCGTTCGGCCGCTCCTCCTTCGCGACGATCGGATCAAAGTACACTGGGCACTCGATCCCCGCTTCTTCGAAATAGCTCGCGACCAGCAGTCCACCCGTGAAATCGTCGGATACGATTCCATAAGCGGGGGAGGCGGGCGATTTCGGGTCTTTCGTCTTGTCGCTTTCCAAAGCTGCTGGTTCCTTTTAGGGCGTTTCCGCGGCTGGTCGGCGTCCTATGGGACCGCCCACACCGTGGCGCAGAGGAGGGTCGCTCCGCCCTCGATTTCGAGTTGTTTCTTCCGCGCCAATTGAAGCCATGTGATCGAGCGAGCGCGTCGGGCGCATCTGTCAAAAGGTGGAGGGGAGCGCTCGCACGGTTGATTTTATCTGGTCAACGTGCGCGCGGCGAACGGCCCGGTTGCTGAAACGCCTCAGCGAGCTTGTCGGGGCTTGTTTCCCAAGGCCGCTGCTGGCCGGCTTCCGCCGAGGCGGCAAAGAGACCGTCGTTTTGCCCACCCAGCTCAACCGTTTGGCGGATGCGCAGCGATTGAGCCCGTGTACAAAACCTCTGATCACTAAGACCCGCCGATAGGTCAATCGAAAGCTATGAGGCGCGTCATCGGCGCCGACTCGCACAATCCTTGACCAAGAAAGGCCGCTATGACCCGGCATGTCCCTCCGATAAACGATCTCGAAAACATTGCCCGCTCGTTGCGGCGATCAGTCGTATCGATGATCGACTCCGTCCGTGTTGGATATCTGCTGCAGGGGTTGGGCGCCGCCGATATTTTTACGGCGCTCTTCTTCTCCGAATTGAACCTCAAAACAGAAGATCCGAATTGGGCGGATCGCGATCGATTTATTTTGTCGACGGCTCATAACACGGCCTTGCTCTACGCAACATTCGCGCACCGGGGCTATTTTCCGATCTCAAGGCTCGAGACCTACACGCGCGACGGTTCGGAGCTCGAAGTCAATGCATCGGAGCGAATGGGCTCGATCATCGAGGCGACCTGCGGCTCCCTGGGGCAGGGATTGTCCGTGGCTGTCGGGATGGCGCTTTCCCTGCGCCGGCGGGGATCAGAAGCTCGCGTCTACGTCGTGCTCGGCGATGGCGAACTGCAGGAGGGGCAAGTCTGGGAGGCGGCGCTTTCCGCCAGCAGCTTCGGGCTCGATAATCTCTGTATGATCGTCGATCGAAACTATCTTCAGGCCGAGGGACATTCCGATCGCGTCGTGAAGATGGACCCGATTCCCGAGAAATTCGAGTCGTTCGGATGGAAGGCGACCGAGGTCGATGGGAACAATCTGACAGAACTTCTCGATGCGCTTCGTTCCGCACGCGCAACCAAGGGCAAGCCCTTCCTCATCAACGCTCTCACCAAGACAGGCGCCGGAGTGCCCTTCCTGGAGGGTCAACTGAGCCATGTCGCTCTGCTCGCGCCCGAAGACGCGCAGCGGGCTCTGGCGCATCTCGAAGGACAGGTGAAATGAGCGCCACAAATGCGCGAGGCATGGGCGGCTTCCATGACACACGCCATATATCGCCGAGCGCTCTCTCTGCGCGCTCCTACGGTCGGGCGTTATTGGCCGCGGCTCGGGAAGACCAGAGGATCGTCTGCCTTGGGGCTGACTTAAGCGCGTCCACGCAAACAGATCTTTTCCGCGACGAACTGCCGACCCGTTTTTTCATGATGGGGATTCAGGAAGCCAACATGGTTGGCGCCGCGGGTGGAATGGCCCGTGCAGGCGACATCCCGTTTTGCCACAGCTTCTGCGTTTTCATCACGAGGCGCGTCTACGACCAGATCGCGATGCAAGTCGCGTATCCAAAACTTCCCGTAAAGCTGGTCGGATTTCTGCCGGGCCTGGCGACTGAACTGGGGGTTTCTCACCAGGCGATTGATGACGTCGCGTTGATGCGCTCCCTGCCGAATATGGTCGTCGTGGAGCCGTGCGGACCGGAGCAGATCGGCTCGGCGTTTGCCGCGGCGCTCTCGCACGATGGCCCGGTCTATCTTCGCCTGATGACCAGCTCGGCGAGGCCAGATGACGGGAAGCCGGCTGTTCCGTTCACAATAGGAAAAGCCGAGATCGCCCGACGAGGTCAGGATGTCGCGATCATCGCGGCCGGCATTATGGTTCAGCAGGCGCTGGACGCGGCTGACGCTCTCATGGAGCGCGGCATAAGCGCCACTGTCGTCAATATGGCGAGTCTCAAGCCTCTGGACGAGACCGTGGTCAAGGAGCTCGCCCAGACGCACAAGCTGATCGTCACGGCTGAGAATCACTCGCGGATCGGAGGGCTTGGCTCGGCGGTGGCTGAAACCATCGCGCTGCGAGGTCTTCGCGTCGGGTTCGGCATGATTGGCGTGGACGATGTCTTCTCTGAAGGCGCTAAGCTCCCGTACCTGCTTGAAAAGCATAGGCTGACCGGAAAACACATCGCCAATACGACAGAGGCGTTGTGGCGAGATCGCGTAAAGCCTTGAGCTCCAGAGCGCGTTGCTCTCACGGCCCTTCCAAAGTCCGTGGACGGAGATACGTCGCGCGAGCTCCTCGCTTCAGAGCGTGCACAATGTCGTCAGCGTCGGGGCTCTGTCGTCCCCGACGCTGCATCTCGAGCGAGCGGCAGTGCTCGCAAAAGAGAGGCGACCGTTTCCACGGGATCCAAAACAACGGAGTCGTTTTCAGTGACAAGAGAACTTCGACTGCGGATGATCGATATTTGTCGGAGCATGAACGCTGCTGGGATCAATCAGGGCACCTCCGGAAACCTGTCCGTCCGCACCGGCGACAGTTTTCTCATCACGCCGACGAGCCTCAGATACGATCGCATGGAGCCGGACGATATCGTCGAGATGGATTTTGACGGCGGCTACTACGGCCGGCTTCTCCCGTCCTCCGAGTGGCGATTCCATCGGGACATCCTCAAAGCCAGGCCCGACCGCGATACGGTGCTTCATTGCCACTCGTCGTTCGCGACGTCGTTTTCCTGCCACCGTCGCGAGATGCCTCCCTTCCACTACATGATCGGGCTCGCGGGCGGGACAACGATAAGATGCGCCGAATATGCCGCATATGGCACCCAGGAGCTCTCTGAAAACGCCCTCAAGGCGCTGGAAGGCCGCGACGCATGCTTTTTGGCCAACCACGGCCAGATTGCGATTGGTCGCGATTTAGACCGAGCCTTCAGACTCGCGGTCGAAGTCGAGACCCTTGCGAGGCAATACATTCAGGCTCTGATCATAGGGGAGCCAGTCCTGCTCACGGACGCCGAGATGGCCCAGGTTCTCGAACAGATGAAGCAGATGTCCTACGGACATGCCCCCGATTTGAAAGGCGCGGCGGGGCCGGCCTTCAAGAAAGCTCGTTAAGCGCTCGTGGCGGGACGCGCGGCGTCGCCGCATCTGCGCCGAATGGGGTCGGGGCGGATGGCGAGCCGCGGAACGTCTTGCCGCACCTTGGCTCGCGCCGGGCGACGCCTGCCGGGCGCGCCCTCAGCGTATCTTTGCGAGTGGGTCTAGGGGCGTTTTCCGCATGGGACCGAGAGGGAGCCCGCGCGAGACCCGCAGTCCGGGCGCTCCCCGGCGCCGCATGTCCGGTGCGGCACGCATTGTGCTTGCACATGCGGCGCAGCATTGGCAAAGTCCCCTTCTTAAATGGGAGGGCGACATGGCCGCGCGTCGGAGGGCCTATTGCAACTAATCGTGAGAAATTCACGTTCAGCGACCGCGGACCGAAGGGAGTCGGATCTGCAGGCAATTGCTCACGATACGTTCGAAGCCCACTCCTCCGTCTTCTATTGGATCACCGATGATCAAAAGATGGATGGCGTTACAACGTGTGGAATATGTTCGAAGGACATGCCGTGGTACTTGCGGGAAATGCAGCCATTTGATCCGCTCAATATTGCCCGCCTGAGCAGGTCAAAAAAACGTGTCGCCACGTTAAGCGTAGACAGCAATCTCGCGCCGGCAGACCAATTCCATTATTACCAGAAGTATATGCAGTCGTGCGGCATCTATGACGTGCTTGATTTCTTTTTTTGGGATGGGGCGAGAGCGATAGCCGGTCTGGGGGTGATCAAAACGAAGAACGATCCACCCATCACAGCAGAGACAATTCGGATCGCGCGCTCCATCCAGCCATTGTTGGAATCAAAGCTTCACAACCACCCAAAAATTGTCGCGGAACGCCTCCACCGACGCTTGCGGGATGATTACAATTTGACGGAACGAGAGGTGGACGTCGCCAATCTCATCAGAGACGGCCTGACCAATCGCCAAATCAGTGAAGAACTCAACATTGCCGAGGGCACCGTCAAAACTCATCTGTGGAACCTGTTTCAAAAGCTGCAGGTCAGCAATCGCACGATGATCTCCGTTCGTCTCGCGGCGCTGTAGCTTTTTCTCGCTGAGACCATCGGGATCGCAACGTCGGCCGCAGCTGGCGCGCTTTTGTTCATGTGGGCCCGCGCATCGGCGCCTCGTGAAGGCGTTTGCGGCCAGCCTCTAACTTTCGGCAGATGACGTAACCTTCAGGACCGGACAGTCTGGGAGACTATCCCTACGGCAACACAGAGGGGGCGATGTCGAATTCCCTGGACAAGGATCTGCGAGACCGAGCGCTCCAGGTCGTGCCTGGCGGCATGTGGGGACACATGAACGCCAAGAACCTGCCCGACGGTTATCCGCAATTCTTCGCGCGCTCCCAAGGGACGAAGCTTTGGGACGTCGACGGAAATGAATACATCGACTTTATGTGCAGTTGGGGACCGATGATCCTCGGCTACCACAACGCCGAAGTCGATGAGGCGGCGCTCACGCAATTGCGGCAGGGCGACATCATGAACGGCCCCGGGGAAGTCATGGTCCGGCTCGCCGAGGTATTTGTCGACACGGTCCCGCATGCGGATTGGGTGCAATTCGAGAAGAACGGCACGGACGCCACAACGACCGCGGTCACCATAGCCCGCGCGGGCACTGGCCGGCGCAAAATTCTCGTGGCGAAGGGCGCCTATCACGGCGCGGTGCCGTGGTGCTCGCCCTCTCTGGTCGGTGTGACCGCCGAGGATCGCGCCCACGTCCTGACCTTCGACTATAACAACGTCGAAAGCCTTCAGCGCACCGTGGCGGAAGCCGGGAAGGATGTCGCCGGCATCATCGCCTCGGCGTTCAAACACGACTACGGGGTCGATCAGGAGCTGCCGACGCCCGAATTCGCCCGCGCCGCCCGAGCCGCGGCCGACGCCGCCGACGCGGCTCTGATCATCGACGACGTTCGGGCCGGGTTCCGTTTGAACCTGGGCGGCAGTTGGGAACACCTCGGCGTTCGGCCCGATCTGTCGGCGTGGAGCAAGGCCATCGCGAACGGTTACCCGCTTGCCGCCGTGACAGGCGCCAACCGGTTCAGGGCGGCGGCGGAATCGCTCTTTTCGACCGGCTCATTCTGGTGCGGCGCGCAGCCCATGGCGGCGGCCGAAGCCACCCTCAACATCCTGCGCCGCGGAGACGCCGTCGCGCACATGGAAAAGATGGGCGCTATGCTCCGCGAGGGCCTCGCCTCGCTCAGCAAGACCTACGACATAGCGGTCCGCCAGACCGGGCCTGTGCAGATGCCGATGGTGCTGTTCAACGACGACGCCGCCGGCCGCAAAGGGTTTGCCTTTTGCTCCGCGACCATCAAGGCCGGAATCTATTTTCACCCCCTGCACAATATGTTCCTGAGCGCCGCGCATACGCCCGATGACATCACTCGCGCGCTCGAAGCCGCCGAGAAGGGTTTCCTCGCCGTGCGCGCGCTCTCTTCTAAAGCCGCCTGAACCTGACAGAGATGGGAGGATAAAATCCATGGAGCGTGTCTCTCGCAACATCAGATTGAGAAGCCTGGCTCTTGCGCTACTGGCTTCGGCGCCCTTTCTTGCGGCAAGCGGGCAAAGTTCGTCCGCCGCGGACGACACCCTCGTCGTCGCCCGGGCGATGGACCTCAACTCACTCGATCCGGCGCGCGCCTATTGCGACACCTGTCAGATTTACCTCGCCGCAGTCTACGCTACGCTTATGACGCTGGCGCCGGACAACGCCACGATCGTGCCTGGTTTGGCGAAGAGCTGGGAGGTCAGTCCTGACGCGACCGTTTTCACCATCCATCTGGATCCAGCCGCGACGTTCTCGGACGGCAGCCCGGTCACCGGCGACGACGTCAAATGGTCGCTTGAGCGGTTGAAAAATATAAAGGGCGGCGCCGCCTATCTTATGGACGGGCTCAAGTCCATTGACGTGAAAGATCCGCACACCGTCATGATCACGACCCAGACGCCGAATTCTGAGTTTCTGGGCATCCTCACCGCGACCTACGCCGGCATTATCAACAAGAAGGTTGCTTCGGCCAACGGGGCGAATGCGAACGCTGACGCCGCGACGTCGGATAAGTCCGACACGTGGTTTCTTGCGAATTCGGCTGGCGCCGGTCCCTTCGTCCTGGAGAAGTACACCGCCGACGACGCGCTCGTTCTTGCGCGCAATGACAAATACTGGGGGAAAAAGCCCGGCGTTGCGAAAGTCGTTATGAAACAGACGGCCGACGCGGTGACGCAAGCGCAAATGCTGCAGTCGGGCGCGGCTGACGTCGCAATGCAGGTCGATTCCGATACGGCGAAAAAGGTCGCCTCGCCGGACCTGAGTTTCAAATCCGTTCCCTCATTCAACTACCTCTATCTCGCGCTGAGTCCCGCGGCGAAGAACGCTTCCGTCCCTCTAACGAAGGACGTGCGTGAGGCGATCGCTCTCGCGATCGACTATAAGGGGTTGATTGACGTCACGGTCGGCGGCGACGGGAAGGAGCAGCCGTCGGCCATTCCCAACGGTTTTCCGGGCACGGGTAATTTGCCCGCTCCTGTCACCGACGTCGCGAAGGCGAAGGAGCTTCTCGCGAAGGCGGGTCACGCGGACGGCTTCCAGATGGAGCTCGAGTTCCCCGCAATGAACGTGTACGGGGTCGACATCTCCGTCCTGGCTCAAAAGATTCAGCAGGACTTGGGAGCGATTGGGATCAAACTGTCCTTGAAGCCAGTGCCGTTCAACGTATGGGCCACCGATATCGACAATCCTCTCCCGATCACGATTGGCTTCTTCGCTCCCGATTACTATGGATCTGGACAATACGCGCAGTATTTCGGAATGCTTCCGGATATGCCCTGGGGCAAGCGCGCAGGCGTTGGCAGCCAGCCTGGGCTCGACGGGAAGGAGCAGTTGGAGATGTTCCACGCCGCCTTGAAAGCGACCGGCGCCGAGCAGGAGAAGGCTTATCAAGCTCTGGCTTTGAAGATGATCGACGACAAGATCATTATGCCTCTTGTCAGCCCGAACCTGGTTCTCGCTTCCCGCAACAACGTCAGCGGCAACCGCTACAGCGCGTGCTGCAATCTGCCGCTCGGGGAGCTTGAGAAAAAATAGAGACGGGTGAGGCGGTGAGTTGAGAGCGAGCCGATCAGGATGAAGGTCATCGTTCGACGTGTGCTGGTGATGCCCTTTCTTCTCCTCGGCATCGTCACGGCGACCTTTATCTTGGCGCAATTCACTAAGGGCAACCCGCTCGTTTCAATCATTGGCGCCCGCGCACTGAACAATCCGGAAATCGTCGCCGCCGCAAAGGCGCGTTGGGGGCTGGATCGCTCGGTGCCCGAGAGATACGTCATTTACCTTTGGAATCTCGCCCACGGCGATCTCGGAACGTCGTTTCGGACGAAGCAGCCTGTTCTCACCGACCTCGCACAACGGCTGCCGCCAACGCTTGAGCTGGTGATCTGCGCGATGATCGTGGGGACGCTCGGCGGAATCGGGCTCGCGGTGGTTTCGGCTGAGTTTCGAAATACCGCGGCCGATCACATCGCGCGCTTCGTCGCCCTGGTTGGATCGTGTTTTCCGGTGTTCTGGCTCGGACTGATCGCGCTCTTTCTTTTTTCCGTCCAGACAAAATTGCTGCCCGGGGCGGGAAGGCTCGACATTCGCGCTGTGGCGCCGCCCCAGGTCACCGGATTCTTGCTCATCGACACTTTACTCGCCCGCAATTGGAGCGGCTTCGTCGACGCCTTTCGCCATCTGATCCTGCCGTCTCTCGTGCTGGGCTGGTCCGTGATGGGGATCGTCGCGCGAATGGTGCGGGCGAGCTTGCTCGATGTTTTAAGCCAGGACTATATCACCATGGCGCGGGCCAAGGGCGCTGGCCGGCTGCGCGTGCTCCTTCATCATGCGCTGGCCAACGCGCTCATTCCTGCGCTGACGATTCTCGGCTTTACATTCGCCTATTTGATCACAGGCTCGGTCCTCGTGGAGACGATCTTCTCCTGGCCTGGCGTCGGGTCCTATGCCGTCGAGGCCGCGCGCGGCCTGGACTATCCCGCCATCGCAGGGGTCACGATACTCGGCGGTCTGGGGTTCCTTCTCGCGAACTTGCTGACGGATCTGGCCTATGTCGTGGTCGATCCGAGAATGCGAGCGCCTGGTTGATCTCGTTTTTCCCAGCCAGCCGCGCGCTTGTTCCGCCGCGTTCCCGTGTCTCGGTCGGGGTGAGCCGGTTTTTTCGCCGCATCGGCTGGGAGCATTTGCCGACCGTTTTTGCCGCGGTTTTGATCATCGCGCTCATCGTCATCGCCGTCACTGTTCCGTGGTGGGCGCCGTATGACCCGGTCGCCATTGTCGGGCGTCGCCTGCAAGCGCCAAGTTGGCAGCATTGGCTTGGCACTGACGCGCTCGGTCGCGACGTCATGGTTCGGACTCTCTACGGCACACGCTATTCCTTGCCGATCGTGGCGGCCGTTCTGCTGGCGGCGGTGGTCATTGGCGTCTTCGTGGGCGCCGTCGCCGGATTCCTCGGAGGGTTCGTCGACAACGCCTTGATGCGAGTGGCCGATGTGACGCTCGCCTTTCCGCCCGTGCTGCTTGCGATGGCGATCGCGGCTTCGTTAGGTCCGGGTCTTGTCAACACCGCCTTGGCTCTGATCATCGTGTGGTGGCCGATATACGCGCGCCTGATGCGGGCCCAGGTCATGAGCGTGAACAAGCTGGACCATGTCGACGCCGCCATTGTCGGCGGGGTAAGGCCGGCGCGTTTGCTCCTGAAACATATCATGCCGCTGTGTTGGAGCCCGATTTTCGTCAATGCGACCATGGACGTCGGACAGGTCATTTTGGTCGCGGCGGGTCTGAGCTTCATTGGCCTCAGCGCGCAGCCTCCCACTCCGGAATGGGGCCAAATGATCTCGGAAGGCGCCTCGAACTTCTATTTCTGGTGGATCGCCTTTGGGCCTGGCATGGCGATCTTTCTTGTATCCCTGAGCGCGAATTTTCTGGGGGATGCGCTGCGCGATTTCATCGATCCACATTCCGGCCATGCCGCCTGAGAGCGTCAACGGACCCCTCCTCGACGTACGCGGGCTGACCGTCGTTGTTCCGACGCGGCGGGGACCGCGCGAGGCCGTTTCAAACGTCGATTTTTCGATCAACCGGGGAGAAGTTATCGGCGTCGTTGGCGAGTCCGGTTCGGGGAAGAGCCTGTCGATGCAGGCCGTGATGGGGTTATTGCCCCGCAATTTTCAGGTCACGGGGTCGATCAGGTTCAACGGCGAGGAAATTTGCGGCTCGAGTGAACGGCGGATGCGCGCATTGCGTGGCGGGCGTATCGCGATGGTCTTTCAGGACGCGATGACGGCGCTCAACCCGGTGCAGACCATTGGCGCGCAGATTGTCGAAATGATCCAGCTCCACAACGCTGGACTCAGCGCAGGAGAATTGCGTGACCGCGCTCTGTCTCTTTTGAAGGCGGTCGCAATTCCTGATCCTGAGCGCCGCTTTGCGCAATATCCGCACGAGTTTTCGGGCGGCATGCGTCAACGAGTCGTCATTGCGATCGCCATAGCGAACGACCCGGATCTCTTGATCGCGGACGAACCGACAACAGCCTTGGATGTCACCATTCAGGCTCAGATCATGGAGATTTTTTCACGACTGCGCTCCGAACGCGGGATTGCGATCATTCTCATCACCCATGATCTCGGCCTTGTCGCGGGAATGGCCGATCGCGTTCACGTTCTCTACGCAGGGCGCGTCGTCGAGTCAGGACCCATCGAGTCGATTTTTCGAGAACCTCATCACCCTTACACCGCGAGCCTTCTCGCCGCCGTGCCCTCCATCGACCATGTGTCCGAGCGGCTTAAGGCGATCCCCGGAACTCCGCCTTCGCTGGCGGATCGTGCGTCTGGCTGCGGGTTCGCGCCCCGCTGCGCCCTCGCGCTGCCGCTATGCGCGACCCTTGAACCGCCTGTCTCCCGTTTCGGCGCGTCGAACGTCGCGTGTCATCGGGCGGAGGATCAAGCGTCGCTCTCCCGAATGGGCGCCCCGACATGATTGCCGAGCGCCATTTCGACGCTGACGCGCCGCTTTTGGATGTCAGACAGGTTCACGTCGAGTTTCCGATCCGACAAGGAATTCTTCTGGCGCGTCAGGTCGGCGCCATTGCAGCGGTTGATGGGATCTCGCTTCATGTCAGGCGCGGCGAGACATTGAGCGTTGTCGGCGAGTCCGGGTGCGGCAAGTCTACGCTCGCGCGCGCCATCATGGGTCTCGTCAAGCCGACTTCCGGCCATATCCTTTTTGGCGAGACGGATATCACGAGTCTCTCGCCATCGCAGATGCGACAATTGAGGCGCGACATCCAGCTGGTCTTCCAGAATCCGTATGCTTGTCTCAACCCTCGCATGACGGCTTACGAAAATGTCGCTGAGCCGCTGCGGATGCTCAACCTATCGAAGGAAGAGCGCCATATCCGAGTGACGAAAGCTCTGGAACAGGTCCAATTGCTCCCGGAGCAATCGGATCGCTACCCATTCGCGTTTTCCGGTGGTCAGCGGCAGCGTATCGGCATCGCCCGGGCGATCGTCGTTGAGCCGAACCTGATCGTGTTGGACGAGCCGGTCTCCGCGCTCGACGTCTCGGTGCAGGCGGGCGTTCTGAACCTTCTCAAGGACATCCAGAGTCGCACCGGAATCACTTATCTTTTTATTGCGCACAATCTGGCTGTGGTCGGCCACATGTCAGACCGTATCGCGGTGATGTATTTGGGCCGGATCGTCGAAAGCGCGCCGCGCAATCGAATTTTCAAAGCGGCTGCTCATCCGTATACGCAGGCGTTGCTGTCCGCGGCGCCAATCCCCGATCCGGTGCGCGAGCGGCGACGGCAGAGAATCGTTCTTACCGGCGACGTGCCGAACCCGGCTCGCCGGCCATCGGGCTGCGGGTTCCGGACACGATGCCCAAAAGCCCAGGACATATGCAGCGAGGTTGACCCTCCGCCTCGGCAAATGGCGCCGGGCCATGAAGTCTGCTGCCACTTTCCCTCTTAAGAGCGTGGCGTCAGCCAGCAAACTCACCTTCAACGCGTCGCCGCGCCTGTCTAAGTCAGGTTACATGGCCAGAGCTCGGCAACGGCCTTCGACTGTACCGTAAGTGATCTCGTGGGTTCGCGGATAGCGCGGCGGGCGGCTTTCGGGCCGCCCCTTTTCTGAGATCGCCTAAACGACGTGCGGGGCGGTCTTTCGAGCGCCGCGCACAGCCCACGAAACCGAGCCCGGCGAAGCCGAGACTCATCAAGGCCCAGGTCGAAAGTTCGGGAACGGTCGTTACGCCACGGACCTCCATCTGGAATGCTTGCCCGCCGCCATCTCTATTGTTGGGATAGAAGGCGAAGTCCGTCGCGTCGCTGCTGTTATACCCCTCGGACACGCCGGGGCCTGAGTTATCGCTGGTCGTGCTCCAGCTGACGAACGGACCTTCCTCGGTCTGGGGCCCCGACTTTGTGAGGTCGATCCAATAAAACGAATTGGGCTTGAGCGCGATGCTCCCGAACTGCCTGAAATGCTCAACCGTCGGGTTCGATGACAGATCAGAAATCGGAAGCGTCGCCGAACCGAGGATGGCGCCGTCGAGACCAGGCCCAACGTTCAGACCCTCGCCCGGAACCAACGTGACGTCCGCGAGCGGGACGCCGCCGACCAGCGTCACGTCCAACGTGTCGCCAGGGACAATCGTCCCGGCCTCGCTTAGCAAAAGCGCGACATCAGTCGCATGAAAAGTCGAACCGCCGGTCGCGAAGCTCGCGTCCAGCTGAAAGGCGAGGCCGCTCATGCTCCCGGTGGTCGGACTGTTCAAGCTATCGAATAACACTTCGGCGCGCGCCGAAGAGCAAAAAGCCATGAGACCGATGGCGGCGCACCCCGAGAGAATATGCGCAGCTGATTTGGCGAAGTTCGACATTACGGCGCTCCCTGTGGCGCCCCCGTAAGCCGAACGGAACTGTTGACCGGCATCCTGTCGCAGTCAACGGCAAACTGAAGCCCCCGCAGCCCGAGCCCATGTCGCACCGCTCGGAAAGCGACTGCGCGGTGCGCTTCGGGCTGTTCTTTGCTTCGCTCCCCGGCGTTCTCGTCCGAACTGTCCAAGGACGCCTTCACGCGCTGCGACTTTCGCGGCCCCTGGGCTCACCATCGTTTGCGAGCCGCGCGGGCGCCGCCGACACAGCATCGGTCTTCGACGTCCGGAAAGCTTTTGAAAGCGTTGGCGCGCCCGGAGAGGCTTGAACTCCCAACCCTCGGTTTCGAAGACCGATACTCTATCCAGTTGAGCTACGGGCGCGTTATTTTGTTTTTCAATGGCTTAGCGCTGTCGTCGGGAGAACAAAACGAGTAAAAACCCTTTCGGCGCCACTGCTTTGCCACCCAACGGACACTTGCCGCCGGTCCTCTATCACGGCTGCAGAAGCGCCGCCACCGCGTCATTGATCGCCAGGGCGCTCTTGTCCTCGCGCCCTGGCGAAGAGGCGCCCATAGGTCGACAGGGTGATCGTTGGATTGGGGTGGGCGCACGCCGGCGGATCTGATCGGCGAATATCTTGCCGAACTTGTTCCCCCACTGGCGCACGGTCTCGTAAGTCACGCAAATACCGCGAGCCGCCAGCATTGCCTCGACCATGCGGAGGCTCAACGGAAACCGTAAAATAGAGCCGCACGGCGTAGTGCGTGCTGCGTTTCCACGGAATCGCAGCACGCACTCGATTCCTTTGATTTCCGCGCGCTCTTCGCGAAAAACCGGCATCCACTTTTTCGCAGCGTGCTCTAGCGGATCACCCCTACCGGAAAGCGATGGCGGCGATAGAGGGTCACGGAAACTCGACACGCACCGCGTTTAGCGGCTTGCCCACTCCAAACTCGTTAACCTGACGAGGCCTCTACCGCGTGAGCCATCGGCGCTTCGGTCGAATCGCCGATGGCTCTTCCTTTGATTTCGCGTAGCTTTCGCGAAAAGCTGGATCCTGCTTTTGCGCCGCGCGCTCTACGCGTTCATCTCGCTTCCCCCGTTCACGGACAGGCACTGGCCGGTGATGAAGGACGCAGCGTCCGACAGCAGGAAGCACACCGGGGGCGCGGCCTCCTCAGGCGTGCTCCAACGCCCGAGCGGGATGCGGGCGAGATACGTGTCGCGGAACTTCTCGCCGCGGATCACTTCCGTCATCGGCGTCTCGATGAGCCCGAATGACACTGTGTTCACGCGTATGCCGTAGCGGGCCCATTCCCGGGCTGCGCTCATGCTCGCGCCCAGAACGCCAGCCTTGGCGGTGCTGTAATTGATCTGGCCTATGGTGCCCTGGCGCCCCGCGTCGGACGAGATGTTCACGATCGCGCCCGCGGTCTTGTCTCCAGCCTTGTGGCGGGCGATCAGGCGGCGGCCGACGGCCTGCATGCACAGGAAGGCGCCCGTAAGATGGACGCGGAGAACCTGCTCCCATTGGGTCAGCGTCATCTTGTCGATCATGGCGGGCCGAGTGATCCCGGCTGTGTTCACGAGTCCATCGACGGGGCCGAACTGGGCGGCGGCCTGTTCGACGAGTCCCTCGACGAAATCCGCGTCCGCGACATCGCCCGCGCCGGTGAGGATGCGATCCTTGGAGAAGGACCCCCGAGCGGCCTCGAGTCCGTCCGCGTTCATGTCCGCCAGGACCAGGTTCGCGCCGAGATCGGCCGCGAGCTTTGCGATGCCGAGGCCGAGGCCCTGGCCCGCGCCGGTGACGAGGACCGTCCGCCCGGCGAGCGACATAGGATTGTTGCCGTTCATGTTAGGACCTTCTGCTTGCGTCTGTGATTCCTTGCGCCGCCGCCTGCGCCAGTGTGGCCGCTATCGCTTCGACGGCTTGGCCAGGGCTGCGGCGAGCGCCTCCCGGTGCTCCGTCGTGGTGTGAGCGATGGCCTGCGCGTTGGCGGACATATGAAGCAGCGTGTCGAGGCGAACGAAGCGCCCTTCGCGCAACAGGCGTTTCGTCGCGCGCACGGCCAGCGGCGGATTGGCCGCGATCCTCTCGGCGAGCCGCCGGGCGGCGGGAAGCAGGTCATCCTTTGGCACGACCTGCGAGACGAGCCCGCAGGCCAACGCCTCGCGCGCGGAGACGACATCGCCGGTAAACGCCATCTCGCAAGCCTTCGACCAGCCCACGATCCGCGGCAGGAGCCAGGCGCCGCCATCGCCCGGTATGATGCCAATCTTGACGAAGCTCTCGGCGAAGCGGGCCTCCTCCGCCGCGATGCGCAAGTCGCACATGCAGGCGAGATCTGTCCCGGCGCCAATGGCGGGGCCGTTCACGGCCGCGATGACGGGGACATCCAACGCTTCGAAGGCGAGCGGAATGCACTGGATGCCATCGGTATAGTAGGCGATGGCGGCGCTCGGGTTTCGGGCGCGCTCTTCGAGCGCGGCCTCCATCGCCCTGAGGTCGCCCCCGGACGAGAAAGCGCTTCCCGCGCCCGTCAGGATGACGGCTCGCGCGGAGGCGTCGGCCTGAACTCGACCGAGGGCGGCGACGAGCCCGTCCACGACGTCGCGCTCAGAGATCGGATTTCGCTTCTCGGGGCGGTTGAGAGTGAGGGTGATGATGCCGCCCTCGCGCTCGTAGAGCACCGCGTCGCTCATGTCTTTTCCTTAATCCTGGCGTCTCAACGGAGCCCAAGGCCGCGCGCGATGATGCCGCGCAGAATCTCGCGCGTTCCCCCGCGCAGCGAAAAGGAGGGGGCATGCATCGCCGTGTAGGCCAGCACTTCCGCGAACTTTCGCGACGCTTCGGTGCGAGGTTCGCCGCCGATCAGATCGCGGGCGATCTCGGGGATCTCCTGCTCGACCAGCGCCCCAAGATCCTTGACCACCGCGGCTTCGAGCGCCGGATTGGCGCCGGCCTGGAGCAGGCCCGCGACCGACCGGGACATGCGGCGGAGGGTGATGAGGTGAGCGCCGAGCCGGCCGATGGCGATTTCCGCCCGCTCGTCGGCCGCAGGGGAGAGCGCGCGGACGAGTTCGACGAGCAGGGTGAAAGACGAAAGGAAACGCTCCGGGCCGCTCCGCTCGTAAGCGAGTTCGCTCGTGACCTGCTTCCAGCCATCGCCTTCCCGGCCGAGGATCGCATCGCGGGGAAGAAGCGCGTCTTCGAAGACGACTTCGTTGAAATGGTGCTCCCCGGCGAGATTGCGGATCGGCCGGATCGTGACGCCGGGCCAGGGAAGCTCGACGAGAAACTGGCTCAAGCCCGCATGGCGCCGCTCCGGATCGACGGGGCTCGTGCGGCAGAGCAGGATCATATAGTCGCAGTGGTGGGCGTTGGTTGTCCAAAGCTTGGCGCCGTTGACGCGCCAGCCCTCATCCGTGCGCGCCGCCCGGGTGCGGACCGACGCCAGGTCGGACCCGGTGTCGGCCTCGCTCATCCCGATGCAGAAGAAACACTCGCCCGCGGCGATCCGCGGCAGGATCGCAAGCTTCTGCTCCTCACTGCCGAAGCGAAGAAGGCTCGGGCCGCTCTGGCGCTCCGCGATCCAGTGCGCGCCGACCGGAGCGCCGGCCGCAAGAAGCTCCTCGAGCAGGATATAGCGTTCGAGCGCGGATCGCTCGCTTCCGCCATAGCGTTTGGGCCAGGTCAGTCCCAGCCAGCCAAGGCTGCCGAGCTTGCGCGAGAAGGCGGGATCGATGCCGTTCCAACTCTGGGCGCGATCGATCGGCGCCCTGTCCGCCAGCGCCTTCTCCAGGAAGGCCCGGATTTCTGTTCGGAACGCCTCGCCCTCCGGGCAGGCGGGCGGCGAAGGAAAGGTGAAATGAATCATGCGAAGCCCGTTAGACAGCGGTGATCGCGGGCCACAGACCGGCGGGTCCGGCTGCGACGAGATAGCTTCCCAGGCGTCGCGCCCACTCAGCTTCGTGGCCATATTCGTCCCGCCAAGCGAGGAGCCGGCGCGTGTAATGGCGCAGGCGATGCTCCTGCGTGAACCCGATGGCGCCGTGCACCTGGTGAGCGATGGCGGCGCCTACCCCGGCCGCCTCTCCACAACGGATCTTTGCAGCCGCAACTGCGGTCGTAAGCCCAGGCCTCCAGTCCGCGACCGCGTCCGCCGCCATATCGGCCGCGGCGGAAGCGGAAGCCGACTGGCCCGCGAGCACGGCGAGATTCTGCTGGATCGCCTGGAACTTGCCGATGGCGCGTCCGAACTGCTTGCGCTCCTCCGCATATTGCGTCGTCATGGTGGTCACGGCGCGAAGCGCGCCCGCCATCATGAGAGCCCTCGTCGCGGCCCCGGCGGCCCTTGCTTCGATGAGGCTGAACGGCGCCGGGGCCCTTGCGGCCGCCGCCGCCTCGAACCGGATCGTATCGCGAGGATCGCCGGCCATGTTCGCACCCGGCTCGACCGTCACCGAGGATTGCGGAACGGCGAGAATGACCGGCCCGCCCGCGGTCTCCGCGACGATCACGATGGAGCGGGCGTGCCGGCCCCAGGGAACGTTCCAGGCTGAACCCGTCGAGCGACCGCCGCCGTCGATCGTGACTTCGGCTGCGGGAGCGACGGTTAGCGGGCCCTGGGGCGCCTCGATCCCCGCCTTGGCGAGCAGGAAGCCGGCCAGCATCGTATCGGCGAGCGGAAGGGGCAGGGCGTGCTCGCCTGCGACCGTGAGGAGTGAGAGCGCTTCGGCGACGGGCACGCCAAATCCGCCTTTCTCCTCCGGCAACAGTGCGGATGGAAGGCCGAGGTCCTCCAACGCCGACCAAAGTTCCGGCGGCATCGCGCCGTCCGTAAGCGTCGCGCGCGCTGCGTCCGTCAGGACGTCCTCCAGCAGGCGCGCGGTCGTCGTTCGCAGCATGTCGCCCGCCGACTCGGCGTCCGGCGATGGCGTTTGGGCAGATTGAAGCTCGCTCACGCCTCAACGTCCTTGGAAATTGGGCTGGCGCTTGTCCCGGAACGCCGCCTTGCCCTCTGCATGGTCGGCGGTCAGGAACAGGGCCGCCTGGTTGCTCCGCTCCCAGTCGAGGACATCGTCGATCCCGCGCGCGAGATATTCCTTCGTGAGCGCCGTCGATAGCGGCGCCAGCCGCTCGAATTCGCGTGCGCGTTCGACCGCCCGCTCGAGCGCCTTTCCATCCGGCGCAACCTCGTCGATCATGCCCATGGCCAGCGCCGTCGGAGCGTCCACCGGCTGGGCGTAGAGCAGGATCTGGCGGGCGCGCCCCAGCCCGACCCGCGCGGGCAGCGTGTGGAGGAGCCCGGCGTCGGCGACGAGCCCCACTTTGGGGAAGGCGGCCAGGAAGCGCGCGCTCGCTCCGGCGACGATCGTGTCGCAGCAGAGCGCCAGGCTGAAGCCGGCGCCTGCCGCCCATCCTTCCACCGCTGCGACATACGGCTTGCTCGACTTCACGATCGCGCGGATGATCCCGTGAACGAGCCTGAATCGGTCCCGCGCCGCGGCGAGCCCGTCCACATTCATGGCGGTCAAGTCGCCGCCTGCGCTAAAGACCTGCGGCCCGCCGGTAAGCGCCACCGCCCGAATGCCGGGGTCCCGTTCGATGCGTTCGACCGCGTCGGCCAGCGCCGCCCGGACTGCGGACGTGAGCGCGTTGCGCTTCGCCTGCTCGTTGAGCGTGAGGATTGCGACCGCGCCCTCCCGGTTCTCGATCAGCGCCGGCGCGTCGGCGCCTTTGGCGTCTTGTGTTTGGCTCATCGCCTCAACCTTCAGTCGGTGCCGCAAAGCCGGCGTAGCCATTGTTGACGACGACGACCCCGCGCGCGGGGATGAGCGCCCGGAATGAACCGTCTTTCCAGATCTCGACCTGAATCGTTTCACCCGGATAGACGGGCGACGAGAACCGCATGGCCAGTTCCTTGAAACGCGCGTCGTCATAGTCGCCGAGCGTCCGCAAGAGCGCATGGGCGATGACTCCCAGCGTGCAGAGGCCGTGCAGGATCGGGCGCGGAAAACCTGCTTTCGTCGCCACTGCGGGATCGGCGTGGAGCGGGTTGTCGTCTCCGTTCAGCCGGTAATAGAGCGCCTGCTCCGCCCGCGTCGGCATCTCGACGACAACGTCGGGCGGCGTGTCGGGCAGGGCGTGAGGCGGCTCGACCGGGCCATCCGGCCCGCCGAAGCCGCCGTCGCCGCGGAGAAACGTCGTGCTGCGGGTCGTCGCGAGCAGGTCGCCCGTCTTCGTGTCCCGGACGTCCTTCTGCGAATACATCAGCGCGCCGCGGCCGGGCCCCTTGTCCACGAGGCCGGTGACGCGCGTCTTGCCGACCACCTCGCCGTCGACCGGCAGAGGCCGGTGCATGACGATGCGTTGTTCGCCATGAACGACGCGCACGGCGTCGATCCCTGTTTTCGGATTGGCCATCCAGAAGCCGGGATGGCCGAGCACCACCGACTGCGTTGGAACAGCCCGGAGGCGGCGGTGGGCGTCCACGAAATCGAGCTGACGCAGGTCGAGCGGATCCTGGCCGAAGCCGACGGAAAGCGCATAGAAGACGGCGTCGCGCGGAGTGAGGCGCTGCCTGACCTCCGCGATCTCGTAAGCCATCAGCGAATCGTAGGTGAAGGCCATGCTCAGAGCGCCGCCTGTGTGCCGAGGATTGCAGTCGCCTGAGACGCGAGCGTTCCTCCATTGCCGTGGCAGAGCGCGATCTCCGCCTCGACCTGCCGCTCGCCGGCCTGACAGCGGAGCTGGGTTACGGCTTCCACGATAAGGAAGAGCCCGTACATCCCGGGATGAACGCAGGAGAGCCCGCCGCCATTGGTGTTCACGTTGAGCGCGCCGCCAGGATCGATAGCGCCGCTGGCGACGAAGCGCCCGCCCTCACCCTTGGGGCAGTAGCCTAGGTCTTCGAGGAACAGGATCGTGTTGATGGTGAAGGCGTCGTAGAGCATGAGGAGGTCGACGTCCTCCCTGCCGACGCCCGCCATGGCGAAAGCGCGCTTACCGCTCTCGACCGCGGCCGTCACGGTGAGATCGGACATCTGCACGACCGAACGGTGCGAAGCGGCGGCTCCGGCTCCAAGCACATAGACCGGCTTCCGCCTAAGATCGCGGGCGCGGTCGGCCCGCACCAGCACGCAGGCGGCGCCGCCATCGGTTACAAGACAGCAATCGGCGACCGTCAGGGGGTCGCTGATCATTCGGCTTTTCAGCACATCCGCGATCGAAAGCGGTCCGCGAGCGAAGGCGTCGGGGTTGAGGTTGGCCCATTTTCGCGCTGCGACGGCGACCGCGGCGAGGTCCTCTCGCGTGGCGCCATACTGGTGCATGTATCGGGCGGCCGCCATCGCATATCCGGTGATCGGGTGCCGAGGCCGATACGGCGTCTCGTGCCATTGCGATTCGCTCATGGAGACGAGGCGACCGCCGGCCGTGCGCTGGTTCGATCCGTATGCAATCAGCGCGACGTCGCAGAGCCCTGCCTTAAGGGCCGCTGCGCCCTGGAGGAGATGGTTCTCGAACGACGAGCCGCCAATGTTCGTTCCCTCGATATAGCGCGGCTTGAGGCCGAGATATTCGGCGACCGACAGGGCGGGCAAGCCGTGCACGCCCGTTGCGGCGAAGACGCCATCCACCTGTCCGAGCGGGATCCCGGCGTCGCCGAGCGCCGCGATCGCCGCCTCGCCAAGAAGTTCGATCGACGTGCGGCCCGGCGCCTCGCCGGCGCCAGCCGTCGCGATCCCGACGATCGCAGCCTGTCCGCGCAAAGTCTCGCTCATCGCCTCACCCCTCGTTGGCGACGTCGAAGACGATCGCGGGTTCGCCCTCGATCGAAGCGATGCGCGCCTTGACTCGGGTTCCGATCGGCGCCGTGTCGGCGCCTTCAATTCGCGACATCAGCCGCGGGCCTTCCGCGAGATCGACGAGGGCGATGTTGTAGCTGCCCTCGCGGGTCCGGTTCACCGTGATCGAATAGACTGTTCCCTCGCCCGAGGCTGGAACCCATTCGAGATCCGTCTCCCCGCTGCCCGGGACGGCGACGCGCGGATAGAAGACGTACCGCCCGGTCGAGCGACTCCGCTGGATCATGAACCGGCCCTCGGCGAGATAGGCTTTGAACTGCGCCTCCGGGCCCAGGACCTTGGCATTGTCAGCCATGCTGGCTCCTTACGCTGGGATTCGACGAGGGCGTTTCCGCGTCGGCGGCACCGGCCCGGCGCCGCGGCCACAGCGCGGCGAGCCCTTGCGGGCTGTAGCAGAGCACCGCGACGAGGATGGCGCCGAGAACAAGCTTGTCGCCATAGGCGCCGAGCGAGGCGAAGCTCTTCTGCGACATCAGGAGCGCTGTTCCGAGGAGCGGTCCGAGAAGGACGCGCCGCCCGGCGATGATGACCGCGGTCAACATCAGGACGAGAAAGTAAGCCTCGAACAGATCCGTTCCGACATAGGAGCGCTGAAAGGCGTAGAGCCAGCCGGCCAGCGCGCTGATCGGCGCCGAGACCAGGAAGACCTGCAGGCGGACCCGGTTCGCGTCGAGGCCGCACATCGCGGCGAGGCGCGGGTTCATGTGCACCATCAGCGCCGCCTGGCCGAGACTCGACCGGCGAAACCGGTGGACGAAGTACAGCGTGAGAAGAAGCAGCACGTAGGCGAAGGGCCAGAACTCGGCGCTTTGACCCGCGGTCAGCGTGAGCGGTCCGATGGACAGGTCGAGCGGGGGAACCCCTACGATTCCGTCTGAGCCGCCCAGGAAGTCCCAGTTAGACGCGACGTTCATGCACACGATCGCGGCGGCGTAGGTCACGAGCGAGAACGCGAATTCGCGCGTCCGAAGGGTGATGGCGCCAAGCACGAGAGCAAGCGCCAGCGAACTGAGGACCGCGCCGACCATCGCCACCCACGCGTTCTGTCCGTAGCGCACCGTCAGGATCGCGGCCGCATAGGCCCCCGTCGCGAAGAACGCCGTATGCGCGAGGCTGATCTCGCCGAGGTCGGACAGGAGGATGTCGAGCCCGTACGACATCGCGCTGAAAATCGCGATGACGACCAGCGTGTCATAGACGGAAGTCGACCCGCCGAGAATGCGCGGCAGGAAGAATCCGGCGACCGCGAGCGCGATGACGCCGGCCAGCCGCGACATGGGTCGGAGCGGACTCATCGGGCGAAGTTCGCGGAGGCTGCAAGCTGGCCGGGCCTCAGCGCCATGACGGCGATGAGGAGCGCGAACACGGCCGCCGTCGTGTATGCAGGCGACACCAGCGCGCCGAACAGCGCCGTGAACAAACCGAGGCAAAGACCTGCGGCGTAGCTTCCGGCGACGCTGCCGATGCCGCCCAGCACGACGACGACGAAGGTCATCACCACCTGATCGAAGCCCATCGAGGTGAGGATGGGCGTTCGCGGCGCGACCAGCGTCGCGGCGAAAGCGACGGCCGCTCCCTCGAAGGCGAAGATGCCCATGTAGACGCGCGAGACGTCGATTCCGCCGAGCCGAGTGAGCGGCGGATCTTCGGCGACCATGCGAATCGCCGTTCCGAACTTCGTGGCGTTGAGCACATATCGGAGAGCCAGGAAGACGGCGATCGTGGCGACGACGAGGATCGCGTCTTGCACGGTGAACCAGATCGGGCCGAAACGGAGCGACATTGCCTGGAACGGGCTCGACAGCGTTTGCGGCTTCGGCCCGAAGGCGAGCCCCGCCGCGCCTTCGAGCATCTGTCCGAAGCCGAGCGTGACGATCATGAGGCTCACGAGGTCGCGCGCCAGCGTGAGTTTCATCAGCAGGCGTTGCAGGACGGCGCCGATGAGCGCGCCAACCACGATGGCCGCGAGAACCGCGACCGGATAAGGGAGGCCGGTGGTCTTCATGAACCACCACGCCACGAATGCGCCGACCATGTACATCTGGCCGTGGCCGAAATTCACGAGCCGGGCGGCGCCCAGAAGCATCGTCCAGCCGACGGCGACGAGCGCATAGGCGTGCCCGATGATGATTCCATTGACGACTTGCTGCAGCACATTCATCCGTGGCTGCCTCCGAGATAAGCCTCGATGATTCGCGGATCGTCCCGCATCGCTTCGACCGCGCCGCTGGCGATCACCTTCCCACGCTCCAGGAGGTGCACGACGTCGGTGACCTCCATGACGGCGCGAACGTTCTGCTCGACGAGCAGCACGGTCAGTCCGGAATCGACGAGCATGCGGACGGTCTGCAAGAGGAGCGAGACGAGTCGCGGCGCAAGCCCGATCGAGGGTTCGTCGAGCAGCAGAACCTTCGGCGCCATTCGTAGGGCGCGGCCGACCGCCAGCATCTGCCGTTCGCCGCCGCTCAACGAGCCGCCCTGAGTCGTCCGGCGCTCGTGAAGGCGCGGGAACAGTTCATAGACATTCTGCACCGAATAGGTCTTGCGGCCCGGGCCCGCATCCGCCGGCGCTCCGTCCCGGAGGTTCTCCTCGACGGTGAGGCCCATGAACACTCCACGGCCCTCCGGGACGAGCTGGAGACCCCGCCGGACATGGTGGTGCGCGGGCAAGCCCGCGATGTTCTCGCCGTCCATCAGGATCGCGCCTTCAACCCGCGGCTCGGCGCGCGACCAGTTGGCGATGGCGTTGACCAGCGTCGACTTGCCGGCGCCGTTGGCGCCGATGACCGCCGCGAGGGTGCCGGGCTCGACGACGAGCTTGTCGACCGCGACCGCGCGGCTTGCGCCGTAGGCGACGCTGAGATCCCTGACTTCGAGCCGGGCGCTCATGCCGCCTTCCCGAGATAGGCTTCGAGGACGCGCGGATCGGCCTGGACCTCCGCCGGCTTCCCGCGGCCGATGACCTGCCCGAGTTCGATCACGACGACGTCGTCGGCGAGCTCCATCACGAGGTCCATGTGATGTTCGATGAGCACGACGGCCAAGCCTTCAGCGCGCATGCGCACGAGAAGGTCGCGCAAGGCCAGCATGTCCGGCCCGCCGAGCCCGGCGGCCGGCTCGTCCAGGAGGACAATCCGCGCGCCCGGCGCGGCCGCGATCGCGATGGAGAGCATGCGCTGCGTCCCGTAGGAAAGCTCGCCCGGCAGGCGATCGTGCAGCGGTTCGGGAATTTCGTAGCGCAGCAGATGCTGGCGAGCCTCCGCCTCGATTTCCTGTCGCCGCCGGCCCTCGACCCAGGGCAGGAAGACCGAGCCGGCGAGCGAGCTTGACGGGTGGCCGAGCAGTGCGCCGGCCATATTCCGAAGCACGGTCATGCCGCCGAAGAAGGCGTTCTGCTGGAACGTGCGGCGCAGCCCGAGCCGGGGCAGGCGATGCGCGCGGACGTGGGTCACGTCCGCTCCATCCAGCATCAGGCGCCCAGCATGGGGCGTCATGTTCGTCGCCGCCATGAAGCATGTGCTCTTGCCAGCTCCATTCGGCCCGATGATCCCAAGGATGCGACCGGCGTCGACCGACCAACCCACGTCGCGAAGCGCCTGGAATCCGCCGAAGCGGACGGACAGGCCCTCCACGGCGAAGAGCGGCGGCTCAGCTCGAGAGGACGACAATTTTCCCGTCCTTGACCGTGAACACGCCGTAGTGCTGGCTCATCTGGCCGTGCTCGTCGAAGCGCACGTTTCCGAAGATCGTCCCGGGGATTTCGTGGCCGCGGATGGCGTCGGCGACCGCCTTGCGGTCGAGCGAATTGACCTTGGCGGCGGCCTTGGCCCAGATCTGCAGGGACGCCGCGCCAAGCGCGCCGAACTTGTCAGGAAGCGTCTTGAACTCTTTCTGCACCTCGGCGACGAAACGCTGATTTGCCGGATCGCTGGCGAAGGGCTCCGCCTCCGGAAAATAGACGTCGGCGCTCACCAGCCCGTTCGCGGAGGGGCCCGCGGTTTCGATCACGCTCGGACTCACGGTGCCGACAGTGCACACGAGCGGCGCGCCGATATTGGCCTGCGCATATTGCTGGAGGAAGGCCGGAAGACCCGCGCCCTCGTTGGCGTTCATAGAGATGACCACGTCCGGCTTTGCGTCCCGGATGCTCGTGATCTCGATACGGAAGTCGGTCTGTGGAAAGGGAAATTTCAGAGTGGCCGCAATGGTGTAGTCGAGATTGGCCTTTTTGAATTCCTCCTCGATGCCCTTCTGCGCGCCGTTCCCGTAGGCGTCGTTCTCGGTCACGAAGACGACGCGGCCGCTCTTCATCTTGCCGCCCAGATACTTGGCGATGATGGCGCCGTCCTGCGAATTGGCGCTGTTCAGCCGGATCGCGAGCGGGTTGGCGGCGCTCGCGAGGATGCCGTCGGCCTTCGAGATCATCGTGATGTCGAGCACGTTGGCGCGCGCCAGCACCGACTGCATCGCGAGCGTGACCGGGCTGTTCCAGCCTTCGAGGACGACGGCCGCTCCCGCAGAGATGAGTTCGTTCGCCTTTGCGATGCCGATCGCGGCGGTGCTCTCGTCGTCCCGCACGAGGAGCTCGATCGGCTTGCCCATGACGCCGCCGTCGGCATTGATCAGCGAAGCCATGGCTCGGATGGAGTTGGTCACGTCCTGACCCTGGCGGCCCGCCCCTCCGCTCAACGGAATGATGACGCCGACCTTGATCGTATCTGCAGCGAGCGCAGTTCTTGAAAGCATCGGTAGGGCCAGAAGTCCGCCGATCGCAGTTCTTCTTGTGATCATTGTGTTCCTCCCTTCGTTAACGCGAGCCGATTTTATAGAGTAAACCGTTGGCCGCGAAGATATCTGTTTGTGTTATATTAAACACTCGGCTACCCATCTGTTCGGTGATTGTCAAACGGAGAGTGCTCGTGGCGACAAAAGGAACTGTTCTTGTGGCCGGCGCCGGCGGTCTGGTCGGCCGGGCGACGATCGACCAGTACCGGTCGGAAGGAGACTGGGAGGTCATCGCGCTCTCCCGCCGGCCGCCCGACCCGCCGACGGGCGCAGCCCACCTCGCGGTGGACCTGACGGACGCCGCGGCGTGCCGCGCGCGCCTCGGCGAGATCCGCGGCCTCACTCACATCGTCTACGCGGCCCTGTTCGAGAAGCCGGATCTGACCGAGGGCTGGCTCGAAGCGGACCAGATCGCCGTCAACCTCGCGATGCTGACAAATCTTCTCGACGCGGTCGAGCCCAATAACCCCAGCCTGCGCCACATCGCGCTGCTTCAGGGCGCGAAGGCCTACGGCGTCCATCTGGGCCAGATCCCGGTCCCGGCCCGAGAGAGCGCTCCCCGCCACATCCACCCGAACTTCTACTGGGAGCAGGAGGATTTCCTGGCGGCGCGCCAAGCCGGCAAGGACTGGCGCTGGACGGTGTTCCGGCCGCAAGTCGTGCTCGGCTTCGCTTATCCGAGCATGATGAACATGATCTCTGCCGTCGGCGCCTACGCGGCGATCAGCCGGCAGCTTGGCCTTCCACTCGTCTATCCCGGCAGCGGCACGCGCGTGACCGAAGCGACGGATGCGCGCCTGCTCGCCCGCGCGATCGCGTGGAGCGGCAGGACGCCCGCCGCCTCCAATCAGATCTTCAACGTGACCAACGGCGACGTCTTCACCTGGGAGAACGTGTGGCCCGTGATCGCCCGCGCCTTCTCGATGCCGGTCGGACTTCCCCATCCGATGCCGCTCGCCCGGATCATGCCGGGTCACGCGGGAACATGGCGGACGATCGTCGAACGTTACGGCCTCAGGTCCGTGACGCTGGACGCGCTGGTCAGCGGGTCGTGGCAATTCGCCGACTTCGCATTCTCCCGCACCCATTCGACCTCGTCGCTCCTCAGCACGATCAAGATCCGTCAGGCGGGGTTCGACGCGTGCATCGACACGGAGGAGTCGCTCGCGTGGTGGCTGGCCCACATGCAGGAGCGCGGGATCCTGCCCCCGTCCGCCGGCTGACGCCAAGGTAGCGGCCGCGCGGTCAGCGGCCGCCATTGATGACGCCCTGCGCTCTGAGGCGGCCCCTGGCCGCCTCGTCCACCCCGAACAGCGCGAGAACTTCGTCCGTATCCTCTCCGAGCGTCTGCGGCGCGATGCGATAGGTGGCTGGCGTGCGCGACAGCTTGCCGGGGTAGCCGATCACCGTGACCGGCGCGCCGTCCCGGCGGGTCATCTCGCGCAAGAGGCCGCGCGAGACGATCTGCGGGTCGGTGAGCGCCTGGTCGATGCGGTTGATGGGACCGCCAGGGACCCCGGCTTCCTCCATCGCCGCGAAGAATGCGGCCATGCCCCAGCTTCTAATCGCCTCCGCGAGTTTCGCCTCCACTTCGACCCGGTGCTTCAGCCGTCCATCGTTCTTCTTGAACCGAGGATCGTCCGCAAGCTCGGAAAGCCCGAGCAGGCGACACAAACTTTGAAACTGCCCGTCGTTGCCGCAGGCCACCAGGACATGTCCGTCGGACGTCTCGAAATCGCGATAGGGCACGACGTTCGGATGCGCATTGCCGAGACGCACCGGAATCTGGCCGCCGACGAGATAGTTCATTCCCTGGTTCACGAGCAGCGCGACCTGGCTGTCGAGCAACGCGCAATCGATATGCTGCCCTTCTCCGGCGACGTCACGGTGATGAAGCGCGGCCAGGATGGAGGTGGCGGCGTAAAGGCCGGTGCAGAGGTCACTGACGGGCAGGCCCACCTTGGTCGGGCCGGCTCCCGGCTCGCCGTTCGGCCGCCCGGTCACGCTCATCAGGCCGCTCATGCCTTGTATGAGGAAGTCATAGCCGCCGCGCGTCGCATAGGGCCCGGTCTGGCCGAACCCGGTGATGGAGCAATAGATCAGGCGGGGGTTGACCGCCGAGAGAGAGGCGTAGTCGAGACCGTAGCGCGCGAGCGCGCCGGTCTTGAAATTCTCGATCACGATGTCGGCCGAGGCCGCCATGCGCCTCACGATCTCGGCGCCCTCCGGCTTGCCGAAGTCGATTGCGACGCTGCGCTTGTTCCGGTTCGCGCAGAGGAAATAGGCGGCGTCCGAGACGCCCTCCGATCCCTGAAGGAAAGGCGGTCCCCATGTCCGGGTGTCGTCGCCCGCGCCCGGCCGCTCGATCTTCCACACCTCGGCGCCGAGGTCGCCGAGAATCTGGGACGACCAGGGGCCTGCGAGAACGCGCGAAAGATCGAGGACCTTCAATCCGCTGAGGGGTCCGGGCCCGGCGCCCGGCGCCGCCTCGGCTGCTTCGGACTCAACTCCCTCCACGAATCTCTCCCGAGCTGGCGTTTGATTTCATTGTATGAAATGGCTATTCATTATAGCCTCCCTTGGAGCTGAATTACAATCGGCTTTGCGTCAGCGGATGGATGGATTCCGCAGGAGAAGCGCTTCGCAGGAGAAGCGCCTCGCAGGAGAAGGACATGGCCTCTTTCGAACCCGTCACAGCTGTCTTGCGCGCCTTCGACGTCCTCCTGACCGTCAACCGCCTGAAAGAGGCGAGCGTCGGCGACATCTTTCGGGAGACGGGCCTCAACAGGCCGACCATCGTGCGGATGCTCGAGACCCTGATTCACGCCGGCTTCGTCAGCCGGCATCCCACGCAGGCCGTCTATTTCCCGACGGGCAGGACGCTCGATCTCAGCTGCGGATATGAGAAGCACGAGGAGATGGCGATGGTCGCCGCGCCGATCCTCCTCAGGCTTTACAAGGAGCTGCAATGGCCGTCGGACGTTGCGGTGTTCGACCGCGACGCCATGGTCGTCGCGCGGACGAGCCGCGGCGCGGGCTTTCTGCACTTCAACCGCCGCCCCGGGTACCGCGCCCCGCTGCTCGGGACGTCGCTGGGAAAGGCGTTTCTCGCCTTCTGTGCAGAGGAGACGCGACACGCTGCGCTCATTGCGCTCGGCGCCTCGAGCGACCCGTGGGACGCGATCGTCAAGCAACCCGAAAAGCTGAAACGGCTGCTCGCCACGGCGCGCCGCAATGGCTACGGCACGATGAACAAGGCGTATTCCGAGATCGCCTACAATGGCGCCGCGTCCGCTGTCGGCGTGCCAATCCTGATCAACGGAATCGCGTTCGGCAGCCTCAACGTCATGTACTTGCGCAGCGCGATTGACGAGGCCGGCGCAATCGCCCGTTTCGTCAAGCCGCTGCAAAAGGCCGCCGCCCAGATCGCGCAGGCGCTCGCCGACATTCGCGCTGGCGGCGAAGGTTGAGGTCATGCGGCGAAGTTCAGCGTGAGCCCGGGCTCCTCCCAGGGGAGGGCGACGAGCTGCCCGACGCCCGACAGCGTGACGTAGGCTGTCTTCATGTCGGGGCCGCCGAAGCAGATGTTGGTCGTGTAGATGTCCGGCGTCTTCACGCGCCGGACGAGCCGGCCATCGGGAGCGATCACCGTGATCGCGCCGCTGATCAGCGTCGCGACGCAGACATTGCCCCCCGCCTCGACAGCCAGGCTGTCGAACCGATGGTAGCCCGTCTCGTTGAAGAGGAAACGCCCGCCGTTCGGCGAGGGAAATGGTTGTCGTGTGATGACGCCAGGCTCGGCGATGTCGAAAGCCCAGAGGCGCCCCCCTTCGGTTTCGGCCACGTAGAGCGTTCGCTCGTCGGGTGAAAGGCCGATACCGTTTGGCGTCAGAATGGGATGGGCGACTTCAACGATGTGCGACCCGTCAGCCTTGGCGTAATAGACGGCGCCCTGGTCGCGGTCGCGATGTCGCGTCTTGCCGAGATCGGTGAAATAGAATCCTCCGTTTCGGTCGAAGACGATGTCGTTCGGACCTTTGAGCTTCGTGTCGCCGCAGCGATCGTAGAGCACGCGCGATTCGCCAGTCTTTGGATCGACCCGCTCGATTCGTCCGCCCGAATAGCTCGAGGGCGTTCCGACCGGCCGCAGCATGCCCGGCGTCTCGTGCCACTCAAAGCCGCCGTTGTTGCAGACGTAGAGCGCGCCGTCAGGACCGGAGGCGAGGCCGTTGGGTCCGCCGCCGAGGTCCGCGATGACCGACATCGTCCCGTCCGGCGCCACGCGGGAGACCGTTCCGCGCTCGATCTCGACCAGCGCGATCGAGCCGTCCTTGAGCGCCACCGGGCCTTCCGGAAAGCGCAATCCGGTCGCCAGCACTTTCATGTCGGTCATCTCGTTTCCTTTCGCTTCGGACGTTTCAGGATCGTGGGGGAGTCAGCGATAGGTCGGCTCGCTCCACCATGGGAAGGTCGCAGGCATGTCGGCCGAGACCCGGTCGCTGAAGCGCGGCAGCCGTTTCTCCAGGAACGAGGTCACACCTTCCTTCACGTCGCCGCTAACACCTCGATCGAACAGCAGACGGCTTTCCTGTTGGTGCGCCAGCATCGGGTGGTCCGCCCCAAGCATCCGCCACATCAATTGCCGCGACAGGGCGACGGATACGGGCGCCGATTCCCGCACGACCTCCGCCGCGAGCGACCGCGCGGCCGGCAGGAGTTCGTCCGGCGCGTGCAGGCTGCGCACGAGCCCCGCCGCGAGCGCCTCCTCGGCCGGAAAGACGCGGCCCGTGGCGACCCATTCCATGGCGCGCTGCATGCCGACCGCGCGCGGCAGGAACCAGGTCGAACACGCCTCCGGCACGATCCCGCGCCGGACGAAAGGAAACCCGAACCTGGCCGCCGTCGACGCCATCCGGATGTCCATCGGCAGAAGCATGGTGGCGCCGATTCCGACGGCGGCCCCGTTCACGGCGCCGATCACGAGCTTCAGACTCGCGAAGATGCGCAAGGCGAGCCGGCCGCCGGAATCTCGGACTTCTTCCCGGCTGTAGTCGACCGCGCCGTCGCCGGTCGAACCGAGCCGCTTGCTCACATCGAAGCGGCTGGCCCCCCCGGAGATGTCCGCTCCGGCGCAAAACCCACGGCCGGCGCCCGTCACGATGACGACGCGAACGGCGTCGTCATCGTCCGCGCGGTCGAAGGCGGCGATCATGGCGTCGCGCATGGCGGGCGTGAAGGCGTTCAGCTTGTCAGGGCGGTTCAGCGTGATCGTCATCACGCCATCCGCCGTTTCGCAGAGAACGTCGTCAGAGGCCATCGGCGATCTCCCACCCGCGCCGGGCTAGGCGGCGGAACTTCTCCCCCGCAACCGTGACCGCATTCGGATCCGACGCGTTGCCATCGAGCGCGCGGCGGTACACGCCCACGACAATCGCGGCCCACCGGAAGAGCGAGAAAACGACGAAGAAATCGAGGTTGGCTGGAACAGGCCTGCCGGCCTCCTCGCTATATCGAGCCACGAATTCCGCCTCGGTCGGCAGCCCGGGCGTATCGAGGCCGACGATACCCTGAAGGTCCGGCGTCGTTCGCCAGGGCAGGCAGCAATAGGCGAGATCGGCGAGCGGGTGGCCGAGGGTGGAAAGCTCCCAATCCAGGACGGCGATCACGCGCGGCTCGGTCGGATCAAGGATCAGGTTCCCGAGCCGGTAATCGCCATGGGCGATCGTCGTCTCGTCCGGAACGGCCGCCCGGGCTTCGAGCCACGGGATCAGGCGCTCCATCGCCGGCTCCTCGCTCACTTGGGCCGAGCGGTATTGCTTCGTCCAGCGGTCGATCTGCCGCCCGACATAGTTCCCGGGCCGGCCGAAGTCGCCGAGCCCGATCGCGGCCGGCGACAGGCGATGAAGCCGCCCGAGAACGCTCGCCATGTCGAGGAAGGCGGCCCGTCTGTGGTCGGCGTCGACGCCGGGCATCGCCCGGTCGGCGTAGATGCGCCCCGGCAGATAGTCCATCACGTAGAAGATCGTGCCGATCACGGTCGGGTCCTCGCAAAGAAGGCGGACCTTGGGCGTCGGCACGTCGGTGTCCGAAAGCGCTTTGAGGACGCGGTACTCGCGGTCGACCGCATGCGCCGACGGCAGGAGCTTCCCGCCCGGCTTCTTGCGCAGGACATACGCGCCGTCCTGCGTCGAGAGATGGAAGGTCGGGTTCGATTGGCCGCCGTGGAACTGCCGCACGACGCAGCCATGCGAGAAGCCGGGGAGCCGCTCCGCCAGATAGCGGGCGAGCGCCGCCTCGTCGAAACGATGGTTCGGCAGGACCTCGACGAGCGCAGGGCCCTCTTGCGCTGCGGCGTCAGCCATGGGCGCGCGCCGGCGCGTATTTCGCCAGCTCCTGGCGCCCAAGCTGATGGCGGTGCACCTCGTCGGGGCCGTCGACGATGCGCAGCGTGCGAGCGTATTTGTACATGTAGCCGAGGCCGTAATCGTCCGTGACGCCCGCGCCTCCGAAGGCCTGGATCGCCCGGTCCACGACGTCGCACGCCATATTGGCCGCTGCGACCTTGATCCCGGCGATCTCGCGCCGGCTTTCCTTGTTGCCGACCTCGTCCATCTTCCAGGCTGCGTGGAGCACGAGCAGCCGCACCTGGTCGATCTGGATGCGGCTCGTCGCGACCCGCTCGATCATCACGCCTTGCTGGGCGAGAGGCTTTCCGAACGCCGTCCGCTCCGTCAGCCGGCGGCACATCAGCTCGAGCGCCCGTTCCGCGAGCCCGACCGCACGCATGCAATGGTGGATCCGTCCGGGACCGAGGCGTCCCTGCGCGATCTCGAAGCCTCTGCCTTCGCCCAGCAGGATGTTCTCCGCAGGCACGCGCGCATTTTCGAACAGGATCTCGCCATGCCCGTGCGGCGCGTCGTCGAACCCGAACACCGGCAGCATGCGGCGGATCGTGACGCCCTTGGCGTCGGTCGGCACGAGGATCATCGATTGCTGCCGGTAGCGATCGGCGCCGTCCGGGTCAGTCTTCCCCATGACGATGAGGAGCTTGCAACGGGGATCGCCCGAGCCGGAAGACCACCACTTCCGCCCGTTGATGACATAGTCGCCGCCGTCCCGGACAATGGTGCAGCTGATGTTGGTTGCGTCCGAGGATGCGACCTCGGGTTCCGTCATGGCAAAACAGGAGCGGATCTCGCCATCGAGCAACGGCTTGAGCCATTGCTCCTTCTGCGCCCCCGTCCCGTAGCGCTCGAGCGTCTCCATGTTGCCCGTATCGGGCGCGGAGCAGTTGAACACCTCCGAGGACCACTGCACCCGGCCCATGATCTCGGCGAGCGGCGCATATTCAAGGTTGGTCAGCCCCGCGCCGGCGGCGCTCGCGGGCAGAAACAGGTTCCAAAGGCCCGCGGCCTTCGCCAGCGGCTTCAGGCGCTCGACGACCGGCACGGGCCGCCAGCGGTCGTTGAGCGCGGCCTGTTCCGTCTTGTAGGTCTTCTCGTTCGGATAGACGTGCTCGTCCATGAAAGCCTGCAGCCGCTTCTGCAGCGCCGCCGCTTTCGGCGAATGATGAAAATCCATCGCGTGTCCTTGTCAGTCTGGCATTGGGTCGAGGGACGGCGTGAGCAGGATCTTGCCGACGGTCTTTCGCGCGCTGAGGCGCGCCAGCGCCGCTGGAGCGTCCGACAACGCGAAGCGTCCTCCGATGAGAGGGTCGACCCGGCCCGCGCGGTAGAGCGCCAGGAGCGCGGCCTGGACCTCTTGGAGCAGGGCGGGATCCCGCTTCGCCGCCTCGCCCCAGAAGACTCCCAGCGCCGAGCTCTCTTTGAGGAGAAGGCGGTTGGACGGCAGCGCGGGGATCGAGCCGGCGGCGAACCCGATGACCAGGAGGCGGCCCTGCCAGGCGAGACAGCGGAGACTGTCGATCCCGACCTGGCCCCCGATAGGATCGAAGATCACGTCCGCCCCAGCTCCTCCCGTCGCCGCACGGACCGCGTTCACCCACCCGTCCGCCCCGTAGGACAGCGCCACGTCCGCGCCGAGCTCCCGGCAGACCGTGAGCTTGTCTTCCGATCCCGCGGTTGCGATCACGCGGCAGCCATGGGCCAGCGCGATCTGCACCGCGGCGCTCCCAACCCCTCCGGCGGCCGCATGGACGAGCACGGTCTCGCCGGGACGAAGGCGCGCGCGATGATGCAGGGCGTAATAGGAAGTCGGATAGTTCACGCCGAGCAGGACCAGCGCGATGTCGGAAGGCACATCGTCCGGAATCGGGGTCGCGGCTTGCGCCGGCACAAGCGCGAACTCGGCGAAGCCGCCCGTTAGGAGGCTGGCGCAGATGCGTTCGCCCGGTTTGCGCCCGGTCTTGTCGCCCGCCGCGACGATCGCGCCGGCGACTTCGATGCCGGGCGAGAACGGCGTCTCGGGCTTGCGCTGGTAGAGGCCGCGCGCCATCAGCGTATCGGCGAAGTTCACGCCGGCCGCTTCGACCCGCACGACATAGTCGTCCGGACCAGGAACGGGATCCGGGCGCACCACCCAGACGATTTCGCCGGCGTCACTAACCTTTTCGACGACCCAGCAGCGCATCAGCGCGCCTCGCCTTTGACGATGAGAGCGTCGGCGGCGATGATCCGGTCGCCGGCGCAGATGAGCGGATTGATCTCCATCTCGGAAACGCCACGGCCGGCGTCCGCCGCCAGTTCGGAGAACCGGCACACGATTTCCGCGAGCCGGGGGACGTCGACCGCGGGCGCGCCGCGAAAACCGTTGAGCAAGGCTGCGCCCTTGAGCCTGCGCAGCATCGACTCCGCCTCGGACGGTCCGACGGGCGCGATCGACAGCGCCGAGTCGCGCAGCACCTCGACCAGGACGCCGCCGAGGCTGACCAGGACCAGCGGACCGAATTGCGGATCGTGCCGGGCGCCGACCATCACCTCGACGCCTTTGGCGATCATCGGCTGAACGACGACGCCGCGGAAATCCGGTTTCGGCGACATCGCGGCGACGGCCCGCTGGATGTCGTCGAAAGCCTGCTCGACCTCGGCTGCGCTGCGGAGGTTGAGCTTGACGAGCCCGGCCTCCGTCTTGTGGAGGATGTCCGGGCTCTCCCCCTTGAGGACCACCGGAAAGCCGACCTGCGCGGCGGCCTTGCATGCGTCGGACGCCGATTGAACGAGGGCGTCCGAGACCACGGGGACGCCGTAGAGCGCCATGATCTGCTTCGCTTCACGCTCGGTCAGCGACGCAGCGGGCGCCGCGGCGAGCAGGGCTTCCATGGCGGGCTTCGCGCCCGCGTCCGAGATCCTGCGCTCGGCGCTCCGGTCGGCGTGGCGCAGCGCGTCGCGCCGGTTCCAGGCGGCGATGGCCGCAAAGCAGCGATCCATCGAATGGAACAGGGCGAGATGGGGGTCGCTCTCGGTCTCGAAAGAGCCGGGGCCGCCGAGCCATTCCGGCGCCCAGATATTGCAGACGATTTTCCCGTTCGCCGCCGCCGCCTTGCTGAAGACGGGCAGCCGGCTCGTCGCCGATTCGTAGGCATAGGCGTGCGAGGTCACCATCACGCCGTAGAGAGGATCGGCGAGCAGGGCGCCGGCGCAGGCGGCAAGGCCGGCGCTGGAGCTTACGACCTGGGCGGTGACATCGCATGGGTTCCGGGTCGAGCCGTATTCCGGCACCTCCCGGGCGAGGACGGCCGCGGCTTCGGGACCGGGCTGCGGCAGCGGCACGTCGTGCAGCTCCGCCTTGTCGGCGGCGATGATCGTCGCGCCGCCGGAGGTGGCGATGACGACGGCGCCGGGCGCCTTCGGCGCGCCCGCCTTGGCGAAGAATGACGCCGCCTCGACGAGCGCTTCGAGCTTGTCGACCTGGATCACGCCAGCGCGGGCGAAGCCGGCCGCGTAGGCCGCTTCCGAGCCCGCGAGCGAGCCGGTATGCGACATCGCCGCGCGCGCGCCTTCCTTGCCCGTCGCGATCTTGTACATGATCAGCGGCTTGTCCGATTTCCACGCGAGCTCGGCGGCCTGCAACATGCGGCCGGGATCGGCCATTCCCTCGAACAGACAGGCGATCGCCCGGCAGTTCCGGTCCTGCGCGAGGTAGGCGACCTCATCGGCCACGTCGACGTCGCAGGAGTTTCCGGCGGTCAGGACGTGGCTCACCGAGACGCCGCGCTCGACCGCCTGGGCCAGCGAGAATCCAAGCGAGCCCGACTGGCTCACGATCCCGATCGCGTGCGGCCGCAGCGGTCGCCGGTCCGGCATGGCCGAAAAGGTGAGCCCCGCGCCGATCGCGTAGTTCACGAGGCCGATCGTATTGGGCCCGACCACGCGCATGTTCGCATCTTGGGCGATCGCGAGCAGCCGCTTCTGCATGGCGACATGCTCCGGCTTGCCCGTCTCGGCGAACCCGGCCGCGAACACCAGGATTCCGCCCACGCCCTGCGTCGCGCATTCGAGCGCGATCGACTCGACAGCCTCGCGCGGCGTTGCGATCACCACGCAGTCGGGCGTCTCCGGGAGCGCGGCGATGTTTGGATAGCAGGGACGGCCTGCGAGCTCGGAATGTTTCGCATTGATCTGGTAGAGGCGGCCGTCGAACGCCTTCATGTTCGCGACCGTTCGACTGCCGAAGGCGTTCGGGCGCTCGGACACGCCCACGACCGCGACGCTCTGTGGCGCAATCAGGCGCCTCATCTCTTCGGGCGCGTAGAGGTCGCGCCGGCCGTCTCGGCCCGTCATTGGCCGGCCCCAGGTCGAGAAAAGGAGCGAGGGTCGAGCGGCCGTCCGAACGTTTCCTTCATTTCCGCATCTCGTTTCATACAATGAAACTTATTTTCATCTATATGCAACGAGAGTGGATGGATTGTAAAGTCGCCGCCGCTTTCGCCGCAGGGCGATCGCTTCAGGTTGACGCGAGCGCGGGTTTGACAAACGTGATTCTGAGAGGGCTTCGACGAAGCGGAGCTCTGATGTCCTCGAGCAGCGCCGTCGTCATTTTGGCGTCGCCGAACACGGTCGCCCATTCGCCCGAAGCTAGGCGCCTCGGGCGCGCTATGGCGCGCCGAGCGCAGAGCCGGGGCGATGTTGCGCGAGATGGGCGAGCGCGCCGCCGAGCTCTCCAGTTGAGCTGCGGGCGCGTCGAACGCGCCCGCCACAGCACGAACCGCAGGCGCGTTGAAAGCGCGCGGGATCCGGCGTCACTGTCCCGGAGCGCGGTAGGAAATGGTCTTCCGGGCGGCCTTGTCCATCTCCTCCGGGGTGATGAGGACAATGATCTTGGCCGAGACCGTATTCCCTTGGTTGACGGCTAGCGAAACAGCGGCGGCGGTCGCGTTATCCGGCAATTCGAAGATCGCAAAAACGTCAACGCCGCCGAAGGCGAAGTATAAACTTTCGAGCTTGCCGCCTGCGCTCTCGGCTGCTTTCGCGATCGCGGCGCGTCGTCCGCTGCCTCCGTCTTTGGCGACGCCCTTGGCGCCCTCGGGGGTGTAATGCGCTTCGATCAAATATTTCGGCATGCGCTCCTCCCGCTTTTTCGTTTCTCCCGCGTCTGTTCTGGCCCCGCCGTCTTTCCGGCGGAGGCTTTTATGCTATGACCGAGAAGGCCAGGCCGCAAGAGACGTGCGTTCAGCAACCACAAACAGCCTTGGAAACGGCAGGAGAACGGTTCCATCGCTTTCCGCCGGATAGGCCTTGTCGATCGCTTCCTCGTAGCGCGCCAGGAACGCTTCCCGTTCGCTCCCCTCGAGCGGATCGAGGAACGGGCGGAGGCCTGTTCCCTTCAGCCACTCGACGATGGCTTTCGCGCCGGCGAGCGGATGAAAGTACGTCGTGCGCCAGAGATCGACATGGCGCGCATGAGCGCGGAGCAGGCGGAAATACCAGTCCGCGGCATGCCGCTCCGCGCGCGCGCCCGCGGCGTCCTTGAGCTTCGCGGCCCACGGCCCGTCGCTCGCGACCTCGCTCATGAGCCGATGCGACGGCTCTTCGAGATTGTCGGGCATTTGCGCGGCGAGCGCGCCTCCCGGCGCAAGCTTGGCGAGGAGCGTCGGCAGGAGCGTCTCGTGATCCGGAATCCATTGCAGGACCGCATTGGCGAGGATCACGTCGACCGGCCTCTTCGGTCGCCATGCGCGAATGTCGGCGACTTCGAAGGCGATGTCGGGGAGCCGCTTGCGCGCCGCTTCGATCATGTCGGAAGACGAGTCGAGGCCAACCACGTGCGCTTTAGGATAGCGCTCGCGCAAGACTTCGGTCGAATTGCCCGGCCCGCAGCCGAGATCGACGGCGCCCCCGGCGTCGGCGAGCGGAATTCGCGCCACGAGATCGCGCACAGGCCGGGTGCGCTCGTTTTCGAACTTGAGATACTGGGCGGCTGACCAGGTCATTCGGAGGCGTCCCCTTTGAGGGCGCCTTCATGCGGCTCCGTCAGCGATGGCGCAAGAACGCCATGGCCTTGCCTTCGCCGTCATTGAGCGCCTAACTTCCGCGGTTGGCGAACAATTCTCAAGGCGGCCGTCCATGGCGATTCTGGTCCTCGGCCTCGTCATCTTTCTTGGCCTTCACTCGACCCGCATCGTCTCCGAGGGCGGCCGCGAGAAAGCCATCGCGCGGATCGGCGAGGGGCGGTGGAAAGGGATCTACTCGGCCCTTTCGGCGATCGGCTTGATCTTGATCGTCTGGGGATTTGAGCGGGCGCGCTATGAGGCGCCGCAGCTCTGGACGCCTCCGTCCGGCGCGCGCCACATCACGATGCTCTTGATGCTGATTGCGCTCATTCTGCTCGTGAGCTCTCACTTCAAACGCAGCCACGTTGCCGTCATCGTTCATCATCCGATGCTCTGGGCGGTGCTGTTGTGGAGCGTGGGCCACCTCGTCGCCAACGGATCGGCGGCCGATCTCGTGCTGTTCGGCGCGTTCCTCGTCTGGTCGATCGCCGATCTTCTGAGCTGCTACGCCCGCGACCGGCGGAACGGTGTCGTCTATCCGACGCCCGAACTCCGCGCGACAGCCGGCGCCGTCGTGACCGGGCTCGTCGTCTATGGGCTGCTGCTTGGCGGCCTGCACTTCTGGCTGTTCGGCGTCTCGCCGCTCGCGATGTGAGGCGCTGCGCGCGACTTTGGATCGATTGGGGGCGGAAGGCGGAAACTCGCTTCGCCATGTCGGGCGCGTGGGTCCGCCCAATCGGCGCCGCGCCGGCCTTGCGCACGCGCTTCGCCGCCCTTCGCTTTCCGCTCGCTCAGACGACGTCACGGCGCCGGGTCGCGCAAGCGAAACATTGAATTCGCTCCGCGATCTGGTTCATAATGGCGTGACAGCGCCGGCGCGACGAACATGAACACGCGCCAGGGAGGCAACGAGATCGATGTCCGAAAAATCCAAGACCAAGGCGAACGGCGGCTCCAAGGGCGAGGCTAAGCGCGCGTTGCGATCCCGGCAGTGGTTCGACAATCCCGACAATCCGGGCATGACGGCTCTTTACATCGAGCGCTACCTCAACTTCGGCTTGACGGCGGGCGAGTTGCGCTCCGGCAAGCCGATCATCGGCATTGCCCAGACCGGCTCCGATCTTTCGCCCTGCAATCGCCATCACCTCGAACTCGCCAAGCGCGTGCGCGATGGGATCACAGCCGCAGGGGGGCTCGCGTTCGAGTTTCCGGTTCACCCGATTCAGGAGACGGGGAAGCGGCCGACCGCGGCGCTCGACCGTAATCTCGCCTATCTCGGTCTGGTCGAGATCCTGATGGGCTATTTCATCGACGGCGTCGTTCTCACGACCGGCTGCGACAAGACGACGCCGGCCTGCATCATGGCGGCGGCGACGGTCAACATCCCGTCCATCGTGCTGTCTGGCGGGCCGATGCTGAACGGCTGGCATCACGGTCAGCGCACGGGCTCGGGCACGATCGTGTGGCAAGCGCGCGCCGAGCTCGCCGAGGGCAAGATCGACTACGAGCAGTTCATGGAAATCGTCACCTCGTCCGCGCCGTCGGTCGGTCATTGCAACACGATGGGCACGGCGTCCACGATGAACTCGCTCGCCGAGGCGCTCGGCATGAGCCTGCCGGGCTGCGCGGCGATTCCCGCGCCCCATCGCGAGCGGGGCCAGATCGCCTACGAGACCGGCAAGCGCATCGTCGAAATGGTGTGGGAGGACCTGAAGCCGTCCGACATCCTGACGCGCGAGGCGTTCGAGAACACGATCGTCGTCAACAGCGCCATCGGCGGCTCGACCAATGCGCCGATCCATATCAACGCCATCGCGCGCCACATCGGCGTGCCGCTTGCGATCGAGGATTGGGAGAAGGTTGGGCACAAGGTGCCGCTGCTCGTGAACATCCAGCCGGCCGGCAAATACCTCGCCGAAGAATATCACCGGGCCGGCGGCGTTCCGGCGGTCGTCAACGAGCTCATGAAGCGTAAGCTCATCCATGAGAACGCGATGACGGTCAACGGCAAGACGATTGGAGAGAATTGCGCCAAGATCCATTCGGACGATCCCGACGTGATCATGCCGATCGACAAGCCGCTTAAGGAGGACGCAGGATTCGTCGTGCTCAGCGGCAATCTGTTCAACGATGCGATCATGAAGACGAGCGTCATCGACGCGGAGTTCCGCAAGCGCTTCCTCTCGAACCCGAAAGACCCCGATGCGTTCGAGGGTCGGGCCATCGTGTTCGACGGACCAGAGGACTACCACCACCGGATCGACGACCCGTCACTCAAGATCGACGAGCACAGCATTCTGTTCGTGCGCGGCACCGGGCCGATCGGCTATCCGGGCGGGGCGGAAGTGGTCAACATGCAGCCGCCCGCCGCCCTCCTCAAGAAGGGCGTGCACGCGCTGCCGTGCATCGGCGACGGGCGACAGTCGGGCACTTCCGGCTCGCCATCGATCCTGAACGCCTCGCCCGAGGCGGCGGCGGGAGGCGGATTGGCGCTGGTCCAGACGGGCGACCGGGTCCGCATCGATCTCAAGAAGGGCACGGCCAATATCCTAATATCGGACGCTGAGCTGAACGAGCGCCGCGCGGCCCTCGCTAAAAACGGCGGCTTCCCGTTCCCGAAGAGCCAGACGCCTTGGCAGCAGATCCAGCGCGAGATGGTGGCGCAGTTCGACGAGGGCATGGTGCTGAAGCCTGCCGTTCAGTACCAGCGCCTGGCGCAGACGATGGGGGTCCCGCGGGACAACCATTGACGCATCCGGCCTCCGTCTATACATCTTGTTCGAGTTTGTATAGACGGAGCGCCCATGGGCATCAGCATCCGTGATCCAGAAGTTGGCGAGCTCGCGCGTGAACTTGCCAACTTGCGCAAGACCAACATGACCGAGGCGATCGCCCATGCGTTGCGCAGCGAATTGAAGCGCGAGCGGGAGAAGCGGCCGTTGCGCGAGCGGCTGGAAGAACTTGCACGCGAAACTGCCGCGATGGCAGGGCCGAACCCGAGAGAGGTGACAAAAGAGGAACTCGACGAGCTTTGGGGTCACTGATCTTCATTGATACGTCGATTTTCGTGACGATCCTGGCCCTTGAGCCGGACAGGGCGGGCTTCGAGAATGAACTAGAAATGGCGGCGCGCCGGATTACGTCAGGCATCGTTCGTCTTGAGACAGCGATGGTGCTGGCGTCCAGACTTGATGTTTCGCCGCGCGACGCCCAAGGGCAGTTCGACAAGTTCTTGGAAAGGGGGGATGTGGAGGAGGTTGCAATCGACGCCGACATCGCTCGCCGGGCAGTTGAGTGCTTCGAGAAGTTTGGTCGCGGTCGACATCCGGCGCGGCTGAACTTCGCCGATTGCTTGTCCTATGCGAGCGCCAAAGCGTTTGGCGCGCAGTTGCTGTTCAAAGGCAACGATTTCACCAAAACGGACGTCAACACTTGGATTCGATGATCGCTTGCCTGACGCGACTGCGGAATGGAGTTGAGCCATGACGCCCGAGCCTCGGCCCATCGGCCCGTTGATCGACGCACATGCCGCCAAGCGGCCCGAGCGCGTCACCCTGAAGGGGCGGTGGATCACGCTCACCCCCCTCGATCCGAGCGCGCATGCGCAAGCGCTCTACGAGGGCTCGAACGGCGACGCTCAGCGGGAGGCTGTGTGGGACTACCTGTTCGACGGGCCTTATGCGAGCTTCGACGAATTTCGCGCCAACCTCGAGGCCAAGGCGCGCTCCGCCGATCCCATGTTCTTCACGATCATCGACAACGCCACGGGCCGCGCGGTCGGCTACCAGACCTTTCTGCGCATTGAGCCGGCGCATCGGGTGATAGAGGTCGGCAACATCATGTACACGCCCGCGATGCAGCGAACCGCGGGCGCCACGGAAGCGCAATATCTGTTCGCCGCTTATGTCTTCGACACGCTCGGCTACCGCCGCTACGAGTGGAAGTGCAACGCGCTCAACGCGCCCTCCCGTCGCGCCGCGGAACGCTTCGGCTTTGCGTTCGAGGGGATTTTTCGTCAGCACATGATCGTGAAGGGCCGCAATCGCGATACGGCCTGGTTTGCGATGCTCGACAGCGAGTGGCCGGCGCGCAAAGCCGCCTACGAGCGCTGGCTTCAGCCCGACAATTTCGACGAGAAGGGCCGCCAGAAACTGAAGCTTTCCGATCTCATGCCGCAAGGGAATCGATGATGCTGACCATCGCTCAGAAGCGCGCCCGCTTCGCCGAACTGCACGCCTCTCCGGGATGCTTCGTCATCCCCAATCCGTTCGACGTCGGCTCGGCCAAATACCTCGCTGCGCTCGGGTTCAAAGCGCTTGCCTCGACCAGCGCTGGAATGGCCTTCGCGGCGGGAAAGGGCGACGGCGCCGTCGGTCGAGCCTTCGTGCTGAGCCACCTGCGCGATCTCGCGGAGGCGACCGATCTGCCGCTCAACGCCGATTTCGAGGCCGGTTTCGCCCGCGACGCGGAGGGCGTCCACGAGAGCGCGCGGCTCTGCATCGGCGCGGGGGTCTCCGGCTTCTCGATCGAGGATTATACCGGCGATCCGCGCGCGCCGCTCTATGGCCTGAGCGAAGCCGTCGAGCGACTGCGCGCCGCGCGCGCCGCGATCGACGCGAGCGGCGAGAAGGTGCTCTTGACCGCGCGCAGCGAGGCGATCCTGCGTCAGGCCGGCGGCCTGCCCGAGGCTTTGCGCCGCCTGGCCGCTTATGCCGAAGCGGGAGCGGACGTGCTCTATGCGCCGTTGGTCAAGACGCCGGCCGAGGTCTCCGAGGTCGTCCGCGTCGCGGGCAAGCTGCCAGTCAATGTGCTCGCCGGCTGGCCGGGATTCACGAAGCGTGAGCTCGAGGATCTCGGCGTCAAGCGGATCAGCGTCGGCGGCGCGCTCGCCCGCGCCGCCTGGGGCGGGTTCATCCGGGCCGCGAAAGACATCGCGGACAACGGCCGCTTCGACGCCTTCGCCGATCTGCCGACGATGGGCGACATCACGTCGGCCTTCGCGGACAAGGGATAGGCTCGGCCATTCGTGCGCGGCGCTGCGGGCTCGCGCAGGACATTCGGTTTCAAAAGGAGTTTGTCGCGATGGCAGTGGGGTCTCTCACAATCCGCAGCGTCAAGGCGCGCACCGTCAAGGCTGGGCTCGAACGGCCAGTGCGAACGGCCGTCGGCACGATCCCATCCGCGCCGCTCGTGCTGATCGACGTCGTGACCAACGAAGGCGTGACGGGAAGCTCGTACCTCTTCGCCTACACGCCGCCCGCGCTCGCGCCGCTCGCCCGTCTGGTCGAGGAGATCGGCGCCGAACTCTTCGGCCAGCCAGTCGTTCCGGCCGAGCGGATGCGCGCCTTCGATCGCCGCTTTCGCTTGATCGGCTGGCAGGGGCTCATCGGCATGGCGGTCGCCGGCCTCGACATGGCCTTCTGGGACGCGCTCGGAAAGGCGGCGGAAGCGCCGGTCGTCCGCCTGCTCGGCGGCGAGCCGAAACCCGTCGTGGCGTATGACAGCTATGGCGTTCTGGACATGAAGGACGACGCGGCCGTGATCGCGCGATCGGTCGAAAGCGGCTTCCGCGCGATCAAGATCAAGCTTGGCGACGGGAGCGTGGAGAAGGACGTCGCGACCGTCGCCGAGGTCAGGAAAATCATCGGGCCGAAGACGGCGCTGATGGTCGACTACAATCAGTCGCTTGGCGTCGTCGAAGCGGTGAGCCGGATCGAGCGGATCGCCGAATACGACATCCACTGGGTCGAGGAGCCTGTCCCGGCCGAGGACCTCGAGGGCCACGCGCGCGTGCGCATGAGCTCGCCCACGCCGATCCAAACGGGCGAGAACTGGTGGTTTCCCCGCGACATGGCGAAGTCGATCGCGGCGGGCGCGAGCGACTATGCGATGGTGGACATCATGAAGATCGGCGGCGTGACGGGCTGGCTCAGCGCCATGGGGCAGGCGCAGGCGGCGTCCATGCCCGTGTCCAGCCATCTCTTCATCGAGGCGAGCGCGCATGTCATGCCGATCACGCCGACCGCGCACTGGCTCGAATATCTCGACGTCGCCGGATCGATCCTCGCGGAGAAGCCCAAGGCGGTCGACGGAATGGTGACGGCTCAAGGGCCGGGGCTCGGCGTCGTCTGGGACGAAAAGGCCGTGAAAAGCTGCGCGGTGTGAGAGCGGGCTTCCGCGTCCCTGAACGGAGAGACGCTGACTCTCATTCTGAGAAGGCGAGGGCGGTCTGCGTTTCGTCTGACTATTATACATACAATAAAGGTATAATAGTCAGAAAACGTCATCTCCAAAACGCGGAACTAAACGGGGTCGTAACACGCTGAAAATGTTGAGGGGCGCCGGTAAAATTGCCGTTACGCAAAATGCGTGAGGCGATTCGGCTCCTCACATTCCTGCTTTTTCGGTCGCGCCGACGCTATCGACCCAATCCTTGAAGCCGCCGGCGTTATACACCCGGCCGTAGCCCATATCGACGAGCGTCTTGCCGGCGAGCGCCGCGCGGCCGCCGGAGGCGCAATAAAGGATGACGGTCTTGTCCTTCGAAAAATTCTTGTCGTGATAGGGGGACTCGGGATCGGCGCGGAACTCCAGCATGCCGCGCGAGACGTTGAGGGCGCCGGCGATCTTGCCGCTCTTCTCCACCTCCGGCGCATCGCGCACATCGACCACCAGCGTGTCGCCTTTCGCGATCATCTCGCGCGCCTGAGCCGGCGTGATCTTCGGCGCCGCGGCGTTGGCGGCTTCCAGCATCTGTTTGACGCTTGTCGCCATCTCATGGTCCTCCCCTGCGAGGTCAAGGCGAACGCTTTCGGTTTGAAAGCTACATCGTTTTGAAATCAGCCGATACGGGGGCGGAAGAAGCGCCTGCCGCCGGCGTCAGATCCCCGCGCGCCTTCTCAAGTCCAGCGTCAGCGGAAACTCGGGATGCGGCGCTTCGGGCGGAGGGGCGTAGGCGCCGGGCGTATGGCCGCGCGGCTCGAAGCGCGCCAGGCGTCGCGCCTCCGCTTCGTTCGCGTTGACGGGGAACGTGTCGTAGTTCCGACCGCCCGGATGCGCGACGTGATAGACGCAGCCGCCAAGCGCCCGCCCGCTCCAGACATCGAAAATGTCGAACACCAAAGGCGCGTGGACCGGGATGGTCGGGTGCATCGCCGAGGCCGGCTTCCAGGCTTTGTAGCGCACGGCGCCGACTGAGACGCCGTTCGTCTGCGTCTTGCTCAAAGGCATGCGGCGACGATTGCAGGCCACGACATAGCGCTCGGGATTGGCGGTCGTGAGCTTCACCTGCAGGCGCTCGGTCGAAGAGTCCGTGTAGCGCGCTGTGCCGCCGATCGCGCCCGTTTCGCCCAGCACGTGCCACGGTTCGAGCGCCTGGCGCAGCTCGAGCTCAACGCCCTCGTAGTCGACCTCGCCGCAGAAGGGGAAGCGGAACTCGGCTTGCGCTTCATACCAGTCGGACCGGAAAGGCAGCCCATGCGCCTTGAGATCGGCGAGAACGTCGAGAAAATCCTCCCAGACGAAATGGGGCAGCATGAACCGGTCGTGCAGCGACGCGCCCCAGCGCGGCAGCGCCCCGTCCAGCGGATCGCGCCAGAGCCGGGAGAGGATCGCGCGAACGAGAAGCTGCTGAGCGAGGCTCATGCGCGCGTCCGGCGGCATCTCGAAGCCGCGAAACTCGACGAGGCCGAGGCGCCCTGTCGGCCCGTCGGGCGAATAGAGCTTGTCGATGCAGATCTCCGCCCGATGCGTGTTGCCGGTCACATCCGTCAGAAGATTGCGCATGAGCCGATCGGTGAGCCACGGCGGCGGGGCGACGCCATCGCCGGGCTTCGGGATCTGCGCGAGCGCGATTTCGAGTTCGTAGAGGCTGTCGTGGCGCGCCTCGTCGATGCGCGGCGCCTGGCTGGTCGGTCCAATGAAGAGGCCGGAGAACAGGTAGCTCAAGCTTGGGCGGCGCAGCCAATAGATGACGAGGCTCTTGAGCAGATCGGGGCGCCTGAGGAACGGGCTGTCGAGCGGCGTCTGTCCGCCGACCACGACATGATTTCCCCCGCCGGTGCCCGCGTGCTTGCCGTCGATCATGAACTTGTCGGCGCCGAGGCGCGAAAGCCGCGCCTCCTCGTAGATCGCCTCGGTGGTTGAGACGCATTCGCGCCAGTTCGAGGCGGGATGGATATTGACCTCGATCACGCCTGGGTCCGGCGCGACGCGAATGACGTTCATGCGCGGATCGACCGGCGGCGGGTAGCCCTCGATTTGCACCTTGAGCCCCAGCTGTTCGGCCGCCGCCTCGGCGGCCGCCGCCAGTTCAAGATAGTCCTCGAGCTGTTCGACCGGCGGCAGAAACACGCAGAGATGTCCGTCGCGCGCCTCGACGCTCACGGCGGTGCGCACGGCGCCGTCGATGTCGCCGAGCCGCTGTTCGACACGCTCCTGCGCCGCTCCTTCCGCAGCGGCGAATGACGCGACCGGCTGCGCGCGCCCGTCCGGTCCATGGAAATCCGGCAGAGGCCCGCGCGGCTCGGTCGGGTCGGCCTCGACGACATAGGGAAAGGAGGAGGGCGGAACATGAGGAAGGGCGCCGAGCGGCAGGCGATAGCCGACAGGGCTGTCGCCCGGCACGAGATGCAGCGCGCCGCGGCGGGTTTTCCACCTCTCGCTGCGCCAGCGCGCGCCATCCGCCTTGGCCTGCCAGCGTTGGACGGGAAGGACGTAGCCGCAAGGCTCGGTGAGGCCGCGCGAGAACACACGAGCGATGCGGTGGCGCGCCTCCGGATCCTTGAGCTCGGAATTTTCCGGGGTGACGTTCGCCGGCAGATTGGCTTCCTTCACGAGCCACTCGGCCGGGTCTTCGTAGGCCGGCGCGACATAGTCGGGAGTGAGGCCAAGTTCGGAAGCCATCGCGCCGATAAGCGCCTGTGCGTCTTTGTTGGTCGCGCCGGTTTGGGCCCCCTCAGCGGCGATGCGCTCTTCATTCCGCCAGATCGGCTTTCCGTCGCGCCGCCAGTAGAGTGAAAAGGTCCAGCGGGGCAGGGATTCGCCGGGGTACCATTTGCCCTGGCCATAGTGCAGGAAGCCGCCCGGCGCGAAACGGTCGCGCAGGCGCCGGATCAGCCGGTCGGCGAGCGCCCGCTTGGTCGGTCCGACCGCTTCGGCGTTCCACTCGGGAGATTCAAAATCGTCGATCGAAACGAAGGTCGGCTCGCCGCCCATGGTCAGCCGCACGTCGTCGGCTTTGAGTCTCTTGTCGACCTCCTCGCCAAGCGCGTCGAGCGCAGTCCATGCCTCTTCCGAAAACGGCTTCGTGATGCGCGGGTGCTCCGAGACGCGCTCGACGCGCATGTCGAAGGCGAAATCGACATTGGCGAAGCCGGTGTAGCCGCCCGAGATCGGCGCGGCGTTACGATAGTGCGGCGTCGCGGCGAGCGGGATGTGGCTCTCGCCGGTCAGGAGCCCGGACGTCGGATCGAGCCCGATCCAGCCGGCGCCCGGCAGGTAGACCTCCGCCCAGGCGTGGAGATCGGTGAAGTCGTGGTCGGTGCCGGGCGGCCCGTCGAGCGCGACCAGGTCAGGTTTGAGCTGGATGAGGTAGCCCGACACGAACCGCGCGGCGAGACCCAGATTGCGCAGGATCTGCACCAGAAGCCAGCTCGAATCGCGGCACGAGCCGGAACCGCGCTCGAACGTCTCCTCCGGGCTCTGCACGCCCGGCTCCATGCGGATAACGTACCTGATCTCGTGCGATAGCCGCTGATTGAGCTCGACGACGAAATCGACGATGCGCTTGGGCGAGCGATCGATCGGCGCCAGGAAAGCCGCAAGCCGCGGGCCGACCGGCTCGGGCGTGCGATAGATGACGAGGTCGGGTCTCAAATCCTCGCCATATTCGAACGGCCAGGTCTCCGCGCTTTCTTCGACGAAGAAATCGAACGGGTTGTAGACCGCCATGTCGGCGACGACGTCGACCTCAATTCTGAGCTCCGTCGCGAGCTCGGGAAACACGTAGCGCGCGAGCCAGTTGCCGTACGGGTCCTGTTGGTGGTTCACGAAATGGTTGGCGGGCGAGACCTTCAGCGAATGCGAGATGACCCGGGTGCGGCTGTGGGGCGCGGGCCTGAGCCTGATGATTTGTGGGCCAAGGGAGACCGGACGGTCGTATGTGTAGTGCGTGAGGTGGTGGATGGCGGCTCGGATCGACATGGGCTCGCGCGGATTGGCGACGGATTCCCAACCCTTTCACAATCTGTTGCGCTGCACAATCGCTCGACGGCCACCTCTGTAGCCGCGCTCGTTGAGCGCGGCTGGCGCGGTCAGCGACCGCGCCCACAATTTGCGCTTGATGATTTGACCATGGAGGGAATTTGACTCATTCGTTTGCGCATGCCCTCTCGAATGTACAGTCACCTGCGCCGGCTTGATTTCGTCTGGATCGAACATCCCGTCTATTTCCTCACCCTATGCACCGCCGGCCGGCGACCTGCGCTGGCGAACGAAGCTGCGGTCGCCGTTCTGTGCGCTGAATTCGAGGCGGCTCCATCACGATATGGCTGGAGCGTCGGCAGGTTCGTGGCGATGCCTGACCACCTGCACTTCTTCTGCGTGAGCAACGAAACGCCCGCCGCCAGTTCCCTCTCGCGCTTCATGGCAGGGTTCAAGCAATGGACTGCGAAGGGCATTCTCCGCGCGACCGGCCGCGCTCCGCCGCTTTGGCAGAAGGAATTCTTTGACCATGTGCTGCGCTCGGACGAGAGCTACGAGTCCAAGTGGCGCTACGTTCGAGAGAACCCAGTCCGGGCCGGACTCGTGAGCAGAGCGGACGACTGGCCGTACGCCGGCGAGATCACGCCGATCACGCGATGAGGACGAAGCCGCTATGGCCGCTCCTGTAGCCGCGCTCGTTGAGCGCGGCTGGCGCGGTCAGCGACCGCGCCTACATGGCGCACGCATGGTCAGCGACCGCGCCTACAAAACCGGCGGCGCATCGCCCTCGAAGCCGCACGCGGCAAGCGCCTCCAGCATGTGTGGCGGGGCGGGAGCCTCGACCTCGATCGGCGGCTTGGACTTTGAAAGCGGCACGACGACCTTCCGCGCCAGCAATTGCAGCGGGAGATCGGCTCGCTCGCCGTAGATCGCGTCGCCAAGGATCGGCCAGCCCTGCGAAGCGCTGTGCACGCGCAATTGATGCGTGCGTCCGGTCTTGGGTTCGAACTCGATCCAGGCGATCGGCGCGCCGCGCCATGTCCCGCGTCCTCGGACGCGCCAATGCGTCACCGACTTCTGGCCCTTCGGATCGACCTTCATCCACCAGCCGATCTTGTCGTCGAGGCGGCCGAGCGGCAGGTCGATGATCCCCTCGTCGCCCTCCGGCGCCCCGTTGACGATCGCCCAATAGGTCTTGCCGATCTTTCCCTGTTTGAATAAGAGGCCCAATGCTCCCAAGGCCTTGTGGTGCCGTCCGAGCACGAGGCAGCCTGCCGTGTCGCGGTCGAGCCGGTGCGCAAGCTTGGGTCTGCGCGGCAGGCCGAAGCATAAGGCTTCGAAGTCATCCTCGAGGCTCCGGCCGCCCTTCGGCCCTGCATGAACGGCGACCCCGGCGGGCTTGTTGAAAACAAGCATCATGCCGTCGCGGTAGAGGAGCCGCGCTGTTGTTTCTTCCGGGGTCATGGGGAGAAGTGATATGGCAGGATTGGCCGCGCGCGCATAGGCTCGCGCCCGAAGGAGGTTGTGTGGCGTCGGACGAGGACGAAAGGAAGGGTAAGCCCGGTCTCATGCGCCGCTGGTTCGGCGGCGCCGAGTCCGCGCCGGCGCCAGTCGAGCCACAGCCCGCGCCTGTGGACCCCGCCGACCTCCCTTTCGGCGCGAGCGAAGCCGAGCCGCCGATCGCGGAAATCCCGCCAGCCCTGGCCGCCGCTCCCCCGCCAGCCCCCGCGCCCAAACAGAGCTGGCTCCAGCGTCTCCGCGCAGGGCTCTCGCGCTCGTCGACCGCGATTGCGCGGGGCGTGACCGACATTTTCACCAAGCGCAAGCTCGACGCCGCCTCGCTCGACGACCTCGAGGATGTCCTCATCCAGGCTGACCTCGGCCTCGCCGCTGCTTCCCGCATTCGCGACGCGGTCGGCCACGGGCGCTACGAGCGCGGCGTCAATCCGGACGAAGTGAAACAGATTCTCGCCGATGAGGTCGAGCGGGCGCTGGGTCCCGTGGCGCGCCCGCTCACCATCGATGCGGAAAAGCGCCCGTTCGTGATCCTGGTTGTCGGCGTCAACGGCTCCGGCAAGACCACGACCATCGGCAAGCTCGCCGCCAAGTTCCGGGCCGAGGGCAAGGCGGTTCTTTTGGCCGCTGGCGACACTTTCCGCGCCGCCGCGATCGAGCAATTGCGCATCTGGGCGCGGCGCACGTTTTCCGCCATCGTCGAGCGCGATCAGGGCGCCGACGCGGCGGGGCTCGCCTTCGACGCGCTGACCAAGGCGCGCGAACTCAACGTCGACGTCGTTCTCATGGACACCGCCGGGCGTCTGCAGAACCGCACGGAGCTCATGAGCGAACTCGAGAAGATCATTCGCGTCATGCGCAAGGTCGACGCCTCCGCGCCGCACGCCGTGCTGCTCGTGCTCGACGCGACCGTCGGCCAGAACGCGCTGAACCAGGTCGAGATTTTTGGCCGGACCGCGGGCGTCACCGGCCTCGTCATGACCAAGCTCGACGGCACCGCGCGCGGCGGCATTCTCGTCGCGATCGCCGACAAATTCGCGCTTCCCGTGCATTTCATCGGCGTGGGCGAGGGGGTCGAGGATCTCGAGCCGTTCACCGCGCGCGAATTCGCCGATGCGATCGCCGGGATCGAGAGAGAGGCCGCATGACGGCGCCAACCCAAGAAACCCCCGTGACTCCCGCCATGGCGCCGCCGCGCAAGGCGCTCAATCCGTATCTCAAGTTCGCGCTCGAGCTCGGCCCGCTGGCGCTCTTCTTCATCGTTTACGGCAGGCTCGGCATTTTCGCCGCGACCGGGGTCCTCATGGCGAGCGTTCTGGTCACGCTCGCCGTCTCCTATGGGATGCTCAAACGCATTCCGATCATGCCGCTCGTGACGGCCGTGATCGTTGTCATCTTCGGGTCGCTCACCCTCGTTTTTCACGACGAGACGCTGATCAAGATCAAGCCGACCGCGCTCTACATCCTGTTCGCGGCCGCCTTGTTCGTCGGCCTCTGGCTCAAAAAGCCGCTCCTGAAAATCCTGTTCGACGGCGCCCTGCACGTCACCGAAGAAGGCTGGCGCAAGCTCACCTGGCGCTGGGCGTTCTTTTTCTTGGGGCTCGCGGTCCTCAATGAGATCGTCTGGCGGACCCAGACCACCGACCTCTGGGTCAAGTTCAAAACCTTCGGCTTCCTGCCGCTGACCCTCCTCTTCGCGGTCGCGCAGGCGCCCCTGATCATGAAACACGAGACCAAGGAGGAAGGGGTGGGCGACGAGCTCTAACGCGCTGCCGCTCGCGCGCGCCGGCGCCTCCCGAGCAGGGGCCCGGTCCCGAATGATCGATCGAGGGCGATTGCCGCAAAGAGTTGCGCTCAAAGCCCGCTGATTGGGCGCCGCGCGCCTTGACTCTCATGCTGAAGCTGAAATGCTCGCAGCCGCTGGTCCGTCTCGGGACTGGCCGGAATTTCGCCCGAGAGGGCTTTGGGCATTGGCGCCCCACGTCGCGGCTCCTCGAGGAGTTTGCGCCGTGGGGCGTTTTCGTTGAGGCCACGTTTCGTTGAGGCCATATGGCGGCTTTGCGTCTTGGCGTCCTGTTCTCCACGTCCGGCGACTACGGGGCGCTCGGGCGGGACTGTCGCGACGGCGCGATGACTGCGATCGAGGATTTGCGGGGCGCCTGTTCGGTCGCGATCGAGCCCTTCTTTGGCGATCCCGCCGCATCGAGCGAGCTCTATATCGAACTCGCGCGAAAGATGCTCCAGGAGCACGGGTGCCGGCACGTGATCGGCACAGTGACGTCGCAAGCGCGCAAGGACGTCATTCCCGTCATCGAGAAACACGACGCCCAGCTCTGGTACGTGTGTCCGTACGAGGGCTTCGAAGCCAACCCTAATGTGATCTACACGGGCGCGTGTCCGAACCAGCATCTTCTGCCGCTCTTCGACCACATGCTCCCGACCTATGGCCGCCGCGTCTATCTGACGGGGGCGAACTATATCTGGGGTTGGGAGATGAATCGCCTCGCTCGCGAGATCGTCGTGGAGGCGGGGGGCGAGATCGTCGGCGAGCGGTGCCTTCCCATCGGCGACGCCGATGTCGGCCGCATCGTCGCCGAGGTCGCTGAGCGCCGTCCGAGCTTCATTCTCAGCAACATGCTCGGCCCCTCGAACCACGCCTTTCTCCGAGCCATGCGCCACCTTGGACGACGCGATCCTGCTTTCCGTCCGGAGCGCTGCCCGGTGGTCAGCTGCGATTTGACCGAATGCGAATTGCCCGAGATCGGCTTGGGTCTCGCCGACGGCCAGCTCGCAGCCGCGTCGTACTTCGACAGCCTCGACACGCCCGCGAACCGCGCGCTCAAGGCGCAGGTCGCGGCCCGCTTCGGCCCGGAGCGGCGGGTCTCGAGCTATTTTGCAACGAGCTACGTGACCGCGCGCCTCTGCGTGGAGGCCGTGGCCCGGTGCGGAACCGACGATCCCGTCCAGGTGCGAGGCGCGCTTGCGGAGATGGAGACGCCAAGTCCGCTTGGCCCCCTCAGCGTCGATCCCGCCACCAACCATGCCAAGCTGCCATTTCTGCTCGGCGAGATCTCCGGCGCCGACTTCGTCGTGCTTCAGTCGCGGCCCGCCGTCGCCGCCGACCCTTACCTGATCCGCCGAAAAACCGCCGCTCGGCCGCCAAGCGCCCAGCCGCAGTTGAGGATCGTGTCATGAAGGCGACGCTGAGCTTCCTCGGCCAAAGGGCGATCATCCTCCACCGGCCTGGAGACACGACCGATCGTCTGGTGCGCCAGTGCGTCCTCCTTGGATTTCGCGCCGAGGCGCGTTGGGAACCCGTGCACGTGGCTGAACGCATGGACATCGTGCTCGTCGACGCCGACGAAGGCTGGGACGGGCTTCTCCCGTGGGCGCCAGCCGAGAGACCGGTTCCCCTTGTGGCGTTGCTGGCCTCCGAGGCGCCGGGGCGCATCGCCTGGGCGCTCGACCAGGGCGCGGATGCGTTGATCGCCAAGCCCGTCGCCGCCTCGGCTGTCTATCCGGCGCTCGTGATGGCGACGCGCCGGCGAGCCGAGACGAGAGAGCTCAACGAGCGCATCCTGAGGCTTGAAGAACGTGTGCGGCTGCGGCCGCTCGTTCACGCCGCGGTGCAGCGATTCATGGCGGCGTACGAATGCAGCGAGGACGAGGCGTATGGACGGCTGCGCCGCGAGGCGATGCAGAGCCGCCTCACACTCGAGCAGGCGGCGGCCTCCATCCTCGCGAGTTCCCGGAGACAGGCCGGATGAAGCGGGCGCTCGCTGAAATCGCTCGCCAGCCTGCGACGTGTCTCGCGGTTCTTTTGATCGCAGCCGTCGTCTTCGCGGCCATCGCGGCGCCGTGGCTCGCGCCTTTCTCACCCGACGCCCAACCGGCTGACGGCCTGTCGCTCGACGGCGCGCCATTGCCGCCGGGACCGACATATTGGCTTGGCACCGACACGCTCGGCCGCGATCTCCTCTCGCGGCTCCTCTATGGCGCGCGCACCTCGCTCGTCATCGGGCTCGTCGCAAACGGCGTCGCGGTGATCATCGGCATGATCGTTGGCGTCGTGGCGGGCTATGTCAGCGGGTTTTTTGGCGCCGCGCTCATGCGCTTCACCGACCTGATGATGGCCTTTCCCGCGCTTCTGCTCGCCATCGTTCTCGCGGCTCTCTTGAGACCGAGTTTATGGATCGTCGCGCTCGTCATCGCCCTCGTCAATTGGGTGCAGGTGGCGCGCATCATCTATACCGAGACGCGCGGCCTGGTGGAACGCGACTTCATCCTTGCTGAGCGCTCGCTCGGCGCCGGGCATATGCGCATTCTTCTGCGCCATATCGCGCCTCATCTCCTGCCGAGCGCCATCGTATGGGGAACGCTCGGCGTCGCGACCACCGTGCTGCTCGAGGCGACGCTTTCTTTCCTTGGCGTCGGCGTGCAGCCGCCGCAACCCTCCTGGGGCAACATCATCTTCGAAAGCCAGAGCTACTTTCAGGCCGCGCCCTGGCTCGTCTTCATTCCCGGCACCGTCATTCTCTTAACCGCGCTTTCGTTCAATCTCGTCGGCGACGCTTTGCGCGACCTGCTCGATCCGACCCAGCGGGGACGCGGCTGATGGCGGCGCTCGTGGCTCGCAGGCTCATTCAGGCGGCCGCGGTTCTGCTGGGCGTCACGGCCATCACCTTCCTCTTGCTGCACTATCTCCCCGCCGACCCCGCGGCGCTGATCGCCGGCCGCAGCGCCAATGCGCAGACGATCGCCAACGTTCGCCACCAGCTCGGTCTTGATCTGCCGCTGCCCTTGCAGTTCTGGCGCTATCTGACAGGGCTCGTGCGAGGCGACCTTGGGCGCTCCTATATCCAGCGTAGCGAAGTCGCCGCGCTTGTCGCAGCCCGCATCCCGGCGACTCTCATCTTGATGGCGTGCGGCATTCTGGTCGAAGTCGCGCTGGGGCTGACGCTCGGCGTCATCGCCGCGACGCGGCGCAATGGTCTCATCGACCGCACGGTGATGACCTTCGCTTTTGTCGGCGTGTCGTCGCCGCAGTTCGTGATCGCGCTGCTCCTGCTCTATGTCTTCGCCGCCGAGCTTGGGTGGTTTCCCATGAGCGGCTTCGGCACGCCGGCTCACGTTGTCCTCCCGGCTCTGACGCTCGGGCTTTTGGGCGCTGGCTGGTACGCGCGAATGGCGCGCTCCGCCATGATCGACATTCTCAACCAGGACTACGTGCGCACCGCGCGCGCCAAGGGTCTCAGCGGGGCGCGCGTCGTTCTCAGGCACGCTTTGCCGAACGCTCTCCTGCCGATCGTCGCGATGATCGGCATCGACATCGGTCAGTTCATGGGCGGCGTGGTCGTCGTCGAGGCGGTCTATGGCTGGCCCGGGGTCGGACAACTCGCCTGGCAGGCGATCCAGCAGGTGGACGTTCCGATCATCATGGGCGTGACGCTCGTCTCTTCGCTCGCGATCGTGCTCGGCAATTTGCTCGCCGATCTCGTTGCGCCGCTGCTCGATCCGAGAATCCGCGTCCGGTGAGTTCAAACGAGGAGGGAGACTGATGAGCAGAAAATTGCTGAAGAGCGCTGCGATGGCGCTCGCCTTAAGCGCAGGTCTGGCGACGGTCGCCCGCGCCGATACGCCCAGTCAGGGCGGCACGATCGTCGTCACCTACCAGGACGACATGGCGACGCTCGATCCGGCGATCGGCTACGACTGGCAGAATTGGTCGATGATCAACAGCCTCTTCTCGCGTCTCGTCGACTACACGTTCGGCACGACCGAGATCGTGCCTTCGCTGGCCGACAGCTGGACCATTTCCCCCGACGGGCTGGTCTACACCTTCAAGCTCAACCCCAACGCCAAGTTCACCAATGGTCGGAAGATCACGGCGGCTGACGTCAAATATTCGATCGAGCGCACCGTGAATCCGAAGACGCAAGGGCCCGCCGGCGGCTTCTACCATTCCATCGTCGGCCAGGACAAAATGGCGGACGGCTCGGCGACGACCATCTCCGGCATCGAGGCGCCCGATGATTCCACGGTAAAATTCACCCTCACTCAACCTGACGCGACTTTTCTCAACGTGCTTGCGCTCAATTTCGCCTCCGTCGTGCCGAAAGAGGTCGTCGAGGCCGAGGGGGCCGATTTCGGCAAGAAGCCGGTCGGCTCCGGCGCCTTCAAGCTTGACGAATGGGTGCCCGGCCAGCGGCTCGTCTTCTCGCGCAACGCCGACTATTTCCGCCCGCGGCCGAATCTCGACGGC